>ENA-ORNO01000005-ORNO01000005.1-human-gut-metagenome-genome-assembly--contig:-NODE-5-length-173764-cov-6.640594_pt1 | contig 173764 bp, 206 predicted proteins | sample MGYA00242117_ERZ509026 | MGnify/ENA primary metagenome ERZ509026 (study PRJEB26280, sample SAMEA2338710) | human gut metagenome | biome: human gut; feature: human-associated habitat; material: faeces... | reverse complement strand
TATGGTGTAATGGTAACACTACAGATTCTGGTCCTGTCATTCCTGGTTCGAATCCTGGTAGCCCAACTACTAATTATTTCAGTTTAAAATAGAATTTATCATGAAGTCACTAACAACACTACTCTTTGAGAACTGTTAATTGTGAGTAAACATGGGCGTTCGGGGCCCGTATCTCAATCGGTTAGAGAAACTGACTCATAATCAGGAGGTTGTCGGTTCAAGTCCGGCCGGGCCCACACAGTTAATAGTTGAATCGAATGAGTAAGGTAGTAGGTAGCATTGACGGCTACGATGTCATTTATGTGGAAGGCAAGAATATGATATTCTGTAAGAATACTATATTACCCTTTCCACTCATTAAAAGAATTATCAGAGGAGGTCTATGTAGGGAAACAATCGAAGAGAAGAACCTGACTATCACTCAAGACGGTTCTATTATTCAACTTGGTTGTTTAACTACAACAAGAGAGAATTGTGAGGCAATCATTAAAGAAGTAAATAAGATTAATAAACCTAATTAAGTAATGGCAAAGAACATTATTCCGCAAGGAACTACAGCTGCTATTAAGCAGAGAGTTAACAAGTACGAGGAAACTCAGAAACAGAGAATGATTGAAGTGCTCCAAAGCAACGTGAAGTATGCTGATGCTCTGGGATTCATCGAAGGTGAAATCAAACAGTCCAAGAAAATGGCAAGTTTCAAATACTCGCTGCTTTGTTGGAAACCGGACGGTGTATATCAGTTGAACAGAGCAATCAATGAAATCTTCGGTTCTGCCGTTAGTAAGGAGGATAACAGTCCTTCTGGAAACAGCAATATTGATACCGTAGACGTTGTTCTGGCAGACGGTTCTCGTACCAAGGTTCCGTTTGGTAAAATCAGCCTTGAAGAATTGGGAGAAGATTCTGAAATCAACATCAACTATGACAATGACCGTCATTTGCTCCTTATTAAAGGACAATGCCAGTTCAAATACCAGTCATTGATTGATGATATTGTTGACAGAACTAAAGAGCTGTTAGCATCGGAGTCTATCTACAAGAATCAAGCACTGGAAATCAGCAATCTGTCTGAACCTACTATCATGACACTTGCCGGCATTGAGAAACAATTCATGGTTCTTTCTAAGAAGACTGAATTTGAATTGCAACCGCTACGCTCAAGAATCTTGTATCCAGAGAAATGTCTGGCTAAAGGTATTCCATTGAAGTATGGTTGTTTGCTGGAAGGTAAATATGGTACAGGTAAGACCTTGCTGGCATTTAAGCTGGCTAAAGATGCTGTAACAAACGGTTGGTCATTCGTGTATTTGAAGAATCCTTCTCTTCTTGCAGAAACTCTGCGCATGTGTAAAGTTGTTGACCGTTCGGGCCATGGTGTTGTCGTATTTGTTGAAGATATTGACCAAGTAACTAGAGGTAACAGAGATGCTGCTATGCAAGACATCCTGAATACTCTGGACGGTGGTGATACCAAAGACATGAACGTAATCACCTTGTTCACTACTAATCACATTGAATTGATTGAACCTACCTTCTTGAGAGGTAAGAGAATTGGTTCTGTGATTACCATGGACTGTCTGGACGCTGAAACTGCGGAGAAATTCATCCGTTCTACCTTCACCGCTGAAGAAGGATATACAATCGACGATGATTTGAGTGAAGTATGTAACTACATTCAAGAAGCTGAAATTGCTCCGGCATTTATGGCTGAAATCGTTGAATCAACCAAATCCAAACTTATCTTTACAGAAGAAACCCATGTAACATCGTTCCATATCAAAGCTAGCGTTGAATCTTATCAACGTCAACTTGGACTTGCATCCAAGAAAGCTGTTGTGGAAACTCCGGCTGAAAGATTGGTAAATGCTCTCAAACTCGTTCTGGGTACAGAGAAGCTTGAAGCAATCACTCAGATGTGTGAGTATCAGTGGGAACTCGACCGTAAGGACTATTCTACGGAGAAGAAAGACAACAAATAAACCTTGGAGGGCGAGAGCAATCTCGCTCTCCTTTTATTAACAACTAAATGAAACATTTATTGATATTCCTATTAGTCTTATTAATGTCTGCAACTAAGGTGGATAACACACCTAGAGACTTTCATGTAAGTATAGTAGGAGAAGAGAAAGTAGAACAATTTGAATCCAAATTCCCTCAAATAGTTAAGGACGAAGCTGTGTATATTGCATATCTCCAGCGATACTATAAGGGACATGAAGATGAATTTATCGATTTGATAAAGTAACAATGGGGTAGTGCTGGAATTGGCAGACAGGCTTGGTTTAGGCCCAAGTGCCTTCGGGCGTGTGAGTTCGAGTCTCACCTACCCTACTAGATTATTAACTATTAAATGTATTTAATTATGGTAGAAACTTTGAGTGAGCTACTTGAAAGTGCAGCTAACGTAGCAGAGGACAACGGTGGTAAGCTTTCTATAGCAAGTGCGGCAGTATTAATTGCTGAAGCTTACGAGTTAGGAATGGATAAGGCAACTAAATTATTGACAGAAGATGCCGACAATTGTTGATATGAGACCACCAGCTAACACTTTCAGACATGCAACTTTGATAGTAATATGGCTGGTGGTGTGCTTAGTAGGACTAGGAGGATGTAAATCTAACTTAGTTAAAGAAACCTGTATTGACAAACCTGTGTGGACTACAGTAGTTGCTAAGGACTGTTATACCGAAACAGTTAATCAACAGACGCATACTGTATATGAGCTTACACTAATAGCTGACGGTAGAGACAATCAGTTTAAACTACGTGTAGACAAACCAACCTATGATAGAGCTTTTATTAATAACAAGCCTAATAGGCTTAGCTTTAATCTTAATAGAAGTGATTATGGGACTGGTTGGGAATCACTAATTGTTGCATTATACTTCATTATGCTCGTTGGCGGGCTAGCATGTGTGATAATTGAAGGTATAAAATACATGATTGATATTAAAGAACATTTATCATAGTATGGAGAAATTGAGTGCAGATGCGTTACGTTTAGCCTTAGTAACAGCATCTATGGAGTACTATAAGAAGTACGTAGAAGGCAATCAAGACTTTGACAATTCCGAGCAAATCAAAGAGGAGCTTGATAAGTTGGAAGCAGCAGGTCTGGGTGGAACTAAGAATGCAGATACCCTTAGGACTATTCTCGAGTCTAAGAAGTATAAGTCAGCTTTAGGTCCAGAGAAATTAGACCTGAAGAAGGTTAACGAAATAACATCCTGGATTAAAGAATCGTATCCTGATGCACTGGTTGTAACTTACGAGGATTTCTTTGCAATCCTGAAGAAGTACAATTTGTATTGTGGTCCAATATCGACCTTCAGCGGATTCATTCCAAGTGAGAATGTGTCACAAATAGCAAAGGCTTCTAACGCTTTGAACTCTTTAAATCTTAACTACGTCAGTTGGGTTAAAGCTGCGAGAATAGATTCAAGAATGTCTAAGGACATGACCAAACGGCTTGTTGAGTATTTCTCTAGATTCCCATTTGTATTCAGAGGTATTGACCATGGTTATCAGTACATGAGGTCTATAGGTGGAAGTTATAAGGAGGAAGATTACCTACATCTTGGCACCTCATATTTAGACCATAACACTTGGCTAATTGCAGCGCCTTATGATACTATGGAGAATAATATTCGCATAGAAATCTTCTCTAAAGCTGAAGAAGACCGTAAAAGAAGGTTGGAAGACCCAATAGTATTTAGGGCTACCAAAATAGGTATTGTTATCGTGTCTATGTGGGGAGAAGAAGCATCAGACAGCATGTTCGATAAATACCGATAAACATGTAATCCACCACTTAAATGTGAGCAGGTGTAGAAATGACTATAGGGCTATTTCAGTTTAGCAGACGTGCTATTCCATAGATTAGCTGACGTCAATAATTGGTAAGGCAGCTCGCAGCCCTGCCAGGCGGATTATTCATATATAAGAACATAAGGAGACAAAGCCAGACTAGCCGGCAGTTAAGCATGTAAAAGAATCTGCTAAATGTGGTTTAAAAGAAGCTAAAGATTTTGTTGACACTTATTGCGATTACGTATTATGAGGTGGTTGTATCATATCCTAATTAATTGGATAGACTTAGTAAGAGATTGATATGGAAACAGCATTAATGATTACTGTAGTCATTGCATTTGTGGCTGCATTAATAGCTATGTTACTAACTATATGGGATTGTGACTTTAAATGGGTTAAGATATTCTTAAGTATAGCTGCTATAAGTACTATAGGAATGATAATTGTAGTTACAATCAAGGTCATGATGTCAGTATAAGGGTATGGCTTGATGGCGAAATTGGTAGACGCCCCAGATTTAAGCTCTGGTGTCCAGAAATGGACGTGTGGGTTCGAATCCCACTCAAGCTACTAATAATTAAAGGAAGGAGGATTTATGAAAGAACTATTAGAAGAATTAAAGAAACAGTATGAGGGCAATAGCGTCATGGAAGCTGTTGCTGTATCTATAGAGAAGGCATATAAAATCGGGTATTCTGAAGGTTTTGCTGCTGGTGAAGAAGCAATGAAGAATCTAATTGACAAGTTAACATCACCTACAATATCTAATTAATATGACTATAGAAGAGTTCCTGCGCAAAATAGTTGAGATTGATTTAACTCAAGCTCAACATGTATTCCATGATTGGGATGCTGCTCTGGAGAGTTATGCTATTAGGTACAAGAAACACGGTTCACCCAATGTAGTTAGGTTATTAAAGATTGCCAACTCATTGGGTGAACTTGTTGATTTATATAGGGGAGTAGTGCTAAGAAGATATCCAATGACTATAGCTTCGTTGAATAGTAAAACTGCCAGATATAATGAGTTGATATCTTACTATAACTACAAAAATGGGCAAGAACTAACCTTGTTTGAAAGAATAAGTAATGGTTCTACCATGGAAGAGAGATTAAACTTTGTATATCTAATGTCTAAAGCCGATGCATTACAAGGAGAAACTACTGACCGAAGGAAAATCCTTCAGAACCTCAGAGAAGGGAAACTCTATGACTCCTCTAATCAAATCTGGCCAAGAGCATGTCTTGAGTCCTATAAATCTTAGCGATGTAGAGGTAGGTGATATAGTATTCTGCAAAGTTAAAGGTAGATACTATACTCACTTAGTCAAAGCTAAGGGAGACAGAGGAGTTCTTATAGGCAACAATCATGGTAAGATTAATGGGTGGACCAAATCCGTATTTGGTAAAGTAACTAAAATACTATAACATGAGTGAACGAAGACTTAAACTTGGTCATAGGAAAGAGTATAAACGTAAAAGCAAGCATACTCGTAATCCAAGTTACTATCCTAGACACCTTACTAAAGTAACGCTAGCTGATTTTGATGCTGATTTCAATTTGAGAGTGTCTAAAGAAGTAGCAGCGCAGAGAGGATATGGTAGAAAGGTATTAGACAAAAGTTGTCATATAGCTTGGGACCACGGTTATGGATACGTTAAAGAATCCAGAATTGTGAAATTCATAGCCAAGTATGTAGGTAAGCCTTATAAAGAGCTAGCCAAAGCCTGGAATGAGTGGATTAAGCCAATTAAGAATACTGATAAAACTGAATACCTAGACGACTACTTCACCGATTATAGATGGAGACAAGCTTTCTTTAGAGTTGATGATAATGGATTAGTACAATCTGTTGAACAGACTCCTAAGGGTCGTCGATATAACATTAGCACCAAGCAATGGAAGGAGAACAAGAATCATGCTTTGCCCAAGTTTGGTAAGATTGCTAAACCTCATAAAGCAGCAGACTATTATGATTACTGTTACGGATTTGCCAATTCTAATCCTGACTCCAATGGAACAGACTCTGACTTTTATAGACCGAGGTTGCTAGGTCATTATTGGTGTATGGTTAATGGTACTCCAGTTGAGTTGCCAGTATATCATGTACGTGATGCTCGTGACTATATAAGGTGGTGGTTAGACGACAAGCAAGGTAGAGTTCCTGGGACTAGAGAAGTAGTTAAAGTCGATACGTACCAGCAACTCTTTAGACCTGGAACTTATGCTTATGAACAAGCTGTTAAGTTTGATAACAACTGGGTTTATCTTCCGATTCCATGTAGCAAAGGAGGTTATATAGGTGAAACATCTAAGCATTTTATGCATTTAGAGACGGAGCAGATTCCTAATCCTAGATATGCAGAAATTCAAAGTAGCTTAGATGCTCTTACTAAGAGTGTAGAAGCAGGCATAACTGTTACATTTAGTGACGGAGTAACTCCTGTAACTATGGAGTATCTTACTAACGAAATTAACAATGCTCACTATCGTCTGTCTATAACATCTAGGTGTATAATAGTTAATCACGGCTATGGGCAATTATATCCATTAGTAAAACGAATTGATTATGAAAGAACTATTCAAGAAATGGCTAGAGAAACTAGCATGTAGGCATGAATGGACTATAATAGCAAAAACTAGCTATACTGATTGTAACAGATACTTACTAGTATGTTCCAAGTGTGGTAAGCTTAAAAGGAAACGAGTATAGACCAGGCTGGAATCTGGGTTAAATAAAGTCCAGCGATGACAACTAAAGCAGAGTTGAGCGTATGTAATAAGACGTACAGTTTAGCGCTGACTGTGGGGTGGTTGCAGAACACCTCTTTAGGAATGACTATTAGTGTTTGACTATTAGTATTCTAACCACTGCTCCATGCGGTTGTAGTGTAAAGGAGGGCACATCACTAATTTTAGTATGCGCACAAGTGATAGATTGGGTTCGATTCCCGACAGCCGCTCACCCTGAACCCTGTAATTCTAATCCTATAAGATGTTTGGAAAGAAACAATCAGCCGAACCGGCTAAAGTAACAAGTACCTCACTAGCCGAGGAATCAGCTAAGATTATTGATGTATTTGAGAAAGCTGTTACCAATCTTAAAGAGGTAGCATCTAGAGCTCAAGCAGAGAAAGAGGTTAGAGAACAAGAGATTATCGAATTACAAACTGAAGCTGCAAACCTTGAAGCAGTTTCTAACAAAGCAACAGCCATGGCCGAGAAGATTGGTGGGTTGCTATCATAACATTATGGACAAAATCAGAGACGTATCAGAAATTGATTTCAAAGTGGAGGAAGTAATGAAAGCTAAATCTTTCAATGACTTCGTAAACGGAGATGTAGAGAAAGCTTTCTATTTGGGCTTCTTTAGAAATGAATTGCAACAACCTCTATCTGTTGCTATGCAAATTAGAGGTGATGAAGGCATAGCCTTAGTAAAGAGTTTTGACGAAGCGATGCAGAAGGCTAGACCTTATGTAGAAGAAATGTCTGCTATAGCTGACGATGCTATGGCTAAAGAGGAGTTCACAATGTTAGATGTAGTTAATGAAGTCTCTGACAAGGTTAACTACAAACAGGAGAAAGACAAATTCTATGTCATCTTTATCTTAGGTATGTGGGTTAAGCATCTTATTGATGAGGATGTCATATCCGAAACTGAAGAAGATGAGGATTTTGTTGAGAATCCTAATGCCGACGCATAAGTACAGAATATACTGTGATGGTGCCTATTCTCCTGCGAGAAATCAAGGGGGAATAGGCTTTGTCATTTTAGAGGATGACAAGAAGATATTCCAATACAGTAAGATGTATAAGAACAGCACCAATCAGCGAATGGAGCAAATGGCTGCCATAGTTGCCCTGGAATCCATAAAGGAACCTTCTGAAATTACAATAGTAACAGATTCTATGTATATTGTAGGAACTCTTACTAAAGGGTGGAAGAGGAAAGCCAATACTGATTTGTGGGAACGTCTTGATAAGGCTGTGAACAGGCATAAAGTAGTGTCTGTTGAGTGGTGTAAAGGTCACGCAAGTGATGAACATAATAAGGAAGCCGACAAGCTTGCTTATAATGCTAGTAACGAAATAGGATAAACCTATGAAATACAAGAAGAAAGTACAACGTCTTAAAGACCGACAGGCTTGGTGGGATAAGCAATCTGATTCATTTAAGAGAGCTACTACCAGACCAGGTTCAGTTAAACAAAAGTAATTATGAACAATTTTAGTCCTTCTACAGATACGTCTGTAGGCACAAAGAGATTCACAGCCCAAGAAGTGCTGACTTATTCATTGCCGCTCCTATTGAAGAAATGAATGAAACGATGCAGTTTACAGTTCCGGAAAGGAAGATTATTCCTATCAATAATGACCCATTTGTATTTCAAGTAACTCCAATAGGGGTAATGATTCACTCTAAATGGGGAGTAGAAGCCGAAGACAATATATTCGACAATATTAAACCTTTATAAGATTATGGAATTTGTCAAGTTTAAAAGAGCAGTCCATGCGCAGTTTAATCGACTAGCTGCTGGTGCAGACATGCTCTTTCTGACTAATGTAGACAAGGATGCATTATGGGATTGTTATCTTAATTCCTTTCCGGAGGAAGAGAGACAGTCTCATAATTGCAACAATTGTAAACATTATATCAGACATTATGGTAGAGTTGTCGCCATTAAAGACAATAAAGTAGTAACCATGTGGGAGAACCTACAGTTGGATGAACCTTATGCTACTGTAGCTAGAAATCTCGATGCATTAGTGAAATCAAAACCAGTTGTAGATGTTTTTATCACTCGTGATTATGAACTAGGAATTGATAGAAACAATGTCTATATTGACAGTTTGCAAGGTCCTAAAGTAATTACCTGGAATCATCTCTATTATCATATGCCAAATCAATTGGTGTATACAGGAACTGAATCCGTATCTGCTGTAATGGGGACAACTAAAGAAGTGTTCAAACGTGCACTGGAGGAATTAACTGTCGATTCTATAGAAACAGTTCTGGACTTAATAGGTCAGAATGCTTTATATAGAGGAGAACAGTTTAAAAATGACTTAAGTGTATTCCTGGGTCATAAAAGACACTATGATTCATTACCTGATGAAGAGAAAGACAACTGGTGTTGGGCAAACTTCAATCGTGTAGGATGTGCACGCATTCGTAATACGGCAATTGGTACATTGTTGGTAAATATATCATCAGGACTTGAATTGGACGATTGTGTGACTGCATACGAACGTATCATGGCTCCAGAGAACTATCAAAGACCTAAGTCAATTGTTACTAAAAGAATGATTGAGGAAGCACAGAAGAAAGTGCAGGAACTAGGTCTTATGGATTCTCTACCTCGTAGACATGCTGCCTTAGAGGATATAACAGTTAACAATGTTATATTCGCTAATCGTGATGCCAAGAAGGTAATGGCTGGAAATATATTCGAAGAACTAGCCGCAGACACTAAAGTTAATCCTAAGAAGTTTGACAAGTTAACTGAAATTAGCATTGATGATTTCATTGCTAATGTGGTACCCACTGCCACTAACATAGAAGTGTTAATGGAGAGTAGGCTGTCTAATAACTTAGTAACTCTTACAGCTCCTGTTAATAAGGATGCTAAGAATCTATTTAAATGGCCAAACAACTTTGCTTGGACATATAATGGAGGAGTAGCTGCTGGCGGTCAGACTGAAGGGTTCTTAAGATGTTCGTTGGCATGGTCTAACTATGATGACTTGGATTTGCATGTCGTTGAACCTTCATACAACGAAATCTACCATTCTAACAGAACTGGTAAAAGTGGCGGTAAGCTAGACGTGGATGAAAATGCTGGATATGGCAAAACTCGCAAACCCGTTGAGAACATTATATGGGTTAACGAACGCAAGATGCTTGAAGGTAAGTATGTTGTGTATGTTAATAACTTTCATTGTAGAGAATCTGTTGATACAGGATTTACATTGGAAATAGAACACAATGGAGAAGTCCGACAATTTGTCTATGACAAACCCGTTGAACATAAAAAGAATGTCATGGTTGCCGAGATTACTTACAGTAAATCTAAAGGCATCCAAATAAGAGAGCTAATACCCAGTACTAGCCATTCGTCAGTAAGCCTATGGAATATTGATACTAACAAGTTCCATAAGGTGAACGTGATGATGATGTCTCCCAATTATTGGGATGAGCAGGGTATTGGCAATAAACATTACTTCTTTATGTTGGACGATTGCAAGAATCCGGAGCCTGTTCGTGGATTCTTTAACGAATATCTTAACAGTGAGCTAACTCCTCACCGTAAGGTATTTGAGGTTCTAGCTGATAAGATGAAGACTCCTTACCAAGAACATCAATTGAGTGGATTAGGATTCTCATCTACTATGCGTAATTCCGTTATTGTTAAAGTGGACGGAACATTTAGTAGAACTTTAAAAGTCAATTTCTGATGTTTAGATTTCTAAAACGCAATGATTCTGAAGTTATAACTCCAGAAGTGGTTGACGTGCCGGTGATGACTATTCAGTCCAGCATAGCTATGGCTCTTGCTTTATGTATGGAGGAATATCTACGTATTAACAATTTAATGCTATAATTATGTTTGAGAAAGAAATAAAGAAATGGCAGAAGGTGAACAGTTCTGAAACTAAAGCCCAGCTCTTTGAAGCAGTAGATTACATCTGCGCTGATGAGCCTAATGGATTAGTAGGAGTAACTGGTTTGCTATTTGATGCCGATAAACTCAAGAGGAGTATCAATGCTGCGCTTTCCAGGAGAGCGGAAGCTAACGTGGTTACACGTAGATATGGTTTGCGTCAGCAGGTGCTATACTTGATGTACTATGGCGAAGAGTGACTATAAGTGCTCTTGCGCTGGAAGAGGCTAAACTTTAAAGGAAGCATGTAAGTAATACTGTGAGTTATGCTGACAGACCGTCCACGTGAAAAGCCCAGTACGTGATACTGGCAAGGGCGGCCGTTAAATCGGAATTGCTTCCTGTATGGTCCCATAGTTCAATGGATAGAACGCTGGTCTACGGAACCTGAAATGGCAGTTCGACTCTGCCTGGGACTACTAACTTAATAAGGAAAGAGATGACTAACTTAGAAATTATTAAAAGATTAAAGACTGCTAAAGACTTGTACGATAAAGATACAAAGCCAGGTAGTGATAAGAATGGTGGTATGTGCCACTATATGAAGCAAGCATTCAACGGAGTGTTTAAAGAAGGAATACCTCCCTCTTATAATGAATTAGTAACACTAATTCCGGAGTTTAATCCAGAGTTTCTAGGAGGTAATGTCAAACAAGAAGAAGTGGCTAGACTTGTCTTCTGGTGGCCAGTAGATGAGAAGAAACATAGGCTTGTAGCTTTTGATAAGCTCATCCATTGGTACACAGAAAGAATCAATAAGCACGCTATCTTACTAAAAGCTAAGAAGCTGTTTGAAGACCATTCAGAATACTGGGGAATGTGCTTTTGTATCGAGCATGCTATGGCTGGAACCGAACGAGGAATCAACATCTACGATGAATGTGATGTAGTTGCCATGTTCCCCGAGTTCAATAGAGAGTTTTTAGGTGCGTCTAAAGACAGGTATGGTAAGGCATTTTGGTGGACTCCCGATGACGAGAAGGGTCACAATGCTAGGATTGAAGCATTTGATAAACTGATTAAGTATTACGAAGGAAGATGAACTGGATAAAAAGAATCATGAATAAGTTATTTATTGATAATGAGTCCTATGACATTGAAGAGGACAATATCACTATCTCACAAATCAAGCGTAAAATTTACGTAAATGGTAAATTAATATCTGAAACGAATAAGGATAGTGTACATATCAGTTTTACTGGTAATGTAAAAGAACTTAACTGCAACACATGTGATATTGACGGAGACGCATTTACTGTACATGGTAATAGTGTTAAAGTTAAAGGCAATGTGGGAGGTTCTATAGAAGCTAACAGTATTGAGGTTGGTGGTAATGTACAAGGAGACATCGATGCTAATTCTGTTAAAGTAAAAGGCAGACACACTGGGAATATTAACGTATAACTTTCAAGGCTCAGTAGCTCAATAGTATAGAGCATCTCCGTCCTAAGGAGAGGGTTAGAGCCCCACCTGAGTCACAAACCAATTATTAGTTATTATGAAGAATATCTTTAATTTTGGTAAATTGTTGGAAGGTGAATCTATGAATGCGGACGAGGCATATTCAGTTGCCACTTACAATGAAGTGGTGACACAAGAAACTCTAATTAAGAGGTTTCTAGATACTACTGACCAACTTATTAAGGCTAAGAGTGAGAACAATTACTTTAGTCTTGTTATGGATTTGAATGATGATGTAGCTAAAGCCAAGGATGAAATCCTTAAATACTACGAAGATAAACGATTCTTCGTTAAGGTTATTGATAAAGAAGGATATCCTGGCTTAGTTGGAGAATATCTATTCATATCCTGGAAGAAGTGAATTTCTTTATTCTAACATAACCACAGGCATAATTGAGAGTGAAATGCCTGTTTAAGCAGTCCCCACTGCTGTAATGGTGATTTGATTACCATACATTATCTTAAGCCCTTGAGGGTTGGTGTGAATAGACTATTCACATGTTCTTAACATTAATTGTTAACAACAATGACATTCGATGAACAAGACTCTCTTATAGAGTCATTGAACGCGGCTTATGATAAAGCCGGAACTATTACAGATGAAGACATCAAAGAACTGTTTGCCAAGAAGAATGCAATCGCTGATGAAGACGAGCAAACTTCTTATGAGTTCGATGAATTCTTTGCAGAAGTAGTAAGTAAATGGGCGCAAGACGGGCTGACTGATGAGAAAGCTCAATTACTACTCAATCTTATTGATAGCGCTGACGGTAGTGTGGACGATTCTGAAGACGCAATGTTGGAAGAATTATCTATGGCTGAACTGACTGGCGTGGACATATCTGAAATATTAAAAGATAAGTTCCCAGACCACTTTGAATAGTTCTTATGTATGGTGATAGGTTATGGAATAGACATTCCAGCCAGAATATCACTGGGGGGGGTGTAGGCTCTTCTTCGTTGCTCCTAGCAACACACCTAATGCCAAGTATAGGCATTATTGTTATCAGTTTATGATAACGGACTTTAGGCTACGTTATATTTAATGTAGTGCTAATCGCGCAGAACGATATTCGTACTGCCGTTTAGGGTCAAATTCAGATTAGTTATTAGATTATTCTTTACTTCTAATGAGGTAAGGTCTACTCTAGTGATTGTCTGGGTTTGGCCCTTCTTTTTTAACTTTAGATATGCAGAAATTTAAGTACGAAGACAATGAATTAATACCCATTTTACAGGCAGTCCGGTAGAAATCGTTGACAGTGGTTGCGCGTGCTTTGGCTGTTACTTTAAAGCCAGTGACTGTACTATGGAGTGTAGATGTCCACTTGACGAAGACTTGATATTTCGAAAGGTGGAAAAGAAGATTAAACAAGATGAGAGGGTTGAGCAAACTAAAAACGTGGCTGAAGAGGAAGGGATTTACTTCTACTAATTATAAGGGAGATTCGGAGTACTACACATTAAATGGATTCTCTGCTACTGTGAGGTTAGCAGACCATGTAGGAAGAGAAGGAACTGAAACTGATAAATATATAAATATCATTCCAGACGGAGTTGATAGATATGTATTTATTTATGACAGAATATCTACTTCTATGAGCCATAAGGAACTTATTAAGGCATTAGATGCTTTAATATATCTGCATGGTAAAATTCCCAAGTATTTCGAGAATAGAGACCTTATTAAGAAGAGATATGAAGATGCTGTTTCCAGCGTCCAATCCCATTTAGCTAGAAGGACGGTAGACCAACGAGCAGTGTTGGTTAAGGGTGTTAGTACCTTAGAACCCGTCATACTCGAGTTGCAGAAACTATGTTGTCAATTTAGAGTAGAGAAAGAGAAATTGTGATTGTAATATTAATAGTGCTCGCACTGTATGGTGTGTCTTACTTACTAAACATTGTACTGAACTACATGCTTGCATACTACGACTTGGATGAAGAATACTTCTGGGAAGTCGTAGAGGAGGATGTAGGTTGGTGGATGACATGTCCAGTCATATCACCATTCTTATACTTATGGCTAATAGGTAAGGTATTAGAAGAACAATCAGATTAAACTAATACTAACTTTACGGATAATCAAGTATGATTATTGAAGAAGCTGACTTTAGAATGGAATCTGTAGGTGACAATTTACACTTCTGGGACCTATCTATACTAAAGACTATTAAATCTAAGGACGGAGAACGTCAGGAGTTTAAAGTAATTGGTTATGGACTTCCCATATCTGCATGTCTTCAAAGAATAGCGGATTACAGAATAGAATGTAAACACCCAGATGCCATGTCTCTGAAAGAATATATTCAAGATTACAAACAAGAAGTAACTAGATTAGAAGAGTTAACTAAAGGAATTTAAGCTATGGCTTCACGTAAGAAAGGTACGGCACCTCATAAGCCGAAGAAGGTGTATGAATCTGTTAAGTTAATGAATTGTGCAAGGTGTGGTAGGGATACTACTCACACGCTGTTCGATTATGACAATAGGCTTTACAAATGTAATGTCTGTGGGGCAGTTTATACCAAACGTGGTAAATAACTAATATTTAACTCATTAAACTTATCAGTAATGAAGAAGGAAACTATCAAAGAGACTCCGGAAGAGAGATTCAAAAGACTAAGAATCAAGGATTTGACCGATGATGCTTTCATGGTGGCAGAGCATTTAAGACAGCCATCTGTAACACCACGTGACCCAAGTGTGTGGAGTAAAACTCCTAAAGAACGTAAGTTGTGGAAACGCTATAGACGATTCCCTGCTCCGAGCTATCAATGGCCGGCTCCTGCTAAATCTATTCCTATTCCTGGAACTCTGGTCGTGTATGTAAAGGGTGGTAACTTTACTACTGGTAAAATGAATCCAAAGACCAACAAACCTATACCAAAGAACACATTTAGCCATAAATGTATTCAATCTGACATCCCTTTCTTATTAAGTAAATATAAGACAGAGAAGTCCCAGGTTACTAAATATTCTTGGAATGGCAAAACCTACGCCCCCGACTGTCTACCATTCTGGGGACGTTAAACTAACAGTATATCCTTCCTTTCTATATGAAGTACAACTATACCTCATTAGGAAGGATAGGGTAGAATGTGTAGGTTCTAAGTTCTATACTACTGATAAGCCTATTAAGGTAAGAGAATCGCAGTTTATTAAAGTCGACGATGAGATTACATGTGCTAAGTATATTACTTGGCTAGCAGCTCCCCTAGATTATTTAATGAACAACAATTTTAAAGTGTTAGAACGTGAGAATGCTAGACAAAGACGGAAATCCAATACAGGAGAAGACAAGCGAAGGAGTTCAAACCGTAGGCGCTGAACCTACTATGAAGTATACAGAGCAGGTGATTGATAAGTCTAGACGTGTTTGTCCACTATCAACTGTAATGGTTGAGATGTTGGTAAAACAGATGTCAGCCGAACTTGCCAACCATGCTCTGTATATGACCTTTGCCAATTACTTTGAAGTAGAGGGTTTACCAAAGCTAGGTATTTACTGGAGAGGTCGTGCTAGGGAAGAATATTTGCATCATTCTTGGATATTTGAATATCTAACCACTAACGATGCTCTGTTCCAATATCCGCCTGTTCCAGCCATTAATGTTGAAATCACTGATAGAGTCATGCCCTTTGCTGCCACAGTAGATAGGGAGATTGAGACTACTCGTGGTATTAATAAGATTGTAGACCAAGCTCAAAAAGAGAGTGATTGGGCTACATTCCAATGGTTGAATGGAGAGGATGAGGATGAAGGTATGTTAGTTAAAGAGCAAGTAGAAGAAGAATCTATTAGCCGTACTATTCTTGATATGGCTAGAGAGCAGGCTACTTGGCTTCGTAAAGAGAATGCAATACTTGATTTCTATAATGGTCTAGGTCGCAAGTAATTGCCTAAAATCAGATTAACTTATCTAAAGAGATTACATTTAGAAACATTTAATCTACAAGTTTATGAAAGAAAGAGTTGAGTATAGAGTTGACAGTTTTGTTGATTTTACTGGCATGGAACGCAAGTTCGTAATGGTTGCATTGTCACAGGAAGTATGTGCTGAAATTGACCCAGATACAGAGAACTGGGATGAAGATGCACTCTTAAGTGATAAATGTCTGTCTATTGGCGTATCTGTATGTCAACCAGAAGATGAGTTTGATGAGAATATGGGAGTTCAAATAGCTCTTGGTAAGGCTCGTAAACTACATAATCATGCTCTGTACAGCACTGACCCCGGATTGATTAACCGTGGTGTAGTTAATGCTCTTCTTGACCAAGAAGTAGCATTCTTCAAACAATGTCCTGGCAAGTATCTGAAAGGATATGATACAGCTAAGGCTATCTATGAAGAAGGACGTAAAATGGTTGAACTAGAAGCATCACTATCTGATGAAGAACGTACATGCTTGGATACCTTATTAACTTCTAAGAATGATAGAGTGGATGTTATCTATGATATCTATAACTACTATCAGTCTCAGAAATGAAATTTAAGGATGCTTTCGTTGGAGGTGTGATTGCTGCTGCTATATGCCTTGGTATAGCATGGGCTTGCAAGGATAGAAACACAGTAGTTATTCCTGACAACACTAAATATGAGCAAGCTATAGACTCGCTCAATAAGGAAGTAAGGAAGTTAGAAATTACTAACGACAGTCTAATTAGTGTCATTACCAATTCTAAAGGTAAGATAGACACTATTAATAATTGGTATGAAAAGGAGCTTATTGATATTACTAATCAGTCTATTGCCGCTGATGCATCTTTCTTCGCAGAATATGTATCCCAAGCTGGTAGATGACTCTTTAGTTGTGATTACTCCACAGCAATTAAAGGCTAGTAACCTTATATTTCTGGAGCATAAGAAGCTTAAGCTAGAGAGGTTTGAACTCAATAAACAGCTTACATCTTATGAATTACTAACTGCTAACTATGCTAAAACTGATAGTATAAGACTTCAACAACTAGCACGAGCAGAATTGCAAATGCAGATGTATGATGAAGCTATTAGTAAGCAACGGGAGCAGATAGCTAAGATGAACAAAAAGAACAAGAGATTAACTACATTGTCAATAGGAGGATTTGCTATCAGTGTAGGCTTATTATTAGCCTTACTGATTAAATAGCAAATTCTTGGCAAACTACTATTCGGAACATGGCGAACAAACTATCTGACAGTTTTGATAAGGACAGAGATGGAGTAAAGTACAAATACCCCGAGAGAACTTGCAAAGACTGTTCTAGATATCCCTGTTTCAGAGGTATTGAGCGCAGTGTTTGTGATTTCGCCAAGTATGGTTGTGTGCATTATAAAGACGGTGGGGTTAATAAACGACAAAATGAGCTGGTGGGCTCGGAATGATGATTCAATATACCATACGCGTTGAATTACTAGCTAGTAAGGAAGATGCTGGTGGTTATATAGTCTATGCATTCAAAGATTTGTCAAACGGCACATATAAAATGTGTACCCGATGTCCTAACTGGGAAGGTCCATTCTTAAGAGTTGGTGACATCGGGTATTTGAAATGTAAGGAAGTATATGCAGGGGAAGACACATGGTATAATCCCATCACTGACTCCTTTGAGAAGTATAAATATACCGATATATATTTCGAAGACTTTGTTTATGAGAAACCACCAGAAGGTGAGATTATACTGTAAAAGATTATCTAAATTAACGAGATTAGACCATTATCTAAAATTAATATGATATATCTATGTTCAGAGAGAAATTGGCATCAGCTATCGATAGAAAGAATAATGACATCAACTCTTTCATTTGGAAGGGTCGTAAGCAAGAAGTAAATGGAGCTTTAGTACAAGAGGAGAAACGCTTGGTTGATTGTACTGAAGAAGAACTTCGTAATTTCTATGCACATTGTGATTCTATGCTCTATAATACTAACAAGGACTATCCTGGTCGTTATGTTCTATTGGACATTATTAAAGACCAGCGTCAGCGTTGTAACGCAGAATTGTTCTTGCGCTGGTTAGAACAGGAGCAGCATATGCCAAGGTTTAAGTTCCTAGAGGCGTTAGTCTCTTTCTTGGATATTAATAAGGACGGTATAGACCCGAAAGAGTATCCAATTGAAGGAACTATGTGCGGCTGTCCTAAAGAGTTTGGAGACATTCCAACAGAGACAGTACGCGAAGGTTGTTTGGACAGACTGGGAAAGTTCAACAAACAACACATTACTCTTACATTTATTCTCAAGCAAGGTCTATGGTTCACTGCTCAAGAGAGCAAGGACTTAGTGGAGAAAGACCCTAAGACAGGTCAGATAAGAGATAAGATTGAAGTGGCGAAGGAAAGACTAGGTCTGAAGCCCACAATGCCTCTTTATGTTACTCCTAAAGGACTTAGCTATTCACAGCTTCGTTCTATGGTTAATTTGAAGAGTAAGAAGTATACAGAACTAACTACTGACCAATTAAAGGTTCTTAGAAATAGAATCTTGTATTCTTTGGAAGATGAAGTGAAGTTCCATATATCTCAGTGGGAAACTCGCAAGAACCAAATTAAATTAGTATGTGATGCTAAAGGCTATACTTTATAATGTGCTCTGGATGCTGACCACAGTTAATCCAGATTACTATGTAGTAGGTATAAGCTACTTAACGTAACTTGTGAGAATTTACTAATATTAAATAACAGGGTTCAAGGTAATAGATTCAAATGAGTTATTAATTAAGGGCTTAGCCTATAACAAGTGGCAGACTTATTCGGAAACGTAAGCAGAGATGAACGCCAAGCAATTGGTGTTCAACGTTGGGTAGATAATAAGTTGCGTGGTTCTTTAGTCTATTGTACCGGTTTCGGTAAGACTAGAACTGCCATTATGTGTATGAAAAGATTCTTGGCTAAGAATCCTGGTAGAAGAATTATAATAGTAGTACCTACTGATGCACTACAGAGACAATGGCTTAGTGATTTAACAGAGCAGCAAGTCCCAATGGTGTACGAGGTACTAATAATAAACTCTGTTGTGAAACATGAGTGGACATGTGATTTGCTAGTACTTGATGAATGTCATAAATATGCTTCCGACCTGTTTGGAAAGGTATTTGAAGTAGTCAAGTATAAAATAATTCTAGGTTTAACTGCAACTATGGAACGACTAGACGGTAAGGATAGTTATATCAAGAAGTATTGTCCAGTAGTTGATAGAGTAGATGTTAGTGAAGCTACTGCTAGAGGCTGGCTATCTCCCTATAGGGAATATAAGGTTATGGTAGAAGTAGACAATCTAGACAAATACTATGAGTTAAACAGAGAATTCTATGAGCATTTCGCATTCTTTGGTCATGACTTTACACTTGCTATGGCTTGTGCTACTAAATGGCAGAAGAGAATTGAGCTAGCTAAAATTATGCTTCCTGACTTTGACAAGAAACCAGATGAATGGAAAGCTCTTAATAAGACCATTCTAATTCATGCTATGGGTTTCAATAGGACTTTGCAAGCAAGGAAGAAGTTCATTTATGAGCATCCTAAAAAGATAGAACTTACAAATATGATACTTGAGCATAGGCAAGACAAGAAATGTATTACTTTTAGTAAGACAATCAAAATTGCTGAACAAATCAAGTATGGTAAGGTACTATCTAGTAAAGAAACTAAGAAGAAGGGAAGGATGACTTTAGAGGAGTTTAAATCAGCATCTGTGGGGGTACTTAATACTTCTAAGATGTTAGATGAGGGAGCTGACATACCAGGACTGTCAGTAGCCGTTATTCTTGGATATGATTCCAGTCCTACGTCTAAAACGCAAAGAATAGGTAGAGTTATTAGAAAGGCAGAGAATAAAGTAGCGGAAGTCTTTACTTTAGTAATCAAGGGAACTGTTGAAGAAGAATGGTTTCGCAAGAGTACTGGTAGTAAGGATTATATTACTATAGCCGATTCTGATTTATTAAATCTACTAGAAGGGCGAGAATTTACTCCTAAGAAGAACAAAGAAACTAAAATGATATTTAGGTTCTAATGTTTAGAGTGTTATATTGCAACATAGGTGCTGAAGGGCAGCCTGATAGAACTTCGACAGTATCTACTGATGTTGATGCTGTCAAGCTATTAGAGCTGTTAGAGAAGCATTTGGAGCGTCGTATTTGCATAATGTCTGTGCATTTGGAGCGTAGCCCTCTAGATGTGCAGAGTCTTATCACGAGCCTGAAATTTAAGTAGATTCGTTTTGAAATGTAACAAGATTATCGTATCTTTGTAATCCTTAACGGTCAAAATTACATGACAACTGAAAGATTGCTTGAACTTGTGATGCTTACTAACACGTTTGATAGTATCATTCATGCTAGTGGTGTCAACGAAAACGGTGAAATTGAATTTGAAGGTGGAATCTATGACGTCAAAGCTATGGTAGCAAGGCAGACAGAACTCTTTAAAGAGTTTATAGCTCCTTACGAAGTAGCAGGCGAAGCTTATGTGATTGAGGACACTGAGAAATCAGAATAACAAAGTATCACAGCTGATAGATTAGTAAGTTATTTACTTATTAATCAGTACGCTTGGAGAAATTAAGTTTAACAATAGAGAATCAGTTGTTAATAATGGAGCAGTATAGGCTTACTGCTGAGGAGTTATTAATGATTGAGTTGCTATTCTTGGCACAACCAGAAGAAGGACATAAGGATTCTCTTGTTCGTTATCTGGGAATGCCAATAACTAAAACCCGCCTTAGAGACGTATTATTAAGTCTACAGGTGAAGGGAGTCATTACTAAGAAGTATAAAATTCCCGCAGAGGGTCAGACGTTTGACCCTGAATCTGTAATCTTTAATGAAAACTTCATTAAGAATTATAGAAAGTATTCCGGAGACCTGGGAGGAGAGTTCTGGGAAGCATACCCAGATATTGTCATTATTAATGGCAGGGAGTATAGCTTAAAGAACTGGTCTAAGAAGTTTAACACTTTGGAAGATATGTTCTTTAGATATGGCAAGAATATAGGGTGGAAACTTGAGAATCATAAAAGAGTGATAGAGTTAGTCAATTGGGCTAAGCAGAATAAATGTAATCTGATAAATGTCAACATTGCTGACTTTATAATGTCTAAGGCTTGGGAAAGCATCGAGAAGTTTAAAGATGGAACATATGAAGAATTAGTATTTGATACTGTGACGGAACTATGACATATACTAGCAGACTAATCGAACTTATCAAAAGAGGTAGAGAAGGTGACAATCAAGGATTATCACTGGGAATGCCTAAGCTGGAGCATATAATTGACGGATTAACTCAAGAGACCTATTACCTAATTGCCGCAGGAACTGGTAATGGTAAAACTAGTTTCGTGCTTCACTCCTTTATATATAAGGCTCTGCTGGACTCTGATTCTGATAAGGATGTTCAGTTTATTATATTCTCTTTGGAGATGAGTGCCGAGCAGTTACTTGCTAAATTGCTCTCTCTTCATATATATGAGACTTATGGTAAACAAATATCTTTTAAAGAATTATTGTCTAGAGGCAAGGACTCCACACTCTCTGATGAGGATTATGAGTTAGTACAGGAATGTATTCCATGGCTAGAATCTATAGAGGATAGACTAATAATACATGACGGCACTCTTAATTCAGAGAAGTATAAGTCTCTAATCATAGAGGATTTAAAGAAATTTGGAACCTTTGTTGGTGAGGATACTTATGAACTTAATAATCCGAAACAAATTATCGCAGTAATTACTGACCACTTAGGTCTAGTAAGACCGCAGTTAGGTCGGAGCAAGAAGGAGGAGATTGATACCATATCAGCATATGGTGTCTCATTTAGAAATAAATGTAAGATATCTCCAATCAATATTATGCAGTTCAATAGAAATGCTAATAATGCAGAACGACTAAAACAAGGCTTGCAAGAACCTGATTTGTCAGATTTAAAAGAGAGTGGTTCTCCGAGTGAGGATGCCAATGTAGTATTGGTATTATTTAATCCATTTAGAAGCAAATTGTCTACATATAGAGGATATTGCATTAAAGAGCTAAAGGATGGTTTCAGGTCATTATTGGTTCTTAAGAATAGATTTGGTGCGTCTGACGTAGCCATTGGTGTAGGATTTTATGGTAGATGTGGTATCTTTAAAGAGCTTCCATCTGCGTCTGAAATCAATGATTATGACAAGTATAAGAATCCAGATTGGACTATTATTGATTTCCCAGACAGGGAAGTCGAGATAGAACGAACTAAGAAAGATGATTTACGCGTAACCATAACATTATGATTTAATGAGCCAAATTATAGGACTTGGAGGATTTTCGGGAAGTGGTAAGTCTAGTTCCCTACAGTATTTAAACCCAAAGGAGACATTTATCATTAGCTGTACTCCTAAACAATTATCAATTCCAGGATTTAGGAAGAATTACAAGAAGCTAACTCAGGACAAAGACAAGAACTATGTTGGAAATTGGTATTTCAGCAATGAATTTGCCAAAGTGATGAACATCATGAATGTAGTTAATGTTAAAATGCCAGAGATTAAGGTCTTAGTAATTGACGATAGTAATTATCTTCTTTCACAAGAGGTGATGTCTAGAAGTGCGGAGAAAGGATATGATAAGCATATTGACTTTGCAAAGCACTATTATGATTTAATAATGAAGGCTATGACTCTTAGAGAGGATTTAATTGTAGTGTTCATATCTCATATTGTAAATGACGGTAACGACTATGACCCTAAATATAAGTTATTTACTACTGGAAAGATGTTGGATAGGTCTGTTAATATAGATGGACTGTTTAATTATTTGCTGTATGCAGAGAAGATTGTAAATGATGAAGAGGTTGACTATAAATTCAGAACAAGGTCACTTGGTCCAGATACTTGTAGAAGTACCGCAGGATGTTTCCCTGATTTATATGTTGAACCTAATATGAAGATGGTGATTGACACAATCAATAAATTTGAATACGGAGAATGATAGTTAAAATGCTGTTAACTTTGGACTTTGACCCAGCTACTGGAGAGTATAAATCTCTAAAGCAGGAAATTGTCAAAGAAGAAGTAAAGACTAGAACAGTCAAGGAAGAGGTTCCAGAGACATCTGAACCGCAAATTACCCTAGACCCTAACAAGTACATACTTAATAAAGCAGCTGCCCAATTAATGGGAGTTGCTTGGGAAGATAGACTTAGTATTAAATATCAGAAAATTGACGGAATCACTTTCCCCGTTATAGGAACTGATGAAGCCTTTGGAACCAAAGGTGGAAACAAACTTACTAAGAGTCTGTCTGTCAGCTGTAGAGGTAAAGCTAATGACATGCTACGTCAGTATGGAGATACATTTACAGTAACTACGATGAAAGGTCAAGACGACCTCTTCGTATTAGTTGGTAATGCTGAAAGGCCGGAAGAGCCGGAAGTAGATAACATAGAGGTATTAGAAGATGAAAGCGACAACATTGATTTGCCGTTAGACACAGAGATTGGAGATGAGTCAGCTAAAGAGATTGACCCATTAACTTTTGAACTTTAATACTTATAAACTATGTCAATGAATTTCAACTTAACAAACACGAACGGTACATCATCTATTAAACCAAGACTGAAACCATGGGAAATCCACGATGTTATCTTCAAGGGAATAACATTTAATGAGTTTAAGGGTAAGAAAGACCCTGACGCAGTGTACAAAACCATGAGAATTTCATTCGAGAATGAGAATGGTGTTTATGAAGAAACAGTATTCTGTCCTAAAGAGGGAGATGATGTAAGACAAGTAAGCTCTAACAATGGAGTTGAACGTGAAAGTCCGTCCAACTTTGAGAAGTTTAAATTTATGTTAGCTCATATTGGAGAACAACTTGCTCCTAAGAAATATGAAGCATTTAAAACTAAAACTTTTGCCCTTCCGGAAGAGTTTGAGAAATTGGTAAAGACATTTGCCGACATCACTAAGGATGCAGTTAATAAGCATACTAATCTGAAGCTGATTGCTAATAAGAAAGGCGAACCTTGTCTGCCTTATTTCGTCAATATCAGTAAAGCAGGTGATGCATATATCTCTAACAACTGGTTAGGAGACAAAGTATTCTTCTCTGACTATGAAATCAGTCAGATGAATAAACAGAAGAGTAACGGCCCTACTGACATGCCTGGTACAAGTTCTGACGATTTTGCAGCATCTAATGATGCAGCCACAGATAACGCAGACCTTGACTTTGAAGTGTAATAATTAATTAGTAAATTTGAGGTTCAAACATTAAACATTGAAATAATATGGTATTGGAATATGAACCTAAAATTACTAAGAAGTATTTACTTGAAAGGCAGACTCAGGAAACTTATCTTGAGTACTATCTAGGAATCCCAGTTAAGAAAGGGTTGTTTAAATCTCCGTTGAGAAATGATAATTCTCCTACGTGTTCCTTTTATAGGAATGCGTCTGGAGACATCATATTCAATGACTTCAGCGGACAGTTCTATGGTAATTTCATTAGTGTGGTTATGTATAAGTATAGTTGTACTTACTATAAAGCATTGCAAATAATTGCTAATGACTTTGGTTATATAACTCATAAAACATTACCTAAGAACAATAAGCCTGTAATTGCAAGTAAATCTGAATTTAAGGACGACGGACCTGCGATTATAAGAGCTGATGTACAAGAGTTCACTGAATCTGAACTACAGTGGTGGGCACAATATGGCATTACTAAGGAGACTCTGAAGAGATTCAGAGTCTATTCTTGCAAGGCTGTCTATTTAAATGGCAGTTATTATGCCACTACTGGTCCACAGAATCCCATGTTTGGCTATTATCGTGGTAAGAACGATAAAGGGGTTGAGTTATGGAGAATCTACTTTCCATTTAGAGAAAGAGGAACTACACGGTTTCTATCTAACTGGAAGTCTATCATGTTACAGGGAGCACATCAGCTTCCGGCAGAAGGCGATTTGTTAGTAGTTACTAAGAGTATGAAAGACGTTATGTGTCTATATTCTTTAGGAATTACTGCAATAGCTCCTAATTCAGAGAATTTATTCTTAACTGAATCTCAATTCGAGAAGTTGAGTAAAAGATTTAAGAAGATAGTTGTATTCTATGATAACGACTTGCCTGGCATTCATAACATGAACCAGATAAGAAAGAAGTTTAACATAGACTGCATCTTCATTCCTAGGTCTTATGGAGCTAAAGATATATCTGACTTTCATGCTAAATATGGTAGAGAGAAGACACTTAATTTAATCGAAGAGGCATGGAGAACACTGAAGAAGTAAAACCGAAGAAGAAACGTAACGGTGCATATGCTAAGCGTAAAGGTAATAATTATGAACTTAAGATTATTAAGGAATTGATAGGACTTGGTTATAAAGGCCTAAAGTCATCTCGTAGTGAGTCCAAGAATCTGGACGATGCTAAAATTGACATAGCTGAAACCGAGGACAAATTGCCATGTTACGTACAATGTAAATGTACTAAGAACACACCGTCTATTGCTGAAATTATCAAAACATGTGGTCGTAAAGACAGACCCTTAGTAATAATCTGGAACAAGCAGATTGACAAGGGAGTAAACATGGGCTCTGACGGAGAATACGTTATGATGAGTAAAGATTTCTTTTATGAACTTATTAAGAAGGCTACGGAGTAATCTGTGGCTTTCTTTGTTTAGTAATGCTTGATTAGAATATCCTATGGCAAATTTGATATATTCACATCTTGACTTACTAAATCTTGAATCATTTAATTATTATATCTGCTGATGAACACTTATATTCTGCCTTGTTATAGTCTGGACGACGGTGATTTATGGCTAGAGAAGGTAAGAGCTAGAAGCTTTACAGAAGCTGAGGATAAGTTTATTGACTTATTCATTACAGATTATGACATAAACCCTCCAGGTGATTATGATGAGTTGACAGGTACTATGGCTAAAGACAAAGAGATAATTATTGGTGACATATACGATATAGAAGAGTTCTAGTCGTACAAGATGACAATGAATGTTTAAAATAGGTTTAGATATTGACGATTGTCTGGCTGACTTTTGGGGTGCTTACTGTGAGTACTTTGATACAGCTAGTAATCCACGTATGCTTGAAGATAGTATAATTACTAGGAATGTACAACGCATTCTTAGTAAGGACAGAGACTTTTGGTTAAATCTCAAAGTAGTTAACAGACCTGATTTTGTTCCGGAATTATATTGCACTAAACGTGTAAACAATAAAACTTGGACTAAAGAATGGCTAAGACGAAATGGATTCCCAGATAGACCAGTCTATCAAATGTATTACCAACACGGTAATAAGGCTGATATGATTAAAGGTAAAGTGGATGTCTTTATTGACGATTCTTTAAGTAACGTACTAAAATGTCAACGTTCTGGACTGCCTGCATTATTAATGCATACAGAAAGGACTATTGACTTTCCTATGTTTAAAGTATTCTCCTTATGTAAAGATGAGATTATAGATGCTTATCAATTCATGAGGAGTTATGCTTAAAGACATTAAAATTACACCACTAATTGAAACTATCAAGTTCCTTGAGATAAGTGATGAGGAGTATTTCAGTGAAGCTTATTCTGATTACATTAGTAATTCTAGATTGAAGCTTATAAACCCAGAACAAGGAGGTAGCCCAGAAGCTTATTTAGCAGGACTGGGTGCTGATGGAAGATACTCCGATTCGCTGTACTTTGGTTCGGCAGTACATGAATTAGTACTGCAACCAGAGTCTTTTATTCTTGTAGAGTCTGTAGATAGACCAACAGCTAAAGCCGGATTCATGGCTGATGAGCTGTATCCTTTATTTATAGCTAATGGTGTTGTTACTAAGGATGAGATAGTAGTAGCGTCTGACAAGATTAGCTATTATAAAGGTAAAATGGATGAAGACAAAATGGATGCTCTGCGCATAAAATGCGAGAACTATTATGCTCAACGCACAGCTTATGAGTGGGGCAGCAAATATGTTGCAGATAAGGTTCCAATTTATCTTGATGCTAAATCTAGAGACAAACTACGAGAATGTATTGTATCAGTTGAATGTAATCCACAAATACAATCCTTATTGAATCCAGACTATTTATTAGAGAAGCCAATCTCCAAGAATGAGTCTGTACTATTAATAGATGTGCTTGTTGAGCATAATGGTCTTAGTAAGGTTCTCAAACTGAAAGCTAAGTTGGATAATTTTACATACAGTCCAGAGTCGAATGAATTAGTTCTCAATGACTTAAAGACTAGTGGACATTATCTCACTAAGTTTCATGAGAGCTTTGATAAGTATCACTATGCTAGGCAAATGGCTATGTATATGTGGATGCTGAAATTGTACATAGAGAATGAATATAAGGCAAAGCCCACACTTAAGGCTAATATGTTAGTGGTATCAACAGTTCCGGATTTTAGGTCTGGAGTGTTTCCCGTTAATAATGGTCATATGTTGTCGGGTTTTACTGAATTTACTACATTGTTGAGGCGTGTAGCATATTACGAGCTTTATGGATACGATGCTGATGGAATACTATGAGCCTACTATGAATGATTTGAAGGAATACTACAAGCAGTACTTCAGTTTAGGATGTCTGGCCTGTGATATAGGAACTAAGTTCGCTTTAATATCACTAATATGCTTTCTTACTAAGCAAGCTAGGAACAAAACTCCTAACGCAACTACTTGGCAAGTAATCCAGAAGATTAGACAGGGCAAAGAAAGTCATAATTCGGAGGGTCTTCTTAAAGGTCTCGCAGTTATATGTGATGATTTTATGAGAAACACTACCGAGTTCTTGACATTTGATTTAAAATCGGCTAAAGATATGGTTGCTAAGATTAATGAAATTCTTGATAAAGAGCTTCCTTGGGAACCTACTACGCCAGAAACGCCATTTTAATTATGGTACATGACAGATATTTGAATAACATGGCTATAATTCATAGTTTGGAAGTATTAGCCAGGAAACATCCCGATATGCGTTTCCACCAGCTGTTATGGGCAGCAGGATTAATAGAGAAACGCTCTGACAAAATCGTGGACAAGTTCTACGAGGAAAGTCGAGACACATGGGAGCAAATGACTAAAAATGAATTTTGCTTTCCGCCAAACGATAATAGTTAAATCTTATTAACTCACTAATTGTTGGCAATTTACTTGTGTAGTTACAAGAAATGTAGTATCTTTGTAACGCTTTCCTCTCGAAGGAGAGTCAGATTAATAGAATTAAATTTAGATTATTTTGCATTAGAACTGTTTGGTAGTTTACTATTAAAGCAGTACCTTTGTAATACAATAACAAAGAGATATGACAATGAACTAATGTTTAAATTCCAATTAATTATGACAAACCAAGTAAATTTTAAGAACGTAGAAGTAAAAGGTTATACTAAACAAGAAGCAATCGCACAAGCACCTTTCCAAGTAATTCGTGATGCAACTCAGGCATGGAAGACAGCTGGTAAACCTATTTCAGAGAAAGCTTTGAAGGAATTTGAAGCAGAGTATCTGGCTAAGCATACTAAGTTTGCTGCTGGCATCGGATGTTCTATCACATTTGAAGCAGGTTCTGCTGATACTCGTGAACGTCCTTATACTATGCGTGACATCAAGAACGAGAAAGGTAAACGTAAATACAAAACTGGCTATCAGGGAATCAATCCTGCAACTGGTGAAGTATTGTTCTTGAACTTTGAAACTAAAACTAAAGCCAAAGAAATCGCTAAGGAACTTTACACTAAGAAAGGTTATACTGGCGATATCTATTGCAAGTACATCAAGGCTGTAGTTGAAGGCGAAGACGGTGCTTTTGAAGTAAAACACACTCCGTCAAAATCAGCTAAGATGGGTACATACATCTGCTTTGGGGTCGAAGGATAAAATTTAACTTCTATTGACTTTAAATATCAAAGGGATTATCTTATGTGAATAAGGTAGTCCCTTTTCTTTTTATTCAGATGTGCATAACTAAAAGAGATTAGATTTTATATAAGCGCCGAAAGGTTATCTAATTTTAACTCAGAAATGAGAGAAACAACAATTACCAAGCTAATCAATCACTTACAAGAAGTTTTAAAACAGAACATTAGTTTAAATGCATATGCAGAACAAGTAGGTCTTCCACAGAATTACTTCTGGGTAAAGAAACAGGTAGTAAACAAAGATATAGCTGATGGCAGTATCGACAAGGAATCCTACGACATGATAATGAGTCTGTATGACAAGGTTAGCAAGAGAGGTATTATACGTCGTTCTAAATCGGAAGAAGTGACATCTTCTGAAGAGGAGGAAACTAGTACTGGCAAGATTACATTGGTCAGAAATGATGAAGGTAAGATTGTTAAGTATCAATTCACTATCCCGCTAAGAGACAAAGCACCATTTACTGGCAGTCTTACTAGGGATGAAATGAATATGATTCATAGACTTTACTCTTATTATGGTTCATCCATAACACAAAGAGAAGTAAGTCGTAGCTTCCCTGAATATTCTCTAGAGGAGTTTAAGAAGATTCTCAAAGTCTTCAATATTACTAAAGCCGCAGCACCATTTGCTCCTCATGTTATTGAGGAGAATACTATTGACGAGCTTAAAGATATGCAACTAAGGGAGAAGGAGAATGACTTCCTAAGGGGCATAGAAGCAGAACGCATCAAGAATAACGAGCGACTACTTAAGAAGTATGCCATGGAGAATGCCGAACTGAAAGCTAAAATAGCTGACGGCAAAGCTCTTATAGAAGGGCTAGACTTTAATAATCTGTATGACTGGGGACGTATGCCGACAATTTCTAACGGTAAAGACCTAATCATATGGTTGTCTGATATTCATACTGGAGCCACAGTGTCTCCTCTATCTATTTATCAGAATCCTTATAACGAAGAAGAAATGAAGAAGAGATTTGACATGATTATAAAGAGAGTATATACTGAAGCTTATTACATTGGTGGTGGGTTTGAGAATATAGTTATCTGCAATCTTGGAGATTCTCTTGACGGATATAATGGACAAACTACAAGAGGTGGTCATGAACTGGCTCAAAACATGAGCAATAAGGAGCAATTGCAAACTTATATTAAGTTAATGACTAGCTTTGTTAAATCTCTGATAGAGAATGTAAAGCATACCAATATGTATTATTATTGTGTTGGCGAGTCCAATCATGATGGTGATTTTGGTTATGCTGCTAACTTAGCATTAGCTGCTGTATTAGAACAGTTTGATGTTAAATGTCAAGTATTTGACAAGTTCATAGGAGAGTTTACTCTTAATGAAACTACCTATGTAATGTGTCATGGTAAAGATAATAAAGACATGTTTAAGAATCTACCATTAACTCTTGACGTGAAGACAGAGAATTTCATCAATGAATATTTGGACAATAAGGGCATCACTGGTAATGTAGTCTTTGTAAAAGGAGATTTACATCAGTCAGCCACTACTTATGGTAGAAGATTTACCTATAAGTCAGTTGGTTCATTATTTGGAAGTTCCGAATGGATTCACAAGAATTTTGGAAATACACTTGCATGTTGTGATTATAGTATTGTAGATGGAAAGAACATTACAGATGGTCGTATCGTGTTACAATAAACTATAATTTATGGATTTAACACCGGAATTTGCCCAACATGTAATAGATTCTGCTTCCAAGTATAAGGCAGCCGAATTGGAATTTAGGAAATGTTTAACCATAGAAATTGATTGCTCTAAAGCTATAGATACTTCTATCGGAAAGATTCCAATTATTGGTAATGGAGCAGCTATTAGAATTATAGCTAAGCTTGCGGAAGCAGTCAAGTTATTAGAAACAATGACTATATATTACTTGTAATTAAATGCAAATAAGTATTGACCAACTCATGAATGGTAAGGCTACTAGAATAGGTAAGAGAGCATATTTACCAACTGCTGCCTATGTAGAGCCTTTTATTGAAAGAATGTCCAAGTTTACTAAAGACTTTATAGTTGAAGTAGAATTGCCTAAACAGGTCACTAGGACAGTCGATGGAGATGTTAATGCAGATGATATTACATATAATCGTGTATTGATTCAAGCTGTAATGCCAGAGAGTTGCAGCTTTGACAATCATGATGAAGTTATTGGCATGGTCTACGGACTAGATGTTCGTAAGCCAGTAGCCAAGATTTATAGAGGGGCACTTAACAGAGCATGTACAAATCTCTGTGTATTTGACCCAGAATTTCTCCAAATGCAGCCGGTTAATCCTGAAGAAGCCTTGAATTATAAAGCTGTAGAGCATTTATTAAGTCAAACTTCTGATATAAAGCTGATGTTGGAGAATCTTCATAATACTACATGGAAGGCAGAAGATGACTTAGTAAGTCTAAATCTAGGCAAGTGGCAAAGAAATGCTATGCATATGGTTTATAATGTAGGTTATGGAGATGTCAAGATAGGAACAGACCTTGTTACTAAGGCGTATAGTTCTATGTTTGAGGACCCAGATTCTTCATATTATATTGGAGTGGGTAATGAGGTGGATATGTTTACTGTGTACAATGCATTTACGCAGCTAATTAGTAATGACAAGGGTAAAGATTTGATGAATAGAGCAGAGAAGACTCTATTACTAAGAAACATATTAAACTTCTAATTAATGTTAGTAATTAAGAGAGACAAAAAAGTAGAACCTTTCGACGTTAATAAGATTGATGCTGCAATTACTAAGGCATTTAACGCTGTTAACGAGCCAATTGATTCTGATATTCTTCAGGATATTAAAGATGAGTTGTATATTAACAACATAGTTTCAGTTGAGGAGCTTCAAGACCAGTTAGAGAAAGCTCTTATGGCATGTGATTATTATGATGTTGCTAAGGCATTCATCTTGTATAGGCGTAAAAGAGCCGAAAGTAGAGCCTTAAATGAGAAGAAACAATTCATTAAAGACTATGCTAAAGCCAAGAATGCTGCAACTGGTAGTAAATACGATGCTAATGCTAATGTTACCGAGAAGAACATTGTAACCTTAAATGGAGAATTGTTCAAAGGTGATGTTATTAAGGTAAATCGTGCAATTCTTACTGATAAAATCAGAGAATTGTATGGAGAGGAGTTAGCTAAGGAATATATCCGTATGCTGGAACAACATTTACTTTATAAGCATGATGAAACATCGATTATGCCCTACTGCGTGGCTATCACTATGTATCCCTTTCTATTGGGGGGGTTACAGCCAATTGGAGGTTTGTCTGCCAGACCCAAGAACCTGGATTCTTTCTGTGGCATGTTCGTTAATCTGGTATTTGCGATTAGTTCTCAATTTGCAGGTGCAGTAGCAACTGGAGAGTTTCTAATGTACTTTGATTACTTTGCTCGTAAAGAGTGGGGTGATGATTACTGGAAACGTCCAGAGGAAATGGTTGACAAACACAGAAATATTGACAAGACGTTAGAGCAGAAGTTCCAGCAGATTGTATACTCAATCAATCAGCCAGCAGCTGCTCGTAACTTCCAATCAGTATTCTGGAATATCAGTTATTTTGACAAGAACTACTTTGAAGGTATCTTTGGAGAGTTCTATTTCCCAGACGGTACACAACCTCAATGGGAATCTCTTAGTTGGTTGCAGAAGAAATTTGCTAAGTGGTTTAATGAGGAACGTACTAAGTGTATTCTTACATTCCCTGTTGAAACTATGGCGCTTTTGACTAACGGGGAGGATGTTGTTGATGAAGAGTATGCAGACTTTACAGCAGAGATGTATAGCAAAGGACACTCGTTCTTTACTTATATGTCCGATAGTCCTGATTCCTTATCTTCCTGTTGCAGACTTCGTAATGAGGTTACTGATAATCAATTCAGTTATTCTCTTGGAGCTGGTGGTATTGCTACTGGTAGTAAGTCAGTAATGACCTTAAATATCAATAGGCTAGTTCAGGATGCAGTTAATAATGGGTATGATATGATTGAGTATTTGCGTGAGAATGTGAAGAAAGTTCATAAGTTCCAAACAGCATATAATGAATTGCTTAAAGACTATTTAAAAGACGGGTTGCTTACTGTATATACAGCTGGATTCATTGATATGAAGAAGCAGTATTTGACTATAGGTGTTAATGGAGTTATTGAGGCTGCGGAGTTCTTAGGAATCCCAGTTAATGATAATCCAACTTATAGAGAGTTTATGCAATCTATCCTTAAAACTATCAGTGATGAAAATCGTAAAGCGAGAACTAAGGAGTTAATGTTTAACACAGAATTTGTTCCAGCAGAGAACCTTGGGGTTAAACATGCTAATTGGGACAGGAAAGCAGGTTATGTAGTTCCTAGAGATTGCTATAATAGCTATTTCTATGCTGTTGAAGACACATCTCTTACCGTACTTGACAAGTTCAAATTACATGGCAAGGAATATGTACAATACTTAGACGGAGGTAGTGCATTGCATATGAATCTCGATGAACATCTTAGTAAGGAACAGTATCGTAACTTGTTGAGAGTGGCAGCAGTCAATGGTACTAATTATTTCACATTTAATATTCCAAATACTATTTGTAATGATTGTGGACATATTGATAAGAGGTATCTCAAGGAATGTCCAAAATGTGGGAGTAAGAACGTTGATTATGCTACTAGAGTTATTGGTTATTTGAAACGTATTAGTAACTTTAGCCAAGCAAGGCAAGAGGAAGCTAGTAGAAGATTTTATACTCATGCTTAAATATGTAGGTTTCGATATAGTCTTCAGGGAAATTCCTGATGAGACTACACTAGCCATAAACATATCCAATTGTCCATGTCATTGTAAGGGCTGTCATAGCTCTTACTTGGCAGGAGACGTTGGGGAAGTCCTGACTATTACTAGAATAGAGAAGCTTATTAATGAGAATAAGGGAATTACTGCCATTTGCTTTATGGGTGGCGATAACGACCCTAAGCTCATTAATCACTATGCTGGATTAGTAAGGACGTTAACTACCACTAAAACGGCTGATAAGTTTACTATTCATAAGGAAATTAGGTTTCCCAAAGTATCCATTCCTGCCGAAACAGAAATGGAATGGCAGCAAACAGTACCACTTGATATAAAGATTGGGTGGTATAGTGGTAGAGCTACATTGGCAGATGAAATTGATTTGTACAATTTCGATTACATCAAGTTAGGACCTTACATAGAGGAATGTGGACCACTTGATAATCCAAATACCAATCAGAGATTATATAAAACGATAATGACTGATGACGGTCCTAAATTAAAGGATATTACCTTTAGATTTTGGAATAGAGAACTATGAGTACAATAGCTTGGTCAGACGAACAGCTATATGCTATAGATAGAATGATTAGGTTTTTAGATAGTCCAGATAGGATATTAGTTCTTACTGGCTATGCAGGAGTAGGTAAGACAGCTGTTATGAATGAATTTGTACAATATCTAGATAGTACTAGAGGTTGTAGATTCTTTAAGTTGTGTGCTCCTACTCATAAAGCCAAAGCAGTACTTGAAATGGCTACTGGCTATAGAGCTACTACATTACATAAACTGCTAGCACTTTCCCCTAAACTGGATATATTTAATTTAGACTATAAAGACTTGAAGTTCTATTCCGATGGTATGGGAGACATTCCAAACAAAGGACTAATAATCATTGATGAGGCATCTATGGTTAGTGATGAACTTTATGATTTACTTGTAGACTATTGTGAAACACATCAGTGCAAAATCTTATTTATAGGGGATGTTGCACAGATTGCCCCAGTTAAGAACGGAGGTCTTAGTAAAGTGTTTAGTCATGAAAATGTTGTCCGTCTAACCAAGATATTTAGGCAAGACGAGAATACAGCATTAGCACCAATATTATTAACATTAAGAGAGAATCCTATATCTAAATTCGAAACTCGAATGGGAGAGAAGGGTTCTCTCATTTGTTATAATGACACTAAGCAGTTTATGGTTGATGCAGCTAATAAGATTAATCATGGAATAAAGCATAATGATGTAAATTATACTAAGCTGATAGCTTATACTAATAAGCGAGTTAAAGGATTCAATGATTGTATACGCAGAATACTATACAATGACAATGAACCTTATCATAAATTCGAGTTTCTAACTGGCTGTGAGAACTTTGAATATAATGGAGAAATGTTCTTTAACTCTTCAGACTATATAATTACAAGCATTAGAAGAACCACTAGGAATGTACCTCATTTTACTAGACTTCCAGGGTTCGAATTGGGATTATATGATAGCGTTGATAGACGGCTATTAGACGTATTCATAATAGACCCAACAGACATAAATCCAGACTACCTGCAAACTTTGGCACAACAGATTGAGTCTATAAGGCTAGATGCTATACAGGCGAAAAGGTGGGGTAATAGAACTAAATCTGGATATTTATGGGGTAAGTATTTTGACATGACTAAGTCCTTTGCAACCCCAGTACCACTGTTATTTGATAATAGAGTAATTAAGCCACAAACTTTTGATTATGGATACGCTATAACAGCACATAGGAGTCAAGGCAGCTCTTACAATAATGTGTTTGTAGATACCGGTAATCTTAAGTTGGATAGAGACTTATTAGAACTACGACAGCTTCAATATGTATCTTTATCAAGAACTAAAACAGATGCTTATGTATTGACTTAATACCTATGAATTACTCAGATTTTGTAAACGAAGCTCTATGTAGAGGATTTGAACATCCAGAACGATTATACATGGTAGCTTATAAACTAGACATGCCAGAAGTATACACTCTTTGTACAGAGGAAGAGAGCATATGGCCAGGAATATATGAATATCATATAAATGGTAAGATATTCTACATATTAACTGAACACGAGGCATGTAGAATCGTTGATAACTATCGTAGAATGTTAGCTAGCAAATTAGCTGACCAGTCGATAGATAATGCCATTACTAGAATCACTGATGAGGAAATGGCAGCAGCTTACTATAATGACATATTTGATGTATTTGATGTTGTTCAAGAAGTAGAGCTGGAACTAGATGGAATATTATTTCCTAAATACTATATTGTTGAATGCTAACATTTAAGTATGTTTATGATAGCCAACGTCCTGATGCATTTAAGGACGCACTATCAACAATGAACGGTTACGTATTTAATTTTGAAACTTATGACGTGAATCATTATAAGGAACGCAAGAAGGCTTTCAAGATTAAAGGGAGCTGTAGTGCTAGAGAGAATCCTTTCTTGGCTGTATATGATGATAACGATACATTAATCAAAGCTTTTTATACAGAAGCTGGTGAATGTAATGCAAATCATGTACATACTTGGCTGCAAGACTACTTTGCTACCAATGGTAAGAAGGGCTTTATGACTATCACCAAAGTGTTGGGAACCAATAACGTTAGAATTGAAGAAGGTCATAAGGAGTCTGGATATACTAAAGCATTTATAGAAGGTGCTCCTTTAGAACTTAATTCGAATGATAGATGGTTCAAGACATCTAATGTAATTGAGATTGACTGGGAGAATAAAAGATTCACAACTATAAACTCAATTTATTCATTTACGTTCAATGAAAGTTCAAGTAATTAATCTATCGGATAACAAACTTCCCCAGTATGAAACTCCTATGTCAGCAGGTATGGATATACGTGCAGACTTCAGTAGAGTAACAGTTGACAATCCTATTAAAGCCTATGGTGACTGTGAAATCCTCTTTAAATCTGATATTAACAAAGTTACAATGCTTCGTCTTGACCCAGGAGCTAGAGCACTTATTCCAACCGGATTGAAGATTGCTCTTCCGGAACCTAAAGATGGGCTAGTACCTAAATGTCTAGTGCAGCCTAGAAGTGGATTGGCTCTCAAGAAGGGAATTACTGTGCTTAATACACCTGGATTAGTGGATGCAGATTTCAGAGATGAAGTACATATCATTCTTATCAATCAAGGTCATGAAGCAGTATGGATTGAGGATGGAGAACGTATTGCTCAATTAGTCTTTGACTGGGCTGCTAAGGCTGAATGGGAAGAAGTTGCTAGATTAGATGAAACAGAGCGTAAAGGTGGATTTGGGCATACCGGTGAGAAATGATAAGTACAGTAGAAGTAATCGAGAAGAGTAAAGCCATATCCGATATAGGATTGGAAATCCAGACACTTAATAATGCCTATGCTAATCATGCGAAGGCGATGAGTGAGACTATGGAGAAGATTAAGGAATTGAAAGCTAAACAGGATGAATTGGCTAGAAACCTTATTCAAGAGTGTAATAAGCCTTTAACTGTAGATGATTTAGACACTGACGTATAAAACAACAAATTATGAATTACGAGGAATTTGTAGAAACCATTGAGAAAGACGCTGAACAGTATGCTAAATCTTGTGTATGTGAGCATGACGTGGAAGCAATTGCAGCAGATTATATCGAAGGTGCAATGAGGGCTTTTGAAATCTTAAATGGATAAATTAGTAACTAAAGACAACAAGGGTAAAACTAGAGTAGTCGAGATTAGTTGCGAATGGGATGATGCCCAACATGGCTTTGTTATAAGAAGAAAGACTTATCAGTATGGTGGCAAAGTAACTGTGCAGCCAGAGATATGGATATTCCAAGGCAAAGCCAAAAGGACTGTTGCAGAACAGGCTAAGTTAGAGTACAATTCTCATCTAAAGAAGTATACAGATAAGGGTTATAAGCTACTTCCATCCTCTGTTAACATAGAGGATGCGAAGGCAGTTGCAGCATTTGTTGAAGAACACCTAGGTGAGGGTGTTACTGATTCAAATGGATTTAAGAAGCATATGAAAGCCAAGAAGTACGAGGAGGTAGCTACTAAGGTATTTGATAAAATCAAGTACTGGCTAGGCAGCAGAAAGATAGACGGTGGACCTTTATAACTAATGCCGTCGTTAAATCCGATTAAACGGGGAACTCTGAGATGAGAATCCCGTGCTAAAGTTAATAGTAATATTAATAAATTGCGTAGAGACTAGGAGTGAGTCCTTTATTTAAGGATAATAAATTCTCCCACGAACATCGGACATTATCTAAATATTTATTTTGATGGTTTCGAATAATATCTACTTTGGCTAATATGATGAAGAGTTCTGCCAATAGAGAGCAGATACAAGCGTTCTGCAAGAATATATTTAAATATTTAGATAATGAAGAGATAGTCCGAACTGTTGAGAAAGGTGAATCAGCAGAGGTACAGGATAAAGAGCTTGTATAATAACATATGGTTAGATGTTCTTTCTATCTAAAGGACGGAGAGATAGTATCTGCTAGTCGGGGAGGTGGCGATTATGACGCTTCTACAGTACACCTAAGAACACATCCCAAGATGATAGAGTTATTTAATAAGATGCCAGATTTGGTTCTCGATGGTGAACTTTACATTCACGGTCGAAGCTTGCAGTATATAAGTGGTACAGCAAGATTAGAATCTGGAGAATCCCGCTGCAATGAATTGGAATATTACATCTATGATACCATGGATGCTAATATGACAGCACAGGAAAGGTGGAATTATATATCTGACGAAATAGCTCCTATACTTGGAATTGTGGATTTTGACCCTAATGCTAATTGGAATGAAGATGACCTGAAGGTTAGAATAGTTCCAGAAGAGGAAGTAGTAGGGTGGACTAACATTCAGAAGCTTCATGATAAATATGTCAGCGAAGGGTTTGAAGGTATAGTTATTAGAGACCCGGACAAACCATATAACTATGGAGGACGTACTAATGCCATGATTAAAGTCAAAATGTATCAAGACGACGAGTTTGAGATTGTTGGCTATAGTGACGGATTACGTCCTGAAGATATGGTGTTCATATGTAAGACTCAGGCTGGTAAGGAATTTGAAGCCAAGCCTATGGGACCTAGAGAACTTAAGTATGAATATCTAGACAGAATGGATGAACTTATCGGTAAAATGGCTACTGTCAAGTATTTCTACTACTCTGACGATGGCAGACCATTACAACCAGTACTTAAGTGCATCCGAGACTATGAATAAGTATGAATTACATTGTAGTATATAGGCAGCAAGGCGAACCTAAAATGGAGTTCTTTAAATATCGCGACGAATCAGACGTTGCATATAAAAGAAGTACATTAATTAGGAATGAAGATGATGTGATTGATATTATGCGGAAGCATTATCAACCAGATGATGATGTCTTTGTTATTAGAGAAACACTATTAAATGTAGATGATTTCTCTGATGCAGAGTTAATTAAAATACTATCTAACGCATTGATGTATCTGTGATTAACAAAACTTCAATATCTATAAGCGCTAAGGTGGCAGACTTATTGACTTCTCTGGTAGGGAACACTCTATCAGAGGAGGATAAAAGTCAGCTATATGAAACTGTATTTGATTTCTATAGAGACCTTCTTAGAGGTTATGACAGTGAGACTATTAATGAAATTCAAGAACAATTAAAAGGTGTAATATGGTAAAAGGGAACTTTATAGAAGTAGTAAATTCATTGGAAGCTATCAACTCCAGATGTTTCAAATTGTCTGAAATGGGAATTGATATTGCTGACAGTGATATAGTCAGTAATGCTGAATGTATAGCCATGGCTATATTTAAAGAGAACTATACTGACGAAGGCATAGACTGGATTATGTGGTGGGTTTACGAGAAAGCCGGAGACCCAGATATAAAAGCCTATGACGAAGAGGGTAAAGAAATTATAAGCACATTGGATGAGCTTTACGAATATGTTGAATCATCCTACAAGATTGTTTAATTTTAATTTATAAGATTATGAACGAGACATTTGACTTTGGAGAAGCTCTATCTATGATGAGAGCAGGTATGACAGTTATCAACTTAAGTAAGAGACGTTACAGAATGAAGGAAGGCAATATCATCTGTCTTCCTATATCTGGTTCTAACCAGTACTACGTTGTTACTAAGTGGTTTCCTGATGCCGTTTTAAGTCAAGATTGGAGTCTAGCTGAAGATTAGCTGTAAGCAATTATTGACTAGTTTTGAATGCAATTAAATCAATCACCTAAAATCAATATTAACTATTGTGCTAAGATTGTGGAAATCCACGATTTTACACCACACCCAAACCCTAAGTGCGAGCGTCTTAAATGTGCTCATATAGACGGATATACTATTTCGGTTAGTAAAGATACAGAACCTGGAATGTATGTGTATTTCCCTATAGGATGTGCTATTGACTATTCTTTCTTGTCAGCTAATAACCAGTTCAGACATATTGAGCTGAATGCTGACAAGGAAGCAGCACCTGGGTATTTCGAAGATAACGGAAGAGTGAAGATTATTAAGTTGCAGGGCCATGTTTCAGAAGGATTTATTATGTCTATAGAGTCCATTACTAAATGGATAAGCTCTCTTGGACATACCGAAGCTGTAACTGGAATAGATGCCGGCACTGAATTTGATAGGGTAGGAAACCTGTTTATTTGTAAGAAGTACGTATTAAAGAATAGAACTTCTGGCTCCAGCAATAAAACTAGAACTGGTAAACAGCCTAAAGGGTTGAGCAAGTTAGTTGACAATCAGTTTAGATTCCACTATGATACTATTCTTATTAAGAAGTGTCCATGGATAATTAAGCCAAACGACATTATTAGTATTACTAGTAAAGTTCATGGCACGTCTGGAATATCAGCAGATGTGTTATGCAAAAGGCAATTGAAGTGGAAAGACAAGGTGGCTGGCTGGCTTACCTATGTACCTGACACTGCATACGACTATCTGTGGTCCTCTAGAAAGGTTGTAAAGAACCAATATTATAATAAGGAAGTTAGTGAGGGTTACTATGGCTGTGATGTGTGGGGAGAAGCTCATAAAGTATTACAGCCATTTTTAACTAAAGGATTAACTCTTTATTATGAAATTATAGGCTGGCTTCCTACTGGAGGAGCAATTCAGTCAATGGGAGGTAAAGCTTATGATTATGGTTACGATATGCCGATATGGGACCCTACTACTCCATATAAGTATAATGTGCATTTTGGTATCAGAGTGTACCGTATTACTTATACTAATCCTGACGGAATAGTGTATGAATTTAGTGCTAGACAAGTGCAACAATGGTGTAAAGATAAGGGCCTCACTCCGGTAACAGAACTGTATTATGGATATGCGAAGGATTTATATCCGGATATATCTGTATCTGAACACTGGAATGAGAATTTCATACAAAGATTAGCCGAGGACAAGAATTTCTTCATGGAAGAACTATCTCCGGAGTGTCACAATGATGTGCCACATGAAGGTATAGTAATTCGTATAGAAGACGGTCTGTCTGGGGCATATAAGTTAAAATGTAATAGATTCTTATTTGCAGAATCTAAAGCATTAGATAAAGGTGAAGTTGATATAGAATCTGACCAATGAACAGGTATATTATAACTTGCATTAATGATTTCGAAACATATAGTGGATATGCTGCATACGCAGAGAGCTTGTTTGATGAAGACATGAACAATGCAGCTGATGCATATGCTTTCGAAATCGCAGTTGGTATAGTTCCAGATTCGTTTATAGTTACTACAGAAGGTTATGAATATCATAACATGACTGAAGAAGCTATAAGACAGGTAGTTGATAGTATCGAGTGGGAAGATTACTACAACTATAAAATTACTCCTTATGAAGGAACAGATGAAGAATTTGATAAACTCATATTAATATATGATGGAAGACTTAGACAAAGAAATTCGGACTCTAGAGTCGATGAAGAAGAAATTGAACCAGTTCAAGGCTGAGTTCGCTAAAGAAATATTTAAGAAGGCAGATGAAGGAGCTATCTCTAAGGAGGTAGCTCTTGACCTGCTGACTGTCTATGATTTATTACCAATAGCTCCTTGGATAGAACTTCCTACTTTCATGGATAGCTATGATTACTTTGATAGGTATTCAACAATCAAGTATATGAACTACTTAGACATAGCCGATTTCAAGGATGAAGATGGTAATGTATCACAGTATGCCCAATTTCCTGACCTAACGTGGGATGAAGCTATTAATGAACTATATGAGTTCGTTAAAGAGAAGCAAGTAATTGGTTGTGTGTATGATTGGTGATTTTAAATTTTATGAAGTAGGCGGTAAGATTAGAGATGAGTTCTTGGGTCTTATCAATAAGGATGTTGACTATGTAGCTGTGCCTACAGAGGCAGTCTATAAAAAAATTCACCCATGTGAAGCTCAGCTCAGTCCAGCCCAGCTAATGTTCAAAGCATTAAAGAGTTACTTAGAGGGGCAGAAGTTTGAAATCTTCTTAGTAACTCCAGAGTGCTACACTATACGTGCTAAGTTCCCAGAAGGATACAAGTATCAAGGTGTGGCAGACTTTGTAATGGCTAGGAAGGAAGTAGGATATGTTCCAGGTACTAGGACTCCTATAGTAGAACCAGGAAATCTGTATGATGATTTATCACGCAGAGATTTCACTATCAATGCTATGGCTAAAGACCCCGATACTGGAGAAATCATTGACTACTTTTATGGTAAGCATGATATAACGAATGCTTTGATAAGAACTCCCCTCGACCCTGTAACAACATTCGATGATGACCCTCTTAGGATACTTAGAGCCATTAGGTTTGCGGTTACTAAGAGATTCACAATAGAGCAAACAACTTGGCAAGCTATGGTGTTATATGATTATGATTCTAAAATGCCAGTAGTGTCAGAGGAGAGAATTAGAGAGGAACTGATTAAGTGTTTTAGATGCAATACCATTAGAACCTTAACATATCTTGATTACCTTCCAAGACTTAGAGATTATATCTTTAGCAGGACTAATTTATGGCTTAAGCCAACTAACGAGAAATGAGTAGTTATTTATCATTTTACTTAGTGCCTAGGGCACATCCGGAAGAGAAGTTGCTACTTCAATCTTTCAGCAGGTCTAACGAGGTATATCAGAGATTCTCTGACAATCTCAATATAGCATATGCTGGTAATGAGGAGAAGTATACTAAACTCACTATTAGTGATGTTGAATCAGTAATTCAAGACATTGATGCTGACATTACTAAGGCGGAAACAAGACGTACAGAATATGAGAAATTCTGTTATGGTAATCCTGAATCTATAGAGGAGATAATATCCACTAAAGAGTATATACGAGATTTACAAAGCACAAGAGATTATATATCGTTCATACGGGACGTTTTAACTGATTTAGATTATAGTGGATTCAGTGATGTCCTATGTAATATTGATTGATGGAAACATTTGAGTTCTTAGTAACATCAACAGCAATGGTAACGCTTCAAGAGCATATAAAGATACAAGCTCAAGATTTAGACGATGCCATTGCAAAGATAGAAGATAGAGATTACTATGAGGAAGATGGAGAAATTATAGGCAAAGAGTATGAAATCATTGATTATGATGAGGTACATGAGATAGCTGACTGGAAAGATGTTGTCAAATCTAAACCTAAATCTGAAGAATCTTTATGGACAAGCGAGTACTAATAATTTGTAGAGGTATTCAAGGTTCAGGTAAATCTACTTGGGCTAAACAATGGTGTCACGAAGACCCAGAGCACAGAGTAAGGTTTAACAATGATGATATTCGTAACATGTTAGGTGATTACTGGGTTCCTAATAGGGAGAAGCTAGTTACTGAAGCTAAAGCTAATATGATAACGTTTGCTTTGATTAAAGGTTACGATGTAGTAGTTGATAATATGAATCTGAATCCCAAAGAGGATGAATGGATTAGAACTCTATGTGCTAATATAGAGAAGGACAAGGGAATACATGTTGATATAGAGTACAAGGATTTCTGGACCCCTGTTGACGAATGTATTCGCCGCGATGCTAAAAGAGAACATCCTATAGGTGAGAAGGTTATTAGGCAAACTTGGAAGCGTTATAAGGACTTCATAATCCATGAGGAAATTATGGCAGCCAAAGCTAAGTCATTAGTTCAAGATACTAACCTACCAGCAGCAATCATAGTAGATATGGATGCAACTGTATGTTTAAATACTAGTGGTCGTCCTTTCTATGGAGAAGGTGCAGCTGAAGGTATGCTTACTGATGAGCCTATTACTCCTGTCATTGAGCTTATTAGAAATTTCTGTGATAACTATCCAGCTAAGTTAATAATCCTAACTGGTAGAGAAGACACTCCTGAAGTTCGTAAAGCTACGGAACAGTGGTTAGAGAGCAATTGGTTGCATCCTGACATACTTCTCATGCGTCCTGCTAAGAGCTTTACTGCTGGTCCTATGTGTAAGAAGAAACTGTATGAGGACAATATCAAAGGCAAGTTCTATATACCTTTCGTACTTGAAGACAATTGTAAGTGTGTGGAGATGTGGAGAAATGAAGGCTTGATTTGTCTACAACCGAATGAGGGTAAGTTCTAATGGCAATACTTGTAGGACAACTGATTGAAATTCTCCAAAAGTATGACCGAGACAGAGAAGTAACTATACATACTCTTAAAGGAGAAACTGTCGAAGTTAACGGATACTTCGTACAAAGAGATTTAAACGACAATGCATTTTATTTGACAGATTTAGATGTAGTTCCAAATGACTGATTTAGAGAAACGATTTCTAAAAAACACTGATGACACTGGTAGATTTATATATCAATCATTAGTGACTGGTAGGAAATACTATGTTGAACCAATTGGAGGACATTCAGATTGGGGAGATATCAATCCCGCTACTAAGAAGGTAGAGGGAGATTATGGTGAGAAGTATAAGGGCAGTGTAAGTGAGAAGGAATCAATGATTACACCAGAGAATGGATTTGTACTTATTGAAACCTTAGAACCTGGAGTATCACCATTATCAGTAATTGAAGAAAGGGATAAGCGATATGAACAAATGGCTAAGAAGTAATTTCGATGATTCTACCATAGGTAATTTGCTTGCTATGGCAGCACCTTGGATGTTAATAGGAATGATAGTTGGGCTTATAGCTCTGTTTACATGTCCTGTTTTAATGGCAGAATGTTTCTGTTTAGCTCTAGTCCTCATTACTATAGACAGGTATTACGAAATTAAAGGCGAGAAGAATGGTAATAGATAATTTTGACCAAATACTAGACATTCTGGAATTTAATAATTCAGATGAGTTCTATTTCTTGCAAATTATACAACGCAAGAAAGACGGCTGTGTTACTGATACTGGTAATAACGGATATAGGACCGTTAAAACTTACTATATATTCAGTAGGGAACAGCTAGAGCACAAAAGAGCTAAAATTACTGAATTGTGCCAGAGCAATCATGCAAGAGCATACATTACCTTGAATAGACGTAATGCTGAAGAAGTGGCATGTACTGCTATACAAGAGTATGCCAAACTAATCCAAGAAGGCAATTGCTATCAAGGATATCGCATTTGGGATTCGTCTTGTGGACATACTAGAGCTAGGGGATATAAGCCACTATGGGTTGTGGATGTTGATAGTAAGGACGAGAACTATCTTAACACAATCATAGAAATTGTTAATAGTTGTAGAGGTGCACAAGACATCAAAGTTAAACATGTAATTCCAACTGCACATGGTTATCATCTTATAACGATAGGGTTTGATACTAATCAGTTCGCTCAACAGCTAGCTATTAGGAATCTGGATTCTATAGATATACAGAAAGATAACCCAACGTTGCTGTATTTCGATACAGCTGATTAAGACTCGGTGACGAGGTCTGTGGACAGATTACTTATTATTAATTCTAACAGCTATTAATTAATGAGTAATTTACCAGCTGGAGCAGAACGTGACCCATTTGCTCCTTATAATGTAGAAGAGAAAGTCTTCAAAGTTGACATAAATGCTAAGGGATTAGCATGGTATGAATATTACGGACATTTGGATATAGATGAAGCCATAGAAGCTATTAAGAGCAGAATACAAGCCGCACTTAGTAGCTTAGGAGATGTTGATATTAGTACTGTTGATATTGAGGTTTCATGATATATCTAGTCAGTAATCAAAGGTCACTATTTGAAACTGACGCTTATAAGGAATTATCTCTATCTGATGCTATAGACATGATTATGCCACATAGTTGGGTAGAATATGATTCGGAAACTGCTGGTTTAGACCCCTATACAAAACCATTACTGTGTACTCAGTATGGTTTAGGGGAAGACCAAATAGTCGTTGACAATGTAACTATTCCAATTGAGAAGCTTAAATGTGTCCTTGAAGACCCTACTAAGACTTTCTTAGGTTGGAATATTGCATTTGATTTAAGGTTTCTATATCACCATAAAATAGTTCCTTATAATGTATGGGATGGAATGATTGCTGAGAAGTTACTCTATCTTGGCTATCCTCCCCAGTTTCATAGTCTTTCTTTAAAAGCAGCAGCTGATAACTATCTTGGTATAGATATTGATAAAACTGTTCGAGGGCAGATTATCACTCAAGGATTAACCATACCAGTGGTACAATATGCTGCTGGTGATGTTATGTATCTTACTAAGATTAAGGAGAAGCAAGATGCAGAACTAGAGAAGAAGGAGTTAACTAAAGCTGCTGAATTTGAAATGAAGTTTACTCCAGTAATTGCCTATATGGAATATTGTGGGGCTAAACTTGACCCAGTAAAATGGAAGCAGAAGATGATTCGAGATAAAGAGGAAGTTAATAAAGCAGAAGCTAAGCTTAACGAATGGGTTGAAAATTATTATAATGAACATAAATCTTCTGAAGGCTATGTTAAAGCCTGCACAGAGGAAGTGGACATTATGCATGAGAATCAACTATTTGACAAAGTAGGTCCTCATATGGGACAAATAAAGAGGGTTTGTAATCTACAAACTGGGCTAATTCATTATGAATATGACAAACCTTTCCCATATGTTACCAAGAATTTACAAGGCGACTTGTTCAGTGGATTTGATGCTTCAGCTAAGTGTAACATTAACTGGTCTAGTAGTCAACAAGTAGTTCCACTATTTGAAATGTTGGGACTTAATTGTACTACCATTGATGCTAAAACTAAGCAGAGGAAGAAATCTGCTGATATTAAGTTGATAAAGCCACAAGCATATAAGTGTAGTATAGTTCCTCTTTATGTAGAATATAAGAAGGCTAAAATTCTAGTTGATACCTTTGGACAGAAGTTCATAGATAAAATTAATCCAGTAAGTGGTAGGATTCATCCAGACTATTTTCAATTAGGAGCTGATACTGGGCGGTTATCCGCTACTAACCCGTCTTTAATGAATTTGCCACATGACCCATTTACTAGGTCGTGTTTCATTTCTGATACTGGATATAAATGGATTAGTTGTGATTACAAAGGGCAGGAATCCTTCTTAATGGCATCTATTGCCAATGATAAGGCGATGTTGGAAGAGCTTATCTATGGTAGTGGTGACTTACACAGTCTAACTGCCAGAATAGTATTTACAGACATCCCCGATGATACTCCACTATCTGAAGTTAAAGCTAAATACAAACCTCTTAGAGATGCTGCTAAAGGGTATGAATTTTGTTTTAATTATGGTGGAGATTGGAACACTTTAATGAAGAATTACGGTCTTACTAAGGCAAGAGCTCAAGAAGTATATAATAACTATATGTCTGGTTTCTCTGGACTAAAAAGATATCAGGAGTTTAGGAGAGAAGATGTCCTTGATAAGGGATATATCCTTCTTAATCCTATTACTAAGCATAAGGCATTTATATATGACTGGGACAATCTGTGTAAAATCGACGGTGAACTTGGGTCTCCTGAAGCTAAGTATATGCTAGGGCGTAATGGGGACAATTATTATAAGACAAGCTCACAGCATTTGAGAAGAAGGTTATCTGATTCCATGAAGCAATCTATTAACTATCCGATGAACTCACAAGTTGTGTCGGAGTAAAACTCCCTTAATTCGGTGAACCCTGGAGCACAAGTCGTGATGATTAACTGTATGGGAATACCGAGCCAACCTAAACAGTAATGTTTAGAAGTGTGTAGAGACTAGAACACGGATTCCTTACTTTAGATGGTAAGGAAGGTAAAGTTCCACGAACAGGGAGAATATGTTATGTATTACACATAATATTAATTATCTTTGCAGGGTAATTAAAAATTGTATTATGTGTAGTACTAAAATTTGCAAACGTTGTAATAAAGAACAATCTATAGACAACTTCTATAAAGTCCCGTCTATGAAAGATGGACATGATAATACATGTAAGACTTGTAGGAAGGAGTTAAGAAGACTAAGAGACGGAGTTAAAGTAACACCTATAGTTACTGAAGGTACACTAATCTGTCCTGTATGTAAACAAGAGTTACCAGTAGATAAGTTTGATACTTATGCTAAAAGTAAAACTGGTAGATATTGGATGTGTAGTGATTGCTATAAAGAGCATACATTAATTAATGGTGGACAAGATAAGAACTATTTCAGGAAGCTTAGAATTAAACTATGTCCAGAATATAGAGAAGAAATTCAGCAGCAGAAGAAGGCGTCCAGAGAACGTAACATAGAACAAGCTATGTTAACCAGTGCCAAAAATCGTGCTGCCAGAAAGGGGTTAGAATTTAACTTGGAACTGTCTGATATAGTAATTCCAGAGAAATGTCCGCTGTTGGAAGTTCCATTCCATTTTGGAACTAAAGAATGCTATGATTACTCTCCATCTATTGATAGAATTGACAATTCTAAAGGATACGTTAAGGGAAATATTCAAATCATCAGTATGAAAGCTAACGCTATGAAGAACTCTGCGTCTCTTGAGGAGTTATACACGTTTTGTAAAAACATATTAAGATATAGTCCGAACTGCACCGAACAGGTACAGAATTAGAGGATAAAGAGCCTCTAAGATAACAGAATGACAACATGCTGGTTCTATGTGTTTCAAATTGTCTGCAATTAAGTTCTTCAATTGGCTAAGGAAGAACAATCTGCTATTTATAGTTAAATATTGTGTTCCCGTACATGATGAACATAATGTTGAAGCACCGGATGATATTGCTGAAGAAGTAGGTAATGTACTAGTTAAATGTATGGAAAGTGGAGGCGAACCATTTTGTGTACGTGCTCATTTAGGTGCTGATATATCAATTGAAGACCATTGGGTACATTAATATGATTGAAGTTGAAAGAAAGTATTTAGTGAAAAACAATAGCTATAAGATGCAGGCTCAAAGAGCAGGATTGATAGTCCAGGGTTATCTTGGAGACAATCCTCTCTCTGAAACTAGGATAGCTATTAGGGACAATCATGGTTGGCTATTTATTAAAGCTAAGGGAACCCTTAGTCGTTTTGAATGGCAACAGGAAATCCCATTGTATGAAGCACAGGAGCTTCTAAAGTTCTGTCCTAATATTATCCGTAAGGTACGCTACATAGTATATCACATGGGTAACAAATGGGAAATTGATGAGTTCTTAGGAGAGAATGAAGGGTTAGTAATTGCCGAGTGTGAGTTATCACAGGCAACTCTTAATCCTACTCTTCCTGACTTTGTAGGAGAAGAGGTTACAGAAGATACTAAGTATTACAACTGTAATCTTGCGTCTAACCCTTATTTAAACTGGGACGATGACTCTGAATGATTTAGAGAATACAATGGTTGTCCAGATGAGAAATCAACAACTATATCTGGTAATCACTGGCTGCCTAATGCTTCTAAGAGATTATATTAATAATAAATCTGCAAAAAGTCAATTACAGACTAATGAGGTTGATAAAGCCGAAAGTAGAACTTATTAACCAGGAACCAGGTGTTGAAGGGCTATTCAAACACATGGAACTGTGTGCAAGGACTTGTTATAAGTCTGAAGACAAGATAACAGAAGACAGTGCTAAGAAGTTTATTAATAATGTCATTATAGCTAGGGGACATACTGCTATGCTGGAGCATGGTACTGTGTACCTAAGGATTCCAGATAAGTCTATTGACGGGCAGTATGTATATCCTGCAAAGGGTAAGTACATAGCCCAGAAGTATTCTATAGCAAGACCCAGGTTGGAGGGCATTCCTAACAATGAATATTCTGTCTTTTATGTAACTACAAACTATAGAGTATTACTCCAAAATGGTTGGCTTGAGGACTTGCAATATTTATGTGAACCTACAGAATATCACGTTAGACGTATCACTGTGAGGTTTATATGTGATATGGGAGTTGCTAGAGAGTTCTGTAGACATAGGCTATTTAGTTTTGCTCAAGAAAGTACCCGTCGAATGATAATGGCGGCTTAAATAAGTAATTATTTATGAATAACCCAGTGAATTGCTGGAAGGCTAAAATTTATTAAAATCTTTTCTACAAGTTTGGATATATCCAAATTTATCATTATCTTTGTCATAGTAATAATCATAAAAGAATTGTAACTATGAGAAAATTGGATATTAAAGTAGGCGATAAATTTGGAGATTGGACTGTTATAAATACAGATATTCCGTCTAGAAATAAAGCTAGGTATATACAGTGTCAATGTAAATGTGGAGCTGTAAATGAGATAAATGCTTCAGCATTAAGAAACGGTAAATCTTCTAGCTGTAAATCTTGTTCTGCAAGAAAAAGAACAGCTAAGTTGGAAATAGGTAGCAAGTATAAGCATTGGACTGTTATTGATGGTCCAATATATAGAAACTCTACTGCCTATTACAAAGTTAGATGTGACTGTGGAACCGAAGCTTATAAACTACCTATAGAGCTTCTCTATGAGAATAGAGATTTTCAATGTGAAAAGTGTGCTCAAAGGGAAAGAGCCTTACAAACAACTTTAACTAATGGTAGAGTTGGAGATTTAACCCTTACTGAGCATACTAGACTAAGAAGGTTAGCTGAAAAGAGAGGTTATGCTTTTGAAGTATCTATAGAATATTTATGGAATTTATTTCAGGAACAGAAACAAATCTGTGCTATTACTGGAGATTATATTCCTAATATCAAAGAGGCTTCTCTAGACAGAATAGACTCTTCTAAAGGATATATCGAAGGTAATGTTCAATGGGTGACCTATCAAGCTAATGTAAGCAAACATACCATGACAATGGAACAATTATACGAATTTTGTAGAAAAGTATTAAATTATGCTAATCAGCAGCCAAGCCAACCTTTAACAAAGTTGGAAGGTTCAGAGACTAACAGTTGAAACTAATATGAAAAGAATTATAGAAGAAGAATTAAAGGATGGGACCATTCAGTATAGAGTAGAATCTAATAGAATGTTTTTTGGCTTAATACCGTGTAAATGGCACACCTGCACAGTAACTATTCCATATGGATATGCTGAGATATTTTGCTATGCAGTATTCAATACCTTAGAAGAAGCGCAGGTGTTTGCAGGTATAAACCCTAATCCCGTAATTAAAAGAACCTTATTAGAATATAATACTGACACGAGTGCTGGGCATCCTGTAAAGGATGATGATATAGTCCGATACTCTGAGGAAACTCAGAGAGTTAAGGATAAAGAACCTTAACATAACAAATGTATTGTAACTATTCTAAAGCCAAATTCGGCAAGGAATTGAACTGTATAATACCATGCTGGTATAAAAATATGTTCGAGGGCAATTCATATAATATAGGACTATGTCATACCTATGATTTAACTATATCTGAAGGATTGTCTCGAACTGAAGCTGCATGGATACAAGCTATGTGTGAAGCAGAAAGTGCATATTTCGGATTGTTGACAGAGGGCGAGCCTGCTCAACAGGCTAGAAATGTACTACCTCTAGCACTAAAGACAGAATTAATAATGACTGGCACTGTTGAACAATGGATAGAGTTTTTGAAATTGAGATGTGCAAATGATGCTCATCCGCAGGCAAGAGAACTTGCAATTGAATTACGAGATAGATTACTATTGGATAATTATATAGATATTGATGCAGAAGGGAGTCTACAAGTATCGAACAGATACTAGGAGATATAAGCGAGAACTTCACAAAGAAGAAGCTAAACTCTTAGACTACAAGATGAACTTAGTTATCAGATTTATATTATTCTTAAAGTATCTAATCACATTCAGAATGCAGGACGCACTAGACATGGACAAGGAATTGTCAAAGGAGGAAGAAGCATTATTAAGGAAACATCTTGCTAACTTCCTAAGAAGAGAACCGTATGTTAGACCTTATCCTAAAATAGGTCGTAACGCCCCTTGCCCGTGTGGCAGTGGCAAGAAATATAAACATTGTTGTGGTCGTTAAAAACTTTAGCGACGGAACAGTAATAGAGATAGGTAGAGGTCGATTTGATGATTGGTGCATTTACATCGCCGGAACATGTAACAGACATGCTCCTAAAGATATTGCATATTTTACCGTAGTACGAGGTTTCGGTAAAAGATATGGAGTTGACAAAGTATATGCTGATTTTATCAGTATTTACGACAGGACCTCCAAATCATTAGACCAGTCAGTTCTAGACCATATAGAAACTCTGTCGAAAGACTATGGCGAATATTCAAATAAGTTTGCCATAGTCTTTACTATAATATATTTAGGTATGGTTGCCGAGGAGAACAAAGTGGGTACAAAATTAGGAAAGAGGATTAAACGATTAGGTATTCATCAAGTATTGTATGATAGATATTCTCCTACGGCAGCTGCTAATTTTAGTAGAGGTCTACCTTGGACTAGGATTGACAACGAATGTAAATTAAGAGGATTTTAATATGACAGATAAGTTTAAGTTTGACCCAGAGCATACATTCTTTACGTCAGATACACATTTTGGTCATGCCAACATTATTAATCTGTGCAATCGTCCGTTTAAAGACGTTAATCATATGAATGATATGTTAGTTGAGAACTGGAATAGTGTAGTCTCTGACGATGATACAGTCTTCCATTTGGGAGATTTTGCTTTAGGTGGCAGTGCAGTATGGAGTAACATCTTGTCTCGTCTAAGGGGCAAGATTTACCTCATATTAGGGAACCATGACAGGAAGAATATAAGACAAGGTTACATGGGTAAGTTTGAGGTAGTGGTTCCCCAAATGCAGATACAGATAGAGAATCGTAGTATATACTTAAATCACTATCCGTTTCTGTGTTATGGTGGAATCTATCGTAAACCAGAGGATGTTGTATGGCAGCTATTTGGACATGTACATTCAGGTCCAAATAGCACTGGAGCTGATGCAGCTAGACTGTCTTACTTGCTTCCGACTCAATATGATGTAGGAGTTGATAATAATAATTACACTCCTGTATCTTATGCTCAAATTAAGTGTATAATCAATAAGCAAGTGAATGAAGCGCAGGAATCTTAGTGGAATATTCATCTTCGACAAGTTAGAAGGAGAGGAGAAGCCTACTCCTACTTGTCTCGAAGATTGCACTCCAGAGACTAGACTTAAATGGCTAGAAGGACTGGAGAAAGGAGCTCTCATAAATTGCATAGAGCATTTGTGTGAGACTATTAACGAATTTAGTGAATTGTTGGACATTTATAAAGAATAAGTATTATGGCTAAAATTATTAGTAGCAGAAAGAAGTATGTTCCAGTTAAGGACTTAAAAGTATATCCTAGTAACAAAGAGACCATTGAAGTAATTCCAGACGACGGATTCAATGGCGCTCATCGTTACCGTGCCCAAATGTGTGCTGGCTTTGTTAATGGCAAAACTAAGTATGTAGATGCTACTGATACAATCCAATTTGTGCATAAGCACGAAGATGGTACGGTAACTCCTGGTTGGCAATCAGAACAGCTTGCCCTTATCCTACTTGATAGAGTGAAGAAGCTGAATGAGAAGTTTCCTTGTGAGCAAAATGCCAAACAAGTTACTGCACTTGAAGCTTATCTTGATGCTTGTAAGGAAAGAATTGATGACAGGCTTAACCGTAACGTAATGGGAGACTTGAAGGAATGAAAGTTGAAGTGAATAGAAATGCCAAAAGCAGGAGACCTAGTAATAGACGAGCTTGGAAATATTGGCATCCTAATGCACAATGGTTATATTTGGCTTCTTAAGCATTCAGGAAAGCCTGTAGATGTTCCAACCCTAGTAAGTTACACTGATTCCGACAAATTGTACAAGTTTGAGGGAACTGTGACTCTTAGTAATGATTAAGACTTATTACTATGCAATAGATAAAGATGGGCAGGGTTGGTATTATGACAACCCGCCTATCTTTGACGGTGAAAGCTGGAATGTGGACCCTACGTATGACTGCTTAGAATGTATGGGAGCTGTTAATGATTTACATCCTGCAAATCTATTTAGATTTCCAATTCCGGAAGATATGACGTATGAGGATGAACCTATAAAATTTGAAATATGTCTAAAGTAATTACAATTCACGGGCACACTTTAGAGTTAGATATGGGGCCTTCTTGTCCAAATCCTGGGATAAGAAGACAGCTGGATGCTAAAGGTGAGCCTTACATGTGTACATCCGACCTGACCACTTGGATAGGAGAGTTCGATTTAAGAGCTACCTATGGTGTAGGTTTTGTTGAATCACTTCCAGATATTGCTAATGGTGAGATGACTGAAATACGGATTAAATATACAGCCGAGAAATGCGAATAGGAGCTACGTCTGATTTACATGGAGTACTTCCCGCAGTTGAAGAATGTGATATATTTCTCATCTGTGGAGATATCATGCCGTTAAATATACAACTAAACATGCCTAAATCTAGGCTATGGCTTCAAAATACGTTTATTCCATGGGCTAATGGGTTACCATGTAAACATGTAGTATTCATAGCTGGTAATCATGACTTCTGGTTTGAAGGAGGTTTGGAACCAGATATGTACAACATGTTTCATAAGCCTACTGACGGCAAATTGGTGTATCTACATAATAAGTCTTGGGAATATGAGCATGAAATCGAGCCAGGAGTGTTCAAGAAGTTTAAAATCTTCGGAACTCCCTACTGTAAGCAATTTGGTAATTGGGCGTTCATGAGAGAGCCTGAACGTCTGGAAGCTAAGTATGCTCATATGCCTAGTGATTGTGATATTCTTATATCTCACGACGCTCCTAGACTACTTGGGCTAGGTGAGATACATGAAGGAGCGTGGGCAGGAAAAGATGCGGGTAATACATGGTTAGCCGATGAAATCATGCGTAAACAACCTAAACATTGTTTCTGCGGACACATTCACAGTGGATGTCATGGAATACAGGAATTTAATGGCATGAAGTTCTCTAACGTATCGTTAGTAAATGAAGATTATGTAGTTTCTTACAAACCTCTATATTTGAATGTTTAAAAGAATGCCAACTGAAAAGGTAGTTTATACATCTGGCGGCTCTAGCCTATTAACGGCTATAGCTATAGTATTTGTAATTCTTAAATTAACAGGAACAACTGCTGTTGCAACATGGTCATGGTGGTGGGTACTTGCTCCATTATGGCTGCCAGTAGTCTTCGCTATAGGTATTGTATTAGTGTTACTTCTAATACTGCTAATAGTTGCCGCAATAGCAGCGTGTTCTAAATAAAGTATGGATAAGATTTTATTAATTGTAGACCCACAGGTGGATTTCATCAGTGGGTCTTTAGCTGTAGAAGGAGCTAAAGAGAAGATGGATGCTCTTGCTAGTGCATTACAGAACGGTGAAATTGACTGTGACTATGTAATGGTTACTAAGGACTTTCACCCATCTAACCACTGCTCCTTTAAAGAGAACGGAGGCCAATGGCCTCCACATTGTGTTAAAGGTACTACTGGTAGTTGTATATATGCCCCACTATGGAGTGTAATATGCAACTACGCCTATCGTAAAGATACAGACATCTTTATTAAAGGAGATAGTCCTGACAAAGAAGAGTATAGTATCTTTGATAATCTAGAAAGTCTTTCTGTTATATCAGACATATTACTTGATTTTGAGTCTGACCCAGACAATGAGATTAGAGTAGTTGGTATAGCTGGTGATTATTGTGTGCATGAAACTATATGTGACTTGATAGCTATGGGCTATAAAGATAACATTGTAGTAGACACTAAGTATATTGCATCCATAGATGGTGGAGATAAACTTGCTAATTTAATTAAAAACTGTGGTTTAAAATGGGATTAATTTATTCAGTATCGGTTTTGTTCTTCACATTCATGATATTTAGAATGTATCTAAAGAAGGACATTAGACCCTATATGACAAGTAGAGTGGTTACTTTACTCACAATTCTAGGGTTGTTGCCTTATGTAAATACGGTAATTATAATTGCAACTCTCGGTGATGCTGTTGTTAAATTCAATGAATACAGGAATCTTACTAAGCAAGAGAGAACAGACAGAATGATAGAATCATTGCAGCTCATTGACTTAGCAATGGAGAGATTAATTGATAAATTTAAAGAGAAATGATAGTAAAATCCATTCTTGATACGGATTTGTATAAATTTACAACTTCGTATGCTTACATGAAACTATTTCCTCAAGCTAGAGGAACATTTGAGTTCTTTGACCGTGACTTGACAGAGTATCCAGAAGACTTTGTTCAGAAGGTGTACTTGGAGTTAAGTAATCTTGGAATGTTACGTCTTACCAATAGTGAACTTGATTATATGACTTCTAACTGTAGATTTGTTCCACAAGTCTACTGGGAATGGTTATATTCTTTCAGGTTTAACTCTGGCAAAGTGCAAGTATGGCTTGATAACAAGAAACATCTTCATATTACTGTTACTGACTATCTGTACAAAGTAACATTGTATGAAGTTCCTATTCTAGCCATTATATCCGAACTACGTAATCGTGTATTAGGTAACAACTGCGACATGTCAGAAGTCATTAAGAAGCTTGAACCTAAGTTAAGGTTATCGAATGTTGCGGGAATAAAATTCTCTGAATTTGGTACCAGAAGACGGTTCAGTTATAATGTACAGGATGAGGTAGTGTCTGCCATTAAGGAAGGTTCTATCTATTGTACTGGCACTTCTAATTGCTATCTAGCTATGAAATATGAAATGCCTATGATGGGAACTCATCCGCATGAGTGGTTCATGTTCCACGGTGCTATGTATGGCTATAAACAGGCTAATTACATGGCTCTTGAGAATTGGGTAAATGTGTATGACGGTGATTTGGGAATAGCATTGTCTGACACATATACTTCTGAAGTGTTCATGAAGAACCTGTCTCGTAAACAAGCTAAATTGTTTGACGGAGTAAGATGTGACTCTGGTGATGAGTTCAAGTTCATAAACAGTATGATTGCTCGTTATAAAGAACTTGGAGTAGACCCTACTACTAAGACTATAGTATTCAGTAATGCTTTGGACTTTGACAAATGCCAGGACATTATGGAGTATTGTGGAAGTAGAATCAGGTGTTCGTTTGGAATAGGCACTAATCTCACTAATGATACTGGGTTTAAGCCGGCTAATATAGTGATGAAGCTTATTAGCTGTCAAATGAATGCTAATCAACCTGTTTATGGATGCGTGAAGCTGTCTGACGATGCTGGTAAACACACTGGCGAAATGAGAGAAGTGAAATCTTGTTTAGTTGAATTAGGATTATGAGAAAATTCGAATACAAGCAAGTATTTGAACATAGTGCTATTCCACTTGAAACTCTTAATAAACTAGGAGCTGAAGGGTAGTTGCAGTAGCAGGTTATGTTTGGATATTTAAACGTGAAGTATAATATGAGCGAACTAAATTATGAACGTGTATTTAACGTATTAGTTGATAAAACAGCTGAATACGTTACTTCTAACAACCTTAAAGCAATGGTATTGGGCATCAGTGGAGGAATTGACTCCACTGTTGTCGCTGCTATCTGCCATGAGGTTAGTAAGAAGACTGGCATTCCTCTTATAGGTAGAAGTCTTCCTATTAAGAATAAAAGTGATGAGTTTGCTACCTCTGTGCATGTAGGAGAAGCCTTCTGTGACAAGTTTGAAGTTTACAGACTTGAACGTTCCTATCGTGCAGCTTTGTTTGATGCATGTGCTGATGTCAATATGGCTAATTCTTATCATCTCGACGAGCTAGAAGAAATGCCTAGCAGAACTCCAATTGCTAATGGTAATCTTCAAGCTAGGTGCAGAATGATGTATCTATATGATATAGCTAGTCGCCATAAAGGATTAGTAATGAGTACAGATAATCAAACTGAATATCAGCTTGGATTCTGGACTATTCATGGTGATGTTGGTGACTTTGACCCTATTCAAGACCTGTGGAAGACTGAAGTTTACGGACTGGCAAACTATTTGCAAGACCATTATAAAAGTAAAGCTTTAGAAGCTCTTCGTAATGATTATAAAGAAACTTGCGATAATTATAAAGCAATGTCATGTGCTATATATAATTCTTGCAAGCTAGTTCCCACTGATGGTCTTGGTATTAGTAATAGTGATTTAGAGCAGATAGGTGCTAAGGACTATGCTACTGTAGATGATATCCTCCAGACAGCCACAAATAATATATTTGATTCAACTGGGCGTTGGGTACAGCCATTGATGGAAAAATACAGCGAAGATGTGGTTGTTAAAGTATTGAGTAGACATGTAGCATCAGAGTTTAAACGTAAGAAAGCACCAATTTATATATCTAGGGAATTATATGAATGATTTAGAAAGAAGAGTTCACACAGCTATCAAAGAGTGTTATGATGTAATCATAGCTCCAACTTATGGGTTAAGTTCTGTAATATCCGCTGTATTTATGAAGATACATGGAAGAGCTCCGCATAGAGCAACTTTTAGAACAGATTATTATGCAGTGGAACTGCCAGAAGGACGAGAATGGCTCGATGCAGAATCTAAAGGAAAGGTTAAATCTATTTCCGGAAGTAAATCTATAGATTATTGGGCGACTCAATATAACATCTTAAAACTATTTCCGGATGCAGTTCGTATAAGGTGGAATGATGATTACTTCTTATTCACTGATGAGTATATCATAGACCTTGAGGGGCTAGAGATTCTAATGCTGAACACTGATGATATTCCAAAAGAAATAGTAGATTGCTTAGTATATCAAGAAACTAAGGCTGCTATGGAATATGTAACCTACAGTAATCAAGGATTCAGAACCACACTAATGAAAGTAAAAGAACAAGATTGTGATATACAATCTAATTATAATGATGACTTACCACATCAACAAATAACCGATATGATAAATTCCAAGGAGAGTGGAATTGCCATACTACACGGAGTTCCTGGTTGCGGTAAGACTAGTTATATTAGAAAGCTAATAGCCGACAATCCAGGTAAGAAGTTTGTGTTCTTAGACGCTTCTACGTTTCAATACATTGGGGATGCTTCATTTATTGAACTTCTTACTAATAAGAGAGATTCAGTGTTTGTAGTAGAAGACTGCGAGGACTTATTAGTAAGTAGGGACACTAAAGGAAATCACAGAATATCCTCTTTACTAAACCTGTCAGATGGTATACTCGGAGACTCTTTAAACCTTAAGTTCATATGTACCTTTAATGCTGATATTAGTAGTATTGATAAAGCATTATTACGTAAAGGAAGATTGAAAGTTAAATATGAATTTGGTAAACTTACCAAAGACAAAGCTACTGCCTTAGCTGTCAAACTTGGTAAAACAGAACCTGTAACTGAAGACATGGCATTGTGTGATGTCTATAATTTAGGCACAGACAATGGTGGTGAACAAATTGAAAGTGATAGACCTAAAATTGGATTTAGATGAAAATGAAATTGTATTATGGAGCCTTAGCCTTGCTTTGGCTCCTTTCTAGTTGTACTCCAAGTAGTAATGTAACTGACAACCATGACAAGGTTGGAACTTGTCGTAATGGTCATATCAAAGCTCTTACTTTGAATGGTCATACATATTACTGGCAAAATCATTGGTTTGCACATGCAGGAGACTGTAAGAAGTGTAAGCATGAACTTGATAGTATAGTTAAAGCAGCAGTTAAGGAGGCAATGCAATGCGAGTAGGATTATTCTTTGGCTCATTTGACCCTCCCCATATCGGGCATGTAAATGTGGTAATGGGAGCCATTAACTCCAATCAGGTGGATAGAGTGTTAGTGATTCCTGCTTATCAAAACTTATGGAAGGAGAATAGCTCTAAATTTTCATATAGGTATGCTATGAGTTGTATGCAATTCGGCACTTTACCTTTTGTACATGTAAGTGATGTAGAGAAAGACTTAGCAGGTCCTGCTTATCCCAGAGGTATACCTACATACGTTGTACTAGAGGAATTGAGGTCTAGAATGCCAGAGGATGAATTAGTAATCATTACTACTCCAGAAACCTACAAGGATATTCCTGAATGGCATAAAGGGTCTGTAATATTGTATGACTATAAATTCCTCATGGTGGTAAGTGGAGAGGAGACCCCACATGACCTTCCGGAGAATGTACATGTTCCGCAAATAACAATATGCTCTACTTGCATTCGCAATAGAGTAAAGCTTGGAGTGTATATCCAGCCATTTGTAAAAGATACTGTAGAAGCATTTATTGACCAATATAACTTATATGTATAAGGTTGAATTAGTTAAAGAATTTTATTAATGAAGAATTATCCTATTAAAATTGAAACTGGTGAGACAGTTTGGGTTCACCGTAGTATAGCTGTTGCAGGATTTATATTCTGTAGGATTAACAATGAATGGTGTGTTCTTGCTAATCAAAGAGGTGAAGGAGCACCAGACTTTCAAGGATATTGGAACTGTCCTTGCGGCTATTTGGACTTTGATGAGACATTAGCAGAAGCCTGCTCTAGGGAAATCTACGAGGAAACTGGAGTTAAGATTGAACCTAGTGCTCTTTATATGTGTAGCGTTAACGATGACCCGAAAGACTCTAACAGACAGAATGTCACTATGAGGTTCATGGCTGTAGTAGACGAGAGTCATATTGGAATTTCTACTAATGCTATCAAAGGACAGCTAGGCGGAGAGGAGAATGAGGTAAAGGCTATCATGTGGGTTAAAATATCTGACCTTGATAATTACCAGTGGGCGTTTAATCATAGACATCTCATTGAAGGCATCTTTTATACTTATGTAGATTATGAAGAAGTAGAAGGTTTAGACGATTTATTTGCTGAATGACATACTTCATTAGTGGACACAGAGACATAACTCCTGAAGAATTTGAGAAGTTCTACGTTCCAGCAATTGTTGATGTAATAGATACATGCAACGATAATTACGATGACTGTGAATTTGTAGTCGGAGATTGTAGAGGTTGTGATGAAATGGCAGCTAATTTCATAGCAAATTACATTAAGGAGAATACAGATGATACAGAGTGTCCTCCATGTATTTTGTGCATTTATCATATGTTCTCTGAACCTAGGTTTAGAGTAGGCGTAGCTGGACAAGACGGTTTTTATCATGTTGACATGGTAGATGAGCTCAATGCAGACTTATGCGAGGATGATGACCCATATACCATAGATGATTGTCCTATTGTACATTATGTAGGTGGATTTGAGACAGATAGAGACCGTGATTCTGCTATGACCAATGTTTCAAGTGAGGATATTGCCTTTATAAGAAGCAAATCTAAATGGGATTCTGGTACAGCAGAGAATATATTACGTAGGCACACTATGAAATATCTAAACCCTAGTTTTTATGGACAACAGTAAAGATTGGGGTGAGTTCCTGGAGGGTATTAAAGCTGCACAGCAAGCAGCTGAAGCTCAAAAGGAAGCTAATGAGCAACATGAAAAGTATGAAAGATTGAGATTTGAATTTACATTAGCATTAATCAATAACAATGACCTCTTACATGAGAGGTCATTTAAAGAGATATGTCAATTAGGAGTTGAATTAACAGATGAATTTATGAAACATGAATCTGAAAAAGGGAAAGTTTAAAATTGTTGAGGGAACAAGAGTTAGAATGGTTTCTTCAAAAGATACTCATATAGTCGAAGGAGCTTACGGTACTGTAGTCAATCCAGGCATAAGAGAGTCAGAAGTACGTTGGGATAGTATGTTAGCAATTAGAGCAGATTATAGATACAGAAATGAGCTCTCATCATTCCAGTTTATAATGACTTACTAGACCCTTCTGGAAACTTCCAAATTTGGACTCCTGAACCTATTGCGCGAATATACCTTGACGATTGTATAAAGTATGTAGGAGAGGATACAAAAGACCTTAAATATGGTGATTTACTTTGTGTGTATTCCATGACTTTATCAGAGCATTCATTGTATGCGGGTATTACTGATGAAGACGCAAGACATGTAATTAACATTTTAAATAGAAATGATATGTGGAATGATAAATTAAACTCCTTAATTATGGAGTCTATGAAGAATCACGACGCTGTTCGGACTACAGTCCTCCGTGCAATTAAGACGGAATTTAGCAACTATGCAACTGCTAAGAATGCTAAACCTCTTGACAATGCTGCTGAAGTAGCCATTATTAAGAAGTTACGTGACCAGCGCATTGATAATGCCGAGCAGTACCGTATGGTAGGTCGTCAGGATTTATATGATAATGAAATGGCAGAATCTCTTATCTTGAATGAATTTCTGCCCGAGGTCCCTGACGATAAAGTACTTGCTTTAGGGCTGGTAGAAGTCTGTGCATTACAAGGATGTGAAGACGGGCCTAAGATTCCTAAGAGCAAAATGGGAATCATTATCAAAGAGCTTAAAGCTATGTTCCCTGCCGCAGATGGTAAACAGATTGCTGATTTAGTAAAATCTTGTGTAGTATAATATGACATTAAAAGAAATTGTAACCTTACCTTATCCAGCTAAGATATCACATGCTATAGCTGGTGTGCTTTATTACCAAATAATAGCTGGTGATAAAGCTATTGTCTTTCCAATAGACATGAATGACAGAGACGATGTAGGAACTACTACGTTTCTAGCAGAGTATCCGAAACCTATCACATTAATGAGATACATTCGTAAAGCAATTGACTCTGGTGAGTTAGTAATAGCTACTACTGATGCCGAAGTATAATGTAAGTATCGATAGACAGCTTAGATGTCGTCTATGCTTTGACATAGAAGTTGAAGCCGATAGTGAAGACGAAGCTTGGGAAAAGGCTTACGACACAGTAGACCTAGGAGATTTAGAAGTAAGAGATTGTGAGTATAGCGACGATGAAATAACCCTTCTAGAAGAATGATTATAGGTATAGTTGGTAAGAAGCAAAGCGGTAAGGATACAGTTTGTAATATCATTCGGTATATAAGTTGGCTTAAATCTTCTAAACTATGGGGAGAAGTAACTCTGAATGCTAAACACTTTGAAGCTGTCCGTGAAAGTGAGGATATTGCTCCTATACTTAGTGTATGGGAGAAACATCCATGGGCAGAGAAGCTGAAACAGTGTGCGTCCATTATATTGGGTTGTGATAAGTCAAGCTTTGAGACAGAGAGTATCAAAGAATCATTTACATATATTCCAATTAGTAATAGTGAAGGGGAGCCTATGACTCATAGAGAGTTCCTACAAGTACTAGGTACTGAAGTGGGAAGAACTATTGACCCTAACCTATGGGTTAAATCTATGATGTTTGACTATGAAAGGAAATTTAAGAGTTGTCCTACTTATGGTACTGATGAATACGGTAACACTGTATTCGTACATATGAATACAGTAGAGCCTTGTTGGATTATGCCAGATACTAGGTTTCCAAATGAAGTCCAGGCTATTAAAGATAGAAAAGGAATTGTCATTAAGGTAAACAGAGATACCGGATTACTAGATAATCATATTTCAGAACATGCTTTGGATGATTACAATGACTACGATTATATTATTGATAATAACGGAACTCTCGGTGAGTTAATTGTCAAAGTAGCAACTATGATGGAGACCCTAGGGGTGCTTCAATAAACAATAATGGCCTGTATGGTGGAGTGTAATGCTCTACTGTACAGGCCATTTTTTTTTGATTATTACTCTGTATCTTCTTTAACTGTGTCAGCTGCTAATTTAGCTATATTCTTTAGTTCAGTAGTAGCTCCCTTGAAAGTTCTACCGAATCCTGTAGTTCCCATAAAGTATTGAGATAGAGTCTTATCTCCAAATGCAAATTCATAGGTATTATTGAACACCGTGCTAAGATACCCAATAGATACAGGTTCTGAATTATTAACTAAACTCGACATAGTGTTGATAGGAGTTACATCGCCAAATGAATTGGTAAATCCTCTCTGGAATAGACTAAACACTGTATCTTCCATAGCCCTAGACATAGTAGGATTTAATGGGTCTCTATCTTCCTCTCTGGCTTCAGCCCACAACCTTATTAGATACTGACCTAGAGCTCCTAATAACAACCACAGCATTAAGTCATGTCCTAATCTCTTTAAATTAGATTTCTTGACACCAGTATCTTCGTTCCATATGTTGTCTCTGACTCCTTTAAGCCCTCCGGATTTAAATTCCCTCCAGGCATCTTTAAGGGTGTAAAAGATTCCCTCTAGGTATCTGTCAGCCCAAGTTTCTACCGGCACTCCTGTATTCTCTGTAGTTACTATAGTTTTAGTTTCTCCATTATCGTCTACTATATCCTTGTACCATAGGAGGTTTCCATTATCATTTTTAGCCTGAACTCTACCTGCCAGTCCATAGTTCTTTGGTTCTAGTAAATAAGCATTCCTGGTTGCGGACAAGAATGTTTTAAATTGACCAAGCAACGCTCCCATAAAGGTCTTCTCGGCCTGCATTCTTCCGTCATGGTCATAATAACCATAAACTAAATCTGATAAAGTTTTAATAGCAAGTACTTCGTCCTGTGTATAAGCAAATGGTAATGCATCACCTTCTTTTAGATTCAGACCTTCAGTTTCATTGAAAGATTTCATCATAGATAGATACAGACCTCTTTGCTTATTGTAGTCTGGATTACTCTTATTGCCAGAAGCATAAGCAGCTAACCGCTTGTCTTTCTTCCAATCATACTTTAATCCATCCTTAGTCATTTCTATAGCATCCCAAGTCCCATCATGTAGACTTTGAGCTATAAACATGGTCATTCTATTATAGTAATCCGGTGCTGTAGTAAACCAATAAGTATACCTGGATAGATTAGACAATCCTGACTTGTTACTTACTAACCTCTGTGACAATTTATTCATATCAAAATCAGCGAGTCTCATTCTAGCATTAAGAGCCTCTATCTTAGTGACTCTTGATAAAAAGTCTGGCCCGTCTTTCATGATAATAGCTCCGGCCTGTAGTAATTCTTTATAAGTAAATTTCTCTCCAGTGTAATACATTTTACTAAAGGCCATTGCAGAGTTCTTCCACATTCCGTCAAATACATCTCTGACTCCACCAGTAACATTAAATGCTAACAATCCGAAAGATGCTAATCTCTTAATGGGGCCCACAGCTTGGTATAACTGTTTACCTTCCTCACTAATAATGGATTGGTTAAATACTGCAATTTTAAGGTAATTATCCATTGTCTCATTAAACACTGTTAAATCAACACCAGTCTCTTTAGCATAGTTAAGAGCTAATAATTTAATTGCTTTAATTGCCGGGAGCACATCATCAAAGGCATCTTTACGTTCTGCGGCGAACACATAGCTAGTTACTAATGATTCCAAATTACGTTCCCAGAAATCAGAATTGTATTGTGCTAGTAATGCCTGTCTGGCATCTTCACTAGATTCAGAAATGTTAAACCTATTATACATTTCATATCTAGTAATCATGTCAGATTTAGCTGTATATTCTTCCTCCGAATATGCATCATTCTCTTCCCTATTCCAGAAGTCTTTAAACTTCATAGTAACATCTTTAGTCTCTTGGCTAGCCCATTTAGCAATTCCCATTTGCAATATCTTATTATTAGTCTGTTGCAATGGTACCCAGAACCATTTGTCTTGTTTCTTTAATTGCGCCACTTCTGAGTCAGATTCTGACTTACCTTCCAGATTAAATCTGTACTTGTTGATGTCCCATAATATCTTCTTCAGGAATCTTCTTTCTTCAGATGACAGTGGAGTACTATTATCGTAAGGATTAGCAAACAGCATTTGCTCATTTAAAGACCCGTCTGGATTTCTTCTAAACATATTGTCGTATATTTTAGTCTGGTCTCCTATTACTAAGTTTCTGGCGTTTGAGTATCCCTTATCCTTCCATAAGGCTTTAACGTAGTCGTTAAAAAATGGATAGTAATACTCTTCAGTCTTCCTAGTAACCCCATCAAATGCCTTTCTTACTAATTTAACAGCCTGTCTAATATTATTCTCTGGAATTAGTTCAGGGTTAGTATCCATACCTCCTGATAATGGAGCTCCTTTACGAGTATATCTTCCCATCTTCTCCGGCTGTGTAAATGGAATATCTCTATAATAAAGCATCGCTCCTAGAACTGCTTTATAGAATCTTTCTATACCAGTATTAGAGTTCTCTTTCATTATATCCTCCACTGATGCTTTCTCAAGGACAGTTGGGAATGAAGTATACAACGTTTTGGCTATATCTTCTAACCTGTCGGCTGTAGCAGCTTTATCGTTTGCATTTATGTCAAATAATGCCTTACGTACTTTAGTGTTTAATTCTTGCTGGGTTCTAGGAGTAGCATCCGGTCTACTCATAAGTGCTAAGAACTCTCCTTTTAAAACCTCAAGTTCATCCATAAATGTAACCTGATTAAGTCTATTAGTTACTCCAGCTTCCTTTGCTAATAAGTTGAAAGTTTCTCTTATACTCCTCATATTGGCTATAGTAGCTGTAGATGTATCTGCGTTTAAGACCTTAAATGTTCCAATCCTAAATACATCTCCGAAGACTTCTGGCATCTCATTAATAGCTGCCATAATCTTCATCAACTCTATATTACCGCTAGTAGCTCTTAATAACCATGGATTATTCATGGCATATGCATCCTTCTCATAATCTCCCAACATAGTAGTTCCTAAAGACAGTGGTATAATAGTATTTAAATCATGCTTACTAAGTGCCACAAAGTCCACTTGCTTAGTAATAACATTATGAATAGCTATAATTCCCAGCTGTTTAAGATTCTCCATATCAACCACTTCCCAACCGGGGTCGTTTACATACTTCTGAAATGTACTTACTACAAAAGCTGTAGTCTTAAACCCTGAAGGTGGTACGATTTGGTCTAGAGGTTTATAACCCTTTAAAGCCTTGTCCAAATCGTATATAAATGCCTGTCTCTTCTCTGCAAAGATTCTATCCCTCTTCTTCAAGTATTCTTCAACCTTTTGTCTAAGTTCTTCATTAACAGCTTTATCAGCTGTATCTTTAATATAGATAGGTTTACTATGATTGTAATAATCACTAAAGTACCACCTTCCTTCTGAAGGATGTGGTGAATCATGTACTTGAGTTTGAATAAACGAATCTACGTCTATTCTATCCATTCTGCTCTGTAATTTAGGATTGGGAATAAACTTTGATAAAGTGTTAAGCACTCCGTCCTTAATAGGATGTCCTACAGTCTCATCAGTAATCCTTACAGGTATTATGTTACTAATATTTGAGTAATATTCTCCTACTCCCCAAGCTAGTCTATTAACAGCTGAAGATGTGTCTTTCTTCCTGTCTTGTACTGCCTCAAACTGAACATCTGTTAAAGGACCTTCATCTAGGCCTTCTATTTTCATTGGAATTATATTAAGTTCCATATTTCTTACTGGGATTCCCTTAGAAGCTAACATCTGCCTGTAAAATCCTAATTGATAATCATATTTAGATGCTTTAGCTGCATCCCAGTCGTTAGAAATTTTGGTAGAACTTTTAAATAAATACAAATGAGGTTGTCCTTCTTCATCTACAACTATTAAGTCGATAGAACCTACTAGTTTAAGTCCGTCATTTGTATTGGCATCAACCAGAAATTGAGACATTATTTTAGCACCTTTACCATGAGCTCTATACAGTTCACTCTTGAGTGTTTCTAGGTTGTCATATAATGATTTAATAACAGCTTCACTGTATTGTAAACCATATTTCTTAGTAAGTGCTTCTAAGTCATAGTGCCCTGCAAAGTAGTCTCCAATCATAGAGTGTATATCAATACCAGTTTCAGCTATTCTATCCCACATCTCTAACGTTTGGTCTACTCTAGCATGTGCTTCTTCTCTACTAATCTTCTCCTTATCCATTAATTCAGTAACAGTTCTGCCTCTCCAATTAGTAACATTAAAGGGCTGAATTAATGCGCCTTCACCGTCACCAGACCTTCCTTTCTCTAAGAAATCTGTAACAGACATATTACCGTCAGAAGCAGTATAACTTATATCTCCCCCAGTTAAATCTACTCCGTCTTCTCTAAGTCTAGCTTCACTTCTGATACCTCTTAGTTTAGCTACTATTTCAGCTTGCTTAGTGTCCTGACTAAGTACGATATCAGATATAAGACCATATTCTATCTGATTCTTATGTGCTATCAAGAAGTCAAATAGGTCTGCATAGTTGTTATTACCCTCCCCAAATTGTACTACTTGACCATTTATATTTAAACTATATGAACAAGCCATTAGCAATTCTCCTTTAAGTTACCACTCTTTATTAATTTCTGAATTAGATTAGTTATAGTACGGGATTCAGAAGCTAAGTTCATATCAAAACCTGCTGCTAAATCGTTGTTAATAAGTGCACTACCAAATTCAGACATAATATTATCTATAGACATATTAAGAAGTCTTCCTAACTTCTCATTCTTAATATCATCACTAGTTTGGAATGTCTTTTGAGTCTTCTCTTTAAATATTCTTCCCATTTCTTCTAGTGAAGCTTCTTTACCTTCAAACCAAGGCTCTGCGATTCTAGCGAAGTAATTACCAAACTCTGTAACAAATATTTCCTCATTCAAGTCAGGAACAGCCCTAGTATCTCCTATCATCCTAAATGCTTCCAGTTTATCATCATAGTTCGCCAGAGACTCCACCTGTTCAACTAGCCCATAATAAAGACCTGGATTAGTCCTCTTCATAGAACCCATAATTAAATGTGCAAACTCATGCAGTGAATCAGCTGTAGTAGCTCTGTCTACATTTAGATAGACTTCTCCATTATAAATAAATGCATTAGTTCTTCCAGCATTAGGAATCACTCCTCTGAATTTAGAAGCTATCTCTCTAGCAGTAACTACGTTAACATTAATGCCATAGTTCTTACTAAGGTGATTGGCTATCTCTACCATTTCACTTTTAAATGACCTGGGTACTTTCTTGTGAACTGGTACACTTCTTTCTGATTCTAGCTTTCTGAATGAGTATTTGTCCCCATTTGCCCCAGTTACTTCATATACAGATTCGGTAGCATTCTGAATTGTATTTAAAGCTTCTGTCATTAATTGCAGCTCATAGTCTAGTTTGTCTTGAGTTAGCATACTAGGTACTTTACTGTTATATAGAGAAGCATGAATGTCTGGGTCTCTTAATTGATTCTTTAATAAGAAGAAAGTCTCCAATTTCTCTTGAGTGTTAAGTATAGATTCTATATTAAGTCCCTGCTCTTTAAGTATGCCAATTAGTTTCTTATATTGGGGCTTCTTATTAAGCTCTGATATGAAGTTGTTAAAAGTAATACTCTTAACTAAATCCTTATCATTGTATAGCTTTATGTTATCATTTAGTTCTATATCCAAAACGGAGAATCTGTCTCCAATTTGTAAAGATTGATAACTTTGTATTGCTAAACTTCCATTTTTGAGTTTACTAGTAACCGATTTCAAATCTATAGGCCTGTCTAATAGTTTATTGGCAATACTTCTAGCATATTTGAGATTATCTACTCCTGCTCCTTTTAGCCCATCTGAAGTTGTAACAATCCTACTGTCTATATAATATCTGTCATTATATTTAGCGATATTATAGCCCCCTACAGTTTCAATAGGCTCTATTAACTCTCCAGAGTATTCTGTGTTAACTATAGTCTTGTCAAACTCCGGCTGCTTAAACGTATTTCTTAATAATATTCCCCCATCACTTATAAATGCAATGTCTAAGAACTTCTCATTGTCAATTTTATTATTCAAGTCTTGTATAGTAGATACTATAGATTCATCAGACAGTTCTCCGTAGCTATAAGCATCCATAAAGTCTTGCATATCTTTCTTAGATATACGTAAGTAGTTCCCAGATACTTCTGCTCTATCTACTAGTGCTTGAACTGTAATATCTGAATAAGAAGGAATTTCAGTAGTAGGAGTACCTATTATTTGATTAAACAGCTCATTAAATTTACTAACAAGCCCATTCTTATATAATGCATCATTGAAAGTAGCACTAGTATAGAAGTAATTCACAAAAGCAGGTATAACATTACCATGAATACTATTAGTGTTAAAGTCATACCCTATATATTTCATGATAGTCTGCACTCTGGATGAAGTATCATTACTTGCAGCTAGCATCTTTAACGCAGACTCTATATTCTTGTTTACTTCCTGAACTTGTTCTTTAGGAGCCTTATCTAATACTGTATTCACATATCTTTGCTTTAGATAGGTCTCTATATATTCTTCTTTAGGCTTAATAACTGCCAAACTGCCACTAGTGTCTCTAAATATACCATAATTGGTATTCCAAGCAAGGCTAAATCTAGCATTAGTGAGTAGTATATTATTCCTATTTAAGTCCTCACCTTCCCCTTGCAACTTGTCTACTAAGTAGGTAATATTTGGAGTTGGGAACTCATTTTTAATTGTATTTAAATTATAATTACCAATTGGTAATCCGTCCTTGCCAAGATTCTTGGAATCCAAAGCTGTAATAGGAAATCCTCCTGAATTTACTGCATTAATAAAATCATTATAACTCTCTACATTTCCCATTAATGCTCCTATTGCATCTTCTAAAGACATTTCACTAACGTCAGGAACCTCTAGCTTAAATAAGCTAGGGGTTCCCTCGTTAGAATGTACTAAAAATTCTACTGTACAACTCATGTTAACAATTAATTCTTATTTGTATAGTATTGCGCTCCATTAAGCTCTTAATCTTATTAACTATATTCTCCATAGAATCATTCCTATTAAGGACTAACTCTTTCATTTTGGCATTCTGATTTGGAGTTCTAATAACGAAGTAATCATCATATAGTCTTCGCATGTCTACATTACTTGGGTCATTTACTTCATAGTAGTCTTCTCCGTCCCTTTCATATAGTTCAAGACGACCTGTTTCTTCATTTCTCATTCTAATATACTTATCTCTAGCTCTACCCTTAGCACTTTCACTAATAATAGGAGCCATTCTAATAAGTGCATCTTCTAATGAGAATGTGTCCATGTTAACATCCAAATCGTAGTCTGATTGTCCTACATACTTTTGATACTCTATTAGCAAGTCACTAACATCAGTCTTATCAAATGTGTTCAGTAAAGTAGTAAGTCTGTCAGCACCGTACTTATTCTTATTAACAACTAAGTTATATAAGAAGAACCAGTCAGTAAGAGGTAATCCTTGCAGATTAATTCTCTTCAGTGCTGCAAAATCTTTCTGGTATCTACTGAACATTGCTTGGTCTGATTCAGTTCTTACGTTCATCATATCAATAGGTAATTTCATATATGTAGTATTACCTCTAGTAAATGGGTCAGTACGTCTGTTCCTACTTAATCCTTGCACAAACTGGTTGATTAATAAGGAGTGAACCCTCTTATCTCCAACCATTCCGTTATGAAGTTCCGGAATAACTGTTCTTTCCATCCAGAGTTTAAAGTTAGCAATTCCATCATTAGTAGCCAAACTAAATACCTCGCCTCCTTCTTTAATATCATGCAGAGTCATATCATTTCCGATATACTTCTGACCCTCATCCATTCTGAAGGTAATGTTGCGTTTAGCCAGCCAGCCAGTGATTAGTACATCGTCTACATGCTCACCGAGTGCATTTAATTGCTCTTTAGTAACAGCTCTACCATATGTAGGATTCTCTTTAATAAGAGCTTCTCTATAGGAATTTACTAGATTGAATTTGGTACTGATATTTACATCAGTTGTATCAGTAAGGTTATATACTTCGAACAATGCCTTAAAGTGAGGAATTTTATCAATCATGTCGAATATATTCCAAGTTCCCTTTATTAGATTATAGTAAGCTATGGTTGACTTCTTATAACCAGAGTTCATTGGGTCAAGGAATTTCCTCATACTAAATCCTCCATTAGTAATACCTTGTGCAACAGCATCGTTGACTACAGCTCTTACTTGCTCTTCAGATAGATAAGGCTTATCATTCAGGATGTTTTTAATAACTACTTCCGGGTTATAACCTTTCTCATATTTGTCATCTTTATATAGTTGCTCTCTGCTAGTAATTGCAGATTCATATGTATTTAACCTAGACATCTTACCTCCTAAATCTGTAGGCATACCTTGATTTAGTCCGTAGAATCTTCCTAATAGTTCTGTCTCTCTAGCACTTCTATTTACCTTCTTAAATTCGGCAAATCTATCCATGTCTAGTCTATTCCTCATCTTCTGTAGGTACTTATATTCTTCCAAGAATCTGTGTTCTCTATAAGATACAGCTGGGAATATATCATCAATAGAATCACCTTCTGCAAACCTATCTTTGATAGCTTGAATCCAATTACCTCTCTTATCGAACGCTTCCTCTCCAGAGTCGAGTAATTTCTCTTGCACTCTTTTGAAGAAGTTACCTAAAGAAGTAGAATCGAAGTAGTTTCTAATATTAGGACCTTCTTCTAATGCTCTAACTACAGAGTCTACTGATGCATGGTCATGATATTCATCAAATACATTTACCTTCATTAAGTCATTTACAGTTTGTACTGTCGGGCTTGTCATGAATTTAGCAATATCATTAAAACTGAATCCTAACATAATCATATGTAAGTACATACCAGCTAGATTAGGACCTGCATTGATTTTAGAAAGAATCAACTCTTTAGCATTATCAGTAGCAGCTGATAGTAATGCAGAAATTACTAATGACTGGTCTGGTTGCATACCTAATTGCTCTTGAACTACTCTAGCTACATCCTCCGGTGATAATTGCTGTTCTACGGCTCTGACTATTAAATTTCTCCAATAATCTTTCTTAACTGCCAAATCATCAAAGTTAACGTTAGCCATTATGTTTCTTAGAGTAGGTACTGTTATAGGTTTGCCATTCTCACTTAACATTGTTTGGATGCCTTCAAATCTAGTGGAGAAGAACATGTTGTCTAACCAATCCTGGTCTCCATTTCTAACACCTTCATTGAAGTAGTAACAGTTAGCAAAGAATACTTTCTCACCTACAGCTGCAATACCAATTACTTGTTTACCGTCCATATTCTGCATCTGCATTACCCATTTGGATGAGGGTGATGTCATGGTAATCTTATTAGCTTCTTGTCCAGATGCTGATTCCTTAGCTGCCCTTTGCGGGTCTCCCATTTCAATAGGAGAGTAAGCCTGGTTCATATTCTTCAAATTCTGGATAATATTGCTAATTTTAGATGATACAGAGTTTCTAAATGCAGGAAGTAAGTTACTTCTTCTAATCTTCTGTCTACCGTTTCTAGCTTTCTTTCCATTTTCATCAAATTCTTCAGTCATATACATAGTATGATTGTTAATTCTATTAAGAATGAAATTAGCATTATCGGTGTCACCTGAATATGTTAATATTCTAGCATCATCAATAGCGTTGAGCATCTCTGCTATCACCGGGACAGATTCTGGATTATAGAAGTTCTCCTTATTAAGTTGGTTTAGATAGTTAGAAATGTCTACTCCACCACTTCCATATGCGTATAACTTACCATTAGGAGTAGGTAGCATTTCGGATGCTTTGAGTGACTCGATACTATTAAAATTAAAATACGGAGACCAGCCTACATAATGTCCGCTGGTATCAAAGTCATAACCCATGATATATGCTTTATCAATATCCGTTTACCTTATATCTTTCAATATAAGACTGACTATATCATCACTCTAATTCAAGAGTGTCTCGCGCTTCGGAAGCAGCTCTCTGCTGCGCTATAAATTCAAGCTTAGTTGAATCTCTTCTTATTTTATATAATAATGATGGAACTTGCTCTATGTAAGGTCTTACTATGTTTACAAACTTGTCACAATCAAGTTCTGAAGATGTAGCGATTGAATATGTTCCACGACCTTCTTTAAAAGGTCTAAACTTTATATCCCACACTTCAGCAAAGTAAGCAATTATTACATTGACTGTATCTTCATCCACACATGTAGCTATTTTAATCGTATGTTGTATAGAGCTACGCTGCTTAGATGTATTCACATTAATACAGCCATCATCCATATACCAAATAGCTAAACCTAGAGGTGTTATCCAATTTAATAACTTCCTGGTTATATGTTTCTTTGGAGTATATACCGTTCGCCTTAAAGCCTTAATGGTCGGATTTAGAGACATCTGTGAATACAATACCTTTTTACCAGTGTTATACCCACAAGATGATATATACTCTTTAACGCCATTGTTTTTAATTCCATGAACATCTAGTAATCCAACTTTCCATTCTAAATACTCTCTTTGAGCTTCAGAATGACTCAACTTAAATACACAATTACTAGATATTGTTCCATCTCCTAGCAGGAGTCCTATCAAAAGACTCTTCTGCTCTTTACTAAGCTTTTTAATTATACTTCTTTTAGCCATTTCATTTAATGTTTAAATTAATACACTAAATGAAAGTTCCTACTCCCTTACGGGATAGTCGATGAACTTTCATCCTTATGAATACAAAGATAGGACTTATGTTGTCGAGTAACAAGTCTTATATCAATATATTTATCTAGGATGCTTAGCTGCGGATTGTCCAATTCTAACCTTTTTTACTATACCAGTAGTAGTTAATTACTGCCACTAAGTACATTTCTGCCCTAGTTTAGTAGGTTAGACTCTAAGGAGTTCCCCGTCAGTTCACGAGATTTATTATAGTGATTACAATATTTATAATGGAGCTAACCTAAACGGTAGGTTTAGCCGATAATCACTTCCCTGAAGCCAGGTTTGCCAGTGAGATACATGTACCACATTCTTATCAGAATCATTAAATGCAACAGCTTTCATCTTCATAAATGACTGCATTGTCTGTGCAGGAATACGAGCTACTGTAAATTCAAGTGATTTTTGGAATGATACAAACTTCTTCTTGGCATCTATAATCTTCTGATTCTTCTCTATTCCGTCTAATTGATAAGCCAATCTAGACACACTGAACTCTTCTCCTTCGTTCTCTTTATAAGTATCAAATAGTAATTTAAGCAATCTATCATTTCTTTCAGAACCTGCTTCAATTACTTGCTGCATCATTTCCTTATTCTTAGTGTATTGGTTAATTTTAACAGAATCAAAACTATCCATTCCATAAATATCAATAACACTGTCAGGAGTTTTAGCTACTAATACTTCTTCAGTAGTATTATTACCTAATGCATTGTAAGATGTTACTACTTCATGATACTCTCCACTTTCATCATAGAATCCAGCCTCGTACATCTTCTCACCATTTTCATCTACCCTCATAACACTATTACCAACTCTAACGAAATCAGATTCAGTAAGTGCCTTATTAACCGATAGATGTTCCATTAGAGAAGGAGTTTCTCCGAGTGCAACATACACATGTTTACCATTAGCTCTAGTAAACATCATATCATACCATTTAATTTTAGGAGCGTGATATTTATCATACCTATTAACGAAGAACTGATATCCTTGTGTAAGTACATCATTAATACTATCATTAGGTCCTAAGTTAAACTGGTCTACATATAGTTTACTAATAGAAAGTTCAGCAGGATTATTGACTAGATTCTGAATAGGAATAGCAATATCTCCATTACCTAAATCCCTAATATAGCCATTAGCTGCATATTTGTCACTGAATGCGACTGGGTCTACTAAGTACTCTGCTTTTTGAATACCAGTTACAGGCATATATCCATTGTCTAGTAACGTAAATGTTGCTTGTATTTGTGCTTGTATTTCAGAATCTAAAGCTTTAGGAAGTTTACCTCCGTCATACTTAGTTCTTTCACTGAATGACCTTTGTATAGCTGGCATATCAAATATGCTATGTCTCATACCGGTCATATCTTCCCAATAAATCTCTGCTGGCTTTAAGTCTGTAGGTCTAGTAATATCAGTATAGAATTGAGAGAAATTAGCTTTTACTAAGTTATACGTATCAAAATCATTTACATATACCGGTACGTAACTACCCTCTATACTCCAACCTCTATCAGCTAGATATTGGTCTACAGTCATTAAAGAATTGGCTTGATTCTTAGCTTGTGCAGACACAGCTTTGTCATAATTATCCTGTGCTTTAGCTATCTCTACACCTTCCCCGTCTCCATTCTGTGCTTTCTCAAGTTCTGTCAGAGTTCTCTTAACAGCCAAATCAAGAGCTATTTGCTTGTCTAATGCATTTTGGCTAATTCTAGCCACTACTGATGCTACTTCTTGAATAGGTAATTTGATTCTGTCTCCAGGAAGTAATCTATCTATAGTAGATGCTGGCTGTGCCTCTATTTTAGCTTGCTCACTTTGTAAATACTCATCAGGAGTCATTCCTTGTTCGGAAGCAATCCTATAAATATCATCATATTTATAATTAGTACCTCCTATGCGGAATTGTTGTACTATATTGTATGCGGGAGCCATAACTGCACCCATACCTGGGAACTTCCTCTTAATAGCAGTTTTATTAATATTAGATGTAAACGAAGATAAAGTTTTACCAAAGATAGAAGGGTCACTGTATGGTATTTTATATACATCAGTTCCATGAGAATTGTTATTCTTTCTGTCTAATGCAAACTCTGCTTTAGCTTTCTCAATAATAGTCTTAGCAGTACCAAGTTCATCTCCGTCCTTATTAAGCTCCTTAATAATGGCTTTGCCTACTATTTCATAAATATCGGATTTAACATCAGGATTATCAGTAGGTTTAATTCCAACTAATGTATACACTGCATCTCTAATACCACCTATTGATGATAATGCCACTCTACCTAAGTCCTTGTATGCCATTTTAGCCATACTGTGAGTAAACCCCATAGCTTCCAATGCAGAGATTACCTGTGAGAACTCTGTCATTGTAGATTGATGTTCTGGGTCAGTTACTACATGGTCTGCATCCATTTGAATACCAAGACCTTCAGTATTAAATTCCATTTCCATTAAAGGACTGTTATCAAACCAAGAACTATCTCCATTTATATTTTGGGCTCCTACTTTAATTGCAGACTTGTTAACCAAGTAAGCAATCATCTTATGTTTGAGCGGCTGAATAGTATTACGTTGAGAAGGTATCTCTCCGTTAGGTCTATACCAACCTACATTGTTAGCATAATTAGCAGTAACGGCTAAAGAAGCATCACTGTAAGCAAGTTCTCCATTTCTAAGAGATTCACTATATACTCCACCTAATGCTGCATGTAATTCAAATAATGAATTAATAGGAACATTTAACTGAACCATTACATTAGCGTCTCCTACAGCTTTAACTGGATTACCATATTCATTAACTGCTTGAGTTCTGATATTATATAATCCGTCACCTACTCTATCAAGACCTAATATCTCGTAATGATTGTTACCGTCCCTGTAGAATATTCTTTCCCCACCAGTAACATCTTTAAGCTCCATAGTGTTTCCGAATATGTTCTTAGTAAGGTCTATTCCTTCATAAGCATTATCAAACTGGTTTGTAGACTGATTCCATTTGAAATCGGACATCTTTCTAAACATATTATATAGGCTAATGTCAGATTTCATAGAGTTTCTCATTCTTTCATTGTATGTAGAGAATGTAGCAAATTTCAGCAAAGAAGCAGTACCATAATCCCCATTAAAGTCATGTCCAATAGGCTTTTTATCATCACCTACAGCAGAATCCTGTAATGAGAAGTTCTCTAAATAAGACATAATAGGATTACAGAACGCAGAACCGTCATGTGCATCTACAGTAGATGTTTCACCTTTAAAGTTATACACAAATGCTGCAACGTCGCTCATAATGGCTAATCTGTATGTCTTAGGAATACCTAATAAACTGTTCTGTTGGAAGTACTGTAATGTACCTGGTATAATTACATTTCTCTTTAATTCCGCAAGTTCTCTAGAAGATTGTTCTAACTCTATACCATTAAATGACACAGGATTAACTTTACCATATTTAGCTTTATTAGGATGTGCTATACTACTACCTGTAGTGACTAATCGTAAGTTCTCTGAAGTTAGAAAGTCAGCTAAGAAGTATCTTTCGAGAATAGGATTTAAAGTAATATCTTCATCATTTCTTAACCATGCACTATCTAAATCAGACAATCTACTAAGTACCTTGTCTCCTTGCTTAGCTAGTATTAATTCTTGAGTATCATTGTTTACCCAGGATGCCTTATCAGCAGGAATAAGAGTATTCAATGCCTTATTTAAAACAGAATTTACTCTGCCGTTAGCATATCTAAGAGGGAATGTCATATTGTTATCAATCATATCTTTGACAAACTTCTTCTTCTCTCTCAAGAACATTTTATTATACACATCTTCCTTAGCGTATAACTCATTAGCATTAAAATTCAATAGAGCATTCGGAGATAGTCCACCTTTCTTATTTCCATTCAATATAAATGAACCTCCCTTATTAACATGTACATTATCAATATTAGGAACTCCATTACGGTAAGACATACTACCATATTCTCCCTTAGTAGTTACTGACAATATTGCTTGGAAGTCCTTAAATGTCATTTTGTCTACTAAGTCAATAGGTTCTCTAGGCTGTAATTCTGTTAATATGTAGTTATTAATTGCATCAATTTCCATATAATCTCCAGCCTGTAGTGCTTCATCGGCTAACACTTGCTGCTTAGCAACTTCTTCAGCTAATTTAGCATTATGTGCTTCTATTTTAGCATTCTCTGAGTCCACTGCTGCTTGTTTACCAACTATGCTATTATAAGCATCTGTTAGTCCATTCTCTTGTAGTCTCTGCAAGAATGTATCGAGACTTCCTCTATATACATTTCTATAGTCATTAAGCACATTATTAAATGTGTTCTTGTAGTAAGAACCAACAGTAGACCTAATAGCTTTGTTTAAATCGGAAATTGATGAATTAAGTAAGTCAATGGTAAACTCTTCTCCATTCTCGTCAATAAGTTTGATTCCGTCGGCAGTTAAGGTCCACATTACGAATGTTCCCTTATCAGAATATACAGTAGGTTGAACATTAATAGCCTTAGATTGTCCTTTGTCAACCTTCCTTAATAGATTAGCATAGAAGTCATATAATATTGAAGAATATCCAATCTCTGCTACAGAGAAACTAGTAGCACTCTTCTTAACTCCAGTTCTACTAACAACATCGGTTTTAATTGATGTACCTCTAAGCATACCTGGATTTAATCCAAATAATGTATTCTTTAAAGAAGAGTTTGGATTCTCTATAATGGTTCTTGTAACGTATCTTCTAGTCAATCCAGCTAAATTGGCAATCCTACTATTAGGAATATTATTACCTTCGGCATTTTTAATAACAGATTTGAATATCTCTCCAGTCACTATCTGCTCTGCTGCTACTAAATCATTCAAAGTGTTAATTAAAGCACCATCAATAGCTTTTAGTGAGTTGGATGACTTGTCGTAGTAGAATCTAGCTTCTGGACTGTCCTCATCAACTTTATCAGTATAGTATTTAAGAGTCTTAATAAATGAATACAGGTCTAGATTGTCTGGATTATTAGTTTCAAATTCGTTATACACTGTATTCACAAATGCAGAACTATTAGCTAGAGACATTAAGTTCTCTGTTAGATATTTTAGATTGTCTGCCTCTTTTACATTCTTAAATGCAGCCAGTAAATCTATGTTGCCATTTAGGAATCTAGTATTGATGAAATCATCCATAAACTCCACCAGAGATACATATAACCTTTCTTGCGGAGTTATAGTTTGAGGGTTGTTTTCCTCGTAGATTGCTTTCAGTGTAGTAAATGAAGGCTCTTTTAATATAGTATCTAATGAACCATATTTGACCTTATCAGAAGGACTTAACTCAAGCTTCTTTTGACCTTTACTACCAATAGCAGCCCTATTATATATAAGAGTAATAGTGTCGCCATTATAAGGTAATTTAAATGAGATGTCTCCCAAAGTAGCATTATGTACTTCTACTCCCCACTTATCAAGTAATTCTTGTCTGTTGCCACGTAATTCATTACTAATATCAATATCATTCTCCCTCTGGATTTTACGCCTATTGACATTAGTTTGTTTAATTTCCATAGAATCTAGGTCATTTGTGTCTTGATTCATGGCATACTGAATATACTTAGCATTATTAGTTCTATCTACAACTCCAGATATTGAATCAAGCAAATCATAAGTGGTTATAGCTTTGGATTGCTTGTAATCATTATTAATAATGTTATATAGAGAGTTAACTCTACTATCATTATAGAACTTCTCGTAAATAGATTTAAATACATTCAAATCATTTATTTGAAATATTCTAGAACCTCCGCCATTGTTAATAATTTCTTCAAGAATCCTCTTTAAGTAATAATTAGGAGCTGAATGAAAGTTAATAACTAATTCTTGCAGTCTATCTCCAAAGTATAGGAAGTTTGCTTCATCTTTAAGCTTGTTCATTGAGTGCAAGAACTGTTTAAGCGTAAGGTAATTGTCCCTTATTTGCTCTCCAGTGGTAAAGTTAAGCACAGGAGTTTGCTCAATAAGTAACCTAGACACATTACCTATTTCAGATATTGCATCTACATTCTCATTAGTTCTCCAGGTTTTAACCATGTTAGAACCAGCTCTAAATTGATATTTATTAACTGATACAGGAATTTCTATTCCAATATATCCCTTATTCTTAATCTCCATATTCTTTCCGAATAGATTCTTAAGAATAGTATCAAAATTGCCATTTGACAGTACAGCCCAAGCATTAAACGCATCAATCAGCATTTGATTCTTATATAGGTCTCCGAACTTCTGCTTTCTTGAGACATATGCATTGTCTAGTTTAGACCTAGGCATGTCCTTAAACAACTCATCAGCTAGTCTAAGAACTTTCTGCATACCTTCCACATCTGGAGTTCCATCTATGTAGATAGCGTTAGGCATATTGAAATCTGTAGTAATTCCATCTTCTTCATTAGTCATTTTAATATAATCGACTAAGTTCTTGAACATAGTATTCTTATATTTAGCAATATATATGTTCAAATCATCAGTAGTCTTGATTAATTTACCATCAGTAAAATTAACTAAAGACGATTCAATTATATTATATCTGAATTGATTTAGCATGTACTCTTTTACTACTGTAGCAGAGCCATACGTATCATTCAGAGACGGAGTAAGTATTCTCTTCTCCGAGTTGGAAACCTCGTTATTAATATTCTCTGGAGCATCCGGAATAATAAGGTCCTTATCAGCTACTTCAATTGTAGTTGCTTCAGGAGAAAGTCCAAAGTTCTGACCTAGAGGTTGTGCATATTCAGCTAACAGCTGTTCTTTCTGTGTATCTTTAAGTATTCTTGATGTTTTAATATAATCTTCAAAAACCTTAGAAAGCGAGACGTATTCTGCCTCGCTCTCCAGGTTGAATAGGTTAGTACCTTTCAAGTTAGTAAAGAAATGCTGAACGAAGTCTGTAGTAGACAACGGTTCAGCTTTTCTAAACTTAAGTACTGTTCCTCTAAGGACACTTTCGGCATCAATCCTATGTAGTCCTATGTCAAAGTTAGTACATGCCATTATTCTTATATATTTAATTTACAGTTCTGACTATCAATTATTTGCTTATTATTAGCAAGACTGTTAATATATTCCATAACATCTAATATGTCAGGGTCGTCAAGCTGCTCATCAGTCAAGTAACCTTCGAAGTGATTGTCCACCAGTCTTATCTTATTAAGAAGTGCATCAGCAGCTTCCGGAGTAAGAGAGGTAGCAGCTCTCAATTCTTGGATAACAGTCATGATTTCGGTCTCCCTAAGATTCTCATGGTCTCCAATGGTATCTTCGAATATCTTGAGTTTCTGTTCTCTATTAGGGTCAAATGGAACTTCATACATCACTGTATCAACTATATTAACTTCACTTCCAATAATGCTTCCTTTAATTGTTTGTCCACCTTGCAAATATACTGTAAAATCTTGTAAATTACCACTACTATAATCAACATTTTGAATACCCGTAGTATCAATCTCTCCGTCTTTAGTTTTGGGTAGTACAGACGGACTCTTAACATTTATTTCCTGTAATAGAGTATGTACCTTATTAATGACTGGCATGTTGTTAACATCAACAGTCATATCTAGATGAATTACAGGGTCGTTATTAATTAATAGCTGTCTGTTATTTATGTCATTAGTAAGACTAGTATTTACCTTAGTTGCTACTCCTTTTAATATTTCATCTAATGCAATATCACCTTTCTCTAGATATTCATTGCGTGCATCATTAAGGATTTGGTCTATTGAGGTATAGCCAGTGAAAGCACTGGATACTCCATTAGCAATTAACGTAATATTATTATCAAACTCTGACTGTCTGTTATGTGGAACTCCTTTATTAAATTGTCTCTCTGATAATACAGTAGGGTCAATGGTTATTTCAAAGTTAGGACTTTCTATAGCAGTATCAATATAGAATTGATTGTCATTATTTCTAGTTGGATAGAAATCAGAAGGTCTACTATCATGTGAAGTCGGAGTTCTAGGAGTATAATATATTCCATTTATAAATGGAGCATATGTAGTAGTTGCAGCTCCTTCTTTAATAGTTGGGGTGCCATGGAATATCACATTAAACATATTGTTTAGTACAGAGAAGTAGTTATCTCTACCTGCATCTCTAACTGCCCTAACTATATTAAATGATAACTCCTCTAACCTAGTTTCCTTCATTTTACCGTCTCTAGCCTTAGCTCGGAATACATAACTTTCATCTGATTTCTTACCAGCGGAGAATAGTTTGTAAACTGATGATAACAATCCAACCATTTTGAATGAACCACCCATTCCACCTATATTAGATGCTGCATGTTTATAAGTATTCTTACCGTCAGTCAATTCTATGGCTCCGTCGTCAGCTATTAACTGTGCTAAGATATTGTCCATATCTCTGCCGTTAGTAGCTATGGTGAAGTTCGGATTACCCGGTAATGAAATATACTCTTCTAATATACTAAATAGATTATCCAATATAGATAGTTGAGCTTGAGCTACTTTAGGGTCTATGTAAACACCGTATGTAAGAGTTCTAGGAACTTTACCGTTAGAGTCAAATGTTTGCCATTCATTTCTACTTAAATTTATAGGTCTTACTACCATACCAGGAGCATTAGTCTTGATAGCATCTGCGTATGTAAGTCTAAACATAAATCCATTATAAATAGAAGAATCCCAAGGAACTCTCTTCTGTCCATCCACAGTAGATTGGTCGATTAGTCTATTAAACCCATTAACTTCAGAAGTACCTCTAACATCATCAAGGTTATTAGCCTGTCTGTAAGTGTCATAAGCCTTAATGAAGTTCTTTAATCCAGACCTGTAATTCCACATACTTACTAGCATTCTAGCAGCAGTAGTATTACTTCCAAATGTTCCTAAATATTCCTTTACTTGATTCTTGTCTAATTTAGTTTTACCGTCATCAGCAGTATGAACTAAATCATTAAAAGACAGTCTAAAGTAATTATCAATAAAGGTTCCATTGGAATTAGCTACTATCATTCTTATAAGTGGTGGTACCGTCTTAGCTACTTCAGCTTGAGCATCCTTATCACTAAGACCTCTAGATTTAGCTTCATCTAGCGCGGCTTTACGCTTCTTCTGCATTCTTAGATACATCTCTGCAAGATTAGATTCGGTTACTTTCTCTCCGTCAATTTTAAGATGTTTGTTAGAAGTGGCAAATACTACACCTTTACCTCTTACAGACTTATCTACCATAGCTACTCCACCATGTCCTGCATAAAGATACATCGGACTAATAATGGCATTGGGAAATGCTTCTCTAACCTTATCCAAGTTCCAAGTTTGGTCTGGAACTTTCTTAAGTCTAGTCGCAGCAGAGAATGATATGTCGCTTTCATCAATTCCAAGGTATTTAACAGTACTAGGATTATCTAAGATTTCCTTCTGCATATTCTTATACCACTTCTTGTACTTATTAATTCTAGCAGCAATATCAGCATCTTTACCATTACTGTTGTTCCATTTCTGCCAAGTATCAGGATTAGTTAATTTACCTATAGTAAATTGTAAATCATTACCTTTCTCCATGGGTATTCTATATACTATATTGAACGCAACAGGTTCTACTTTAGTAGAGTCATAACCCTGTTTGTCTCTAGCCTTGTCAGTACCTTCTTCGTTAGTATCATCTTTCCTAATTTCCAGATTGAACGTACCATTGTTCCAAACTTCTGTACCTAGTCCAGCTAAGTATTTATAGCCATTATCACTTAGTTTCTGAATGAAATCAGCATCAAACTTCTCGCCAAATGCTAGGTAGTTTCTAACGTCTACTAACATATCCTTGGCAGGTTGTAATGTATTAGTATCGTACTCTACATTACTTCTAGTGAAGACATTCAAATCATCAACTACATCATTCCTTACCACTCTAGTAAATTTACCATCGGAAGTTTCTGCCATACCGTATCTCATGTACCAACCGTATGCTCTAATTCCAGAAAGAGGTTCACTTAGTAATGATTCATCTATAACAGATTCTTCTCCTTTGCCCTCTATATCTGCTAAGAACTCATTTTCAAGCTCATTAGTGCCAGTCATAGTTCTGCTAGGCGGTATAAATGTAGGAGCTTGTACCTCCTTAGGTTTCTCTTCAGTTGTAGGAGTAGGCTCTGGTATATCAGTAGATTTTACTGGATTAACTGGAGCAGGTTCAGGCATAGGTGGCTCCTGTGCTTTCCTAGAAGGAGTATATCCCTCTAATTCGGCATCAAATGCAGCCATTCTAATTACCTTGAATCTATCTATCACAGCAGAAGGGTCAGAAGTAGTAGATGTATATTCATCTTGACGTAAATTAGCTTCTTTGATAATAGTTCCCATGTTGCTATTAATAAAGTAAGCTCCGTCCTTAGAACGAGACATCATAGTATAAAATGACTTCATATAATCAATAAGTCCAGAGACTGTATTTGTATTATACTTACTGAAGTTTACATCAATTATAGCATGTTTAAACTCAGAACCTTGAACTGATTTAGGAGTACGCATAATAATCCTATTATCTGCCATATTAGTTAGCATTTTGTAAGTAGGAGTATTCTCATCATCATACACATATCCGACTTCTCCGTCCCTTTCTAGTATTTGTCTAACATCGTCCTCGGTAATAGCAGTGACAAATTTACTTCCATTAAGGATATTGTCTTCGTCCTGATAATAATGTAGCTCCATCATATTACTTATTGTGTCTTTGACACTATTAACAGCATTAGCTTGACTTTCAGAATCAGCCATTTGTTCTGGAGTAAATGTCAACACACTCAAAGCCGCATTTACCGTAGTATTATTATCATTCTGTTGAGTATTAGTAATACGTAAGCTAATATCCAGCTTAGGAGTTCTGACCATTAAAGATTCAGATGACTTAACGTTATAGACACTGATAGTAGGATTCTCATATCCATTCTGATTTAAGTCTCCTAGTGGAACAATAGTTACATTGTTCTTATGTGCCCAGTTAGACAAATGTTGCATATAAAGGCTATTTACCCAAGTAGCCTCATCAATAAATACAAGCCTCGGAGTTTGAACATCGTTATACTCTATATCTTCATTGATAATGGCAGCTCTATAAGATTCCATTACTGTTCCACCAGGCGATGTAATGGGGCCAAGTTCTTCTATTGTGAACTGCTTAGACTCCTTATTATTATGTAATATGTCATTAGACAGCTCTGCATAGTTAGATTCTCCCAATACATGACTCATTAAATCCTCTATAGTAAACGCTTTGCCTTCACTTCCTAAAGAAGACACTAGATTATCTACTTGCTGTTTAGTTGGACCTACTTTCCATATCTCTGCATCAGGATAGTACTTCTTAACAATGTTCTGAATTAACTTAGCAATAACAGCTGTCTTACCAGCACCACCAATACCGTCTACCATTACAGTGTTCCAGTATCGTATTAACTCACTACCATAAGTTCCTTTAGGAGTATCTATATTATTAACAGCAGCATTCATTATATCCGGATTAACTGCCATAGCTGTAGCCAAATATGCAGCATATTCTTGTGAATATAAAGGAGCATAATTAGCGTCTGTCTCAACAAGAGATTCTCTTAGGTAATAATCAAAATCTGACTTTTTAAGAGCTACCATTGCATGTAGCAGCATATAAACATCATAATCCTCCAAAGATTTAGTCTCCGGACTAAATTTGGTGTTCCTTTGCTCTACCAAGTTATTAATGTTGAATTGATTTCTTACATCAGAGAATAGGTCCTTCAATATAACTTGTGGAGAATCTCCAGTAGTTTGCACTATCTCCTGGAAGTTGTCATACAGTTTGTTCTGTAACGAACTAAGTTCCTTAGAGATAAGCGGATTGTCGTAGCTAACATTATCAATATCATCAAGAGTAGGAGTTGGTATAGTATCTATATCTTTAAATAGCTGCATGCCTTTATATTTAAGTTCTTTTAGGAACTGATATCTATCCTTACCCTTTAATATATTAGCTGTCAATTTAGATATTTGTTGACCTGTTCTACCATGTTTGCTGAACTGATTAACAGCATTCATTCTGGACAACTCTTTCAAGAATGTGAGTTGCCTAGTTATTAATGCCAACTCCTCTTTCATGATTGCAGCTATATCACCTCTAATAATCCCATATTTCTCTTCCTTTGGGAAGTAGGTTTCTAAGAAGTAATTCATAGTAGCATTGTGCCCAAATGGATTATTGATGTCTAAATCAGTAGTAGAACTGGCATCAATAACAGCACTAAGCATGTCTATGATTTTGAATGCTTGGTCTATTTCCTTCTCCTTATTACCGTCCAATACGTAGTCAGATACAGAAGGGGCGTTCTCTAGTCTTCTATTCTCATCTCTTAGTAAGTCAAAGATAGTGAGTTTGCTTCCATATACAGTAGTAGTAAGTTGGTCAAGGAAATCATATACTGGGCTAGTTTTGATTTGTAAAACATCCTTCCTTAATTGAGCTATAGTAGCATTAGTAGGATTAGACATTACAAAACCTTCCATATCCTTAGCGGCTTGTACAAATGCCTTCTCGAAGTTATTTATTCGTTCTTCAGCTTTCTCCATTACTATAGGAGCATCTTCCGAAGGATACACCTCACCATGCTCGTCCATAAAGTCTAGGGTGTCATTGACAAGTCTCTTTCTATGTACATCAGAATGAAGGATATTATGAATGTTATCTATAACAGCATCTAGATTATTACCGTTTATGTCTTTTAATGCTTCTAATAAAGCATCATATACTGGATGTGGCTTTCTATTTCCGTCTTCATCTAAAAACGGCACAACAGTAGCAATATCTGGTAATACCATATCGAATGCTGCTTCATTAGAGATTTTGTCTCCAAGTACACTTAGTAGGATTTCCTTAGTATCAGAATCCATAAATCCAAACTGCATAGCCTGTTGCACTCTTCCGATTACTTCTAGATTCTGAACTTCAATAGCTTGCCGTCTTAAGTCTGCGTCAACTTCAGATTCGCCTTCGATAGGAGAGAATCTTTCCCTTACGAACTTCTTGTTTAGTACTGGTCTAATATTCTTGTCCCTTCCTAATTTAGAAATAAGTACCTGTTCAGCATCAGCACCTTCTGGCACATCTAACTTGTCAACAGTGGCTCTTAAATCAATTAGATTATTATATGCCCATGCTTTGAACTTATAATAATCGTCGTAAGTCACCGTACCTTCTTCGAGTTTAGTAGAGAAATCTTTATTAAGCTTCTTAAATATACCATAGGCTGTATCAAGAGCTTGCATCTTGTCTTGCTGTTTATAAGATGCATAATCAGACTCATAACCTTTAACTTGTTCAGGAGCCATATCTTGGAATCTTTGTCCTGATTTGAACTCAACAAAATCCCTAAATGTTGGGGCATAGAAGAACGCATTTACACTATTGTCAATAGCAAACAGCATTTGACCAGTATAATATTCAGAGAACGTTCCGTCTAAGAATTTCTGTTTCTTCAAATCAAGGTCAGCCTTCTCTTGTCTTAGCCTTTGTAAGTCGTCAGCATAGGTAGTACTCTTCTTACTTTCTGTTCCAGTGTCTTGTGTATTAGACTCTAATGCAGCTATCTTTCTGCGAACTTCTACAATGTCAGAAACTAAACTATTAAAATCTTGAAGCATTTTGCCATTATATCCATTCTCTATAGCTCTACCGAACTTTTGCCCGTCTGATACTTCAAAGCTAGCTAGAGCTTTCATCCTAATGTCCCCCATTACCATTTTGTCAAGGAGCTGTTCATCAGAGAAGTTTAATCCCTCTTGATTAATAACAGCGTCAAGATGCTGTAGGTAATTCTTAGTCATGGTATAGACTGCTTCGTTTTGATTGTCACTAGGAGTAGTAGGAGAGGTCCATATTGTGCCTTGGTCTGTGTCTTCTGTCTTAGTAGCAGATAGATTCTTATTACCAAGCTTGCCCTTTCTCCGCATGTCATTTAATTCTTCCATTAACTCGCTAGTTCTGCCATTTCTAATAAGGTAGATAAGTTCTTGGTTAGTTTGTTCATTAGTGGCCTTCCTATTCTGTGCAATATCTACACCATAGAAGATAGCACCACCAAGAGCTCCTCCGAAGAAGTTCATACCATATCTTTCGGCTGCATTCTCCCAAGCATCAAGTTTCTGTTTACTCTTAGTGTAACCCATTTCTTGAGCCCAGTTAAATGTGGCTTTCGATAAGTCAACTACTAATTCTTCAGACATTTCTTCCAGACCTTCACCTATAGCCTTACCTATGAATCCTGTAGTATGATTTCTGATGTCAGACCAATAATTAGAAGAATATTGTTTAGCAGTATTAAACATTTTAGCCAGCTTGTTAGGCTTAGGCATGTTACTAGTAGCAAGTTGGCCCAGCCCCTTATTAATTTCTCCAGTTACTTGTGAGATAGCCTTTCTGTAAGTGAGAGCGTCTCCTTTAAGCTCTGGGAAGAATAATTCACCAAGTCCAGTTCTATCAACTGCATACATGCCAGCTACTGCTCCCCATGCTATAGCTGCTGCTTCTGCTCTATCAGCTCCTTGCTCTATAGCATCTTCAAAAGTCTCAAGACCTTGCATCATAGCCATATAACCTAGAGCTGTATTAGCTGCCATTCTGTTATTTCTTTTAAGAATAGTCTCAAACGCTTTTGTACCTTTAAGCCTATTCATCTCATACAAGCTGCCTATGGCTCCTTTATATTTATCAGGATTAGAAGCCAGTAATCTAGTTGATTCCAAATCAGCAGCTTGCATTGCAGCTTTGTACTTCTTATCTGTACCTAGTAATGCATTCATGCCTTTGAAGATAGTTCTTTGCTGTCCCCACTGTAATGCCACATCGGTTACTAAATCAAAGAAATTCTCTGCTGACATCAATTTACCTTGAGAGTATTCTGATTTAGAGCCTTTAAATGTCCTACCTATACCTTGTATTAGGTTAGCTGTAGGAGTGTCTTCATTTAATCCTAGAGTAGATTTATAAATAGTAGGTAATATATCCATTAACTGGGCACCAATCATAGCTCCTCCATATACCAAATTCACATAAGGTACAAATAAAGGTGCTAGTGAAGTCACTGTCTTCATAACAGTACCAGTAACAGACTTATCAAGTCCGTCAGAATCAAAGAAGTCATATTTATTAGCAGCAGAACCGTCTACTGTGAAACTGTCAAACATAGATTTAAACTTACGACCATAAGCTTCTCTTCCGGCTAGTGTCTCATAGTAGTAGGTTCCTTCGTCATTGTATTTAAGGTCACCTTTACTATGCTTAACTATTCTGCCAGAGTATGGGTCTTTATGCTCTCCGTCTGAATCCCATTGGGCAAGTACTAAAGGTTCTGAAAGTGATTTCAAGAAACCTAATGGGCTGCCAAATAGAACATTATCATTAGGAGTATAGTCTTCGTACTTACCAGTTTCGTAGTTAAATACCTTCTGTGTTTGTGCTAGTTCTGATGCTGTCCATTCTCTATTATCTGTGCGTCCTATTTGTGACACACCAGTCTTCAATCTATCAGGATTAAGTACCCTTCTAACATTAAAATTAATAGGTCTATCCTCTGCATCATTAGGTTTTAATTGAGAATATGGGTCCCAATCAACGTCCTCCATGATTGTATCCTCGAATTGGTCGTTGGCAAACTTTTGATAAGTAAATGCAGCACTATCATACTTTTGGTTAAATGCCACTTCATTAAACTTACCATTCTTATCCTTAAACATTTCTTGGACAAACTTACTATTCCTGTAAGTATTCTTATCTAGTAATCCAGTATTATCAGCTGTTAATCCCACATCTCTAAAATTGTCCATAGTAAATGAAGGATTCTCTAATTGAGCTACAAACCAATCATTAGGTTTCTTTATATCATTCATATCAATTATTTAATATTTTAGATGTACTTGGAGTCATAAATGAGTCTAATTTAGCTGCCCTTCCCTTTAGGATTGTCATATCTCCCCAGTCAGCAGGTACAGTAGGATTCTCGCCAGCGACGTTAAGAGCTAATCCAGCACTCTCTCTTAGTGGCATATAAGCAACTGTTCTATATATGTCATCATAAGGTTTCATTCCAAGTGTTCCTTTAAATAAGTTCTCTATATCATCAGGGTCAACATTAGGCATACTTCTGATATTAGTCATATAACCTTCCCCTGCCCTATCTACATCAATTGCACCTTTCTTGCTGCCAAACCATGGGTCTTCCCCGCTAGCATATACGTTAGTCATTAAGAAAGGACGGAATTTAGATTTGTCCCAAACTAGTCTTCCGTTAGCATCTTGCACCATATATCCTTCTAAGTCATGCTTCATAAGTATGCTCTGCACTTCATCAGCACTTATATTAGCTCCTCTGGATTCTATTTCTTTTTGAGCTTCAATGAATCTAGGCATAAGTTCAAAGTCTGGAGCTATACTGCCGTTTTGGTCATATGTGTATGGTAGAACTGCCCTTGCAAGTTGAGTTCCGTCATACAGCACCTGCCCAAATTTAGAAGAATCAACTTTCTGATTGCCTAAATGAATGCTATTACTGTCAACAATACCTCCAATTCCAGACATTAGTAATGACTCTAATGAGCCTTTAGCAACTAAGTTACCATCTTGTCCTTGTGGTGTACCATAAAATACAGCATCCGCTTCCATTTGGTAACCTTGTCCGGGATTAAGTATGTATTTACCAGCATCTCCATTCTCCCCCATATAATAAGACATAATAGGTTTAATCTGCATAGTCTTATTAGATTTAGAGCCAGATTCAGATGCTCCCTCTGTGGCATTCTTATCATAATCTACTTTAATAGAATAGTCAGAATCAATTCCAGATGAAATCATACCAGCCAGTAATTCATATGCACCTTTAGTAGGGTCCAATCCAGACAATGCAGCCTTACCTCTTAATAAAGCCTTTGCATTATTAGGCATAGTAGATAACAAGTAAGTAAGAGCTACTCTAGCTTTCTTTGATTGGTCAGTATTACTTTCTGTAATCTTATATACTCCGTCCTGTCCAGCAGCTAGTAATTCGTCTATTCCCTCCTTTATATCTTTACCTTTCTTAGTTTTAAAGAACTCTTTGGAAGTACTATCCTTACCTATTTTACCAATAAGGTCCCATACCGTCTTATTAATACTATCCATGCTGACTCCATTAGCAATTACAGTTGATATATTATTAGCATACGGTAATTTATTAGCTCGCAGGTCAGCTAGGTCAGCATTAGTAAGGACTCTATCACCTTGCTCTAGAGTTGCTTTAGTAGTAATTCCGTCCTCTCCCATTACATAATATCTGCCGTCAGTAGTAATTGCCATTTCACCAAAGGAGCCGTTCTTCTGGGATTCTGATACAGCATTCTTTAATTGTTCTTTACCCTCTCTAAGTCTTGCCATTAATTGAAGAGTTCTTCTATAAGCTGTGGCAGTTTGATTTGGATTGAATGGATTATTCTGACTACTAAATAGATTGCCTATTTCTTCAGCTACTGCATCGGTATCACTAATAAGGCCTTCTTTGTATAGAGCAGTAATCAGTGACTTATCTATACCTCCTATTGTATTCTTATCTGCTTCTGCATTGCTACTCATTGCTCCTTCAACGTAGGGAGCTGTAGGTTGCGGTTGAGGAACGTTAGTATAGCTAACAAAGGCGGGAATACCCCCGCCCTGTAGCTTCTGTATTTTATTTATTATTTCCATGACATTCCTTTCTTAATTAGTTCAGAAGTTAATGAAGACATATGTTTAATCATATCAGCATGTTGCTTCTTCGCTGCCATTATGTCTTTATGGAATTGCTTATTATCTGCTAGCATTCTTCTGTTGAAATCCTTAGCTCTTTGAATTATAATCCTTTCCTGGGCTGTCAACCTTCCACCCTTAGCATAAGTATATGGGGTATTAGGAGAAGGAGTAGTTCTTTGGAACATCCAAGGCATTCCAACATTATTTCTAGAATAATTAAGCATATCTGTATTGTACTGTCTTAATAATTGTTGCTGTTTAGCTGTATCCCCAGCTTGAACTGCTGCATCATATTGTGGCTGCATTGTAGATAGTAACCCCTGCCTATAAGATTCAGCATCGTATTGTTTACGAGCTGCTCTATTCTGTCTGAATTGATTTTCAATGCCAGATAGGTAAGGATTAATAACTTGCTGATAATTAGCTGTAGTCTTAGCAGAATCAATTTGTGCCTTAGCAGCATCAATTTGTAGCATCGAGGCCCTATTTCTATTAGCAACATCAGTTCTTCTAGCCTTAGCAGCATCTGACTCTTGTTGAGCCATCATTCTTGTCTTATAGAACATATCAGCATCAGCCATATCTCCTTGGAATCTTATATCACCAGCCTTATTCTGCGCTTCTAATTCTCCAGCAAGCTGAAGTGATGCATCAGAAGTTCTAGGTCTAGCGGCAAGAGATGTCAAATTAGAAGCTTGCCTATCAGCAGATGCCTTAGCAAAGTAGTTGCCAGTAATAGGTACAGTGTTTTCATATGTATCTATTAGTAATGGTTTTAATCCAGCTTTGTACTGTTCAGCTGCCTTGTTATTAGTTGCCAATCCTCCAACCATTCTACCTAATGCTATCACATCCTCTGGCAACACACTAAAACCTCCTAAACCTTTCTTTTCACCTCCAGCTGCTCCGCGTACAGTACCGTCTCCGGCAGCTTTCTGTGACCTTTCGGCATCTCTAATTTGCTTATTAGTAGGATTACTACCCATAGCTGGAACTGGAGATTCTAGTTTAGTTGGCATAGTTGGTTGTGGATTTCCACTAGTAATACCTGCTGCCTTAGCTTTAGGCATAAAGTTTAACATTCCAGTATTTAAGTTCTTAATAACATCAACATTATCATTAACTCCGGCTCTAACTTTAGCTAAATTGTCAGCACTAATATTGTTAGTTCCTAAATGTCTTAACCAAGTTTGGTCTCCTGCATATCCGTCAGCAGTCCATTGAGTACCCTTGTCAGAACTTCCACCTCTACCTGTTATTCTGCCAGATTTAACCAGACTAGCCATAGTTCCAGTATTCACTTTAGTATTAGTATTAAAGTTAGTCTGATAGTTAGCTACGTTCTGATTATAAGATAATCTAGAAGCCCCGGGCTTAGTAGCAGTAAATCCAAGATTACTGTAATCTCTTTGCATATTATTGTATGTACTAGCATTTGCTGGGTTAATCATGCCTAATGTGTCGTTGTAACCAGCACTTCCTAAGACGTCTGTGTTCCAATTCAAATCATTAGCAGATTGTACATTACGTATAGCTTTACCTCCTTGATATTTAGGAATTAACACTCCTCCGTTAGCTTTCTTAGTAACTCTATCATCTTTAGACTTCTTCTTAGGAAGTTCTCTTTTAACATGAGCAGTACTACGTTTGGGCGGATTAACTAATTCCCATAAGTATCTGGCATTCTTATCCTTAATAGGAGCAGACGGTGTTACAAATATCTCAGTTGGAGTTGGTGGAGCATATATGTTTCTTCTAGGAGTTACATCCTCATATCCAAAATCCTTTTTATTCTTAACTGCTTCATCCCATACTTTATTGTACTCACGTTCAGCTACTGGTTGGAATACTTCTCTGTAAGTCCTTTCCTTATTAGCTCTAGCTGCTCCAGCTAATGGCTGTTTAGGTGAAGGTTGATTAGTAGCCCATGCAGTCAAAGCTTCATTTCTAGCTTTTTGAGCTTCTCTAGCTTCAGCCTGCTTATTAAGCCTTTCATTCCTAATAGCTTCATTACGTCTGTTTCTATCTCCTGTGGCTCTAGTTTGTGCCAGCTTGTTTGGGTCAGTAATGTCTACAACTTGTCTTGACTTACCATCTCCCATGTGAAATACCCTGTTAGACGGAGTTACTTGATTAGGGGCAGGTAATGCTAACAGCTCTGAAGGCTTAGCTTGACCTTTATTAAGATTTCTGTATTTGAAAGAGTTGTACCATTGAGCTGGCTTATCAAGACCAGGAATAGATATAACTCCAGTTTGCATTCTTTTAACTATTCCCTTCTCTGAATCTGAATAGACTAGAGGCACTTCGATATCACCTTTAGTAGTGCTGACTATTTTAGTTTTGTTGAAGTTGTATTCTGGTCTTACTACAGAATTGGGCAAACTAGTTATAAACGGATTGTGCCATGAGAAATTAACTTGACGACCTAATCTATCATCACTCTTAGTAATCTTCTGGAAAGCTGCCTGTTGGTCTTTGAGTTTACCATGACTAGCTATCTCGTCCAACTGCGCTCCAGTGACAGTGTATTCTTTACCAGTAGCGCTAGTTATTACATGATTTCCAGTAGCAGCAGCATTTCTAAGCTGTTTAGATTGTATTTGGCGTTTAACCCCTTTACCACCCCCAACTACAACTTTTATTAGTTCAGCCAAGTTTCTATAATCATCTACGGAAAGGTCTTTTGGGTTAGTAGCCAACTTTCTAGCTGATTCTATACCAGGGCCTGTATAGTTTATTGCAGCTGCTGCCGATAATAGTCTTGGAGTCCATTTTATAAGATTCTTGACTACCTTACTACCTTTGGCTGCTGCACCCAGTCCGGGAATTAATCCAACTGTATCTAAACCTAAATTCATAGCTAGACGTCCTGCATCTCCCCAGTCAAGACCATCTTGGCCCCAATCAGCTCCAAAATTGGCTAGTGTTCCAGCATAACCTACTACCCCAGCTCCAGGTATCATAGATATTAAATCAGCACCTATAGCCCCAAGCCTTGCATAATCAGAAGCAGTGAATCCAGTATCTGCTGGCTTTCTGCTATCATTAACGGCTTGTTGTGGAGATTTACCAGATGCTACAGATTGTTCTACTTTAGCTTCCTTGTCAGCTTGACGTTTAGCATCTCTCTCCCTAATAGCTTTAAGTATTTCAGCATTAGCAGCTTCCCTATTAAACCCTATGCTTCCTCCCTGTTGGAAATATGAACCTCCCCGCTTTGGTACTCTAGGAGCAACTCTAGGTTTTGAACTATCAGTAGGATTCTCATAATGAGCATAGGCTATCTGTTGCAACGAAGGTATATCTAGCATAGATACTTCCTTGTACTGTTTAGTTTCAGGATTATATGCTATACTAGTATAATTATTGAAATCGTATGTAGTGGGCACTGCTACAAAGCCATCGCCTATGTCCGGGAACTGTGACCTCATGACACTTAAGGCAGCATCCATATTATTAACTATATGCTGTCCGTTGTCTGGTCTAAATGAAGTTCTTCCTAATACATTGGTAAAGTAATTTGCCATGTCTGGTTGACCTTTCAAGTAATCCAGTAAGTTGTCAATATTGTAATTAGGATTAACATTGCCGAAATGTCCTGACATGGAAGATTTAAACGGATTATTCTTTCTATAATCCTCAAAGTATTTCTTAGTAGCTTCAGTCTTCAGTTCAGCCTTGTTAGTATTTATTATTTCTTTCTCCTTATTAGCTTGGTCTCTTAGACCTTTCTCTACATAGGCGTTAATTGCTTCATCTCCTAATATTCCTTTGCTTTTGGCATCTGCTATTAAGGACTCCCTGTAAGCATCTATCAAGTTTACATCACTACCTCCTTTAGAGACTTCATCATTTAAATAAGTACCTAAATCTCCATAGCCCATAGCAGCAGAGAATTTTAGGTCTTCAGGGTCATATTTATTGTCTTCTAGAGCTTTTAATAGATTAGAGCTTCTCTCTATCCAATTCTCTCTAGTTCCGAATACATCTTTGTTATATTCTGCTTCTGGATTATTAATGAAATCATTATGACTAGATTGTATTGCTTGTCTTAGGAATCCTAAGCGGTCTTGTGAATTAAACTTCCTCCATAGACTATCATCCCAGTTTCCTCCCATAGCTATATTAGCTAGTCTTTGTTTAAATGAAATTGGAGCTGCCTTAGTTTGAGGTTTCTCTTCAACCTGTGCCTTATAGGGACTCATACCTTTAATATAGCTTAATGCATAATCACCAACTCTGTTGAATGCATTATTCTCTGTATTCTTAGTACCTAATCCTAGAAATTTCTTGTCATATTTACCAGTACTACTCATTTGCCCAGAAGCATCTGTAAAGGTTCCGTCTCCATTCATAGTCACAGTCCCGGACTTAAGACCCTCTATGAATTGACCAGCAGCCTTTCTGAATTGGTCAGCTTTGTCCCCTTTTAGTCCGTTATTCTGTATATAGGTGTCAATGTTTCTATATAAGCCAGATACTAAATCTGATTTGTTATATTTGTTAACATCTTTCCACTCAAACAGCTCTGGTTCTTGTGAGGACTTGCCACCAGTTTGATACTTTCTTATTGCTTGTGACATATCGTATTATAAACTAAGAAAGGGACATATACTGTTTGATATATGCCCCTTTCTAACTTGTTAAATGATTATCTAACTCTTCTAAGTTTAGAACCATTTCTTGCAAAGGTTGGTTCCTCTTGAGGAGCTTCTCCAGGTCCCATACCTCCCTGTGCTGCCGACATAAGAGTCTGACATACAGCTAGAGCTGCTTCGCAGTTACCTGTTTGCACTGCCTGTGCTGCCACTTGAAGAATCTGTTCCATAGGATTACCTGCTTGTGCTCCTTCCGGTGCTCCGCCTTCCATTGGTGCTCCTTCAGCAGGTGCGCCTCCTGCTGCGGGGTCTTGTGGTACAGGAGCTGCACCACCTTGTTGCATAAATCTAGCTACTTTACTTTGAATTTTCATAATTATGTTAATTTAAAGATTGAATTGTGTTTATTATCTCTTGCAAGTCATTATTCTTATAGTTATACCTTAAAACATATAACTTACAGTTATTAGCTTTACATTTCTCTAGTTTGTGACTGTCTCTTTCAACAGTTTTATTATATCCAATTACTCCTCCAAACTTAGCCATAGGTTTATAATGCTGCTCTCCATTATATTCTATAGCAATATTATATTTAGGTATGTAGATGTCAAATCTTTGCTTACCTAGCCAATCCGGACTATATTCATATAATATTTCCAAATTTGGAAGCTCGTTACACAACCTGTTATATAGATTATATTGTGACTTATATAAACATTTCGGACATCCATGCCCGTTGAACAAATGAAGCGGTTTAGCTTCAAACTCATGAGAGCATACGTTGCATTTAACTTTAACTTTGGTTTTAGCATCTATATATTTAACTTTAGATATGTCTAATTTATCACCGAATGTGTTTGTCAGCCTAGTTATGACTTCTTCTTGTGTTAAGTACCTACCCATAACATTGTATTTGACTACAAATTTAGTGACTAAATTAGACATATCAAAGCTAACCGTTACTATTGTTATTTACATCAATGTAGATAGTAATTATATTAAAATACTATGGTTACTATTCAGGAGCCTCCACATATTCAGGCTCACGTTCATCTTGCTGTTTTAAATAGGTAAACATCTTCTTACCGAGTGCCTTATAATCTTTATCTGCCTTAGATTTATCTGCTCTCTTAGCCATACGAATAAGAGTTTTAGTATTCTTTCTACTAAAGATTCTCTCTCCTCCAACTAACTCCATTTGAGTAGAGCCGTCAGGGGCAAGAACCTTCATAGTTGGTACTTCGTCATCATCTTCTATGTCGAGTTCGTCTCCTTCTTTAATTCCAGAGCCTTGATTAACCTCTAAAACAAATTGGACATTATCTTCTTCAGCTATAGTCTCATCGTGCGGTTGTCCCTGATAAACTGATATTACTTCCCAATCTTCATCAATAAATACTATATCAAGTGGAATATCAGTATCTTGCATCCAGAAACCAACTGTTTGAGGTTCGTCATATATAAAGAGCATACCTTCATCGTCAGCAAGCTCCTTCTTGCCTTGCAATCCTTTAGTCTTCTCTTCTTCTGTCTGTGCAACCTTAACATTATATTTCTTATCACCAATTTCTATCTTCATTCTACCGTCTCCATTAAACCTGTATTGTCAATAGTATTATTAATAATCTCATGTGTTAGTAATTTACCAGCCTTAATAGCTGCTTCATCGCTTCCGTCCTTCATAAGGTCTTCTAGTTCCTTAGTAACTTCCAATCTGAAGATAATCTCATTACGTTCTATTTCAGCATGTTGTTTTAATTTGCCTCCATCTTCTTCTGTAATGACTGGAATGCCTTTACTAGTCACTTCCTTCAATTTGGGGTCAATCTCTTCTAAGTGATGTTTGTGTGCATGTAATGCTCCATCTGGAATTACATTAACTTTACCGCCTTCCTCGAATTTAGGTGGTTGCTCTTCTTTATGTTTCTTAGCTTTATTAAGAACTTCTCTAGCCCATTGTGATTCTTTGTCAAGAATCTTCATCCCTTGTTTACCAACTGCCATATTCCTATAGCCACCACTTAAGGCTAATTCGTTTCTAAGTCCAATTCCACTGTAATTAGATGCTGCAAATGCATCTTGTGCTTCTTGGTTAATATCTGCAACTAGATTTTGCTGTCTCTTAGCTTCTGCAATCTGCTCATTAGCTTTACGTCTAGCTTTACCACTAAATGTACCATATTTCTTACCACTCTTAGTAAGAGCATCATCTACTTTACTCATAGAACCACCATAAGCAGAGCCTTGTTGCTCCCAAGTTTCATTATCTTTATAGATAGTATCTGCCTTCTTAGCTCCAAAGGCGTTAACCAATCCCATGGGAGTGAGTTTCATAAATTTACTATCTAAGATTTTATCTGTAGTAGTCATTTGGTCGGTTCCTACTCCTAAAGCTGTAAGTCCATCTGACAACATACCACCAATCTTCATTGCCCCTCCAACGATAGTTCCTACTCCAGGTACACTAGAAATCATATTAGCTGCTGCATCATATCCCTGATTTAAGCCAGTAGTAAGTGCTGATTGCTCCTTCTTCGGAATAAAACTACCAATCATATCAGCATAGCCTCCTGCCTTAGACATGGTGTTACCGATATTTGCTTTACTAAACAGTCCTCCACCAGGCTTAACAGTACTTCCAGCAGTTGCCATATTAGCAGCTGATTTAGATAATCCATTGACAGCCTTATTAGTATTAGCATTCATTAGTAATGCCTTAGAAGCCATGTCACCACTAGCCGCACCAGCTTGTAATAAAGGATTATTGGCGGGAGAGAATTTATCGAAGTTAGCGGATTGCAATCCAGTCATTGCTGTATAGAGGTCACTACTAGACTGTAGGGGAGTTATACTCCCCATACCTTGTCTTAGTAGCGAATTTCCCCATTGGAATTTCATAATTTTACGCATAACTTATTGTATATAGTGTCTTTAATGCTGTTATTATTGCTAACTCTTCGCCAGTATATCTTACTCTAATCTTGATGTATTTGTCTCTAAGTCTTGCTTCCTTCCTACCACTCCACCAATCGGATGTGTCTATATCTTCAGGTCCATATCCTAAGTTTCTTAAATCTTGAGGCATATAATCTTCCACAGGAGTTTCTGAAGTTATATCAAATCCTTTTAAGTCGTTTGGTATAGGAGAATTACCTACAGAGATAGGAACCTTATCTATAGTTTCCTTAGTAAGCTTTGCTGTATTCCATGCTGGCTCGTTTCGCTGTACAAAGATAATAGGATTAATTTGAATATTCCAAACATCTCCTTGATAATTCATATTTCCTCTTAATCTTCCAATTCTTGGGTCTTTAATATCAGCAGCCTTAGCATGAGTCCAGACTCTAAACTCATCTAGCTTCTCATTATAAACTATTTCAGAACCTGACAGATTAACATAATCCTTATTAGGAGCAGTCTTACCTTTGTAGTAATCCTCAATCTCATTAAACGTATCTACTCTAGCATAGTATAATGGGAACATTGTAGATTTCACTTTCTGTCCCGTAGGTTTCCAGTTTCTAAGAATGTCTCTTTGCTTACCTCTTAGGTCTAAGAAATTCCTGTTGTACAGTATATCAGAACCATTATATTGATAGAAGTCTTTAGTAGCTTCTTGTCTTATATACATGTTCTTCTTGTCCTCATGGAACTCATAGCTTTCACCTACTACCTCGTAATGGAATGAATCTGGAACAGCTTTGTTACTTACAATTTGCAAGTTCTCAAATATCTTATGTGTAGCTGGGTTGTCGACTACTACAAATTCATACTCAAATGGATGTTGCTTACCATACCAATAACATGGTTTAATCTTGTCCTTAATATCAATAATTCCAGACTGACCATGTTTCCAGAAGTCTGTTGTTAAATTCAAACCTTCATTAACTCCATTATCTAGTACCTCCTGCTTAGTTATGGCAATTGATGATTGATACAAACCTAAATTCATTGACACAAACTCCTTCCATCCACTTAAATATTCATTTATATCAGTTGGAATGTCTCCTTCAGAGGAATATTCTCCAGTAACGTTGCATTGTATATTTAGCTGTATCACAGGAACATCCCAATTAGGAATTGAGGTCATAATTAATTTACTACCTGACTCTGTGTTTCTAATTTTAAAATGTTTGTAATAACCAAAATTGTCTCTAATCAGCTCATATGATTTAACTACCTTTACTTTAGTTTTATCATCGTTTGGCAGTGCTCTATTAACTATATACAAGTCAGTTGCTTTACCTTCCTTATCATCTTCCCAGTCATCTATAACCACACTTTCTAATACTACACCATCTTCAGATGTGGAGTTCTTTTGAGATGCGGCTAACTTACTAATCCATTTAGAAGTATCTCTATTAAAGCTAAAATGAATGTTGTCAATATTGGCAGAATAAGAAGGAACCCAGGAATAGAATGTAACAAACTTCTGCATAACTTCATTATAACAGATGTTCCATACTTTCTCTTCAAATCCGTATAAATCATCGTAGAAAGTAAACATGACGTCCTGTTTGAATGCATTATAATGACCCTTAACGTTTCTAACACCTATTACCGGGGTGAGTTCTCTTTCACTTAGTGTAATATTTTCATTTAAAAACTCCTGTATCTTAAAATCAGATATAATCTCAAACTGGTCTCCATTAGTTCTCCAAATCTTCTTTCCAACTGTATCTACTCCATAAACGAAATATGGGGTCTGTACGACACTTTCCGGCCACTGAGTACCATAGGTATCCGACAGCATCTTTGGATTCTCTGGGAGTACGTTAGAGGTGTTAATGAAGACATTTCCGCCTGAACCTTCACCTGCTACGGCACGTTCATTAACTGGAATTAAAGCTACCCCATGTTCAAATATACAAAGAATATTGCCAAATAGCTCAACCATTTTCATAATTCCTCCATAAGTTCTAGGATAGTCCCTGTAATGAGTCAATTGAAACACCCTAAAACCATTCTTGAACGCATCTCCAACAGAAATATCTGAATATATAATTCGTGTATCAAACCTATTCTTTATGTACGGAACATCAGGTAAAGTAAATGCTTGTTTCTCGCTAACGGTAGTACTGTAACCGCTATTAATAACACTAGAACTGGGTATTTTATAATTACCTTCCACACTAATATCTTGCAGTGGGTAAAATCCCCTTTGCAGACCTGTTAATCCTTCCTCCGTTGGATAACTGGGGTCTAATGACCGTATAGAAAGATTGTAAGAAGACCTAAGTTTAAAAGTAATCCAACTTCCTAATTTGACCGCGTTAACATCTCCCCTATTAATCTTTGCATTATTCTCTGTGTTCTCTGTATCATAATTATCTTTCCATGTGTTAGAATCTACAATCTCATCATTTATTGGGGCAGAAGGGTCTTGGAAGTTCCTATTTAGTCTATGAGTATATGTGCATATATAACAATCTCCTCTATAGAACACTTTAGTGTATCCCTCATTATTGCCATTCGTTAGTGAGCTATACGTCTCATTTATTCTATCAATTCCTAGTCTGTCACCTATAGCATAGTATGGTGAATTGTCTTGATATCTAATATTAAATAAAGAAGTAATATTGTATGGATTATATCCAGGTATGTAAATGTTGATAATAGTACATTCATCCACATTTCCTATTATGCCTAGATATGAGGAATATATTCCTCTGACTAAGTTATTAGCTTCTTTGACCTTATTCTCTCTGTCTAAATACCTAAATCTGAAAGCTTCTTCTGCTTCTCCAGCTCTACCCCTAAAAGCTATGTCTTCCACTTGAACAATTGGAGTGTTGTCTGGGACTCCAACTATCTTAACATTACTGTAACTGGTTTCTTCTGACTTAGTATACGTACTCACGTAATAATGTCTATCATTGTACGGAGTCCTATCCAAATATCTATTACCAGGTTGCCATTCTGTCTTTCGTACAGGGTAAGTAGTACCAGTAAACAATTGATTAAAGAATGCCTGTCTGACTGAGTATTCAGGACATATCGCAGTGAATGCTGATTGGTCCCTAGAATCCTGGGTCAGGTAATATAGTCTGGCATTGTAGTCTTGAGTTAACACTCTATCATTGTCCAAGAATCTCTCGGTTACGTAGTTGTTTCCATTAAACTTGATTACAGGAACCTGTGATTCCTCGTCTCTGGGCAATACATAGGCTTGTGCAAGAATTGTAGGGATTCTTTTCTGCCTTACAAAGAACAACCCCTGTACTAATCCAGACAAATATTCAGCAACTTCTTTTGGAATATAAATTCCAAGCCCATAAACGTTGTTATTATTAACATCGGAATAATTAATCTTAATAACACCCTTAGAGTTCTCGTAATTCTTAGAAGAGCTTATCTCAAAAGTAGACTCATCTACTTCTATGTAAATCCTTTCTCCCTCGCTGTCAAATATACTTCTATTAGTTTGAGTGTATCCATTATCCCCGAACAGCTCATCTTTAACAGGAATAATATTACGGCCTCTAATGTTATAAACTGGTGACAGAGAACCGTCTTTCATAACATACACTACTCCCATTCTATATATTTCCTCATTCCAGTATCCTACACTGTAATAAATATTATTAGTATTATAATATTCATACCTGGAGTTAGACATACTGTTGTCTAAGTATTCATATGTCACATCACCTATCAAATTATCAGAATTTGATACCTCTAAATACGGTAGCATTCTGAGACTTATATCAGACAGGTCCCTATACATTAAATCTGGCTTATTTATATTGCCCATAAACAGCATATTCTGACATACCGCTTGAGACTTGACCTTATCTGCTATAAAATATGCAATATTTATGTCAGATACAGGGATTGTATCAGTGTCTTCGTCCCCAGTTATTATAATTCCGCAGTAGCCGTTTCTAACAACATACTTCTTATTTATCTTGTGAGCTGTGACAATTTTATTACCATCTACATCAGAAGTAGTTCTAGTGTAGTAGACTTTTATATAATCATAACTTCCATCTATATCGTCAACTAATAAGCTAATAGATTTATTACTCAACTGGTCTTTAAATCCTCCATTAATTGAAAATGGGTCTTGGTCATTACCAATAAAGCATGATATGATGCCAGATTCTCCAACAAAGTCGGTTTCATTATCATCGGCATCTGCATATTTAATATATATCACATAATTACCTACCTTCAAATTCCCCCCAGAAAGTACGCCATTAAATTTAATGGTGGGAATAGTATTGATGCGTTTGTATAGAGAAGTATCTAGGTCAAACTGCTCATCATCATACAGATTAGTATCGTTGTTGCCAATTCTGTCAACAACTTCATATGTATTATTTTGTAACACAGAGAATCTACTGTTTATTAATCTAGGAATGTTCCTATTATCGTTGAATATTAAGTTTACAGAACCATCATAAGAAGGTTGAACTTCTATCTCCAACGGGTAATTCAAACTGAAATTTAGCTCAGAAGTATCTAAGTCTATTATAGACCCTCCTTCTATTATATCATTTTTATTATACCCTACATCGCCAGGATGCAATCCATTACTGTCAGTATCTCTTGTAAGTCTATAATTTCTAAGAGGGTTATATTCGTATACTATTTTACCTTCTGGTCTTATTTGGCTTAGAAAGTATGATATATTGAGAGGAGCGAACTTTGGAGCCGAATAGTCAAAAGTTGTATCTCTAAACTGATTTAAGTTAATCATATTTAATACAAGTAATTAGTTGTAGCTCCGGTAGGAACCTTTAACGGAATATCTATTACTGGCAATCCCTCAAAATGCACAGTAGTTCTAGAATCTCCAGACTTGTTCTCGTCTATCTGGTAATCATTAGCACCTCTAGTAGTTCCCTTAGCAATTAGAGTAGTACGCCCTCCAACCTTACCTACTTTAAGGTTCTTTACATATGATGCCATAGATGACTTACTAGCTTCAGTAACTCCGCTAGAGTCTACATAGTAGATACTACTAGACAGCAGAGCTTGGTTGTTAGAATCTCTTTCATATACTATATTGTTTGCTACTAAGGCCGTGTCTATTCCAGACGTTATTAAACTATTATTAGATATATAGTCTGACTGCATTCCTATTGTAGAAACTTCTATTGTAAATTCATTAATTTTATTTGATTCAGAAGGCATATGGAACGTAGCTAATTCAATCAATTGATTACTAACCATGTCTGCATTGGTAACAAGTGTATCAGAATTTAATAGGTTTTTTACATTGTTGGACATTAAAGAATTATAGGACTCTTCTTTATAAACCAAAGCCTCATCTGTTCCGGTTTTAGTAGTTTGGATAGAATATACGATTGTTGTCTTGTAATCATCATTATAGGTATAATTATCAGGACTTAATACTTTTAGGCGAACCATACCACCATCATCAGACATTATATAAAAGTCCTTAAAGGTGTTATATACTACTTGTGGCATTTCTGTGCAGTTTGAATCACCATAAGAGAAATACATTCTTACAAACACAAATCTGCTTCCTGTGTACCATAGTAACATTTGGTATCTTCCTCTGTACCACTGTCCTGACAAGTTTACCCTATTAAAATAGTCATTCCAGTCCCAACCATCAGCACCAGAATACATAGTTGCACCTTGGAAGGCCACACATACTACATTACCTAATGTGTCCTTTATTGATTGACTATAAGAATCCCAGTAATTACTAGCATAGAAATGTCTATGACTGTCGTCATGCTGATGCTCTTCCCTAATCTTCCATTCACTGCTTAAGTCTCCATGATTTACTCTTCCTATTCCATAGAGCCTCATCCAATGCTCGTCACCATGACCCGAACGTTCTCTTGCAGCAGCAGTAAGGGAGAATGAAGTTTTAGCATAAGCTCCCAGTGATTTGTTGTCTCCATCTAAGTAATTATATCCAAAGATATTACCAAAGTTCTCTTCAGTGATAAACGGAACAAAGGGATGTGCAATAGATACTTCTCTTATTACAGCATTACCTACTAATTGCGACAGCATTCTAGTATGTACTGATATCACATTTTCATTTTGTGATATAGTATATTGGTGCTCATTATAATTGGCAGAATCTATAGAAGGTGATGGGTTTATTTCAGTAACCTCATCAATCACTATATTATTGAAAGCTCCTCGCTGACCATAGAACGTGATATTTCCTAATTTCATTTTGCTACCATCCATGAGTTTATACGTAGTAGTTAGCTTATCCTGATTTAACGTAAATGGATAATTGTTCTTGTTTTGTAGTTCACTGAAAGACTCTATAGAATCTTTAATTAGAACATTAGCGGCCTTCCGCTTATCTAGTATAGTAGCTGTAGAAGTTTCTGTACCCCAAGTGCTACCATAAGTTGTAGTATCTCCTAAAGACTTAGAACTCTCATTAGATACGGTTAATTCTAAAGCCACAGTATTATAGTCAGCCAACTGCTCTTCTGTGAAATTGTTATAGTCACTAATAGAACTGTCTGCATTAGTACCAAAATACATACTATTATACAAATTTGTTGTCAACATCCACCTATATCCAAGTAACCTAGTTTCTAAGTCTGTGGTGCTACTCTTGCCTATAGCACAAGTTACTCGCGCTAAATACAAACTTCCTCTTGAAATACTACTATCAAAGGGTATAGTTTCTGTAAATACTCCATTATAACTTCTCTTTCTAGACGGAATTAAAGTTTTAACTGGAGCATTTATATCATTTAGTATATCGTAAAACTCTATTGTTACATTATCAATCCATGTTCCAGTCAAGGGGTATGATTCTAATCCCCATGTTAAAGTCATAGATGTTGGATTACAGTAGTATCTCCAGTTATTAATTTCTATAGACCCAGTACCTAATTTAGCAACGTTGATAGTACCGTTGGTTGTTAGTCCAGTTAAAGGAGCATACGTCATACAAGGTGTAATAGAATAATTTAATAATCCTTCAAACGTGTCTAATTTAAGATAGGCAGATTGGTTTTTACTATAATAACCGTTATCAGAGTCAAATAAGGGGTATGTATTCAAGTCGCCTTTGTTCACCATAAATGGAATTTTGTAGCTAGAATTGTCTACCCCAGTAGTTTTTAGTAAAGTCCCATTTATAACTTGACTTGGAACAAATTCGCTCTCAATCCCATGGTAACAGTGATAAGTATTCTTAAAATCATCAGAAGCTGACAGATATCGTTCCGGATATTGAGAATCATAAACTCCATCTGGGCAATTGTATTTGTAATTTAAAGTAAATACCAAAGTAGTCCCAGTCTCTATAGGTGGCAATCCATCTATAATAACATCCGAATCATCTTTGTTAATGTATCCTTCCACTGAAACGTCAACTGATGTAATAGTGTTTAATGTAGCTATTAAAAATAACTCCCCAAACACCTTGTTGTTGTAAGTATTAGTTGCTCTCTGTTGTCTATAAGTATCAACATCAGAAGATGTTCCACTAAAAGTCTGAGTAAAGAAACCAGAATTTAATTTTATAATAGGCAATTCGGTAATTGTAAACTCTATTTCTTTATTGTCTTCATCAAATCTTCTGAGCTTATCAGTTATATCCCTGAAGTTATTATTAGAGTCTAGTACTGCAACAGACAAGGTAAGCAATTTGTTCTTTGGGCTAGTTACCTTTCCATCTGTAATATTCATGCAATTAGACACAAACTTTTGTAAAGTGTTTAAGTCAGATTGTGATTTAAGTAAGATTGAGAATTTATCACCTGACCTAATAATAACATCATCTGGAAACAGCTTTAATTTAACCGCAAATTGTGAACCTGGTGCTGTCAAGTCTCCAAACGACCCTGGTTCCAGTATAGGTTCAGTGGCATTACTAATTTCATTACTACTAATATTACGCTCTGGAGACGGGAATGAGCCAATCTGGCCCTTATTAGTAAGAGGGTTATATGACGCAACATATATTATTCCTCCATATTCTTTAATTCCAACTGGAACATAGCCTGAAGGTAAATAGGCAGTTTCAACTCTACCATTACCCATATCATTCTGAAGCACAAATTCATTACCATTATAAGTAATCATAGTAGCATTCAGAGCACTTGTAAGTACATTGTTAGGAGTGGTTAATGGATTTAGGTCCATTATTATTCCTTCTCCAAAGGTATTTGTTGCTTCTTGTTTCATTGTTATAAATATTCATAATTGTCGTTACTTACTAAGATGTCTTCAAACTTAGCATTTCTATCTCTTGTGAACGCTATCTCTGGATACTCACACTTAAGTACTTCTTTCTTATAGGAGAATCCTAAATCTACAAGTCCTTTGAATCTTATAATACAAGGACTGCCAGAGAATGATAGTTTACATTCGTCTAGAATCTTAAACACCTTCTTATTGTTAAAGGTATAATATTTCCTCTTCCTGCCTTTCTTATTAAAAGATTCTAGTAATTCTTCATATTCTTCATTGGTTAAGGCTACATAGTAGTATCCGTCCCATTGAATCTTCTTTCTAGTATACATCACTCTCAACTTGTTCTGCATCTTTCTCCTGTAATATCTAAAATGCTTGATAGGATTCTTAGTTAACTCCCCTATATATAACCAATACTTATATTTATGGCTATTAAGGATTGTATCTCCTCCTCTTTGATTTAAGAAGTATATTTGTCTCCAGCCATATCTAACAATAATTTCTATGTCATGCTTACTAAGATATGGAAATTCCTTCATTATTTCGTCTGTATAATCAGTAAACTTCTTAGTAGTATTGCATTCCATTGTTAGTATTCTCTGTGATTACGTTCTTATTAACAGGGTCTAGATAAGCCATCTTCTCCCTTTGTATCTCTTGATTCTTGTAAGTTAATACCATTCTATATCCGCAGAAATCAGAAGCTAGAAAGTCTACATCTTTCCACTTACCAAATCGTCTAGCTTCGGTAAATTCATTACCAGAAACTCTCTTCATGTATAACCAGGCATTTCTTCCTAAAGTTGGAAGCTCAAATCTATTGTTTCTATGTATAATATCATCAATTACTAGCTTAACTGCGTATTTAAACACTTGCTTAGCAATTACTTCTTTATGTCTATTACCTATTAATTCCTCACATGTCTTACTGTCCAAGTCAAGTCTGCTGGTATCAAAACCAGCAAACATGTCATGGATGTTAAAGGCATATCCTAAAGCATAATTCATATTAACGTAGGGGTTTGTACGACTTATTAAATATCTTTCTATTCCAACTAGTTTTAGCATCTAAGATTTCATTCATGTCATTTTGACTTAAATGAATTGAAACTCTGGCTGCGTCACATAGTTTCAACCACCTCTGTTCCAATAATTGTGCTTCCTGTAACATATTCTGGTTGTGATTCTTCCAACCTTCTTTAAATCTCTTAGTGCAAGCACAGTAACATGCAATGGCGTCTTTCTCTTTATAATTGATTTCAGGTAACCCGTCCTCATCTACCAGAATGCCCTTATAGAGAATGTTTACCTGTCCATAGTTCTTTTCAAAATATAAAGTATCCCCCACTCTTTCAAATTTGGCATACTTGCCACTTATATAGAGAGGGTCACTATAAAGCTTTCTTGATTCTATATAGTTTTCAGTAAACTGTGAAGAGTAATCTCCGTTTACTGTGTCATTCGTAACGTAATTCCACTCTTCAAAGCCATAAGTGACTGCTTCAATTATGTCACAGTTACAAGGTAAATCCACTGTATTGTCAGGGCATTGAATATCAGTAACATACCTGTATAATCTAGTTCTCCTGTTACCTATCTTATGCCAGGCAATCAGTCCAATTTCTTCGAACTCTTCAGGAGACAATTCTGTTCCGTAGAGCAGATTCATTTGATAGTAAGCTGAATTAAACGATTCTAGTGTCATTTAGGTACTTGGTCATTAGGTAAGACAGGAGCTGCGAGCTGCCTATAGTAACGAATCTTCTTTTCAGTTAGTCTCTTCTTAATTTCAGCATCGATGAATGTCATATTATTAATATCAACAGGGGCACAGCATCCGAACCAATCTAATTGTCTAGGGTCTTTTAATATTGCCACTACTGTTACTTTCTTTAATAATGGAGCATTAAATACAAAGCAATCGTACATATTGTTCTCGTTAGGAGTTATATCAATCCACACGTATGGTTTATTCTTTCCTCTTACTCTATATTTATGATACTTCATTACGATAGGATTAGTATAATATATAAATGGATTACTCATATCAGTAGCTCCTATATATTCTATACCGTCTTCTCCGAACTCTGTAAGAAGTTGAGGAATTTCAAAATGAGCAGTTAATGTGTCACATGGACTGGCATTACATCTACACCTTTCAATATTCTTACAATCAACTTCTATACAGGGTATAGTCATTAGTAAGTCCTTCTTAGGAACTAATCCCTTAATAAAATATTCTTTAATAATTTGAAGTCTTTCATCAACGCAATCATCCTCTAACTGTTCTAATGACATTGTTGGAGTGGAGCTATAACCTCTAAGACCACTCATTATGTCATTATATATGGCTGACGATAATTTCTCGTAATATCCCATATGATTATAATAAATAAAGGCGAAGGCGTATGACGCCCCCGCCTTCAATTACTGTTTTAAGTTGTTACGCTTTTAGCTCAAATTTAGCATCTGCCTCTGTTTTGGTATAAACGTCAGCAGCGTTAGCCTTGCCAGTCTTCAATTTAGCAATTTCAGCTGCATTAGCACTACTAGCTTCTAGAGCTTGTTGTGCAGTTTCACCTGGAGTAACTTCTTGACCGATAGTACCTATCTTAGCAAGAGCTGCTTCAAAATCAGCTGCCAAATCTTGTTTAACATAGAATACATGAGTCGTAAGTGACCTTGTAACTTCTCCTACAGCATCTCCGCCCATAATGCCTCTATTAACGCAATAGTTAATAATATACTCATTATACTTAGCTCCTGGAACAGGAAGCTCTTCTTCGTTAATACCAGCAAAGCGTCTAGCTTCCATAGTCGGAAGTCTTAGGTCTTTAAGAATCATCCAGTAAGTACCGAATCCTTCTTTAGATTTCACAATAGTGTTTTGTCCATCGTAGTCTGGGTCGTCAGCTGGAAGTGCTGTTGCAATTGTTTCAAACTCTCCACCAACTAAAGCAGTGTTCAAGTCTGGATTGAATTTCTGAATTTCAGCTTTAGTAAATAGTTGATATTCATCCATTCCTTCAATAACAAGGTTGTTACCATTTGCACTAGCTTTAATCCAGTGGTCTCCATAGATAGTCTGAATCTTCTCAATTACTCTAGCTGCTTCTTTAGCAACATCTGCTGCTGTAGCACTTGCATTCTTAATTGCAAATTCATACATCAAAGGTCTACCTTTGAATACGAAGTCATTTGAGTAATAAGAGTTCTGGCTTCCAGATAGTCTGATGTAAAGAGCAACTCTATAATTACCTACACCTTGATTGCTCATAGTGAAAGTAACTTTACCAAGTACTGGGTCTGATGCTTCTTTCTTATAGATTGCTACTACGTTTGGTTTGAGGAATTTGTTAACTCTTTTAAATTCGAAGCTACCTACAACTCCACTACCAGTGTCTTCAGCCTGTGCTGACCATTTTGGTTTGCCACTAGAATCTAAATTAGAATTTACGATTAATGTGTTTGTCCACTTAAACATAATTTAAATAATTATTTGGTTTGTGTCTGTTGCTGAGCTGGATTTGCAACTGACGTTGATATTGGAATATGTGTTTGTAATCTAGGATTACCTTCGTTCTCCAAGATTATATGTACCAGCTCATTAATAATCTCGTGACACACGTAATCAGGAAATTCCATAATTTGGGATGTGTCTTCTGTCATATCCATCTGTTCTTGTGTCAATCGTATAGTTTGTGGAGCTTTCAGGTAGTCCACATATACTTTCTTTAACTCAAATAGAGTATGGTCCTTCCCGTACCGTATCTCCATTCTAACAGTAGAAGGATTACCGAAACGAATCTGTCCTTCTCTTTCTACTGTGGTAACAGCATTACCACCAATAGAGATTGTTCTTGGTAATCCACCAGTTACTTCTGTAACATTAGTATCAGCATCAGTCTTAGCAGAACTAATATCAGTACCATGTGGATTATCAACAGCATCATACGGGTTAGTAGGATTGCTAGTATTTATGTCAACATTGTGTATGTAAAAATAAGGACGTTTATAGCTAGGTCTCATATAGATATTCTGAATGATTTGAGACCATGCATCAGATGTTAAACGGCTAGCTCCGACTTGAACTCTGGAGCCAGCGTTATAACATTTGAAAGTCTTCTTTAGTTCAAAATCACATACACAATTAAGTAAATGTAAGTAATCACTAGGTAATTCCACTTCATACGTCGCACCATATAGTGAATCAAGACCTTCTGTGTCTCCGTAAGCGGACGTAGCAAGTGTTACAGGAAGGGCTATTGTAGCTTTTAGAACCCTAATGTCATCAGTAGTCTGTTGGTTAATATCATATATATTATATCTCTTATTAATATATTGATATATAGCCTTATTAAAGAAGTAGTTAAAATCCTCTAATAATAGAGTCATAGACTGTACTTTATTTACTTCAGTAGCGGTTCCTTCATAAACCTGTCTAGCAGTCATTATTTAATATATTTACCAGTTGAAGATGACTTCTTAGTCTCTTCATCTTTTATTTTGTTAGTAAAATCAGGCTCTGGTTGTTCATACAGTTCCGGATATGTGTCCCTCTTAATTAGTTCAAGAGTTCTTCTATTCTGTGGACTCTTCATCCAAGTAATAACTGCATCATCACTTGCGCCCAATGGAATTTGATTCTCGCTATATAGATATACTTTATTCTTAACGTATATTACACGTTTGTCTTTAGCATCAATAAACAGAAGTCTAAGTGCAATGTCATCACCAGTATATAGATTAATAATCTTCTCTGGGTCCTTAGACGCAATGTTCATCAAGAAGTCTTCTACGTCGGCATCAGGAGCATTACGCATGTTACGTCCAAGCAATTTAGCCATTTTAAGTCTACCAGCAGCACCTTGTGGGTCTTTAATGATATACTCTTCAGCATCATGGATAAGACGTCTCTTATTAACACGCTTATTAGTTTCGTAACCAGGTCTTTCAACGTAAAGTTCAGCTCCTCCGTATCTCTTAGAGTCACCGTCAATCACTAAATTGCCATTCTTATCACGTTGGTCACGGGACATAGCAATCATAGGACAGTGTTGAATAGAATACCATTCAGCTGCTTGCCAAGGGTCATTAAGGTCAAATGTTTTACCGTCTTCAATAATAAATACACGGTTCTCTGCAATCAAGCATTTACCTTTGTCTTCTTCTCCTCTTAATAGCATATCACCTTTACTATCTACTGGTCTTACACAGTCCGGATATCTGCCTGTCTGTGGGTCTCTAACTGGATTAAGGAAGTACTTTTGTCCTACTTTACCGAATACACTTCTTAAGACAATTATGTTGTCTGTTTCATTAGCCATATTATTTCAATCATTTACTTAATATAAATTACTATCTTGTAAAATAATGTGAGGAAGGTCTATGCCTTCCCCACAATATCTACTTATTTAATTACACTTCTTTCATTATAAATGAGCGGTAAGGCGAGAATACACCAACACCAGAATAACCCCAGTTGATTAACTTAGAAGCTGCTACAGGACTAGAAACTACACCTGAGCTTAGACCGTCGAGTCCACCAACACCTGGATATTTATTAGAGATGAAGTCACCACCTTTAAGAGTGAACATTTGGCAATTATGCCCAACATGTTACCATGTTGATTAGACTATATCTTAAGTTTAGTCAATGTACTTAAATATAAAACCTCCTGCTTGTTTACGTGTTCCCTTTAACACATGAACACATCCACAGAAGTCTCTCTTACATTCCCTTACTGTATCATACACCTTTACTAACTCTCCTTGTAATGTGTATTGTCCAACACGTTTCGGCTTATTTATTTTATCATAGATTTCAAGTTTATCTACTTTATCATAAGACCACATATAACCACCAGCCTGACCTTTAGTTTTAATTGCTCTTGCAATGTTTAAACTCTTAGTTCCCTTTAAGGCTTTAGTAGCTAATGCTATTGATTCGAAGGTTTGTATATATTCTCCATCTAGTGAATATTGGTGAACCTCTCTCGTACTATGAGGAGGAACATTTCCACCTTCAATGATGTTATAAGTATCCTTCCGTTGTATAAATTCAGTGGTAACTAACCATGCTTCTAAATCTAAAGCATCTTGTAAGTTATTGAACTCCTTAATAGTTACTCTTATAAATTTATCTGGGCCATACTTATTAACTGCATACTGGAACGGAGTTTGACTGAACTTATAGGTGGATGGTTTATATGTTAAAACTCCACATCCTAAATATCCGTCAAATTTATCAGTTAATGTCTTATGAACTCCGATATAAATCTTACCGTTCATTGTGTTAGTAGTAAGGTATACTATGTACCTTGGATTTAAACTTTCTCCCATTTCAATTAATTATAATTATTAATTTACGTCAAACTGACTAGTCGTTGAACCTTACTGAGAGCTACTCTATGAGCCTGCTTATCCTCAGTCTTGGCTGCTGATTGTCCTACTATTTCAAGGAGTTCCAGCAATTAAAGAGATTTTAATTTTGCGTTAATTATTACGGCTACGCTGCCCAGCAACCCGAATGTTCAATCGCTGGTTCTCCACTTACTTTGTCAGCAGTCAAGTCTAACATTAGCATGAAGCCCTTGTCGCTACCCCATTCACGAGAGAATGTACGGTCAACCTTGAATGAAATTGTGTTACCACCGATTTCATAAGATTGGAATGTAGCACCAACGTCAACATAGCCGTTAGCTTTCTTAGACCATAGATAAGTTCCGCAAGTTTTGAATCTTGCAAGCCATTCTGATAGACAAGTTTGTACGTCTTGCCAAGCTTTCTCATTGCAAATAAGTACATATTTGTTACCAGTTGGATTCTCACTCTTTTCATTCATCATAGCGATAGCAGTAGTGAATGCTTCAACAGTAAGCTTATTATATGCATATTTAGATGCAAATCTTTCTACTTGTGGGATGATACCATCACCAATGTAGATAGGACGACCAGTGTCAGGGTCGAACAGTGTCGGTTTACCATTCTTGTCAACGTTAGTTTTGTTGAACAGCAAGCCATTGTTTCTTACATATAGGAAGTTCTTCAGCAAGTTAGATTGAGTCTTATCCATGCGGTACATAGTTTCAGACATCTGACCATTACCTTTACCTTCACCTATTTTAATAAGAACGTCTTCTTGTGCAGCATACAGAGCTGTATAACTGTCATCACATCTGTGAGTAGTAATATAACCTCTGTGTCTTTCAATGTTAGATTGATATTTAACATATCCCTCTTCGTGTGCTTCTGGCATAGCGTTAGATTGGAAACGAGTAGTATCACCAATTTGACATCCGCTAAGGTCAAGAACGCTAGAGTAGTCGTTATCAATAAGTCTAACAGTTACTTCCCAGTAATTATCAGCTTTACGAACTGGTCTCTGGGTTACAAAGCATTGCTGCATTGTTTTATCAATCTTGAAGATGTCGTACTTCTGGTAATAGTTCTCTTTGAAAGCCATTACGATTTCAGTTCCGTTCTCTCCAGTTTCAGTTGGTACATCTGCAAACTCAACTCTCTTAATGTAGTTGGTTTCAACTTCCCATTCAAAGTACATTGAGTCAATGCTTCTGTACTTGTTATTTGATTTAGAATCCATGTAGAAGATGTTTCTCAAAGATTCTGTTAGGTAAGAAGCAGTCAATTCTGGGTAGAGTCTTGATACTACACCAAGTCTAGTTGGTTTAGTTCCTAGAAACTTATAGAAGTCTTCATAAGTTCTAGTGTCGCCCATAGTGGCGCGATTAGTTACGAAATTTGCTACTATCATAATAATTTATTTGGATTTTAATCTAAATCGTAAATAGATGTTGTTTTAGGTTTACGACCAGTTTGCTGCTCTGGTCTTTTAACTACAGTCTTAGCAGGATTAGAGGCTCTGCCAGCCTTAGCATCCTCATAACCTTTCTTATAATTGGCTTTGGATTGCTCTGTAATCTGATGTTTATAATATTCGGAGATTTGACGTATAGCTTCTTGTCCTTTAAGAGCAAACCACGACATCTGCACTAGCATTTGTGGGTCATTAATGGCTTTAGCTAAGTATCTGACTCCAGCAGCATCTGAATCTAAGATAAAGGAAGCAATTTCATTCATATCGTCCTCTGATAGCGTTAATGATGACTCTCCCAAATCTATAGTTTCGTTATCTTGAATAGCTTGTAAAATTTCGTCTTCGTAAGCTTCATACATTTCTTTCTGTTGAGCTTCTGCTTCTGCTTGAGCTTGCTGCATAGCTGCTTCTTCGCGTTGCTGATAGCTAGCTCTCATTCCGCTCATCTTCTTATTAAAGAGAGCTTCGTTTTGCTTCTCAAGATTTAACTGTTCTAAAGCTTCATCATCAGTAAGTTCTGGGACATTTGCCTTTAAATCTGCAATAAATAGTTCATCATCTGTCATGCCATCTACTTGATATTCTGGTTCATCTTCTAGGTGGTCTAGGTAATCCTGAATAGCTTGACGTCTATGAGATTCCAAATAGTCATCTACACTTAAATTATTTCTTCTAAGCTCGTTAATAAGGTCAATCTCTTCTGGCTCTAAACCATAATTATAATCTGTATCATCATAGTTTAAAAGCTCTAATTGCTCTTCCCTAGATAGTTCAGAGAATGGAATTTCTTCTACTTCTCCGTTATCATTTTGGAACTTAATAGCCTCTGGATTGATTCCTTTAGCTTTGAGCATAGTTGTGATTAAATCATCCTCTGTAGGTTCTGTATCTCCGTCACCTTCTTTAGGTGGTTCTTGATTGTCCAATGGTTCGTCTAAATCTACTGGAGTATCATTGTCAATCCAACGTTTAATGTCATCATCAGGGTCTCCTGTTTGCACTACACCGTCTTCACCTAGCAGGTCTTCATCGTCAAAACCTAATTCTTCTAATTTCATGTCCATATTATTCCCTTTTAAAGTTATTTGCAAATTTAGTGATAAATTTCCATACCTTAAAATTAAAGACTAATTATTCTTAATTTAACGTAAATTAGTAATCTATCACTAAATATTGCTATCTCCATTAAGCCAATTTCATAATAAACACTAATGAGTAATACGTAATAGGAGTTTCAGTTGAATTACCGGAGCTTGCAGGTATAAATTCCCCTGTTTCACCAGCAGTTTCACTGGCTTTAATGAAGTTGCCAGTCAAGTTAGGAGTACCTTCAGTACCATCGCATATAGCCCAGCCCGCAGGTATTCCAGATGTTCCGTTATACATTACTATTGTGCCCGCAGGTATTCCAGATGTTGCAACTGCTATATCAGGAATACAAATGACAGAGACTGTGTTATTGTTGTAATATACATCTTTTACCTTTTCATTATCATAAAGTAGAGCGTATACAGTAGTATCAAAGTCAACATCGTCTATATCTGAATGGAATGTAGTCCTTGAGAACGATTCATTAAATGTTACATTAGTAAGACTCTTAATAGTTACTTCGTCTATAGTAGAATCTTCTTTAAATGTTACATTCTCTAATGTTCCGGACACATTCAACTTATTAGCAGTCCCGGAGAAGTTAAAGTTGCTATTAATAGTTCCAAAGTTGTTACCAGAAAGAGTTCCTTGTAATGTAACAATATTACCATTGTCACGTACAGTCACAGTTTCAGATTTAATCTCGTAATTATTAACAGTTAATACATTATTCCTACATGTATCAGTTAAACTTAAATCCTCTTCTCCGTTTCTAAATGTATAAATCCACTTATCTACACCGTCTTCGGTGATTTTAAATCTTAGATGTTTAAAGTCATAGTTACAGGAATTGCCCTTCTCATCCGTCAATCTAGTGATTCTTCCCTTAGCTGTCATGGTGGAGGTTTCTTTTACACTCATGGTGTCATCATATACTGGAACTATTATCTCGTCTGAATAATTAACATCATATTCAAGCTCCCACTCTGGATTGTCCACATAATATGCTTTACCAATAGTGGAAGTTGTGTTGGGAACGACCACCAAAGGCCTAACATTCTTATGGGCTACAATTTCAGTCACTCCTGAATCTTCATAAACCTCATCCTCTAAAACAGTATTCTCTTCTGTTGTTAACTCCCATTCGTTCTGAAAGTCAACTATTCTATACGTGCTGCCTACAACGAGTGCACTCTGGCTAACTAAGGATAGCAAATCAGAATATAAAAGGCTAGCAGTTTCCGCATTATTTCTGACTAATAGATTATCAACCTCTAAAGTTGACTCTCCCCCTGATGTATATAGTCTAAAGCCTGTGGTTTGATTAGCTCCTTCGGACTTAATCATGTTAGATATTACTGATTGTGTAGTAATACCTTCTGGTGCAATACTTAAAGACTCAATGTTATTAATATTTACTTGTATATTATCATTGTTAGTAATGTATCCAGTCTGTCCAGCTAAATATAATAATAACCCATCTTTACTACCCAAAGCTAAAGAGTTGTTAACTCCAGACCCCTCTATTATTAAAGCTCCCTTGTTACCGTCATTCTTCTTTAACACTATTTGGTTAGAATACGGATTGCTCAACTCGGAAGGGTAGGCTATGAATACACCATCCTTAACTATGTACCACCTTTGAGAATCGTCTAAAAATACTACTCCAGAATCAATCCCAGAAGTTATAGCTGATTCTTCTGAATCGAATCTAATACCGATGTTACTAAGGGCCACTTCTCTCTGTTCAGAGGTAACATTTTGGCTTAAGGCATAAGATACAAATGTTCCTGACCCATCATCAGATAAATTGATAACAGTATTCCCTATTTTGAGCATTACTTCATTAGTGCTCTCCACATAATAAATACCATCAGAACTTATTCTGTCAGGAGAAGATACTTTCTTAATAACCTCCGCATCAACATTAAGCTTACCGTCCTTTATAATATCAATGAACTTCTTACCCCATTGTACCTTAACCTGTCCTCTAGTTTTAATAATAAAGTCAGAATCAGAGTTACCTACTGTACTATAAGTTCTTCCAAATAATTTATCAAAGTTGCTCATTACTCAATAGTTATTTCTATATTCTTGTCCTTATTAAGTTCAGTCATAAGTCTATTAAATGCAGCAGTACTATTAATAACTTGCCCTTTAACCTTATTCTCTCCAACTAAAAGACATCCCAATGTATCTTCTGGTTTATTACCAACGTGAATAAGAACTCCACTGTAACCTTTAACATCTAATAATCTAGGTAATTTACCACTATATGGCTTAGCCCAAGTCCTATCCTTAAACTTAGGACTAACTGTATTCATATCAACCTTATATGTGCCAGTAGGTATAGCGGTTTTACCATACACCTTAATCTTCTCAATCTCTTCTGTAGGCATAGTATCTTTTAGCCCTCTGTCTGTATCCTCAAGGGTGTCACAGAAATACTTACCGTTTAGGTACAGCTTCCCTATAGTATAAGACACACCTTTATAAGTTCTCTCTAATCGTAAATTAATCATGGCTCGAATTTGGATTAATTGTTCTGTTTAAATGTCTTAAATATTTCTACTAATTGATTAACGTCGTCCTCTCCAAACCTTACTGGCTTGTTAAGAATGTTAACTACAAACCCATCAGCAGACTTCTCTTTCATCTCTGCTTTAACTGCATTGGCAAGCAACTCCAGATTAATATTGCCATGCACGTCTGTGAATATGTCTAAATACTTACCATATTTATCTTCCATATTCTTAACTACGTATGTGATAACAGCTTGACTTGCCACGCTATTAAAATGAAATAGGTTACTCGCCAAGTCTTTAGCATACTTATTAATAGCTTGAAATACAATTTCTTTATCGCTCATTACTTACTTTTACTTAACATAACTTCGTCTAATCTCTGGGTCCTGTTCCACAAGTTCTAATAATGTGTTAACCTTATCTTCTTTAGCTTTTAATTGAGCATGAATGTGCTCTTTACTCTTTCTAATAGTAGCTAATAGATTATCAGCTGCTACTTTACCATCTGCTGATGACACGAACTCTTGACTAAATTTAGTGCCTAAGAATGACATAAAGCCAGCTTCATAGGTTTGCTTAGCCATTTGATATTCTGGCATCTGTGCTAGAACCTTCTGCTCATCTAAAGACAGAGACCCAACCTCTCTGTTTATTTCATCTAGAATAGGTTGGGTCTTCTGCTGTGCTTGTTGAGCTTGTTGCATCGCTTGTAATTGTTGCATGTAATGGTTCTGTAAATCCGTGTAGTTACTACCGAATGGTTGTCCAAACATGTTATTTAGATTTAGCTACTGACGCAATTGCGGCTGTTGAGTGCATAATATATAAATATACTATACTTCCAAATTCGATGTTGCAAAGTTACGTTAAATTCTGGACATTACCAAATTATTTAACACTCGTCAACAATTAATTTATTGCATAGGTGGTTTTAGTAATCAGGTACAAACAAAGAAAGGCCGCCTATTGGCGACCTTCTTAATGAAAACGTTATGAGATTATAATAATTACTCTGCAAGTAATCTTCCAACTAGAGCTTCAAGTCTTGCAACTTTGTCCTCTAGATATTTAATTTTAACCATAGCAAGTTCGTTATAGTTAACTGATTTGAACCCTTCACTATCAGTGTTCACCATTTCTGGATACACTTTCTCAAGTTCTTGAGCAATTACTCCATAGCCATGATGTTTTTTGTCTGTTCTATCAAACTCTACTAGTCTAACAGCATCAGCTTTACTTGCATCAATTTCTACTACGTTAGTTTTTACTCTAGCATCAGATGTATCAAAGAATCCATCAACTGCATAGATAGCTGCTGTTGATGTAATTGAACCACCTTCAAATCCTTGCAAAGACATAAGAATTCCATCATCTTCTATGTAAACAGTACTCTTACTGTAAGTTTGTGGATTAGCTCCTTGTGATGTAGCTCCAATTAGGTATAGTCTATCAGTAGAACTTGTTGCACCTGCTGTGTTCTTTGTATCTGTAAAGTCATCAAGTTTCTTCTTATCAACACCAGTTATTAAACCTGCACGACCTTGACTATTACCGCTTGCTGGAGAAGCCATAGGTAAAGAAATGATTTTATGAGAAATAGACGTATCACTGTATGTAACATCTAATGGAACATACGCTGATTGCCAATCCGTATTAGGAGTTCCAGGTTCTACTTGTTTAACTAAGGTAGGCTTGCTTGTGATTTCTGACCAGCTATAAGAAGGTTTAGAAGAACCAATCCATGATGGTTTACCTGTCACATTGCCCCATGCAACTGAGTCGGCTTCTCCACCACCTGTAGCAGATAGAACACCATTACTAATTGCCAAACCACTTCCTACTTTTACACCACCTAGAGTAGATGCTGAAGCAGTAGGAAGAGTATATTTAGTATCAGTCCAAGGAACATTTACTACTGCTTGTTCATTACTATTAACCTGAACAGCATATGTTCTGCCTGAAGTTGCAGTAATTCCGTTAGGAGTTCCTCCCTGTGTGCTACTTGATAACTTGATACCTCCACGGGTACTGTTTGACGCTAATGGTAGGGAGTAAGAACTACCACTTGCAGAAATAGTAATACTATCATTAGTAGTGTTAGGAGTAAGAGTTATATTTGACCCAGCTGTGAGAGTCAAAGTATCAGTTTTACTGTCAGCTGCAATAGTGGTACTTCCAACAACTACATTACTAAATGCGTTTTGGTTAACTTCTGCCCCACTGGCAATGCCATTCAATTTAGACTTGTCAGATGTTGACATAAGTCCAGCTGACGATGTAGATGCATTACTGTAAGTTGGAATATTAACAGTTTTAGCAGCACTACCATTCCAAGTACCAGTCGTAGCTCCAGTAAATGTCAGAGAATTGGGAGTTGGAAGGCTAGTAGGAATTGTAGGTTTGTTACTTAAATCATTGTAACTGCCCGACGTAGCCACAGTAGCAAAACTAGGCTTACCAGTAATAGCACTCCATGCTACTGATGCAGCAGACCCATAGAACTGTCCGTGAGTCCAAATTTCTTTAGAATCTTTAATATAAACTATAGATTGATAGTTAATGTCAGGAGCTCCAGTCTGAACAGTTCCAGTACCTCCTACCTGATATTGAGTATTAGAAGCATTGGCTGATAACTTCTGTGAGTTAAAAGTAGTTTTCTTATTAAAGTGAATTAATTTCTTATTAATTGCCATATCACTTAAATTTTAATCATTATAAAATAAAGGAGGGATGCTACTCCCTCCTTCTTGTACATATATTATAGTTCAACCCAATCCCATGCAGCTTCTAGTTTACCAATAGCGGCATTAAGTGAATCACCAGCAGCAATTGCACCTGTATCTGACGGTTTGGTATAACCAGTCATTGCAGTTACCTTATTAGAAGGCAGATTGGCTAGAGTAGTAGCTAGTGTAACGTTAGCAGAACCATCTAAAGAAACACTTCCAGTTACACCACCACTAACTGTGATAGTACGAGCAGTAGCCCACTTAGCAGCAGTATCAGCCGCACCAGCAGTAGCAGGTTTACCAATACTAACTGTTTGTTTAGAACCTCCAGAAGGAGTTACGTTGAATGAGCCGTTTCCTCCAACGAACGTATAAGTAGTATTAGTATCAGCTCCTGGAATACCCAAAGCTGTAATATCAGCCTTAGTAACAGCGGTTACTGAAGCAACGTGGCTAGTAGAATCTGTGCTGAATTTATAGAATCCAGAAGTTTTACTAGGAGCACCTCCAGCAGGGTGAGTATAAACTGTGTCCTTCTCTGCTTGCCATGCAGGACCACTAGCAGTGGCTTTCAGTACGTATCCAGCAGTACCATTAGCTAGAGCTTTAACAGTAGACCCACCGTTACCTAAAATTACTGCGTTAGCAGTTAGGGATTTGCCAGTAACAGCACCGTCTAAGTTTCTCTGAATAACTGACCAGTCACCATTTGCAGCAGTCGTTCCAGATTTAACACAGATAAGCATGTCACCTGCTTCACAGCCTTCGCCCGCAAAGTTACCAGCAGCCTTAACTACGTAAGTATCTCCAACTGTGTGATTAGCTGGAAGCTCAGTTACATCACCGTCTGTGCCAATAGTTCCTTTGAATCTAAGTGCTTGAGCAGCAGAAATCTTACTTCCAATCTCGTTAATTACAAATGCAGTAGTTGCAATTTGAGTAGTATTAGTTCCACCAGCAGCAGTAGGAGCTGTAGGAGTTCCAGTAAACGCTGGGCTTGTAAACATTGTAGCCTTAGATTCATTTGTTACGTTACCTAAGCCTACATCAGCTTTAGTAACAGTAACATTAGCACTAAGTGCATGTCCGTTTACAGTTCTAGTATTTGGAACAGCATTATCAGCCTTAGTACCTTGAGCAGCAGTTGCATATGCAGATGATGCTGTATATGCAGCAGAACCTAATCCTTTAACAGCAACATTAGTTCCGTCAATTGCAATAGTACCATTAGCAGAACCAGAAGCAGCCGTGGTTGCAGCACCATTAATTGTTACTTTACCAGTAGCATCAGCTGTAACTGTTACTTTACCAGTACCAGTAATTTGATGTGAGCTTCTTACTGCACCATTCTCAATTAAGTTCAAGAATGTAGTAGCATTAGTAGTTGCTGCATTAGCTGTAGCTGTAGCAGAAGCGCCAACAACATTCTTAGCTTGCCAGTTAGTAAATGAAGGAGCAGCTGGCATAGTCATTGTAGTGGTTCCTTTAGCTGTAACGTGTCCTTGTGCATCATAAGTAATGCTAGGAATAGTAAACGTTCCACCAAATGCTAATGTCTTACTATTATCACCTTTAGCTGTGCCAGCAGTTACTGAATTAGAGTGATTAATTGTAGTACCTTCAATAGAGATACCAGAACCTTGTGTGTATTTAGTATCTGTAGCGCTAATTGTTACTCCATCTGTTCCGACAGTGATATTTACATTAGAGCCTTTGTTGAATTTAAGAGTTCCGTCATGAGAAGGAGACTCTGCAACATTAGTACCGTCAGAAACTTTAGAGAAGGCCTTGGCAGCCTGTAAAGCTGCCACAGCACTCTCCAATGAAGTAATTTTGCCTTTGTAAGAATCAGGAATAGCGTAGAACGTTCCATGAGTATAAATCTCCTGTGAATCTTTAATGAAAACAATACTATTGGTGTATTGTTCTTGTAGTTCACTTGTAAATGTGGACTTCTTCGCTACGTGTACAAACATTTTCTCCATTTTAATATATTATGTGTTTTATTCAGTTACTTCGTGCCAAGCCATAGCTGCATCGATAGCTGTATTAATTGTCGAAACTACAGTAGTGGTGATTCCAACAAGTTTAGCCTCGTTAGCAGCAACTCTAACTTCTAGAGCATCAATATCTGAAGCGTTAGTGTCAATAAGTGCAAGTTTAGTTTCTGGAATCAGAGTACTACCTTCTACCTTATCAACTTTATTAGCTACTAAATTACTAACATCACTAACTTTAGTATCTGCATAATCTTTAGCCTGTTTCAGAGTATTAGCTAGAGAACCTTCAGCACTACCATTAATCTTAGCAATAGCTTGAGTATTAGTAGTAATTTTACCGTCTAATGCAGTATCAGCTGCTTCTCTTAAAGTCTTCTCTGCATCAACAGCAGCTGCAATTGCAGCATCTGCTTGAGTCTTATTGTAGTATGCAGACAGGTCAATAGCTCCACCCAGAGCATCCCATGCTGTACCAGTCCATGCCCAGTTAGTACCAGCTGGATGATTGTCATGAGCTTCCTCTACATTCCATACATCACCTGCTGCTGCATCACTAGGAAGTTCTGCATAAGTAGCTTTGGAGCCTTTGTATGAATATACAGAAGAAATTTTGCCCTCAAGGGTAGTAACTCTCTGTCCTAATACTCTACCTTGATTAGCTGACAATGCAGCAGTGGTAGAAGAAGAATTTAAGTTGTTAATAATCTCTACTGTCTGTGCAGCAGCAACGTCCATTTGTTTCCATCCGGAGTAATCTGCTTCCAGAATTTTATCTTTATCAACTAGCATATAAATTGCCTTATCAGCAGCAACGGCTACTAGCAATCCATTATATACGTAGATAGTATCGCCATCATACGGCCAAGTCTCTTTATTAATAAGTTCAGACTTATTATCTACTAAGATTCTTGGGTCTAAAGCACCTTGAAGTTTAACCTCAAAGTTGGCTGCAAATTGGAATGTACCTTTATTTCTTGCCATATGTCAAATTAGAATTTAGCGATTAAAGTTACTGAACCTCTAGTAGAACCATTGTAAGTGTAAACTGAATAAGTTACAGGTGTGGTTCCAATAGTAATCTCTTCTTCTGTCTTAGTCCAGTCACTAAGTCCTATAACTTCCATGTTACCTGATACCGTATTCAGCATTTGAAGTTGAGTGACAGCTCTTGGCAGCTTGAATACCTGTGGAAGAGTACCAGAAGGTTGTAATTCAAATCTAGGAGTAGTCATAGCTCCAGTAGAAGTATTCCAAGCAATAAGAGCTTGTTTAACCACAGGCGTACCAGAAGAAGCTGTACTTGTAGATGCATACCAAGGATATGTACCATTAAGTGTGATAGCTGAAGAGTTAACCGAACCAGCTGCAAGTGGAGTGCTATAATTGTTTCCTTTGTTATCTTTAGGTTGAGGTCCTTGCAAATAAGCTGCCTTATAAGTATAAGTAGTATTACCAAGCGTTACAGTAGTAGGCAGAGTTGTGTTAGACTCTTGTCCATTTACGAAGATAAATGAATTATCTGCATCTAAGTTACCAGACCTGTCTGCTTGTTTTGTTCCATTTAAGGTAATAGCTCCCTTATTAAGACTAGTGTTGAAGTTAGCAGCAGTAGGTGCAGTAGCTCCAACTTCTTGAGGAGTTGAATAGCTCTTAAATGAGATGCTTGCAGTAGGAGCAGTAAATGTAGGATTAATAGTAGGGAACAGCAGTTCATCCCACATATAATCATATGTCTGTCCTTCCAGAGCACTTACCTTAGTTCCTTTAGCGATACCACCGACAGCATTAGGCATAGCTAAATCTTTGTCTTCAATAGCTGATGTATACTTACCGCTACCTACTTCAATCTCTGTTGTAGTGGTATCAGAGTAAGTAATGACCAGTTTGCTTTTATCAGAAGACAAGGCTACATTAGTAACGACTTTACCAGCAGCTAGAGCTCCTGTGTAAGCCTTACCATTCATAAGGATTTCATTGGTGTCTGTAGCAAAGTAAATCCCATCCTTGTGAGTAGTTTCAGCTACATAATTGGCTTTTAACCCTCTGTAAAATTTTAATTGTGCCATAAAATTTAATGATGTTATTTAATAAATATGTTAATAGGAAGCACAGTATTATCACTGAATCTTACCTCCCCGCCAGTTATTTCACCACTGGCATTCTTATACAAATCTACTCCAGTTGGAGTTATAGTTCCATATGTTTCCCAAGTTTCTCCATTCCAAGCATAGTTAGCACCGTCATTAATAACGTTGTAAATATCACCTACTTCTGGAGCAGAAGGTAAATACATACGAGTAGCTACAGACCCCTTATATCTAATAGCTGTAGAATCAGAAGATATAAGTATATCTCCATTACCGAGTACTGACTTACCATTAATCTTCTTAATGTTAACTCCACTAACAAGCTTATCTTGTTTAGTAGATAGTAAGTACTCCATAGTATCTTTCAATGTATTAATTGATTGTTGTATATGTGTTAAGTCAATAGATACATCTTCGGAACCGTCGTAACTAACTTCTCCTTCAGAATGCTTAACTGTTAAAGTTCCTACTGGATAACTCTCTGGTAAATCAGCGAGTCTGGTAGCTTTAGCAGTAGTTACTTCATTCCAAGTATAAGAAGTCAAGTCTGACATTAATGCAAGTGAATCAGTGTCTTCCCCTACTACAACGGCTGGTCTTGTATTAGTGTATATCTCCAGATAAGAATTAACATTACCAAGTTTAAACCCTCCGGAATTGTCAGATGATATTAAATTCTGAACACCGTCTCTATGATTAACCACAATTCCTTGACCTTCCTCTAATACTATATTACCATCAACCAAACTAACTTTATTGTCTAAGTCACTTTCAATATTAGATATAAGAGCATCAGTTTCTGATTTAGTATAATACAAGTCAGGGTCTAAACCTCCACCACCTTCAGAGGCATATTTAACTCCATTAAGGTAAATAGACTTAATATCCTTTATGAAGTAAATGGTATTAGGTTCTAAAGTCTGTAGTAAATACTCATCGTAAGTATCTACGGCTTTAATTCTTACTGGATATTCTGTACCTTCCCAACTAAATTTACAAACAACTCCTTTATCACCCTTAGTAATAACTATGTTAGAATCAGCATCAGTATCAACTACTAAGTCTGCCCTAACTCCAAAGTTTGAAGTTAATAAATCTACAGACCTATTAGTAATTGGATTATTAATTTTTAATTCTGATGCAATATTACCATTCTTAGTCTGGGTAATAATAGTATTAGTTATTTGTCCTTTAACTACAAAGTCTTCCAGAGACACTTCAAATCTATCTCCATTAGAAGCAGTAAGTATCAGCCATTCCTCATTCAGTGCATTACCGAATCCGTTATCTATATCCTCTTGTGTTATAAGATGTCTTTCAAACGAAACTATCTTAGTATCTTTATCAAGAAGGATTGATGATATTTCCTCACCACTTCCTCCTTTACCTATAACTCTAACCTTATTACCTTCTTCTTGAGTATCGAGTTCTACTATACCGGTTACCTGGGTAGCAATAGCATCTTTGATAGCTTTAGAAGAAGGAATAGAGTCTTCAACGTCTATTGAGTCCGACACCGTATATGGGCCATATGTTGTCCACAAATAGTCCAACTGGCTCATATTAGCGGGTCTATTAGGATACTGTTTCTTCATCACCTTCTACGTCAATCCAAGTTACTTCACCACCTATATCATCTGGAAGTTGTTCTTTAGGAACCTTTCCACTTACTAAATCTGCTTTAGACTTTAGTAGAATTTCAACTTCGGGCAAAGAAATGGCTCCAATCTGTGCTGGAGTGACTCTATGTGGATTGTTGAAATCTTTAAGGTGGCTATCAATATCACTTTGTAATTCACTAATAACAACATCCAAGGCTTTAGAATCATGTGTAATGTTATCGGAAGTACCTTTAACATACAGAGCATTTCCTTCTTTTACTAAGATGTTATCTTTAGCTGTATACAACCTAACGTCAGCAGAAAGCTTATCAGCGCCAGTTCCTAATGATAACACTTTCTCCAATTCTACTACCTTATCAGGAATAGAGTTATCAACTTCCCATTCTCTAATAAGAGTTCCAACTGGAATCCTAACTACTTGCTTATCACCAGTTAGAAGTTTAAATACTATAACTAGCTCTTCCGTATCTGGGTCGTACTTAGCATCCTCTACGATAGCTGACAAACCAATTTGATGTTGCCCTATAACATTATCGTTAACCTTAATAGTTAAGAGTCCGTCTAAATATTCAGTAGTTAGTTTATAGAATAGACCGTCATTCTTTATGGTAATTCCGTTACCACTATCAGTAGATACCTTAACATTACCAGATATTGTAGTTCCAGTAATCTGTCTATCAATATCTAACTCAATGCTTGGAGTATCTTCTAGTGTGACCCAGTTAAAGTGAATAGCATGATTCACTAATTCGTCTAGCTTGCGCAGAGAATCCATTACAGATGTAGAGTCTTTAAGGTAAGTAGTTTCAGTATCAGGAACATAAGCTCCGTCTTCTCCCAAACCTACTCCTTCTTGTGTCTTATCGAGTTCGGCTTGTACCTTATCAATATTACTCTGTAATTCCTCATCAGTGCTGTCTAGATTACCTAGATGCTCTCTAATTTTAGTAATTTCCTCTGCAATGTCCTTCAGACTGTTTAAGTCCTCTGGTACACTAGTATGGTCAACACTTCCCCAGATAGCATCGTCTGCTGTCTTTCTATCTTTAATTTCCTGCTCTAATCTAGTTATCAAGTCAGCTATAGTTTCATCACTCTTAGAAGTAATAAGTTTAGTAAACTCTAACTCATCGTTAGTCTCCTTTCTAGTGACCCAATATAGTGCTTGATTACCATCTCCGTCATTTTCAACTACCTTTAACAATCCCTTGTGTAAAATAGCATTCTCTTCAGGAGATGAATAAAATTCTTTCAGTTTCGCTTCAGTTTCGAAGATATAGTCAGCTTCTATAGGGAACGGACCACCTCTTCTAAAACTTGCTATAATTTCACTATATGCTCTCATACTTATTAAATGTTAGCTGGGTCAAACTTAAATGTTACCTCCAAGTTGAGAGTTACTAGAGACTCCTTGAATATATATATCTTATATATTTTACTATTTGACAATCCAGGAATTTCAAATGGGATATCGCTAATAATGTCAAACGATTCAAGACCAAACTGTTGAGAAGGCGTTGTCATTTGAACTAAGTCTGGATATTCCTTAGGCATTGCTACAAATATTTGCTTAAGCTCTCTAGGACTTGAGAAATTATATTTGTGTTTGATTTCTGATACTAAATCACCAGAACTGTCAATGCTATTGTTCTCTGGGTCTGATTGAACTAGCTGAAGTAAGTAATCATAATTAACATTAGAGGCTGCATACCATTTAGGTAAGATTCCTACAAATATATCATATGCTACTTTAGTAGTACAACTAGCTTCCAGATATGTACCATTAGGATAGAATACTTTAAACGTAAAAGTAGTTTCTTCGTTAATAGGTAAACTCTTTACAGTCAACTGTCCTAATTCGAAATCGTCCTTAGTATATGTTCCAATAAGCTCATCGTTCTGCCATAATTCAGCATAAGATATCACTCCAGTAGAACCTCTAACGAATAGTTCAACGTCTACTATAGAACCCAGTAAAGCATACGCAGGAGCTTTAACATCTACAGATTTACCGTAGAAGATTGCATCCATAACCTCTTGAAGATTCAATTTCTCTCCTGGGTCAGTTTCATCTTCAACGAAGCCTACTGTAGTCTGAACTGGTCCACTAGTAATCCAAACAGGCTCTTCTACAATAGAAGCATCCAGTTGTCTCTTAGTTACTAATTCGTCATCTTCTACAGCATCTACTCCCTTCTGTGGGGCAGTAAACGGAACTGAACCATCACGAGGTACATAATGCTTACTATAGATTTCTTTAAGAGTTCCATGAGGGTCATATTGATTGATATGTTCCTCAATAGCCCCTCTAGCCGCATCAATTACCAATTGATTAATAATGGCATCAATTTGAGCTCTTGAATAAGTCTCTGCTCTAGAGTAAGTTTCAGTCTTCCTGAAATAGTTGTTTAGTCTCTGATTAAGTAACGTTACAAATCCGTGAGGGTCTGCATCAACTAAATGTTTAAACATTACATCATCTACATATTTCTTAGTAGATAGATGTCCATCAGCTACTGGAGTAACTCCTAACTGTGGTTTTAAAAATGCAGTAGTTCCGTCACGTCTAACGAAATTCTTGATTAAGTCATCAACTTGTTCTCTAGTATATAGCTCTACTTTCCTATAAATCTGGTCAGTAGTTACATATACTTTAAGTATTTCCTCTACAAGAGGAATTATATTATGTGGGTCTGTTTTAGCTAAATGACTGTCCATTAAAGCAGTCACGAATCTCTTGGTTGTTAAATGAAAGTCTGTCAACGGGTCAACACCTGTTTGAGGTGCTAAGAATGGTGTGGTTCCATCCTCTTTAACAAAACCCTCCAGTTTACTTTCTATAGTAGGAATTATATTATGTGGGTCTTCAGTAGCTAGGTGAGTATCCATTGAGGTCTTAACTGCCTCTAATGTCTTTAAATCTGCTGAAGTCTTATCATAGACATCATTAATGCCAGCAGCTCCAAGATTAATTCTAGCAATTTGTTTATCTGACTCACTCTCAAACTCCCCTAAGCGGTAATCTACTTTCAGAAATTGTGAAGTATCAATTTGTTCGTTAACAGGATTGATACATTCATTTCCAGAACCACCTGGTGTTAAAATAGAGTTATCTGCCATTTATTATTAAGATAAAATTGTTCTACAAATTCAGACCTATTAACTTCATTCTCTTCTAGCAATTCGATGAGACTTATCTCTTCGAGAATTAGTTGGTAGTCATATCTATGCCCCCGTTCTAAATACTTAAGCAGTTCTTTGTATTCACAAATCACCTTATCTTTGAGAGCATCCACAGCCTTGCTCTGGCCATTTGCTGTATTCTGATTTACACAAGCCATTACAACCTCCTATTTGTTCTATGATTCGTTCAGCTTCAGCTAACTGATTAGATTGAACCATATATTTGATTACATTAATAGCCATCCAGACTAAATCTCTCTTGTAGGATAATTCGGCCGCTACAGCATTCTTACTCCAACATTTACTGAAACCTCTGCTATTAAATATTTGCTGGCACAAAGATATATAACATTTCTTAAGAAAACAAATAGACACGTAATTATTATATGTCCTAGAAATTGTAGTATCTTCTATGTTCCTCTCTACTATCTCATCTACAGTTACGGTCGTAGATGTGCCATTAAAATACTTATAGATGTAGATGCCGTCCGAATAGTACACAGTGGCATACATAGTTACAGCTGAACCAGCCGTTTTACCCATCTCTCTATCAAACCAATCTTTAGTCGGCAGAACTATATGATATACATTAAACCACCCATCAAACCCTACTGGCATAGTTACTGACTTATTACCGTCATCATGTAAAGTGTAAACAGGAAGTTGTATTTCAGGCCCATCTGCCTTATTATGTTGTAAGACATCAATAGATACAGTGTCAGAGTACTTGAATCTGTTCTTGACGATGACTGAAGAAGATTCAGGCAAGTAGCCATTCTCTCCTGTACCAGTATCGTCAAGTATGATTACCTTACAGCTATCGTTAGTGCAAACTTTAATTTTTAATTCCATTATACGTTCTTCACTTCGTTATTCTGCTGATTCCCATCGTACAATTGGGCTATCTCAATATCTGTTCTTTTGGTGTCATTATCAGAAGTACTCTGCTTATAATCTCTATCAGCATTAGCCTTAATAAGACCAATCTCATAGTCATATTCAACCTTTTGTCTTTCAATAGCAATCTTAGCTTCATTAAGAGATGCAATCTTATTATTAAGCTGCTCTTTCTCTTGTTCCGCCTTTTGAAGTTGCTTCTGTAGCTCTTCGTTCTGTTGTTGCATCTGCGCAGTGTTCTGAGTTTCTTCTCTTCTCTTTTGAAATGCTTTAGACAATTTAGATTTGAGTTCAGTCATACTTCTGGCAGTCATGCACTCCATAGCTATGTCTGGGTCTAGTTGACCACTCTTAATGAATTCAATCATTAACTGTTGCATGTTCTGCATTTCCTCCATAATTCTACTACTAGCTATTACATGAATATCATAGTCAGTAAAAGTAAAATGTTCAGGGAGAGCAGTAAATACTTTCTGTAGTTTGTCACCTAGCACTAAAGTTCCAGTAAGTGGTTTATGTTTCCATACCTTCTTAGCACAATTAAGAGAATCAATCAGAATATCCTCTGCCAAAGTATCCATTTGTTGATAGTAAGATTTAGTAATGATATAAGAGTTTCTCATACCTGCCTTAACATTACTAACAGCATCCCTAGTTTCTATTCCATTTAATCTCTCTCTAAACACTCCAGTAATAGATGATGTCTGCTCTTCTAACATCTGCAACGCCATATTAAATGCCTGAATAGTATCAGCTTTTAACAAGTCATCGAATCCAGCAAAAGAAGTATTGTTATTAAATGCCCTACCTTCTTGTGAAGTATCAATAGGAGCCACACCAGTCTTCTTATATGCAATGAATTTCTGCAATCTTTCAGTCAAATCATCACCAAGAGCCATAGGTAGCATACTAAAGTCAATCCAGTCTCCACTAGTACCACTATTAGCAATTACATTGTCCCTAAAGAAAGTAATCAAATCATACTTGTCTTGAAGATGTGAACATGCGAGCACAAGTGAATATGGTTCGTTACTTCTGTTTACAAAGAACAAACCATTAACTGACAATCCACAGTGTGTAGGATTATCTTTAGTTCTAACTACATCAGGAGATTTACCAGTAAGAATGTAAATAGATTCCCCAATCTTGACTCCTTCATATCTATTCTCTACATAATCTTCTCCTTCTTTATCAACATCAATCCACTCAACTTCAAACACAGGTATTAACTTATAATTATAAGTCTCATAGTAGTCGGTAGGGAATCCAGGTATTACCTCTTTACCTGCTTCAAGTCCGTCTGTAATAGGAGCTCCAGTAGCCTGATTGCTCATGGAACGTACATATATATAACTACTATCGTAATATCCCTCAAACATCTCCTCTAATTCATTGATGCTACTTGTATCTAGTTGAGGACCATATTTATTAAGTATTTGTTGCTTAGTTAACCAACGTCTAATAACTACTCTGTAGCTATCTCTAACATATACAGATTCTGGATTTCTATCAACGAATACATTACGTGGGTCTAATACCTCTATTTCTATATTAGTTCTCTTCCTACTAGGATGAACCTGGTAAAAGCTCATGCCAGTTACTAGTAAGTCAAGTAACAGGTTCTTTAACTTAGTAAGTAAGTTAATATCTCTAGATTGGATTATATACTCAACAACATTCTGTGCAGCTATTTCATACTCGCTAACAAAGCTATTATTAATATCTTCTACTAGCTTATTAAGTTGAGCCTCTACAGCTTTATCAGTTACTTCTTGTCCTCCTAAGAACGCTAGTATCTGATTGTTAAGATGTTGTTGTAAGTATTGATATACTTCTTTATTAATTTGTAATTCCTTATCTCTAGATATCTTAGATATAGTTTCTTTATCCTTGCATGACACTTTAGGCAGTAATGGAGTACCTAGGTATTCTCCAAGTAAAGCATCAACATGCTTCCTGATAAGAGGAGTAAATTCTATAGAAGTAGGATTACCTATTCCAAAATTCTCTTCTAGATACCTATATTGTTCGGCATCTCTATATCCATTATAATAATTATATGCTTTCTGTAATTTGTACTTAGGAAATACTAATTCTGACACTGCCTTATCAATATGCTCCATTAAGTACTCATCACTCCTGTTCTGTGCACTCATTACAACTCTCTAATCCGTTATATTGTTTATATCCTAGGAAATAATGTGTGTCGCCTAATCTTCTATCTCTTAATTCCTGTCTAAGAAATTTAAGATATGCTACTTCACCACCCTCAAACGATATAATAAGTGGCTTGTCTATATTATTCATGCCAAGTGTTAACTTATAACCTCTATGTGTCCCCTCGGCAGTTTGTAGCTCTTCTAGCTTTAATTTAGCCACATATTCTTTATGATAAATCTGTTTGAATAAATCTCTGATTGCTACTTCTAATTCTTGTAGGGTCATCGTATTGTGTAGGCCATAAATTAAACTTAGGTACTATCTGTTGCTTCTCTGGAATAACTCCTTTATGTCTAATTCCTCTTTCGTCAACCCAATAACCGAAAGGTCTTAGTTTGTTATTAGGACTGTCCATTTCTTTAGGAACTACCCCCATTAATTCCTCGTCTCCTAGTTCGCACATACCCCATGCAGCTATAATATCAAACTTACGTTTATTCTCATAACTGTATTTAATTGCTTCTTCTAGAATTTCTTCAAACCATATATTATGACAATAATCTTCTATATGTTGAGCTATTAAATCTAATTGATGCCTAATTACTACTTCAGTAGCAGGAGCTCCGAATTGTTTACTACGACCTCCTTGTATGTCAGATTGAGTAGCTTTAGGTCTTCTCATCAAATGTCTATTCTCTTTATGTTTCTCTCTAAAGAATTGCAGAGTAGACATTCTAGTAGATTCAAGAACTGCTTGGCAATCGTAATACTGCAATATCTTAAGACATGTCATATGTGCTTCACGTAAAGTCTTAGGTCTGTCCCTATAATAGCACACTATTTTAGGTTCATCTAACCCATAAGCTCTCTTTTTAACTACTACACAGAAATCAGAAGGGTCTTGAGTCTTATCAGAAGTGTCTTCACCACCCATATCAATACCGTCAATACCAGCAACGTATAAATTTCTAGGCACAGCTCCATGCTCTCCTTTAATCGGATGTTCAAGTATCTTAACTTTACCTTTGGGGTTACTAACAAATCTTACACTATCAATTGCTTCCTCTGTGTGCTGGTTGTTAGTAAAATTATACTCTAACTGACCTACATCAATATGTGGTCCCAGTTTATGTAGTTTGATATTAGCAAGTTGCTCACTTAACAATACAGTATTAAACTGGTTGTCTCCTTCTAGAGCCAAGGCATCGTCAGGAGTAAAACAGAACTCTGCACATGCAATTAAATGCTCCTTCGGGTTAGCTAGTAGAGCTTCTCTTTGGTCTAAATAGAACTTCTTAGCCTTTGCAGTATTAGTAACTCCTCTATCGTCTACATATCCATTTGCTGCTACAAATGTATAGGCAGGTATGAAGAATGAAGTAAAAGCGTAAGAACCGTCTTTAGTATGATTGTGTTTATAAGGTAAGAAATTATAACCAGCTGGATTATAAAACATCTTACTAAGTCCGTCAAGTGCAGGTCCCTGGTCTCCACCTGTTCCCCACACAAATCTAGTTCCAAACTTATTACCTAGAATTTCTACAAGAGCTGTACTCTGTAAGTAAGTCTTTACTAGGATTGGGTTAGAACCAGATTCTTCAAAGAACAATCTATCCACACGGTCTCCACGGAGTTTACGAGGAACATCTACTACGAAGCCAATAATGTCTGACATGAATCCAAATTCTTCTCTGTCTTTAGTAAGAAGAGAAGCTCTCTTATGCATATCAGAATTATATTTCTGTCTTAGGTGTCTCATGCCGCCTTCTGTATCAGCATTTAAATACTCAAGTTGCTCCCAGCATTTACGAAGTACGTCACTAACGAATTTCTCGGTAAATGCTACATATACTGTATGTGAACCTCTAACAGTTGTATATAACCTAACTCCTAAAGATGCTGCAATTTCACTAAACACTTTGTTATCGTATAGGCTTTTTATCCTATACTTCTTATAGTTTCCTATAAGGTCAGCGCACATATTCATTCTTTTATAGAATGTTCCGCACTCGTGGGAGGATTATTACTCTCATTAACGTTCACCTCCTGCGCGTTACGGTGGTCAGCGATGAGCTGACTTACCTCGGTATTAACATAGTAACTAAACTTATTAAACTTTCTTGATAAATAGAAATTAGCATCATTATATAGATAATGATATAGTTTACTCACTTCGCTTTTAGATGAAGTAGATATCCTATACATATCATCACGTTTAAGATAATTAATATTTACATTGATATCATTCTTAGAAAGAACCTTCTGTATATCAGACAACATAGTAATCGTTTTACTACATATATCAAACTTATATCTAATTCTATCAGCCTTATCCTTCTCTGTGGCCAACCATCCGGTAATACACCCATCTCCATCAAAGTAACCTCTGATGAAATGTTTCACAAGGTCTTCAGGAATGCTTGGAATTTTGAGTTCTGCTATGCTTTTATTGTATCCTATCCCCAAGTCTACTAAGGCATTACATAATTTGGAACTAGTAATGTCAACTCCAAATGATGCATGGGCATTTATTTTCATGCCGTTTCTTCCAGTTACAATATGTGGAGCTACAGCAAACGTTCTAGCGTCTGGACTTATACTATCTTTAAATAGGTACACTATTTCAGAATCTCCAGACTGTAAATGAACTCTTAAGGTTTTGCGTTTCTCATCAATACTGCCATCAGCAGCATAAAATCCAAGCAGATAAGCTTGTAGTTCAGTTTCGATTGTATCGAAGAATGTATGTCTTATTCTTCTGTTAGATATATGATTGTTGTATAAGGGATAGTTATCCTCAATAAATTTTAATTGTTCCTTCTTAGTCATAATATTAAATTTAATAAGTGATTAATCACGTTAGTCTTCACCGATTTTGCGGAATTTATAGTCGGCTTTAGTTTATTGTGTCAACCGACTCCACGAGCTTTAAGGGCGCACACATCCTTCTTCAACTTCTCACACATTTCTATGTAATGGAAGTACTCATACTGCTTACTAAAGAATGAAGGGAATGTAGTTTCACGACCAGCACCAGCTTGAGATACATCAGTATTCTTCAACCTATAATAATTAAGGAAGAAGTAATTATCACCTGTAATTCTATATCCATGTGATTCGTATCCTTGATTACATCTTCTAACCTCTTCGTCCCAAAAGTCATTATACTTCTTTGTTCCCTCCGGATAAGCACAGTATTTACCGTTTCTTAGTTTAATCTGTCTAGCTTCAGTGAACCACTCTGGATTAAAATCCAATCCTCTTTCTTCATCCACTGGTCGATATCCAGTCAGCTCATAAGATAGAGTAGGGTCGAAATGCTTAATCTCAGTATCTAATGATACATCCCATTCAACATTAGATGTTTTAATTGAATTGTCCTCTATGACAGGATTTATATGTTGAACAGCTTCTATTAACTCTGGTTCTACTCTCTGTATTAACTCTTGAACTGTTTCTGGAATTTCGACTTTCTTCTTAGGTCTGCCACGTCCAGCCATAACTAATCTAAATGTCCTTTCTTACCTTCACCTCTGATACCAGTCTCTTCCTCTTGCTCTTTCTTGTACATATACTCAAGAGTTTTAAGTTCTTCTATAACCTTAGAAACTGACTGCATTTCTTTCATTACATCAGCCACTTTCCAAACAGGTTTATTATTAACTGGGTCTCTTTCAGATAAATCTATGGTGTCAAAGTAATCAGTAATTCTATCGACTACACTTTGAGCAGACTTAATGAGTTTAAGTGCTCTAGATTCGTTTTGAATATCTCTGTACTTCCTACATGCGGCTCTGAAGATTGGGTCTGCCCATTCCTCTTCACTTAAATTAGCATCCTGAAGACATGCTTGATGCCTTTCTTGTTCTGTATAATCAGAGTATGGAGATGCCCAATCTAACATTAGCCATATGTAAACAAGCTCTCTATAAGCTCTTGATTTGCAAACTCCCGTAGGGTCTTCTTTGGTCTTATTCCTTTCATTAGTCCATAGAGCTGCGAACTCCTTAATAAGAAGAACCTCTGGCTCATTCACAATCACCGAATTAGTACCATTATCAAATAGGAATACTTTCATATTTATTTGCTTTTATAAGGCTTACCAGCTAGTGCTTTCCTCTGAAACCCATTAAATTTCATTTCTCTAGTGCTATCTGCCGAGCCTGGTCCGCCTTTAATGTGTTTAATAGCATCACCGCTAGCTTTACTAGGAATACTCCATTTATTGCTAACAGTTCCACCCATATTCTTCTTAATTCTCTTCTTAGTCATTCCTCCGCACTTGAACGAAGTAATAGTGCCACCGCTTAACTTTTTACCTATATTACTACCTCTAGTTGCACCTGCTCCGCTAGCACCTCTGCCGTTGGCCTGGTCTTTCATATCAACTTTCATTTTGTCTTTTAAAGGTAGTCCTTTGTAATCTGCTTTGGACATCTTCTTATAAGGGAGCTTCTTGTTACTAACATTATATATTCCCTTGCTAGTGTGTACAGTATCAGTCTTATTAACTGCTATTTTATCACCATTCTCGCTCTTCTTAATGCGTCTCTTGGCTTTACCTCCACATTTATCTTTGAATACATCCATAGCTTTACTGCCTTCAGCCATTGCTTTCCTTCTACACTTAACACATCCTCCAGCCATGAATCTCTCTACCTCATAACCTTCTGGACACTTACCTTGTAGTCTGCTAATGTAGTTAATTTTGGCTCCCATCTTAGCCATGATAGTTTGATTATTCTCCATACTCTTGTATTGTTTATAGATTTCATTAATTTCCCTCTCTGAGAGTTTGGATATAGTATCCTCAAACTCCTGCTGAGACTTAGGCTTAAATAACTTAATAAGGTAGGCAGAGAACAACTCTTGGTCGTCCTGCCCACCTTGTTGAAACTTAGTTGCCATTATAGTTTAATTAAGTCTTTAGTATTAAAGATAGCTTCTTGTAGCTCTCCTCTTGTAGAGAACCATCTACATCTAATACCCTTGAAATATTCATCTTTCTTCTCATCCTTAGATGGTCTAAACGTCATCGTCTCTTTCTTAACTACAATCATCTGAGGTTTATATGGGATGTCTTGTCTTAATGTTACTACATCTCCTGGTTGATAAAACACTTTCTCTTCCATTATTCTATATTCTTAAATCGTTCTTTTAAACCTTCATTAATAACCACTTGTACTTGCTGTTCAGCTACAACTTCAAATCCTTGTCTGAAGAACGGAACAGGTACTCCAGAAGAACGTCTATAATATATATCGTCTCCCGGTTTAATAAACTTACACAAAGGACTTACTTCTATAACGTTAGCTACAACTGAAAGTTGATACTCTGTATCTTTCTCTCCAGTGTCTGGATTCTTAAATGCTCCGTCATATTCTGGTATAATAAGTCCGCCTTTAGTCACTTCTATCTTTTGATACGGATTCTTAGCATAAGGTCTAACTAATACGTATGAATTAATAGGCATAATTTCCATACTATTCATCTTCTCTGTTACTTCCTCCGCTTTCTCCAATTCATCTTTAATGTTCTTATTAAGTGCTTTAGTGTAAGTATCTACTGCTTTATTATGTGCTTCCACAGCAGCTTCTTTCTTTAAATCTTTAAATCCATCTGCACCGGCAAAGCTTAATCCTTTACCCCCAAACATTACATCCATTGTTCCGTTATTACTCATAATTTAAATCATTTACCATTTACATGCTGGACATGAAGACTTAATATCTCTAACTTTAGCATTAAGTCTACACCCGCATCCACGTTTATAACCATCTTTACGTTCTGTTGATATATCTCCTGTTTTAGGGTTCAGCCACAGTTTACTACTGCATACATACCCTATAAATGAATCCTTCATAATAGGACACTTCTTACATATTCTAATACGAGCCCTAGCCATTTCTTCGTTATTACCTAGTAACTCATTTAAGTGTCCATTTACAATATTAGTAATTCCCATAGATTTCTAATGAGCTTTAATTATACTTTACTTTTAATATCTCAAATCCCAGTTTGAAAGATACTCTATGATTATGAACTAGCTCATTAGAACTCTATAGGCTTTCTCTTCTCCTTGATTTCCTCAAGTATACACTGCTTCTTCCAATGCTTACACATACGTTCTACATCATCTTTAAGGTAATCTAACTCATGTTCTGTAACGTTACCATTATGGTCATAATGTATAAGCAATAACTTCTTAATAACAAAATCAGGATTTAATTTCTGAAGCATCCATGCATAGGTAGATAGTTGTAAAGTGTAATGTACTTTATTACAGTCCATTAAATTATTCATAGGATACTTCATCATTTGACTCTTCTTAGTCCTGGTATCAAAGTAAGATTTCTCGTCAATACTTTTATTAGTCTTGTAATCAACAATGTAAATGTCATTTCCGTCCTTAATAAGTAAGTCAATTTGACCTGCCAACCTAAACTTATTGTCGTCCGACTTTCTGTATATCATATATTCAGGGAAGACTCCTCTTTCTATGCTTAGTAGGTCTAAGTTATTCTTCTCTAAAGATTCATTAGTATTAACTTCAAAAGTTCCGCCTAAACCGTAACTTCTCATTTGGCATGAACTCTTACCTAAGTATTGATGTTCCAAATCACTATGAATCTTTGTACCTCTTTCCTTGGAATCGGCATTAGTTTTAGACCACTCATCCAGTATATCTTGTTGTGCAGAATTAAACTCCGTCTCATTTAAATCATACATGTCTAAGAAGTACTTCTTATCAAAACGTTTAGTTTCTAATAGTCTCTTCTTCTCCATGGCAAACTGTTCAGCACTTAATAGCTTCTGTAATGCTTTGTACTGCGACCAGAAATCACTGTCGAACTTTTGACAGAACTCATGTATCATTGTTGTTACTGAAGTGTATATAGTATTGTCAATTTCACTCCAATACATATGGGAAGAATCGTTGTAACATATTTCCTTGTTCCTCTTGTCTACTTTCATAATCCATTTTAAATTTCTTCCTAATTGAGTTATAATCTAGTAATGTAGATAAAGGCTGAATGCATGGAGCAATAACAGAATCGTAGTATCCTAAATAGTATTCCTTGTTGTTAGGATAGATAATTACTACTAACCCTATTGGTCCATCAATACCTACTATCGGGTACATCGCAGCAGATTTTGCCCCAGAGTCCTCTAATAAAGCTACTAAATTAGGGAACGTTCTACGATAGTTCTCAATAGTATCCATTCTGATGAATTGATTGTCATTAATCCTTTCAAGCTCATCACCGTAGTTAATATACTCCAACTCTTTCCATATCTTAATAGTTGCCTTAGTTTCATACCCTCTTCTCTTCTCTGTAAGAGCTGTTAAATAGCGATATGATAAACCATGTGTACTTTGTAAGGTATTATGGTAATTCAATAACAAGACATTCGACGCATCCTTATCTTCCATAAGAATATGCTCTATGTGCCCGTTAACTTGTGGAGTAATCATCTCTGTATATTTCTCAGCTAATACCTTCTCCGTAACAGCTGCCTGTCTATAATCTTCTAAAATAGCTTTAGTGTGTGAAGAGAAATGAAGCTCTACCATCAAGAATGCAAGCATTATAATGACTATCGTCTTAACACCAGAACTCCAACTGTCAATCCACCTGTACACCTCTTTTAGTTTGCCCAATAACATTAATCTATTGATTTAAAGGTTAGAGATTAATAATAGTTTAGTTTCTTTATTACTTATTTACATTGACACCTTAAATCATTAATTCATCTGATTTGTTTGATAATGTGCAAATTTAGCAATACCTTTGTGAATAAAAAAGTGATTTAACATGTAATTTAATTATGGAATTTAACGCAGAGGAATTATCAAGAATTAATGAGGCTCTGAAAGAGTTACTCGATGATGCGGACCTAGAAGAGGTTCCTATGTTTAGATGTGGTAACAAGTTAGTAAGGAAAGATAAAAGTGGAAGCAAGATTCATATTAAGAAGAAGAATCGCGGCAAATTTACGGCATCAGCTAAGAAAGCTGGACAGAGTGTTCAAGAACATGCTAGGTCTGTACTTAACAATCCTAATGCGACTCCGTTACAGAAGAAGAGAGCTAATTTTGCACGGAATGCGGCGTCTTGGTCTAAGAAGTAAACATGAAGAAAGAAGAAAGATTGCAACAGCAATGTGACGTATGTGGGAGGTTGCTAGACAAGAATATAAGCAACTTCAGAAAGTATTCACGCAAGACAAACGGCTTAAACTTTCACACTACATGTAGGGATTGTGAAGACCGAATCAAATTGAATACCGAATGGGAAGCTCTTATGCCACATATGTGGAGAATATAAAGAGCCTAGTGAGTTTACTTATGCAGGGGCTAACAAATACACTTTACGTCAGAATAAGGAGTGTAGGTGCAATTCCTGTAAACTAGAACAAAGGAAAGCTGCTATAGCTACTTATGATAACGACGTTAAACTAGAGAAGGTTTACTAACCGTATGGAAGGCACAAAATGGCAAATGTGCAATTTCTGGATTAGACATGACTTATGAATTAGGAGAAGGTCGAATCTATACGAATGTTAGCATTGACCAGATAATGCCCTCAAAAGGTTATACTATAGATAATATACAATTAGTATGTATGGCAGTTAATCAACTTAAGTCAGATTTAGATATGGATACTATTTTAATTCTGTGTTCTGCAATAGTTGATAATGCCGCTAAATGGAAGCATTAACTATGAAATTTAAGTACGACAAATCTAAGGGATTACTATTCTTTATCAATCCGTTACTTCCGGTAAAAGGATATTCATTTATGAATATTTGTGCTATTATGTTTACTAGAAGTGAGGATTATATAAAGAGAATGAGTCAAGCTACAGTTACACATGAGAAGACTCACACGAAACAGATATTAGAAATGGGAATAGTATTCTTCTATTTATGGTATGTAATAGAGTGGTTTATTAAATTACTAGCTAGTGGCAATGCTCACACTGCCTATAGAAACATATCATTTGAAAGAGAAGCTAGATACGCGGCTGAACATCCAGAATATAAGAGGAAGACTTTCAGCTACGGTTGGCTTAAATGGATATTATGAGAATCTCAACTAAAGGAAGAGGGATTATTAGGGCACAACAGGGAGCTGTAGCAAGACCTAATCCTAAAGAGAATTATAAATTGCCAGAGATATCAAGCCCAAACTAGAGGGATGAAAGACTTTGCTATAGAATGGTATAAAGAACGTGCTAAACAGCCTAAGTATCAATCTCAAGTTAATGAATCTAACCTTGCTAACATTACTGACCAAATTAACAGGGCAGAATATGTAGAACCTTCTAAGTTCTATTCTAATCCAAATGTATATAAAGGGAAGGTTGGTAATGTGACTCAAGCTGCCCAAGTAGCTATGAGACAAAATAAGGGAGCAGCATATCCAGCAGGATTGCAATACACATACAATGCTCCTTCATTCCCATTCTCTGGAAGATTTGGCGATGTGTCTTGGCATGAAGGTATTGGACACATGGTTGGAGATAATAATCCGCAGATATTAAAGGCCAATCCTGGTATTAATAACAGAGTGGATTATGAATCCTCTACACCATTAGAGTCTCAAGTGTACAGCTCCCAACCTAATGAAAGACATGCGGACACGTGGGGATTTAGAGGAGCCAATGTAAATATGAAAGATGCGAATGGTAATTATTATATTGACCCTAATAGGCAATTAAAAGGTACAGATATTCAGGAGATGAGAACTAAGGGAGCTAAAATACCTTCAGGGTTTAATACCCTTAGTGATGACGAGATAGCTAAACTGCATAATACCTTCGCTAGTAATGCTAACAACAAAAGAAGTAATACTATGCTAATAGCTAAGAGAGGTGTGCAAATTAAACGTAGAATTATTAAATAATAACAATCATGGCTTTAATTCAAAATGAAGACAACAAATGCCCTACCACTAAACAAGTGAATGACGCACTCAAGTCTATGGGGGGGTTCAGACCCTAGTTTTAACAACACAAGATTTGATTTATCACCCTACATGAAATCAGATGAATTTGAAGTAACAATTGGTAATTTAAGAGAATATCAAGAATAATGGAAAGTACTAATGAATTAGTAACAGCAGCTGAAGCTAGAGCAGAAGGCTTGAGCTTAGACGGAGTTGCGAACAATAGATGCATTACTAAGCAACAGTTCAATGATAACCTACCGTCGGGGGGGGGTATTGCTGACGCTATAGATTTATTAAACGGTTCACTAAGCGGCAGCACCCTAATATTCTTTAATAACACTACTACAGACACTACAATGGGTATATCAATCATAAGTATGTATGGTCAAAGCACATCGGCTACACCAGATATTCCTGCTTCATCTATGGTGGTATACCCTATAGCAGGTGCTATAAGAACTTTAGCTTTGTTTGGCAATAGTGTGATTGGAAGTAATACTTACGTAGCATTCCTATTAAATAATGTAAAGAATATGAATTACTATTCTAATTATGAAACAGATAGACTTATTATAGGAACTAATCAGAATATACCAGTACAGGGTCTACTTGCCGTTATGTGTATAAACAATACATAGCAAGTATTTAAAATGACAAATAAAATTGCAACAGAACAATATTTAATTAATTTAGCTGGTGGAGGTACAAATACTCCAACCAAGTGTGCCACTAGAGATAGAGTAGAGTTCTTCGGACTTGAAACTAACGATAATTACGCTAATAATCAGTTAGTTAAGGAAGAGGATATACAGTTGTCAACATTCCAGTATAACTTCAATATACATGTTTCAATAACTAACTCTGGGCTTACGTCTAAATCCTATGACTTTGTAGCAGATGTTTACATAGATGGAGTTCCAGATGGGTTTATAACAATTCCTAGGTCTGGAACTCTAGACTATCAAGGGGCAACTTTCTTTGACAGAAACTTCCACTTTAATTTACCAACTGATTTAACTAATGTCTCTAAATTATTGTTCACTGGATATTTCAGTACATACAGGGTGACTGTAGATGCAGATAGTGTAACACATAACGCAGTATGCCAATCTGGGGTAACTACTGAAATACCAATAAATCAGGCATATATAGGAGGTGACACAGCTAATATTTCTATAAATGTAATTATATAATGAAGTTTGTAACATTCTTAAAGCAAGTATTCACATCCCACTCTGGCATATCATCTAAGAGACTCTGCGGAGTAGTAGGGTGGTTTGTCTGCTTGGGAGTGTTAATATACTGTGCAATAAACGTAATTCAAGCCCCATTAATGATAGACACAGTCCTGTTGTGTTGTATGGGATTGCTTGGCATAGATTCAGTAACAGGAATATGGAAGAGATTCACCAATAACGATAAATCGAATAAATAATGAAAGTAATACCTAAACTACAACAAGGAAACACCATAGAGTCCGATAATACTAAAGTAGTTAGGCCAGAAATTCATGAACCTATTAAAGCTAAACCTAGACAGTATTCCATTGTAGATTTAGGTGGAGAACCTTCTAATGATACCAGGTCAGCTGCTGAAAGAAATAGAGACTATTGGCATCCTATTAAAGGAGCTAAAGCCAGATTCAGGGCTTCTATGTCCAATGAGACTAATCCTTTAGTTGGAATAGAAAGAACTATACTTCCTTCAGCAGCTGGTGCTGGACACTTGGTTAAGTTTCAAATGAATAAGGGTAAGCTTAGACAGACTTCTCAAGATATGTGGAAATTTAATCCTGCTGACTATGCTAAGAGGTGGAATAATTCTCCTAATACTGCTAACCAAGTTAGGCTTATTAAACAAGCTGCATTAATGGATAAAGTAGGTCGTCCTTTCATATTACAGCAATCTAATCCTATATGGATTGAAGGTAAGTCTGTTAGAAATCCGGAATTAGTAACTATGGCACATGGTGGAAGATTTGATTTTAAGAAGTCCCCTCTGTTAAAGAAACAAGAAGAGATTAACGGTAAAAGGGATATGCGCAAGAAGTTCATCAAATCAAGTCGTCCAACCTATAAGAAGCGAATCAAGAAAGCTCAACAAGGAATGAAGTTCGTAAGTTATAATCCAGTAAGTAATCCTACAATAGATTACACTGATATTACTAATCCTATTAATCCATTTAGTGAGTATAATTATAATACAACTTACGATAAACCAGAGGCTTTAGTAGTACCAGTAAGAGATACTAATGAAACTGATGTAGTAGCTAATAATCCTACAGCAGAGCCAGTAATTAATAAGCCAGTAGCTAGTAAAGTTACATATACTCCTAAATCCTATAAAGGATTAGCTGCATTTAATAAGGCTTATGATGAAGTAGAAGCTAGTAATCCAGAAGCTAAGAAGTATAGGCAATTCCTTACTAAAATGGCAGAGCAGGAATCTGGATTTAACAGTGCAATTCAGAATAGAGCAGGAGCACCTGCCTATGGCTATTTCCAATTCATGCAGGATGATAAGAAGTATAACAACATTAGACAGTATGCAGATACGGATATAGAGACATTTAGAAACAATCCTAAGTTACAAATAGAAGCTGCAATTAAACTTGCCAAATCATTTGAGAAGGGATTCAGTAAAGAGGATTTGGAACTTGCTAATAAGAATGGATATTCTACTTGGGGATTATTAGGTGGGGCTTGGTTAGCAGGTAATGGTGGTGTACGTAAGTTCTTAAGAGGACAAGGTAATCCTTCTGATAGACATTGGAGTAAAGAAGGTAAAGGTACTGATGTAGCTACTAGGATTAAGGCATTTAATTTTAAGGAAGGTGGTATTATTAAGTATCAAGAACCTGCACAACCTATTAAATATATGGGAGGTTATGATAAGAGAGGTAATATGGTATTGCCAGTTACTAATGAGAATGGTATGAATAATGTAACTTTACCAGAAGTAACAGTTACTCCTAGGAATATTAATCTAGCAGGAGCTGTAGATAGAGGAAGGAGAGAAGCCGCACCTTATGTTAGTACATTATTAACAGGTGCAATATTTGGACCATTATCAGTAGCAGGTGGATATGCAGGTAATGAAGCAGTTAATAAGATTACCAATGTAGCTAGTAATGACAAATATAAAGACTGGGCTGATATGCTTTCTAAGACTACAGGAATGAATCCGGTAGTTGCAGATTTCTTTAACATAGGTAATTTGGCAGGTGGATTTGGAATGCGTAACTTTGGACCTAAGTTAAAGCCAGTAAAAGATATGGCTGTTGGTGGTAATAAATGGGCTAGAGCTAGAGTAATTAGTAAGGCTATAGATAAAGGGACTCCTTCAGTTGAGCCATTGCCCAATAATGTAGGTTGGGGACCTAGACAATCCATACATGTAGTACATGATAAGAATAGTGCTAGACTCCCGAAATTATACTTTCCAGAAAGGTGGGATGCTATTCATGAAGGCGCTCCTGAAGTTGGTATATGGTATCAAGGTAAATTTGGCAATCCAAGAACAGCAGCTAATCATTCTATACCAGGTAAGGCAGAGAAAGCAGCTAAGGCTAGAGAGAGATTTGCCAAGAGACCTTACAGAGTAGAAGGTGATTTAGAGTTAGAGAGACCAATAGTTACTGTAGGTGATGTGCCCAACAGAGCAGCATTAGAACGAGCAGCTGATAAGATGAGTGCTGACGGGGTAATCTTTAATAATGTATATGATAATGGATATTCTAATAACCAAGTAATCTTTAGTCTTAGAGATGATTTGAAGAATGGTAGAGTGTTTAAGAAAGGAGCTAAGCCATTAGAGAAGAGCCAGTTCATTGATACAGGAACTTCTATGAATGGTGATTTAGACATTAATAAGAACATACAGAATTTCGTGGAATATCTACTAAATCCTGAAACGCAACAGAGAATCGCTAGTATAGATGCAGAATTAGGGACTAAGTATGGCGAAGCAGCTAAGAGATTTGTTAGAAGATACAATAACGGGGAATTATTAGTATATCCTAGAAACAAAGGAGATATAGGCATATACGACGATATAATAAACAAATCAAGGACTGTATCAGATGACGGCGTACTAGTTACTAAAGACTTCGATAGAATTGCTTTCGAGATACTTAGAAATGACCCTTCACACGTACCTGGGCACGAGGCTAAGCATGGGATAGAATTGCTCCAAGCAGCACTGTTAAAAGATATGACTCCAGCTGAATATTACCAATATGCTAAGACTGGAGGACCTAGGCTACAAGCTCTAATGAAGGACAATATAGTATCAGAAGATGAGTTTGTTAAACGGATAATGAAAGAACATCCAGAGTATAACGAAGTAAGTGTTAGAAATAAATATAAATATCTAACCATTCCTTCAGAGTTTAACTCCCAATTGCATCCCTTAATAGAGTTTGAACAAAGAGCAGGTAAGTCTGGAGTTCCCAACTTCAAGAGTGTTGATGAGATTGATAGACTTATTAATAATAATCCTTATGTGGGGACTAGTGAGAATAATGGGCTTAGAAATCTTAGAATTATGTTCAATTACATAATTAAAGATAAGAATGAGTTCATGAGAAGATTTAACAAGTATGGATTTGGTACAGCAGTTGGAGTTCCTACTGCGGCTACTATTAATAATTATGACAATGAAAAGTGAGGATAAAACAATACCCGAGTGGTGCACTATTGAATGTGAGAAGATAGTTGAAGAAATTGCACCCGGATTCAAATGTATTAAGAACGCTATAACAGGTGAAATATTAGCTTTTATACATGAGGAGTTAGATGATGATATGCTAGATGAACAACCTAGTAACAATACTTAACATATTACCATTTGTTTAATTAGCTGTACACAATCTGGCTTTGAACTTATCTACGCGGACGTCTTCTGTAATGCTTACAAACGTGTTCCAGTTTGCGATACCTTACACGAATGTACGAGGACAGTTTTTGCTTGTAAGCTATTTCTGCTCATAATACTCTGAATTAAATTAATAACTAACTAATCTTTGTAGATAGTAAGCATCTCTTTAGCTAGGGTGTATGACATAATAGTTTACGATGCAAATATAAAGGTATTTATTAAATTATCAATAGCAAATTAATATATAATGAGTAAAATAGTAACACAAGACAAACTAAACGAATTAACAGGTATGAATATAGATTACGGGAAGGGGGGAGGGTATTGTCCTCACTACCAAACCATAGTTAGTCTCTGGGGTGGCGTAGTTGCGTCTAGTAACTACCAGCCAAATCAATTAGTTAAAGAAGAAGATATAGTTGTAAATAAATACTTATTCCTTATTAATGCGGAGACAGGTAGTTTATACTTTGCTGGCGGTGGTACCTATGCTCAAATTCCAGCTATAGACGGCCATGAGGATTTTGCATACATAGCTGGAGGAGGTGAAGCAATTGGAGCATTGTCTATGCTTGGAGGATTGTATGTAGTTAATCAGTCTACCAAACAGTGGGAATTAAAATACAAAGATACTGTAAAAGCTTATGGTTATGCTCACTTGGCTAGATTCTCTACTGGCTGGGTATTTTATAAAGGAGCAGGAGGAGACGGTAAGAACTATGTTATTATAGTGTATGATGACGGTACAGTAAAGGAGCGTAGTGTTGTAGGTCCAGTCAGTAGCATATCAACTGGGCCTTATGATTACTGCTGTGTTGGGGCATCATATCAGGGAGGAGCTAGAATATATACCTTCTCGGCTACATCTGTACCAGATTCTCTTACTTATTATACTCCTGGAATGTTTACACTAAGTGCAGTAATACAAGGGTTTCATTCTTCACCAAGAAGTGTAGTATATAGCACTACAAATAATTATACATACGTTAGTACTAACCCAACTGGAACTCACTGGACTGCTGCAACCACTAGACCACAACTAACAGGTTTGACTAAAGGATTGTATGTAAATGAAGCTGGGACTAATACATTTATGCTTATAGGAAATAATATGAAGAGTGTGTCTACAGATAGGGGTAATAATTGGACTACATCTACACTAGGTGAATATACTCTTACTGATTTAATATATGTAGATTCAAATTGGTATGCAATTGGTTCGAATGGAACTAAAAGACTCCTATTGCAGAATACAGCTTCTACATTTGACCAAAGTAATAAAATACTTGACTTGCCTGACTATTCTAGACAAGTAATTAAAATTAATACATAACAGGTTGATATAATAAAGCCCGAGCCTAGTAATTAAACTAAGTTCGGGCTTTGTTGTTTATAATAAGATTCCGTCTCGGTAAGTGGGAATACGTCAGAGCGCACTGGCGTAGACCACCAAGACGAAGATGTAAAAACTATCTTAGGCTTTGTGCCTAGCATCTACTGGCTGGTATCAATTTATTATATAGCTGTAGTGTCTATAGAGAATGTCACGTACCACCAATATAAATCATCTGCATTATCTATCCCAACTTCCAGTAGCTGTGACCAAGTTACTCCTTTGTATTTCCGTAAGTCCTTAAGTACATTCAGCACATCTTCCATGGGATTAATGATACATCCTTCAGCTCCATTTGTTCCATTGCTAATTGTCATATAAACTTGTAATTTAGGTACTATATAGTCAATAATAGTGTCCAAATTAGATTCTATTATTTCAGTAGCATAGTCTAAAGGGTACTTCCCGTCAACTGCCTTAGTAGTATCAGCCTCAAGAATGGGATATTCTTCGTATGAGAACAACAGTCCTCTAGTTTTAGGAGTAGAGAATATGCAAGCATTTGTGTCAAATAGAAAGCTGTCAGCCTGATGTTTTACTCCTGTTAGACAGTCAATACAGAATTGTTTTATCTTATCTCTTTGTGCCTTTAATGATGATGCTATATCATTACAATTGAACTGTATATTTATAGATTGCATATCAAAGTAAAGGATTAGCCATTTATTATACTCCTCATTTGTCATAGTTCATCAATCAAAACTTCCAAAACTAGCTACTAAGCTCATTGGTATGTGTATTGTATCTTTTACTCTGCGAGTACCGTCCTCATCACAATGATTCTCAATACCTCTTCCCAATATTATTGATTTGTCGTCCATATATGCCAAGTAGCCATTATATTAACATTAAGCATCTTCCCATTCTTCTTCTAATGTATTATACAACTTAATAAAATCTTCTCCTTTATATTCACATATACATTCATTATCCTTATTAAAGATAGTAAGCATGTGCATATCCTTAGATTGTCCATTGTCTACATAAGAATACATCCCGTGTACCAATACGTATTCGGGATGTTTCTCATTCCAGTTATTTACAAGTTCCTTCATCACTAAGTATTATCATAATTACTTCTCCTGTAGTAAGATTCTCATCTCTTCCTTCCAGTTCTTATACCACTGTTCATTAATAAGGTCTTCTGATTCAATTAATTCAATCAAATCTTTAGTGCCATTATGAATTTGGCTACATAAATACTGTGCTAATTGGTTCTTTAATTCATCCATAATTATTAGTCTTTAGTTTTAACATAAAGTTGGCAATGGCAAGTCCCTTCTTCCATTTCCCTAAACTCTTTACACATACATACTGTATCTTCATCTCTTACTAAAGAGCATGGACAGTACTTCTTACCATACTTCTCTTTATTCCTTTTAAGTCCTGCTAGGACTGTTTCCTTTACTTCTTTATTATCGGTTACTTTAATCATTGCGCTGATGCTGTATACAGTTCTATGTTTAGGTCTGTTTCCCCACCAGTAAATCTAAATATTCTACCAGAATTATTCATTTTGACCCACTCTCCAGATGAAGGGAATGTTACTCCTTCTGCCCAATTCTCAGATTGAGAATCTATTGCTAATATAATTTGAGACACTTGCCTAAGCATCATATATCCCTCAAAGCGTATCCAAACAGGTGTATTATATGGGTCTTGGTTAGGAAGTGCTAGTTTCTCTAAGTAATATTTAAGAGGATTTGCTAAAGTCTTAGTGTACGTTTGTTCTCCTTGCTCTAATCTTGGAGTAATTGTAAAGTACTTAGTATTGTCAGAATACTTAAATGGCTCTCCATTCACTGAACTCTCATTAACAAATGAGAAACGTACTCTAAATCGCTGTATATTATTAATTGGCATATCCTGCCAACCATAATGAAGGATTACATTTGGAGCAGTTATAGCTGCCTCTATACCTTCTAACTCTACTAACTGATTATCAGTATAACTAAATCCACTTTTAATCTGACATCCTAATTCAAGTGCTCTAGCTTTAGTACAGCACTTATTATCAATTACCGAGAGAGTCCCCCCCCCATAGTCTTAGCTTCTAATTCTGTTGCTATTTTACTCATGGTTCTTGTATCGTTCTGTAATATTAATTAAATCCTTGTTGTCATGCAGCATTAGTAATGATTGGTTCTTTATGCACTCTCTTCTCTAATCATTTGTTCAGACAATTGAGTGTATAATCGTCTGGTATAATCATTATACCAAGGCTCTTTAAATGTTACTATAATTTCTTCTCCTGTCATAAATATATTGTCTTTAGTAATCCAGGTAGGCAATACTTCCAGCCTGGATATATGTATGCATTCCTATACAATGCTTCTTCTACTAACTCTACTTCTTGTGTTATCATTGAAGTTTCTCTAAGTTCTTTACTATCGTGAATAGCTCATCTGGTTCGAATGATGTGATATCATTAATAACATCAACCATATACTCTTTAACTTCATCTAGAGTCATTATTTTAAATTCATCCTTAGATAGACCTTTAGTTTTGATAACTTTACTAAATATGTCTACAATCTGGACTAAGTTGTGCTTATCTTGCAAATAGAACTCACCCTTCTCGGGATGAGATGCTAATTTAAATATATCTGCATTGTCTGTAATTACTTGTTCATATTCCTCATCACTAAGAAGATTCATTAATGCTACAGCTTTATCGTATAGCAATTTAACTTCCTTCTCTTCATACTGCTTATTAATTCTATCAATATGTCTCATTATTAGCGAATGTTATTATAAATGCAAGATAGTTGCATTAAATATTCAATACCAGCTCCATTAGCTAGTCCGTCTTGCAATTTATTTAATAATTCTAATTTCACATCTGTTGTTTTATTGTCTAACTTCACCCAGTTAGTTGCCTTTGATTCATTACATCCTAAATCAGTATTTACTGGACATTCTGACAAACTAGTCTTTAATATTTTTACTTCATCTACTTCTTTACTTGTTAAGTCTTTAACTTCTTTGGCCATTGTTATAAATTTTAATTGTTATTAAATTCTGCGATTTAAGTTCGCAAATATATTACTATTTAATTTGACAATACAAAATTAGTTATATATTTCAATATTACCAAATGGTAATATAATTATTAATATATATTATATATTGCCAACTCAAATTCACAGTTAATATTAAGTATATTGCCAACTCGGAACTTCATGACGCGCTGTGGCAATCTGCGCCCCTGCGGGGCTTGCTTGCAATTAGTAAGATGAATAGAAATTAATATATATTGCCAACTCACAAGTACGGGTGCTCAAAATCACACCCCCTCCCACTCCCGGGGTGGGTTGTCATATTATATATTGCCAACTCGGATGCTAGGTGAATATTGCAAGATTTGTGTATATTGCGGATACGACAGTCGTGTTACCCTTCACACCCCTCACCCATGTTTGAAGAAAATCAAAAGATTTATATCATTTGGTTTTGCTTTATAATATTCATTTTAAAATTATTAGCTTATATACACTATTTTATCAAACGGTTTAGTTCGTGTTATATCACAATGTCAGAATATAAAGAACTAATTGCAAACGTATAAAATTAAATCAAGAACGGGTAAATAAGCCCGTTCTATATTGTTTCACTAATAAATTATTAAACTATGAATTTAGCAGAATTACAAGAAGTTAACAAGAAGTTACCGAAAGCAAGCAAGAACGAAATTGCGGCGGCTTTAAACCGTTTAGGTGTGAATCCTGACTCTATCAAGGTAGGCGACAAATTGAAGTTTCCCGCTGAAATTAACGAATTTAACGGAACAATCACAAAAGGAATTGTAAACGGTAATACATTCTTTCAAGTTGCCGTAGAGGTTAACGGAACGGCAAGAAACGTGTCTATCAATTCTTTGTTCCGGTCTTTCAACGACCGTGAAAACAACAAGCGTATTACACCGGTTGACATTCTCCCAAAGGCGGACAAAAACAAATGTATTTTCAATATGTTTGAAAATAAGACAATAGCGGAATGTCTTGCGGATTTACAAGGTACGGAAGTAACTGCAAAGGCGATAGAAACGTTTGAAAGCGTAACTAGAGACGGCAACCAAATGAACGTAAATGTTATTGCTTACTGCAAAGAATAACAAAGTACTTCTTATTGAAAGGCACATTTAGAAAGTCTATTTGTGTCTTTCTTTTTATCATGCTTATTCAGACATTTACTAGTATGTAGTTAGCCGAATAGTGAAATGAAAGCAAAGAAATCAAAACTAAGAACTGTATTTGGACGTAATCGAAACGATGCAATTCATGCAAATAATGGTATAATGTATAAACTGACAAATCCTCTGTTTGAGGAAGCAGTAGGCTATTATTTGCTTGAACAAATCTCCACTTGGAGTGGGACGAGATATAAAGTACTAAAGTACGTAGTTCAGACCGTTTGAATGTGTAAAATGAATATTATTAAGAGTATGTAGGTCTGTGATAGATATACATGCTCACCTTTTATTTGAGTTGACAATAATACTATATATTTATGGACTACATCGAAGACGATTTCACAGATGCTCTGATTGATGCAATTTGTGAGAAATCACCAAGAAACTGGTACACCTTGGTGGGAGAGAACTTTGACCCAGATGAAGAAACAATAGTTAAGGAATCTGACAATAAGAAGGACATTGAAGATGCATTTAATGAAAGTAAAGACGACTTTGATTTATTATATGTAGTACTTAATGATGAATCTTATGCGGCATGTTCCAAAGGCTCTAAACTTATTTGGAAGTAAGTAACGATTAAAACCTCATGGTGTATAGGTTAACCATGCGCACATTTATGGTATTCGAATACGTTCATTCAAGCGGAATTAAACTACGTCCGGCTAGACCTTTAACTAACAGCATATTATACATTTACAATCCAATTGGCAACGAATGGATGCATTTGTGTAAAGAGGACATACATGGACATCTAGAGCTATTGACATGCTTTAGTAATGGTGCTACTATGTATCAAGTAATTGAAGGTCTTAAGAAGGTAGTAGAGTATTGGGGAGATGACTATCTCGTAGGTCGTAGAGACTTTTACAAAGAGATTATAGACATCTATTCCTCACACCGATAACATCACAGGGTTTAGCTCTTCTAAGTAGTTGCAAATGCTTAGAATCCTTTACTTGTAATAATATTTTTGTTCGTTTTATTACAGCATATCCTCCCGTGACGGGAGTGGCATCATGACTAAGCCTTTACGTGGCGATGCTATAAGTAAGTCAATAGACTGAAACTAATTAGTTCTTTATTAACGTTTCACTAAAACCTCGTGAGTGTATAGGTAACTCATTAGATTAATTATGAAGACATTAAAATCATCTCTCAAGTTCAGTGTAGTAGAAATCACACCGAAAGATGCAGAAGTACTATTGTCAAAGTATTTGCACAATCGGCCTATTTCTAGAGACAATATCAACAAGTATGCTATTCAAATGTCTGAAGGTAAATGGCATTTGAACGGTGAGGCAATCATTATAAATGATAAAGGTCTTACTGATAACGGCTATCATCGTCTAGCAGCGTGCATACAGGCAGGTGTTCCATTTCAAACTGTGCTCATAGAAGGTGTTAAACATGAAACTTGGACTACCATAGATACTGGTAAAACAAGAAGTGCAGGTGATGTGTTTGGAATCATGGGCATTACTAATCCTACCCAGAAAGCTTCCATTGTGGCTAAATATTACGCTTTGACCAAGGGCTTGAAAGGTTTGGCTGATGCTGGCGCTCTTCACAGACTTAGAGGGACTGGTCTGACTCGTCAAGATTTGTTGAACATGTACAGAAAGCATGAAACTACCTTTGATGAGGTTACAGGACTTGCACTCAAGTACAAGAAGTACACTAAAGGATTACTCCACGCATCTATGATTGGTGGTGTAACAGCTTATCTTGTTCTTGATAAGAAGCATAAATTAGATACTCTTGACGACTTCTGGAACAAAGTATCTACAAGCACACTTCCGTTGTATACGAGTGGTCGTAATCGTTTGCTGTCTGTGCGTGGTCAGGACAAACAAAAGGTTGTGACTGACCTGTGGAATAAATATATCTCTTCTAAAGAGAACATCCGCGTTAATATCACGTCTGCAATAATCTTTAAGTAACCAAAGGAGTGTGAGATTTCCATATTTTAAAACCTGGCAGTGAGTAGGTTAACTGCCAACTTATCTATGACTAATGAATTAGCAGATGAATACAGAGAGCTTAAACGTAACTTAATACCCATATTGTTACAGACATGTGGTAAAGAGCGTTTATGTGATGCTGTAGACAAATGGTTATTAGTAAAATCCGGTATCAAAGTAATATCTAAATCATGGTATGAAGGTGGATTGCCTGGTAAAGAGTATGTGGTAATTAAGGATACTTCAGTACTTGCCAGCTATCCCTCTAAAGGTGCTAATTATGAACATCGTCTTGCGAGGTATAGAGCCTACACTAAGGCATTTAACCATGTAAGAGAAGAAGGAATACCTTTGGCTCCTATACAGGTTGATAAATTTACCAAAGTACTTGTCAATGGAGTAACACTATGCCTTATCGGAACTTTTGAAGGTAAATCAGAGAATGACTTTATCAAAGAGATATCTGGTAAGGTTTACGTAAAGGCAGGTACTGATTCGGTAGATGTTATTAATCTACAAACTAGAAGAACTAAAAGATATAAAGTTCAGTACACATGAAACTATACTTTAACTATACACAGAACTTCATCCTTGCAGATTGTGAGGGTGAGGTTATTGATATGAGAACTGGCCAGCCTTCTGATGCCAAACTACAATCTCGTCTTAATAGCTACAAAGATGAAACTACATCTAAGTGGATTCCTATTAAGGACTTAGGAGATTTGTATGATATGTCAGATAGTGATGTGACAGTTTCTGGCAGCTTAATCACGATGTCCATTGACGGACATAAGGTTACAGCTAGACATAAGGTGTCAGCAGGAGTTAATTATGTACAACTGACTGGACACTTCCCTCGCTACTTCTGGAAAGGATTTGCTAACTTATTAACTAAGTAACAATGTTATCGCAGATACAATTTAGGAAACAGAGAATACCATGTACTCTCAATCATCAATCTATTACTTCTCGTGAAGGTAAGTTGCTTCTTGGGTTTGGAACTAACCAGCCCATGATGCAACAAGCCGAAAGACAAATTGCCAAATATCAAGTTCCTTATGAGACATCTGATTTAAATGGCATGCTTTCAATCATTATTGATTATCAGCAGTGTAACAACAATCTAACCTTTAAACAATGGATATAAAGAACAGCCCTATAGTTAAACATGCAATTAACAATGACAAATCTCTTCTTCCCGGAATCATCGCTTACAGCTGCAAAGAAGCTATGGTAATGGCTAAGAGAGAATGCGGTGATTTTATAGACTTCGCCAAGGAGTGGATACAGTCCTCCAAACAGCTTTGCGAAGAAGAGAACATTCCATGGGAACAGATTAGGGCAGCAACTGGAGATTCTATTGATAATTATATGTCATAATCTCCTTTCCGTCTAAAAGAGAGTCTGATGAGTCGTTGAAAATTACGACGAAACTTCACTATGATTTGGCACGTCACGGTGGAGTCACTCTTAACCAATATTAGTAATTATGAAACTCATTAAGAATAAGAAAGACAATATAATAATTAGTTCTGCCATTGGAGCATTAGTAATTATTAATATCATGTTGCCTACAGCTGGCGATTTTACATATGTAGCCGGAGCTATAGGTATTGTTGCGGCCATAGGAGTCTGGTTCTTACCAGACTAATCAAATAATTAATAAATCAAACTCTTTAAATTTAGAAGGAAATGAAGAAATTACAAGAACGCCTGAAAGCTGGTATTGATTTCAATCCAAAGAAAGACCCATGCTATGATTCTATCGTAGAAGAAGCTGAAACTATTCTTGGGCATGTGCTCGATGCCGCTGAAGGCAAAGAAGTTCCTTACAAGAACTTCACTGTTGGTGGCGGTTATGACGAAAGGAAAGACCGTGAAATCGTCATTGTTCGTGGTGACGGTGAAGACTTGCTCGTTATGGAAGTTAAAGACGAATCTATTCGTGTTCAACCTCATGAACGTCATGCTGTCACTCTGAATGAGGATGACGAAGCTTCTGCCCGTGAAATCTTTGACATTCTTATGAAAATGAGAGACCAAAGACAAGGCTCTACATTTAAAGTCGAAGAAGGCAAAAAAGCTTTGTTTGAGTTTCTGAAGGATATATCTAAGGCTATCGGTGCTGATGTTGAAGGTGTTGAAACGCCAGAAGAGCTATTAAAAGCTCTCAAGGCTAGAGAAGAAGGCAATGAAGGAGCCATAGAAGATTTGATGCGTGAACAACGCATTCATCTTACTATGCACATGCTTGACTGTTCCCGTGAGAAGGCAGAGAAGATTGTAAAGAACTTTGAAGAAGCTGTGAAGCGTTAATAATGCCAAGAGAGGATTAGTTTAATGGTAGAAGGCTAGTTGCGAACTGGCGGAGGGAGTTCGAATCTCCCATCCTCTCCCAATCATTTTAAAGTTTTGTATAGTTTAGGCTTGCCCCAGTCATGTTGTGAAACACACTTGGGCTTTTAATTAGTAAATTTATGAATCAAAACGCAGTTAATTCTCTAAGGAATGCTAAGAAGCATATCCTTATTAGCGATGTTGATAAGTTCAATAGCCATTTATTGTATTACATATTAAATGTTATATATGGAACGCATGACCATATTAAATTGAATACAATACGTGAAAGACTTGAACGTGAGCTTAAATGGTCGTTGGACGAGCATATTCCTGATAAGGATGTAATTAGAGAATGGCTTGACAATGATTACCCTCTTATATGTATAACAGAGTTATCGTTTGACAGTTGTATTAAACTTGCTAACGATTTCCCAGATTATGAAATTGTAGTTTATAGTTGGATGAAACATGAAGGAAACTTACCATTTTAAATGGAACAAATAACTCGTAAGCTGCCAAGTCCATAATGGGTACGCCACTTATGGGCCATACATGGAATTGATTCATGATGACTGGGTAGTAAGACGTGTAGAGTTCGTACCAACTCTTTAATAATGATACGGCAATTTAAGTGGAAACACTACTTACAGAATGGCAGCCTAAGCTGCTGGCTTAATTAGTGGACGTCATTGATTAAGTCGGGTTAATTGGAGAAACAGAAGAGGTGTGGGAAGAAGCATATAGGGCAGCCCACTTAACTTGAACGCCAAAGGTTAGTAAAGCTGAAATTAATAAGAGGTGAGGATTATCAATACATAGTTACTGATAGTCCTCATGACATATTAAGACCAAAGCTTGATACTTACTACAGTGGCACATACTACTGTGGTCAAGAATTATTATTTGACGAAGATGTAATTGCATGGTTACATCAATGCAGACGTAATTGGATTCTGTCCGAGGTTAAACGAATGCGTGTACATCTACGTAAATCTCGAATTAGAATATATAAAGAGTAATTGTTTCACTAAAAGTTATTGAAATTATGGGAAAGAGGTCAATATCCGACGATGACATCGTTCGGATTTTTAACACGGTAAAGGCAATGAATCCTGGGCCTTTTAAGATTACAGATGTAGTCAAGGATTTGAAGAAGAATGGCTTCCCAAGGCCAGAGAACTTCATGGCTGTTTTGCGTAAGCAGGGAGTGATTGAACCTGACGGTGCTATCTATACTAAAGGATTTATGTGGAAAGAACATGGCCCTTTGTATAAGACTAGAGTCATTGAATTGATAACTATCAGTAGGAAAGAAATGGCTAAGATACAGAGAGATGCATATGCTAAGAGAATGGCTATTAAAGCTGGCACTTATGTAGCACCTCCTAAACCTAAGCTACAAGCTGAAATGGAAGCTGTTACAGAAGCGGAAGAAGACAAACATCTGATTCCTATTACACAAGCTGAAATGGAAGCAATCAAATTCCTGAAATCGAGAGGTTATAGAATCACTAAATTAATAACAGTTGAACAGATAGTATGAAGTTTACAGTACAAGGGAACACGCCATTCAGTGCACACATTTGCCAATATCTATATGATTTGGAAAGCAACTTTGCCAAGGAGAAATTATCATTGCCACTTAGTCAGATTATAGCTCATATCTTATATGGGACTAAGAGAATCAGACTTGGTAATGAAGCTATTCCGTCCGAAGCAATCACTATTTTGGAAGAATGTATTGAAGCTAATCAGCCAATACCAATCAATTGTATCTTCGGTAGTTCTGAATCGGAGAAAGACTATGTTGATGTTGCTGAATTTCAATCTCTTCAAACGTTGAAGGATATAAGCAGGAGAGTTGCTAAATTCTACTATCCAGGCTTGAACATAAGACTAGATGTAGTAGGCGATTCAAAATATGTTAGTAAGGTGATGAGACTGGCAACAGTCTTAGGTGGTTTTACCATAGGCACACACCAATCAGCTATTAATGTGTCATTCGCTCACTACCGGCCAGCACACTATTATTATAAGTCTATTCCGTCTCGAAACATTCTACGAGGCGGATATGTTCCAGCTTGGGACGGTAGAGGTTATTTATACTTGGAATCCCCACATGATATTGTGAGTATGATAACTACGGCTGACAATCCTGACATTCTTTCGACGACTGTGGTGTTAGAAGCAAACGAAGAGACGGTAGACCTTCGTGTGGACTATCTGATACCGTAAATCCACTATTGACGAATGGTGGTAGCAAAACTTGGTCTGAAGAACCAGTAGACATACTCCGGAGTGTGTCTATGACTTAAAGGCTATATCAAAGAGTTGAAACCTGTATCTATTCGAACAGTAGGAGTTCGACTGATTAAGCATCAGAAAACAGTAGTGCAAATCTACTATAGATATTGTGTAAGAGAGAATCTACACGGTCTGCATTATATAATCAGCATGCAGATAGGTCACCAAGCAAACCTCTTTCCTGCCTGGTCAAGTGTGCATTACGGTCTGTAAGTGGCGAGCGGATTAACGCATGTCCGATTGCCGTAATGCCGCTTGTTTATTGTTTAGAATAAAGAAAGACTCTCATAACAATAAATTTAAACAAAGAGATGGAAATGAAAGGAGCACAAAGGCCAAGGAGGCCTTACCCTAATGCCGCACGTCAAAGGCGGGATGAGAATAAACCTAAGTTTGTGGATAATAATCAGTTATTCATAGACCAGTTTGTTAATCTTAAGAAATGTCTTCAGCCACGTACCTACGTGCAAGTGGCTAAAGATATGTATCCTTTATGGAAAGCTAATCCATTACTATGTACTAAGTTTATTGCATATACGAGAATGATAACTCGTAAATGTAGAATAACTACCCCGGAAGGAGTTATACAACTTGATACACAGCAAGGAGAAGGTTTGAAGAATGAAGGTATAATGAGAATGTTGTGGTTGGCAATCTATCACAAACCCACATTCCATGCCAACATTGCTTATTTTGCAGCAGCTGGATGCTGGAAAGATTTCATTACTATGATGGCTTTAGATGTTCAACTCCATGGCTTTAAGCACAGATTGGATTGGGACTTCTTCAAGAAAGTCATATTCGCAGGTCTTGCCAACGGTCAGACATGTGATTTAGTAAAGAAGTATCTTCCTCGTGTTCGTTCCAGTGTTGCATGTAAGACAGATGAGGCAAAAGCACGTAACACAGTAGCCAAATTCTTGGCGGAAGGCCTTTATGATAAACCTAAGGACGAAGGAGACTATTCAACCTATCGTAAATATAGGAAGATGAAGAATAGCGGGAAAGCAGCCCAATGGCAGCAGTTAATCAGTCAAAAGAAATTCTTGGAAATTGATTTTGACACTGTTACTGGAAAGGCGCTGGCACAGCTAGTAGGCTCTAAATTCCTCAAACATCAAGGTCTTAAAGAGAAGTATCAGAACTGGTTGAAGAACCGTAAGAAGCCCTCTAATAGCGGATTTCTACATACTCTGTTCAAACCATACGGATTGGATAAAATTGCCGAAGAGATTCCAGAATTTATGGAAACTTCTATTAATGCAAGTTTCAACGTATTCGTTGATAATGCTAAACGCAATAGAGTAGCTCCGTTGTTGGTAGTAAGAGATATAAGCCATTCTGCTAATGGTGAGATAGAGAATAGCGAAACATCTGCTTACAGTTTGGGTAAAGTATATGCTTTATATCACTCTGAACTACTTCCTACAATATTCAAAAACTCCTATGCCGTGTTAGAAGATAACATGGTTCTACGTAAGTTCAAAGGTCAGAATGTCATTGAGAAATGGAAATCTGACAAAGAAGAAGCATTATGCCAGAATCCTTCTATTATTAATATAGCAGAAATGCTGTGTAAAATGAAAGAAGATTATGGTGTGGATGAAGGAGAGTTCCCTAGAGGCTGTGTGGTAATTACTAACCATACATATTTTACCAAGTTGAACAACCAAGCATTCGTGGAATTTAAGCAAAGACTGCTTAAAGCAAATTTCAGTAAGGAATTTGTAAGGGCGTTCAAAGTTATTATTTGGAGAGTTCCTTTAGCATATAAAGGAAGACCTAATGTAGCTTTGGTTCCAGGAGTGTCAAATTGCTTCTTAGTAAATGGACTTAATAATTCAACATCCTCATTTATTACTGGAGAGAAGAGGTTCCAGGTGCCTAAAACCACCAGAGACATTTTTAAGCATGCTATGAATCAAGAGTTGCTTAATATGATGATTCTAGAGAAGGATGTTGTCAAGAAGAATGCAAGCGTGCAGAAGAAGCCTGTGAAGGTCTAAGTATTTCGCGCACCGTTTATTTAATAGTTGAATTAATGTTCTGATTGGATAGAAGATAGATTTCATTATGCATGGAGAAGAGCGCATATTTGGTATAGTAATCTTTGTGCATATCTAGTAACACTAGGTGGGAATTTATTGGATGATTCCATAGGGACTGGATAGAGATATAGTTCAGTGGTAGAACAGCTAAAGTCAATCTTTAGAAGAACATCAGTTCGAATCTGGTTATCTCTACACCATTTTATTAATATGATTCTTTCAACATATGCAGTGTCATTTCTATCTCGACTCATAGTCATTATTACGAGTTAAAGTATCTGCAATTGTTGAATAACTACTAAGCTCATCGGTTCGAGAGAATATGTGAGCTTAGTTTAATACCGAGCAAACTTCTATCGTATTTAATACATATTAACTTTTATATGTGGGAAAGATTCATTACCTTTGCACTCACACTGCGATAATTAAATACAATATCTGTTGAGGTCAAACTCGACAAACCCTTCTATGGTTCGAGAGAATAGTAGAAGTAAACTGCGGGATTCGTATAATGGTTATTATAACAGCCTTCCAAGCTGAAGATGACAGTTCAATTCTGTTATCCCGCTCATTATTAATAATAGATGAGATTATGAAAGAGACATCATTTAAGGCAGGTGTTATTGGTGGAGTATTTACCTTCTTGGCTTAGTTGCTGGGGTTCTCATATGTCATATGGTGTGTATCCGGATGACGTGGACGATTTGTCTAAAGAAGCCTATCTGGAGATGTATCTCAAGGAAACGAATCCGATTATATGTGAATCGGATGATGAGTTTATTAACATGTGTAAACAAATTAAAGGGAAATGATTATGCGGTAGATTACTTACAAGCCACCATAAGATAGTTGATTATTAATTAAGGCAATTTATTTATTAACAATTAACTATCATGGCAACAATTTAAACAAGAAATCGCGAATTTAGTAAAAGCACAGAAAGCAGCTAAGAATATTAATGACTGCTCATCAGTTTATTACAACAGAGGAAGATTACATGCAATGTATGTAGCTTATTACATATTAAAGCATAAACTAATCGGAGAAGCTATGAATGAGTATCTAGCTAAAGTTATCAAAGAATGGAAATCACTTGAAACTCAAGGTTGGTGTGGTTATTCTAAGATGTATAGTGGAGAGAAGTATTTCCGAGAAAGAGTTGATTGATACATATTCTGATGAAGAGATTGTATGTGCTAATAGACCAGAAGCTTGATGCAGTTTATGGTTGTGTACAAGGAGGTCATGCAGTAGCACAGTGGTTATTAGAACATCCTAATCAAGAGTGGAATAATAGCTATTTAATCTACTTATATGCAGACTTAGACAAATGGAAAGTAAGATTAGACTTAGTAAATAAGGACTATTCTTCATTCTATGAACCAGACCTTGGTAATCAATTAACAGCAATCGCATTACAAGATGACGGTCGCATGTTCAAGAAACTTAAATTAGTAAGAGAATGATATACAAACGAGATTATTATGTTAGTGTAGGAGATGACCATGTAGTTATCACTAAGAACCCTAATCCTCATTTAACTACATTAGAGGACCTCAACAAGAGGTATCTTTACAGAGAAGGGCAGAAGATTCTAACTCCTTTTGGCATCGAAACCATTAAGGAGATTATTAGAACTCATAGCAAACAACGTGGCTACGAATGGTTAATCCTTGTAGAAGAGAATGGAAACCAATATACTCCATTTGAACTAAATGACATAGTAGTCAAGGAACTTACACTTGAACAGTGGAATCAAATTATCGAATAGTTGATGAGTTGTGGGTAATCTCGTAAAACCCTCTGTCGCCCCATTACTTCAGTGGTAGAAGAGCAAATTCTAAACTTGTATGGCGTTGGTTCGAGTCCAACATGGGGCACTTGCGGAGGAATGAAACGGATATATAAATCATACTAGTCTCATAAGCTAGTTATATTGGGTTCGACTCCCATCTCCGCAACTACAATCATTGTACATTTGCATTTTCAGAATGCTAAGAAGACAAACAGCAATTTCCTGTATGTTGGCATAAGTAAATGAATCTATTGTCTTCTGATGATGGGTGTATAACTCAGGTGGTAGAGTAACACGCTGATAACGTGTAAGTCCTTGGTTCAAGTCCAAGTACACCCACAATACAACAATTTTCAATAGCTTTGAATAAGAAGTCTTACGGCACGAAAGAAAGTGTTTCATATTTTATGATTTTAATTAAACTAAGAGACTTCTGTAGTCCGGGATGTAGTTCAGTAGATAGAATGCGTGGTTTGGGACCACGAGGTCGCTGGTTTGAATCCAGTCATCCCGACCCCCTGTAGCATCCAAGAGAGGATGCTGATAATCCCATAATAATAAATGTGGACAACTACTCCGTTCGTGAGAATAGAGTAGTTTTAATAAGAACCATAATTAACACAATAATATATAGTTTCACTAAACAATTATCAAATCAACTCAACTCAACAACTTTTAATTTATGATTTGATTAACCTGTTTCATAGTTAAGCCCATAAGTCATATTGATACGTGGGCTTGCCCGAGAGGTTTAGGGGCTGGTCCGCAAAACCAGTTAGGACGGTTCGATTCCGTCAGCCCACTCTCGATTTAGTGAAACATAAGAAGGCGTACAGCACTAATCATTGTACAGTTTACATGTTTTTGATAACGCGCCTTCTGCGGATGATTCCGTAGCTCAGCTGGTTAGAGCACGATACTTTTAATATCGGGGTCCTGCGTTCGAATCGCAGCGGAGTCACATATGTACTAAGATTGTACATGATGTCAAAGAACGAGTTTGACCACTCAGTCTGTGAAGATAGAGTGGTTTATTTAGATTACTTATTTATTGACTAAAACTGATGTATTATGAAACTATTTAAGTTAATTAAGAAAGCAGTTCGTTGGTATTTTAGAATAGCTGCAAATAGCTATGCTTGGACACCAACAGGAGTAGTTCCTTACCATAGGGATTAACTCCGATGCAATCGGGATAGGTCAATTAAACATTATGGCAAGTTTATTAACAAGCGTTGACACCTTTTAACTTGTAGTTTGACTTAGTATCTTTGTTTTATGGAAAGACAAAGAGAAATAAGAATATGTTCTAAACACGGAGAAGCAGAGTTTGCTCTTGAGAAATCTGGACGCTGTCTAAAATGTCAAGTAGAAGCAACTCAAAAGAGACGTAACAAAGTTAAAGAGATGGCTGTAGAGTACAAGGGCTAACTGTCATAGAGAAATACATTCAGGACTTATAAAGACATAAAATTAATGTGCAGTTGGCCGAGTGGTCGAAGGCAATAGACTGTTAATCTATCGTGACGAAAGTCCCACCGCAAGTTCGAATCTTGCACTGCACGCAAACACATTAGATTATTAACATTAAATTATAAGATTATGCATAGTTTTGGTGCTTACATTGTGGGAGCTATAGTGCTAGTAGTATTGTATTACATCTTTAAAGATTCCACAATCTAAAATTGATGCGTCCTTAGTTCAATCGGTAGAACAATGGTCTCCAAAACCATGGGTTGCATGTTCGAGTCGTGCAGGGCGTGCTTATTAATTGGAAGTATGGCAGAGTTGGTCGATTGCACTGGTCTTGAAAACCAGAGGTCCTTCGGGGTCCGGGGGTTCGAATCCCTCTGCTTCCTCAACTAATTTGAATGTATTATGAAGTTTAAAGTGAAATTAAGGAGAGTGTCTACGTTAAGTAGAAATCAGATTTGTAGAGTGTACGAATCTGGAATGCGAGAAATGGTAAAACGTCCCACATTAGTTAGAGTCCTTCTTAAGGATTACAAAACTAACGAAGATGTTAATGCTTTACTTGAGCAATTAAGTGAAGCAAGCAGAGCCGCTGAACAGGATTTATATGCAGAGTATCCTAAGTTGCCCAGAAAGGCTAAGAAGGAACTCAAGAAAAGGTTGAATGCAGTCAATAATGCCTATTGTGTTGGTATTACTTTATTGCTGGCTGAATCAGATGGCTTATAAATTCATACCTACTCGATATGTAGACAATAACTCCAAGTTGTTGGCAAGAATTTACTTAAATAGGCAAAATTCTCGCCGAGTGGTATTACGAGGATACTATGATTTTGATAAAGAGAAGTTTTACATTTCATCTATATCAAAGAAGGCTAATACAAGGTCTGTGATGAAGTTCTTACTAAAGACTATAGAATGTAGTAGATTTCATTGGGAGTATTCAGGGAACTATGATGATAAGCTCTATCAAGAGTGGTTAAAGGAACATGCAGTATTTAATAGATTGTAAAATTATCGTATGAAAGGAATTAATTTAACAGGATTGGACATGAAGAAGTTTGTTGGAACCGGCTACAACCCGTCTCAAGACATTATTAACACTAATGGTAGAGACGATGGAAGAACTAAGAACGGAGAAACTGAAGGATTCTCTAATCCAAAGAAACAAAAGGTGGAGGAACCTAAAGAAAGACCAGAAGTATATTACTAGGATTAAACTCCACGCTGCCTACTGGTACAATCCAGATAAGACAGCAAGAGGTAGACATTGGACAGAATTATATAATTCTAAATATACGTTTGCCTATAAAACAACCAGCACTCCTTGTAGTTGTCCTATGTGTAAAGGGGAACGTTATAATAGGAGACAGTTTAAGAAAGAGACAAGAGAATTACTTAATCTAGAATAACTGAATGGGTAATATAAGAAGGCATCAGCACTTTTACTGTGTCATGTAGTTCAATTTGCCTTCTGATGATGCTCCAATAGCTCAGTGAATAGAGCAACGCCCTTCTAAGGCGTGGGTCGTAGGTTTGAATCCTACTTGGAGTACTAATAATAGTTAACATGATTGGGTTCGTAGAGTATTTAATTAGTAAAGGGTATAAACCTTATCGCAAGGTAATGAATCGAGAAGAATTAGAAGATTTGAAAATAACCAAGATTAGTGAAGAGGAATATGAACGCCTTAAAGATTCAGACGAAGGAGAAGCTATGGAAGTGTCAATTGACTCATTAAAAGCTGAACAAGAGAAGCTAAAGGAGTCAGCATCATTACTTGATGAAGCAAAGAAAGCCTTTTCAGCTTATTGGTTCTTATTGTCCCTCTTTATAGGACAGAATCTATGTTTGGGTGCTGTATTGTGTCAAATCTATTCAGCATGGTCTAAAGGAGAACCCTTCGGATTTATGGTACTATGTGCCATATCAATAATAGTAGCTGCTTCATATTCATGGAATGCAATAAGACCATATCGAGAAAGATATAAGAACTATAAACAAGTTCGCACTGCTTATAGTCGTCTGGTTGAAGCTAATAGAGCTGTGTTGGAATTACTGGAATATGTAGAATCTAAGCCCAAAGAAGAAAGAGCTGAAGAAGCCGAAGAGTTAGCAGAGCCAGTAGTTATGGCTGTAGCTGAACTATTCTTTGCTAGAATGGCATATACTAGGGCACTAAAAGAAGGATTAGAGTTGCAATAACTCAATATGGTGGCATTAGCTCAATTGGCAGAGCATTAGGTTGTGGTTCTAAGAGTTACGAGTTCAAGTCTCGTATGTCACCCAATTCTGCTGTTTAGGTATAAACGTATCATAAAATCTTCCTGTTTGGTTTGACTTATTCAGCAGAGTTATATTTTATCTTGAAACGGAATGCCGAGGATGTGGTTAGGTGAAAATCCTAAAGTGGAATGTAGGGTACGTTGCGTGACGAAGTAATGGGAGTAGGTGCGATGGCAGCTTAATTAATGTTGAGGCCTCGTTAATATATGTATAGCTGTACAGCACCGAAGGATTTAGACTGTCCAAAGCAACTGGCGTAATAAAGCATAAAATCCAGTGAAGACGTATGTGTAGGCAGTATGGGGCGGTAGCGCAGGTGGTCAGTTCGCGCTGGACTGAAAATCCAGAGATAATGGTTCGACTCCATTTCGCCCCACTTTAATAGATTAAATAATTATTAGTAAGATGGACAATAACTTGTATTATATCTTAGGAGGCATCGCCTATGGTATATTTATCCTACAATTCATAATATCATGGGTTGCTGGGGAGTTCGATGTCGACGTAGACTTTGATGGTGATGCTGACTTTGATGTCAGTGATGTTGTATCCTTTAAAGGATTTATCCATTTCTTCATGGGATTCGGAGGATGGACATCTATTAAGCAATTATTAGGTTATGAAGTAACCTGGATTGATTGGTTAATAGGATTCTTTATAGGTCTTGTATTTGTATTTATGCTGTATCATTTATATAAGTTCTGTATGAAATTGCAGAACCTTCCTAAAGACGAACCGAAGACTAACTTAGTTGGCAGAACTGCTACTATCTATGTACATTTAGGTGAAGGGCGCCATTTGGCATCCGTGAACATAAGTGGAGCATTGAGAGAAGTAGAAGTTGTATCTCTTAATAAGAAGATATATCCTGTCAATGAGCCAGTAACGATTCGTAAATACGAAGACAATAAATTATACATAGATTAATACCAATTTCAAGATGGAAATGACATCATTAATTATCGTTGGTGTAGTTGTACTAGTTGCAATCATTGGGATTCTATCCCGCTACCGTAAATGTAAATCTGACGAATTGTTGGTAGTTTATGGTAAAACAGGCTCTCACAAAGAGAAAGTTAGCGAACGCGACGCTAAGGTGTTTGAACATATCCAGCTTGGTAATGTTACTGTGTATGGTGATTCCAACACTGCTGGACAGTTCATGGCTAATATGGCTAAGAATCTTGCTCCGAGTTTGGAAATTGCCCGTAATTTGCCTATTGCAGATTCGCTTAAGCAAATAATCACTGGCAAGAAGCCAGAAGAATCACCGGCTAATGGTGATAAATTTCCTCCTGTAAAGTAATCCTTTTACAGTGAATTTCTAAGAAGACTTACAGCATTGAGGTAATCATAAGCGATTGATATAGCATAAATAAGTCTTCTGTGGATTGGAGAGTTGGGTGAGTGGTCTATACCAGAGTCCTGCTAAGACTCCGAACCTCAAAAGGGTTCCGCTGGTTCGAATCCAGCACTCTCCGCGCTGGCTAATAAGAGTTTGCGAAAATCATTATTAACCTAATTATTAGAATTATGGTGAAGGTATTAAATTCAAGAGAATTGAGGAGTATAGATTTAAAATCTATTCCTGATGCAGTTATCTTAGCTTTTAATACTTTAATAGTTAAGAACTGGAGTGGTAAAGCTTCTGAATTTAAGCAATCAGATGTAATAGCCTATGTAGCATCTGAAGGTTTAACTGAAGAAGAAGTAATTAAGAACCATTGGTTAGATGTAGAACCTCTATATCGAGAGAATGGTTTTGATGTGAAGTATATAAGATGTCCAGAAGGCAATAAGTTTGTATTCTGGAAGGCTTAATAAGGTATACTGGATTCGACTAGTGGTTTAGGTCGACGCACTTTCTATGCGTAAACAGGGGTTCGAATCCCCTATCCAGTGCATTAGTAATGAATTAATAATTACAGCTTATGAAAGAATGTAACAAAGTATTCTTTGGCGAGAAGGGACTAACCCAAACTTCTGCCAATCACCTGGCTAATATAGCTAAGGAAACAGTAGAATCTAATAGACAAGCTTTAGATTCTGTAGGGTTTGTGAATGTCAATATTAGCTTGCTAAGTGGAGGTAACTCTAGGACTGTGAAGACAGGTAGAAATGAGGCATATCTTGATAATGTGCCCACATTACTTCAAGAAGTTGCTAATATGAATGCCTTCTGTGCATGGATTCGTGAAGCTATTAAGGCTAGAGAAGAAGAACTTGAAATTATTAACAGGTACACATGGGATTTATATGCTACAGACGTAGCTGGATTCAAGTTGGACACCCCGATTAAGGGTCATATCCTTACCGAAGAGGAAGCAATTGCTTCATTGAGCATTGCAGAACGTATGGAATATTACAGACTAGAAGCAGAAGCATCTGCCATTGGTAAGTATATTCATCCGATGCGTCCGTTTGCAAATGCCCGTAGAGCTTTAATGGATGCCTATACTAATCCTACTAAAGTTGAAGGTTCTGGTACTGACACAATCGTGTACTCGTATGACCCGTCTGTTAGTAGCGATAAGGTAGAGAATACATTCTTTGCATTACAGCAGAAACACAGAGACATATCAGCCAGACTTAATAAGATTAAGTTTAAGATTGATAAAATGGTAAAGGATTCTGAATATGAAGTCAATCAGGCTTATAAACAAGCTGTTGATAGATTCAATTTGGATGCCAAAACCCTGTCTCAACAATGTGAAACTTGGAAAGTTGAAGAACGTAAGAAACTATTGGAACTTAAGATAGTAATTCCTAATGAGTTACAAGCAACTTATGAATTGCTAACTAAGATTTCCAATCCAGATAAATAGGTGCTATAGTCTTGAATCTCATTGGATTCTAACATAGCTTTGCGTGAGTAGTATGAATTGCATCAAAGACTCTAGTCGATGCATTGTCGACAAATTAATCGTGTTCTGTATTTCATACAGGGACGATTTCCAGCATAATTAAGTATTATTAATTCAAACCCTGTCAGTCTATTGCGAAGTTACAAAATTCCTTTGACTTTGCCCTAGATAGCAATAGGCTGGTCTTTGACTTTAATCTTAATTTTGTCATAGTTGCAATTAACTACTCACGACTATTTAACACACTGCCATCTACTAAGGGTTAGGTAATCAGTCTCTCACACTGAAAATACGGGTTCGAATCCCGTTGGCAGTACCTCGTACATAATCCTTCCAATCAGGTAACTGGTTAGGCAATAATAATCATGTACACTCTAAGGCGACGTAAGGGATAGGAGCTTAGACGGTAGCTAGCACTGTAGTACGCAATGGTGGGATAGCACCCACTTTCTATGAATTGCCATTTGGCACATCTGAATAGTGATTGGACACACGATTACAGTAAGAGAATGACTCAGCTAGCGGGAAGGGACAATATCTGAATAACTGATTGCAAGTCCAAGCATAGGTTTCGAGGGTAGGTTAAGCAAGCTTCATGGTGCATTCGTTCAGTGGCCCAGGACACCACCCTGTCACGGTGGATATCACGAGTTCGAATCTCGTATGCACCGCTTTCTTTGATTTACGAAGGAGATGTCAGCACACTTGGTAACATCGTCTCCTGTTTATGCCGACTTCGCATAGTGGTTGATTGCACGTGACTTGTAATCACGAGAGGAAACTCCACGTCAGTTCGAATCTGACAGTCGGCTCGATTGTAATCCTAGATGATTACAGTTAGATTACCACACAGAGATGCTTATTGAATTTAACATGTTAAGTGTAAATGAGCAGTTTTAAAGAGAACTATGAGGAGCCTGTTGAAGGCTTAGCTCCTAGTGCTTCTGTTAGTCAGGAATGGCAAGATGTGCCGTCTGATAGTAATGACAAATTTTATTAAACTGAAATGATTAGTATTGTATTAGGAACATTCTTTGGAGACGAAGGTAAGGGACACAACTTATGTAACAAGTACATAGGTAAGCGAGAGTCTGTATTAGTAGTCAGGTTTAGTGGTGGACATCAAGTAGGACATACTGTAAAGCATGGAGACATGATGCATACCTTTAGTAACTTTGGCAGCGGAACCTTACTTGGAGTGCCGACGTACTGGTCCGAATACTGTACTGTAGACCCAATTACCTCTATGTTAGAGGGTGCAGACTTAGCTAAAATGGGAGTTCGTCCCATTGTTCAGTATCACCCTCACTGCCAAGTTGTAATTCCCTTCGATGTCTATTCCCAAGTTAATAACGAAGAGAACTTACGACATGGTACTGTAGGTACAGGGTTTAAAGCTTGTTTGGACCGAGTTAAGGCAGGATACAGCTTAACAGTTGTAGATTGTATGAATCCTTACATACTACGTGAGAAGTTAAATGCCATAGTGGATAACTATTACAACATGTCTAGTAAATATCCCTCGATAGACCTAGACAACTGGTGTAGGTTAGCACATGCTTATTTCTTACATACAGGTACGGTTAATGAAGATTGCTTGTTAAACTATGACAACCTAGTGTTTGAAGGTTCACAGGGAATATTGCTTGACCAAAGATTCGGCATAATGCCTTATTGCACTCCGTCTAATACAACTTCACAAAACGCTTACGAGCTGTTGCGGAAAGCAGGCATACGTAAAGAAATCCAAACTTGTTATGTAACTCGTCCTTATATAACAAGGCATGGTAACGGCCCATTTCCTTCTGGAATGTCTGTTAGGGATGTCGATGACCCTAATAATAAGTTCAACGATTTCCAGAAGACGCTTAGGGCTATTGATTTCGACAAAGACCTATTCGCACACAGTGTACGCATTAACCGTTCATTTAAAGTTCCTTATAGGAATGAACGAACGGAGAAATTGTACGTATCACATTGGGATGAAGCATCTGACGCAGAGCAAGAAATGCTAGCGAATTTATGGATGTCAATACAACCCATGATATTCGATAAGTTAGTTTAGGAGTCTTCGGACTCCTTTTACTGGGCTATGGTGTAATGGTAGCACAACAGGTTTTGGTTCTGTTTGTCCAAGTTCGAATC
>ENA-ORNO01000003-ORNO01000003.1-human-gut-metagenome-genome-assembly--contig:-NODE-3-length-240799-cov-4.705496_pt1 | contig 240799 bp, 193 predicted proteins | sample MGYA00242117_ERZ509026 | MGnify/ENA primary metagenome ERZ509026 (study PRJEB26280, sample SAMEA2338710) | human gut metagenome | biome: human gut; feature: human-associated habitat; material: faeces... | reverse complement strand
GAAATAAAGATTTATTCAAATATATACGTTCTAATGACGATTTGGGTTTGATTTTATCATATCGGTAAATTCAGAACGACTGCTTATCGTATCGGCAGATTATGCCCGGCAGCTTATGAGTTCTATCCTTACGCTTCTATTCCGGTTAACCTTATATTGCATGTTTATGTAACAATATGCTCACAATATGAATATTTATACAATGGCAACTCGCTGAGAATCGCGTAGAATCAAAAATAATTTTTTCGTTACCGTATACGCCTGCTATTCGTATGTTTGTATAATGTGTTGTATGTCAGTATGTTGTGTGGAGTACGTTTCGCGCGGCTACGTTCCGTCATGCGAAAAAGGCTTTTCGGGCACACGGGAGAGGCTGTTCCGGCAATCGGAAAAGCCCGTTCGGGAACATGAAACATGCTTTTCCGGAAAACAATATGCCTTACATAAGAGGAGTAAGCGTATGTGGAGGAGACGGAAAAGAGCCGGAATGGCGTATGGAGTATGTCTGTTGCAGACTAAGAGTAGGGGTAGGGTGTGGGCTGTAGGATATGACTCTCGTTAAATATACGTCTTTCCGGCTTGCCGCGTTTCTGTTTTATAAAAAAACACGACAGTTATTTCTTACCACAAAGACTGTATAAATATTCATTTTATGAATCGTGTTTTTACAAATGCGTACGGCATTCGTACCAAAATAAACGCATTATCCTGATTCACACTCTGAATATGAGCGAGAACAGACGCTCACCGTCTATCCTGACAAGCCATAAGCATACAGCCAATAACGCGCATACAGCGACTATCACGCCTGTACCCACTCTCACCAGCCTCGGAGGTATTTCTCCTATGATGTGGCGCATTTTCTCACTTCTCAATTCTATATTTTCTTTTTCATCCATAGTTGTTTCTATTATCAATAGTCATATTCTGCAATATTCTTATCATACATAACGCACTCGCTGGCATTGTGCTGTTTATGGCGGCTGCCATGTCATGCCTGTTCAATTGCCAAGCTCAAGCTGATTCTTCACAAGTTCATAATACAGTCCCTTCTGACGGGTGAGAGTCTCGTGAGTGCCGGTCTCTGCCACGCGCCCTTTGTCAATTACTATTATCTTGTCCGCATTTCTTACGGTACTCAACCTGTGCGCGACGATGATTACAGTGCGGTCTTTACAGAATCTGTCAAGATTCTCCACTATTTTCCTCTCATTGTTCGCGTCAAGCGAGTTTGTCGCCTCGTCAAGGAATATGAAGTCCGGATTCTTGTATACCGCTCTTGCTATCAGAATGCGCTGCTTTTGTCCTTGGCTCAGTCCGGTGCCGTCACGCCCTATCTTTGTGTCGAACTTAAGAGGCAGGCTCATGATGTAGTCTTTAATGCATGCCGTCTCTGCTGCGTTCACCATCCGTTCCTTGTCAATGTCGCCGTCGTCTACGGCTATGTTCCTCGCTATCGACTCGGAGAAAATCACACCGTTCTGCATCACTACTCCGCACCGCCTGCGCCACTCGTCAAGGTTGAGCCTTGCTATGTCTGTACCTCCAATGTCTATGCATCCCTCGCTTACTGGATAATAGCCAAGCATCAGTTTCACCAGTGTCGTCTTGCCGCTTCCTGATGCCCCGACTATTGCAGTGACCTTTCCTTCCGGGATTTCTATGGATATGTTGTCTATTGTCTTCCATGGAGAATGACGGTCGTATTTGAAGCTGATGTTGTCGAGCCTTATCGTTTGCGGTCCGTCAGGTGGCATGTGCCCGTGACTGTCAGCATTCTCGTCTTTTGTCTTGTGTATCTCGTTGATGCGTTCCAGACTTATCTTTACGTCCTGCAGGGAGTAGAGGAAAACCATGAGCTGCTCCACCGGAGCGTTGAGCTGTCCTATGATGTACTGCACGGCAAGCATCATTCCGAGAGTCAGCTCACCGTGGATTACTGCCGTTGCCGACACCACGGTAATAACGATGTTTTTCAGCTCGTTGATGAATATGCTGCCAGCCTCCTCTGTCTGCTGAAGCTTGAGACTTCTCATCTGTACGTTGAAAAGGTCTGCCTGAGTGTCCTCCCATTCCCAGCGGCGACGGCGGCGGCAGTCTTGAAGCTTTATCTCCTGCATGGATGTGATGAACTCATAAGTCTTGTTGGTGTTTATCGCCTGCTGCTCGAACAGTTCGTAGTCAAGCACCTTGCGGCGTCTGAGAAACGCCGCTATCCATAGGGCGTAGACGGCACTGCCGACCATGAATATTGTGAATATCATCACGTTGTACATAAGCAGCACCACACCGAATACCACAAGACTCAGCAATGAGAATGCCACCCCGAGCGTCTGACCTGTCAGGAAACTGTTGACTCTGGCATGGTCGTTCATCCTTTGCATCAGGTCGCCCATAAGTTTGGTCTCGAAGAACGACATAGGCAGTTTGAGCAGTTTTATGAAGAAGTCGCTCACCAGTGATATGTTCACCCTCATACTGATGTGCAGCAGCAGCCAGCGGCGTATGAAGTCGAGTGCCGTCCGGCTTACCGTCAGCATGAGTTGCCCGAGCAGCACGAGCCACACGAAGCCTATGTCATGGTTCTTTATGCCCACGTCCACTATAGCCTGTGTGAGGAATGGCAGCACGAGCTGCAGCAGGCAGCCGAGGGCAAGTCCTACGGCTATCTGTACGAAGTGTTTACGGTATTTTTTCAGATAACCCGCCAGAAAACGGAACGACCGGCTCTCTCCTTCGTCGCTTGAAAGTCTCATTCGTTCGTAAAAAGCCGGTGTGGTTTCCATAATCATAGCCACTCCCCGGTCGCTGCCTTTCGCGCTTGTGCTCACCCAGTGTTCCTCCATTTCTCTCAGCGAGCGTGTCACCTGTCCTTTTCCGGGGTCGGCTATGTGGAATCGCCTGCCGTTCCTGCTGATGCGGTGCAGCACCACAAAATGGTTCTGGTTCCAGTGCAGTATGCAGGGTAGGGGAACTGTGGCGAGCTGTTCTATAGTCAGCTTTCCGCACACGCTCTGCAGTCCCAGCTTTTCCGCTGCCTCACACATGCCAAGTAGCGACACCCCTTCGTTGGTGGCGAAGCATAGCCGTGACAGATATTCGGAGCTGTATTCGGCTCCGTAGTGCTTACACACCATGCGCAGGCATGTGATGCCGCATTCCATTGAGTCGTGTTGCCTGTAGGTCTTGAATCTGCTCATTGCCTTCCAACTTTTTCATTTACCTGTTGCCCAGAACGCTTGTCTTGGTGCTGCCGTCGAAGCTTGCTTCGTTGCCGTGCTCGGTCTTGCGTCCGAAGTCGAGAGTATATCTCACGGAAAGACTGAAATATCTGCCTCTCCTCGGGCTTGACACATATTGGCTCCATTGCACGTTGTCGCTGTCAAACCACGATTTATACCATCCTTTTTTTCTCAGTACCGACTCTACCGACAGCATGGCATGCAGATTGCCTGTTGTATATTGCAGGTTTATTCTCATGCTGTTGCATAACCGTGACAATTGTCCGTTGCCGCCGCGCATGAATCCCTTGCTGCCTATGGCACCCATTGCGGTTGCGGAGAAATGTTTGTTTATGTTGTAGCTAAGATATGGATATATGCCGTAGTTGTAGAATGAGAAATGTCTTATGCCGGTGTGCATCTCGCGTGATAAGACTATCTGTGAACGCATGTTGAGTTTGCTGTTCAGTAAAGACAGCGACGGCGTGAGTCTTACGGATATAATGTCGTAGTTGCCGCTGTTCACGATGTCCTGCACCATCATGTTGCCGTCGGGATGCCATGACGGCACAATGTCGTGCATTATCTCTTCCCACGACAGGCTCGCGCTCAGTGAGAAGCTGTTTGATGGCATCCACGAGTAGGATGCCAGTGTCGACACATATCGCTGTGGCTTCAACGTGGCGTTGCCTTTTGTTCCTTCTATCTCGTTGTCCTGACGTATTACAGTGTTATAGAATGTAGGTGTTATCGCCATCTGGTATATCTCTGCGTTAGCATATATGGAGTGCTTTGTGCCGACTCTGCCGTTCAGTGTCAGATCGCCGTTGACGTATGGCGTGGTGTTATATTTTCCGTCATTCACTTTGTATGAATTGACCGGCACCTTCAGAAATGTGCTTGCCGACCAGTTGTCATTGAATCTGTGGTTGTATCTGAGTACTGTGATAAGGTTGTTGTTTATGAGTTTCTGCCTGGTGTTGTCTGTCCCGGTGTAGCGTGTCTTATATATCTCAGAATAGTATTGCACAGAAAGCGTAAGATAGTTGCGTTTGTATATCGGGAAAGCATAAGCCGCCCAGATGTTGGGAAGATACACGTCTTCCTCGGTGGCATTGAATATCGGTTTGTCGAAAGTGTATAGTGATGAGGCGTCGTTGTGATTGTATGAGAACGATGCCTTACCGTAAAGAAAGGAGTTGTGAGGAAGTTTCGGGAACTCGAAATAGGCGTCTGCGTATGGAGCCGCACTCTTCGAGGACGACCTTGTGCTTGCCGTGCCGTCTTCCGGGACGTTGTTGCCGTTGTATGTTACGCTCATGTCGGAGTTGCTGACAGGCGTGCGGTCATAGCTGAATCCTGCCGATGTGATAAACAGAAACTTGTCACTGTTGTATATGGCTTTTGCTGCTGATACTGTTCCTCTGTTGTGCTGCCGTTTCTTTTCCTTTGTGCTGCGGTTTATTATGTTGTCGGGACTGAATGTGTATCGTGTGTTGGTGTTGCTGATTATGTCGTTTATGTTGCTGTAGGATGCCATTGACATACCGGAAAGAGTCCACTTGCCGGTGTTCACCTTCACAGCCACATTGTAGTCACCACTGACGGGTTTCACAAATGTCTGACCTGCTTCGCCGAGTACATATCCGCCATACTTATATTTCTTCATCACGAGATTCACCACGGCTTCGTAGTTCTTATATTTCGGATCGGAAGGCGATTTAAGGTAATCCACATGCAACACGTCTTTAGGGCGCAGTGCCTTTACTTCCCAATCCTGCGCCTCCACACCGTCGATATAGAAGTGAACGTCGGCTCCATATGTTGTCGACACCTTGTCGCTGCTTAAATCTACAAGCAATCCTGCTACCATCATTCTTGCCAAAAGGTCGCTTATGTTGAAGGCGTGCCTTATAGCCTCCTTTGACGGAATGTATACCACTCCGTCTGGTATGGCATAACTGCGTGTGGCGTTGACCACCACCTCGTCTATATTGTGTACTTTCGCTGAATCTTTCAGCTCCTGTGCGTTGCCTGCAAGATTAAACGATAACAAAGAAATAATAAGAATGTTTCGCATAGTTATATGTTTATGTTGTTTGTAAAGCGTTTTTGGGGTTCCATTTATGTTATGTTGTTTTTCTTAAACAATCACGTATATTCTTTGCAAAATATATCAGTTTATATGGTTCATGCTATTGTGTATTTTTCAGTTATGGGGTTTTGTGTATGTTAATTTGTTATATGTAAATGTGATTAAGGAATTTTTCCATCAGTTTAAATCGTATATTTTTATATGTGACAATGCATATTATATGTTTATGATTACCGAACATTACACTCTTTTGATTGGCGGGATATATGTTCGCGGCATCTGAAAATAAATGTGTAAAACTGTACTTTGATTATTATATGTGTACACTAATAACTTACATGCAATGTTGAAGCACATATCGCATCTCAAATTCCATTTTCAGATAGTCTTCTAATGAAATGTCGATAGATTTCAAAGAACAGATGTTGTCACATATCTGTCCGGTCTCCAAGAGTTTTTGACTGCATGGACCCAAGCATAAGGGAAGAATCTTACAGTTAAGGCATCTTGCATTGTCGAACGTTGGTTTATTAATGCGTTTTCGAATTTTTTCCTCGTCCCATAGGATGCCACCTTCATCTGTCAATAATCCTTCGCTTGTCTCCGGTGTAAGTGTTCTGCCATTGCATTTATACAGTTTGCCATTGTAATTTACTATCATAAAGTCATGAGTGTCAGACGGACATGAAACTTTCTTTCTCCTGAACACTCCGTGGGTTATAGTATAGCCGGCGTTGATAAATTTTCTGAAAGTGTCAATCAACAATTCACGTTGTTCGTCGTCAACAAGATGGCGTGTCTGCCATACTCTTTCAAAATGTATTATGACATTATTCTTGTTTACACCTTCTAAATCTGCAATAAGACTGTCTATTTTTCTTAGTGTTTGATTGTCGTAGTTTATTCTTATTGTTACAGTCGGATCATCCGTGAAAGTGTTTTTTATGGAATTAGAGATTATTTTAACTGCGTTTATAATTGTATCATAAGTACCTTTATTATCCTTTTTCCATATTCTTACACTGTCATGTTTTTCCTTAGTCCCGTCAAGTGTGATTTGGAATAAAGGGTTTATATCATGCAGTTTACCAATCATATCCTCATTAATTAATGAGGCGTTGGTCACGAAGAATGTAGAGAATTTTATTCCGTTACTCTCGGCAAACTCCTTGATTCTGATAGACAAAGGATATGCAATATCATCAAAGTTGGTTAATGGCTCTCCTCCAAAAAAACCGATTAGAAGTGATTCATAATGTTTTGTTTTTAATTTGTTTATTACTGCATTGTATGTTGTCTGCATTACCTTCGGAGACATTAACGAGTTGGCAACATGTGACTCATAACAATACCAGCATTTGAGATTGCAGTCTTGAGTTGGATAAATCATTATATATAAGCTGTCATCCCCTCTGACTGCTTTATCATAATTTGACTTTATTATTGATAATTCATTGGTGTCATCGTCAATAATCATTCCTAATGATTTTAGATTCTCAAAAACAGCCTTGTGATTATAATGAAACTCACTGAAATCTTTTGTTTCATTGAATTCCGTAGCAATTCGATTCGACAGACCGACAAACTTATCAGTAAATGAATTGTATATTATACAAAAGCCTTTTGCAGGAATCAGTATATTATATTTACTGTGTTTCATATGTATCTAATTTAAAGACATAAATTATTAACGAATACAGACATAAAGTTTATGATATATTTGTAAATAATTTATGTCTTGATTCATAATTTTTTCATGTAGGATAGAACTTCTCACTCGTGTTCTGGTGTACCAGGATTAATTGGTGTACCAGGATTAATTGGTCCAGTCGGTCTGTCTGGTTTAATAATAGGATCAATATTTTTTATAAATCCTCCACAGTTGATGCCGCATGAGGTTCCACAATTTGATCCACAATTGTTTCCACAATTACTTCCACAACTGTATACGAAGATTCTGTGTTTCAATTTCCACGAAATTTATATATAGACTGAAGTTTTGTAATCTTTGATTAATATAGTTTTGGCTTTCTTATATCGCAAAGTAACGTTAAATTCGTATATGAAGCAAATCAAATGTCAGTTTATATTTCACAAAAATTTCACAAAAAGGTATACTATCGGTTGTCAAATGATTAACTGTTAGTAGAGCTTAATGTATTAATGGTTTGATTATAAGCTGATTATATATGTGTCAAAATCTTTCGGAGAGCCGTCAATACCTGTTAATTTCATCAACAATCTTTTACGGATATTCGATATGTTGGATTGTGACAGGTCTGTCAATATGCTTATGTCTGATGGAGTAAAGCCTGTCCTGACCAGCAGACATATGATATATTCATTGTCATTTACAATGTTTTCTATTCTACGGAATTCAGGTTCGTCAATGACGACTTCTTTCAGCATCGCCATTTCTTCACTTGACATGTGGACAAAATCTTTCCTTGCATGGTGCTTCAATTGTTTTACTATAGTTTTGTCAGCGTATTTGTCAATATTGCAGCCCTTCGCGTTTATCTTTTCATATTTTTTGTTTTTACGGTTAAGCTCTTCTATTAAGGCGTCCTTTTCCTTTATTATATTGACATATTCGGCTTTCTGCCTTTCGCCAAGTCTGTGAAGTCTGTCAATTGACTGTTCAAGTTTGTGTATCTGGCGTTTATTGTCGTCGTTGGTTTTTCTCTGCAGTTCTATTTCTCTACATTTCTCCGTGATTACATGTGCCATAAGCTCTCTTCTGTGTTTATGGATGCTGCACAGTCCAATACGTGTTTTCTTAAGAGTGTCAATTTGTTTTTTATAATTCATCACATCTCTTATGTGTGCCCGCCTTTCTATCCTTATATAAGCCCAAAAGGCTAATGCTACAAGTGGTACCGTGATTATAATGGCAATCGTAGTCCCGGTCCTGTTGAAAGTGTATACATTGGCTGACTGCTTATCTACTGTACATTCATTCATGTGTTTCTGTTGCAGATGCACCGATTTATTATATCTGACATATTGCCGTTGATTCGCTTCAGGCAATGAGTCTGCATATGGCGTGTTTCTCGTCAACGTATTATCTCCACACGAAAATAGCGTAATAAACGCAAGCGATAGTGCTATGTGTGTTATTATGGTTTTATAATATACAAAAAAGTGGGTCTCAGCCATCTTCATACTTTCTTGCTTTGATATTATTGTTTACGTTTTGTTTCAAGCAAAGATAGCAATTTTACATCAGATGGGAAATAATATTTACAGTTTGTTAGGCAAGATGTCGTATATCTATCCATCTTTCCGTGTTATGTAACAACAATGTGTGATTCAGTCTGTCGTTTGATATGCTTTCCGGTAAGAATATGGCAGTATGTCTTGAAGATTGACGCTTCAGGAAACAATAGGTTTTGTCTATAATGAAAGTAATAAGAAGACAGTTATTCTATATGGATTCTATTAATATTGCAGTTTAAGGGTTGTTGTATAATAATGCTTGAACAAACTCTCAACAGAGTAGGGGTGTTCTTTGAAAAGTCCGAACATTGCGCTTCCACTTCCGCTCATTTGTGCATACACGGCTCCATTACTGTACAGCGTGTTTTTTATTTCCTGCAATTCAGGATAATCCTTGAATGCCTGTTCTTCGAAATCATTTGACAGCAGGTCTTTCCATGTCTCCACCGGCTGTCCTACAATGTCACGGCAACACATCTCCGGATAATGAGGGTGTATGTGTGCATATGCCTCTTTTGTAGATATTGCTACGGATGGCTTTATTATAACCGCATAGTAGCCTGCGAGTGTCGTTGCCATATTGACAGGTGTGAGACAAGAGCCTATGCCGGTTGCAAATGCAGGCTTTGAATCGATGAAGAACGCGCAGTCAGCCCCAAGTCTGGCAGCATATTCTTTCAGTCTGTGGTTGCCGATGTTTAACCCAAACAAATCATCAAGTGCCCTTAGCATGTATGCGGCATCGCTCGAGCCTCCGCCCAAACCAGCCTGTGAAGGAATGTTCTTGAACAAATGCACATGTATACGCGGTATGTCATAATCAGACGCAATAATATTGTATGCCTTGACAATTATATTGTCCTTATCCTCACAGTCTATTTTATTTCCGGAAATCTTTATGTCACATGCCGTTTCAGAAGGAAAACGTTCGTCCATGACATTTATTTCCAAAGCATCGTACAATGGAACAGGAATAAATACAGTTTCCAGATTATGATAGCCGTCCGCACGTCTTTCTACAACATTCAGACCGAGGTTTAACTTTGCACAGGGTGATACCAGCATGATGATTTAGTATAAGATTATGGTTGAAGCATTAAGCTCCAACCATAATGATGTGATATATTGTTTATTTATTTGATTTTATCTTATCCACATATGCGTCTATTACAGCGATGGCAGTCACATTTACAATGTCGCGTACTGAACTTTCGAAATCTGTGAAATGTATCGGTTTGTTCAGTCCCATCTGTATCGGACCGATTATCTCCGCATCCGGATCCAAAGCCTGAAGCAGCTTGTAGCTTCCGTTGGCACTGCTCATGTTCGGGAAAATGAGCGTGTTCACATCAAGTCCTTTCAGACGTGTGAACGGTTATTTGTCGTCTCTTAGTTCTTTGTTTAATGCAAAGTTTACCTGCATTTCACCGTCTATTATCATATCCGGATACCTCTGTTGCAATTCAGCTACAGCATTGTGAACTTTCAACGGGCTTCCTATGTCGTCTGTTCCGAAGTTAGAATAGCTTATCATCGCAATGTGTGGCTCCTCGTTGAAGAATCTCACCGTATGTGCGGAAAGCCTTGCGATATCAATGAGCACACTTTCGTCTGGATGACGGTTTATCAGAGTGTCCGCAATATAATATGTTCCTTTCTTTGTATTGAGGATGTGCATCGTCCCAAACGTGTTGTATTCCGGACGTATGCCTATTACTTCCTTTGCAACCTTTATGGTGTTTGAGTATTTGGTGTACAAACCTGTGATAAACGCGTCTGCCTCACCTGTTTCCACCATCATCATTCCAAAATAGTTGCGTTCATACATTTTGTCGTATGCTTCCTGGAACGTGTAACCTTGGCGTGCGCGTTTTTCGGCAAGGTGTTTTGCAAATGTGGCACGGCGTCCCTGTTCCTGATCCGCACGCATATCTATGAGCTGAATGCCGGTCAGGTCAAGTTTAAGACGTTGCGCAAGACGATTCAGTCTGTCCGGATTGCCTAACAGAATTGGAATGCAGATGCCTTCCGCTTTTGCCTGCACGGCAGCTTTCATCATTGTCGGATGCGCTCCTTCCGCAAAAACAACACGTTGAGGGTGCATGCGGGCTGTGTCATGCAAGTTGCGTGTAAGCTTGGTCTCCTGTCCAAGTAACTGCATCAGGTTCTTTTTGTACGAATCCCAGTCAGTTATAATGTGGCGCGCAACACCGCTTTCTATAGCACTTTTTGCAACAGCTGCACTTACTTCTGTGATAAGGCGCGGGTCAACCGGTTTGGGAATGAAATATTTCGGCCCGAACGTAAGGTCGTTTACATGATATACTTCATTCACAACGTCGGGAACAGGTTGTTTTGCCAAATCTGCAATAGCGTTCACAGCAGCCAGTTTCATTTCCTCATTTATCGCTTTTGCGTGTACGTCAAGCGCTCCACGGAATATATACGGGAATCCTATGACATTATTTATCTGGTTAGGATAATCGCTTCTTCCTGTTGACATAAGTACGTCGGGGCGGCTTGCCATCGCATCCTCATAACTGATTTCAGGGACAGGATTGGCAAGAGCAAACACAATAGGATTATCATTCATCGAACGTATCATGTCTTGGGTGAGTATATTCCCTTTTGACAATCCTACAAACACGTCTGCTCCATTTATAGCCTCTTCCAACGTATGTATGTCTGTGCGGTCTGTAGCAAACATCTTCTTTTGCGGAGTCAGGTTTTCCCGATCCTTAGTGATGACTCCCTTGGAGTCAAGCATAACGATGTTTTCTAACTTCGCTCCCAATGCAACATACAGTTTTGTACAGCTGATAGCTGCCGCACCGGCTCCGTTTACAACAATCCTTACTTTTGATATGTCTTTGCCGGCAACCTCCAATGCATTCCTCAGACCCGCTGCGGATATTATGGCTGTTCCATGCTGGTCGTCGTGCATTACGGGTATATCAAGGGTTTTCTTTAATCTTTCCTCTATATAAAAACATTCAGGAGCCTTGATATCCTCAAGGTTAATACCGCCAAAGGTTGGGGCGATTTTCTCTACCGCCTCGCAGAATTTCTCCGGGTCTTTCTCGTCTATCTCGATATCAAAAACATCGATTCCACCGTATATTTTGAACAGAAGACCTTTGCCTTCCATTACAGGCTTGCCGCTCATGGCACCTATGTCACCAAGTCCGAGTACAGCGGTTCCATTGGAAATCACTGCGACAAGATTACCTTTATCCGTATATTTGTAAACATCGTTCGGATTTTTTTGTATTTCAATACACGGATAGGCTACGCCTGGTGAATATGCAAGACTGAGGTCTGTTTGTGTATGATATGGTTTTGTTGGTTTTACTTCAATTTTGCCCGGACGTCCGTTCATATGATAATCCAGGGCACTTTCTTTTGTTATTTTTACCATATACTTATATTTGATGATTTTCTTTTTATTTGAATACGAACGCAAAGTTAATAAAAAACTGACAAAGCGATTTCGGTTTCACATTTTTTTTATAACTTTGTCACAAAACTAACATGTATGCATAAAAACAGTTCTCAGACAAACTACAGACAACAGCTGCGCGAGAAGATACTGCAAACATCAATGGCTGAGTTTATGAGCAAAGGTATCAGAGCTGTTAAAATGGATGATATTGCGGCACTATTGGGTATATCCAAGCGTACGTTATATGAGATATATTCAAATAAGGAGGAGCTTTTGCTTGAAGGTGTCAAGTATCAGGAGGAACAATATGACGCCCACATGAAGTCGTTTGAAAAGGATCCTTCCCATAATGTTATTGATATAATAATAGAGTTCTATAACAGACAGATTCGGTGGCTGTCCGGCGTGAATCCCTTATATTTTTCAGACATACATAAATATGACCAGGTAATGTCATATTTTGAAGCCCGCGATTCTGAACGTAAGCAAGATAAAATGAAGTTTTATCAGCGCGGGGTGCGTGAGGGCGTGTTTCGTGATGATGTTGATTATGATGTACTTTCACGAATATTGAATGCTTCAATAGAGTATGTGAAGCAGTCGAAGATGTATAAAGAATATGATTTTACCCGTATCCTCAACAATATCATCATTCTGTTCATACGCGGTGTATGCACATACGACGGTATCAGGCAGTTTGATGCCCTGCTGAATTCGCGCCTATAAGCGCACTGCGCTTTTGACGCCTTTTATCGTCCTCAGCTTTCTCAATAGTGATTCAAGTCTTGATGTGTCGTCTATCTGAATTACAATATTGCCCCTGAACAGTCCGTCGTTGCTGTCGATGTTTATAGATCTCATAACGATTTTCTCTTCTTTGGAAATGACGCTTGTGATGTTGTTTACAATGCCGATGTCATCGTTTCCTATTATTCTCAAGGTAATATTATATTGAGAAGAACCTTTCCCGCTCCACCGTGCTTTTACTATTCTGTATCCGAAGCGTTTTCTGAGTTCTGGCGCATTTGGACAATTGGTACAGTGAATCTTTATTCCTCCGTTTATAGTGACAAATCCGAATATCGGATCACCATATATAGGATGGCAGCATTTAGCGAGGGTATAGTCAATTCCCATAAGATCTCTGTCGATAACAAGAACGTCCTCATGCGTGTGGTCCCTGTCATCATTGTGATTCTCATAACTGAATTCCTCGGCAGACCGTATGACTCCCGGACCGTTCAGATTCAGATCATGATTTCTGACATCAATATACGTTTCTATTACATTGTTTATGTCGAGTTTCTCGTCTGTCAGTTGTTTGTAGAAGTCGGAAGTCTCCTTGAACCCTAATTTTTTTATCATGTGAGCCATTATGCTCTCATCCATTTCTATTTTCCTGTTCTTGAGCTTTCGGGCAATCATTTCCTTTGCGTACAATCCTTCCTTAACCTGAGTCTCTCTCAGTGCAAGTTTGATTTTCGATTTTGCCCTTCCTGTCTTTACTATATTAAGCCAGTCGCGTTTGGGAGTCTGATTGCTCTGTGTTATTATCTCCACCTGATCACCGGAATGCAGTATTTCTCTTATCGATACATTCTTGTCATTAATTCTTGCCCCGACACATTTGTTGCCTATACCGGAATGAATATGGTATGCGAAATCAAGTACTGTCGCTCCTTTGGGAAACTTGAACAGGTCGCCCTTTGGGGTGAATACAAACACCTCGTCTTCATATAAATCCATTTTAAACTGATCCATAAGCTGCATGTCGTCGTTTGTCTCGAGGGCATTGCGTATGTTTCCCAACCATTCGTCAAGACCGGTCTCTCCCTTGATGCCTTTATATCTCCAATGGGCGGCAAGTCCGCGTTCTGCTATCTCGTCCATCCTTTCTGTGCGTATCTGCACCTCCACCCATTTGTTTTCAGGACCGAGTACGGTTATGTGCAGACTCTCATAGCCGTTTGATTTAGGCACAGAAAGCCAGTCGCGCAGTCTTTTGGGATTTGGCATATACATATCCGTAATGAGAGAGTATGTCTGCCAACAAAGCATTTTCTCTTTTTCTACGGGCGAATCAATGATAATACGGATTGCAAACAGGTCATATATCCCCTCGAAGGCACATTTTTGTTTTTTCATCTTCTGCCATATGGAATGAATGCTTTTGGTCCGTCCTTTCACATGGCATTTTATTCCCATCCTGTGCAGTTGTTCTTCAATTGGCTGTATGAATCTTTCTATATATGCATCGCGTGATTTCTTTGTGGCGTTGAGTTTTTCCTTTATTGCATAGTATGCGTCATGTTCAAGATATTTGAGACTTAAATCCTCAAGCTCGCTTTTCAGCTTGTATAGTCCGAGTTTGTGGGCGAGTGGGGCGTAGAGATAACTTGCCTCTTCTGATACTTTGCGTTTTGCCTCCTCATTGTCAGTGTCCCTTATCTGTCTCATCAGACACACTCTTTCTGCTATCATAATCAAAATGACACGCATGTCTTCCGCAAAGGACAGCAGCAGACTTTTGAAGTTCTCACTCTCAATGACCGGATTCTTACTGTACAGGTTCTGGATTCTCACAAGTCCGTGTATTATCTGTGCGACGCCCTTGCCGAATGTGGTTTCTATTATTTCTATGGAACTGTCGTCATTCGTGACAATGTTATACAGTAATATAGCCAACACACAGTCACGTTTCATGCCTATCTCCTGCAGTTCGATTTCTGCTGTCTGAATGCTTAGCAATATCGGATTGAGTCCGAATACGTCTCTCTCTATACTGTTTTCGTCAATCGCAGTTTTTATGAACTGTCTCAGGTTCTTTTCGTCATCAGGCATCAGAGATTCGCCCAACACATCGCGTAAATACCTTATGATGCGTACAGACTCTGTCTTTTCGTCCTTTGTGAATCTTAATATTTCTGCCATAACTGTGTTTATCTATATTAAGTTTGGACACAAAGTTACAAAAAATACCTTTAATGTTTCGCGTTTATAAAAAAAGTAACTAAATTTGTAACGAGTATACAACAATTTACATAAACTGACTGATATGTTATCTCAAAAAGACCTAAAGCAAATATCATTAATTGGAATCACTGAAGAACAAGTAGAACATCAGCTTGATGATATAAAGAAGGGTTTCCCGTTCCTCAAGATTGAATCTGCCGCTTCCGTCGGAAAGGGCATTATGTCACCGTCGGAAAATGAGATGAATGATTATCTTGCCAAATGGGACGCTTATCTTAACGGAGGACATAAGATTGTCAAGTTTGTTCCTGCAAGTGGCGCGGCAAGCCGCATGTTCAAGAATCTATATTCTTTTATGGACGCAGACTACAGCAAGCCTGAAACAGAATTTGAGAAGGTGTTTTTTGAAAACATTAAAAAATTCGCCTTTAAGAAAGAACTGTGCAACACATGCAAGAGGAATGAGGGCAAATGCGTGACATGTCTGATTGACAATGGTGAATACAAGGCTATTGTTGAGAATCTGTTGGAGCCGAGGGGCTTAAACTACGGGAGGCTTCCTAAAGGTCTGCTACTTTTCCACAGTTATGATGACGGCCCGCGGACACCGATGGAGGAACATCTTGTTGAAGCCGCGCTATATGCCAAGTCTGACGGGAAAGCAAACGTTCATTTCACCGTATCACACGATCATATTGAGCTTTTTAAACAGAAAGTTGCAGAGAATGCTGATAAGTATGCGGCTATGTTCAATGTAAAGTATGATATAAGCTTTTCAGAACAGAAAGCCAACACAGACACAATTGCGGCAAATCCGGACAATACAGCGTTCAGAAATGAAGACGGATCGTTGCTTTTCAGACCAGGCGGGCACGGTGCCCTGATTGAAAATCTAAATGATATTGACGCTGATGTTATTTTCATAAAGAATATAGACAATGTTGTGCCTGACAGACTGAAGGATGATACTGTTAAGTATAAGAAATTGCTTGCCGGCATCCTTGTTGATCTTCAGTCACGTGCATTTGCTTATCTTAATCTGCTTGATACAGGCAAATACACTCACGCACAACTTGAGGAAATAATTCGGTTTGTACAGAGAGATTTGTGTTGCAGACGTACCGACATAAAGGAACTCGAAGATGCCGAGCTTGTGATATATCTGAGAAACAAACTGAACAGACCAATGAGGGTTTGTGGAATGGTGAAGAATGTGGGCGAACCGGGTGGAGGTCCGTTCCTTTGCTACAATCAAGACGGCACTGTGAGTCTTCAGATTCTTGAATCAAGCCAGATAGACAAGAGTAATGATGAATATTTGCGTATGTTCAAAGAGGGCACTCATTTCAATCCTGTTGACCTTGTATGTGCCACAAAAGACTACAAAGGCAGACCGTTCCATCTTCCGGATTTCGTAGACAAGTCGACCGGATTCATCAGCTCTAAAAGCAAAAACGGAAAAGAACTTAAGGCTCTTGAACTTCCCGGTTTGTGGAATGGAGCAATGAGTGATTGGAACACGGTGTTTGTAGAAGTCCCCATATCAACGTTCAACCCAGTCAAGACGGTCAACGATTTGTTGAGAGAACAGCACCAGTAAGCAATTTATAATTACACACACCTATTATAAGTTATATTTAATCCCCGAGAGTCATATTGTTACTTTCGGGGATTTCCGTTCTTAATCCATAGTCAGCCGCTTGCTTTCATCCGCATTTCATGCTGCTGGAATATAAATATTTTTGGAGATAAAACGAATCAAGTGACTTCTGGATATTCATATACGGACTTGAATCGTATGCTTTTTCCTTATTTTCATTATATTATATTGAAATATTCAGGAAACACAAAATTACTGCGTATGTTTATGATGTCAGTCTTGTCCATGTGTTGAAATGTATTATGACTGTACGCATGAATGGTTACGGACTATTGTGAAGATATGATAACTTTATGCAAAGTTATATAAATAAATGTTCTGCTGTTTCTGTCATAGAATATATTTTTGTATATTCACTGCGTTAAACACACAAACCTCTAACAAACAAATTAAATTATGAAAACACATGTATTTATGGTTTTTGTCATCTTTTCTGAGTTTACAATTCCTTATAACAATTTGCATTCATGATTTTATTGACTGTATGTAACACGTTTTATTATGTATGGAACAGAGTATTTTATTATATGTATTTGTTGCATTATCGTATCAAGATTTTGGGAAACAAATAATTTACCCATAGCAGTTATTATGATTGTAGGATTAGCTTTTAACATAGCGTCCATAATATATAAAAGTATAGTTTATAAAAAAATGACATAAGAAACATTATAGAGAAATGCTTTATATTGATTGGAAGTATAATATTGTTTGTGGGAATTATATTACTATTTAAAAATTGAGAAATTCTTATGGATATAAAACATATTCCTCACAGAATTATATGCTTTCCAAGATATTATAAAAAATGGAAATGTAAAATATTCAGCACCGGTCTAAAGATATGACAGGTTCTATTTTCAAAGAAAAAGTTATGAGTGATTTAAATATGACAATAGGAAAGCTATTAAACTTTTACCGATATATTTTGGGAAACACACATGTTTTCAAAGTCTTCCGGTCAATGTCTTAACAGGAAATTTCCTTGAGAATATATCGTACAAAAATAATTCGATATGCCGTATTTACTGATGTGACAATTTGTAATTATGAGTTTATTAATCGTATATAATTTGTTTTTACTATGTATGAAATAGAGTATTTCATCCTATGCATAACTATCATCGTTGTATTAAGATTTTGGGACATGAATAATTTACCCATGGCAATTATTATGATTATAGGATTGACATTTAATATAGCATCTGTAATATATAAGAGTATTGTTTATAAAAAGAATGATATAAAAAATATCATAAGAAAAATCCTGATATTGATTGTAAGTATTGTATATTTAGTGTCAATCATATCATATCTTAACAGCTGAAAACTTCAGGGAGGGAATAATACTCCTCCCCGGGTCATATTTACTGTTATGCTTAATATCGTTAATACGTATTTTATGTTTGGAATACGACTGCAACTCATCATAATAATGTGTTCATGACGTGTGTCAAAAAAGTGCAGATATTATATAATACTTTCCTTGAATTATCGGAGCGAATTGAAATTATAATACAACATTTACAGTTATGATTACTGTCAATTCCATGCTTCACGTCTGTTTGATTCATTGGGGTATTGTGGATGTTTCTTATTATTTTTCGTAAAAACAGTACCAGCAAACGCGATGAGAACTTGCTTTTAAATATCCGAGCGCAGCCTGTTTTATTTTAAAACAATGATGGCGTATGCCCAGTAGAGACGCAAAATTTTGCGTCTCCCGGGCAAAAGTCGTAGCAATGACATGCGTCCCTTCACCTCGGTTCTTGTACATCCTTTCTTGTGAGACTCAAGATTTTACGTTTCTACTTTGGATAGTCCGCGTATAATATCGCGATATTTTCATATATAAGACAGTGACTGCACCGCAATAAGAGTTTGCTTTCATATTTGCCTTGTGCGCCTGTTTGTCAAAAAATACAGTCTATAAAAGAAAAACTTTTTTATTCAAATTTTATTATATCGTATATTTTTATTATCTTTGCACCCGAATTAAGGTTTCGTAGCTCAGTTGGATTAGAGCAACAGCCTTCTAAGCTGTGGGTCCTGGGTTCGAATCCCAGCGAAATCACCGAAAGACTCCCGAAATCAGAAAATACACTGACTTACGGGAGTTTTTTGCGTTAATATCGGACATAAATTATTCATTTTCAGATAATTCAAATTGCCATATGTCATATTGTTTTATCCTAAATGTTGTATAAGAATCACTTTTATTAGTTTAAAGACTGTATTAGTCATTACATGAGTTCGGGATTAAAATAAACTGAAATAAGTTCGAAATCCTTTAAATAAGGCGTTTCTTTATCTTTTGAAATTTATCCGTCACAAGAAAATAAAATCTTGACCTATAAGAAAAGTCATATCATATGAACAGCCTTCTTGATTTTATATATGATGTGTAAGGTTACGTCAGGAAGTAGTTGGAAATAGTATGGCTGAAGCAGGATGGAGTAGGGATGAGTAGCTTTCAAGCAGGCTGAATGTATTTTACTGCTGTTTGATGACGGTGTCTGGCTTAAATCGTATACCGTGATGTCTCTATGTATGAAGTAAAAAATATTGACAAAATATTTCAACGAAACAGATTTGTGCGACAACCTGAAAATAGGTTTAAAGCACGTTTGCCTATACTGTTTTTCGATATAATTGATATAATGGAGAAATCGTGGCTTACTTTTCCAACAGACACATCTTCTCGTAATTTCGTAGCGAACTATATGTTGCACCGTATTAGTCTACAGGAATTCGTGTATTCTGTCTTTTTTGAGAGATGTCAGGTTATTTCACTATGCTTCAAATAAAATATCTTACCATCGGAAAGGCTGTTTCATACCGTTATATAGCCTTTATTGTGAGCTCATATGGGCTTTCCTGTCACATGAGAAAGCCTTTTCCGTAACGTATAAAATTGTTTTCTAAGATATAAAGCATGCGATATGCCTATATCCGGTGTATTATGTTGATGTGTCAAAAAACGCGCGTACGTTTACAGATGGGTTTCTGTTTGAGTCTGGGCGATTCTCAGCGACTCACGCTGTCCGAATATTCCTTCTTTATCAACTATATCGTAATTATTTGTCATGTGGTATTTCTGGTAGAGTTATATTAATCCGCACGTCATAAGCGTAAGCGAAAGGTTGTTGTTATACAGTCCTAAAACGATACTATTAGTGTCAGTGCATGAGTGCAATAGATGTATACAATATAAAAAAACTCGACCATTAATCTATAATGGTCGAGTTTTTTATTGTCATTTTAATGTTTTGCCTGATTGTAAGGATAAATATTCCTATTATCTTACACTGAATTTATATGCGACATGACTGTAGTATTTCTCTCCAGGTTTCAGATAAGGAGACGGCCAGTCTTTCTTGTTTGGTGAGTCCGGATATTTTTGTGTCTCAAGACAAACGGCAGATTGTTTCGGATATGCAATACCCTTCTTGCCTTTTATTGTCCCATCCAGGAAGTTGCCGGTATAAACCTGAATGCCAGGCTCGTTTGTGAACACTTCCATAAAGATGCCGCTTTCGGGAGAGTACAGAGAAGCTGCAACCTTCTTGTCATCGCCCTTTCCGTCCTTATATGTATTCAGACACCAGTTGTGGTCATAGCCTTTGGCATTCTTGATTTGTTCAAATGTAGTATCTCCGATTGTCTCGTACAGAGCATGGCGCTTTGTGAAATCCATAGGCGTACCATATACGTCTCTTATCTCACCTGTTGTCATGAATGTGCTGTCAGCAGGAGTGAATTTATCTGCATTTATATATAAAACCATATTTGTACCAGCCTTTGACGGGTCACCGGAGAGGTTGAAATAAGAGTGGTTTGTCATGTTTACGACAGTCTCCTTGTCTGTTGTCGCCTCAAATTTCATGTCCAGAGTGTTGTCGCTCAGCAATGTGTATGTTACAGTAGCAGTGACGTTGCCGGGGAAATTGTTGTCACCATCAGGTGAGTTCATTACCAGCCTTAAGGTAGTATCATTGAGCTGCTCTCCTTCATATACCTGATATTGCCATCCTGACGGTCCTCCATGCAGACAGTGTCCATAGTTGTTTATTGGAAGCTGTACCTTTTTACCGTCGATGGTCAGCTGTCCTTTGTTTATACGGTTGGCATAACGGCCTATAGCTGCACCGAAATCGCTCGGACTGTTTACAGAGTCTGCATATTGTGCAATGTTGTCAAAACCTAAAACCACATCCGTTGGAGCGTTGTTCTTATTGGGTACACATATTGAAACAACACGTGCTCCAAAGTTTGTCACACATACTTCTGCTTTCTCGTTCTTGAGTATGTACAACTGCACTTTTTTGTTGTTAATTATAGTGTCAAACTTTGCCGGGTCAAGTCCTGATTCTGTTAGATTCGCGTTACCACCGGCGCATGAGGATATTAATGTAACGACAGAACCCAATCCTAATAAAATGTTTTTTATATTCTTCATATTATTAATCGTAGATTTATTATTAACTGATTTAAAGACCATTAGCATATTTTGCGTGAACCGTCGCCGATAACAACATCGTATACTTTAGGCTCTTTACCGTATTTGGCGTAATACTTTTCTTTTGCGTCTGCAATGAATTTATCATACAACTCTTCTTTTACAAGATTGATTGTGCATCCGCCGAATCCGCCGCCCATTATACGGCTGCCGGTAACACCGTTTTCTTTTGCAATGTCATTAAGAAAATCAAGTTCTTCGCAAGACACTTCATATTCTTTGCTTAAACCGTAGTGAGTCTCATACATCTTTTGTCCTACGGTTTCATAATCACCGGCATTCAATGCATCACATACAGCAAGTACACGGTCTTTCTCGCCAAGAACAAAATGAGCGCGCTTGTAATCCTCCTCGCTTATCTCTTCTTTCACCTCATCAAGTTGTTCCCATGTACAGTCGCGAAGAGTCTCAAACTTAGATTCTGGATGTTTGGCTGCGATGTGTTTGACTACATTCTCACAGCTGTTGCGTCTGTCATTATAAGGTGAGCCTGCAAGTTCGTGCTTAACGCAAGAATTAAGTAATACAAGTTTATAACCGACAGGTTTGAACGGGAAGTACTCGAATTCACGGCTACGGCAGTCAAGGCGCATCAGACAGCCTTCTTTACCGAATACGCTGGCAAATTGATCCATTATGCCGCAATTTACTCCACAATAATTGTGTTCTGTTGCCTGTCCGGCAAGAACCATATCCCATTTGCTTACTTTATTGTCTCCGAAAAGATCGTTTAATGCAAATGCAAAACAACTTTCAAGCGCTGCTGAGGAAGACATGCCTGCGCCTAATGGCACGTCACCGGCGAATGCAGTGTTGAAACCTTTCACGTCAACGCCCAATTTTTTCATTTCCTGTACAATTCCGTAGATATACCGTGCCCAGCTTGCACGTGGTCCGTTCGGATCGTCGACTTTAAATTCCACACGGTCTTTGAGATCGATGGAATAGCACATGATTGTGTCAAGTCCATTCGGGCGAATCTCTGCCATAATGCCTTTATCTACAGCACCGGGGAAAACATAGCCACCGTTATAGTCAGTGTGCTCGCCTATAAGATTTATTCTACCGGGTGACGTGTATATATTTCCTGTCTTGCCATCAAAGTGTTTAATAAAACGACTTCTTACATATTCAATATCCATAATAATAAATTTTAAAGTTATGTGTTAGTAATTCTGAAAATCGGTTTATAATATAAAGAGGATGTGTCTGTGCGAAGCATCCTCTTTACTTGTATTTACACTGGAATATCCTTGTTTACATTTTTACATCCGCTTACTCCGTAATAGAGAATGTAAGCAAGCATCGCAATAACAAGCCAGTAACTTGTTATGTATCCAGCAGATGAAGCGATGAGATTCTGAATGAGAGGCATCACACCTCCACCGACTACCATTGTCATAAATATACCTGATGCCGCAGCTGTATATTTGCCCAAGCCTTCTACTGCAAGGTTGAATATTCCACCCCACATGACGGATGTGCAGAGACCGCAAAGAACAATAAACAGACACTTTACTGGAACTTCAAACATTGCGAAACCGTCTGCCGCACTATAGCCGGGCATCGACATTTGGAGATTTGCCGGAAGGAATATGGCAATAAGCAATAATATTATGGCAGTTGCCGCAACCGTAATAATCTGTGCTCTTGTAGATACATAACTGCTGATAAAGCTGCTTGAAAAACGTCCTACCAACATCAGCATCCAATATATTGCGGCAATGGCACCTCCAATGGCGGCTCCGTTTGGAATGCCTATACCTCCGTCGCTTACCGGATTAGCCAAATAGAATGTAAGCTGTGATGGTATTCCTACTTCGATACCGACATAAAAGAAAATTGCTATAACACCCAATAATGTGTGACGAAAAGCCAATGGAGAATGCTCCATCTTTTCCTTTTTGTTTTCTCCTTTCTTTCTGAGGTGAGGCTCTGGTATTGTAGCGAATGAAATGACAAGTATTGATACTGCAAACACACCCATTGCAATGAACAGCAGTGGAGATACGTCACTCATGGCTGTCTTGTCAGTTACCTGACCGATAAGAACTCCAACAAACAGAGGGGTCAATGTCGCTGTGAGTGAATTGAGAGAACCACCGGTCTGAATTAACTGGTTACCTCTGTTTCCACCTCCTCCAAGCAGATTGAGCATTGGGTTTACAACTGTGTTGAGCATACATACGCAAAAACCACAGATAAATGCTCCAAGCATGTAAATGATGAAATTTAACATTACAGACTCACCATTTACAGTAAATACAGCGGTGTCGGCTCCGACTATACTTGAAAGGTATTGTACGGCAAGACCAATAAAACCTACTGCCATTGCTAAAATGGATGTTTTCTTGTAACCTATTCTTTCAAGCATCATGCCGGCAGGAATTCCCATAAACAGATAGGCAAGAAAGTTCATCATATTACCCATCATACCTGCCCAAGAATACTGGTTACCCCAAATCAAACCAAATGGAGCTGCAAGATTTGTTACAAATGAAATCATTGCAAAGAGAAACATCATTGTTATAATGGCAATAATGCTGCTCTGTTGTTTTGTTGAATTTTCCATTTTTCCTTTAAATGTTTTTGTTATTATTGTTTAAAATATTTATTATTATAATCACTTATTTGTCAACTCCGAATTTATATATGGTTTTTTGAGTATATCGTTCATCCGGCATTAATATAACTGAGGGGAAGTAAGGGTGGTTCGGGGTGTCTGGGAAATGCTGTGCCTCAAAACATATTGCGCTTCTGCGCGGGAAAGTAGCGCCGAATTGTCCCTTATATCCGTCTGCCCAATTGTCTGTATACAATTGCATTCCGGGTTCTGTAGTGTACACTTCCATTGTGCGTCCGCTTTCTTTTTCTGTTATTTTGGCGGCAAAACTTAATTCCCCTTCTTCTTTCTTGTTTAATACATAACAGTGGTCGTATCCGGCTCCATTTCTGATTTGCTCATCATCCGCATCTATGTCCTGACCAATTGTTTTAGGTGTTCTGAAATCGAAGGGGGTGTTTTTGACGAATCTTATTTCACCTGTAGGTATTGAAGTCTCGTCTATAGGCAAATAATAATCTGCATTGATTTCGCAGATTAAGTTTTCTATTGTGGGTGTCGGATTCCCAATACCGGCAAGCGAGAAGAATCCATGGCTCGTAAGATTGATGACTGTTTTTTTATTTGTTGTAGCCATATAATCAATAATGAGTTCATTCTCATCATTAAATGTATATACAACGGTTACTTTCACTTCACCTGAAAATCCTTCTTCACCGTATGGACTTACATACTTTAACACAAGTGTCTGGGTGTTCATCTGTAATGCGTCCCACACTTTGGCGTTAAATCCATGCTTTCCTCCATGTAAGGAATTTGGTCCGTTATTTATGGGAAGATTATAGATCTTGCCATTTAGCTGGAATTGTCCCTTACAGATTCTGTTTCCGTACCGTCCTATTAATGTAGACAGATACGGCTCTGGAGAATTGATGACATCGACAATATTGTCATGACCTTGTATGACATTTGCCATTTTTCCATTTTTGTCGGGAACCATTATTGCGACTATTGCTCCTCCGTAATTAGTTATTGCAACTTCATTACCCAGTGCGTTTTTAAGGATGTACAAGTCTGTCTTTTTCCCATTTATTGTGGTCTGGAAATCTTTATGTTTCAGACCGCAGATGTACTCAGCTTCTTTTATGCTCATACTGCAATAAGTTTTTAGTTATGTCTTATTATTGCAAAGTAACTGAAAAAAAACGAATTCGGCAAAAGAAATATTCAAAAATGTATTTTTGTCCTGTGTTAAAAACCATTAAGCAAAATGCACTTGTTGTTTTACTTACTATGTTGTTGCCGTATATAAAGTAACAAATCAGAAACAATATAACTGCTACCTCCTATAAATATCATATCATCAGGTGTTGCCATTTTTTTTGCAGCAGTATATGCCGATGGCACATCGTTATAGCAATCTCCAGCTAAACCGTGCGTAATTGCTTTCCGTTGTATGTCTTTCTCCGGAATGGCTCTTTTTGACTGTGGCTTTGTAAAATAATAATGTGCATTTTTAGGTAACAGGCACATCACCCCATCAACATCCTTATCGTTTACCATACCGAAAACAATGTGTAGTTTATTGTATTTCTGTACTTGCAGTTGTCGGCTGATATAAGTCCACCCTCCTACATTGTGTCCCGTGTCGCAGATGACAGATGGATTGGAACCTATCTTTTGCCACCTTCCAATCAGTCCGGTAAGTCTGCATACATTATAAAATCCATTGTTTATTGAGCCTGTATTCTTTATTATATGTTGGTTATATAAAAATCTTACTGCGTGTAGTATGGTGTTTGTGTTTTTTTTCTGATATAAACCGCCCAATTCTCCCTGTATTATTCCGAAGCTTCTGGTGTCGTATGTGATGCCGCCATCTTCATTCATTGTGAATGATATTATTTCGTCATTTTCATCTGCATATATAATTTCAGCATTCATGCTCTCCGCACAGGTTTTGAATACTGGTTTTGTCTCATTTGTAGTTTCTCCAATGATTACCGGTATATTTTGTTTTATAATACCGGCTTTTTCCTTTGCTATTTTTTCAAGTGTGTTTCCGAGAAAATTTGTGTGGTCGAAACTGATATTTGTTATTATTGAAAGAATTGGAGTTATAATATTTGTGCAATCCAGTCTTCCGCCCAGACCTACTTCTATTATTGCGTAATCGACATGTTGTTCTGCAAAATATTTAAAAGCCAATGCCGTTGTTACCTCAAAAAAAGACGGGTGGATTTTTTCAAATAAACTTTTTTCTTGATTTACGAATTCAATGACATATTCTTTACTTATACACTCACCATTGATTTTAATTCTTTCTCTAAAATCCATGATATGTGGAGATGTATATAATCCCACTTTATATCCGTCATTTTGTAAAATAGCAGCTAAGGTGTGTGAACATGAGCCTTTGCCATTTGTTCCTGCAATATGTATGCTTTTAAATTTTCTATGAGGATGACCAAAATGCTCATCCAGCAGATATGTATTATCCAATCCCTCTTTATAAGCTGAAGCACCGATGTGTTCAAACACCGGTGCTATATTGAATAAATAATTTACCGTTTCAAGATAATTCATTATTCTTTATATATTATGTTATGATTCTTGAATCATTGTTATTCGGAAAAGTGGAAAGTTTAATTAAAATAGCTTCTGAATTTTTCAAAGATAGACTTTTTATCTGTATCATCTCCCTTGAAGTTCTTACTTTCTTTTAGGCTTTCTATTGTTTCCCTTTCATTTTTATTTAATGTTTGTGGAATATAAACACTAATATTAACAATTATATCTCCAATCCCACTCCCATAACCATGTATTGCAGGCAAGCCTTTCCCTCGAAGTCTTAAAGTCTTACCCGGTTGTGTTCCTGGTTCTATTTTTATTTTTACTTTAGTACCGTCTATCGTAGGAATCTCAACGGTATCTCCCAATATTGCGGTCGGAATATCCAGCAGCAGATTATAGATCAAATCGTTTCCGTCGCGAATGAACTTATCTTCCGGTATTTCAGAAATATAAACTTGAATATCTCCATTAATACCATTGCGAGGTCCGGCATTTCCTTTTCCAGGGATGTTTACAATCATACCATCAGCAACACCGGCTGGAATTTTTATCTCAACGACCTCTTCTCCTTTTATAACGCCTGTACCCTTACATTTTTGGCACTTGTTTTTTATAATTGTTCCATCTCCATGGCAGGTCGGACATTCACTCTGTGTCTGCATTATACCAAATGCAGTTCTGACAGAGCGCATTATTATACCTGCTCCATGGCATGTCGGACATGATTCCGCGTGACTGCCAGGTTCGGCTCCACTACCATTACAATGTGTACATACGACGTCCTTTTTTACTTTGAACTTTTTGGTAATTCCGGTAGATATTTCCTGTAGTGTAAGAGACACTTTCATTCTAAGATCCGTACCACGGTATTGCGGTCTCCTGTCTTGGTTGCTGCCGCCGGTATTTCCAAAGTTGCCGAAAATATCCCCGAACATGGAGAAAATGTCATCCATAGAGAATCCGCCCGATCCACCAAATCCGCCAAAGCCACTGTTCGGACCGTCAAAACCGAACTGATCATATTGCTGCCGTTTCTGAGGATCATGCAGGACATCGTATGCCTCTGCCGCTTCCTTGAATTTTTCTTCAGCCTCTTTGTTCCCTGGATTTCTGTCAGGATGATATTTTATGGCAATTTTTCTGTATGCCTTTTTTATTTCATCTTCTGTAGCGTTTTTACTGACGCCTAAGACTTCGTAATAATCTCTTTTTGCCATTTTATTGTCCTACTGCAACTTTTGCGTGACGAATTACCTTATTATTTAATGTATATCCTGTCTGAATACAATCTATAACCTTTCCTTTCTTGTCATCTTCTCCTGTAGGTATCATCGCAACAGCTTCATGATAGTCAACGTCGAAGTCTTTGCCTACGGGTTCAATCTTGTTTACGCCAATACCTTCAAGTATCTTGTTAAATTTATTATAGATAAGCTGTATTCCTTCTTTTATTGCCTTCGGATCATCGCTTTTGTCTGTAATGGCGCGCTCAAAGTCATCAAGAACAGGCAATATCGCGGTGATTGTCTTTTCACTTCCATTAAGAATGAGTTCCGTCTTTTCTTTTAGTGTTCTTTTTTTATAATTTTCAAATTCGGCAATTTTACGAAGATAGCTGTCTTTAAGCTGTTTCAACTCTTCTTCAATATTCTCGGTATTTTCAGAAGGGGAAACCTTCTCTGTGTTCTCATTCTCATTATTTTCGCTATTACAGCTTTTATTCTCAGTATCCTTCTCGTTATCTTTGACAGAATTGTTCATATTCTCTTCCGTCTGTTTTTCGATATTTATATCCTTTTCATTCATAGCTTTGATGTTTTTATTTATACAGCAAAAAACCTGCCAAATATAATATCAGACATTATACATTTTAGCTTTCTGCTCTTTTATCTGCTCATTATAGATATAGTCATCATAGTCCATGAGTTTGTCAATTGTTCCGGATGGTGTTAATTCAATTATTCTGTTCGCAACAGTTTGTATAAATTCGTGGTCATGACTTGCAAAAAGAATATTACCCTTAAATCCGATAAGATTATTGTTAAATGCCTGTATGCTTTCCAAGTCAAGATGGTTGGTTGGTGTATCCAAAATCAAACAGTTTGCATTTTTCAGTTGCATACGCGCAATCATACATCTCATTTTCTCTCCTCCTGACAGTACATTGACTTTTTTCATGACCTCTTCACCTGAAAACAGCATTCTGCCTAAGTAGCCTTTCATTGCGACTTCATTTCCCGGACCATACTGACTAAGCCATTCCACCAAGTTCATATCACTGTTAAAAAATTCCGTATTATCAAGTGGCAGATAAGCGGTTGTAATTGTAATTCCCCATTTATATGTTCCGGCATCAGGCTCTCTGTTGCCATTTATAATCTCAAACAGAGCAGTCATAGCCTTTGGAGAATGGCTAAGAAATACTACTTTTTCACCTTTTTCTATATTAAAGTTTACATTGTCGAACAATACGGTGCCATCAGAATCTACAGCCTTAAGACCTTCGACTTCAAGAATCTGATTGCCAGGCTCTCGTTCCATTTGGAAAATAATGCCCGGGTATTTTCTACTTGATGGACGAATTTCTTCAACGTTAAGTTTCTCAAGCATTTTTTTACGGCTTGTCGTTTGTTTGCTTTTTGCAACATTAGCTGAGAAGCGGCGTATGAACTCTTCAAGTTCCTTACGCTTTTCCTCTGCCTTCTGACGCTGGTTCTGTGCCTGTCTTAAAGCAAGTTGTGAACTCTCATACCAGAATGAATAGTTTCCTGCAAATACAGTTACCTTCCCGAAATCAATGTCCACTGTTTGTGTGCTTACCGCGTCAAGGAAATGACGGTCGTGACTGACAACAAGAACTGTCTGTTCCACATTGCTAAGATATTCTTCAAGCCATTGTACAGTGTCCAAGTCAAGATCGTTCGTCGGCTCATCCAACAGCAGGTTGTCAGGATTTCCGAATAGTGCCTTTGCCAGCATCACACGCACCTTCTCATTATTAGAAAGTGTGTTCATCTGTTTATTGTGGAGCTCTTCCTTTACACCAAGATTTGACAACATCTGAGCCGCATTGCTCTCAGACTCCCAACCGCCCATCTCGGCAAACTTCTCTTCAAGTTCGGCGGCACGGTTACCGTCCTCTTCTGACATTTCCGGCTTTGCATATAGTGCTTCACGCTCTTTCATGTTTTTCCACAATGGTTCGTGTCCCATCAGAACTGTGTCAAGAACGCTGTAATTATCGTATTTGAAGTGATCCTGTTCCAAAACAGACAGACGTTCGCCTGGTCCTAACTCAACATTTCCCTTATTTGGTTCAAGTTCTCCGCTTATTGCTCTCAAAAGCGTCGATTTTCCTGCACCGTTGGCACCGATTACTCCATAAATATTACCTGGAGTAAATTTGATATTTACGTCTTTGTATAACACTCGTTTTCCAAATTGGATTGCAAGATTTGTTACAGTAATCATCCTTTATTCTTATTGTTTTTATATATTATGAGTGTGCAAAGTTAGTGCAAATACTGTGAATATCCAAAAATAAAGGAATCTTTTGTATATATTTGATATATATGATATTATCGGTATTTTTATTATTACGCGGATATTTATGAAACACAATATATACAGCAATTTATTTTGTCACAAAATCGAATTGCATTATCTTTGTAAGACATAAAAATAAGAGTTGTATGAGGTCAAATATGTATAAAACATCCAATGATTATGCACAATATGTTGTAACAGAAGAGTCCCCATTGCTTGAATATCTAATGGAGACTCTTGATGACAGCCGTACAAAGATTAAAGCCATCTTACAGGGGAGGGGGATAAAGGTGAATGGTAAAATCGTCACTCAATATAATTTCCCGTTAAAACCAGGGATGAAGATTTCTGTCAGTCGTAAAAAGGAAAATAACACGTTTAAAAGCAAGTATTTGAAAATTGTATATGAGGATCGATGGATCATTGTTATAGAAAAAAATTGCGGAATACTTTCCATGGCAGCCGGACATTCGTCGTTGAACGTTAAAACCGTACTGGATGATTATCTTCACAAGAGCAGGCAAAAGTGTTCCATTCATGTTGTGCACAGACTTGACCGTGACACAAGCGGACTTATGATATATGCCAAAGACTACGAGACAGAGCAGATTCTTGAACATAATTGGCATAATATTGTTTATGACCGTCGTTATGTAGCAGTGGTAAGTGGGGAAATTGTAGAAGACGGCGGTACAATATCCAGTTGGTTAAAGGACAACAAAGCTTATATTACATATTCTTCTCAAACAGACAACGGAGGCAAATTTGCCGTAACGCATTTCAATGTTCTTGCAAGGACCACTGAGCGTACTTTAGTTGAGTTCAAACTGGAAACGGGGCGGAAAAATCAGATTCGCGTGCATTCCGCAGATATAGGTCATCCTGTATGCGGAGACACGAAGTACGGAAACGGTGACAATCCTTTGCTTCGTCTTTGCCTGCATGCATACATATTGTGTTTCTATCATCCTGTTACCGGTGAGCGTCTTGAATTTGAAACACCAATACCGGCATCTTTTAATAAGTTGTTCAAGTAAAGCATACCTGATAAATAAACAACTATTATACACATCCATATTTTTTATCCCGTAATATAGAATTTCATTATGTCGGAATCCGGTTATGACGCTGTAAGAAATACCATAAAATAAAAAAATTGATTGTCTCACGACAACCAATCTCTCTTAACCTTAATAATCTAATACCATGAAAAACACGATGCAAAGATATCTCTTTTATGCGATATTGCAAAAAAAAAGGTATTATATATCACGTCATATAACATTAATTAAAACTATTGCCATTCCATTTAAATTTTCTTTGCACTAATATCGCATTTATCTTATCCTGTTCTTCATCTGTGACATTTGCGACAGAAGCACTGACGCTAATCTCTTCTGAATCCGGTGACATATTTGCTGTTATAAGATATGGATCCATCATGAGTTTTATGTTTTCAAATTCAGATTGTTCTATAGAGTCTGGTTTATTCAAAAATTTTTCTATACTGAATTTTATTTCTGAGATTTTATTCCATTTTTGCGTATAAAGAGCTATGCTGCTCTCTGGAAGCGGACCTTTATACGTATGAATATAGCATATTATAGTGTCATTAAATGCAGGCAATAATTTTATTTGTATATTAGAGGCTTCGCTCAATGTCGCTGAAATAAAATCTGACGTTATTGTGTCTATTCTTGTCTTGCCTCCAAGCCTGTTTGTTATTTCCGGAGTCATACCTTTTTCTATAAGATCAATACATTCCATCCTTGCTTTTTTATCCATGTAAACAATCATGGAGTCAGGCATGGTTGTCCATATATCTTTGATATTCTTTGCGGATATCTTTAGATTGACTGTTAAGAATAAGAGCATTAATAACAGTAGGATAAGTTTATTAGTCTTTTTCATTTATACTTTTATATATAATTATTATCGTGTTGCTCCATTATCTGCATTAATTGCAAAATTACCGAAAAGATTTGAGTTTCTCCACCTTTCATATATGAAATGTTTTCTTTAAGAATATAAAAAACGGGATGTTCTATTTTTTAACAGAACATCCCGCTATGCTATAATAGGATAGAATAAAACTAAGGTTTATCCTTCAATGGCAGTCTGCGCAGCGGCTAACAAGGATTGAAAATCAGTGGTTTACAGAGTTAGTTAAAGTACTGGCTACTCTTTTTCGACACATTCTGCGCATTTTTACACGCTCATAGCTACTAAAACGTGCTTAATGGCAGAGGATTCAAAAAGTCCAGCGAATGCTGAACCTTCATACGTATAAGAGATTATTCTGTGCCAACTGCGATATTATTACCTAAATTAAATGTACATTAAGAATGAAAAGGCCATTTCTTTTGTTGAAAAGACAAGCAACCTTCCTTCAAATTGGATTAAAGCGATGACTATTATTTCTCCATTTTCTCTAATCAATGGACAACTGTAACTATTTACAGAGTCTTCAGAAAAAGAAATGAAATCATTCTTCAGACTTGCTCCACTAGTTACCTTCCAATCATGTTCTTTTATAATGTTATTCCTTACCGTAAACATACATATCGAGACGACAAAGAATAAAGATACCGCAGTAATAACAGTCTTTCTTTTTTTCATAACTAACGATGCGCACCTGGTTGATAATATCTATCTACAATTCCCCTTCCGTTCCTACTTGTTCGCATAGGTTTTGCTTGAGTACAAGTAGGGGAAAAACGCCCTACAATCCCAAGAGATGATCCTCCAACCATATAAGTCGGATATGAAAATGTCCCACAATCTACCATGTATAACCAAATTCAATGTGTTTTAAATATCCCTTATCAAATATGTAAACGCTTCGATACAGGTTAGTTATATCTTGAAATTCGTATGTTTTTTTATTTGCACTTTTGGAAACAGAAAAGGTCATTTCTTTATATTTTTCGCTAAATTCTGTTTCAGAACTGCCGATATGAACTCCTAATGTGGTGTAAAAAACAGAATCTTCAAGAATAACTATTTTTGGCTTGTATTCAGGAAGTACACTATCAGTCAAACAAAAATAATTATACTGGTTATGCAACCCACCATTTTCTCTAACTAATAGTAAGAATTCTGATGACGAGGCATTTGAAAAACCTATGAACTCTCCGAAATTAGGATCGTCAATCATATCTGGAAGTTTTTCTATATTTACAAAAGATGATGTGTCACGCAAGACAAATTGGTTTACAGAAGTATCTCCTATAAAATATGTATTTTGAATAGAAGCACATCTATTCCTTCCACAAGACATCACTATGAGACTACTGACCAATATAAGGATTAGCTTTGCCATTATTGCCATAATTTGGGTTACCAGTTATGATAAAGTTTATTTGAATATTCTTATTCTGAGTTTTTATATAGTCATAAAGAAAACTTCCAAGTTTAGTCAATGCCTCAGCAGAACCTTGTATTCCAATGCAACCAGCTGTTCCTGGGGAGTTTGTATCGGGATGCATCCTTAATCCCGTCCTACCATTATAGTCTTCCATATAGACTTTCCAACCTCTATTTCCACCTATAGTCATTCCTGCTTGAGAAGTATAAGCAAAATCGCTACCAGTATAATTGTGGTTAGGAGTTGGTCCATTTCCGTAAGGACCACTAGTAAATGGATATGTTTCTGTAGTATAGGTGCCTCCATCTGAGAATACTGCATTTAAATAAGCTGTACCTCGAATACCTTTTGCAGCGTGATTGCTACCCAATTGTTTTCCCGTAAGTTCCTGAGAACTAATCACCTCTCCAGTAAAGTCGAATTGATATGTTCCGTTGTGGACTTCATACGATAATGTCTTATTGGGCAAATAGTGTTCTTGTACCAATCCTACGGCACGAGAATTATTCCAATTCATATATCTTATATAATCAACACCGCGATATATTTCTCCCTGATTAAGTACTTTTTGATAATTTGACGATACAACAGAATTCCTCCAAACAATATTTCCATCCGCTCCTTCTACCCAATCCATTCCAGTTGGGTCAATTCTATTAACAGGATTCCCACCACAATAGCTATATGGACTCAAATGATAATAACTCTCTGCGTGAGGATCAATGGTTGTAAACATCGCCTTCGTATTTTCACCGATACTGTCTTGTCGGAGAATGTTACCTTCTGCATCATACAATGTTGCCAGACCTTTATTCATGTCAAAGTCCGCATAAAGGTTTACGCCATTAGTTGATTGTACGCCTACACGATATATGCTTGGAACAGACTCCCTCTTTGCCTCGAGCATTTTAGAGTTATCGCCAAACATAGCGTATGGGCTTTGGGCAGATACTTTTATGCATGTGCTCATGAGAAGGATTATCATTGTGATAATCTTTTGTGGTTCTAATGGATTAACTTTTCTCATATTCGTTATTCTTTGGCTTCGTTTTCAATATCCTTCAATGCTTTCTCCACACTCTGTTTATATTCCTCATCTGTTTGCTGAGAATAACCAAGACTGTCCAATCTGTTCATCATACGTTGGAATTCAGAGTAATTGTAATCCGAATATTGTGTACGTACTTGTCCGTATCTGTCCAGGTAATCAAAACCTAACTGCTGATGCACGCAGAATTTCAAGACAAGAGCATCACAGAAGTTGGGTAATACTTTAAGCACCTCTTCAGCACACCGCAAAGGGAAATAATCCCATGAATTGTATTTTTGCTGATAGGCTTTACCTAATTGCGTTATCATAAAGGCAATGTTCTCCTTGTCAGATAGAGCCGTTAGGAACACCCCATTGCGTATTGCTTCTGTATTGATTTGATGTGTTTGTATTAACCACTCGTCACGAACAAAATGGCCATTCGTGAGTTCTATATTCACCCATTTGCCATCTTCTCCAATATGTTTTACATACATGTGTTTTGGTGCAAAAGCAAGGGAGGATTGACCACCAAGTTCATTGCAAAGAATCTTATAATATAAAGGTAGTGAAGTACATTGGCCTGTATGAGTATTCATCACTTTAGTAATGAACAATTTCCTGAAATCCTTCTTGCCTGTAAAATCTTCAAAGTCATAACTAAAGGCTTTATTGCCATTCATTGGACTCGGCTTGGTGAAGTATTCAAATAAGGCAAAATTTGGAGCGGTTTTGTATTGCTGGATACCATTCACTTCAATAAATCGCTTTAATATATACGCTATACTATCAATGTCATGGCAGAATTTCTCGTAATTCATATTGCCACCAGAATATGCCCACTCAACGATAAACTCTGCTCTCTTCAGAGAATAAGGTATCTTGCCATTAAGCATCAACTGGAGTTCGTTAAGTCCATCAAGAAAGGCTTGGTCTTTTACCATATATGGAATTGTATCAAACGAGAGTTCCTCTCGGCACTCATAATATACGGTGTCGCTGCTCATTGCTGTTATCTTGCTTGTGACTAACAGAAAGAGTATGATTAGACTTATTATCTTATGTATATATAGTTTCACGAATTCTAGTGATGGATGATTCTGATTATTAATACAATACTTTTTGCAAACTTTGCACGTAAAATTACAATTTTCCTACAATTACAAGCAATTCGCCGTCTTAAATAACGTCAAATAGCCGATTTTTGCCTCATTCTAACATCAAAACGTTACCTTACCCTCTTTTCGTAAGCATTCGATAAACTACAGTCATTAAATATCTATATAATGATAGCGACTGTTACTATTGGATTCATAGTGACAGTCGCTATAGTTTTGTTGAACCTGTATGTTGACGTTGTGGTTAGTTAGCGGATTCTACAGTTTGTTTGGTCAACAGGCTCTCCGGATGTTGCAGTTTCCATTTGTGTGGAAGAAGGTTAAGCAGTTCCTCATCAGCGGACTTCTTATGATAAGGCATTTGGGCAATGATATCCTTCAGGTAATCCCTTGGGTTCACATCGTGTGCCTTGCAGGTGGCCAGCAGGGAACAGATTACAGACATGTTAACGGCAGCCTCGTGATTACCGCAGAAGAGATAGTTCTTGCGCCCCAAAGTAATTGGCCGGATGGCATTTTCCGCCAGGTTGTTGTCCAAAAGCAGGCGTCCGTCCTCCAGGCATCTCATCATGTTGTCCCACCGGGTATAGGCATACGAGACAGCTTTGCCGATTAGCGATTGGGGACTGTATTTGATGCCTTCCGTTTCCATCCACGTCTTCATGGCCTCCATGATTGGGCGTGTCAGTTCCCGGCGTTTCGCTTTGCGTCCGTCGAACGACAAGCCCGCCTTATCGCAGCAGTGCTCAATCCTGTACATGTACTGTATCTGGGCCAGCCCATATTCGGCTTCCTTTTTGTTTTCACCCAAGGCATGCTCAAAATCACGACGGATATGCGCCATGCAATTGACCAGCCGCACGTCGGGGTTGGTCTTGAAGGCTGTCTAATAGCCTGCAAAACCGTCGCATTGAAGGTATCCTTTGAAGTGGTATTGGCTTACCAGTGATTCGATGACCGATCCGGACCGGGATCCCATGTCATAATGGAAGATGACCAGTTTTTCCATGACCGACCTGACCATCCAGAGGTATTCCTTTTCCGTCTTGTGCTTTCCTCTGTTGATGACCGGGATGGTGGTCTCGTCCGCCTGCACATAGTCGCAAGAGAAGACCTCTTTCTTAAGCGACTCATACAGGGGCTTCAGCAGTTCTACCGTCTTCTTGAACCATCCGTCCAGCGTGCTTTCCGTAAGGCCTTTCAGCCCGAGATGCCTGTATTGCCGTATCTGACGGTAGAACGGGACGTGGTATTCATACTTCTGAAGCAGTATCTCGGCAAGCAGGCTGGTATCAGCGATGCACTTGTCAACAGGCATCAGCGGCATGGGGGCAATCTCCACTCCTTTCTGTCCAGCCGGAGGAAGCATGGTGCTGTCCTTGAGTGCATATTTGGGACGGATGATTTTCTTGACGTAAAGCATGCCCGGCTTGTGTTTGACGACTTTTGTTATCTCTTCGCCTATTCTACGGTATAAAGACAGGTCAACACCTGTCGGTTCTATTGTCTCGGTCTCCAGTACGGGTAAGTCCTCTATCATTTTTCGGTTCTGTCGATTCTGCTTCCGTACTTCCGCCGATTCCTTTTCAATCTTCCCAACGGTTTCGTCGCGCTTTTCTTCCGCCTGATGTTGGAGTCCGGCAAACTCGTCTGCAAAAAGATCGGGGATATTAGGGTCATATGCGCGAAGCTTCTCCGATTTACGCCCAAAGAGCTGACGGTTCAGCCATGCGACCTGAGCCGTCAGCTCCTTGATGCGCGCCTGCAGTTTTTCATTCTGCTCAGCCTGTTTTTTATTAGTGGCAGACAATGAAGCAATAGAGGCATTCAGCCCTTCTATCGTCTTGAGTAATATAGCTTTTTCATCCATTGCCTGTCTCTTTTTTACTGATGTAAAGATACTAATTATTAATGGATTATACAATAATACCAGCACTTTTTTCAATAAAAAACATGTCATACATGGTACTCCTTACGCTCTGCCCTGAGTCGCCGGAGCCTCTGCCCCGGGCTTTCCTGAATGCCCTCGACCATCATTACCAGGTCACGCCATTCCATGGGATAACTGTCTGATTCCGGGTCGTATTCCGGCAGTTTGAAGCGTCCGGCCTCCAGCCGTTTGACGTACATCACCATGCCGCCGTCTTCCGCATGAAGCAGCTTCATAAGCCTGCGGTTGGAGCCGATGAAGATGAAGACATCGCCGTTCTTCACCTCACTTTTCATCTTTTCATGCACCACCCCGCACAGCGAACTGATGCCCTTGCGCATGTCCGTCCTGCCGGGACACAGGAAGTAGCGCATCGTGTCGTTCAAGTTAAACATAGCCCTCCTGCAGACTTTGGTTCAACACTTCCATCAACAGCTTCTCTGAGCCGCTTCCAAAGTGGACACGGAGTCCGTTGGGAAACAACAAGGACACGCCGTAAGGAGCCTGTTCATCCAAGGACAATTCTGCTGTTGGCCGTTTGATATTGATCGGAGCCAGCTCTTGTTTGATACTGTCTTTCTCGGCAGAGTATTTCTTTTGCCAATAGTGATAGGTGGAATAACTCACTCCTATCTGTCGTAGGTACGACTTCAATGACAGGCCGCTTTGTTGCACCTGCATTTCTAATTCTTCAAATCCAGTTCTGTTCATTGCAATTCGTTTTGATTGTTATGCGGGGCAAAATTACAATCAAACTATAGGGCATGCAATGTGTATTTCTTAGAATGCTTACCTCTTTTCTCTACCTTTATGAACTAATCGACACCATACAACAATAGCAAAAAAAACGAGGCAAGAACCTGTTCACCAAGTCCTTGCCTCGTTTTTTACTAATTTTCAGTTTTTATCGATTATTCCTCTACAGCAGCCTGCGCCGCTGTTAATAACAGCTACTTCTGAGGTACTTGTGAATTGTCATACAACAATTTGACAACAGCGTCTTTTTACTTGATTATTTCATATTTTTCTATTGCAATTATGGTTTTTGTCCATTTATCGAAGAACTCATCATCCGCAATCTGCATATAACGCCCATTAAGGGCGAAAAGAAAGGCTACAATCAACGCAAAGACGAAAACCAATACTTTTATCGTCTGCGTGATTTGAGTGCGTGTAAATCGCTTATTTGAGTTCATTCGTCTGTTTCGCTTTAACCAGTTCATCATAGATTGTGTGGGCGAATTCTCCTGCGAAATATTCTGCCCAATTCTGATAGGTTAGGCAAATACCAGTTCGAGGGTCTTCGTAATCCACGTTTTCCCATATATCTTCCAACTCTGCATAAACCTCATTGGGATTATTCCCAAGAGCGTCCATCACTTCTTCTGAATAGCAATTTACCAATGTGTCTATCCAGTCTCCGCAATCATGACAGCCGTCTTTGTAGATGGCTTCAAATGCGGCTCGTTTCAGTTCATCCGTAAAAGAACCTGTTCCGCAATATGGGTACTCTCCGGTCATTGTTTTTCTAATATGCCGATATTTTTATTTTCAGGAGATAACTCCATCAATTTGCATTTATTACCATCAAGAACGGCTTCAAACATATAATCACTATTTGACAGAGTTATGTTTCTACCATTGCTTTTGCAGGAGAATATTCCCTTGTAATTTTCAGTCTCTACATCTTGTTTTGAGTATTTTTCTCCAATTGGTTCAGTACGTATTAGTGTAAATTTTTGAAGTTTACAATATGGATATCCGTTGACCGTAATAGCATTTTCTGATATTTGAATCACTCCGTAAGTTCCCTGTTTAAAAACATATTTATAAACACGAGTTGCCTCAAACATTTTATCTGTTCTTTTTTCTGTTTTTATATACAAGTCAGCTTCGAATTCTCGCATGATTAAGTCATAAGTAGTTTCTGTCTTCATAGTGTAACCACCAACTTCTACAGGCTCTCCTTTTCCTACTTCCTCTTTTTCAAACTCAACATTATGCAATATGACATCAGAAAATAAATCTTCCGGAGTAATAGCATCTATAGCTTCCATACTCAAAAACACACCCGAATAGTGTTCAGAACCCTTATCGGCATCTTCACTACAGGCAGCCAATACAAGCGAAGCAAAGAAACATAGCATTCCAATAGCATATTTCATTTTCTTCCCTCCACCATCTTTTCGTAAACTTTAATCAATCTCTCTTTCTCTGCGAGCAACTCTTCCAAATGCTTCACACGCTCTGCAAGAATAGCATCGCCACCGACTGATACATTCCCATTCATAGAGGCTGGGCTGAAATCTCCGTTTGTATGCACTGTATTATTTGCGCGTTCAAAGAGTTGCTCATCAAAGAAAACACGGATGTCAATTTTTAACAGCAACGCTATTTTTTCTAAGTCAGCAGCCTGAATTTTGTTGTTATTCACGCATCTATGCAAGTTGGCTTCACTCATGCCTATGTCGGAGGCTAATTTTCTCATGCCTCCAACTCTTTTTTCGCTCAAATTTCTAATAATAGATAAGTCCATAATATATAGCGAGTTATAAATTTTAGACTATAAAATAATACAGACAATATGATTTTTATAACTTAATTATTTGCAAGTGTCTGTATTTTTGTATAGCTTTGCACCATAAAGTTAAACATTAAACTTCAAACGACCGAAGATATGGCTAAAAAAAAGACGATTACAGGCGAATTAGAGCCTATGAAAATCGGAGAGAGCAAGGAGTTTCCTGCATCACTCTGTACAACTGCAAGAAGTATGGCGAGTATGCTCGGTTTCAAGTGGAACAGAGTGTACAAGACAGAAACCGACCGTGAAAGACGTGTTGTCATTGTCAAACGAATAAGTTAATCAACCATGTACACATTCATCGACAATTGGTGCGGCGACCATTACGAATTTTACACCCTCCGTGAAGCGAAAAAAGAAGCAAAGAATCACACTTGCGGATTCCCTGTTTACATCTACAAAGGTTCTCAAATCGTGGCGATTGTACCACCGAAAGAAAATCCGTTACCATAACCATTAAAAACGAAATTATATGAAATCATCAGTAAAAAACAATCTCAAACATAGGATTGAACAGGCAGAAGATTATCTGGATGACCACTTGGAAAATATCACGAACTTAACCCAGCTTGTGCTGACAGGCATTATGTTTTTATGTGTCATCGCTGGTGGAATCGCACATCTCGTAATGGAAAACCTTTCACTTATCGGCATTCTTGTCGTAGCACTTTTTGTCTATCTCGTTTGGCAGATGTGCAAAATTGTGTGGGCTGAGTATCAACAGGATAAAAAGTAAAAACTATGACAACCCTCGATTTCTCCGACAAATCAGTAACCTATGACACCTTTGTCCACGATGTGGCAAGTTCGGTGGTTCGTATGCTCTCCGAAGCACACAACGACCCCGAAATAATCAGTCAACGACAAGCGTATGAAATGTTTGGGCGTGGTAATGTTGACAGATGGCGCAGACAGGGCAAAATTGAGCCTTACAAACGCCCCGGAAAAGTGGAATATCGGACAGCGGAGTTGAGAGCCTTGCAGAAAACCCGACAGGATTATTTCAAATAACGAGATAAGGGAGTGTAGCTCAGCGGATAGAGCGGCGGTGTACACCCAAATGACCAAGATGTAGCAGGTCGCAGGTTCGAATCCTGCAACTCCCTCAACATAACAAACTGTATTAAATAACTTAAGTATTATCATTATGAGCAATGCAATATCATTAGCGAAAGAATTGCAGTCAATGAAAGCCATTGATGTGATACGCAATGAACGTGTGCGAAATCAGTTCATCAGCGTGTACAACTCCATTTGGAAAGAAGGAGGCGAACAAGTGTACGAAAGGGAGGCTATTTATTTCAACCAACAGTTACGTGACAAGCAGAACCTCCGTGAATGTTCCGGCACATCCATCTTCTATGCCTTTATCGACCTTGCTGTCAAGGGGCTGACACTTGCCACTGGCGCACAGGCTCTTTGCTACCTCATTCCTCGCTCTGTCAAAGTCGGCACAGACCAAAGCGGAAAGGATATATGGGAAAAAGTCTGCAACCTTACCATATCAGGATATGGCGAGTTGGTACTCCGCAAGAATGCCGGGCAGATACGGCACGCGGACAATCCGGTAATCGTGTACGAGGGCGACACTTTCCAATATGGCGAACAGAACGGACAGAAGATTGTGAACTATATGTCAGCTTTTCCTCGCAGGTCAAACAAGATTATCGCCTGTTTTCTGAAGATTACTCGTGCAGACGGCACTATTGACTATTCTGTGATGACGGAACAGGATTGGATGCGTCTTAAAGGCTATTCCGACAAGCAGAACACCTACTACGATTCAAAGACACGCCAGTATGTAACCAAGTCGAATGAACTCTACGGCAAGGACGGTCAGATTGATACGGGCTTCCTGATGGCAAAATGCGTAAAACACGCTTTCAAGACCTATCCGAAACTTAATATCGGACGTGGTACTTCGTTTGAAACAGAAATTATCGAGCAACAACCTACCGATTTTGACCCATACGGAGGAGTGGAAGCCAATGGACAATCTGAACAACAAGAACAGCACTTTGCACCGGCACCGGATATGTCTGCAGGAGTAACCATCGACCCTGCACAGCAATCAGATAACGATGGTGATGATACTTTCTAAACCTCTACCACTATGTCACAGGAAACAACATTCGGCGAAAGCCAATTGGCAATCATAAAGCAGGAGAACATTCAGACCATCGTATCTGCTGCTCCTCAATCATATCAAGACAACAAACTCTCTCGTGACAATTGTACGAGAGCGGGACAAGTCCTCCTTGAAACAATACAGACACAGGGCATGACAGACGAACTCGACCAACAGGCTGCAGTTTTCATTGAGAAAGCACGTAAGACTGTCCGCAAGATGAACGAACGCCGTTCACCTGTAACCAAACTCTTTGACGATATACGCCGTGAGTTCACGGTAATGGAGAATGCCATAGACCCGACTAAAGTCGATACGATTCCATTCAAGTTGCAGCAGCTCCGCAACCAGTATGCAGCAAAGAAACGTGCTGAAGAGGAAGAACGCCGCCGCAAAGAATATGAACGCCAACAGGCGGAAGCGGCTCGCAACAAGATGAAGCAGGACATTGAAGATGATTTCAATGCGCAATTCACGACATTCCTCAATCAGACAATAAACTATTTAAGCCAACAGGACAATGGCGTGACACTCAAAAACTATCAGACTGTATTTGATTCAATAAAAGGTTATGCTACAGAATTACCTGCTGATTGGCTGTTCAATCTTCATACGCTTATCCGCATTCCTGCCGGAGTATCTGTAGATGAGGTGCGGAAGGTGGAGATTGAAACGAAAGAACGTCTTGCCAAGAAATTCAAGGAGATGTATTCATGTGAAGTACAGGACAACAAGGATTTCATATTGGACCGCTTGCCTTCTAAAAAAGCAAATCTTGAGCGTATCGCGCAATCTAATGCCGCCGAAGCTGCACGTATCAAGGCGGAAATGGAAGCTCGTCAGCGCAAGGAGGCAGAAGAAAAGGAAGCCGAACGCAAACGCAAGGAAGAGGAAGAAAAGCAAAAAATTGAAATGGCACGTCAGCAGTCCGAAATGGAAACTCTGTTCGGTCAGCAATCCATCATGCAGCAAGGTTATCAGCCCAAGGTAAAAGTTGCTCAAAAAATCAATCTTCTCAACCCTGAAGGCATTTTGCCGATACTCTCCATGTGGTGGAGCAAGGAGGGATGTCAACTTTCAGTGGATGAACTCTCCAAGATGTTCAAGAAGCAGATTACATTCTGTGAGAAACTTGCCAAAGAGGACGTGTTCATCAGTGATGAGAGTGTAGAGTATGTAGAAGATGTAAAAGCCAAGTAATCATGTACGAAAGCGGATACTACCCACCCGGAGCAGAATATGACCCGCGTGCCCCGTGGAACGAGAAAGAACCTAATATGGTTAAGTGTGAAGCCTGTAACGGCAAAGGTTATCATTGGTATGCCTATAATATCGAAACAGACAAGGAAACAGAATGCACTGAAGAAGCGTGGCTTTGTCTGCCCGAAACAGAAGAAGTGGCCGAAGCCAAGAGACAACACTATTGCCGAGGCGAAAAAGAAGCCTGTGAAGTGTGCGGTGGTATCGGTGAAATTGAATACGAAGAAGATTACGAACCCGATTACGATGACTATTATGAGTAACCCGGATACATATTACAGCAGAAGTGAGGTCAGCAACTCTGACCTCACTGAACTGAAAAACATTCTGCACCCACGTATGCAATACGGAGATAAGGAGGCTGCGTTTCGGTTTGGTTCTCTGGTTGATGCGATTATCACGGAACCGGCTCGGGTGGATTATTATCACCTTACGGTAGATGATGTGCAATATACTGATGACGAGTTCCGTCACGCACAGGAAATGCATAAATCCCTCCGTATGGAGGCACGTAAAGATGCATTTCTCGCCAAGGTTCTTGAATGTGCTGAAACGCAACGGTTCATGGTGGGCAGGTCACAACCATTCACATATTGCGATTTTCAGTTCTCACTTGATACCCGGTGCAAATGGGATTGGTGGCTCGGTTCGTTTGGTGGAGACCTTAAAACTACATTTGCCTCTACTGAGCAGCAGTTTGAGGAAGCAGTTGATTTCTTCGATTGGGATAGAAGCCGTGCTTGGTATATGGACATCGCTCATTCCGACCATGATTTCATCTACGCTATCAGTAAGAAGAACTGCCGTGTGTTTAAAAAATTCATCAACCGTTACGATGAGGTTTACAGACGTGGACGAGAGAAATATGAAGAACTGGCATTCCAGTTTTGGTGTCTAACCCCTCAAACTTAAACTTATGGATATATTCTGCAAAGTAACCCCTTGCGGTCTTGTGCCGCTCCATGACAGCGACCTTGATTTGAAGAAACGGCTTCGTGTCGGTTCTGTTGTCAGGTGCAAAGTGAGTAACCCTCGAAACTACGAGCATCATAAAAAGTTCTTTGCACTGGTTCGGCTCACGTTCGACAATCTTCCGCTCCCTTTGGTTGAAAAATGGAATATACGCAACGAATACGATATGCTGCGCCGGTTCAAACGTGATTTAGGATATTTCACCAATACAATCAACGAATACGGAGAGCATGAGATAGAATACCTCTCAATTTCTTTTGCCGCTATGGAACAGCACGAATTTGAGCAGTTCTACAATCAGTGCATCGACCTCGTGCTGTTCAAGTACATAAAAGGAATAGACAAACAGGATTTAATAACAGAGATAGAGAACTTTAAATAATGAGCAACATACTGAAACATAACCTTCGTGTCGAACCTTACGAGTATCAGCGTGAGGGAATCTGCTTCGGGTTAGAGCATAAGCGCATAATCATCGGTGATGAGCCGGGTTTGGGAAAGACTTTGCAGTCTATTGGCATTGTCGATACTGCTAACGCTTATCCCTGCCTTGTCATTTGTCCGTCATCATTGAAAATCAATTGGCAGCGCGAGTTCGAAAAGTTTACGGACAAATCAGCCCTTGTGCTTGACAACAATGTGCGTACAACTTGGGGTTATCTTCTCTCAATGGGAGTTCATCAGGTCGCCATAGTCAATTATGAAAGCCTGCGTAAGTTCTTTGTATGGGACATCCGAGGAGGAAAGCAGTTTCGGTTGAAGGATGTTGTTTTCAATCCGCAGATACAGGCGTTCAAGTCCATAATCATAGATGAAAGCCATCGTGTCAAAGACCCGTCAGCACAACAGACAATTTTCACAAAAGGGTTGTCCGTAGGTAAGGACTGGTGCATTCTCCTTTCAGGTACTCCAGTGGTTAACCGTCCCGAAGATTTAATCGCGCAGTTGTCCATCATGAACCGTTTGGGCGAGTTCGGTGGGCGTGCCAAGTTTATTGCTGATTATTGTACCGACCCTAAAGACAAGACTGCCGAACCTGCTGTTCCTCTTTCAGAACTGTCAAGACAGTTATACAATACATGTATGATACGCAGAGAGAAAGCAAAAGTGCTTCCCCAATTGCCTGACAAGACAAGGGTGGATTTATATATTGAGATTTCAAACGACAAGGAATATAATCTTGCAGCCGAAGACCTTGCCGCTTACTTGCAGGAATACACAGAGTGTACAGATTGGGAAATACGCCGTAAAATGCGCATGGAGGCTCTTGTCAGGTTTATGACCTTGCGCTCCTTGGCCACAAAAGGAAAGATTGCACAGGCGGTTGATTTTATCCGAACATTCCTTGATAGCGGAAAGAAACTCATTGTATTCTGTTCGCTACACGAGATTGTGGATGAATTGCAAAAGATATTCCCCCGTGCCGTCACGGTTACAGGGCGTGATAGCTCAGTAAACAAACAGGCTTCGGTTGACGCTTTTCAGAACAATCCCAATGTGCAGCTTATTATCTGTTCCATTAAAGCCGCTGGTGTCGGACTTACGCTGACCGCAGCGTCCGATGTGGCATTCATAGAACTGGCTTGGACATATGCCGATTGCTGTCAATGCGAAGACCGTGCTCACCGTATCGGGCAGAAAGATAATGTAACCTGTTACTATCTGCTTGGTCGTGGCACTATCGACCATACGATATATCGCCTCATCCATCGCAAAAAATCCATTGCCAACGAGATTATGAATGCTGACGATGAAATCCCAACCGATGAAATGTATTTCAATGAGTTGGTAAAATCATTCTTAAACACTTCGGGGTGATGGAGATTTGTAAAACAGATATGCAGAAGATTATCAAGTATCTCGATGACGCTGCCAAGGTATATGACACTCTCCCCGGACAACGCAACACATGCCGGGCATGGGTTATCAGACAACATATAAAAAAGTTACAAAAGAAATTATTCACTATTAATCAAAAAAGAAATGATAAAGACTGACATCGTTGATTATATCGTCAACAACACGACTTTGAGTCGTTCACAGGCAATTAACGCTACCGACAGCGTGATAGAGGCTATAAGCCATTCGCTCATCAAAGGCGAAAGTGTGTTTATCCGTGGCTTCGCCACCATCAAGGCGATTGTTACAGCCCCTAAAAAGGCTCGTAATATCAACAAAGGAACGGCTGTGACTATTCCGGCACAACATTCCGCCAAACTTGTGTTAAGCAAAGAATTAAAAGAACGTATGAATAAAAAATAATTAGTAGTATGGTAGAAACAAGAAAGAATGAAATACGCTACGTAACTTCCGACCCATCAAAAATGCTGAATAAATACCTTGCCAAACGAGTTATTAAGACATGGGAGGAGTCTTTTATTGACGAAGACACTGGCGAAACAGTCAATATTGAACGGAATGAAGTATTGTTTGAGCGTGGCACACTCATAGACCAGGATGTTCTTGCGAAAATACGCTTTAGTATGGAAGCTGACGGTATCAAGGAAGTGGAGGTCAGCAATCAGAACAGATTGGCTTTTGAACTTGAAAATAATTTTATGCATCCTTTTATATCTCAAGTTGAGATAGGAGACAAGAAACACAAATTCCTGTTATACGCAATAGGGCTTTATAATGCGCTTGATATATTAAAAGACTACATCGAATTGAATTACAAGAACATATATAGAATCTTAATGGCAAAAGAATTTGATTCTTGTATTATCATTACTGATAACCTGAAAGAGTTTACAGCTGATGATGCTTCCATTGCATATTTAAAAAATGAAATATCAATGGATGAATATGTTGAGAAAGTTGGTACTGAAGAGTGTGAGGAATCCAAACCGGAAGACAATAAGTTCTACCAAATAGAAACGACCATCACTTTTGATGAAGAGCAGCATGAACAAACATTCGTTGTACATACATTCAACGTTGATAGAGCTATGATGCTTATTTCCCACTATCTCGAAGTCAAAGAGGATGAATGCGAAAAGAATGCCATCAAACATGGGCATGTCTATAATAAAAGGGAAATTCATACTGCAATCGAAGCTGTAAAGTCCATTCCAGTTGGTCGCTTTATTCCACGTGAGTTTTCAATGGCATATATGTAAAAATATAGTTATGAAGAAAACAACTTTTGATGAAATGATGTCCCGGATGAAAAAGGAGTCCGGGCATCGTAAACGCCCATCGGATGAAGAACATCGTATACAATGTACATGTGTACGGTGGTTTTCTCTCCAATATCCACAACTTGATGGCAGGTTGTTCGCTGTTCCCAACGGTGGAAGACGGGATGCCGTCACAGCTGCAAAACTCAGAGCAGAGGGTGTTGTGGCAGGGGTGGCAGACCTCATCCTGTTAAAGAGCAACCGTGATTACGGAGCATTGCTCATCGAAATGAAAACCACCAAAGGCAGACAGAGTGAAAGCCAAAAGAAATGGCAAAAAACTGTATGCTTCAATGAGGAATACAAATATGTGGTGTGTCGCTCCTTTGACGATTTCAAACGAGAGGTGGACGAATATTTGAGAAACGAATAAAATAATGATAGATATGGCAAACACCAAAACAGGTCTAAATTATTTCACGGTTGATTGTGATAGGTATCAGGACCGGCGCATTAAAAGGTTGAAAAAAGATTTTTCTTGTCGAGGTATTGCTGTGTACGATTATATACTATGTGAGATATATCGGGTACAAGGCTGTTTCTTGGAATGGGATTCAAATACTGTCTTTGACGTGGCTGAGTATTTCGGGTTGAAAGAAAACGTGGTGCAAGAAATTGTTGCGTACTGCGGAACAGTGGGGCTGTTTGATAAAGAACTACTTTCTCGTGGGATTATAACATCCGCATCCATTCAACAACGCTACATAGATATGTGTACACGCGCCAAGCGTAGAAATATCATCATACCTGATAAATGCAAACTCAATATGGAGTGTACAGAACAGGTGGAAGCCTCTAAGCGTGAAAACGAAATTGACTATAGTAAGACGCAGCCCCATTGTGAACCTTATTCACTCACGCTTGACCAGGAAATTGAAGAACTGAAAGGCGATGAATGTTGGCTTGACCAATTACAGGTCATTCACCATATGGAAATTTCTTTGCTTCGCAACAGATTGGATGATTTTCGGGTGCAATGTCTGGCGGATGGCAAAGAGAGGGGACACCAATCATTGCAAGATGCCAAACAGCATTTCAATTCATGGTTACGAATAGTGAATAAAAACAAGACGAAAGATGATAAAGATAGAAGCACAGGACGAAATCAGCGTAGAGGCAATGTTCTCTCGGCTGATGAGCAGAAAACGTACGGCGACTCGTTTTAGACTGCCATATACTGCCAAACAGGTTTATGCAATGCTCTATGCAGCTTGTCAAGTGGAGGTTGTTAATAGGCATCGGGAGTTCGTTGTTACTGACGAATACAAGAAACATCTTTGGGACATTTCCCAATGGCTGACATCAAAAGATTCGACATTCGGACTGTTCCTTTGCGGTGGAGCCGGTAATGGAAAGACAACCATTCTCCGTGCCTTGCAAAATCTCACAAACTACTTGCGTAGCGATGAGTCATATACCAGTAGGCAGGATGATTATCCCACACGTGGCTATACCTTCATCACTGCGAAAGACCTTGTACTGCTTGCCAAGGCATACAACAATCCCACTCGTGAGAACGAGAGTGAGGTGTACCGGTACAAAAAAATACGCAGCATTGAGATACTGGCGATTGATGACCTTGGGCAAGAACCCAAGGAGAGCATTCACTATGGAGACTTCGTTACGGCGGCTATGGATATTATCTCCTTTCGTTATGAGGAACAATTCTGCACTTTGGTGTCATCCAACCTTTCTGCTACCGAGATTGCCACTTATTACGATGAACGTATTGCTGACCGCTTCCGTGAAATGATGCATATCGTCAATTTCAGTACGGAACAATCATTCAGGAAATTAAAATCAAACAAATAGGAACTATGAACAAAGATTACAGTTACTGTTCGGGCGTTACCTGCCCCATCCGAAACGAGTGCAAGAGATATTTGCCTGACCCTCCCGATGTACCGCTATGGTGGATACCACCTGCCTACAAAGAGAATCTTAAACAGTGTCCTCACTTTGAAAAGACTTATAGAAATAACAATAACCCCGAACTATTGAAAGGAGGTGAGGAATGATATGCGCATCCTTACCGACATTCGCAAATACAATCCCAATGTGCTTTTCTTGTTGGAAAATGTGGAAATGGGCAAAAAATGGGAACGGGTATTGAGTGATGCCATCGGTCTTTATGGTGTACATATCAATTCAGCACTCGTATCGGCACAGAACCGCAAACGCGTCTATTGGACAAACATACGGACAAGACAAGAGGGCTTGTTTGGTGATTTGTATTCTGATATTCCTCAACCGGAAGATAAAGGGATATTACTCCGTGATATATTGGATGAAGATGTGGGCGAAAAATACTACCTGTCAGACATGAAAATAGAATGGCTTGAAAAACATTCCGCAAAAACAGGCAATGCGTTTCATAAATTTACCGGTACAGATAAGGCTTGTTGTATTACATCCACTGCGGAAGTGAAAAATAACCTTTCTACGAATTATGTATGTGTTGCAATGCGTGGCAGAAACCCTGACAATCCATCAAACCGCACATCCGGCATTCATACCGAACAACGCATCGAGCCAAACATGGACGGAAAAACAAATTGTTTGACAAGCGTTCAGAAAGACAATCTTATTCTGCAACGTCCTCGCGGAAACAATCAAGGCGGAGAGTTCACTGAGAAAGCACCCACATTGACTTCCAATCATTGGGAACAGAACAATCTGCTTATGAAAAGAATTAACCAACTTAACATTTCAGACGAAAGCAATGGCAGACAACCATATCAACAGAATCGAGTATTCGATATTGATGGCATATCTCCTGCGTTAATGAATGGCCATGCGGGGCAGACCATCAATGTACTAATCAAAAACAAGCGTATTAAAGATAATCTGCGTAGAACCGATGACAAAAGTCTTACTCTTCTTGCCACATCGTATAAAGGTGCTGAGTCAAACGGTATGACCCTCGTAAAAAATGGCGAGTATCGCATCCGGCGTCTTACACCGACCGAATGTGCAAGGCTGCAAACCATTCCTGACTGGTATAAATGGCAATGTAGTGAAACGCAGCAATACAAAATGCTTGGTAATGGCTGGACTGTAGCCGTTGTCTCGCATATACTTCAATATCTAAAATTTAAAACATTACAATCATGAACTCAACAGTATTAAAGGAAATTATGGCATTTTTACTCGGACGAAAGTATTATGCAAATATTATAGCAACAAGAGGTACAACGAAACAAGAAATTTGTTCCTACATCTTCGCTACAAAAGAAGCAGCTGAGCGGCATCGGGATGAAATTGAAACAACTCTGTCATTCCGGTATATCGAAACTGTTTCGTTCCGCTCCCGAAAAATCAGTTTGGAAGCGGCAGTTAAAAGTTAAACAATTCGGGTATCATTCATATACTATATTTGGACTATGATATTTAATAAAATAACAAAATGGTGGCAGTCGTTCCGGTTCTACATCATTGCCGACCCTGCCGACAATTCTGTAACACTCTCAAAGGCGTTGTTCAACCATATGAAGGACAACGCCCATGAGGGCGATGAGGCTCGTATATTCGTGTTCAAGATTACGGATTCAAGCAGCTTCGGGTTCATGACAAACCCAAGCATCGAGCAACCTACGCAAATGTGCAATATTCAGTACAATGGGAAATACCGTTGTATCGGTTTTGAAACACTCTGTCCGTCTGTCGGGCAAATTCTATATACATACGGACTAAATGCTTCACAGCGTGTCAAATTATCCGTATCCGTATGCCGTACAGTGCAGGGCAAAGTTTACTATCAAATAGAACGACCACATGAAAAGCATATTAGGAAATACACGAAAGGCTGATATTACTTTTCACGACAATGGACGTATCAATATATCTGCCAGAGTGTCCAAGTTATTGGAATTGTCACATGGTGATGTGATTGATATAATGGACGGACAGGGTGAAATATATCTGTATGTCAAGCACCGTGTGCCGGTTGTCGGTAGGCACGAGGGGATGGTATTCCGTTCCAACAAAAACGGGAATCATTGTATAGCCTCATCCGTGATACTCTGCCGTTACATCATTACAAGGTGCGGAGGAAGTGGAAAGGTACGGTTGTGTTGTGGGACTCCTGTAGAATTGCAACACTACGGGAAAGCATTGCCGATTATAATTAAATACATATTGTGATATGATTAAAGAGATTAAATACAATGGTTATACCGCCAATCCGTCCGACTACGCATGTCCGGACGGAGATTTGGCAACATCAATAGGCGTTATTCCCGAAGATGGTTCACTTAAATCTATATTGCCACCATCTGAGGTGTTCCGGCTTGAAAGTGGGGCATCTGTCATGTATATCCATGAAACGGCAAACATAAAACATTACATCATCTTCAAAAACAATGCGATTAGTTGGTGGGACGGCACAGATGAGCATGAACAGGTATCTCTTCGTACATTCAAGGAGATATACCAAATAAATGCCATTGGAAACACACTTCTCGTTTTGTCGGAAGATGGTATGCATTATTTCCTATGGAAAGGAAATGACGATGGGTATTTGTACCTCGGTACTAAAATTCCCGAATGCCCTTTGTCATTTTGTTTGCAAGGGGAAATGGTTCGCACGGATGAGTTCTCCATATCATTTGATGCCATTAACGAAGGTAGTATTTGGAATGAATTTTCAGATAGTAATAAAACACGAATAACAGACCAAGTACTTGCACATGTAAACAAGTTTATTGCAGAGAGGTCAACCAATAAAGGAAAATTCCTTTTCCCGTTCTTTGTCCGATACGCCTATCGCCTATACGATGGAACTTTGACAATGCATTCTGCCCCTATTCTGATGATTGCTTCATCTGACCTCGCACCGCAGGTTTTTTGGACGCACCTAAAAGGAAAGGGGGAATATAAGGATGCACGGCTGCGTGTATGCGGAATGCTACACGACCTTGACTATGCAGTCATTCATAATTCACAGCTTGAAATGATTAAGAATTGGAGAGATATTGTTCGCTCGGTAGATGTTTTTGTTTCAAAACCGATTTATACATACGACCAAAACGGGAAATGCACACGGTTTGCTCAATCAGAAAGTTATAATTCTTATTGCGTATGCAAGCATACCAATCAGGCTGCATCAACTTCAAAATACCCTCTTCGTTATCAGCGTCATACATTCAATAAACTGTATGCTTTTACTTTTGACCCGAACGGATTGACATATCCTACCGGACGTTTGATGATTCCTCGTAGGAGCATTGATGATGTCAAAGAGGATATTCGCTCCACATCACAGTTCTATTTACTTGAGAGTATTCCTGTAGAGCAGCTTACAACGGCACGGACAAAATTGGTTGTTGAGGAAGACTATTTGCAGTCACTTGTCACTCGTGAGGTTATGACGGACGATTATGATAGCCATGATAAATTGTTGCCTAATTATTCATTTGTGTATAACTCAAGGCTCAATCTTGCCAATATCAGGAAAGAACTATATGACTTATATAATATTGGGGCAATGATACCATATACCAATGGTTATGTCGAAGACTGGAATGGAATGCCACCTACTCAAATGGATGGGACGATGGGGGCGACCGTTTACTTTTACATAAAGCAGGATGGCCGGGACATTGTGGTTAGTGGAGAATCATATCAGGTTTCATTTTATAGTCCTCCTTTCTTATTTTTGTTCTATCCCAATAGAAACGCATATAAAGCAGTCATTGTAACTTTTTATGGCGTTCATATGTATTATGAGGTCACGTTGGAACAACATAAATTCCTCAATGGTTCTTTCTATTTTGCCGGTTGGGAAAATCCGAAAGAAGGTAGTAGCAGCTATCCTACTACAAGCCCATTGGCGGAAAGAATAATTGATTTGCCCAACAAAATATATACATCGGAAGTGAACAACCCGTTTCATTTTCCGGTACTCGGCATCAATACGGTTGGAACAGGAACTATTCTCGGCATTTGCGCTGCTGTGAAAGCATTGTCTGAAGGTCAGTTTGGACAGTTTCCTCTTTATGCCTTTACTACGGAAGGAGTATGGGCGTTGGAAGTGTCTGTTACAGGAACATACTCCGCCAAACAACCGATTACTCGTGATGTGGTCATTAACCCCGACAGCATTACCCAGATTGACACTGCCGTCCTGTTTGCAACCGATAGAGGTATTATGCACATCAGCGGCTCGTCCACACAATGTATATCCGACATCCTGAATACGGAGGATTTGTTCAGCATTGCCGACCTGCCTAAGTCTGATGCGTTGATAAACATCTTCAACGAAAAATCCGATGAAAGCGAAAAGATTACACTCGCAGACATCACGCTGTTGCCGTTCAACGAATTTCTACGAGGTTGCCGTATGGTGTATGACTATACCCACCAACACATCATCGTATATAACAGTGCAGTGCGTTATGCTTATGTTTTCTCTTTGAAGTCAAAATTGTGGGGTATGATGTATTCCGATATTGTGGCTAATGTCAATTCCTATCCCGAAGCATTTGCCATGGCAGAAGGTTCGAGATTGGTCGATTTCTCCAAGTCTAATGCTGAGAATATAACAGCTCTAATTATTACTCGTCCGTTCAAGATGGATGCACCCGATTCGTTCAAGACTATAAATACTATCATACAGCGTGGTATGTTCCACTCGACCCATATCCGGCAGGTGCTGTATGGTTCAAACGACCTCATACATTGGCACGTTGTATGGAGCAGCGTGGATAAAAATATGCGAGGCTTCCGGGGGACACCATATAAAGCCTACCGTCTTGCTCTTGTCTGCCGTTTTGATAAAGCGGAAAGCATATACGGATGTACCGTGGCGTTCGAGCCGCGTATGACAAACCAAGTACGATAGTTTTCAGGTAAAACAGATTGTTTATAAAGGAGAAAGAGCCGTGATGCGTGATGCACCTCGGCTCTTGTCTATTAAAACGGCTTGCATTTCCGTCTTATCTTGCCTTTCCTTGATACAAGCGATGTCTGTATCTTGCTTTTCAGTTCTTTGAATTTCCCCTCCCAATTCGCTTGACTACCTGGATTGGTGATGCTCATCCAATCGGCAAGCACTCTGCATACAAGATATTCATGTATCAGATGATTTAGCAACTGCACGGTCGTCATTGAAAAGCCAACCGGCAAATTCAGTACAATATCGTATGCTTCAGGAGCAGTCAGTACATTATCGAAATTTTCTTGCGTCTCGCCTATTTCCGTTTTTGTATAGGGAAAAAGCATTTCCACACATTCGGCATGGGCAAGATTCAGTACCCTTGTTACCCGGTCGATATTTCCTTTCTGACCGATGTCGAATACCTGATGCCGGGCGTGTACATCGTCTGTTTTCATGATGTCGCCCTCAACAAACGAATAGTTCTCGGCATCATATATCAGTTCCGACCGTTTGAATGTCAGCGTTACAGATTTAGTCTGTCGCTGATTATCACTACAGCAATACATTATCAACTATATGTAGGGCGTTCAGGGCGACTGCGTTTATACAAAGCACGCTTCACATTCTCTAACGATACTCCTGAATGGGAAATATAGGTTTCTGCATCCTCCTTGTTTGTAATGGCGAACCAATCTCCAAGAGCCATGTCCACAAGGTAAGAATGTATGCCGTTTCCCAATGCGTCTGCCGATGAGTTGTTGTAGTTGCTTGGCAGCTCAAACGAAAGTTCAAGCACTCCGTCATTGTCAATCTGTTCGGCAATTAGGTTATCGCTCGTGGTTTTGTCTTCCGACAGATACTCTCCGAGCAGACTTTTCAAAGCCGAGAAAGCGTTGGCCAAGGAACGGCGGATTTGGTAGCTGTTCTCATCATCATCACTTGCTTGCATGTTCGAGGCAGCTTCGTATGTCTTTTTGCCTTCTGCCTCTCGTGCCTGTCCTGTCAAGTATGCCTTATTCTGAATGTCATAGATAAGTTCTTTAACTTGTTGCGTGACGGTCAATGTCTTTTTATTCTCTGCCATAATACATTTATTTAATTGTTACTCGTATCGTATGTAGGGCGCATTGGCTTTTTCTTGAAAAACGCTTTGCGCATGATGTCTTCCAAATAGGTGGCGGCTTCCGAAGCATATCCGGTTGCTTCACTCTTGTTGGTAAATGTGTACCATTTGGCCGTAATGTTCATCACGAAGAATGAAAATAGGCTGCGTTGCATACTGGCAGTCAGACTGTCATCGAATGCAGTTGATAGACCTAATGTCAAAGAATACTCACCGTTCGTTTCTTCCTCCGATATAAGTACCTTTTTCAAACTGTTGCAAACCATATTCTTGCACTCGTTCCAAAAGCGTTCAAGGATGGATTTATCCTCTTCGGTGGTTGAAATGGTCTCGTAGGCATGTTCATCGTCCATCTTTGCCCCTGTGTATTCCGTAGTCTTTGCCACTTCCTCATACACGGTTTCTTTATTTATTGTCAATACTATTTCCATATTCAAAAACTAAATAGATTATATGATATACCTACACCAACGTAGGGGGCGAACTGTGGCGTTCCTCTCAAAGTCATCCCGTAGCCCACCTGTATGCCGATGCTCCATCGCTTTGTCTTCGGGCGTTTGGTTATGGTCATGGTTTCGTGCGGCATACGTAATATCAGGCTGTCAAGACTTGCATTGTACCCGCTCACGTATGCTGTATAGGTGTCGCCCTCATATTTGGTTTGCGTGATGGGTACCTGCACCTCTACACTGTCGGCTGAAATCTTTTCGCCCATATCCTCGAAATGGTCTTTGTTTAGGAAATTCACTTCCTCATCATCGGGAACGCTTTTGCAGAAATTTTGTACACTATCCTGCAATATTTGGGGCTTTTCAGGAAATTTCTGTACGCTTTTTGGCAATTTAGGAACGCTTACAGGCAATTTTGCCGTAATGCTACCAAGCGGCTTTTCTTCTTTCGGGGCAGGTTGGTGGTAAGCGATAGTATCAAATATCGTTACCCTCATCGTGTCCGGCACAGGCGTTCCGCTTTTGTCGCCGATGATACCCCTGCCGCCGTTCCACAGAACAGAGCCGATAAGCAGCACCAACAGCACGCACAACAATATGTTTTTAGTCCTTTCCATACTTGTAATCCCAATCCATCAATGCTGCAACGTGAGTTCGCACAATAGCATCACGCCCCTTGTCTGAAGTAAGGTAAGCTACATCCTGTTCATTGTCCATGAAAAAGTTTTCCGTAAGGACGGCGGGGCATTTTGTTTTGCGTAGGATATAGAAAGCCTCTTCCCAGTCAGGGTCACCGTCCGATAAATCCTTACGGATTGTAAGTCCGGCAAAATTCTTTTCCGCTTCGGCATACAGCATGGTGGCAAGTTCATCGCTCTTGGTTTTGCCTTTGCTTGTGTAGGCACTCCAACCACGAGCCTTTCCCCATTCACCGTTTTTCGATGCATTGCAATGAATGGAAACAAGCACCACATTCTCTGCGCCAAAACGTCCGCAAATCTCATTCACACGCCTTACTCGTTCTTCAAGGGGTATGTCTTCGCTTTCGGTTACAATGCGCTCCGCATCAATGCCCAAAAATTTCAACTCTCCCTCGATGCTTTTTGCTATTTCTCGTGCGTAGCTGTATTCTCTGAACTTACTGTCAGGGCTGCGCTTTCCCGGAGTATTCTTGCCATGTCCGTTGTCAATCAATATCTTCATGCTTGGTAATTTATAGGGTTAGTATTCGCTTGGCGGAATTCGGTCTGCACAACCGTGTTTGTTACATTTTCGGAATTCCAGTGCCTGATTCTGAACGGCAAGTTCGCTGTTCTTTTCACTTAGTTCGCGGATAGTGTCGCGATATTTGGTTATCTCAGTATAAAGGTGGTCAATCTTTGCGTCCAGTTCGGCAACCCGCTTTTCTTTCCTCTCGTACAATTCTTTCCACTCCGCAGCATAAGCTGTGATGTTGTCTGCCTCGGTTTTTTCCGCCTCGGCATCTGCTTTTTTTGCCTTGCTTTTAATCAATAGTAAGGGCAATATCACTAACGTGATGAGAGAACCGATAACCTGTATATTCGTGCTTAATTGCTCCATGTCAAAGTTCCTCCAATTAAACATCCCAAGCAAACCCCGGCTATCGTTAAACCGAAATCAATCCAATCCCATTTGCTGCCATGCGCCTTGTCTTTGTACTCCAATGCAGTTGCTGCCAATACTCCGGCATACATTGCAGTAAACCAACTGAATGCAAAAATGCCGATAATCAGTCCTCCAATGAGGTGTTTCCACCTGTTGCTCATTCCGAGCCAATCAATAAACTTTTTCATTGTCATCGCTATTTTAAATTAAACATAGTCCAATCCACACTGTCTTTTTCCCTCCATCCGTCCTGAACGGTCTTTATCACATAGGCACACACTGATTGGGAGAACGCAATAAAATCATCTGCATTCTCGAAAGTATGATAGATGGGCGTACCATCTTCCTGCTCGTTGATTTTTAGGGTAAGCGGATAAGGGATGTTTTCACTTCGCTCTATGGCGGAAAAGTTCAGTTGGTTCTCAGGAGAAAGGTATATCGGCTTCTTGTTCCAGACAAAACCGTTTATAATCTTCTCCTCCGTTGTCTTGTTTATAGCGGACACGACAATCTCCTTGACCTCGGAAAGTGTAGGCTTGCGGTTGAATGTATGCCTGTATTCCCAACCGCTTTCACTCTTTTCATCGTCTTTCCAAAAGCCAAAAAACAATATCCACTTGGAGCGTCCTGTACGCACAAGACAATCCTGCCGCTGCTTTGTGCCGTAAATCTTTTCCATTTTTGTGAGTTTTGATTTCAGGCAAAAATAGCGGAATCCAAGTGGATTGATATGTTATCCTTTTACCATCAGGTAAAATTGTATTTTCTCTTTCCTCCGTCAAAAAACCTCGCATTTGAGAACCGTTTCAAATGGGAAACCGTCTTCAATATCGCTGATTTGGTCAAGAATGCCTTTCATCTCAACTGAAGCGGTAAAGAACTTTCCCCATTCTTGTGTTGCAGGATTGCGGAAAGATACAAGATAACGGTCTTCTCCTTCTTTGGTATCTATACCCGTTTCAAAATCATGTATCTCAATAGGTATATTTACGATGTCACTCAATCTCATTACTTTGCCGGGAAAGCGTTTCTTTCCGTCAGCAGGAGTATATGTAACTCCCATTTCTGAAAATTTCTTCATTTTCTTGTTTGTAAGTATATAAAACAAATGTTTGCAATCAGCATGGCAAGCCATACCTTTGAATGAGCCTATGATTTCCTGCCTCCTTTTGCGTGATTTGACTTTGGCAAGATTCCTGGCGGCATTCTGTTTCGTCCGTTTCCTTAGCAAGGAATAGTCACCGAAATTCACATAACCCAAAGCATCCATGCCGGATGAAATGGGGGCGACTTTCTCGCTGGGCTTGATGGTCAGTCCAAGTTTGGCACTTTCTTCATGTAGGCAATTCCTTAGTCTCCACAACTCCTTTTTGCTCTCGCCGAGGATAAAGGTGTCATCACAAAAACGGAAATAATATGACGCACCGTGCAGTTCTATCATCGCATGGTCAAGGTCATTTAGATACAGGTTGCCGAAAAACTGGGAGGAACGAAGCCCCTTGCTGATACCGGCATCTGCATCGGGATATAAAACTTTGACAAAATTCTCCAATATCGGTAGTAAAATCGGGTCAGCGATGTATTTTCTGATTTTGTCTATCAATATGCTATGAACGATATTGTCATAGTAACCTTGATAATCTGATTGATAGAAGTATTTTAGGTTTGGATTTGCTTTCATTGCAGCTTGAATGGCATGAAACAAGCCTTGCGGACCTCTTCCCTTGATGGAAGCTGCAGTTGTCTCTATCAGAATGGGAGTAAGTTTTTCCTCTATGATTTCCATAATGGCATTACTGCCCATCCTTTCAAAGACAGCAGGGGCTTGGACTGTCCGTATTTTAGGACCGTCTTTCGTTTCAAAGGATTTTAGCGTGTTGACTCGGAAAGTTCCATTTCCTATCTGTTCTTTCATTTTTGCAAGTATGGTATCTCGATTGAGTACATATCGTACTTGGCGTGCTGTGTACTTCTTTCCATCTATTACAATCGAGTTCCTTTTTTCTGCTTCGGTAGAGGATTGGCTGAGGTTTGACAGCACACGCTTGAATGACGACAATAGGTTTTCTTCCGTTATTATTTCGGGGATGAGGTTGTATAAAGGATAACTGACCGAAAGTGTTCCCCCGGTCAGTCCTATAAAATTGTCCGTATCATCATAGACCGCCTTCCGGTCCCGTGAGGAGGATATGAAACCCTCCTCACTTGTGGTTAAAGATATGTTCCGGCTTTCCATAAATAATATATTATAATGCTTTTGCCGAGGCGCGAACCCCTCGGAGAATATAATTGCCCAACTCGTAGGCGTATAGAGTCTCCGATTAGTTAACCATCAGAATTTGAGCCGACCACCGTAGTTCGTGTTCGAGTTCGAAGATGCGTTGTTCGCGTTCGCATAAGCGAGACCGGAGTTCGCATTCGAGTTGTTGCCAGACCGAAGAACACAGCGGCGCGCGGGGTTGTCTGCCTTTATGTATCAAATGGCGAATTTCCCTAAACCTACTATTTCAAGGTTGATACTCATTCCCATTGCACGAAATACTTTTCTGATTGTCTGTATGGTAAGATTGCTTCCTTTCTCAATGCGAGAAATCTGCGCTTTCTTAACTCCAATCATTTCGCCAAGCTGTTCCTGAGTGATGTTTCTTGATTCACGGGCTTGTTTGATTGCCTCACCAATCAAGAACGCATCAACCTTTGCTTCATATTCGTCACGTCTTGGAGTTCCTTTAACCCCAATTACGCTGTCCAGCATTTCTTCATGAGTGTAAAGTTTCATATCTTCTGCTTTTTATCGTTAAAATACTGTTTTCTAATATTCTCTGCCTTATCAATTTCTTTTGATGGGGTCTTCTGCGTTTTCTTTATAAAGCCGTGAGTGGCAATTACCAAAGTGTCCTCTTCTGTATCCCAAAATGCCAAAAGCCGATAACAGATGCCATTGTAAAGCGTTCTGAACTCCCAAATATCCGTACCTTCCAATTTCTTAAAAAGTTCTTTGTCTATGACAACTCTACTTTTGAAGATATTATAAGCGATTTTATCTTGTACCTTCTCCGGCAAAGAATGGATAAATTCATAAGCTTCTTCTGTATAAACTATTTTGAATCTCGTTTCCATTATTAACTTGATTTCCTTTTGCAAAGGTAATAAACAGTTTACATATAAAGAAACTTTTCGCTGTCTTTTTACATGAATGATTTATAATCGACTCGCTTCGCGAGAATAAAGAAAGAGGGAGCAGCCTCACGGCTCTCCCTCTGACGCTTTTTACGAACTCACGAGTTCCGCTCTATTCTATAATGACGAATTTTCCGCGGAAGGCGAGCCGACCACCGAAGCTCGCGCTCGAGCTCGAAGAAGCGTTGTACGCGTGCGCACAAGCGAGACCGGAGTACGCATGCGAGTAGTCGCCAGACCGAAGAACACAGCGGCCTCTACTACCACTCATCCAAAAACCGGCAGCATAATGGGTCACATACATGCTTGTGTCTGTCTTGTGAACTCGACTCGGAAGAACATCACATTTCGCTCCATGTACGATACACACAACACAATTCCCGTTGGATGATTCAACAGTCTTGACTGTGCGCTCCGTTTTTGTAACAGGGTCGTAAATATGAGCGGTGTAATCAATCGGATATGAACTGTCATTCTCCGTACATTTGGCTTTATAAAAATCTTCATAAGTCGTGACATTGAACGCAATGTAGTCCATCCATTCGGAATCACAGCCTACGTAGTGCTTTAATCCCAAAATGGAGTTAAGGTTGTTCCCTACATTATAGGAATCTCCCATACCAACGCTATCCTGCTTGTTCAGGATAGCGTCATGCACACCGTTGCCGACTACCGACTGTTCATTGGTCGTCCCATTCAACGCCCACCACAAGTTACTGACTTCTTTGTGCTGCTCGTAGTCCTGCAACTGGTAGCCCGGTCCTCTCATGCGGCAGATATTCTGAAAGTCCTTGGCAGTGTAGTTCAATGTGCCGATTGGCATTTCAAGCGGATTGCCTTCACTGTCATATTTCCATTCGTTTGAGGTTACGGATGTTCCATTGCCTTTCTTTGAACGTACATCGCCTGATAGGCTTCTCGGCATCTTCAAGCCATCTATGGTGATTGGATAGACACCGATAAGGCTGTCATTATCGCCTACGGTATGCTCTGTCCATTCAGGTTCTATGGCTTCGATGTTGTCACTGTCCACAGTCAGGCACTCAATGTCCCCGATGTCACGGAAAGAGGTGAAGTAAAACCACTTTGCACCGCTTGGCACATCGCAGAAGATGTAATCTCCAATGGAGAAGTCAAAGTAAGTATGACTGACAGACATGATGAATATGCTTATCGCTCGGTTGTTCTCGTCCGTGAAGACGCCTCCGAGACGCGCATGATTCAATCCCGGCCATCTTACCTGCTTCATGCCTTTCACATCCATCCTGTAACTGTTGGTGTTGGATGCGGTGGCTATCACATCCTCGCCAAGGATTTCACCGATAACGGCATCGTTCGCATATACACCGGTATTTTCCCGGTATAGCAACTCTGAAAGTTTCGTCTTCTTGCTATGCAACGCAGTTGAAAGTGGTTCGTATTCAGTAACGGACGGAATGTAATATTTCGCCTGATTCTTGTAGTCGTTCACTCCCTTATACCAATGATGAGGGGCGTGCCAAAATATGTCAAATCCCTCTCCAGCGGAATCGGACACATCAAAACTGCTTCCATTTTTCAGGTAGTTGAAATCCGTATCGCTTACCTGTACGCCTTCCATTTGGTTCTTCTTGGTGTTGTAAGAACATTTATAGGCATGGCATCCTTTCTGTATGGCAAGCATATGTCCGCTCGGAATGTAGGTGTTCCCATAATCCGCCCCTGTCTTGTTTTCCGGATTGCTGTACCTTTCACAAGAATCACTCTCCACAACATCGCTGATTTTTACGATGGAGAATTGAGAGTTGTGAAGTTCAAGTTGGGGAAAATAGGCAGCAAACGCATTTATTTCGTCTGTTTCCACAAGTTCGCTCAATATCCAACGGCCGGTAATACCACTGCACTGTTCCTTTTCATCGTAGGCATTTCCGTTTGCATCAAGTCCGATAGCACCGCTTTCCTTGATGGAACGCAACAGTCCGACACTGGCGGTTGCATTCACATTGGGAATCCGGACGGTCTTTAGCGCACTCGCATTGACTATCTGTTCCAATAGCGTCATGGCATCTACATACGGACACTCATTGACAAATATCTTTGTTATCTTGGCTACACCACCGAGCGTCAGTCCACCGGGATAGGTAAGGTTGGGCAGGTTGTTCAGCACGAGTTCCGTTATTGTTTCCGGAAGCGTAAGTTTGTCTATCGGCGATGTTTCAGCCAGTGTGATGGCAGAAAGTCCAGTATTGTCGGCATATACGGAAACCAGACGCGGACACTTCGATGCGTTGACGGTCTGCACTTCTGTGTTGCGCACATCAAGAATACGCAAGAACGGCATATCACCCAAATCAAGGTTGGTCATATAGCCTGTGTTACCGGGCGACATCGTCCAATTGCCATGAGACTCTCCACCCACATACAATTCCTGCAACAACGACATCTTGGGCAATGTGTTTCCAAATTGGGGGTCGATACTGATTTCACTCAAATCAAGCATACTCATTCGGTCTGCCTGATAGATGTATAGCATAATGTTTTCTCCGTGTTGAAAGTTTGTGAAAACACCTTCTTCTCCGGCTTTAAGGTAAATTCCTTCCGTGATATTTCCGCTGTCATTACCAATGCCAAAATATCCGCTCTTTGCTGCCTTGAAACGGATGACGGCACCTTCTTTTGCACCGATACGTCCACCGATATAACCACTCTCCGCCTTGAAGTCGCCGCAGCGGTAGTAGCCGTCACGGATGCGCCAACGTTGTTCAATAAATGCTGGTAGTGAGGTTAAACCCAAGCCTTGCAGGGCATAGAAATAAAGGTCGCTGTACCCTGTATATTTAATATACTTGCGTTCTCCGTCATAGCTTGATACCACTTTCTGCCATTTCTTCAGGCGTTCTGTCACGAAATAGTGCATAGCCCCTTTAGGTGAGAAAGGACCCGCGCCTATACCGAGCGTGTCAGGCAGGGAGCGCATAGTGTCGGCTATGGCCGGCAAGGTAATGGTATTGCCGTTTTGGTCAACTTCCATAGTCTGCTGTCCTCTTATATCGTTCCACAGCACAGAACCTCGTCCTGCGTATGCACTGTTTGTCAAATCGCCGGGGTCAACTTCCGGGTCAATGGTCTGCCCTCCGTCATTGTCCTTTCCGTTGCAGGTGTCGCAGTCATATACCTTGTTGCAATACATCCGTCTTGCCTCCATGCCGTTTACACCGCTATATATACCGTTTTTCACGCTGCATCCGTCCTCCAAGAAGAACATGGGCTGCATATTCTTTGCTTGTTGGTCAACAGCGGCAAGGTAGTCGGTAAACAGGTAGTACGATACCAACGAATAAGGACTGATGTATTTCCACATCTTCGTCTTCCATATCTCCTGCCATTTCCCTGCAAGTTCTTTCTTGGCATAGTCGCAGCTGTCGCAGAATTTAAGTACTTGGTACAGGTCGAACGGTACTTTCCGTCCCATGGCCAGGTCTATCTGCAACTGGTCATCGTCAATCATACACTCGAAGTAACGTGTCCACATCGGGTAGGTTTCCTGTCCGAGTTTCAGTTTGGTAACCCAAGAGGCCTCGGCGGTGGTCGGCTCCATCATGTCGGCAACACTTCCCACTCCCTGCCACCAGTTCATGGCATCATAGGTCAGAAGTTCGTAACCACTCACGGGGTTAAGTACTTTCCCGGTAATCTGCCATTTGCCACCAACCTGTTTCATTTCTCCGGTTTGTGCAGTCCATTCACCTCTCTCATATGCCATAAAGCGATAATCCTGTCCGCAATACAATGATAAAAGATATAGTTTATCCTTATTTGTTGTTCCATCATTCTTGAAACGAGTTTCTATCTGGTCAAGATTCTCTTCTTCTTTACCAAAGTATTCTACAAAGTCTCCATAATTGATGCAACCTTTATTGTATCCGGGAGTATCTTTAAAACCAAGCGCAACCTGCTCGCCTTTGTCTTCTTTCCAGTTTCCTTTGGCGTGAAACCATGCATCGGTAAGGCTTTCTTGTGTCGCACGGAATGCGGCAATGGGATGATTGGCTGTCGAATGGTTCATCTGCAATCCTTTCAACGAGACATCGCTTTTTGTCCAAGTGCCGTCAAATGCACGCTGTGCCGGAGTAAGGTAATCACTTCCAAGAGCACGGAAAGTGGCATTCATCAGGTCGCATACACCGCAGTCGTTTGCCCCAGAACTGTCAGAATAGTCCACCTTTACTGTGATAATCTTCACAGGAATAGTATTTTCTCCTACACGCACATAGCCTATTTTCATAAGTTCGTATGAAATTCGGGCATCTTCGTTGTCATAGTCCGGGTAGATAGGTGTAACTTCCCAACCTTCATTTTTCTGAAGATAGAAGCGGTCGTTCTTGATAGGTCGCTTTGCCGATGTTGTTCCCTGTCTTCTCCATTGTACATTGATTGCCTTGAAACTTCTCCATGGTCGTTTCGGGTCATAGTAGAATAGTGTACATTTGAATTTCTTGCTCGTATCTATGTCACCGTCAAATGTGTCAAAGGTCTGCTGGTCTGCCACCACTACATAATAAGGCATTCCCTTGGCAGAAAGGGCTTCTATGGTGGGGCGGTTTTGCGTGTCAAGCACGTTCTCTTTCTCGTATTCCACAACCATGGCAGTGGTGTCTGTCAGTTTGCACAAGTAGTTTTGGAACGCCTGTGCCCATTCATAATGACTCTCGTAGGCAAGCATATAGTACAGGTATAGGTCTCCTTCCGTACCGTTGAACGTAACGGTTCTGTTGTTAAGGATTGCACCACTGTCACTGATATAACCGATACAGCCCACTTCTTCTCCGTTCAAATACAACTTCATGCAGGAGTAATTGCTTCCACCCCGTGATACATAAATGGTGGACGGTTCGACAACTACTGCCATCGTGATTTTCTCGCCAGAGCGAAAGCTGCGCTCAACTAAGGCAGGCTGTCCTGTTTTACAGTAGATAGCAGCTTTGTTGCCGCATACATAGAAACCTGCACCGCTATCAGCATCATAGCACTCTATGAGTTTTGAATCTGCTTCCTTGATGTTCTTGGTGGCAAATGCGAATTGGACGGCACAACCTGTAGTCCGTTCGGTGGCAGAGTTCCCGAAAGGGTAGTAATCCAATATCTCCGCTTTCACATTCTCTGCTATGCGAAGGCATCGTTCGCCCAAGTAGTCCACGAATCCGTTGCTTGACCAGTTTGCGCCCCTTACATCCATAGTTATGCCGTTGTTTTCTATGGTATGGTCGCTCTCGCTGTTGCTGCGCGCGGAAAAATCATATCCGAACAAAGCTCCGTCCTTGATGGCCATGTCAATGGCACTCCCTTTTACAATTACCTTGATTTCATTGGTGGACACATTTCCGCTCTTGGCATGTACGGTAATGCTCTGGCTTCCGTCCGTGCTGTATCCGCTTATCTGCTTGTTCACGGTAAGCGTTTCGGCAATCATGGCTTCCACGGATGTCACTTTCTCATCGTCATAGAAGACATCCACGTGCGTTTCCGTTTTACCCGATGTGTATGCTGCGACCTCTATGGTAAGGTTATCATACAGGCGGAGCGTACCGTTGTTGGTGTCGTTGAACCGGATTGCCACGATAGGAGTGGTGTCCTCGGCATCAATACACATGATAGCAGAGTAAATGGTATTGCCCCTTACTCCTGATTTGTTTTCCGTTCCGTAAATGCGTACCGGGTATGCCCCATGTGTCATCCGTTCACCGCCGCCGAATACATTACTCGGATTGATGGATATGCTCTTGGTGTAACTGTCATTGACTGTTGCCTCTCCCAGTTTCTTCCATTCCCCGTTGTAGAGCATTTCCACTGTGGCACGTATGGATGAGGTGTTGTTTGGGAATTTGTAGAACTGTCCTATATTTTTTGCTGTGCCTCCTACGGTCAATGCGGTGCTGCTTGTGTAGTTGAGCGGCATAGGCTGTTCAACTGTAATATCCACAGCAACAATGGTAATGGCTTTCTTCTTGGTGTTCCCGTCCGCATCGGTAGCCTGAACAAAGAAACTCTTGGATGCAGCACTGCTGAAGTACTCAGTAAAGTCAAGTTCAAACTTGTAGTCCGTTGCACTTGCTGAGCCGGTTTCGTTCATTGCCTCGCTATACAGGGTAAGTCCTGTGCTTGCATCAATGATTGAAACATTACGGATAACGCCAAGCACTTCGTTACCGTCCGGGTAACTGACACTACGCAAAGCTACATTAATTTTTATCTCGGAACCGAACGCCACAATGGGGGCGGCTTCCTCAAAGTAGATGGACAGGGTGCTGTCCTCGCTCGAACCTCCGCCTCCTCCATTTTTCGGAATCTTAAGTACTACATCTTCTATCTGTCCCCCGTTCAGGTTCACGGCTTTGTAGTAGATATATTCCTCATCGCTTTCTTCGTCAAATCCTCCGATTGATTTTTCCTGCATGGCGTATGCGCCTCCTGTGGAAAGGGCATCTTTCCCTCCTTCTTCCGGTTTATCGGATGTTTCCACGTTGCTTCCTCCGCCACCGAATGCTACCCATGGTTTCAAGTCCTCTGGTGTTATGTCGCTCGCTTCACGTGTAAATTGGTAGGTGAGCCACACGGGTGCACCGTTCTTGTCGCTTTCTGCAGTCTTGAACGTAAGGATGATACCGCTTTTAAGATAAACTTCCCCATTCTCCTTTTCAAGGTCTGACACGGCTTTGATGGCTGTTGACAAAGTGTATTCCACATTTCCGCACAGGGCATTTACATTGATTATATCGCCTATGCCCTTGCCACCACCTGCGCCGAAATCGCTCCAGTTGTTTTCTTTAAACCAGTCCGATGTATCAGTCCATTGTTTGGAAACCCATCCGGATTCCGTCAGGAAGGTCAATACGACACCTGGTATTTTCAATACCGGTGAATATTCGGAAGCGGAACACCGGTCAAGGGCAACGGAAAATGTTATCTCCCTGTCTGCAAGGTCAAACAGCTGGTTGACATTTACAATACTGCGTGCCACGATTTGCTTGTTTTGTGAAAGAATGTTTTTTCTGTTTTCTTCCACCTGCTTCATATCTTCCTGTAACTTCGCACCTTCATCACCGGGGAATGCAGTCGAACTTGTGTGACCAAGTGCAAGGTCTGAACCGATTGGCACCAATTGATTTCCGCTCCAACGATAGCTTTTCCCATCTTCTTCGCATAGAAAGACTTTACCGGAAGAGGGTATTCGCCCGTTTGTACTTGCCGTACCGAAAACATCTGCATTCAACCAGTTGTTATAATAAGTAGCAGCCTCGGATTCTCCGATTGTCGGAACGTATGCAAGCACAAAGCAACCATGTTCCTTATCATATACAACTTTACAACCCTCATCGTTGGAATTTTTGTCTATGGATTCATTTTTTACAGTAATGCCTACGGAAATGCCATAAAAATCTACCACGTCATCAATGTATCCGGGCAAGTGTCGGCTCGGTACTTTCCCTTGTTCGTCAAGAGGGGCGATTCCTCCGTTTTCACCTTTTGAATCTTTGAAAGAGTTCAGTTGGCTTCCAACTTCATTCGCCTTGTTGTTTGCCTTGTTTGCGGTATCCTTGGTTGTGTTTACTTGGTCTTGCAACGAGTTGACGCTATCACCAAGCGTGGTGAGGTTGGTGTCTTGCGCTTTGTTGCGGGCCTCTATATCCGTAATGTCGTCCTGCAGTTTGGTTATATCCTCTTGCAGTTTTTCTACGGCTTCGTTATACTGACCGCTGTCTATAGTTGGGTTACCTCCACTTTGTCCGGTAGGCACCCATTCTCCACCATCTGCAACATAAATGGGGGCCGGCAATGAAACTCCTACAAGTGCCCACCAGCCATCATGCGGAAAAGGATAGGCTGCTTTTAGTTTTTCAACGGTAGTGTACAGACCTTTTCCTGCTCCTTTGATATTTTTGGCTTCAAGCCAACCATCTACGACAACATTTCCTTTCAGATGGGTTTTTCCTTGGACAGTAGCATCGCCTCCTATTGCCGTATTGCGACCTACTGATACATCACCATCTATATGCTTTGATTCGTAACTCATATTAATACAGATTTTGCCAATTCGTTCAATGCGGCACTTTTCTCCGCATCACCGAATGTAGTTAATACTAATGCTGCTATGGTATATACCACAGCGTTGTAACATCGTCCGCAAATTTCTATCGCGCCGTATTTGTCAATCTTCGGATAAGGTAGATACACGGCACGGCTTACTTTTGCTTTTGTCGTCTTGCATGAATAAAATTCCATCACTCTTCCTTCCGGGCGTATGGAAATGGCACAGACAGGGCGTTGGTACGTACCCCTGATACCTTTAAATCTGGAAGATTGTCTTGCATATTCCGGGTCATCGGTATTTATGGGATAAAATACCGCACGTTCCCAGTCATCCATTTGGAAAACGACAAAACGCATGAAATCCTCCGGAAGCAGTATCCATCCGCTTTCATGCTCTTTCCAAAATATAGCATCACCGAAGTTGTGTCCGCCGTCAAGCAGATAGGGAGGTGCGGAACTGTGTACACGCTTTACGGCTTCCACAATCTTGGACTTGATGATGTCGTTGAGTGCAAGCGTGTCCACGTCACCGATTGCTGCCAATGTGTCACTTGCCATGTTTTGGTCAAGTGCGATACGGACATCTTTCGCTATGTCGTCAAGTTGATAGACTGTCATGCTCTTTTATCCGGTTATGACAATCCTTCAAACTCAATTCCGTTTGCGGCTGCCTGTTCAGTAATTGCTTTCATGCTGCGCATGGCTGTTCGGCTGATGCCGAATGTATCGGCAAGATAATCTTTTGCTGCGGACAGGTCGCTCACTTTCACTTTTTTCAGGGTTGGGTCATTTCCATCTGTGGTTTCTCCGTCCTGACTGTCTTCTCCTGTTACTTGGTTATCGACAGTTGGAATTTCTTTATCTTGCAGATTTTCTTCTGTTTTTGCATTTATCTTTTCACTTTCATCCTGCATACTGTGTAGCCGGAACAACTTTCCAAAATTGTAATGTTTTTCGATGGCACGCATTATGTCCTCGTTGTCTGTTGTAAACAGGCTGCTACCGTTGGACAGAGGTGTGAACGAAATATGCAGGTTCTTCTTACTTGGAAGCACTACGTTGATACTCACGTTGGTGTTCGCTTTATAGGTTTTAATCATATACTTGTAAATTAAAAAAGGGATGGGACTCCTTATCCCATCCCCGGTTATTGATTTCTTTTTGTGGATTATTAAGGCTCTTCAACAGGAGCTTTGGCAAGACGCATTCTTGCATGTGCTTTTGCATAGCGCAAGTACAAGCAGCTTACTTCTTGGATTACTACTGCATCGGTACGGCGGATACCGGCTTTCTGCAAGTCAAGTACGTTTCTTGCCCAAGAGATATGTGTTTTCTTCGACAGGTATTCCGGGTCCATTGCAAAGCCGCAGTCGCTCATGCCATTCACGTCAAATAGTTCGTGATGAATGGTCAGTACCTCTCCGAAATCGGTATCCCAAGATTTGAATTTCAAATTCCAAACCTCAACAGTGTCTTTCAGGCGGAACTTCTCACTCTTGATTTTCGAGAATGCAGACAGCATATCGCTACCGCAGAAAAGGATTTTGCGTTTGTTGCCGATACCTGTACCCACAAAGAGGTCTTTGGTAATATCCACAAGGTTTTCATCGGTAATGATGGCGCACTGCTTGTCCGCATTCCATTCGCCCACTTCGATGTCTTTGCCAGCCATCCACCATATACCGCCTGTAAACCAAGTGTTCATACCGTCCTTGGCAATATGCTTGATGACATTCTTGACACCGAACAGATAGGTATTCTCCATGGCGAGGCGCATATCATATACACCGTCCTCCTCAATGTCCGAGAAATTCCAGTTCACTTCCTTGGCGGCAATCTTGTCAAAGGTGGACTGCTCTACCTGAATCATGAAGTTCTGACAATACTGGGTTTCAGGCATCGGGATATTGTTGAAGCGTCCTGTCTGTACATCCAACTCACCACAAGCCTTACCCATACGAACAAGTGTTGTTCCTGAAGGAATATCCGGTACAAGGATTGGTTGCTTACTCGAACTGTCCATGTCACCGTTAACAGCATACACGGTTGGTAAGTTTGTTGAGCTATCTTTACCGCATACACATAATACAAGGTCGGGAACATTGCTGTCTTCCAGCCCGTATTTTGTTCCATCCGGCTTCGTAATGGCTTTCACACCTACTACTCGAATGGTATCATCCAGAGTAAACATGTTCAGGTCATCTACCGGAAGGGAGGTGCTGGCTCCGTTCAGCATCTTTTCTACTTTCTTGTTGGTACTGCACTTGATTTCTCTTGTGCCTACGCTGTAATACTTAACTTCGAAAGAGTTTGTACTACTTGATTTTGCATAACGGCTGATTTGGTCGATAGGAGTTGCCATCGGACGTATCTTCACGATACGTTTGTCCACATCGCTCAAATAAAAATTTGAGTCACCATCCGTTCTGCCTGCGGTTTCCGTTGCGATACCGTCTGTTCCGCCCGTACCGTCAGCTCCGGCTGTTGTTTTACCTGCATCAGGGAGTTCGGAGGCGTTGGCCATGAACACACCGCTTGATGCGCCTGTCACAAATGCCAATACCATCAGCATGATGCGCCACAGAAAACTTGTTGCTTTCTTCATTGCTCTTTTAATTTTTGAAAAGTGAATAAATAGAATTGATTTTACTTGTTTGTCCTGCGTTTTTCTCCGCCACGTTCCCAAATGTTCTGAGTTCCGTAGTTTTGGTCAATGACACCCAAATCTGGCATTTCTCGTGAGCCGCCTTTGCCTCCGCCGTTCTTGCTGCCGAGGTTGGCTGTACCGTCATTCTTGCTGCCCTTGCGCAACTTTTCTTCAATCTTGGTGTTGCGACCTCTTACTTCGCCTTCTCGGTCTGCCTGTTCCACATCGCTGTCATGCCGGATGGCTTTGAGTGCCATTGCCACGCTCTCACGTGTGAACTTGCCCATGATTCCGTCACGCACAATGCCGACAAGGAAATCCATTGCACTGTCAATGTCCTCATCAGATAGTCCTTCATCTTGCTGCATGGTTTCAAGGGTGGTCAAAGTCTCGTTGAGGTTCTTCTGATACTCTCCCTCGTACTCTTTCTCTTGGGCGATGCGTTCTGCAAACTCCTTATTGGCGGCTGCAAGTGCCTCCTGCTTTTCGGGGTCTTCAAGTGCGGCCTTGAAATCATCCCCGAATTTACGCACCATACCGATGATAGGGTCTTCGCCCTTTCTCCAGTCGGTAAGAAAAGCGGCACTGCGCGGGTTGCTTGCAAATAAGTCCGAGAGAGCTTTTTCTCGCTCACGGTATCCAGACAATTCGTTGTCGTAACTGTCGTAATCGTCATTGGTTTGACCAAATAACGCTTCATCATCGGCAAACTCCTTGTCGGGATACTTTGTTTTCAACCGTTCCATGTATCTGTCCCGGTTGCTTTTAACTTCCGTATTCTTAGGCATATACTGTAAATAATTAATGTTGTCTGAAACTTTGAAGCAAAAATAAGCTAAGATACACGCATTATATGTTTATCTTTTTACGCTCAAATAGGTAACTTTGTACACGGTTAAAGCTGTAATTTGTTGTAGGAATGAAACATAAAGGGGCATTGATGGAGTACTTTCAAGAACGTTCAGACGACTTGATGAGGGCGTACGATGAATATATTGAATCGTGCGACTACATCCGTATGCCTGATGTGTACAACAACATTGTCAATATGCCTTCACGCCGTTTTTGGGTAAGCGATATTCGGGCAGCTCTTGTGGTATCAGCGATGATGAAGGGCAAGGCGCATTTGGAGAAGATGTGTCCGTCCAAACGTGAAATGTACGAAGAAATCTATAGCCGTGTCATGGTAATGTACACCGATTATCCCGATAAGACTATTTCTGAACTATGTTCTATGGTTGTCATGCAGCCCGCCCCTAAATTCTACCTCACGCCTGGTAGTGCAAAGATTATGGTTTGTAAAGCAAGGAAAGAATGGGTAAGACGAAAACAACAAAGGCTGTTTCGCTTTTAATTTCAATCATTGTATGCTGCTTGGCTTTGCAGGATATTCAAGATTGGTCAGAAGTCGGTATCTTCAAAGATTGCGGACCGGGGTGTCGTATGTCATATCCATTTTATCATGTGAATATAATTCACGCCGCACTTAATGCGTGGTGTCTGCTTTCGGTCGTATTCATATACAATGTGTCATTATGGCGCTTGGTATTCGCATACATTTCCGCCGTATCTGTTCCAGTACTCTGCCTATCCAATATTCCAACGGTCGGACTTTCAGGACTTGTATTTGTCCTGTTCGGTTCTGTTTCTTTCGAGGTAGAAAGAAAGGTCCATTATCAATTATGGATGGTTGTCTATCTCGTCATCGGTTTTCTTTTTCCCGGCACCAATGCGTGGGTACACTTGTACTGCTATCTCGTAGGGTGTTTGGCGGCATTGTTGAACAAACCTGTAAAAATCGGTTAATATGCAGGAGGAAATCAGACTTATCATCGAAGAAAACAACCGCCGAAACGCAGAGGTGTATGCACGCTTTGACCCAATTGGCGGGTTCGGTTCGGTTGGGGAACGTGTAAAGGTCTGTATAGAGGACTTTCCGATACGCACCCAATATCTGCCTGTAGAAATGATGGATGTACCGCTTGTTCGGCAACTTGTCGAATGTGGCTCTGTCAAGGCATTCTTGCAGGAACTTGGAAATGCTAAAGAGGAAGATTATGAAAGCGACCGGCTCAAAGTAATAAGCCAGTTTGTGCGCATACGTAACAAATATGACTTCCCATTTTGGGCGGCAACATTCGTATATATCAAGAACAAGGGGGGCGGCGAAGATGTGTTATTTCGCCTTACTCGACCGCAACGCCGTTTCGTTGAAAGGTTGGAACGATTGCGAAAAGCAGATAAGCCTATACGCCTTGTCTTGCTGAAAGCACGGCAATGGGGAGGTTCTACCACCTCGCAAATATATATGGCGTGGTTGCAGTTGGTTCATAAAGTAGGACTGAACTCACTTATCATCGCTCATCAAGGTGCGGGTTCGGATGAAATCAAGGATATGTTCGACCGTATGATAAAGAACTATCCGGTGGATATGCTGCACAAACTGGGTGAAACCTACAGCGAGAACGAGCCCAAAATGGTCGGAGTCGGTAAGTCGGGCAGCATTCATCGTGTACCGCAACGCAACTGCAAGATTAAAATTGGTACTGCCGAACGACCGGACTCTTGCCGTGGTGGAGACTACAACCTTGTGCATCTGTCCGAGGTAGGACTATGGAAGGCGACAGATGGAAAGAAGCCCGAAGACATAGTGCGCTCCGCCTGTTCTGGCATATTGCTGCGCCCATATACGATGATTGTCTATGAAAGTACCGCCAATGGTACAGGTAATTTCTTTCAAAAGGAGTATGACGATGCCAAGAACGGAAAATCCCAGTTCGAGGCAATGTTCGTGTCGTGGTTTGACATAGAACAGTATTCGTTGCCTCTTGATGATGTGGAAGCTTTTGCACAAATGCTGTATGCAAACCGTGAGAATGACGGCATACCTTCATCCCGTGAGGAAAACGGCAAATATCTGTGGTGGCTGTGGGAGAAGGGCGCAACGCTTGAAGCTATCAATTGGTACATACAGGAACGTGCCAAATATACCGAACACGGATTGATGGCGGCAGAGTTTCCTTCCGATGATGTTGAGGCGTTCGTCCATTCCGGCGCACGTGTGTTCGACAAATACAAGGTCGAGAAACTTAAAGCATCATGCAAGCCTCCACGATATGTAGGAGAAGTATATGCCGATGGTGATGAGGGGAAGAAAGCATTGCAAAACCTCCGTTTTGTTGGTGACAGCCAAGGCTTGCTACATATTTGGGAAATGCCTGAGATTTACGATGACGAAGTGGTAACCGACAGATATTTGACGGTGGTCGATGTCGGTGGGCGTTCCAATAAGGCTGACTGGTCCGTCATTGTCGTGTTCGACCGTCTCTTCATGAATGACGGAGGAAAACCCACTGTTGTGGCGCAATGGTACGGACATATAGATATTGACCTCTTGGCGTGGAAAGCGGCACAGATAGCGGCTTTCTATGACAATTCCATGCTTGTGATTGAGAGCAACACACTTGAAACACATGACAAGGAAAGGCAGGTGGACGGAGACCAATCCCAATTCATTCTCAATCAGATTAAGGATGTTTATCCCAACCTGTACGCACGCAAGCAGTCGGAGGAGGCTATTCGGGAGGGCTTGCCAGTGAACTACGGTTTCCACACCAACATAGCCACAAAACCGATGGTAATCTCTACACTCGTGAAAGTCATCCGTGAGAGCCTGTATGTTGAGCGTGATGCCCGTTGTCTGGACGAATATCTGTGTTATGAGAAGAAACCGAATGGAGCGTTCGGGGCGATTATCGGTAAACACGATGACTTGTTGATGACCCGTGCCATTGGTCTGCACATCTGTTTCTTTGAAATGGATATGCCTAAATTCGTACCTCGTGTGGGAAGATATATCAGCAGGAAGAAAAAAGCGGTATCTGCCGCAACAATATAGTTTAACAATTTAACAACAGGAAAGATGAACATCTTTAAGAAAATCCGTGCTTCACTCCGTTTGCGTGAGGCAGTAAGACAAGCCGACAAGGCACATCGTGAGAATGGACAACGCTACTATGTAATGCCGACAAGTGGCGTGAGTGGACAACTTGTAATTATGGATAGGAACAATTTCCGTAAACTCAAGCAGAAGCACTATATCAACCATAATACATTCGTCAGAGACCTCGAATTTGAGTGTTTCTATTGCACTCCGTACAATAACGGGGCAGGTAAATTATCTTCGGCTGTAATGGCGAAAAAACGTAATCAGTATTACTCATGGTTGGAAGCAATCGGCAAATCAAGAAAAAATGGGAAAGTACGGAAATATTGACGGTATAGCAACACTTACCAACGACCCGCTCGCACTTGACAATATCAATAAGTTTAAAGTCGGAGACCGGGTGATGTGCAACGATAATGGTGTCATTGGTACGGTCAAGGAATTGGATATTCCGAACGAAGCCTGTATTGTTGATTTCGACAATGGAGAGGAAGATGTCTGGATAGAGAAATTCCAACTGTCCAAAGAATAATAAATAGACATGAGGGTGTATCAAATTGAATATATTTGGTACACCCTCATTCTTTATCCGCTAAGCATGGGCTAATTTGATTCTTTTCTCGTTGCCTCTTGACCAAATGTCATCTTCGCTTTGTCCATATGTCGCAAGCTGTTCTATTTCTTTCTTTTGTTGTTCCTGCCAAGGCTCAAAATCAATAATATCCCTTATAAGCCATGAATCCCACCGCCCCCTGAAACAGACACCCCGGTCATCAAGATACACGTCGGCTATGATTTTTCCACTTGTATGTTCCGGTTGATTCGGGTTTTCGTTTATATGGTCGTATGAAATATTGTTTTCTGCCAACCACTTTTCCAATTTTGCAGTTTTCTTGCGTGTCGTGAAGATGATGATAGTCCATCCGTTTTTCTTTAGGGTGGCTGTACCTGTATCTGCATTCGGTATCATCTGCCCAAACACATCCTCGCCTTGCCAACCTTTACTGTAGTCATGAATGACACCGTCAAAGTCTATACAAATAGTTTTCTGTTCCATGATGTCGTTAAATTAAAATTATTGCCTTATTGCATTATTCAGTTTGTTCACGGCCTGCATGTTCGCACCTTGTTGCGCTTGCGCCATCAGTTCGGGAGAAAGACCGTCAGGCATTTTACCCTGTTCTAATTGCTCTTTCTGCGACTTGATGCTCTGTAATAGTTCATCGGCAAACGGGAAGTCGCCATGTTCAAGCAACTGTTCTACGCTGATAGCCTGTGCTTGCCACAACTGCATGAGTATGTCGTTGGCAAGATGCCTGTATGCAGGGGTGGTTGTGCTTTCAGTAATGCTCAGGTCAAATTCCACATCCCGTATCTTTTTCGGGTCGTATTCGATTTGTGCGCCGCTCCGTCCGGCAATGTTGAACACACGCTTGCTGTCATAGAACTGCTGCATATTCTTTACATCCTTGTATGCACCATCCACCACAAAACCGCTGAAGCATTCCAACAGGTCAAGCAAAGTGGTGGTTGCATTTTGTGTCTGTTGTTGGAAATGGGCTGCACTCTCTCCCGAGAATCCGGGTTTCCCTTGCAATGCCCCTGTAACTCCAGAAATGTCCTCGAAGAACTTCAACTGAATATTCAGCAACTCGGTAATGCCGATGTTGGTCGAATTGTTGGCCACTTGTTCCGGCACACGTCCGCTCTTGCTCGGCTTATAGACAATCACACCGTTGAACTCAGCCCAGCCTTCCGCAATGTCGTCAATGCTCACTCCGTCCGGCAGACAATCATCGGGCATCATCAGTACCCCTTTGGCACTCGCACGCATTATCCAGTCATAAAGGGTTATCAAACGGTTGGTATATCGCTGTTGGTCGATGACATCAGATACGAACGAATGGATTTCACCGTCAATGAACGGATAAGCCTTGAATACGTATGGGTGGCTGTCGTGTTCGTATGGCGTTTCTCCCTCTTTCAGAATATCTCCGAATGGCGACAGGTAATAGAAATACCAATAATCGTCAATAAACCACGTGGCTTTAATGAGCGGCACTTCTTCTTCGGGCATACCGACAGACTTCGCCATTTCAATACGTTCGTCATTGACGGCGACCACACACTTTTGGTAATCCTTCACATCTATCTTGAAGATGTCCCCGTTTTGATAGTCATGGCACCGGTATCTTGGTTTTTGCTCCTTGCGCCAGACCTCAATGACTCTGCACCGTCCCGGCTCGCTCGTAAACAGAAAATCGTAGTTTTCCAAACGGCTGTAGCCGAAACGCTCTGCATACGAGGCGATGTATTCTTTCTTTGCCGCCCACTTGTAGATGTCTCTAAGTCTGCGGTAATCTTCGGGTGAAGAGGCGAACTGTTCGCAAAGCTGCCCGAATGAAATATCGTGTATCTCGCCAAGAACCGATACATCCCAACCTCTGAAATCACGCATATTGTTGTCTATGAAGAAATTGTTCGGCTGTACATAATCCGTCCAACAATCCTCTTTTCCGTTGCGCCAACCGTATGATTTGCGATGTACAATGAAGCCGCTGATAAGAAGCTCCTCCATTGTCCGGGCATATACCTCCGTCATCCGGTTCAGTTGCATATTGCATTGCAGGATGGTACTCATCGTTTCGCCCAATTTCTGCTCGTCTCGGTCGCGTGCTGTACAGGTCGGTTCTTTGCTCTGGCTTCGATACACGCCGAGTACGCTTTTTACCAATCTGCGGATAAGGTTGTTCTTCAATGGAACATTGCCCTGCCTTTTTATATACTCTTCTTCCGTCATGGTCTCACCGTCCACACATATTTTGTCATCCCACTGAAAACCGTAGGTATATCGCTTGTTGCGCTCTCTGTCCTTTCGGAAATCCTCCATCTGATTCCAATAGTGCTGTGCCTCCATCAATATATCAAACGCCCTGCGGTCGCCCGACTGCTGTGAAGACATTACTACGGTATCCATTTCCTCCGTATCACGTTTGGGTGCGACACGGCTCATGAACAGCAGTCTTTTATTTCCATTTTTTGTATTATGCATAATCGTTGAATATTATCAGAATGCTTTGGATAGACACAAAGGTACTATCCAAAGCATTCCTTTCAAGTATAACTATTTATCTCCATCCAATCCTTTCAACTTATCAAGCATTTCAACTTTCAAGTTCATAATCATGGTTTCAACTTCTTCTCGCTGTGTCGGGTCAATGAGTTTTAGAGCCTTGCTTGCTTTTTGTATGGCATTGTGATAGCCTTTAACTAAAGCGTACCGTTTGAATACCTCTGAATTGATAAGTTCATCTATCTTTTCAGCATACTCGATGTTCCCCACTCTGACCTGATTCTTGTATCCGCTTAAAGAATGCTGGACATCTTCCATTTCATCAACTGCTTTAGAATACTCACGGTTGATTTGGCTGCCTGTTGTCCGTTCATCTGCGGTTTGATAGAAACTGCTGATGACAGGTACATTGCGCCATTCCTGCAAATCTTCATTCCATAGCATTTCCAATGTCTTTTGGGTCTTGTTCAGTGTTTTGCCGACACCGCCAAAGTAGCTTTCAAACAGATGTTCTATCAATGCAGGATTAATGTTTATTGTGCCTGCATCGACATTGTTACCTCCTGTTATCTCGTTCAACCATCTTGTACCGTCAACAAGCCAAGGGGCGGTACTCTTGTACGCCTTTGTCCACTCTGGATCCATTTCGTTCCACGTGTGTTTACGGTAAATAGGTTTGCCAAAATAATCCTTATTGGCTATAATCTGCGCAAAAGGTTGTCCGATAGTCGGTGTAAGGCTTACTGCAACATTTCCTCCGTTGCCTGTCAGGTCAATAGGTAGCATGGACGAGAATCCGGTTGCTGCCTTGCTTAAACCGTCTTCAATATTTTCCTTTCCGGCAAGGACTGAAAATGCTATTTCTCCCATACTGTAGAAAGGTCTCATTTCGTGTGGTAATGGAAGCGTCATATATCCGTTTTCACTCCAAGGTACATAAAGGACGAGGTTGTTCCTGCGTACCCATTCCGGTAAATCCCAATAACCGTTGTCATCGTCATCTCCACCAAGCAGAGCCTGTATAGCCAAGTTCATCATCGGAACAAGGAAGCCTGCCGATGAGAATATGGTTAATGCCATAGTGGTTTTGGCAGGGTGTTTTGCCATAAGTTTGCCGAAGTTCGCTACACTCTGAATGGCTGCATTGAAAAAGATGTAACTGAAGTTCATGACACTTGCACCCAGTCCGCCACTTCCTTTCTTGTTGAAGTTGACGGTAATCTCTTTCGCGTCATATATGGAGTGGGCCACATCCCTGCCCATTTGGCGGCTTGTCATATACACCATGAAGCGTGTCGTGTCCTCTGCGCTTCTATTCAGAAACTCCACACTGTTCCACAAACCGTTCCATGCTTTTTGGGTAATGGAACTTTTACCCTCTGCTTCTTTTATGAAACGCTTGATGTTTCGTTTGTAGTCTTCAACTGTATTCAGTTGGGTAAATCCTGTTTCGCCTCCATTACGGATAAACTCGTCAAAATAACGTTCCAAATCGTTATTCCTATCAAGCCTGCCGTTTTTGTATTTTACAAGCAGACGCGGCAGTTGAGCCTTAACCAGGCATTCTGTTACATTTTTGTTATACCTGGCTGTATATACAGCGTTTTCTTTAATGGCTACTGCCGTACCTGCCCAAATGATGTCTCTTGACAGGTTGCTCACGACAAAGGCAGGGTTCATTGAAGTAAATGCTCTTGCCATAAGATTCTTCACCGCTTTTGCAGCCTTGTACAGACTGCTGTCGTTTACATCCGGGTTGGTCAATCCGTTGATGGCTTGTGCCGCTCTTGGATTGCCATTGATATAAAGGCAATATTCCTTACCGGCTCTTTTTACCCTTACAACGTGTTCTTGACCCTCGCGTTTCGTAATATGCATACTTAGTTTCAGCCCGTCCTTCTTTTTCGTGGCATTATCTCCGAGGGCTTCCATTTCCTGCTCGAATTGTTCGACAATGGAAGCCACCTCATCACCTGTTGCATCTTCCGGGATTATTGGGTTTCGTGCTTCCCATTCACCGGTGGCATTGTCAAGCACATACCATTGTTCGCTGATACTTACAAGTTCATTCGGATTATTGAGAATGAAGTTCAGAAATTTCTGCTTCATCAAGTTCCTGTTTCCTTGAACGATGCTACTTTCCGCCATGAATCCAATGGTGGCCAAAGGGTCGTCAGCCAGACTTGTGCGTCCTTCCGCTGTCTTCAATGTCGGAGAAAGCATCAGACGGTTGCTTGTCATATATTCGTATTCGTTGGAAGCGACTTCGCAATCCCAACCTCTTAATGGCACATAATATTTGAACATTCCACGAACTTTGTCATAAGTGGATTTACTCATCAAGCCGCTATTGTAACTTTTGCGTAACGTTTCTTTGGTCGCAGCGTTGATTTTATCCCACAATTCGGACACGTTAAACTTGCTCTCGAACTCATCAACTATCATTTGTGCAGCCTCGGTGAAATTATCTTTATCACCGGTTAATTCGGTCAAACCCGAATAATCACGTGTAATAGCACCATCCCAAGTGTCGCCATCCTGCTCTGCATCTCGTTTGGAGAATTCCTCATTACGCTCCAGACCATGCTTTGCTATGATGTACGACTTCAACTCTTCATAAGATGCACCTAATTTGATAAGTTTCTGAACAACTTTCATCATCGGTTTATAGAAATCCCTTTCATATATCTCCGCTTGCGACTTATTTTCTGCCGACATACTGTTTTCTGCAATATAGGCATTTTCAAACGAATGGATTGGATTCCCTGTTTCTTCTGAAATCATGTCCTGCAATGTTTTCAATGCGGACATACTGTCTTGATACGCCTCTTTCAGTCTGTACAGGAGATTTTCTTTCCATTTGACACTTCTGCTTTTATTGGGTGTACGGACTTTCCTGTCATAGCGTCTCCTTAAAGAGTCGCCGTCACGGTACAGGGTATCATCGTTTTCTGCAATGTTCTGATGATGTGGTTCGGCAACTGCATAATTGCCTACTTTCAGTTCATACTGCTTTGCCACATCGGCGGCTTCTCCCAATATACTTCTGTATCTGCCCGGTTCTGCAAGATTCTCGTAGCTGCGCCACAATACATAGCGTAGTTCGTTGTCAGTCAGAGTAACCCCTCCGAAATCCTCAAAGCCTATCTTGTGCAGCATATTCAGGAAGAAATCCTTTATCTGCCTCCACCAGCTTGCATTGATGTTTTCAAATTCAGTATCTTCTGCAAGCGAAGCAAGATATTCTTCGGTAGCCTTACTGAAATCCCAACCGTTTTTTGCAGCCATATCTACAATGCGTCTACGAATGCTTTCTTCTGCATTGTTGAGTACATTATCAAGGAATGTATCAAAATGTTCGCCGAACAGCTGACGCAATCCGTAGTGGGCTACCGCTTCATGAAGCAGGGTCTGCTCTATGTCAAATACGCTTGAATGGTTGGGAACAACAATGGTAATCTTGCCTGTACTCTTTGAGTAGAAACCTTTTGCACGCTGTTTCTTACCCTCCAATGTGTAAGCATCGGTTACTATATCCACATTGTCCAGATGCAGCTTTTCTGCAAGGCTTTTCACGCGCTCTGTCATTCTTTGGCGTTCACGCTGTGCAAATTCTCTCCGTTGCTTTGCCGTTCTCCTTGACCGCCCGAGCAGTTTTGCCGCAGGGTCATTCTCATAACTGACTTCATCATCGGTGTATGCCCCAATGCCGTTACGTTGGAGAATATCAGTTGTGTCATCCTTTACTTTTACTCCCAACTTGGTCAATTCTTTAACAATCTCATCAATATGGTCGGCAGGAATATCCGCACGCAACTTCCCTCGGTAAGGGTAGAAGTTTTCACCTGCGGCACGAAGCAAGGTTTTGTTCTCGTAGTAAACTGCACCATCTTTCTTTGTCTTTGGGACAGTTAGGTAGAACATCTTTGCCCAACTGCTACCCATAATCTCTACCTTTCCATCGTGACTTATTATAGGAGTATAGTCTTTTATCTGTTGTAAACGACTGCTCAATGGCGCACCGCTCGTTTTCAGCATAGAAGCATTCCATTTGTCGGGCATTAAGATGCCATCGTGAACATTACCGTCAATGTCAGTATAACTAATGAGTTGTCCCGGATAGCCTCCATATTCATCTTGTGTATCGGCTATAGCCTGCAAGATATTACCTGTCATAATGAAACCTGTCTTTCGTGTCTCACTTGGTATCTGACTATCCCAATTATCAAGTGTGGTGGCACGTGCAGCATCCCAATTGTCATTGGTCATTTTATCAATGCTTCGCAACGCATCAATCTGTGAAAGTTTAATCTCAATGCGTCTGCGACCGTCAAGGGTTGCAAATACCGCAAGTGTTGTTGAGGCTGTAATCTTGCTATCCTTTGTTTTGTATCCACAGAAGATAGCAGGAGTGGCAAAATCAAATACCATCGCTTCAAGGTTGTCAGGTACGAGATATGACTTGCCAACTTCAAACATTCTCAAGCGGCGCATTATCTGGTCACTGCTTTGATTCAGGCGTACAATGTTGTCATTGTGCTTGTTTTCAACCTTCTCGTTGGTCTCTGCAATAAAGTTTTCTATGGCAACACGCTTTTCTTCATCGCTGCGTTTCTTCTGTCCATTGATTTTGTCTGTCTGCTTAGCAATATCCTCTACAGCTTTCGCTTTTGCCTTCTCGTACCGTTCTTCCTCTGCGGCAATTCTCGCTTCATCTTCATTACGGATTGTCTCAAGAACACTTTCCAAGTACTCAGCAGGTGAAGCACCTCTGTTTATCTGTTCGATAACCTTGCGTATTTCATCGGATTTCATGGGTTTTCGCAGTACATCCATTTCCACCTTTTCTACGAATGAGTTGCGGGCAAACGGATTGTTGCCATCCGGGTCTATCCCCTCGGATGACACCCTCTTTTCTATCGTCTTGGCACGTAGAGGCATTACGGTAATCTTTAAATCATTACTGCCTGTATCATTAAGGTATTTAATTAACTCGTTATAGCGTCTTACTACATCATCGTAAAACTCCTCTTGCTCTTTGGTCGTCAGCAGGGCTACATATCCTGTAACTTTTCGTGCATCATCTTCCTGTGGTTTGTACTCATCAAGTTCGCTTGCTTGCACACGACCGCCTCCAAGTCCGCCTTTCTTCAAAGGTGCACCCATTTTCTCGTAGATTTCCACATTATCACGTAGATATTCTACAACAACTTGGCTACCATACTTATTGAGCAAGTCCGGTGCTTCAACATCGTTGCTTTCACTATCCTGTGAGGTGGTAGTATTGGCGTTCAAAGACTTCAACTTGGTAGAAAGCATCATCAAGAAACGGTTTTCAGCAGGAACAGGCAAACCGAGATTGATGTAATAACCCCTATGTACCTGTCCTGTGCGGTCAATACGACCTATCATCTGCATATAGTCGTTGATGTCGCTCAATGGCTGTGCAATAATCATCGAACGTTGACGTTGGTCGCTGAATTTCTCCGAAGCGTGCAGACTGATACCTGTTGATGCAGACTTGTTGAGAATGAGTACGTCAAGAGTACCACTGTTGAACTCTCTCTGCATTTTCTTTTTGTCTTTGTCAGTTCTACGTTTGACAACGACACGCCCGTCATCGTTGCGCTCAACATACATATTACGTCCTGTCAATTCACCTACTTTGTACCCTTTATCGTTCAGACGCTCGATAATGGCATCAAGTGGACTGATAAAGATGTCACTTGTGCTTTCACGAATGAAATCCTGCAACTCGTAATATGCTTTTTCTCCTGCCGGACCTAATGCCTGTGGAGAATATCTCTCGTGACGTTCGTTACCGTCCTCATCTTTAACGGTGTACTGCATAACAGTGTCAAGTCCTTTTAGTAGGCTTGCGCTGAATGTTGGCTCATCAATGGTTTCTCCTGCGGCATAGTCCTTAATACTGCTCTCCATTGTGCTTTCCAACGCAATAACAGGGTGGCGACCTGCATTGATTTCGGCTTCCACTTCATCTGCAATAGCATCGACTTTGAGGGCAAGCATAAGCTGCTTGGTGTAGTTGTAGGTCTTGCTTGCAAATGGCACATTCTCTACGCCCATTTTATCTGTGCCTCGCTTCACACCTGCGCTCTCAGCCATAACAGCAAGTTCCATATCCAATGCTTCAATCATCGGCTTTACATAATCCTCTTGGAATTTGATGATGGCATTGAATGCTGCTATGGTACGGTCGTAATTTTCTCTTGCACGTCTAACAGTTTCGGGGTCAGTAATTGTTTTCCAATCGGTAACAACATCGCTCATATCTCGCTCTCTGCGTACCATTTGCCCTGCATTTGTTAATTCACGGCTCATAATTTCTTGCAGAGTTACACCGCCTTTCTCAATGATACTAATCATCTTATCCGGCTCAACCTTTGCTTGGCTCATCGCTGTACGAATTGCATACAAAGGCATTGTGTCGGGACGCTTTGCGAACGTAGCACTTGCAAACGTGGCAGCTTTCGCCCCACGAAGAATACTTTGCAGATAGGCTCCTGTATTGCTCGAACCTGCCGCCGTGTGACTTTCATCAAGGAACAGATAGTTATCCTTTGCAATGACACGTAAGAATGTGGCTTTCGGGGTAGCCTTGCCATTCTTTACGTTCTTGCTTTTCTTAGTGCGTGCGCCACTTTTTTTGGCTGCTTCCTCCATTTCTTGTTGACTGACAGCATCACCAGTGTTTACCTGCGAATAGGTGAGTACAGCAAAGTCATATTCATCTGGCAATGCTCCCGATGCAAATACTTTTGCCATTTCTGCAGAAGATAGAGGTTTGTGTACTGTATTACCTTTGCTATCAACCATTGCACCGTCAGAGTTGAATATAAACGGTACGAGGTCTCCACTTCCAACATCTACCAAGTCTCGGTAAATATCGGAGAATAAGTCTGCTTTCTGGGTGATGAATACAGGTTTCTCGCCTCGTTGCACTGCCCAACGAATAAGTGCTGCCATTTGGCGACCCTTACCAACACCTGTTTGGTCACCTATAATGAGTGCTTGACCTTGCTTCATTTGATAGATAGCCATAGCAACACTATCCATCTGCTCTGCGGCAAGTGCCTGATGCGCTTCCTCAATGGTGTCATATCCGAGTTCTGTCTTAATAAATTCGTCTATGCTGCCGTGCTGTGCTTCAATTTGAGTAAGCACATTATCCATTGCCTCGACCATAGCAGCTGGGGCAACGCTGTTAAGTGAAAACGCACTGTTGTGAGGACGATACGCACTCTTTTCATCTGTAAGAGTACGTTTCTTGTGTTCGGTTGGAGCCTGCTTTAATCCCACTCCGTTTGTGGAAACTCGCTCTGTTCCCACTCGCTGAATGTCAGTGTTAGATACTCTTCTGCTTCCTCCTGCGTTATCTCTTGGAGTTTCTGCCCGGGTTTCACCATCTGCAGTATTCGTTCTACGTTCTCTTGGTAAAACCAGTTCGCCTCCGTCCGAATGCTCTTGTGTTGATTTACTTCTGCTTCCAACATCATCATTCTTTCGAGGTTGTTCACGATGTCCTGCTCCGTCAGTGTTCCCGGATGTTTCGTTATTGACAGATGCCAGCTGCCTTTCTCGGCTACGTAATACTTCTGTTCCATTTGTCTTTTCCTTTGAATTCAATACTTCGTTAATAATCTCATATAGGTCATCAAAACTTTCAGCCTTGCGGATAGCCTTACTCTCCACAGGTGGATATACGGCTGTCTGCGCCCGTTCTTCATTGCTTCTGCGACCATCTATAAGTATCATACGAGTAGGGAACGTAGTACCTTGTTTTGCGTACAGTCCGCCACTCATATCAATAACACCTTTCACGTTATAGTGGTCGTACAGATACATAAAGAATGGCTTCATACTTTTTATAGCACCATTAATAGCATATTCCATATTTCCACCAATGATAATGGCTGCTCTGCCATCATCTTTCATACTTGCAAGAGCATTTAACGTAATCTGTGGGTCAAGTCCGGGTATCATCTTTCCGTCATACTCTACAGCCTCACGTTTCCCAAATGGAGGATTAGCAATAACAGCGTCATACTGCATACCGCCTGCAAAAGGCTCTGTTGCATCCTGCTGTGTTACCTCTGCAAAACCTTGCTCGCGAAGATTATCCAATCGCGTCTCGTCAAGTTCATTTGCGCGTACTTGCTCAACAGGTACAGTGAACACCAGCATTCCGTTACCTGCCGTAGGCTCCAACACCTTACCGTCAGCTTTGTTTGCCATTGCAAAGCGGTTAGCAATCCAAGCCATCGGAAGAGGAGTGGAGTACTGCTGCATCTTGATACGATTACTGCTTCGTGCGGCAATGGTAGGTTGCATTTCATAAAGTTTGCATATCAAATCGTATGATGCACGGCTATCTCTACCTTTGCGGCCAACAACCTCTCGTGCGGCTCTCACCAATCCGTCCTCAACAAGTTCCTGCAACAAAATGTCGGTTCTTCCGTCATTATCCACCTCCATTCCCAACTCACTTGCACGCTTGCGTAGGTCTAAAATGCTTCTGTATGGCTTTGTCCCATTGTCAAGAGCCGCAAGCATATCAGCCTTTACTGTCATTGCAAATTGGCGATGCAGTTCTGCATCAGTTCTCTGTAATCCATGTTCGCTGTTTTTATTGTTATCAGTCAGACCATCAAACAAACCCAACTCATTTGACTGCTGTGAATTTACTGCTTTTTTCTCGTTCTTTTTACGTGCAGGGCGGCTTTTTTTGATGCGTTCCTGTGCAATCTCTGCCTCTTGTTCCACCTCTGCCTCTCTTGTTATGGTTTCGGCAGTGGCAAGTGCATCAATGCTTGTCTTATCGAAATTCGCCACGTCAAACTTCTGTACCTCATCGTATGGGGTCATGTCGGAATCAAGTCCATTTTCTGCCACCTCCGGTAAATCCCTCGCACCATTGTAGAACGCTTTGAGGTATGGGCGTATGGCATCGCCCAAGTCTGCAATCATGGCTGTTGCATACTCGGCAAAATTTGCGTGCACCTTTCTCCAAATGGTAAACAGCCATCTCCGTACCAATGGCAAGTATTTCAGGGTCTATGCCCATGTTCATTTGACCGAGCAACTTCTTGCGCATACGCTCACGGAGTTCTGCATAGCGTTCATCGGTAACAAGACGGTTGCCACTCGTCTTATTTTCAGGCTTAGATTCTTGCTCTGTGGCTGCCGCTTTTTCTGTACGTACAATCTCCCTAATCTTAACCTTGTTTTCAAGAATGGTTTCAACAGCGTCACGCAGTTCCTGATTAAAATTCTTGGGATTACGTACAATCTCCAACATTTCTTCAGGACTGTTTGCCGTATAATTGAAACGTCCATCCCCGATAGGGATAGGTCCGCTCACATCATCACGCCTCAATGTGGTTAATCCCGTTTCCTTATCAACAGAAACAGAATATTGCCATACAGGGGTGTATTCCTGTCTTTCTTCCGGCTTTGATGTTTCCGAAAGTTGAGGTTCTACAAACTGTACATTACCGTCATTGAGAGCCTGCATATCAGACATTGAGACTGGCTGTTGTGATTGTGCATCAGTTGCATATTCTGCCAAGCGTTCAGCATCTTCCTTGCTCCGCATCATGAAGCCTTGCTTTTCCTTATCCCACCAGCCTTTCAGTTGTTTGGCAAACATTGTGGTGCACTTCCGAACAGTATCTCTTAATTCATCATTGAACTTCACAAGGTGCATATCCAACACCTTACCTCTTTTGGTGGTGTATTGTGCCTGAGTAATGGTGTATGCAGCATCAGTCGGTGTTGTCGTTTCTTCATTGGAATTGTTTTGTTCCAATTTCCGCTGTTCAGTAAAGAGGTCGTTTATTTCGGAAATAATGCGGGCTTCCTCAAATATATCACTCTGACCATGTGCGGCTTCTTGTTCCTTGTGCAGTTCTTCAATGCGTGATTTGATTTCAGAAAGTCTGTTGACTTGTGTACTTGAACTCTGTTCCTCAACACTTTTAACTGATTTGTATTCAGCAAACGCTTTAGTCTTACGGTGGCTACTATCTATCCACTTCTCGAAATCCTCTAAGTTGACACCGGTCACCACTGTCTTGTGTTTCTTCGCCCAGTCGTTGTCATAATTCGCAAAGTAAGCTGCTTCGGCATCGTCAGTCTCATTGAAGCCAAGCATTACCTTATGCTCGTCAAAGCTGCCGTCCTCGTTATACTGGTCCACCACGAACACCCTGCGTCCGTTCCACCCGTCAATGTCATTAGAGAGGAACACGTCTATATGGTCACCGTCCACGCCCTCCGTGCCACGAATGTAGCCGTAGGTGTTCTGCATGGTTGTTTCCCACTTATTGCCATTGGCATCCACACCGCTGCGCACACTGCCTTTAGGTTGCTCGATAGTAATATCGAACACCCCGACCTGTACATGACCTTTCTTGTAATTTCCGGCTTCTTTCTGCTTGTCGGTCGGATTTACATCAACTTCCGCCTCTGCCTTGGCTATTTTTTCTCCTAACTCACTGCTTTTACGAGAATTATTTGTACCTTTGTTGTCAGAAAGCATAGTGGTTTGAGGCGCATCCGTGCCCTCGGTAGCGAGGTCAGACACATTCCCTTGCGGCGAGTATAAGCCTTGTGCCATGTCTGAGGCATTAGAAACATCATCGGCGTGTTTCCAAACCATTTTTCCTTTAGTAAGGAGGTTCGCAATGGCGTTCCTCCTTTTTTCTTGGTTGGAAACAACTTCCTCTTTACCGTCTTTGCTGACTGTGATTGAAGTGAAATAATAATACCGAGAACCGTCAGCTTTTTTAAATGAACGTATGAATACATAGGAAGATGGACGTTCTGTAGTATCTCCCTCTTTGGCTTCACTAACATCTTCTATGATAGCATGAGGATGTTCAAGTGTAGGTTTAATCATACCCAATTTACCATTTCTGCCTTGTCGCATCAATTTTGTAAATTGGTTTTCACCCATTTTTACATTGCCTATCGGTGTTGTGACGATACCATCTTCACCGAATAGGGCATCCCAGTTTTCAATAGTGAGGTCTATTTCAGGAGCAATTTCAGCACTCAATTCCATATCTGCAATGAAGTCTTGTGCTTCATCCGCAGTCATGGAACGGCCAATTACTTCCGTTGCATCATTTTCCTCTTCTTTATTTCCTCTATCTTCGCTCTCAACTCCGCTTCTTCCACCATCTCTTTCAATTCTTCCTCCACTGTCGGCTGTCCCATTTCCGTCCTCAACTCGTTCTCCTGCCTGAGCATCTCCCCGGCTTCCTTGCTGCCCTCGTTGGCCTGTTGCAGTATCGCCAACCAATACATTGCTTCGCTGTTGTCCATCGTAGATAATGTTTAATGTTTCGTAAATAGCCTGTGCAAGCGTCCGGGGAGTGTTGTCCGGCTGCTCGAACAGGGTTGCTTCCTGTGTGCCTTGAATAAGGTCATAGATTCTGTTAAATGTATTTTGGATAATGCCTTGGGTTTCTCCCTTGTACATCGTTGCCAAAAGCAATGCGAAGTTACTGAAATTATCGGCAGGGAGATAACTTTCGCCCGTTGCATCATCAATCTGGTATTGGTGTTTCCAACTTTCAACGGCTATTCGTGCCTCTTTGAAATTTTTTGCTTCAGTAAATTGTTTGTCCTGCGACAAGGCATAATAAGCCCGGATTGAGTTCTGTATCTCCTCAACCATACGCTCTGCATTCGGACTGTCATAATCCCGGAATGCCGTTGCGAGAATAGCCTTTTGAGCCTTTACAGGCAACGCGTTGAACATTTCTTCAAGACGGACACTGCCACCCTTGAAAATGCTCTGATACATGATTCCACGCAAATCATTCTTGGCTTCGGCGGTCAGGTTACCCTTGCTGTCAAATGCGCTGCTGTATTGGGTCGGTGTGATGTAGCCTTTCTGCATCATCCATTTCAATACATTTGTACCGTTGGCATCCACAAGTCCTGCAAATGAAGTCTCCTCATCGCTCGAAGCAAGCAATAGGTTGGCGAACGAACGCATATCATTGCCCATCTTCTGCATGATGTTCTTGGGCTTTATACGTTCTATACCTCCGCTTTCTGTGTCCTGTGCGACAAACTGACCGAGATTGATAGCCTCGGTATCGTCCACTTCAAGCATATTAACGAGGACAGGACGTTCCACAGAATCAATATCCTCGGCACGCAATCCAAATTCGTCTGCGTGGTCTTTCAGATACTGCTTGTACTGCTCTGCCTGGTCTTTGTGACCATACCACATCTGACGGAGTGCGTCACTTCGGTTGTTGCCCTGTATGACTTCCCCTCGTGCATTTATGGTAGGTGCGCCTGTATATGCAGTGACAGAAGATGTGATTTCTTCAGGACGAATGTTTCCGGCAATCTTTCGGGCAGACAATACGCTTGCTTCATCATTACGCTCCTTTGGCTGTGCCTCATCAATGAAGTGAAGCGGATTTCGCACACCTTGAACGTGACTCGGTTGCAACAAGTTTGCATCAATCACGGATATACGACCGCCTACAATAGCATCATCACTGAATTTTACGGATACCTCCTTTCCCATCAATGCCTGTACAGGCTCTTGTCTGTCTATCTTATGACCGTTCATGCGTCTGTAACCTCTTGCCCGTGCATCCTGCGGCTTGTCGTCCACCATGTCTGGCACTCCGTTTAGGGCTTCACGCTCGATGCGTTCTACCTCCTCACGTTCGGCACGCAACTTTTCTTCTTCCGCCTTTCTCAATGCGGCTGCTTCATCGGCAATGCGTCTGCGTTCAGCATCCGCTTCCATTTTTCTGCGATTGGCGGTACCGGCTATCTTCTGCCAAACGAGCAATTCCTGTTTGGCCGCATCAATCGCCGCCTTGCGTTCTTTCTCGGAAGCAATTTTTTCGGCAATAGAATTACCGCCTTTCGATTTGGCTTTCTCCTGTTTCTTCAAGGCTTCTTCCTTGTCGGCAACCATTCCATCGGCTACGGTCTGTGCCATAACCTCATCACCCTCGGTCTGCTCCACAATGGCATCCCAAGCGGTATCACTGTCCGTCTGCTCATATAATGGATTCCCCTGCTCATCCTTTGGTATTCTCTGCATGGCAGGAATTGTCAAATCGGCAGAGCCAATATTTTGAGGGGTATTGTTGCCATTTTCGGGAATATTTTCCACACCATTGTTGTTCTCATTATCGGCAGGGCGTTCAAATGCCACTCCGTTATGCTCCAACAGCATATTGTCGAGTTCATCACGAGTGAACAGGTTCACACGCTTGCCGTTGATAGGTGCTTCGGTAAATACTTCATATCTTCCGTCTGCATTGACATCAGCTGTGATATTGCCACGGACGGTAACGCCGTTCTCATCGATAAGCGAAACAATGTCATTGAGGGCGTACTGCGGTCTGTCCGCCTCCTGTATTTCCTGTTTGCGCTCGGCATTCTCAATGGTTCTCTGCTGCTCGAACTGCGCCACACGTGCCAAATTTGCCGCATCAGTCTGTTGCTGTATGGTTTCTTTTGCCAATGGGAAAATGTTCACGCCGTCCGATACGTTAACTGTGCCGTCCCCATTATCCACAATACCGTCCTCGTTGGCTATAATCTGAACCTGTATCTGTGCGTCATCATCGGTAATGGTGTATGTATCTCCGGGGTTGAATGTGACCACGCCGTCAATCTTGTCGGATGCTTCCTGCGCGAACTGCTGAATGATAGCATCCTCTGCTGTCATTTTCTCATCGGACGGGTTCAACGGCTTATCAATGTTCAATACGGCATCTGGCGACACCTGTTCAAGTGCGCCTGTTTCCGCATCACGGACAATGATACTATCGTCCGAAGCCTTATTGTCAATGCCGCTGCCGTCTGCATATAACACAAGGTTTCCGCTAACGACATACACGCGGCGGTCGTCCTGTTTCATCGTTGCGCCCTGTATCATGCCAGTGGTGCGGTTGGTACGGGCATCGACCATTGCATTGCTTTGCTCCACACGTGCATCTATGTCATCACGCACACGCTGAATCATGCCTTCATATACCTGCTTAGCATTCAGATAGTCAAGAACAGTTTCTAACTCGCTTTCTCCACAAATGCCATTGCTCCGCATTTCCTCCAATGCATTCAGAGGATGAGCATCCAAAAAGCCAAGTGTGTTTTCATCCACTATGGCAGAAACCCTCTGCCGCTGATAGTCACGCATATTCTTGGCATCGGTCATTTCCTGTGGGTCTGCGATATTGTAACCATCAATGTAGCTTTCATTCATTGACTGCACATCCTCGTCCTGTTCGCCGCCTCGTTTCTGTACGAGAGTACCGAGGTTAAAGCCCCTCATCATCAACGAACGCTCCATGTAGGTAAGAATTGCGGCTCTCTCATCGTCAGAGAAATCCTTATCGTTTACAATTCCATCTGCGCCGCTGCAAGCCGTGCTATAGGCACTCTGAATGGTGAGCAAGATGCATAATTCATGCCTACTTTTGCACAGAACTTCACTGACGACGGCTCACCGCCGTGTTCCCCGCATATTCCTGTGCGCATTCCGGGACGTACGGCGCGACCTTTCTCTACCGCCATCTTTATAAGCTGTCCTACACCGTTCTGGTCAAGAACCTGGAACGGATCAACACTCAGAATCTTCTTTTCAAGATATACAGGCAGGAAACTTGCGATGTCATCACGCGAATAACCGAACGTCATCTGCGTAAGGTCGTTTGTTCCGAATGAGAAATATTCAGCTTCAGATGCGATTTTATCGGCAGTAAGTGCAGCGCGCGGTACTTCAATCATTGTACCGATTTCAAACTTCACCTCTATGCCTTCCTTCTCAAACACCTCTTTAGCAGTCTTTAGTATGACTTCCTTCTGCTGTTTGAACTCATATAAGATACCGATAAGCGGAACCATGATTTCCGGTTTCGGATTCTTGCCTTCTTTCTTCAGTTCGCATGCGGCAGTGAGTATGGCACGTGTCTGCATCGCTGTTATCTCCGGGAATGTTATTCCCAGACGACAGCCACGGTGTCCGAGCATCGGGTTGTTTTCGGCAAGACTTGCTACGCGTTTCTGTATTTCCTCAACACTCACGCCCATTTCGTCTGCCATTATCTGCTGTCCTTTAAGGTCATGAGGTACGAATTCGTGAAGAGGCGGGTCAAGGAGTCGTATGTTGACCGGACATCCGTCCATGGCTTCAAGAATACCTTTAAAATCAGCTTTCTGGTAGGGCAGGAGCTTTGCAAGTGCTTTCTCGCGACCTTCAACAGAGTCTGCAAGAATCATCTCACGCATAGCTACAATCTTTTTGTCCTCAAAGAACATGTGCTCCGTACGTGTCAGTCCGATACCTTTTGCTCCAAAAGCCCGTGCTATTCTCGCATCGTGCGGTGTGTCGGCATTTGTGCGAACCTGCAGCTTTGTGTATTTGTCGCAAAGATCCATCAGTTCCTTGAAGTCACCTGACAGCTCTGCCGCTCTCGTCGGAATCTCTCCGGCATACACCTGTCCCGTAGAACCGTTCAACGAGATGTAATCACCTTCTTTATATACAATTCCTTCTATTTCTACAGTTTTGTTCTTGTAGTTCACATTTATGGCACCGGCTCCGGAAACACAGCATTTTCCCATTCCACGTGCAACTACGGCTGCATGTGAGGTCATACCACCTCTTGCAGTGAGGATGCCCTCTGCCGCAGACATACCTGCAAGGTCTTCAGGTGAGGTCTCTATACGCACCATAACCACGCGATGACCATCCTCATGCCATTTCTGTGCATCGTCTGCGTGGAATACTATCTGTCCGCATGCGGCACCCGGTGATGCTGGAAGTCCCTGAGTTATGACCTTGGCTTTTTTCAAGGCGTCCTTATCAAAAATGGGATGGAGCAGCTCATCGAGCTTTTGCGGCTCACATCTCATCAAGGCGGTCTTTTCATCAATCTTACCTTCCTTTACAAGATCCATGGCAATCTTCACCATGGCTGTTCCTGTACGTTTGCCGTTACGTGTCTGCAGGAACCACAGTTTGCCTTCCTGTACGGTGAACTCCATGTCCTGCATATCTTTATAATGCTCTTCGAGTTTATTCTGAAGCATATTAAGCTTTTGATATATCTCGGGCATAGCCTCCTCCATAGAAGGATATTTTTCAATGCGTTCCTCCTCAGATATTCCCTGTAGTTCTGCCCAGCGGCGTGATCCTTCCTTGGTTATCTGCTGAGGAGTTCTGATACCGGCGACAACATCTTCTCCCTGTGCGTTTACCAGATACTCACCATTGAAGATGTTTTCTCCTGTCGCAGCGTCGCGACTGAAGCATACACCTGTGGCAGATGTATTGCCCATATTTCCGAACACCATAGCCATGACATTTACCGCTGTTCCCCATTCCGCAGGTATTCCTTCCATCTTGCGGTAGAGTATGGCGCGTTCGTTCATCCAGCTGTCGAATACCGCACATATGGCTCCCCAAAGCTGTTCCATGGGGTCGTTCGGGAAGTCCCTTCCGGTCTGCTGCTTGATTGCATCCTTGAACAGAGTTACAAGCTGTTTCAGCTCGTCCACATTCATCTCGTTGTCGAGCGATATGCCACGTTGCGCTTTTACATTCTGTATTATAGCCTCAAACGGGTCGATGTCTTCTTTGTTGACCGGTTTCATTCCCATAACGACGTCGCCGTACATCTGTACGAAGCGGCGGTAGCTGTCATATGCGAACCGTTCGTTGCCGGTTTTCCTGGCAAGACCTTCAACAACCGTATCATTAAGTCCGAGGTTAAGAATCGTGTCCATCATTCCGGGCATGGAGGCACGTGCTCCCGATCTCACTGACACAAGCAGGGGGTTGGATGCGTCTCCGAATTTGCAGCCCATCAGCGACTCTATATGTTTTACCGATTTCTCGACGTCGTCTTTCAGTAAGGCAACCACCTCGTCCTTACCTTTTTCAAAATACTCGTTGCATACGTCTGTAGTAATAGTAAATCCAGGAGGTACAGGCACTCCGATAAGATTCATTTCCGCCAGATTGGCGCCTTTACCTCCAAGCAGGTTTCTCATGTCTGCTTTACCTTCAGCTTTTCCATTACCAAAAGTGTAAACTCTTTTTTCACTCATAGTCGATAAGATATTATTATGTTATAATTTTGAATTTTATTGTGGTTAATATTGTAATCAAAACAATATGTATGTCATATTTTTTTTCACCAATATTGTTTTCTGCAAAGATAATTTTATTATTATAAAATGCAAAATTTTTTTATTGAAAAATGTAATGTCGGCTTTGCATTTTATACATTGTATCATCCTATATGTATGTTACAGCATTGCAGACCCGTAACATTGCCTTGTTACGGGCGTACCGCTTTTGATTTATGATATTCAACGAGTCTTTCCGCCGGACTCTGAAGAATACATCCTATTCTTACATTCTCAGCTTGTGCAGCTTCCAGAAGCTGTGTTCTGTAGATACATGCTATACTGCCGACAATGCCAACCTCAAGTTCTGGATAGTTGTATTGCGACGTGTTGTTTCTGAAGAATGAACGGAAGTTTGATACAACTATGTCCGCAACACCATCTACATCAATGTGTGAAGAGATAAAAACAGATAAAGATGCAAGAAACTTGCTTGGTGTATTTCCGCGGTATACATTTTGTATGATGTCATCTATGTCAGTAGAACATTGCTCCTCGAATTCTTTGAGCAGCGGCTTCGGGAGTCTGCCTTTGTAAAGAGCATTAAGGAACAGCTTGCCGAGAACGGCACCGCTTCCTTCATCTCCAAGTATATATCCCATGGACGGAACCTTGTACGTTATGTTGTTTCCATCGTACAATCCGGAATTAGAGCCTGTTCCGAGGATGCATGCAATGCCTTTGTCCCGCCCGAATAAAGAACGTCCGGCAGCTGTCAGGTCACTCTCCACTTCAGTCTTGGAGCCTGTTCCGAATATGTTCTGCAGCAATTTTTTCATTTTGGGCACGTTCTGCTGGGAACATCCGGCTCCATAATAATATATCTCAATATCGTCACTCCGATGTCCGCTGTTACACCTTTCGGAAAGAATGCCACTTTGAGCCAGTTGAGGACGTAGCTCTTTTTTCAGAATATTACAAATTTGCGACTCTGACATGATAGCCGGATTTATTCCGCTTGTTCTTATGACAGTATCGCCTGTGCCCTCCAATATCCGCCAGTCCGTCTTCGTGCTGCCGGCATCTGCTACTATTATCATGGTTTATATATGTATGAATATATAAATAAGTGTAGCATGGTTTCAGTAGCTACACCGCATCGGTTCTAATAAAATTTATAGTAATATAATAGTAACATGGCGGCGATAATGACTGCAATGACTATAAACTTAATAAGACAGCTTGCTATTTTTTTCAGTATAAAGAATGCGGCAATGACTGCCAGAATGCAATAAATGTAGTATTCGAAGTTTGAGCTCATAGTTTTCTGTATATTTTACTATACACTTATATTATGCGGCAAAATTACACTTTTTTTTTTATCCACCGTATTTTCATCACGGCTTTTTTGTCAGTTCAAACATTGATATGTGGATGTTATAAATTAATTGCCATCATATTGTGTGCTGTTCAGAATCTGCATTTCAAAGTCCGAAGAGTGAGTGTGGTGGGCTACACTACCGATAAGACTTTGAAATGAAAACCTGAAGGACGCACATAATGATGGCAAAGATATATTTAACATATAAGTGATTTTATAATATAGGCTAATTTTGAACAGCTGCTTATATGTATTCGATGGCACTATATTCCAATTCTGTTTATGCCGTACGGATATACACTTTGTATATTTATGCTTTTTCAATGGTAATTTTTTTTGACAGTCAGAATTCGTGAAATAGAATTTTGAATGTGAAGAACAGTTTAATCAAAATGTGTAAAAGCACATCGTAAGAACATGTATTCTTTATTGTTGCTTTCAACAAAGTGTTTTTCGTTTTATAAAAAAGCAGCTTTCATGCGTCAAAACGATGCTTTGGAGCCCGTGATATGGGCTTTATCGTGACGTGAAACAGGCTTTATCGCGGTGCGAGTTAATATTATTCTTGATTTAAAATATGATAAAACGTTTATTATCAGATATTTATATATGTTGTAAAATACCTGCGCATTTGAATCCATATTTTATTTTTCTCAGAATAATACGTCTATGCGCACTTGAGAATATTTATTGTTGTATAATTATAAATAGCGATGAATAAATATGCATAAGTATATGTCCCAAATCGATTCACATTCAATCATATGCTGTAAAAAATCGCATTTAACAGTCATAAGTGTCGGTTTTGCCGGCTCAACACTTCTGTTGATACTGTGTTTACGACCATGAAGAACGCGAAATACGGTGACAAGGATATGGCGAAAATGTCAGTAGTTCACAACACCAATTTGATTTTGACATATAGCTATGCCATACAAAGTCAGTAAAAAATAGGTGTCAGAAAATACAGGAAGTCCGATATCTGATAATGAAAGAAATGTTCTTATCTGCATAAAGTCAATAATCCGAAATTAATGATGAATTATCCTAAATAGTAGTCTTAATTGTTTTAATCTCGAAATTTATCATTAATTTTGCATAAGATAGGGTATATCCGCAAGTTTAATGCCTGCTCTTATTGCACATTTTTGCATTACCATTGCATAAGACAAGCTTCGGCTCGGCAGTATCAAGTCTGGTAAAACTTCGTTTTCCCGTCTTGCTGTTGCGCTCACCTTGCGTTATCTTTGCATAAGATAAGCTGCACTCGGGAAATTGAAAGCAAGCTTTCCTTACGCTCGTTTGCATTATTTTTGCTATAGAAAATTTATATTTAACTCTTCCGGAGGTAAGAATGACTGTGTCGTGATAACGATTTGTTGTATATCTTTCATCCGTATAAAGAAAACATATTCATATGGACATGTTGATAACTGTTTTAATTCTTGTAGTCTCAGCTATCCTGTTTGCAATAGGAAAAATCCGTGCCGACATAGTGGCATTGGGCGGTCTCATTTTGTTATTGGTTTTTGGAATCCTTACACCAGAGGAAGCTTTGGCAGGATTTTCAAGTCCTGTTGTGATAATGATGGTCGGACTGTTCGTTGTCGGAGGCGCGATATTTCAGACAGGGCTTGCAAAGAAGCTCAGCAGCAAGATAGTAAGCCTGGCTGGGAAAAACGAGCTGCATCTGTTTGTCACTGTCTTTGTTGTCACGTCATTAATCGGAGCATTTGTCAGCAATACAGGCACCGTGGCACTGATGATGCCTGTTGTTGTCAGTCTGGCGTCAAGGGCTGACATAAAGGCTGGACGTCTGCTCATGCCGGTGGCATTTGCCAGCAGCATAGGAGGAATGCTAACGCTTATCGGTACACCGCCAAACCTTGTCATTCAGGACACTTTGACAGGTGCGGGTTACGAGCCTCTGTCATTTTTTTCATTCTCTCCTGTCGGCTTGGTATGCATCATTTCTGGAATAATAATTTTATTGCCATTGAGCAGATTGTTTCTGTCAAAGAACGATGATAAGAAAGGACGGCGCAAAAAAGGAGGCAAGACGTTGGAGCAACTTGTGAAGGAATACAGGCTTGCTGACAATATGTCGGTATTCAAAGTCAGCGCAGGCTCCGGGCTGAACGGAAAAACCATTTCAGAACTTGATATACATAACAACTACGGACTCTTTGTGTTTGAAGTGAGAAGCGAGAACAGCCGTCATAGCGGTATAATAAAGAATGTGGCACAGAGGTCGGCGGGTCCTGAGACGATTCTGTCTGCGAATGACCTGATTTATATCACCGGCGATAGGGAGCAGCGCATGCGTTTTGCGGAAGAATACGCTCTTGAGATATGCAGCAATAAAGACGAACAGAGCAAAGACACGGCCGACGGTCTGGCATTCTACGATATAGGAATAGCAGAAATTGTTCTGATGCCCAACTCAAGGCTTGTGAATGTATTGCTCAAAAACTCGGGATTCAGAGACAAATACAGTATAAATATTATTGGTATACGTCGTGACGGGGAGTATATAATGGACAACTTGCCTGAAGTTAAACTGCATTCGGGGGATGTGCTGCTTATACAGGGTACATGGAACAACATAGCACGGCTCAGCAACGAGGAAGACAACTGGGTGTTGCTTGGTCAGCCTCTTGAAGAAGCGGATAAAGTCACGTTAGACTATAAGGCTCCCATGGCAGCCGGCATAATGCTTTTGATGATTATGCTTATGGTGTTCGACTTTATTCCGGTTGCCCCTGTTACCGCTGTCATGATAGCCGGATTGCTTATGGTTGTGTGCGGTTGCTTCAGAAATGCGGAGGCTGCCTATAAAACGATAAACTGGGAAAGTATAGTGCTGATAGCTGCAATGATGCCGCTGTCTGTGGCATTGGAGAAAACAGGAGTCTCGTCATGGTTGTCCCATTCGCTTGTTAACGTTCTCGGAGGATTCGGTCCCATGGCACTTCTTGCAGGCATTTATTTCACTACTTCCATAATGACACTATTCATAAGTAATACTGCAACAGCTGTACTTATGGCTCCGATAGCCCTTTCTTCTGCAGTGGAGATGGGATTCAGTCCTTATCCGTTTATGTTCGGAGTGACCCTCGGGGCAAGCATGTGCTTCGCATCACCGTTTTCCACACCGCCGAATGCTCTTGTAATGCAGGCAGGAGGCTATACGTTTATGGATTATGTCAAGGTGGGACTGCCTTTACAGATATTAATGGGAATTATATTGATATTCGTTTTGCCACTTATCTTCCCGTTCTGAGGAGTGATGTCGGCGGTAGCGGAAAAAGCTCATTTGACTTTTCGCATTATGAGTCCGTTACCGCAGTCTATCGCTTCTTCTGTAAAGTTAAGATGATAAATAAATGTAGACTTGTTACCGAAGTCGCATATAAGTTTTCCGTTTTTATACGTGTACGTACCTGCTGACGTATGTCCGCATTCGCTTTCGATAATGCTGTCACCATAAATATCTATGATTATATCGAAGAATTCCGCCCGGAACATCCATCGTCCTTCAATCCATTTCGGTATTTGCCCGGATCTTTCGTTGTATTCCGTTGCATCTTTGTCCGGGGTGGAGGATATGTCTGTTATATAATCGCTGTTGTTGTATAAGTCGCTTTCCGGTGTTATGCCTTGTCTTTGTTGAATGAGTAAGCTCACTATAACTGCCGTAATTACAATTATTGTAATTATGACGGACATTGTTAACGGAGTATTCCTGTATACGTGTTTTCCGGTCCTTTTATGATTTTGAACGCCATTGACATGATTTGACAAATATACGTTTTGTAGTTTGTCTATGTCTGGCGCGTTTGTTTTTTCTTCGGATAAAACAGTTGAACGTTCCTTTATATCCGGATGCCTGCCGGCTTTCCCGTCACTTACTGATATGGTGTTTTTATCTTCAGCGTCTTGTGTGCTGTCTTCCTCATTTGCTGATTCTGTTCTTGTGTATGCAAACGGGGTTCCACAACGCGGGCATACACAAGAATGCTCATTGATGAAATCAGGAATGTCTTCCTCAAAACGGAATCTGCATTTGGGGCATTTTATTTCCATGTATGAATGTCTTTAATGCCTATTTGTCTAATTTTATGATAGCTTTCTGTTCCACCTTCCATTTTTCTCCGTCAAAAACGGCAATTCCTTTTTCTAATGTTACAATATGGTTCGGAATGCCGTTCGTTGAAGACGCTATCTTGCATGCTGGTTTAAGGAATTGTGTTGTAGAAATTATGGCTGTGGCTATGGCATCCTTACTTTCAATAACAGAAAACATGCCACGTTCTTTTGTTTCTGTTTCCAGCATATATATGGATTTTCCTATCTGTATCTCTTCAGAATATTCGCTGAATGTACCATCAGATGACGGAGCAGGAAGGTATATGGTCGTTGGACTGTCGGCGGCTTCATCATGTTCTGCACCTTTCGGTGATGTGTTGTCATCAGACAACCCTGATTCTGCTTCCTGACGCTCATCATCCTTCCGCATCTGTTCTTTTAGAAGCCTCACTTCTGTCTCCAACGCCCCGATTCTTTTTGAAAGAATACGTATTTCTTCCATCAAATCATTGGTAGATTCAGTTTCATCACTACTTGTTTCCTTCTTCGTGAATTTCTGAAATGGATTCTTTATCATACAAATTCTCTATAAGGTTATTACGGATTATGCCGATGATAGGGTAGAAGAATACGGTATCCTCTATTATATCGTCATCGTTTTTGTCATCGATATTTTTGTTCATAAATATCCATCCGTTCGCAAGATGATGCTCAATGTTTTTATTCATTAATTCACGGAAAGCCTGCATTGTCTTGTTGGCTACAAGAAAGTTCTCGTTAACATGGATGTTGTCACACAGTGACATGAAGAAATCATTAAATTCTTTGACACTCTTTATAATCTCATTACGTATGTCATCACTGTTCATGTCATTATATGTCAGGAATTCCTTTGATATCATTGAATGATTATATCTCATTGGAGTGTCCAGGTCTGACATTAGTCTGTTAAGCTCATATACACTCTCACAACCCATTTTATCGCGGACCTGCATCAGTGCGCCACGGCATGTTATCTGTTTAGGCTCATCTTTCTCAATGATGACGGAGAAGCCGTCACTGTCATATTTTTCATTATATGTCATTTCAAAGATAGTCTGAGTTATGAGGTTCAAAGCTTCATTGTTTCCAATAATATCAAGAATCTTTGAACCGGTACCGCTGAACATCACACTTCTTGGTTTGTTTAACCGACGGTGGTGCATGGTTTTTGCCACATAATATATTATTGCAGCATAGAAATATATGAATATAATCTTTCGAATATAGTCCTCGCCCAGTCTATGGTTGTAAGAGAATATGTCTTTGTTCTTTATTATCTTGTTCTGTACTATTGAGAAAAAGAACGCATTGACATCCTCGGATTTGCGTTTCTCCAAGATGTCATCAAGTATTCCATGCAGCTCACCGTATTTGTCATCATCGTAGTTGAACAGTTCCTTAAAATATCTTGCATACTCCACAACCATCGGATTTGTGTCTCCATGCGGTATCTCTGAAAAACCGTCACCGAACAGCACATTTGCGGCAAAGCGGAAAGAAGACAGCATTATCGGCTGTTTCGAGTTTGGCTCAAAAACAGCTATGTCGCTGGTACCGCCTCCTATGTCTATGCTTGCCACACACGACGCCGCACCATGAAACTTGTCCGAGCACTTATAATAATAATATGGCGCCACAGACTCTGGCATCTTTATGATATTTGTATTGTCTGCTTTTACTCCAAATACGTCTTGGAAGGTTTTCGACCAGATTTCCTCCATCTTGCGTATCTTTCCGATTTTCATACTCAGAGGGTAGAACCAAACGAGACGTGTTTTCCTTAAGTCCCCGTTTTCGAGTATTACTTTGGTTCTCATAAGTAACGCAAGCTCTGTGATATATGCCCGAATGCGTTTGCCGGAAGCAATATCTGCCGACCATTTAATGTCAGGCACAATCCTGTTGCCATACCCTACAGACTCCTTTTCATATATGAATGGTATGTTTGTGTCACCAAGTGCGACAATGTCGTCAGCATTTCTTGCATCCAGATGCTCGCTCTCTGAAAGTACTGTACGCTGCGGGAAGCCATACGTCTCATCAATGCATTTCGGCAGAAATTCCTGTCTCATTATCGCGTCATAGAGAATATTCTCGCTGTTATATAACGTAGCTATGAGTCTTTCATGCCCGAGAGAATCTATATTTAACGGTTCCGGCATATTGCTTTCTCTCATATATTCAATATGAGTGTTTGTCGTTCCGAGGTCTACAGCAAAGGTATAGGAATCGTGTCCGTTTATGTTTTGTACCCATTTCGGACAGATTATGCCTTCAATATTGTTGCCGGCATCGTCTGCGTTTATCCCGACCTTTATGTAATCAAATGAATCCGTTACTTTGTAATAGCTCGTTCCGACACGTTTTTCTGCCTTCAGACTTCTCTTACGTGATGTGACACTTTCTTCAGAAAGGATGTTATTATAGTTGTCTTTATAAAAAGACAAAGAAATGTTATGCTGTTCGAGTTGTCCTAAGGCGCGGTCAATAAGCTGCACGTTGTACTGTTTCAGCAACGGACTTTTTATGAATGGGAATATGGACAATGCGAATGGAACTGTTATAAAATGCCCGTAATTGTTCTGCACGTCATAACTCAGGTCTCCAGTGCTTGACTTGATGTATACACGCGACAGCTTTATGTATTTACTGCCGTTGCTGACCGGAATCCTGAGTATCGCCTCGACACTTTCTGACGAACCGTCTTTTTTATGGCGAAGTTCAAATCGTTTATGCCCGTTAACAGTCCCCCACAGGTCGCTTACTTTGAAATATTTGAAATACAACGGCTTCAGTGGCAATATGAAATCAAACTTGTCGGTTTCAACAGTTCCCGTAGAAATGTTCCCGTCAAAGAAGCATTCATGATTTGAAGTGTAGTCAAGCTTTATGATTACCGGCTGTAAGAAGTCATCATCTGTAAGCCATGGATATCTGTGACGTGTTGCCGGTAGTGTGCGTTTATCCGGAGACAACGCATAATCTTCCGGTTTTATGACAATGGTATCGTCCCAGTCTCGTGTAACATATCTGAACTTGTTTGACTTTGTCGCATTCAAATTGTTCTGCAAAACCAGCGGTTGTGTCTCGTCGATATCAAAAGAAGGCGCTATGACAAAATCGCTTTTGGCAATTTCCTTTTGTATATCAACAGCTCTTGCACAAAAGAATGGAATGTCAAGAGCCTGAACTCCTTCCTCCATAATGTCATAATTAGATGTAAGAAATACTTTTGCCTTCTCTTCATTCTCTACATCCAAAGCCTCTGGATTGCCGATTTCGCGTATTATTTCATTTCGCAGACTGTTATCGAGCAATGAAAAATCGCGTATTATATAATTGTTGACTTCATGGCAGAATCTCTTTAGTTCCGGATATGCCGTGAACATTGCATATACGTATTTCACAAATATTGGCTTCCTTTCGTGCAACGGACGGTGTTCTGTAAATATCCTTCTGTTTTCCTCGACAAAAATATCATAGGAGTCATTCCCTGCATTCGGAGTTGCCATGAACAGTGTGACAGGTGATGTTCCGCCTATTACGCTGTTCCCATATACTACGAAATACAACTTCTCCAACCTGTTGAAATTGAACGCTTCGGCATCCTGCCGGAGAAACATTTCTATTGTCTCACCAAGCAGTTTGTGCTGTCCGTCAGTCTTCAAACGGTCTATCTGAGTCTGTTTGTTCCATTCTATTATATGAAACAAATCATTATATTCCTTATAGTTGAACAGTAATTGAGCAATATCCAAGGCATCCGATACAAGTTTCTTGTCCATCGCCTCTCCATTCAGATCGGCATGCACGGACAAACGCTGAAACGCATTCTTAACCAATTCCATTTGTGCGAAAGGGCTTGGAATAGCCGTACGCGGAGTCTGCAACATGCCTCCATCCGGATCGGATATCATTTCTATCTCATCTGCATTATACTGATCGTTCAGCTGTATCCATCCCTCACCTGTTGTCTTTTTATTGTATGATAATATATTGCTCATTGTGTTCTTACTGTTAATTAACGGAAAAGTATTTTTCTTCTATCAGTTTGTCAAGCGTCTCATTAAGAAGACAGAACAGCTTATACGGAACTTCATTTGCCCCGAAACGCGATGTCTTTACTGCCTTCTGGGAAGCTGCATTCATTGCTGACATGATTTTCTTGTAGTCCAGAGGTGATTTCATGAATCCGCTTTTGGGCATTATGTCTGTCAGACAGTCTTTCAGGTTTTCCGTGTTGAGATTGAACGGAACAAAGCTACGCTGGTTTTCCTTAAGTTCTTTCAGCCATTGGTTGTATGCGACGTAGAAGTTGGATGTCAGTGTAGAATAGAACGATGTCGACAGAAAACTGCCGGTAAGTTCCGGTTTGTCCAAAGTGAATCCGTGACTAATATCCTTTTTCAGATGGTTTGTTATATACATGTAGGCAAGATGGAACTTTATCATCGGTTTGTTTATCATGTGTCGTGACTGCATACCAAGATCCATAAGACTTATCTGTTTCTTGTCATAAGCGAGTCCGTATTCTTTGTAAACAGGATTGATAGCTTTGCCGTCAGCCGTTATGAGCTGGTCGTCCGGTATCTGCATAAAATCCAGAATGGACAACGCACCGATGAACTCCACTATATGGGCATCATTGCGCTGCCCGTTGTTACCGGGATCGTTGAAATATGGCATCGACGGTATTTCGTCACCGAGATAATAGCAAGCATTTATTTTTGATTCCTGTATGTCACCGTCATCATGTTTTATACCTGTCAGATTATCGTGATAATAGTAGAGCGCAGACTTTGTCTTGGAAATGAAATCAGCACGGGAGATGGGACTGTTCTCATCCTGCTGTACATTGAAGTAGGGCAGAACGGTCAGCGCACCGATTCTGGCGTCCGCAAGGTCTCCTCTGTTTGCCTGATTGCTGTTTCTCGCATTGCGTATATTATTGACTATGATAGGATAACCAGCCGCTCCGGTTCCTCCGAAGATGGAGCTGACAATGAATATCCTGTCATTCCGCTGGAACACACTTGCAAACAGCCTGAACTCCTCGCTGTCCTTTATCTTGTTCAAAGCCACACTTCCGATATTGGGATTGCCGACAAAGCCGATGTTCATTTTTGTTTCCAGCTGTGTTTTTGAAAACAACATCGAGCATAGAGCCTGATTTGCGGAGTCAAGTGTATTGTAGGATATGAATTCCTGGAATGTCTTTGAGCCTACAGCATCAATATTAAAGAGAAATGTATCAGAAAGAGTGGGGCTGTTGGGAACAATATCTTTCAATGAAGAAATCTTCACGGAAAAAAAGCCTTGTCCTACATCCTGTCTGTCACCATACAGGCTGTTGCGTATCTGTCTGTACCATTTAAGCAGGTTCTCTGTGCGTTTCAGGTCTTCGTTAGACCTGTGCGGATCTATGATAATAGGTATAATCTCTGTCGCTACGGGCGTACCGGACTCATTCAATGGGGTGATTCCGGCAGCAAGCTGCATTATGAGCGGACGCATTACACGCGATCCTGTACCTCCGACTAAAAAAAGAAAAAGTCTCACTTTCTGTATGATGATTATATTTATATGTTATATGTCTTTATTTACTCCGGTATCGGTGTGTGTCTGCAGTTTGTGCTCCACCATCTCATTGAAAACGATGCAATAGTGTATATTATGCATTCTATTATTATGTTCACTGCCGCAAAAACCGCAAGTTCCTTTGAAAAGTCTATGCCATTGTCTGAAAAGACGCTCTCGAGATAGGGAACGTTTATTGCGGTAACGATAATGCCGGCGATTACGAGCATTACCAGCCAATGATACCAGCGTGAGAACGACACCGAGTTTATGCCATAATAGAATATTGCCGCACAAAGCCAGGCAATGATTGCTGTGGATAATGATGCGACGAAATACAATCCGTTGTTGTACATTTCGTTTGAGAATTGCATTTCATAATAGAACATCTCAAACAGGTCGGTTGCGAAAACCATAAATAATATTGTGAGAATTATTCCGGTGAACAATAATATCAGCTGTCTCATATCTATTTTTTTAATTTTAATTTAAGTGTAAAATAATATGGTCCTTCCTCTGCGTTTTTGCTGTAAGACTCGTATATTCCTTTCATTATATATTTAAATCCGAATGTGGTTCTGGCGAATTCCTGAGCGGCAATGTTGGCGTCATCGTCACTTGAGGATTGCTCAACCCATTGTGGAAGTGCGTTCTTGAGTCTTATCCTTACATCCTGGTCAGTGGTTATTTTTTTCGTTTCAAGTACAAACACGTGGGTAGCTTTCTCTGCATATTTTTTTTCTGCCGGAGTAATGTGTTGTCTGTCAATAGTCATTATGGCTTTGATCTTAATGTCATCGTCAGATTCCACCACATAGTTTCTTTTGTCTGAAAGGTAGCCGTCGTCTATGAACATTCCTCCAAGGTCTGCCGCCACGACCAATTGTATGGATGATGTACCCTTCTCAGGCTCAACGTCCTCAATCTCCGTAATCTGACTCGTCTGTCCCTTTTCTGGTCTGAACCGTGCCTTAATATCAGGATAGCTCATCAGAAGAGAATAGTGAGGACTGTATATCTCAGACGTTTCGAACAAGTATTCATTCTCATATCCGTCCATCTCCTTGAACTGACAGAATGTGGAATAACTGCTGTCTTGCGTCAGACGTGCGATGTTCTCCTTGTTGCTGACAATCACAATGTAATAGGGACGTTGTCCGTCATATCTTTTTCCGGATGGAGAATCATAAGAATAATACATGCCATTGAAGCTGCTGTTCATTTTTATGATTAACATCGATTTGTCTTTTACATTATTCTTAAATACGGAGTTTATCATTCCCTGTGCCTCTGCAAAGACCTTCTGCGGATTGATTCCATTCATGTTTTTAGTGGAATATATCATGTCTGTCACAAGGATACTTACTTCATTCGCGGCAGTATGGTCAAGAATGTCTCTGAATATTACAGCGAAATCCGTATAGCTCGCGTCGCCTATAGACCTTGTTGCCTCAAAGATGTTGTTGTCAGCAAGAAACTTACGCACTCCCTGCGGATATTCGTTTATTGAACTGTTCACCACATATATTTTATTATGGTCTTCGTTCGGCAGACTGTTCAGCATCCTCACAATGGCAGCCTTGAAACGTCCGTCTCCGTTGGCGGCGTCGTATGGCACCATGCTTCCTGAGCGTTCCAGATAGAATTTGGCTGTCATACGTCCGTCGCCGCCGATACCGACAAACGATACTTCAATGGACGGACGTCTGTTTTTAAAAAATTCTTCTATATATGTTTTTACCTTTTCCGTGTCCAATCTGTCGTCTTCATAGAACTCTTCGAAGTTCTCCTTAGCGGACGTTATGGATGATTCTATTTTTTTCCAGTCGTTATTATCTATTGTACGGTCACTCTCCGCAAGCGTGAGAAGCAGTCGGTTGAACTCTTTCTTATTACTGTTGCCACATCCGCTGACGGATAACACACATACAGTCAGTATAAGACATATAATCGGATAAATGATATTTTTCATACCTATTATGACGCTATAATAATAAATATAGTTGCAAAAATAACAAAAAACACGGACATTATGGGGTGATATTCGGTTTTTTAGTGTTAAATATTACTCAGTCACAGTTTTATAACGTTCTTTCGTGTCCGGCACGTTGACATTCATGTAATATTTGTTATGGTGTTTGAAAATATGGGGAATACGGTACAGTTGCCATTCCGTCAGTATATGACTCTGTATATTGTATAATAATGCAATTATTGAGCCGATTCTGTATAATTATGCGGCTGACGGATGCTCAAAACTCGATTATTTACGGAAAAAGAAAAGGTTGTGGGTGAAAATGCGAGTATTTCTACCTTGACATAATCGGTTGAGTACTAATGCGATACAAAAAACGTATGCCCGCGGAACTGTTTTATATGTGTAAAAAAGCCTGTTTCGCCATCTGAAACGGGCTTTATGGCATGACAGAACATGCTTTTTGACAGTATGGGAAAGCCTGTTCCATATCGTAATATATGTAAAAACACAATAAAAGGATTGTATTGGAATGTGCCATACGGGCTTTTCCGGATAAAAGAAGCAGGCTTTAAAGGCTTAAACTGTCATTTTTGTCGTAATAAAAACGAAACAGACCGGTAGGACAACATGTTCCTCCGGTCTGTTTTGAAGATTTATTATGATGTTTTCAATTATCCCTTTTATGCATAAATATTCATTTATATGGGTTGTTATTCTGTCTGGATGAGGAATAACAAAAGATGTGTCTCATGCAAACATATGTCACCATTTCAGATGGGTTTGCAACATCACAGTCTCAATCTCACGTCAAATCCAATCTGTACAGGATACCCGCGCTGCGCGAAACAGTTTCTTGTTCCGGTTGCGGAACTGTCTATGGCAAATGTGTTATATTTGGTATCTGTTATGTTTTTACCCCATAATGTCAGTACTGCATTGCCTATTTTTCCTTCCACACGTGCTCCCAGTAATGCGTAGAACGGCTGTGAATAACTGTTAGTCTCGTCCCAGTATATTCTTCCCTGAGCAGATATATTGGCACCGAAAGTGAGAGACTCGAGTCTGCTTCCCGACAGGTCAAGTCTGTAAGCCACGTCAGCTCCTATCGTGTGCATAGGTATGTATGGCACCTTCTTGTCTTTATAGTCGCGCACGACATTCTTGCCGTCTACTTTTATGCTGTCTTTATATTCTTTGAACACGGCATGTGTGAGACCATAGCTTGCCATCCATGAAAGATGATTGTTAAAAGCCTTTCCTCTTACAGAAGCCTCAATGCCGCAGCTTCTGCTTTTCCCGGCGTTCACCATCATTCTTCCGAAGCCGTAGTTGCCTGCCATTACGGAAAGCTGTTGGTTGCTCACGTGCATGTAATATGCGGATATATCGAAACTTATGGCATGTTCAGGAAGGTTTATGTGAGCTCCCACCTCATAGTTCCAGCTTGTTTCCGGTTTATAGGCTATGGTTTTGTTCACCTTATAATAATCCTCCTTAGAATGTGGTACGTCATAATCGCCTCTCATGGCATTTGACTGATTCTTCATCAGTTCTGTCTGAAGTATGTCTGAGAACATCTGTATGTTGTATCCTCCGGCACGATAACCCTTGCTGACAGACATATATATATTGCTGTTGTTATTATCAAGACGGTATGTAAGTCCGAATTTTGGAAGCAGCTGGCTGAAGTCGTCTTTTGCATTGCTTAGCAGATGTGAGGACAGTGTGTATGTAGCCTCTTTCCCCATGACTTTTGCGGTCATTGCCATCAGAGCCTTTGTGTCGTAATTTATTTCAGTCTGACTGAAATCGTAGCGCAGACCTATTGTTGCGTTAAGGCGGTCTGTAATGCTTATGTTCGACTCATGAAACAGACCGAGATTAAAGTGTGGTGTATGGAATACACCGGGTACGGTAAGTGCCATGCCGAGTGATATGCCGCCCGATTTTTCAACGGTGCTCTTTGCCATTTCCATCGCAACGCTTTCCGGCATGCCGCCTGCCATCATTTTCTGTGCAATTGAACCGACAATGGCATTATACATGGCACTCTGTATTTTATCAGATATTGGCTTTGTCATACCATCACCGAAATAGACCGGAGCGTTTGTCTTGAGCCACATGTATGAGCCGAACAGTCCGAAAGTCCATTTCCACCGTCTGTCGCCTTTGCTTTTGACGGTTATCTCTTCCGTCAAGGCATTCTGGAATTGACGCTGCGTAAGGTGCATGTAGTCTATCGGCATATAGTCCTGATCCATAAGCATGTAGTCCTTCAGATATTGATAGGAGGTTGTTGCATTAAAGTCAAAATTGTCTTCTTTCAATCTGAATGTCAGACCGGTGTTGAATATGTTGCGCCTGTAATTGTTCTGATAATTGAATGACGGCTCTGCAGTTGTTCCTGTTTTTTCGTCATACAGACCATATGCGAATCCGTTTTGCTTTACATACTGATAGTCGGCTACAAAATCAACAGATAATTTATTACCGGAGTCATATACAAGACGTGCCTTTCCTCCAGCCTCATTCATCTTGTCGGCGCGTTCTCCGGTCGCTGTGTTGCGGAGGAAGCCGTTGGTTCCGTTGTAAAAGCCTGCAATGGAAAAAGCGAGCTTGTCGCTTATCTTACCGTAGTGGGCTATTTCTATATTGCGCAGAAAATGCGAGCCGATGCTTAGTTTTACGTCCGTTCCGCTATACGACATGGGATTCGGTGTGTAGAGTCTTATAAGTCCTCCTTCAGTATTTTGTCCGTATAGCGTTCCTTGAGGGCCTCTCATCACATCTATACGCTCCACCTGATATGTATAGAAATTCAAGGCACTTTTATTTATTATTGGCATGCCGTCAACGTATAATCCTATGGCAGGACTGTTTATTCGTGAGCCTATTCCTCTGACATAGACGGAAGATGTGAGGCGTGATCCGTAATCAGGCATTGCAAACGATGGTGCATATGCAGACAGACCGTTAAGACTGTTCACTTTCAGTGAATTTATGTCGTTACCGGAAAACGAGGAGGAACTCAGTGCCTGCATTCTCAGACGATAGTTCTCTTTGGGTTGTGATACGACTATTATTTCGTCTATGTCGAAGATACGCGATGTGTCAAGTACCTCCGGTCTTTCATTTATGCCGCACGATATTCTTGCATTCAGTGCAGCGGTCGTAACGCATAGGATTGACATTACGGCAAGTCTTTTCATACTCATTGGCTGTGTGTTTTTGTGCAAAGTTACATCGTTTGCAGCATTGCGGCAATCCTTATTTATTATGATTTGCTCATTCGTTCACCGTTCCACAATAAGGACATTTTCCTTTTTTATGCAATCCAGCACCGCAGTTGCCACAAATATAGTAACGGCTGCTGTGTCTGAAATAACGGTATAATGCGAATATGACATATGCAAGAAACAGCAGATAGCCTATATAATAAAGTGTTGCTATGCTGAAGAGAATATAGTTTATTGCGCATATGCCGATAAGCCCACCCAAATAGTGGGTTGCCTCACCGAATGGCAGCTTATGGAATATTTCATCTATGGCAGCCAATGTAACTATAATGATGAACCATACCGTACACAGAAAGACTGAGAGTGCCGGTGGCTGCACAAATGGATTGAGGCTGGGATGAAAGTAGAAATGCCTCCACATGTCCGGTGCGAACATTTGTATGCTCGAATAGAACATAGCGGCAAATGCCACAGACAATGCGAGAAGAGTAGGGTAGAATGATGGTATGTCATTGAAATGCACCACCTTTGCGTTTATCTTGAATATGAGATGAAACACGTAACTCGCTCCTATTATGCTTATTATGATAAGGAATATGAGCAGATGGGTGTCTGAGAACATCGATATGAACTGTGAAATGGGGTCGTCCGGCACCACTCCTGAAAGGAGACGGTTCTCTTGTATCCATCCGAATGTGAACTGGTCTCGTGCCACCTGAATCCATACCGAGTCGGCTCTGTCATCAGATGTCCTTGTATCCACAACTACAATGTTGTCGTGTTTGCGTATTACTATCGTGTCGTTCCCGACAGGACTGCTTGCGTAAGGCATTTGCCTGCACAGAACGATTGAGTCTGCTTTGACTACAAAGTTGTAGTTTCTGGCATAATGATGTGTTTTTAAGAACGATATGGAGTCGAGTTGTCTTTCATTATATGCAACGTTGTCCTTCGCATTCTTAAACTTTGTTCTGCTGTGATAGCATCCTCCCATGAGAAGGAATGACAGGAATATGGTTATGACAGTAATTTTATTTCTCGGCATATACTTTCATCTGGCAATTGTTACAGTCAAATTTCAGTCGGAATCTTCTGTTGTCTTTGAGGACAAGATATAGAGGCTCTTTCCATGGAGCCTTTCTTTCGCATTGTTTTGTGCAATATCCCATTTCGTATCTGATGCAATACCTGCATGTCATTATCGGTGTGCCACTGACTTCATAGTTATTCGACACTTCAATGGCTTCAGGTGCATCTTTAGGTCCGAGTTCATTGTATAACTCTCTGGCAAGCCTGTTTGCGACATTCGCGGCATTTATATCTTCGGCAGAAATTATATCTTTACCGATAGTTTCCGGCAAGATAAAAGGCGTCGGTTGTTCTTCATGTTGTGATGTGTACAGACTTGAGAACTTTTTCAATGTGTTCCGTCTTAACTCCGCAAGAATACTTGATGGGATGAACCTTGACCCTGTATCCGATGAAATGATTATTTCATCGGCTGAATATGGAGTATTGCCTAATTTACTTAATTGCAACCTCATGTTTTCATCCTGCGGTTTGTGCGCAGCTTCCGAGATATAATATATCTTTTCTGTTGCCGTGTGACCGTCGCTGTCTTGTATTGTCAGTTCCACGTTATTCTGTGAAGCGGACAGCACCATCCTTATATTGATTTTTCTTTTTGCCGTAGTAGTTGACATCATGTTCTCAAACAGCTGGTCATTATTACGGTATAACGCCATACGAGGCTTCAGGTTTTCAGGCATATTAAAAGGATAGAGCCGGTTGTTTAAGACCTTGTTTACTCTAAAGCCTTCAAGTTGTTGGTTTTCATTAATAAAACAAAGTCCATCACCATTACTGAAACTTTTGGTTCCCGATACGCTGATCGAATTATGCCTTATCTCCTTGACATTACCAACAAACTCACCTATTGCTTTCGGTGTATTGACAGATGCTATACCTTGTTTACGTCCATATAGAAAATAATCAGTAAAACCACGGTTAAACGTCTTGTTCAAATCTGGCTTGAAAGAATATACCGACTTTCCGGCAGAAGCTCTTTTATATTTGTCCGGATTTAACGAAATAATCCTGTCCAGCTCTTGATTATATGCGGCAACTACATTCTTCACATAATCCACATTCTTCAATCTGCCTTCAATCTTTAATGATGTTACCCCGGCTTCAAGCAGCTCCTGAATACTGTTTAATCTGCTCATGTCTTTAAGAGACAGCATATATTTGTCTTTCAGAATCGTTTTATCTGTACTGTCCCTAAGATCGAATTTCAATCTGCAGAACTGTGCGCAATTGCCTCTGTTGGCACTGCGACGGAAACAATGTTCTGAAGCATAGCATGCTCCGGAATAGCTCACGCAAAGTGCTCCGTGGACAAAGGCTTCCAATTCTATATCCGGTATCTCTTTATGTATCTCATTTATTTCCTTCAAAGAAAGCTCTCTCGCAAGGACAACTCTTTTGAAGCCGGAACTCTTCAACCATTTCACCTTTTCCGCATTCCTGTTGTCTGTCTGTGTACTGGCATGCAATACGATCTTGCTTTTGATGTTATTACATATCTTTAATATTGCCATGTCCTGCACAAGTATTGCGTCTACGTTTATCTCCTCGAGTTTTCTTATAAGGTTCTCAACCTGACCGATTTCGCTATCAAATATAATTGTATTTATTGTAACATAAACCTTTGCATTATATTGATGCGCGTATCGGCATAATTGTCCAATGTCATCTATGGAATTTCCTGCTGCAACGCGAGCTCCAAAATTGTCTGCACCGATATACACAGCATCTGCTCCATGGTCTATGGCAGCAATCCCGCATTGTAGATTCTTTGCCGGTGCAAGCAGTTCTACCTTTCTTATCATTCGTGTCTGGTATTATTTGATTTTATTAATATCGTATGGCGTTTCCTGATAGATGTAATAATTGATCCAATTGCTGAACAAAAGGTTAGCATGTGCGCGCCATGTTACCAATGGTGGATTATCCGGATTGTTGTTTATATAATAGTTCAACGGCATTTCAACGTCATCTCGCTTGCCTAAATCACGCTTATATTCTATATCCAAAGTGTTTGGTGCATATTCGAAATGTCCTGTTATGAAAAACTCTCTCCCGTTGCGTGCCATTACGATACTTACACCGCTGTCTTCTGATTCAGCAAGAAGGGTCAGTTCATTTTTTGCAACAATGTCTTCTCTTCTTATTTCTGTATGTCTGCTATGCGGCATAAAAAAAAGATCGTCAAAGCCCCGGAATATTGGTTGTTTGAGATCAAGCGGTCTCTGTTGAAACACTCCGAACATTTTCTTCTGAAGCGGGTACTTAGGAATACCATAGTGATAATAAAGCCCAGCCTGTGCAGCCCAACATATATATATGGTACTTGTGACATGTGTGCGAGCCCATGAGAATATTGTGGTTATCTCCTGCCAGTAAGAAACGTCTTCATATTCCATGTGTTCGATTGGTGCTCCTGTAATAATCATACCGTCGAATTTCTCTTTTTGCAGCAAATCGAAGTCTTTATAGAACATCATCATGTGTTCAATCGGAGTGTTTTTCGGAGTGTGGCTTTTGAGCTTCATGAAAAATATCTCCATCTGTAATGGTGTATTGGACAGAAGCCTGATAAGGTCTGTCTCTGTTGTTATTTTGATTGGCATCAAATTTAAAATGATTATTCTAAGCGGACGAATATCTTGTTTAGTCGCCCGTGAATTATCCATTACGAAAATATTCTCTTTCTTCAGAATCTCTATTGCAGGGAGCTTATCAGGTAATCGTAGAGGCATTGTTTTTACTTTTTTATTGTAATTAAAGCAAAGATAATGCAAACGAACGCAATGAGATGTCGCTCTCAGATTGCCAATCGCAGCTTATCTTATGCAAAGATACGGAATAAAAACGAAAACAGAAATTACTTTTATTACCATTGGGCATTATTGTCATAAAATAATTATTGTTTAATCAAACAGCCCGTTGTGTTAAACACAACGGGCTGTTTATTATTTTATTATTGGCAAATGAAAGTAAGTTCTTCCTTTTGTGGAGATTTATCTATGGTTATAATTCCATTTGATTTTATTTCTTCGGAAAGAATCTTTTCACACAGCTGATTCTCAATATAGTTCTGTATCGCACGTTTTAACGGACGTGCGCCAAACTGGCTGTCATAACCTTTAGATGCGACAAAGTCTTTAGCGGCATCCGTAATATCAACGGAATATCCAAGCTCTTTGATTCTTGAGAACAGCGTTTTTAATTCTATATCAATTATCTTCCTTATGGAGTTCCTGTCCAGCTGGTCAAATGTCACTATTTCATCAAGTCTGTTCAGAAACTCAGGGGTGAACTGTTTGCTCATATGCTTTTTTATTATATTCCTGGCATATTCCTTTTGTGAGCTGTCATCATTTGCCTCACCAGACATGTTGAATCCGATTGATTTACCGAATTCCCTTAACTGACGGGTTCCTGAATTAGACGTCATTATGATAATTGTATTCCTGAAATCGACAGTCCTACCATTACCGTCTGTCAGCCTGCCATCATCAAGAACCTGTAGCAGCATATTGAAAACATTGTTGTGAGCCTTCTCAATTTCATCAAGCAATACAATAGAGTAGGGATGACGTCTAACCTTTTCGGTCAACTGTCCACCGCTTTCATATCCCACATATCCCGGAGGAGCACCAATAAGCCTTGATGTATTGAAACTCTCCGAATACTCGCTCATATCTATTCGAATGAGAGAATCCTGGCTTCCGAACATCATTTCTGCAAGTTTTTTTGCAAGGAATGTTTTGCCCACACCGGTTGGACCAAGAAACATAAATACCCCTATCGGTTTATTGGGATCCCTCATGCCGATACGATTACGCTTTATACATCTTACTATTTTATCAATTGCGTCATCTTGACCGATGATCTGCTGTTTCAGCTCAATATCAAGATTTCGCAGCCTGCTGCCCTCTGAGCGTTCAATACGCTGTACAGGTATTCCAGACATTACAGAGACAACTTCAGCCACATCTTTTTCTGTCACAGTTTCCCTATGCCTGCCATATTCTTCAGTCCATTCTTCATTTAACGTCTGAAGTTCTTTTTCAAGTTGGCTCTGTCTGTCTCTCAACTCCGCAGCCTTCTCAAAGTTCTGACCGGATACAGCCTGTCTTTTTTCTTCTTCCACATCTTTTATCTGCTTTTCTTTTTCAATAATTGATGGAGGCATTTTAGCATTCTTGATTTGAACTTTAGAACCCACCTCATCAAGAGCGTCTATCGCTTTATCCGGGAAAGAACGGTCTGTTATATAACGTTCAGTCAATTTCACGCAAGCTTCTATTGCCTCATCAGTGTAATTGACACTATGATGACGTTCGTAGCGGTCTTTGATATTTTTTAAAATACTTAGTGTCTGGTCATAACTCGTCGGTTCGATAAGTACCTTCTGGAAACGACGCTCAAGTGCTCCGTCCTTCTCTATACTGTTACGATACTCGTCCAATGTCGTTGCGCCAATACATTGTATAACACCTCTTGCAAGGGCTGGTTTCATGATATTGGCTGCATCCATGCTGCCGGGAGTACTTCCAGCTCCGATAAGCGTATGTATTTCATCAATAAATACAATTATATCCGGATTGTCCTCTATTTCTTTTAACAATGCCTGTATGCGTTCCTCAAACTGTCCTCTATATTTTGTACCGGCAACAATCGCTGTCATATTCAGACTGACAATACGTTTGTTGTATAACAGGGGAGATGTGTGTCTTTTGGCAATCATCTGGGCAAGCCCCTCGGCAATAGCACTTTTACCAACTCCCGGTTCACCTATTAATATTGGATTGTTTTTCTTTCTACGGCACAGAATCTCAATTACTCTCTGTATTTCTTTCTCACGTCCGACAACCATGTCCAGTTTACCGTCTCTGGCAGCCTGTGTCAGGTCTATAGAAAAATTATTGAGTATAGGAGTTTTTGTCTGATTTATTTGTGCCGTATTCGCTGACCTTTTATCACTTTTATCTGAGTTAGGGCTTCTCTGTATGTCCTCTTCATCATCAGAAAGTTCAAGACCGTTTGTTATTTGATTTTTTTTCTGAATATATTTCACAATTTCTTTATAAGATATTTTGTTCTGTTCTAAAATCTCTTTTGCACCATTGTTTGAGCGGTCATGCAATATTGCCAGTACGACATGGTTCGCATCTACAAACATATTATGCTGCAGACGGGCTTCAAGAACAGACAGTTTTAAAATGTTGTTGGCCATCTCGTTCAAGGCAAGTTCCTCCATCTGATTGTCATCGACATTTACTGTTTGACTCAGAAGGACTTTTTCTTCCAGTTCATTTATTATTGAATCAGGCTCTATATTTAATTTTGAGAACAAATCCGTTAAAATACTATTCTTCTGTTTCAGTATTCCAAGTAACAAATGTTCCGGACCGATCTGACTACTTGATAAGCGAAACGCCTCATCCTTGCTTATTGCAAGGATTCTGGAAATGTCATTTGAAAATTGGTTCATCATATTATATACTTGTTATAACATTAATATGATATCAATGCAAATACCATGCCAATTAAAATTTTTCTTTACATCCCTGCATCATATTACTGATCTGAACAATGCGTTGCTTTTTTTCCGCTGAAATGCCGTAATGCTTATAATATGCAAGTGAGCTGCTGAAATACTCATATGCAACATCATAACGCTCACTGTACATATAGCATAATGCCATCCTGTATAAGATATCGGCTTTTTCGTTATCCAAGCATAGTATTGTCGCTTTTTCATAATAAGGTATAGCTTTATTATATTCATTCTGCATGAAACAGCTCTCTGCCAAACAGTAATAATATACTGACTGTTCGCGTGGAGCCAAAACCGCAAGTTCAGATATTGTGCCTTCAAGAATTTTACATGCATTCTTGTAGTCCCATTCATAATAATAACAGACACCCATGTACGCCTTGAATCTTGGATTAAGGGCATATTTTTTGTTTAAATCCTCCAGAAGCAATAATGCCTCGTGGTACTTTCCACCTTGAAAATATCCAATCGCCCGTTCCAGCTTTTCCGTATCATCTCTTTTAATCTGTTGGGCGTTTATACGAAAAGAACACAATATACATAGAAGTAAAATTATATATGTTTTAACCAGCATTCTGTTTATTCAGTGTAGAACTTTATTATATCAGTAATGGCTTTCTGACATATTTGGCAAAATTCAGCCGTTTCATTTGTTCGCATGCGGCATTCCTGCTGACCTCTGAACACACCATGCAAACTATATCCGGCTCCTTCGTATATTCCGACTTTATTCTTATTTTCTGAGGACAAAGGCGTTGGAATCAATGTACCCTTATCTATCATATTCTCCCATTTGCCATGAAAGTCAACCAGTGTTGTAATATTACGTTCCCATGGTTCTATATCATGCGGATACATGGGGATGTCTTCTGTCTCATATGCATATTCATCAGCAAGTCCGGCGAAACTGTGTCCGAACTCATGTACTACAACCTGTTTGAACTTATCATGATGTGTCATAGACAAATTGTAAGAGTTAAGTATGCCGCCTCCGCCATATTTGTTTGTATTTACAAGTACAATGATATGCTCATATGGAGTGCCTGCCAATATATCGTGCATATCCTTTAAATTAAGTGTCGTCAAGTAACGATCGCTGTAAAATGTGTCAAAATGACTGTTTAAGGCAGTTTTCCTCCATATTCCGGCAGACGGCTCGCTGCATCCGCTTTCTTCTGACGGTGACATGACGGCTATGACGTTAAACCTTCCCTTATATTTCTTAAATGGCTCGTGTGCAAAAATGGCATCATTCGCGGTTTTGGCATCATTCAAAAAAACGTTCATTTCCTCTTGCTTATATCCTTCCGCAATATAGGCTATATGGATGCAGCGAGTTGTATCCTCTGCCTGCTGAAGAGTCTTATACGGCGTCACATTCTTAAATCCTATCTGTTTTATCAGAATGTCCTCAGGATTTACGACATGAGTGAATGACTTCATTATTTCTCTGCGATTGTTTCTTATATCCACAGTCACGTTTGCCTTACGCCTCGGCATAGGTATAAGAAATATATTCTCGAATGAGCGTACGTTGTCTATGGCATCGTCATAAGACAGCCATTCCTGAAACAATGTGGAAAATGAATTTCTATAAATCACTTCTCCGCTATCGTAGTCTCTTACAGTGATCTGTCCGTTGCCCTCAACAGGCAATTCTGCCAGATTCGTCTTTTTCCCATACCATACCGGCATTACATTTAATTTATCAACAGCAACCATCTGCATGTGTCTGTTTCCGGAAAAGACATAGTCTATTCTCAGTGTACTGTCTTTGAAATTTTCATTAAAATGCTGTGCATTGACTGTATTAACGGAGCAAAACACCATTATTAACAGTATGTAAATAATGTATTTCATTGTCGTGGTCGGTTTGGTCATATTAGTATGAATTGCATATCTCATTATATAATATATGTATATACGGTCTGTTCCAATCATCTATATGATATTTGGTGTTTCCATACAGTAACAAATCTATATCTACTTTGACATGTCCTGATTTATGATCTTCATGAGAGCTTTCGCATGCATTCTCAATACGTTTTAATATGTTCAATATATCATCTACAGCTAACGTTGTCTCGGTGATTCCAAGACAATTCAAGAACTGTCCGGATATTATATTTATCGGGTCTGTCCATAATGATGTCGAATATTTAATACAAGGAAAGTACTCATTTAGCAATCTTTTGGCTTCATCGATGTTTTTGCGCTGCTCTATATTTGAGCCTATGGAAAATATAATTTTAATATTACTGTTTATTTCATGCTCCATTTCAAATAAAAATAATATATTTCAAAAAACTTATATTCCGTTGCAAATGTATTAAAAAAAACTCACATTAATGCGAGTTCCGCCTGTTTTATATCTGTCAATTAACGGAATATAAAAACTGCGGTGGTAACATGAATTCTAAAAATATACAGATTTATATGATTATCCGGTTGTTTACAATCGAAAGAATCTGTTCCGCATACACTTAATTCTGACGTTGACCGTTATCGTTCATGAGATGTCTGTTATGCTGAAATTAATACTATTTAAAGCGTATGAGCGTCTGGCACGCCGGTTATATAACCGGATAATAACCAACCCGACATTTAAAATAAATCAGATTAGGATGGATTTTTATTGCCACCCAATTTCAACAGGTGTTTCAAAACACGGAGATTAATATGTAAATTCAATAAAACGCTAAGACGGTATGGAATATGTCCGTGTGCCATATCAGCAGACATCCGTTCGTTAAACAATCTGGAAATGTCTGGACAGGAGTGTCGGAACAGGTAAACTGACAACTTTCCGAACCGTTATTTTTTACAGCCGGAGGCATGGTTTACACAAATGACATCCGAAACGTCTGCCCATTGTCATCGCGGACATTAATTTTGTATATCCCGGATTATTGATGCTGACAAATATAATTTCCTGTCTTGAACTACGTATATGAATTCTTAACGTTATGTTTTATAGAGTACTGCCGTGAACAGTTTGTATAATGCAGAAATCAGAGGACCTGGAAAGAACAATGAACGGACTGCCGGCGTTAACTGTCGTTATGTTAATTCCGGAAAGGAATTAACTTTGTCATTTTACATTGTTTCATATGGCAGAAACGCGATAAATAGTGTTTAATACACTGTTCTCACAGCGTTGATATATGTTTTTGATATGTGATTGCCTCCAATATGCCTTTATCGCATTGCCATAGAGACTTTTTTATAAGATAAAAAAGTCTCTATGGGAACACGGAAAAGCCTTTTCTGCTGATTGGAAAAGCCTTTTTGACATCCCGGTCTCGTACAGTAAGGCAAGCGGGAAGTATCTAACTGGTTGTGTCACACCGTGTTACCAGGACATAGATAAAACTGTGTTTTTAAGCCAAAATATAAGTTTGTCTCTAAATTCCTTAGTATTTTAAAGTGTTGGAGAGTGACACTCTCGGTTATAATTATCATATTTTACATATGGCACACATAGTTGTATGTGCAATAACCATGCTGTCAGATATTCTTTCAGAATGAAATATCCTTTACTCTATCTCATCTATGGACACGCCTTCGAAATCAGTCAGAATCTTTTTTATGGTTTCTTCAAAGTGATTTCCTCTTATGCTTATGTCTACATTCATAGAGTAATGCATGCTGTTGTTGTCTGAATAATGCTTTATATGGTATGACTTGACATCCATACCGTCTTTTTTAAGTGTGTCGATTATTCCTCCCACCATGTTTTTGGACAATGGAGCGAATGTCACAGTGATGCGCTTCGACTCGACTCCTCTCACTGCAAAATACAGGACTTCCAGACATATGAGTACAAGTATCATTGTGACAGTGGCAAGAAAATAGAGTCCCGAGCCACATGCAAGACCTATTGCAGACGTGACCCATAAGCCTGCGGCTGTAGTAAGCCCTCTGACAGCATGTTTCTGAAATATGATTATGCCACCGCCGATGAAACCAATACCCGTAACAACCTGTGAGGCAATTCTTGACGGGTCGATTGAGATATTGCCGACGGTTCCGCCGGTCTGTTCAAAGCCGAACTGAGAAACGACCATGAACAGCGCGCTTCCCAGAGCGACAAGAAAGTGTGTACGGAATCCTGCCTCTTTTGCCCTGTATTCACGCTCTATTCCTATTACTCCACCTATGATGGCTGCAGCCAGTATTCTTATTATGAAATCGTATGACATTGTGAATGTGTATGTGTTGTTATATTATTTTTCATATACAGCATATTGACTTATATGGGCATGAAATGCACCGTGTCTTATGCTCCGTAGGAACAAATGAAGTCTGTGAATCGAATATTTCGCCCAAGACGTCTTTTAGTTTTCCAACGAATTCTCCGGCATATTTGCGTATGTCGTCTATAGGTTCGTCTGCAATAGTCAGCGTCGGGTCGTATCTGTCCTGCATGCTGTGTCTGATGAAGAACAGTGCCGGACTGACAGGTTTGCCGCTTTTCCCATATTCCTCCGATGTGCTTATTATAAGCGAGTAGAGCATCACCTGAAAGAAATAGTCCCCATGTTTGTCTTCAATACTGTCGCTTGAGAAAATCTCATCGAGAGAGTTCGTCTTTTTCAAAGGCTGCCGTCCGGTCTTATAGTCCACAATCCTTATCTTTTCAAGAGCATTTCCGGTGACGTCCATGCGGTCTATTATACCTCCAATCTCTATCTCCCTTTCTCCCCGGCTTGTATTGAAGCAGACTGTATCATATGCAGGCGTCTCCAGTCCGAGAATCTTGAACGGAGTCATTTCGCGGTCAAGTCTCATCAGCTGACGGAGATATCCTATTATCACTTCCCTGTTTATTATCTGCAAACCGTTGTATTCAGGAGCCTTCCGGATATTGTCTGACTTGAACAACTCCTCATTGAAGACTCTGTCGACGACCGATTCGATTATTCTCGGGTCTTTCAGATATCTGTCAATATCGCCGCTTTTTATCAATCCGCCATTTCCAGCCATGTCCTTATATATGTAGAACGCGGCTTTATGGAATATATTGCCGAATATTCTGTTGTCCACAGTGTCCTCATCAGTATTGTCGGGTTCTTTTATCTTTGCCACGTAATTGTAGAAGAACTGAAGCGGACATCTCATGTATTGGTTTACCGCCGACGGTGAAATCCGACGCATGTTGTCAAGCACGTCCATAACGGCAGGACTTTTCTCTATGATGTGCGGCACAGACCTTGCGGAATTACAGCCTGCATGCAGGTTCTCACATATAATGGCATGAGGACTCTCTATCATCAGTTGGAGCATGAAACGGCTCATTTCTCCGCGTCCGTTATCGGTCGAGCTGTTGTATATCATGGTTACATCCGTAGCACGTTGCAAGATGCTATGGAAATAATATGAATATATGGATATCTTATTGTCGATGGTTGTCAGTCCGTAAGCCTTTCTGATGGAGTAGGGAATGAATGACGCATCATTCACACCTTTAGGCATTTTCCCGTCATTGCAAGACAACAGCAGTACGTGGTCGAAATCAAGATTGCGTGTCTCGAGTATTCCCATTATCTGTACACCCACTGCCGGTTCGCCGTGGAATGGTATTGTGGTGGAGTCTATAAGCTGCTTTATCAGTCGTCTAAGTGTTATTACGTCCACTGACAAGTCGCCTGATTCTGTAAGCGATGCCAGTCGGCTTATCACCATATACATCCTAAAGAGCGACTCCTGTATGAGTGCGTCTGATGTGTCTTTGCTGTTAATTCCGGCTATACTTATGATTTCCATGACCCATTTAAGCAGACAAAGATTCGGATGTGCGCCGGGAGAACAGTATTTCCTGTTGTTATTTATGTCGCAGAACAAAGTCTTCAGATTGTCGTCTTCTGAGAGGAGTCTGCCATCAGGATAGTAAATCTTTTGTGTGCTCAATCTGCTTGCAAGTTCTTCCGCCTTGTCGGATATGAAACACATGAACGGATGTCTCAAAACTCTTAAAACCTGTTTCTGATAGAATCTGTACTCTTTTCGTTTACGTCCGTTGAGCTGCAACTCAAGAAGGTGCATGACAAAGGAGGACACTGGCGAGAGTGACAGCGGATATCCGGTTGTAATGTTTGCCTTTCCAGTTTCAGGAGGCAGGCTGTAGAGTATGCTTTGCAACAGACTCTCGTCACACATTATTATAGCAGTTTTAGAGCCGTCAGCCATTCGTCCGCCATTTCTCAACCAGTCGCTTACATATCGTGCCTGTATTGTCTCGGTTGACTCATTGATGTATTTTATTTTTTTGAATTTACTTAGATTGTCGTATATTCTTGAATCGTTGCAATCCAACTCGTTCGGGAAATATTTAAGATATTGTGATATGTAATGTCCTGCCTCATTGTGTGAGGTTTCACTGTCAGGCATGAAATACTTGTCAAAGTCCCAGTAGAAAAACGCCTTGCCCTGTTTCTTCAACCTGTCAAAAAGCATTTTCTCCACCTTATGCAGCATATTGAATCCCACAAATATATATCTGTCATATTCATATGTCTGCTCCTCGTCAGTCGCGACGCTGCGGTATAGCGCGCCCTCGTAAGCTATGCCCATATCGCGGAGACGTGAGTTGAAGTCGTTGTAAATATTTCCGAAATGCTGCCACAGGCTAAGAAATCTTTTCTTCAGTTCGCTCTGACTGTTGTCATTGAAGTTTATAAAGAACTTTTTCAGGATGTCTTTCTGCTCTTCTGTAAGATATGATATATCGTCGAGTTCGTGTATATTCTTCAGATTGGCGAACACTTTGCCGGCGTCAGCCATATTTTTGTCAATATCATCAAAATCTGAGAGCAGCAGCTGTCCCCATCCGTAGAAATGGTCAAGACTCTCGTTTGTTCCTGAGTATTTGATGAAAGATCTGTGCAGTTCGCATATAAGCTTTATCGGATCGGCTATGGTCAGGGCTGCGTGTTGGCAGAAAAGGTCACTTATGGTTATATATACAGGACTCCATATAGGCTTGCCGGCTATTCTCATCAGACATTCGTTCATAAAGAGAGATGCTCTTTTGTTGGGGAATACCACAACAGTGCGTGACAAGTCGTAGCCGAACTTGTTTATCATATCTTCAGAAACATATTCCAGAAAACTTTTCATTTTACCTCTACAATTTTGTTTGAATAGACAAACCACAAATATCCCTTAACATTCTTATATCCCATTTGAGAGACAAGCGTAATATACTCTCGGACCTGCCTGTTGTATTCAGGCTTTGGATTTCCGAATTTGAAATCCACGATTATCATTTGTCTGCCGTCGGTCATGACACGGTCGGGACGATGGCTCACTGTAGCATGCTTCTCTTCATCATAAGATAGTATGGTGCATTCGTTGAATAGCTTCCATCTGCCAGAGAACCATTCCGCCACTTGCGGGGAGGAGAGCCTTTGCGTCAGCAGCTTGCGTATTTCGTCAACGGTCATTCCACAATCATAAGTCACGCCCTCGTATTCCATTCGTAGGAGAGCATTGTCAATGTCATCTGCTGTGTTTATTGTCGAAAAAAGCTTGTGCAGAACAGAACCGAGTCTGATGTATCGCTTCCGGCTGTCATCATCATCTCCTTCGATAAAGTCCCGGCTCTTGTTGCTCTGTCTGAATTCCGCCTTGCAGATATATGTGTCTATGTCTGTCTCTGTCTGTAAGACAGGTTGCATGAATACATTCCGCGAAGATTCCCTGACGTCATTTCTCTTTGGGATACATGTATTTCCGTAATGGAATGTTATGGGGCTCGAGGAATCATCGTCGCATTCGTACGAAGAATCAGGTAAATGTTCTGCTACAGCAGCCAGACTTTTCTCTATGATGAACGAACGTAGTTGCGGGCTATTGCGTTTTCCGATAACAAACAGATTGTCGGATGCTCTTGTGAAAGCGACATATAACAGGTTGAGGTTATCAACCGTATTCTGCAGATATTCATTAAGATAATCATTTTCATATATCGTACCTTTCATCTGCTTTGGACTGTAGTCAATCGGAATTACGGGTAATGTGTTGAAAGGGGCTTCTTGAGGATAGCACCATATTGTGCCTGAATCATTTACCTTCCAGTCACAGAAGGGGATTATGACATTGTCAAACTCAAGTCCTTTACTCTTGTGTATGGTTATAAGCCTTACACCGTCAATCTCGTTTGCCTGTATGGTCTTGTCGTGTATGCTGTTCTCCCATTCTTCTATAAATGCATCGAGATCGGGGGTGTTGTCTTTTATGAAATTGCGTAACAGGTCGTAGAACGTACATATATATGCACTTTCCTCATTCAGTTCGTGCAGTCGGAAAGATATGAAAATATGTTCCACTATGTCATAAAGCGATTTGGTAAGCAGATGCGTACGTTGATTCACGAAATCTGCCGGAAGTGATTCTTCATCAGACATGTGTGTTCCTGCATATGCGTCATCGGTTATTTCTTTATGTTGTATCTTGTTTCTGTATGCCTTTACAAGATATGCTTTTGCTATGTCATTGTCCGGGTTAACCAGCAGACGCATCGCGTTGATAATGATATTTACGGCTACTGAACTTTCTATCTTGAAGGCATCTTCTGACACAATTTTAATGTAACCGGCATTCTGGGAGAAATACTCTGCTATAAGCTGTGCATTTATGTTGGAACGGACAATTATCGCTATACGGTTCTGTGGAACATCTTTGCTTATAAGGTCGTCTATAATTTCCTTGATACGTAACAAAGTCTTTTCCTGATAGTCTTCACGCGGCAACAGTTCCACATCCACAAAACCTTCATCTTTAGTCTTTTCGGGAATCTTCTGAGCCACGTCACTATATGCCCACGCGAGCTGTCGGGCAAGCCTGTCGTCTGCCGATTCGTTATATTGGTTATCGTATTCAATCTTTGTCGCAGTGTTAAAGAATATGTTGTTGAATTCTATAATTCTACGGCTTGAACGGTAATTGGTGTCAAGTGTTTTTATTGACATGCGTCGTTCTGCGTCAGTGAATTGTGACTCGATATTGTTCAATAGCCGCCAGTCTCCGGAACGCCATCTGTATATGCTCTGCTTGACATCTCCTACAATGAGATTCCCTTCCGAGCTACGGCTCATGCATTCTTCGAGTAGAATCTTGAAATTGCTCCATTGTATAGTACTTGTATCTTGAAATTCATCTATCATCACATATTCAAGTTGAGTTCCTATTTTCTCAAAAATGAATGGTGAGTCAGAGTCATTTATCAATGAATGCAACAAAAACTGTGTGTCACTTAATAGAAAACGATTGACGTCTGCGTTGAGTTCCTTCACTTTGTTCTCAATACTGTTTAGCAGACGGAGCTGGTTTATGTGTTGAAGAGTGAGTTCAGCAGACTTATAAGGTTTCCATAAGTCAGAACGCAAACGCTCTGTTTCTACAAGTAAGGGCCACAGTTTGTTGTTAACGACATTTTCGAGCAGGGATTGTCTGCTTTTGTCCTTGCCTCCTTTTTTCAGCCATTTGTCCGGACTGTCGATTACAGACTGAACACGTTTGGTAAGAATGCTGCCATCAAACTGACTTTCCGACAGTTTGATGAAATAGCCGCACGCTCCGGATTTCCCATACGCTAAATCATTGATTTCAATTCCTGACGAAGACATTATCGAGTTGAATCGCTCGCATTGCTCCTTCATCGCATTTTTCATGCGCAGTCTTATTGTCTTCAAGGAATCAATGAAACGGTGCAGTTTTTCTTTATCTTGAAGGACTTCGTTCAGTCTGGAACTGTTTGCTTTATAATAATCACGGAAGATATTCTCTCCGAACTTTTTTATCTTTCCTATTACATTCCAGTTTTTATTGTCCTCTATATTTTCCTTAACGTACGAAAGTATCCACTTCAGCAGTTCGTCTTTCTTATGAAGTTCTTCAATAAGTTTGTCTACAGCATACTGTTCTATCTGATAATCATTCAGTTCCACCCTTAGGTTTGCCGTGAGATCAAGCTCTCTTGCAAGATTGTTTAATACTCCCTGAAAGAAAGAATCTATAGTCTCTATTCTGAAATAACTATAGTCATGGATAATATTATGCAAGGCGATGCCAGCCTGTTTAGAAGCGATTGACTCAGAAATGTCAAGATCTTTCGTTATTCTGTCAATATAGTTTCTGGAATCCGGCAGCAGTTTCCAAATACCATAAAGTTGACTGAGAATACGGATTTTCATTTCTTCGGTAGCCTTGTTGGTGAATGTCACAGCCAGTATTTTCCTGTAACATTGAGGCTGAATTATCAATAGTTTTATGTATTCTATTGATAATGTATATGTCTTTCCGCTACCGGCACTTGCCTTATATACGGTTAGGGAGTGTTTGTCTGTTGGATTATAAGTCATTGGCGTGTGGAACGAAATGCCTCCATATTAGTATAGCGTCGTTTCATAAAACGTTTGTATATGTTGCGAAGCCATAATGAATGAGTCAATATGAATATAAGTCCTATTATTAATATAATAATATATGACATGCTATCTTTAAATACAAGTTGCAACATGGAAACCAAAACCAAAGGAAACAGCATGCATATTATGCTTGCCAATATCTGAAAGTGGTTACCTTCTATGTTGCTCTTACCTGTAAACTTTGTATTTAACGGGATTGTCTGTCGGTTGTATACAGCCATCTGGAATATTATGAAATATTGAAATCCGGCAGTAAATATTGTATATGAAACCAACATCAGCATCGACCATTTGCCTATTATTACAATTGGAAGCATTAATGAAAACGGAAGCAGGAGAAGCAGTGAGTATAATAGATACTTAGCGTTTAAGAGAGACAAAATATTCTCTCGTCTTGTCATAAGAAAATCGAAATAGTTGCCCTCATTGCCCATTATATTTATAAGCATGGTTGAACCGAAAATGATTAGATTATAAAGACACCAGAAATTTGTCATATATCTGGAGTCATAGACCGATGTGTAGCAAATTATAATGCTGAAAAAGACAACCAAAAGAGTGGAGTAAATAAGACCTTTACGAGGTGTCTTATTACGTAATATCGTCTTTATCTCGAGCTGAAGATATAAACCTCGTTCTCCGAATTTATCTAAAAACGAGAATGAATTTATTTTATGGCTCGTAGAACTTTCCGACGATGAAATTTCCTTTTTCACATGTGAAAGCTGTATTTTTCTGTTTATCAATACGAGAACAACAAGGATAACCGACGAGAAAATGACTGGTAATATATTGTTGTTCTGTATCAACGTTCCTGTCTCTGAATAGAAATACAGCATCCGCTCTATATTACTGTCTTTGCCGATGAAAGATGGAGAGAATATCAATGCGTATACAGCAATCGGTATAAGCCAATATGCTACAGTATCACTTAGCAACGTCCGTATAATTAAATACCATTGACTGTTTGCCATTATTAGAATCAATGAGTATAATAAAAAAAGAAACGTTGGAAGCAGTCCGTAGCTGAATACTATTGACATTAAGGCATATGGCAACAAAAGTGCAAACCACACGAAATTACCCGGTGATAGAAGAGACGTGAATATAAAGTTATCTATACAGTCAGAAAGTTTTAATGGCAACAGGGTATAGGGCTTTATTATTTGTGAAGGAGTTTGTTGCATAATAAAGCGGAAAAGGAAATCCAGTAAAAGAATATACGGGAACAAGGCGGAAATAAGTTCCAATGATGATATTTCATTATTATCCTTGTCGTTGACAACAAACGTCAAGCCGACAGCAATCAACATTAAATATATGATAAGTAATGCGAACAACGCGTATATCACATATTTTGCTGTTCTGTTTCTTGTAATGTTAACATTGCGTATTCCGGCATATTTGCGGTGACGTCTTAACTCCTTGTATAAATCCCATGTATTCATCAGCGGTTGCGTATATTATCTTAAATCAACTATTTCCGCACTTGGGAAATCCTTAGAACGGAATGTGAAAATATTGTCAGACTGGTTTTTTGCAGCGAAATTACTGATTGTTATAGATGTCCATTGTGCACCTTGCCGAAGCTTTATCGCTGATGGAATATATGTTTTTTTATTTATTGTAACATATATCTCCTGTATATTTTTGTTTTCAGCAGTCATATGTACCACATAGTTTTTATTTTGTGTTTTCATTGAAAGGCTGTATCCGCTACGGTACATGTTTATGAAAGCATATGGATTCATCATTTGTTGCTGTGACAGTGAGGGAGTTGTGACGTTTACCTCATTTGTATTTTTCATATATGTCCACTGTGTTTTCCCGTTAAACCATACTATTGCCTGAGGTGTCCTGACATTATATTTCTTTCCTTTTATGGCAATTGTACCGGCAACAGTACCTGTTTTTGAATTTGACATAGAAAAACCTATGCTCAGACCGCCTTTTCTATTCAATATTCCCGCAGTCTTGTCCAATACCGCGCGGGCTTGTGTGGCATTTTGCGCAAATACACCAGACGCGATGATAATCAGCAATATTAATATACAACTAATCCTTTTCATAATATTTAATTTTTTATTTGTCTTAATAAAACGTTTAACTGATTTACGTCAGAGACAAGAACTTCTCTTGGTTTGCTTCCATGAGCGGCTCCTACAATCCCAGCTTTTTCCAGCTGGTCCATAAGCCTTCCGGCGCGATTATATCCTATGGAGAACCTTCTCTGTATCATGCTTGTACTTCCTTGTTGTGTTGTTACTATATGATTTGCTGCTTCTTCAAAATAAGGATCCAGATTAGATATCTCATTGTTTGAAGAACCGTTAGATGTGCCATCGGCTTTTGTTTCCGGTTCTGGAAGTTCCATGGGCTCTACAGGACCAGGCTGTGACTCTATATATTCATTTATATTTTTGACTTCAGGAGTGTCTACAAACGCGCATTGCACACGTACGGGATTTGGTGTTCTTCCGTCGAGAATCAACATGTCACCGCGTCCGACAAGCTGGTTGGCACCGGGTTGGTCAAGAATAGTGCGTGAGTCAATCATTGAAGTGACCTTAAAGGCTATTCGTCCCGGGAAGTTCGCTTTAATCGTTCCGGTTATAATATTTGTGGTAGGGCGCTGTGTGGCAATCACCATATGGATTCCCACGGCACGTGCAAGTTGGGCGATGCGCGCTATCGGCATTTCTATCTCTTTTCCGGCTGTCATGATCAAATCACCGAACTCATCGATAATTACAACTATATAAGGCATGAATTCATGTCCTTTTGTAAGGTCAAGCTCATGATTTACAAACTTATGATTGTACTCTTTTATATTCCTGACCTTTGCCATCTTCAGCATGTCATACCGGTGTTCCATTAGTGTGCACAAGCTGTTCAGTGTGCGTACTACCTTGGAGACATCCGTTATAATAGGCTCTTCGTCATTTTCCGGCAGTGTTGCCATGAAATGATCAGCAATGGGCGAATACACGCTGAATTCAACCTTTTTAGGATCAATAAGCACAAACTTCAATTCGTTCGGGTGCTTTTTATAAAGCAATGATGTTATTATAGCATTCAGACCGACAGATTTACCTTGACCTGTCGCACCGGCGACAAGCAGATGTGGTATTTTTGCCAAGTCCACAATAAGTACATCGTTTGATATGGTCTTGCCTAATGCTATGGGCAGTTCCATCTTTGCATCTATGAATTTCTTCGAATTAATGATGCTTTCCATTGAAACGATGTTGGCTTTTCGGTTCGGGACTTCGATTCCTATAGTACCTTTCCCTGGGATTGGCGCTATAATCCTTATGCCGAGAGCTGACAAGCTTAGCGCAATATCATCCTCAAGATTTCTGATTTTTGAGATGCGCACACCGGGAGCCGGCGTTATCTCATATAGTGTTATTGTAGGACCTACTGTCGCTTTAATTTCACTTATATCAACGCCAAAACTTTTCAGAACCTTAACAATCTGCTCATTGTTGGCTCTTATTTCATCCATGTCAACGAAGGGTTTCCCGTCATTGTCATATTTTTTCAGCAGGTCTATTGTCGGATACTTATATCCTGTAAACGGTTCTTTGGGGTTTATAGGTGTCTTGATTATATCATCATCTTCTATTTTTCTACTATCATCAGGACGTTCCGTTGTCTTTGATATCTCAACAATAAGCTCACTGTCCGGATTGTCTGTTTTCTCCTTTTCCGGTTCCTTTGTCTTATTGTTATTGTCGCTGATGTCTTCGGTGAGATCTATAACAGTGGGTGTGTGTATTTCCGTTTCTTCCGGTGTGTCATCCTTTATAGGAGACACTTCCTGTATAGTTGTATTTGTTTTATCCTCGTATATTGTCTCTGATGATTCTGACGAATCGTGATTTGCATTGTTTATGACAGTAAATTTAATCTTTCTCGTGAGATATCCGACCGGATTGAGAATTTTTCTCACAATATTTATCGTTTCCGAACTCAAATATGTCAGAAACGCAATTGCCACAAATATGAGCACGGCAGTGAGTCCCGGCGCACCTATGACATTCTCCATGGTCTGTACGCAGAACAGTCCATGATTTCCTCCGGGATTGAATATATAGTTTTCCATAAACGGTGCCAAAAACTTAGCGAACGAAACGGATGTCCATATCATCACTATCGCAAGGCACATGAACCACTTCCAAAGATTGATTGTACAGATTTTCATCATCTTCAGTCCGACTATTATCAGAAATACCGGTATGATAAATGCCGGAAGACCAAAGTTCACAGTTATTAATGTGTAGGCTATGATACTTCCGATACTACCGCAGTAGTTTTTGAAAGTCCTGTTTGTATTCAGCCATTCTCCCGGTCTTAAATCTTCAAGTATGCTTTGGTCTGCCTGACCTGTATTCAGGAAAGAAACCATTGCGATGATGATATAAGTCGCGATGATTAATATTATAAGTCCCAGTAAGAAGTCTGTTTTTTCACTGTTGAATATATTCTGAAAGCCTACAGCCTCCATTATGTTTTTCGGTTTGCGCTCGGATTTCTTCTTGACCATTTCTTCGTTCTCTTATTTATGTGCAAAAATAGCGTAAAAAAGTTGGAAACAGCCATAAATTCGTAACTTTTTTCTAATTTTGCAAATTGTTTTAAATGCAGACAATGAAGACTATCTACAACAGATTAGACAAAGAATACATCAAGGATTTGCCGTTAGTGAGCTTTCCCGGAAAGATTATAACCGTGAACAGTGAGCGTGAAGCGGACAAGGCTGTACCTTTTTTGTTGTCTAAAGATATTTTGGGTGTTGATACGGAAACAAGGCCTTCATTTAAAAAAGGGCAACAGCACAAGGTCTCATTATTACAGGTTGCGACAGAAGACATTTGTTTCCTGTTCCGCCTGAATTACATCGGAATGGTCACATCGGTAATTTCGCTGCTGAGCAACACCGACGTTCCAATGGTAGGATTGTCCTGGCATGACGATCTTGCCGCACTGCAAAAACGAATGGAATTCAAACCGGGGCTGTTCATAGACATACAGGATATAATAGGAGATATAGGCATTGAGGACAAAAGCCTGCAAAAACTGTACGCCAACATCTTCAAACAAAAGATTAGTAAAAGACAGCGGCTGACAAACTGGGATGCAGATGTGCTGAGCGACAAACAGATGAGCTATGCCGCAACAGACGCCTGGGCATGCGTAAGGTTATATAAGGAAATTCTAAAACTGAAAGAGACCGGCGATTATTCTTTGATTATAAAGGACGATATAAATAATTCTATTGCGAATGTATAAATCAGTATACTTAAAACGTGGGAAAGAGGACAGTCTTAAGAGATTTCACCCATGGATATTTTCCGGTGCAATTAATTCTATGGATGAAAACATAGAAGACGGAGACATCGTACGAGTTTTTACCAATGACAATGCATTCATTGCAACCGGTTTTTTCCAGATAGGGTCAATAGCCGTGAGAGTGCTTTCTTTCTCAGACATAGAGATTAATGATGAATTCTGGTACAGACGCCTGTCTGCCGCATACTCCATGAGAAAAGCCCTTGGAATAATCAACGAGGACTATAACACCACGTTCAGGCTGTTTCATGGTGAGGGTGACTATATTCCGGGGCTTATAGTAGACTGTTACGGCGACACCGCCGTTATGCAGGCTCACAATGTAGGGATCCATGTATTCAGGCACGACATATGCAAAGCTATCGTCGCAGTTACAGGCGGAAGAATAAAGAATGTGTACTACAAGAGTGAGACAACCCTGCCATATAAAGCTGAAATAGACAGCAGCAACGGTTTCATATATGGCAGTATGAATACTGACGTGACAATTGAAAACGGGCTCAAGTTCCACGTTGACTGGCTGAAAGGTCAGAAAACCGGTTTTTTTGTAGATCAGCGCGAGAACCGCAAACTGCTTGAGATGTATTCGAGGGACAAAAACGTGCTTAATATGTTCTGTTACACAGGAGGCTTTTCCGTGTATGCCATGCGTGGAGGCGCAAAAACAGTGCATTCCGTTGACAGCAGTTCAAAAGCCATAGAACTGACAAACCAGAATGTCGCATTGAATTTCCCTGACGACAAACGCCACACGGCATTCTGCGAAGACGCATTCAAATATCTTGACCATAACTGTCAGGAACAATACGACCTTGTAATATTGGATCCGCCGGCTTTTGCAAAGCACCGTAATGCGATACACAATGCATTAAAAGGATATACCAGACTGAACCAGAAAGGTCTTCAACACATAAAATCGGGAGGAATACTGTTCACATTCAGTTGCTCACAGATAATAACAAAGGACAATTTCAGGAACGCAGTGTTTACTGCGGCGGTTCAGGCAAACCGCAAGGTGAGGATTCTTCACCAGTTGCACCAGCCGTCCGATCACCCGATAAACATATATCATCCGGAAGGAGAATATTTGAAAGGACTGGTTTTATATGTCGAATGAAAATATAGAAAACCGTTTTACTGAGTCTGTAACAAGTTTTTCCATAAGAAACGGCTTGTTCAAGACAGATTGTAAATATCTTGTTGCACTCTCCGGCGGGGCTGACAGTGTGGCTCTTTTATTGGTGATGAAAAAGATAGGGATTGATACGGAAGCTGTCACATGCAATTTCCATCTGCGCGGGAAAGAGTCTGACAGAGACGAGAATTTCTGTGTCGCATTATGCGAAAGACTGGGCATAAAGCTTCATCGCTGCCATTTTGACACCCGTTCGTATGCGGAAGCCAGAAAAATAAGCATCGAAATGGCTGCGAGGGAGTTGAGATACCGGTATTTTGAGCAGCTCAGACAAGACATTGGTGCGGAGGCGATATGTGTGGCACACCATCAGGATGACAGCATAGAAACGTTATTGATGAATCTTATACGTGGCACGGGGATAAACGGACTTAAAGGAATACAGCCGATTAACGGGCACATAATACGTCCGTTATTGTGTGTTGGCAGAAAAGACATTGAGGATTATCTTAATTCGCTTGGTCAGGATTATGTCACAGACAGCACCAATCTTGTTGATGATGTTATGCGGAATAAAATCAGACTGAATGTCATTCCGTTATTAGAGACCATCAATCCTAATGTAAGAAAAAATATATTCAGCACCTCTCTTAACATATCTGAATCAATAAAAGTATTTGATTCTTCAATCAGCCGGTCAGTAACTGAGGTTTTCAATGCAGGAAAGATAGATATATCCAAGCTGAAATCACAGCCATCTCCGGAGTACGCTCTGTTTCACATCCTTAGGAAATACAATTTCAGTCCGGCTGTCATAAGACAAATCTTTGAGCATATGGAAGGTTCCAGCGGAAGGAGATGGTACTCTGAAGATTATGAATTGCTTTCGGACAGAGGTTATTTGCTTATAAGAAAGCGTAACAAGTCGTTCACCATGAGACACATGAAAGTAATTGAACCAGGTGTATATGTGTATGGTGAAAACTTAAAGTTTACATTTATTCGAGAGATAAAAGATGCTGATTATAAGATAAATAAGTCGTCAGACTGTGCTTGTCTGAATGCCGGAAAGATAGAGTTCCCGCTGACAATACGACCACTCCAGAATGGCGACAGATTCTGTCCATTAGGAATGAGAGGCTCGAAACTTATAAGCGATTACATGACCGACATCAAGAGAAGCGGTTTCGAGAAGGAAGAGCAACTCGTCATCACAAACGCAAACGGAGAAATCATGTGGCTCGTAAACGAACGTCCGGACAACCGATATAAAGTGACGGACAAAACAAATATGATATTGAAGATTGTCCTGAAAAATCATTAAAGTCTTTATTCCATTTATTCGACATTGGCTGAATTTGTAGTGCGTACTGTTGTTTTTGACAGTCTGTATGCCAGATGCACCTTTGAATATATATACGGAAAACGATGCTGAAAGCGCATATTTATGCATTATGAAGTGTCAAAATAAGGCAATCCTTGCCATATAATCCGCATTCGGCTGTAAATATCTTATTTCCCGGAGTATCACATAACTGCATCTCAGTCAGCGATTTATGGTTTCAGACACATTGCCTTACTATTTCCGCGCTCATGAAAGAGGCTGTTTGGACTCGTGAAAAAGCCTTTTTCGTCATTCGGTAAAGGCTTTATGAGCGTATGTAAAAGTCCGTTCTGAACCGCGAACAAGCCTTTCCTGCATGTCTGTGGCATCGTGCTTTAATCATTGTCAAGAAAAAACGGATACAACAGTGGAGCTTATTCACAATCTGCTTTCAACACAGCAGCTGCCGGTTTTCTGTTTTGCAGATTTGCGAACATCATTTTTGCATATCAAAAGAGTATAAATATTCAATATTGGCAATAAGGGTAGGGGGATTGCATATAACAGAAATGATACACTTAATCATGTATTTTGCTCTGTTTGCACAGTATGCGGAACGGCCTGATACGCATAATGGTATAAACCATGAGATGGAATCTTAATAATGTCCTTATTCATTATACAGCCACAAATGCTGTAAACAGATAATCATCTAATGCGTATTTTAGAATATAACAGGCTGCGCCCGGCAATTTGAAGGCAGACTTTCATTGCGTTTACTTGCACTGTTTTTTTCAAAAAAAACTAAATTATTTTTGAGATATCATGTAAATTTCATACTTTTGGCATAAACATATCAATTAATCAGAAAAGTGAATATGCGTTTCTTATCCATACTTTTGTTTTTCATACCATTAGTCACCCATGCCCAAAAAATAACATTAGGATCGTGCGTCACACGGGACAATGGATTATATAAAGGCGAAATGCAGTCCGGCAAACCTAACGGCAAAGGCAAGACCACCTTCAAGAACGGGGATACATACGAAGGAGAATATGTAAAGGGAAAGCGTCAGGGCAAAGGAATATATTCTTTTTCTGACGGAGAAAAGTATGAGGGAGAGTGGTTCCAGGACCAGCAGCATGGTTATGGAACATATTATTTCATGAACAACAACAAATATGTGGGGCTGTGGTTCCGTGATTATCAGCAGGGATATGGAGTGATGTACTACTATAACGGCGATAAATATGAAGGAAACTGGCATAAGGACAAACGTCAGGGAAAGGGGAAATATACGTTTGCCGGAGGCGCCTACTATGAAGGGGAATGGAAAGACGACCAGAAGAACGGCAAAGGTTTCTTTGATTGGGGAGACGGTACCACATACGATGGAATGTGGATAAACAACCAGCGTTCAGGGAAAGGGACAAACAAATATGCAGATGGTGATGTCTATACAGGAGAATGGCTGAATGACATACAGAACGGGAAAGGAATATATAAATTCCAGAACGGCGATGTGTACGAAGGCGATTATGTGCAGGGGGAAAGAACCGGTACCGGTATATTCAAATATGTGAACGGAGACAAATACACCGGAATGTTCAAAGAGGGTGACAAAGACGGTCAGGGCACATACGTATGGCAGAACGGAGACTCATATACTGGACAATGGCAAAACGATCTGCAAAACGGGAAGGGAAAACTTGTAAAAAAGAATGGTGATGTATTTGAGGGTACATTCAAGAATGGTAAAGTTGACGGAGAGATAATAATCCACTATGCCGACGGCAGCCGTTTTAAGGGAATGTACAAGAATGGTATGAGAAACGGTAATGCAATAGAGGAAAACAAAGACGGAACGCGCTTTGAAGGTTCGTATGTGGATGACCTTCGTGACGGGAAGTTTATAGAGAAAGACCGTAACGGCAAAATAATAAAACAAGGGTATTACGAATCCGGATTAAGATATGAAGACTAACATAAAACAGTTAAAATTTTAACCATGGCAGCAAAAACAAAAAAGACAGCAGACACTGCAGCCGTCAAGCAGCTTGCACTTATAAAGAACGATCCTTATCTGAAGGATTACGAGAACGCCATTCGTGGAAGACACGAACATGCTTTATGGAAACTTTCCATGCTGACAAACAATGGCAAGCAGGCTCTGACAGACTTTGCAAACGGTCATAAATATTATGGACTGCACAAACTGTCACGTGGCTGGGTGTTCCGCGAGTGGGCGCCTAATGCTACAAGACTGTTTCTTGTAGGCGACTTCAATAATTGGAAGGAAACAGAGAAATATGAGGCGAAACGACTTGACGCTTATGGAAACTGGGAGCTTAAGCTGAGCGAGAAGGCTATAAAGCATGGCGACCTTTACAAGATGCATGTGTATTGGGACGGTGGATATGGAGAGCGCATACCCGCATGGTGCCAGAGAGTTGTTCAGGATAATGAGACAAAAATATTCTCAGCACAAGTATGGAATCCGGACGTTCCATATAAATGGAAAAAGTCAAAGTTCAAGCCAAACACGTCGCCTTTGCTGATATACGAGTGCCATATCGGTATGGCTCAGGATGCGGAGAAAGTCGGTACATATAATGAATTCCGGCTCAATGTACTGCCGAGAATAATTGAAGACGGGTATAACTGTATACAGATTATGGCAATACAGGAACATCCTTACTATGGCTCGTTCGGATATCACGTGAGTAGTTTCTTTGCAGCATCGAGCCGCTTCGGAACACCGGAAGAGCTGAAATTGCTTATTGACACAGCCCACCAGAACGGTATTGCGGTAATTATGGACATCGTGCACAGCCACGCTGTAAAAAACGAATGTGAGGGATTGGGTAATCTGGCTGGTGACCCTAACCAGTATTTTTATCCCGGAGACAGACACGAGCATCCGGCATGGGACAGTCTGTGCTTTGACTATGGAAAAGACGAAGTGCTTCACTTCCTGCTGTCCAACTGTAAATATTGGCTTGAGGAATTCCATTTCGACGGATTCAGGTTTGACGGTGTGACGTCAATGCTGTATTACAGCCATGGGCTGGGGGAGGCTTTCTGCGGATACGGTGATTATTTCAATGGGCATGAAGACGACAATGCAATATGTTATCTGACACTTGCCAATATCCTTATACATCAGGTCAACCCGAATGCCATCACAATAGCAGAAGAGGTAAGCGGCATGCCTGGACTTGCCGCAAAATTCACTGATGGCGGTTATGGCTTTGATTACCGCATGGCAATGAACATACCTGATTATTGGATAAAGACAATAAAGGAACTGCCGGACGAAGACTGGAAGCCAAGCTCAATATTATGGGAGACAACCAACAGGCGCAGTGATGAAAAGACTATCAGCTATTGTGAAAGCCACGATCAGGCTCTGGTCGGAGACAAGACCATCATTTTCCGGCTGATAGACGCTGACATGTACTGGCATTTCAAGAAAGGTGACGAGACCGGCACTGTCAATCGCGGAATCGCCTTGCACAAAATGATCAGGCTTGCCACTGCGTCTACAATCAATGGCGGTTATCTTAATTTCATGGGAAATGAGTTTGGACATCCTGAATGGATAGATTTTCCGCGTGAAGGTAACGGATGGAGCTACAGATATGCACGAAGACAATGGAATCTTGTGGACAATAAGGAACTCGACTATCATTTCTTAGGCGACTTTGACAGGCAGATGATAAAGGTGCTCAAAAGTGTAAAAAACATACAGAAGACACCTGTTACGGAAATATGGCACAATGACGGAGACCAGATATTGGCGTTTATGCGTGGAGATTTGATTTTCGTGTTTAATTTCAATCCTACACGTTCGTTTACGGATTATGGCTTTCTTGTTCCCACAGGCTCGTATGATGTGGTGCTGAACACAGACGCTAAAGAATTCGGAGGCAACGGTTTCGCTGATGACACAATATCACATCTGACTAACTACGATGAGGCATACGTCAACGAACGCAAGGAATGGCTGAAGCTGTACATACCAGCACGCTCGGCTGTTGTATTAAAGAAGAACTGACATTACATGAATAAAAGAAATTTTCTTACATACACCATATGTAATATAGTATTCGTATCGTTCTGCTTCTGTTATCTGTATTATTATCAGGCAGACCTTTTGTCGCTGATGCAGTATACATATTCAGACGGTCAGACACATTACAATCATTTATGGGGAGCTGTATTGACAGCTCTCCTTCTTTTATCGGTCAATCTGCTTGCTATAAGAAGAAACAAGGAATTCCATACATTTTCCGCATGGACATTTTTCCCTTCCGCAATACTTCTGACATTTATAACAGGCGGAAGACAAACAGAAGACCTCAATCTTTCTTTCGGATTTATAGCATGCATGTCCCTGATTGCGGTATGCCTGTATGTGATATTTTCAAAATGTATACGTAACTTTATAAGAACCAACAGTGAGAAAATAAATAACAACTCATTCATTAAGAACTTATGGATTAATCTCTTGATTATAACCGTACAGTTCATGTATGTTTGCGCTTTCAGCAATAGTGACAGGCTGTTTCACGCACGTCTCCATGTATTACAAAGTCTTTGTGAGAAAGATTATGACGAGGCACTCTCCACAGTCGTTAAGTTGGAAACGTCAGACAGACAGCTCACAACAATCATTGTCTATACCTTGTCAAAAAAGAATATGCTTGCAGAAAGGCTGTTCGAGTATCCGTTACGAGGAGGTTCCGTGTCTTTGCTGCCTGATAGCACGTTGACCTCCAAATTCGGATTTGATGAAATATATCATCACTTGAACCTAAAAATACCAGGCAATCAAATTCATAACAGTATTGAATTTATACGGCATGGCAAGGGGATAAACAAACAGGCGGCAGATTATATTCTTTGCGGATATCTTATGGATAAGAATCTGGACGCATTTGTTGAGAATATAACCAAATATTATGACATTAATGACTTTTTGCCTAAGCACTACCGCGAGGCACTCACTTTGTATGTCCATTCACACACGACACCAAAGGTAATATTCAAAAACAGCATTATGGATGCTGATTTTCAAGATTACCAAAATATGGAACACGATATCACAGATACTGAAGAACGTAAGAACAAACTTCGCGATACGTATGGAAATACATATTGGTATTATTACCAATATGCTATTTCCTGACTGCCTCTAATGCCTTTGGCCAGTCTGTATCCAATGAGAACTGTGTTATGTATTTCTCGTTATCAACATAGGCATAGACCAGTTCTTTGTCCGTGTCATTGAACAACGCGTTTTGGATCGTTGCATTCTTGAATTTCGCCATTACTATTTCCCTGTCTTTCTTTTTATCTTCGTCAGCAAGACGTTTCAGATATAGGTTCACGAAATCTATCATCGCATTGGCTTGCACTCCCAGTTCGTATTCTGTAAAAGTGTCCTCCGTTGCAGCTTTTCCAATAAGATAATATAATACGTCATATTTGAAACATGCTATTTTCCTTGTTTCAAGATCTTTTGTCTTATCGTTCATCAAAGCCTCTGCGTTGTCTTTCATTTTTTTCACCTCATTAAATATATCCTGTGCGGATACGTTCAATGTCATAATACAGACTGATAAAAGCAATAATAATTTTTTCATAATGAATAATTCTATAAATTTATATACTTAAATATTTTATGATTTTTCTAATTTCAGTTCTCTGTCAATACATCTTGGTAACTCTTCTTTGTAGTGGGTCACAACAATTAATGTTTTGTTTTTACGCTCACAAAAGGCATCGATAATGTTATTCGCAAGTGTCTTATTGTCGTTATCCAACCCATGCAAAGGCTCATCCAATATAAGCAGTTCCGGATCTTTCACAAAAGCACGTGCCAGCAACACAAGACGCTGCTCTCCGCTGGACATTTTAAGGAATGTACGTTCTGCCAAGTGTTCTATGCCGAACCGGTCCATCCAAAAGTGGCACAAAGCAGAAGTCTCTTCTGTAAGACGTCGGTTTATGACCTTGGAATCATCCAATCCACTGCGAACTATGTTTATCGCAGGTATGTCATGCTTGAACGCTCTATGCATTTCCGGCGATACATAACCAATGTGTCTTTTAATTTCCCAAATGCTTTCTCCACAACCTCTTCTTTTATCAAATAGTGTGACATCACAGGCGTAGCTCTGAGGATTGTCGGCACACACAATGCTTAATAATGTGGATTTGCCACTACCGTTTCTTCCTGTAATAGCCCATCGCTCGCCATTTTTCACACACCAGTTGATTTTATTCAATATAAGATTGTTACCATATGAGATTGTGACATCACGCATACGTATTGCGTATTCGTAGGAAAAAGTTTTTTTATCATTTTCATACGGCAGTTTGATTATTTCATTCCTTCGGTCATATCCATGAGATGCATCTTCTGCTGCTGTTATGTTACGTCTTGAAACATATTCCTCCCTTGTCTGTTTAGGCATGACAGACATGTTACAGACCTCTATTACATGCGTTATAAAATCCGGAATTTCTTTATGTTCATCAACAACAAGTATTAATTGTATTATCTGTGTCTCACATAACGTTTTCAGAATGGCTTTTAACATCTCTCGCGTCTGACAGTCCAGACCTATAAAAGGATTGTCTATAATAAGAATACGAGGTTGATTCAGTATTGCCAATGCAAGTATAAGCCGGCGAAGTTCCCCACTGGATAGCGAGATGATTCTTTTATCCATGATTGCATCAATGGAAAACATATTGTACAATCTCATATACTCATCATCCTCCGCCACCTTTTTTAAAAGGTTCCCATATTCTGTTTTCACCTTGTGTGCAACTGTAATATAAGAATCTCCAAGTTCACCCTGATTCCATCTTTGCTGCATATAGTATGCCCGGTCAGTATCAGATCCGTATGAATCCTTGAATCTGATATACTTTATATTATCTGACGCGTATTCATGACTGTCTGGCGAAAAATCATATTTCAGGCTATTGTCAGAGACAAGCGGATGTTTTCCGGTCAGCATATCTATAAACATTGATTTCCCGCTTGCATTCTTTCCGATAACAGCCAGCTGTTCTCCTGAAAGCAATTCAAAGTTTACAGGAGTCTTCATCCGCCATTCAGGCTTTCTTGCTATGCCGTCTTTTATTTCTATAACTTTTTGCATATCCGCTCCTGATTCTTTCTTATATACTCCTTCCATCCTTTATAATGAACACCTGTTTCAATGTCGCTTTTCTGCAAAAAGTGACAGTATGCCACTCCCAAGGCGTCTGTGGCGTCCATAAAATGAGGCATTTGGTCATCAGTAATCTTTAAAAGACGCTTCAACATATCAGCAACTTGTTCTTTTGACGCCTGTCCTTGACCGGTTATAGCCATTTTGATTTTCAATGGAGCATATTCGTAAATTGGGAGATTATGATGTATTGCCGCAGCTATAGCAACGCCCTGCGAGCGTCCGAGTTTCAGCATTGACTGTACATTCTTGCCATAAAAAGGTGCTTCTATCGCCATTTCGTCAGGAAGATACTTACATATTATTTCTGTCACCCGTTCAAAAATATAGCCGAGCCGCAAGTATGGATCAACCATTCTGCGCATATCCCAAACACCCATATTACCAAGTTTTGCCTTATTGCCATAAACATGTAATAAGCCATAACCCATAACATTAGTCCCCGGATCTATGCCTAATATCAGTTTTTCTTTCACTTCTTTATCTTTCCATATAAGGATTATGAGCCAACTCTTCTCCTATTGTTGTTTTCTCACCGTGTCCGGGCAGTATCACTGTCTCATCCGGTAATTGAGCAAGCATTCTAAGACTCTGTATAATCTGCATCATACTTCCACCCAAGAAATCGGTACGTCCTATAGAGTTCTTGAACAGAGTGTCACCAGTAAACGCGATGTTCTCCTTTTCACAATAAAACGTAACAGAACCGGGAGAATGTCCCGGTGTCTCAATTACTGTTATCTTTTGATGTCCAAAACAGATTACGTCCTCACGCTTCAGGAAACGCTTCGGAACCGGTGATTTGAAGTCGATATGTATACTGCATAATGACTCTGCCTGTCTGTCAATGCTTCCAAGCAGGCTTTCGTCTGCGGATGCGACCTCGGGAGTCAATCCGAATTCATCATAAATGGTATTGTTTCCGAAATTATGGTCAAAGTGACCATGCGTTACAAGAAGATGTACTGGCTTCAGTTTATTTCCATTTATATATTCTACAATGGCTTTACGCTCGTAGTCATAAAATGCACCACAATCAATAATGACACATTCATCGGTATCATCGCTTACAACATAGCAGTTCTCCTGTAGCATGTTGAAAACAAAGCGTTCTATTTTTATCATATTGGAATGTATATTACGTATTTGTTCTTAAACCACTCTCCACTGAACATCTTGCTGATATCCGTAATTTGGCTAATATGTCTGTAGTTGTGAATTTCTGAATCTATATTTCCTCCCTTGAGACATAGCAATCCGTTCGCAATTGCATTTCTCTGTTTGTCTGATATGTTTTTCTTTATGATTTTCATCAGATCCGGTAATGGCATCACTGCCCGGCTTACAACAAAGTCGTATTTTCCTTTTTCTTCCTCTCCTGAAATTTGTTCAGCTTCTATATTTTTCAGTCCGAGAGAGCATGCGACTTCATTCACTACCTTAATCTTTTTTCCAGTCCGGTCTATCAATTTGAAATGGCAATCAGGGAACATAATTGCAAGAGGAATGCCCGGAAATCCGCCACCGGTACCGAAATCAAGTATTCTGCTTCCATGTGTAAATCTTGTCTCTTTTGCTATAGCAAGAGAATGGAGCACGTGATGTGAATAAATGTTTTCAATATCCTTTCGTGATATTACGTTTATTTTGCTGTTCCATTCACAATATAGAGGTCTCAGCATTTCCATTTGGGAACGCTGCTCATCTGTAATATTGGGGAAATATTCAAGAATCTCATTCATGGAGGAAAATAATTATTTAATTTCTACTTTTTTCAGATTCTCTATCTCTGAATCGTTTACCTTTATTCTGATTTCACCCTCCTCATGCGGTGCTATCTCATCCTGACAATATATAAAAGATATTCCATCTTTTTCAATAATGAAATTATCCGGTACATATATATTCCCGTCTGCAAATATATATCTTTTTTTAAGTCCTTCAATATTGTCAACATCAAACATATTATAGAATTTATTTAATATGATGTCTTTTAACATTTTCTCATATCCGTGAATGAAAATATCGTCCAATGATATAAATTTTCCCGTATCAGCATAAAAGTTCTTGACCAGCGTCTGTCTCGTCTCGTAAAGCCCACCTCCGTAAGATGTCAGTTTCGCCATGTAAGTAATGACGTCTTCTTTCTCTGATAAGATGTACGTATTTAATGCATATCTGTTGCTATATAGTTCCGGATGAGTCCTGTCATTCTCATATATCTTTTTGTAAAAATCTATATAGTCAGACAAATATCCGGCAACAAATGAATCCACAGACTTACGTATTCCGTCACCATTGGAATATTCTGTATAATCTGGCAACATTATTCCATTACTTAAAAAAGAGCGGTTAAGCATTTGCCCATTCCCGCCATTTAAATACTGCACGCTTATGTGTATAGAGCATTCTGGAGAATCAAGTCCGTCGGTAAGTCTCAATGACGAGTCTGACACGATACTGTCTATATTGAAATCTCCTCTTTCAATGGCATTTTTCCTATGACAGGAGATTAATAATGCCGCAAACAGGAAAACCGTAAATATCTTTTTCATATTGTTACAATTAATTTATCCTTTTCCATAAGGCAGGCTGGCACATTTTGCCGGTAACCTTCAAGTAGATTATATATGAAGAATGCATTCAAAAAAATCAAACAGTTCGTATACATAATGAGACTGCACTATTTGTGCAAAGGTACGAAGAATTAATCAAATGAATGCGGACATTTCACATTTAATTCCTGGTATTTGACGCCAAATTCACATAATATTACTTTTCTTTTGTCAGTTTTGTCCTTTTATTGTAATTTTGCACGTCAATAAAAAAAGAGATATGTCAGAATATTTAAGTACAAGCAAAAAAAAGGTTACTGCTCCGGCTTTCTTTAAGATGAAACAGGCTGGAGAGAAAATAGCAATGCTTACAGCTTATGACTACACCACCGCATCAATTATAGATGCGGCAGGAGTGGATTGTATCTTGATTGGTGACTCCGCATCTAATGTTATGGCAGGCAATGAAAATACAATACCGATTTCTGTGGAGCAGATGATATACCATGCACGTGCCGTGGCACGCGCTGCAAGCCATGCGCTTATCTTATGCGACATGCCTTTCGGAAGTTATCAGGTTTCACGTGAGGAAGGCGTTAGAAATGCCATAAAGATAATGAAAGAAAGCGGAGTGGACGCATTAAAACTCGAGGGTGGAATTGAAATAATAGAGACCGTGAAGGCAATAATAGACGCAGGCATTCCTGTGTGCGGTCATCTCGGGCTCACTCCACAGAGCGTTCACAAGTTCGGAGGCTACGGACTTAGGGCAAAAGAAGAGGCTGAGGCGGAGAAGCTTATCGCTGACGCTGAAGCTCTTGACAAAGCGGGGTGCTTTGCAATCGTACTTGAAAAAGTTCCTGCCGTACTCGCTGCAAAGATAACGGAAAAAGTAAACTGTGCGACAATAGGTATCGGAGCAGGTAACGGTACAGACGGGCAGGTTCTCGTCTATTCAGATATGTTGGGCATGAACCGTGGATTCAGACCTAAATTCCTGCGCCAATATGCCGACTTATATACAGTCATGACCGATGCTGTAGGCTGTTACATTAATGATGTGAAGACTGTTTCTTTTCCGAACGAATCCGAAAGCTACTGATTAAAAGGATATGGACTCGTTTAGCATGCCTTCGCATAAGAAACTGTGGCGTAAGGACTTTATCATCCTTGTAATTGCCGAGCTTATGATTACAGCATCCGTATATATGCAGATTCCCTTGTTTCTGCAAAGATACATAAATTCAGAATGTACTATACAAAAAGGATTAGGAGTTGCTGTGAGCATGTTTGGCATAGGGCTTTTTGCGATAGGTCCGTTTACCAACTGGCTAATACAGCGCTACAGACGTAATAAGGTGTTCATATTTTCCACCGCCGGAATGCTTTCTGTATTATTGTTCATGTCCGTGTATGGATATGAAAGCAGAATGGCAGATGAGTCTGCCGGTATTCTATTAAAAATTTCATGTTTTCTGTTTGGATGCTTTTACAGTCTTTCGAAAAGAACGCTTACCGGCGTGCTGATGATTGACAAATGTGAGTCATACAACCGTACGGATGCTAATATCGCGGCATCATGGGTGTCGCGCTTCTCATTATCTGTCGGCCCTGCTGTAGCTGTTATTGCCATGACCATGACAGACAGTATAGATACAGATGTAATGGCAAATGCATGTATAGCTGTAGCTATTCTCTTGGTATGCATGATTAGATTTCCGTTCAAGAGTCCGGACGAGAATGTGAATATTATCTCTACAGACAGATTTTTTTATTCACATGACATAAAATATTTTATTTTACTTGCAGCAATATATGTTGTTATTGGGTTGATAGTCAGCCTTACGGATTCCGTAATGTTTTATGGGTTTCTGTCCGCAGGTTTTGCCATAGCAATGATTGGCGGTCATTATTTTGTAAGAAGTACAAAAAGATTATCCGGCATTATAGGACTTGTATGCATGCTTACAGCATTCATATTCATCATTTTGTGCAGATGTCTGCCCTTTACAGATTATACGGTACCACTTTTACTTGGTTGTGGTACAGGATATATCGGTTCATATGTGCTTCACAAATACATAGACGCGGGGATACATTGTGAACGTAGCACAGCAATAAGTTCGTACTTCCTTGCCTGCGAGGGAGGATTTGCAGGAGGAATCTGCATAAGTTATATGTTTATAGACAATCAGATTATGGCCCAGTTTCACAAAATCTTACAGTCGTTTTTAAACTGTTATTGACTTTAACAGTGTTTCCTGAGAAAAAGAACCGGCATTAAATGTATTCTAAAACGCAAATATTAAACTTATCAGATATGATTATAGATTTTAACTTAATTGAGAAAAACATCCTTGAGGGATTTAAAGGCGGCAGTGGAGAGTTGGTCATGCAAAGCCATACAGATGATAATTGCAAAATTATGCGCCACATATTAAGAGCCGGTGCGTCCATAGGAGCACACACGCATGATGACAGCTGTGAGATAATCTACATGATTAAAGGAAATGCGAGGGTGGTTTACGACGGTAATATAGAGCAGGTAAATGAAGGACAAGTACACTATTGCCCGAAAGGACACACGCATTGCCTTCAAAATGTGAACGATTACGACATAGAGTATCTTGCCATTGTCCCCCAGTTCTGACGGGATATATGCCTGATATTTCTGTGTGAAATAGTTTCAAACAGTGCGGAAATATGGCTTCCAGATTCATATTTCCAGCACTGTCCTCCTTGATTAAGACTTTTGGGCTTGTTTCTTGTCATAAGTTTTGAAGGCAAGGAAACAAACGGCACTTTGATGATGTTTCATAATTAGAAAGCTGCTTGAATTAAAAACATCTGGTAAACGTATTCTGGTGCGGTGGACGATGTGATTTGCATCAACAACCGGATTATGGGCTGCCATGAAAAAAAGATTTCATAAACAGAAGGGGCCTTGTCTGAAACGAAGTGGATGGTGTTGCAAAAGCGCAAAGTAACTGTAGAATCTAAAGAGAAATCATGAGGTCATGATATTTTTTTTCGATGTGATAAAAATAATCTATTTATAATTTGGAGAGTGTGGCTTTTTTCGTATATTTGCTGTCGGAGTTTATGTAACTCTTTCTAAGACACAAAAGGAAAAGAAGGGGCGTGATGCTTAACCTTGTGATTGAAATCCTGAAAATCACACAATACGTGTATAGGACAGCATAATGGTTCTCGCAATGTAATAACGTGTACAGTCTGTTTTAATATCCGAACACGGGTTTTCATTGACATTCAGTCAGGACATGGCATTTCAGTTCTACGCTTCATGTTTAATTAGTAAAGGTCTTTGAGGACTGGAGGCTATGAGCTATTATGAAAGCAATCAAAACAATCAAAACAATCGGATTGCTCTGTCTTGCAATTCCGTTGTTAAGCAGTTGCCAGATTTATGACATAGTGAAAGACGCGACTGACCAGGAGGAAGGTCGAATTGTAATGAAGGACGGCACTGAGTATACAGGACGTGTCAGAATGCCGAAATCAAACACGAAGACAGTAAACATCACGACAACAAACGGTGAAAAGCTAAAACTAAAGAACACGGACATAGCAGTTCTCGGTGTTTGGAAAAAAACTCATCCTGAAAATTGCCACTTCCTCGTATGCTATCCATACATGGCAAACAAGGTGTTCTCTACAAAAAAGAAGAAAAAGATAGAGCCGCAGTGGATGTCTGTTGAGGCGCAAGGCGATCACGTGGAATTCTATTGTTGCAGCTATAAATACAGTATTCCAAGTAGTGGCATCCTGAAAATCTCCAGTGTAGCAAATGGAGAGATTTTTTATGTGGCACGCAAAACAGGAGAGGAGATTGGACAAGTGATAGGCTATTACAAGAGCGGGAATAAATATCAGCGTAATTTACTTATGGAATATCTCGCAGATGACCCGGTTCTGTGTGAAAAACTTAAAAACAAAGAAATAGACCCAACTGATTTGCAGAAGATAGCAGACTTGTATAATCCCGTCAAGAAATGAGGCTGTAACCACTTTCTGTATGTCCTGTTGTTTCCCAGCAAAGTGACTAAGGGCTTTACACAGGCGGGCTGTACACACATCGAATTGCAAGGCTGATATGAGTGGTTTCCGGACATGAGTAACAAATCCAAAGGGACTTTGAATCTCTGAGCTCGCAATAATTTTGATAAGAGACAATTTATCGCTGTCTGTCTGAATTATGGAGTTTTGTTCAGTATTTGACAGAATCTCGTTAAATAATATAAGTACAAGACAGATTATATAAAAGAGGTTATGTCAACGGTTTTGACATAACCTCTTTTAAGTATGAGAATAATCTTCTACAATAAGATTATTGTATGACTGTCAGATGATATCATACAGAGGGTTATTATATTAAATGTAATATACGTCAGGCAAGTTCAGAAAGTTCGAGCCATCTCATACTTTTTTCGTCAAGTTCGTCTTTCAATACCGGGAGACGCTTGCTCTTTTCCGTAAGCTCGTCAATTGTCAGTTTCCCGCTACACAGTTCTTCTTCTATGATTTTCTGCTCTTTCTCAAGTGCGGCAATGTCTTTCTCAAGCTGCTCAAACTCACGTTTCTCCTTAAATGTCATTTTTTTCCGTACAGAAACATCCTGTACTTTTCTATCCTTTTTCTCCAAAGGCTGGTTTTTCTCTTTTAGTTCTTTGGGCTTCAAGGCACTCCATTCCCTGTATTGTGTGTAATTGCCGGGGAAATCCTGTATCACTCCGTTCCCTTGAAAGACCAAGAGGTGATCTACTATCTTATCCATAAAATACCGGTCATGGCTGACTATGATGACACATCCGGGGAAATCCTGCAAATATTCTTCCAAGACCTGAAGGGTAGGAATGTCCAAATCGTTTGTCGGCTCATCGAGTACAAGAAAATTAGGGTTGCGCATGAGTATCGTACATAAATAGAGTTTGCGACGCTCTCCGCCACTCAATTTATACACATAGTCATACTGCTGCTCCGGTGTGAAAAGAAAGTGTTGCAGCAATTGTGACGCGGTTATATGCTTACCACCTCCATAATCGATGAAATCGGCAATTTCAGATATTACGTCAATGACTCTCTGCTCCTCATTGAACTTTAATCCCTCCTGTGAAAAATATCCGAATCTTACGGTATCACCGATGTCAAATTTTCCACTGTCCGGTTGTATTATTCCTAAAAGAAGCTTTATAAAAGTGGACTTACCGCTGCCATTGTTTCCGATGATTCCCATTTTTTCAAAACGGCTGAAGTTATAGTAGAAGTCTTTCAAGATAACCTTTTCTTCCGACCATGCCTTAGAAACATATTGGCATTCGAATATTTTTGAACCGATATATACGTTTTTTGATTTAAGGCGCATCTGCCGTTCTTCAATCCGTTGCTTCGCTCTTGCCTCAAGCTCATAGAACGCATCCTCTCTGTATCGAGCTTTATGACCTCTTGCCTGTGGCATACGACGCATCCATTCAAGTTCGCGACGATAGAGATTGTTGGCTCTTGCTATTTCCGCCATGGTGGCGTTGACACGTTCCTGTCGTTTTTCTATATAATATTCATAGTTGCCTCTATATGTATAGATGGTTTTATTGTCCAATTCAAGAATGATATTACATACACGGTCAAGGAAATATCGGTCGTGTGTTACCATCAGTAATGTCTTGTTGCCCCGGGAGAGGTAGCCTTCGAGCCAGACAATCATCTCAAGGTCAAGATGGTTAGTCGGCTCGTCAAGTATCAGCAAATCCGGCTCGGTAATCAGCACATTTGCCAATGCAATACGTTTTTGCTGTCCGCCGCTAAGCTCGCCCATAGGCTGATTGAGGTCTTTTATTTTCAGCTGTGTGAGTATCTGCTTTGCACGAATAACTTTTTCAGACTCCCCGTTATGGTTGAAGCATGCGTCAAGTACCGATTCTTCCGGATTGAACACAGGATTCTGCTCAAGTATGCCAATTTTCAGATCCCGCTTGAATATGATGTCTCCAGAATCATAGCCTTCCTTGCCTGTGAGTATTGACAACAACGTGGTTTTGCCTGTACCGTTTTTTGCAATCAGTCCGACATGTTGTCCCTCAGAAATTGAAAATGAAATATTCTCGAAAAGGACATGTGCGCCAAACGATTTGGAAAGGTTTTGTACGTCAATATATGGAATCATTTTGTTTTTCAGATTATTATTTCAGAGCTGTCACCTTTCAATGACTTATTTATACTCTCAATATAATTGAGAATCTCATCGCGTCCGGTTCTTTTTTCAGAACTGGTGACGAAATAGGGTGGTAGCTCTTCCCAGCTTTCTTTAAGTTTTTCCATCCATGCCTCAGCATTCTGCCTCGCCTTGGATGGAGTCAGTTTGTCGGCTTTTGTGAATACTATGGCAAACGGAACATTGCTTTGTCCGAGCCAGTTTATGAAGTCCACATCAATTGCCATGGGAGAATGTCGTATATCAACAAGGACGAAGGTATTGACCAGCTGTTCACGTTGAAGTATGTATGACGATATCATGTTCTGAAGTTTCTTCTGTACTGTTTTCGACCGTTTTGCAAATCCATATCCAGGCAGGTCTACCAGATACCATTCTTTATTTATTATGAAATGATTTATCAATAGTGTTTTTCCCGGTGTGGAAGAGGTCTTTGCAAGACCTTTGTGGTTGCACAACATATTTATCAGACTTGATTTCCCAACATTCGATCTTCCGATAAAAGCATACTCTGCTTTTATGTCATTCGGACATTGGTTTACGTTAGGTGCAGAGATAACAAACTCAGAACTTTTGATTTCCATGTGTTATGTCAATATTTTAAATAGTATTATACATAAAATAAGATGTTGTATGCCGTCATCGTTTTTCATACACACATATACATCATAAAATACATATTTTATAAATGAAATGCAACATATGAACCGTGCTTTATATACAGAACGGCAAGCAAAGATAATCAAATTATTTTATATTTCTTCGCTCTTATCTTCTTTTAATAACTTCTCTTTTAACTGTGATTTTATTTTATTCTCAACCTCCAATGGTGAGTTATTGCCTGATATAAGCACCTTTACCCATACACATAGCACAAAACACACTATGACGACAACAGCCCCTACAAACCATTTCAAGAGTTCCTGCTCTATGAACTTACAACTGTCCATGAATACTATGCCTGCAACGACCGGTATGGCATAAAGCAGATAGTCGGCACCGGACAAAGATTTATAGCTATCCCGAACCTTCCTGTATTCACTGTTTGCATTGAGTATTTTCTCACGGTTCTCTGTCCAATATCTTTCAAATTCCAATTTGTCCATATCTTGTCATACTTTCATTAAATCACTCATTATCATATCGCTGATATATAGTCCTTCTCGTGTAAGTTTCAAATGCCCTTCATTTATGTCAACCGTTTTATCAGCAACATGTCTTGCGGCTTGTTTTACGATATACTGCACATACTTGTCATCAAGCCGCGACAAATCTATACCTTCCGACGTGCGTAATTCCGTTGTTACAATGTCGTTATAATGTGTGTCGGCATCAATAGATTCAAATGTAAAAGGTACAGTGTCGTGTGATATTGATTCAATATATTTATTAATGTCAGATACATTCCATTGTCTCGATTTTATGTTGTAAGAATGTGCTGCGGCTCCTATTCCCAGATAAGGAATGTCATGCCAATATGAACTGTTGTGCAGTGCCCTATATCCCTTTTTAGCAAAATTACTTATCTCATAATGTTCATATCCGGCACCACACAATATATTTATCAGTTCATTGTACATATTTAGACTGACCTCTTCATCTATCTCTTTTATCATGTTTTCTTTCAGCATACGATAAAGTTTGGTGCCTTCCTCGTACATCAGACTGTATGCCGAGATATGTTGTATGTCAAGACTTATCGCGCGTCTTACATCCTCTTTCCATGAGTCACATGTCTGACCGGGGAATCCAAACATTAGATCAATGCTGATGTTTCCTACACCATGTTCATGCAAAATGTCAATAGCCCGTTCCACCTGAAATGATTTGTGTCTACGGTTTAGAAATTTCAGCCGATTGTCATCAAATGTCTGCGCCCCCATACTGACCCTATTTATATGCAATGCAGATATGGTCTCAGCAAGATCATTTGTGACATCATCCGGATTTACTTCCATCGTGACCTCTTCCGGTGAACATTCCAGATATGTATCTATAGCATGGAATAATTTTTCAAGGCTATAACGGGATAATTGTGATGGAGTTCCACCACCTATATATATAGTGCGGATGAGCGTATTGGCAGCTTTGCTATCGGTAGAGTAGGATGATAAATATTCCTTCCTTAGTGCAATCTCACGGCACAGACTATCCACATATCTATCCTGCAAATCGAGTTTTGTCGTACTGTAGAAACCGCAATAAGAACATCGTGTAGCGCAAAAGGGGATATGTACATATAGACCCGCCATATTGAATTAACGACAATATATTATATTAAATACGTATTGAAAATGTTTGATTAACCACAAAATTCAATGCAAAAATACTAATATGTTTTAAAACGCTGACAGTTTTTCAATATTTTCTTTTGCGATTGACATAAATTTATTTAACTTAGTCGGCCGTAAGAGTTTTTATCTCTTATTACCTTAGACAAAAAATATTAACTCATTAAATCTTTTGATATGAGAATATATCAAACCAACGAAATTAAGAACATTGCATTGCTTGGCAGTGCGGGTTCAGGCAAGACTACACTTGCCGAGTCAATGCTTTATGGAAGCGGAATAATCAAACGCCGTGGTACAATAGAAGCAAAAAATACAGTAAGTGATTATTTCCCGGTTGAACAGGAATACGGATACTCGGTTTTCCCGACCGTTTTTCATGTAGAGTGGAATAATAAGAAACTTAATATAATAGACTGTCCGGGATCAGATGATTTTATCGGAGGTGCGATTACAGCACTGAATGTTACAGACCAAGCAGTGATTCTTATAAACGGACAATATGGTCCCGAAGTCGGAACACAAAACAACTTCAGATATACTGAAAAACTTAAGAAACCTGTTATATTTCTTATTAATCAGCTTGACTCAGATAAATGCGATTTCGATAACGTAATATCGAATATGAAGAGCATATACGGATCTAAATGTGTACAGATTCAATATCCGATCAGTACCGGAAGCGGATTCAACGCGTTGATAGATGTATTGCTGATGAAGAAATATTCTTGGAGTCCTGACGGAGGTATGCCGATTATAGAGGAAATTCCAGAGGAAGAAAAAGAAAAGGCAATGGAACTGCATAAAATTCTTGTAGAGGCGGCTGCTGAGAATGATGAGAGTCTTATGGAGAAATTTTTCGAGGAAGAGACACTGACAGAGGATGAAATGAGGGAAGGTATACGCAAGGGACTCGTAACACGTTCCATATTCCCGGTTTTCTGTGTATGTGCCGGCAAAGATATGGGAGTAAGACGTCTGATGGAATTTCTTGGAAATGTTGTTCCATTTGTCAGTGAAATGCCAAAACTGCACAACACCCGCGGTGAAGAGATAGCGCCGGATTCTAACGGACCGGAATCAATATATTTCTTTAAGACAGGCGTTGAACCGCACATCGGTGAAGTAAGTTATTTTAAAGTTATGAGTGGTTGTGTCAAAACCGGTGATGACCTAACCAACTCAGACCGTGGCTCGAAAGAAAGGATAGGACAAATATACGCATGTGCAGGTGCGAACCGAATACCTGTGGAACAACTTAATGCAGGAGATATAGGATGCACGGTGAAACTGAAGGATGTAAAAACCGGTAATACTCTTAACGGGAAAGACTGTGAGTGGAAATTTGATTTTATCAGTTATCCGAATTCCAAATATTCACGCGCAATAAGAGCGGTCAATTCTGCCGATACTGAAAAACTGATGGCTGCAATGTTGAGGATGAGACAGGAGGATCCGACATGGGTGATAGAACAGAGTAAGGAACTGAGACAGACAATAGTACACGGTCAGGGAGAATTCCATCTGCGTACATTGAAGTGGCGATTGGAAAACAATGAAAAACTACAGGTTAAGTTCGAAGAGCCTAAGATTCCTTATAGAGAGACCATTACAAAAACGGCACGCGCTGATTACAGACATAAAAAACAATCGGGAGGAGCCGGACAGTTCGGTGAGGTACATCTTATTGTAGAACCTTATGCCGAAGGCATGCCGGATCCTGTATCATATAAAATAAACGGTCAGGAGCTTAAAGTCAACATAAAAGGTCGCGAAGAGATAGATCTGGAATGGGGCGGAAAGCTTGTTTTCATTAATTCGGTAGTTGGCGGTGCAATAGACGCACGCTTCATGCCGGCAATACTTAAAGGTATAATGGAAAGAATGGAACACGGACCACTGACCGGAAGCTACGCACGTGACGTGAGAGTCATTGTTTATGATGGTAAAATGCACCCTGTTGATTCAAATGAACTATCGTTCATGCTTGCGGCACGTAATGCGTTTTCTCTTGCGTTTAAGGAAGCCGGTCCGAAAATTTTGGAACCAATATATGATCTGGAGGTATATGTCCCATCAGACTATATGGGTGATGTAATGAGCGATCTGCAAAGCCGTCGTGCACTTATTATGGGTATGGACAGCGAAGCCGGATATCAGAAATTGCAAGCAAAAATCCCATTGAAAGAACTTAGCAGTTATTCGATATCATTAAGTAGTATAACAGGAGGACGCGCTTCGTTCAACACGAAGTTTGCAAGTTATGAACTTGTTCCGAATGAGATGCAGCAGACTCTTATCGCAGAACATGAGAAAGAACTTGATGCCGAAAACGAATAAGTTGCTTGCGATATGCTTTATATAAAATTACTGATATAATTTTTTATTATAAAGCACAGATAAAGTAGATACGATAATAAGGAGTTTGTCGTGTTCATTCAATTTTATTGAAAGACCGACATTCTCCTTATTATTTATCCATTTATGAATAATAATTTATTATTATCGGCTCTACCCGGAGCTGATTTTTGTTTTAGTCACAACAGGGCATAATACTTCATCCATATTTCGTGATGCAGCGACAGACATTCTTGCTTTCTAAGTTTCAACCTGATGTAATGTATTATATTAAGATTGAGTCATAAAGTAACATGACGCCAGCAGTATGTAAATGAATGAAGGGCTGATAAGCATATATGTGATATATGTATGAATGGCTAATGGCATTAACCTTTAATTTGAGATGCTCTTATTTGGAGAAAATATAAATGTGGGAATTTTATTTTTAAAGACACCAAAAATAAGAATAGCCAAGTTATAATATCAGAACTATTATCCATGGCTATTCTTATTTTATAAGTTATTGTTCACAAAAACAACATAAAATGTTTATTCAGTTTTTTTTGAGCTCCAATGACCGTGTAAATTACAATATTCGCGTGCGTAAACATTCTTGCAATCTGTGTAGAAAACAGCTTCCGGTTTGTCTCCAGGTTTTAAATGAACTCGCTGTATTTTATTTTCCTCTACAAGTTCAATCCATTCTATATAGTGGTTGTCCTGCATAGGATGTTCAACGCTTCCGACTTTAACTTTATAACCACCCTCAATAGCCTCAACAACCGGTACATGCTTCTCTTTTGCAGCGTCAACGGTGTTCTCTGTAAGAAGCTCCATGGGTTGCCCGCAACATGTCAGTGTGCCTCCTGCCATATGCATAATCTCTACTATGTTACCACAAATAGCACAACGGTAAACTTCTTTAACCTTTGTCATATTAGATATAGTGAATTAGTGAATAAATTGTTTGTATTTAGTTTATACATAACTATTACAAATACAAATAAAGTAAAAATTTTTGATATACGCATCTTTTTTGAATAATTTATTTTTCCAGTTGGCTTGTTATTCGTATTGGTTTGCCTTTTATTCTACAAGACCGTGTATTTTATCTCGAATATGTCATTATACTTCCATTCTTATTTCGTACTTGCTGTAAGCCGGATTGTCTTCAGCTTTATCAAAGATGTACCGGACCATGTCGAGCAAAAGCCGAAGACAAGATGATGGCATCAATGCGGAAGAAGGATGAAGAGCAGGCAATAAACCTTAAATTTGTATGAGGTGTTCTAACGACGATTTGGGTTTATCATTACTGCTCTCACCACGTCTGTGTAACAGAAAATCATTGACTGTGTGTCAAAGCATAAATATATAATATGTATTACCAAAGACGAATATTATACCAACGTATACTTAACGAGAATGCCATCGTGGCTCACAACAATCAAACCTATCGCAAAATCCGGAGTTCTGAACATATACGCCAACATCCTGTACGACAGATAGTTACACCTGACAGATTGTTTTCACTCCCTTTGCCATACTCTCATAAAGCCTGTTTCGCAGACTGATTAAGCCTTTTCCGCATCGCATAACAGGCTATGTCACACCACGACAACGCAGCCTTAGAAAACAGGAAAGGCTCTTCCACACCGTGACAGAGTTTTCAATAAGCCATAAATGAATGCATATCCGTTATATATACAGATGCCATCGTTTTTCAATCTCTCTTCTAATAGTTTCCGCTGTCAATATTTTTTACTTTCATAAACGTATGAATATATGAAAGCACACTAAAGTCAAACATCATATTATCGCAGACAGAGCAATATGCAAGAGAGTCAATATCTTGACATTAAACCCAAATCATCAGGATGCCTATTATAAATTTAATGTTTATTGTCTGCTCTTCATCCTTCTTCCGCAATGCTGCCGCAATATAGTCTTTAGCTTTTTCTCAATGTAGTCCGGTACATCTTCGACAAAGCTGAATATAATCTGGCTTACAGCAGCACGAAATAAGAATGGAAGTCTTATGCTATTCGGCTTTATAGTCAGAATGAAGATTTATCAAAAATTCAGCTATGCTACATACAATTAATATCATGAGAATTCAAAACATATTGTTTAATACAAATCAACATAAATGTCTCCGCAATCGTACTGCATCAATTACCGTGAGCACACCACTATCTACACGAAAGTGAATGTCATATCCAGCATACGGCATACCGTATATCTTTTCAGAGTCGTTCTGATAGCGAGGACGTGGATCAAGCTCGAGAACTTTATATAATGACAGAAGTTCATCTCTTGTAAAGAGACTTTCTATATTTTCTGGCATATTCACATTAAGCTTACTAAGTACGATATTGTCGGTGAATCCGCAACGCACATTTTCATGTGAGTCTGCATAACTGATGTATGGTTTTATATCATATATAGGAGTACCATCCATAAGATCCGCACCGAGGACATTGATTACGGGACCATTTTGAATATCCTGTTCGACTGACTCTATGCGAACCGATGATAACCCGAGTGCATTGGGGCGGAAAGGTGAGCGTGAGGCAAAAACTCCAACTTTCTCATTACCACCCAACACAGGAGGTCTTACAACAGGTGCGGATATTTTGTGTGGATTTGCAGAGAATCCCCAAATTAGCCAAATGTAGTCGAAACCGTCAAGTCCACGTATAAAATCCCGATTTCTGTATTTATGTTCAAAGACGATAGTACCCCTCAAACATTCAACAAGTCCACTTTGTTTTGGTATACCGAATTTTGAAGAAAATGGAGAGTGAAAATGTGCTATAGGTTTTATGTCCATTGTATAAGTTTTTTCTAAGAAATTTTATTGCTCATCACATTTAAAAGTTCCGGCAATGAAATCATATATTTGATGAAGCAGAAAGTCAGGAACCGATTTTCATTTTAGTCCATATACATCTTGGAATCAGATGCCACAGAAATACTAAAATTCGGTATCTCCAATCTATTGTAATTACACATTTACGATGCTCGATGGCTTTACATATACACCTTGCAACGTAGTCTGCATCAAGTTGCATTGGATAATGACATTCATCTCCAAGAAATGGTGTCTTTACGAATCCTGGACGAATGTCAAGAATATGTATATTTTTAATGCTTCTGATGCTACAGAGTTGTGCAAGACTCTCCAAATATGTATTTATATATTTTTTACTTGCAGAATACGCCGGTGCAACGCCAAGCCCTTTTGTACCGGCTATACTGCTTATAACAGCTATTATTCCATCTGTATCCGGATGGTTGTGAAAATATTCGAAAGCAAAATCCGTCATTCTTGTGAACCCAAGTACATTTGTTGATACTGTCGCAAGTTCTTTGGACGCTTCAAGTGATGCATTCTGGTAACCTATACCTGAACTGTGAAAATACATATCCATTCCGCCTACCTTATGAATAAGACGCATAAGACCTTCTGTTGCATCATCCTCGGTTATATCTATTCTTTGTGTAGCAACAATGCCATAATGACTGTGTTGTATCTGTAAAAGTAAGTCCTCTCTACGCCCTGCGATACCAACAATCCATCCATTGGAAGCAAGCAGTTTTGCCGTGGCATACCCTATACCCGAAGTCGCACCGACTATTATGGCACGTTTTGTTTTCATAATTATAATCTTAATAAAACAGCATTTTATAAATGAATAATATTTGTATACGGCAGAATGCCAACATTAAAGATGCATTCAAGTACCGTTCATGTGAATTTTGCTACTTTTTATTTTTCTTCTTCTTTCTGAACAGATCTCCTATACCGTTAAAATCTTTTTTCATAATTAAACCAATACCCTGAGTGTTCAGGCTGTTTTTTGTAAAGTAACGGTCATTTGTTTTATTATATACATTTATCGAAAGATTACCGTTGGGAAAGAGCAGATATCTTAAATCAAAATCACCTATGAAACTCGTTGTGGCATTAGCGTTATCGCGATATCCGAACTGTCCGTTTATCAGCAATCTATTATTCAATAACCGTCCGGACAATATACCTTCGTATTCCGCATCATTGAAACCCTCGGTTCCTGTAGATATATTTGCACCGAAGTTCCAGTCACTACTGTTAATAATATTACCAAGGATATTATTCAATTGCTGACTGATTGTTCCGCTCAATATGCTTTGCATGGCAAGTGAAGCCTGGTTACGCGATGTAGTTCCACCGGCAGATGAATTATTATTGCTGTTTTGGGTGTAGAAACGACCAACTGTCAGCAAATATAAAACCTGTTGATTCATTTCTTCCTCGGCATTTATAACACTTGCAACCATTTGCTTCGCATCATAACTTAGTGTGGGCATGTCTAAATCAAAGGAAACCCGCGGTGCATCAGGAGTCCCTGTAACATTCATGAGGCAGTTCACCCTCACGTTGTTATTAGAAAAAGAATTTCCTATATTAAGGTCAGACAAACTTACACCATTAAGGACATAAATTGCTTTCAAATCTAATGACGAATTGAATGGATTACCTACAAATTTTATAGTTCCGCCTCTTTGGAAGGTGAACTCCTTCTTTATTATATCTCTTATAGTAAGTTTATAAATACCACGTTCAACAGTATAATTTCCAAACAAATCAAAAGACCCTTTGTTATAATATGTTGCACGGAGTGCTCCATTACCATTGAGGGAAATATAGTCACCGGACTGTCTGTCCATCAGTACTTTTATCGTCATTGAAGGATTGCAATCTAAAAGGAAATTAAGGCGTATATCTGAAGAAGTCTGTCTGCCTTCAGATATGCTGTCTATATCCGCACTGTGTACTGAAGTTTCTAATTCTTTCTTTTCTTCCACAGGCGTTTTCCATTGTATGAATTCATTAGTAGACACATCGTTCTGACTGCTTACATCATAAACTATAATACTTTTATCTTCAGGGACAACATTGATGTCCATTACGACTTCTCCGCTTCGTCCTTTTATCTTACAGTCTCCTGTTGCATATACAGTACCATAGAACGAGTCCCCATTTTCACCGTCCGTATTAAACGCCAACAGATTGTCTGATACGACAGACAGGTCATAACTGAGGTTTGTGAGATGCTTATGATGAATATTTCCTTCCACTATGCCAGTATTTCCATCTTTGTCAAAGATGCTATCGTTTCTAAATTCTATTTCATCCGGTATAAATCTTATTGTATCATTTCTTAGAGTATAATTTGTGTTAAGAGGAGTTATTCCCAGCGTTCCGTCTGCAACAAGCATACCTGTAAGGTTTATATTATCGAGTGACCCGGAGAGCCTTACAGAGCCATTTGCCCGTGCATCGACATCATGCATGAAACTGCTGCAGAAACTTTCCATAAATTCAAGCCTTGTATTATGGGCATTGATATTCAAATCAATATAATTTTTCTGAGGAGACACATATCCTAATATGGATGTCTTACGTTTCTGTCCGTCTGTCGCCACGGCGTTTATGTCTATCTGTTTTTCTGTATTATTAAACATTGCCTTTGCATTAAGAGTTCCCATCCTTCCTTTCTCAAATAGGAAGTTATTTACAGTTAAATCTGCAAATAAATAAGGATTCTTCCCAGACAAGTCTTTTAAGTAAGCTTTTCCTGTTGCAAATCCGTCAAATTCCACCGAATGAAAATTAACCATATCAAGAATATAATTTATATTTATATCCTTGAAATCAATGCGGATAGAATCGGATTGATTTTTAGTTGCTTTACCTGTTACAGAGACATGCTGCTTGCTGTGTTCTACAGAGAAATTATTGATTTCCAAATAGTTTTTGTTGTATATGATATTTGATGGTTTTACATGCCATATTGTGTCATCAATATTAATGTTGGATTCTTTTATATTTATATTTGCTGTGGCATGTCCTTCTGCATTTTTATAAAAGAATGTGTTTGCATTTATTGTCCCTTTTAAGGGGTGATTTTCATTTTCGTTTATACTGATTTCAGTGTCAAGTTCATTACCGCCAGCAGCAGCCTTTACTCTATATGAGAATAATTCCCCTTTGTCGGATATTTTTTTTATTCCGGCATACGTATTCATTATGTCACCGATTGTACTTACCCTTAGCGTTGCATCTTTATATTTAACTGAGTTATAAGCAAATGACGGCATTTGACAATCAATGCGTAAGGCATTATTTTTATCGCTTAATTCACCGTTTAGCGTCACCGGCTCATAGAGTTCTATAGGTATTCCTAATAGAGCACTCATCCATTTGGAGTTTTTTATTGTCGCATTAATTGTAAAATCATTATTTCGCTGTGCCTTTATGCCAGTATACCACGGCATCGTAGGAAGTTTACTATGAATTAATCCGATAATACTCTGAGGAATAGTAATATAATTGATATTTCCAAACATATCAATATTACAGAAGTCACTGTTAGCAATAACCCGTCTTTTATTGCCAATACCTTTTGCATTTATATATAGAGAGTCTATTTTGTATTCAGTTTGCGGAGAGACCATAGAAAAATCTGATATACGCAGCTGGCCTATAATATCTGAAATGTCATTACCCTCTATATCAGCTGTTAGTTTCATACTGAATTTTGTCTGTGGCCATTTGTCAGATAGATTTAAAGCCGAAGGTGAGAAGTCTTTTATATTTGCATTTAAATTCTGTATTTTAATACTATTTTTCACGTTCACATTTCCTGCCAAATTTATCTGCGCATTCGGATCATTAAGAGCTAATTTTCCCTCGATATTACCATTATCGTAGGTACCGTCTACCATTAATTTATGATACGTATATCGGTTGTAATCAAAAGAAGATATGTTTCCGCTCAGATTAATTTTTGATGACGACGAGGTGTTAAATTCTATTTGCGCATTTACAAAACCAAACTTGCCGTTGTCAGTCAAAGTCTTGACGTCAATGTTTTTTGCAGTGATTATCCCGCTTGTTGTTTTTCTTCTTTTTGTAATGTCAATATCTGTAGCACCTAAGTCTGTTTGTATGACTCCGGAAACGGTCATGTCATCATTAACGCTGTGAGACATTCCGGTAATTTCTATATTACCCAACCTGAAAATTGTTTCTGGTATTTTTACCTCAGGAATATTATTTAATAATGTCTTTATGTTTTTACCATTTGTTTCTAATGCTAATTTATTAATTGACCAATTAAAATCTGATGCATTTTTCTTAAAATGTAAATCAGATTTTAAATTAAAAAGATTTTCTTTTTCATGAATTCTTAGACGAGTCACATAGATGTTGCCGTCATGCCCATACAAGTTTGCATTAAAATATATTTTATTTTTGATGTCTTTAAGCAAAGGTTGGCAGAACGCAATGTCTGATGGCGTAAGATATGAATCAGACAAACTTCCTCTGAAAGTTAGTGATGAAAAGTTCAGCCTGTTCTTTTCTAATATATACGCGGCATCAATTGAATCTACGTGCAGTTTTGATGCTGGCATCTCTACATTGAGATTATCTAATTTAAAATTATTCTTGCTTGCTGAAAGTTTAAAAGATATTTTTTTTAATCTAAGACCAGAATGTTCTTCAAAAGACAGTCTTTTTACTTTAACGTCTAAAGAATCATTGCTAAGTTTATCAAGTATAATATGTCCGCTTATGTTTTTTAGATTGATGTTATTTAATGAAAAAGTATTGGTCTTTATTTTTTCAGACATGCATCTATATTTAATTGAGCCATGTCTAATTACAATTGAATTGATCTGCAAATCAATAGAGCTGCTGTTGTTTTTATTTTTATTTGAAAGAGAGTCTAATACAAACTGAAAATTGGTTTTTGACATATTGGACTCCTTGTACAAATTTGCATCCATTCCGAATATCTGTATAGATGAAATGGATATACGCTTCTCCAAAAGTGGGATGAAATTTATTTTTATTGATGCCCTTGATGCCTTTAATAAATTTTTATTCTTTTGGTCAAGTATACAGATATCATCAATAATAAGTCTATTTATAAAGCCAAGATCTATACGACCAATTGATACTTTTGTTCCAATTTTTTTTGACAAGGCATCTGCCGTCCAAGAACCGATATGTCCTTGAATGGTAGGTATGTGTAAAAGTATTACAATAATGATGTACAGACTAATAATTGTCCATACAGTGGTGTGTATTAGCCGTTTTAGCACGCTGATAATCAATCAATATTAATAAGAGATTTCAAAATTACATCATTTTTCTTTCTGTACAAAATAAAAGAATCCTTTTTCTTTTTGTTATGACTTATTTTTGTTAATTTTGCATCGATTGCGTCATAGTGAAAAAATAAGTTAAAAAGGCATATTTTCACAATCAATTTTAAGATAATCTTTATACAAATAACAATATATTATGAATGTGATTAAGTTACGAAAGGGCTTAGACATTAATTTGAAGGGAAAAGCTGTCAGACAGAAAGTACGTGTCGGCAAATGTACTGAATTTGGGCTTGTTCCTGATTATTTTGTCGGTGTTACACCTAAAATGATTGTTCATGAAGGTGATCATGTCAAGGCTGGAGATGCTTTATTTGTCAATAAGAATTGTCCGGAAGTTAGATTCGCCTCACCAGTAAGTGGCATGGTGTCAGCAATTGTACGTGGAGAGCGTAGAAAAATATTATGTGTAAAAATAAATGCAGACGACGAACAGGTATATACGGACTATGGTTGCAAGAATGTATCATCTCTTGACGGTTCGGATGTTATAACCGCACTGATTGAAGCCGGACTATTTGGCTATATCAACAAGTTGCCTTATGCGATATCAGCGGTTCCAACAACCAAACCCAAGGCGATTTTCGTCAGTGCATTTAGAGATATGCCTCTTGCTGCCGGTTTCGAGTATGAACTTGAAGGGAATGAAGAAGATTTCCAGACGGGACTAACAGCCTTGTCCAAAATAGCAAAAACATATCTTGGTGTCGGAGTAAACCAATCGTCAGAAGCACTCAGAAACGCTCAGAACGTGGATATTAATGTATTTGACGGTCCGTGCCCAGCCGGCAACGTTGGAGTCCAAATAAATCATATATCACCAATCAATAAAGGCGATATTGTATGGACTGTAGATCCTACATCAGTTATTTTTTTCGGTCGTCTTTTTAATAAAGGCAAAGTGGATCTCACACATACAATAGCGATTGCCGGTAGCGAAATCAACAATCCTGCATATGCTGATGTTAAAGTGGGACAAAAGCTTTCATCGATTCTGGAAGGACAATTAAAGAATAATGCTCATGTCAGGATAATAAACGGTAATCCTCTCGTGGGCAGGAAAAGTAGCACTGATGACTATCTTGGAGCACACGTTTCTGAAATAACAGCGATACCAGAGGGTGATGACGTCAATGAAATGTTTGGATGGATTATGCCGCGTATCAACGACTTTTCAGTTAATCATAGTTATTTCTCATGGCTTTTGGGAAAGAAAAAAGAGTATGTCCTGGATGCCCGCATAAAAGGAGGAAAACGTAACATGATTATGAGCGGTGAGTACGATAAGGTCTTTCCGATGAATATATATCCTGAGTATCTCATAAAAGCAATACTCTGCGGAGATATTGACAAAATGGAAGCTCTTGGCATTTATGAAGTTTCTCCGGAAGATTTTGCTGTGGCAGAATTTGTGGATTCCTCAAAGTTGGAATTACAGCAGATAGTCAGAAAAGGTTTAGACTCATTGCGTAAGGAAATGGAGTAGTATAATAAAAAATATATAAAATGAAAGCTTTAAGAAATTATCTAAATAGGATAAAGCCAAATTTTGAAGAAGGAGGTAAGTTGCACGCGTTTAGATCTGTCTTTGATGGATTTGAGACATTTTTATATGTTCCCAATACTACATCTAAAAGTGGAGCGATGATTCATGATGCAATAGACAGCAAAAGAATTATGTCTATTGTTGTTATATCACTTATGCCGGCATTGTTGTTTGGTATGTATAATGTTGGCTATCAGCATTTCAAGGCGATTGGTTCAGATGCTCTTCTATCTGCGTCATTCTTTCAAATATTTGTTTATGGTCTAATGGCGGTATTACCCAAAATACTTGTATCATACATTGTTGGTTTGGGTATAGAATTCATAGTTGCTCAATGGAAAAAAGAAGAAATACAGGAAGGATTTCTTGTTTCCGGAATACTTATTCCAATGATAATTCCCGTTGACTGCCCACTATGGATTCTTGCTATTGCAGTTGCATTCTCTGTAATATTTGTAAAAGAAGTATTTGGTGGAACTGGAATGAATATATTTAATGTTGCACTTGCAGCACGTATATTTATGTTTTTTGGATACCCTACCAAAATGTCAGGTGATGCAGTGTGGGTATCAGGTGATTCTATGTTTGGAATAGGTCAGCAGATTGATGGTCTTACCGTCGCTACACCGCTCGGGTCTACGGCAACTACCGGAGTAGTTCCTGATTTTTCCATGGATATGATTTACGGTCTGATTCCCGGCTCCATTGGTGAGACAAGTGTTATTGCAATAGCTATAGGTGCTATATTGTTAATATGGACAGGAATAGCCAGCTGGAAAATAATGTCTTCAGTTTTTGTTGGTGGAGCATTGATGGCTTTCATATTTAACACAGTAGGTCCGGATACATCTATGGCACACATGCCTTGGTATGAACATCTTGTTCTTGGGGGATTTTGTTTTGGTGCTGTATTCATGGCAACAGATCCAGTAACAGCAGCACGTACGGAAACCGGGAAATACATATATGGATTATTGATTGGAATGATGGCAATAATTATCCGAGTCCTCAATCCAGGTTATCCAGAGGGCATGATGTTGGCAATTTTATTAATGAATATATTTGCTCCTTTGATTGATTATTTTGTGGTGCAGCAAAACATCAAACATCGTGAGAAACGTGCCATTTGTTCAAAATAATTAAAGTAAGATATCGATGAAGACAAATAGTAATAGTTATACAATCATATACGCGGCAGTGATGGTTGTTATTGTCGCATTTATGCTTGCATTTGTAAGTTCTTCTTTACGTGACAGACAGAACAGGAATGTTGAGTTTGATACAAAAAAACAGATTCTTTCCGCACTTAACGTTAGAAATGTAGAAGATGTTGAGAATACATATAAGAAATATGTAAAACAAGATATGCTAATGCAGGCTGACGGAACATTGACAGAAAATCAAGATGGTTTTTCTACAGCATATGAGAAAGAAGTGAAGACAAATAAGCGTTTTCATGTATTTGTTGCAGAAAAAGATGGAGACACTAAATATGTATTCCCTGTTTATGGTACAGGACTGTGGGGTGCAATATGGGGATACGTCGCACTAAACAGTGATAAAAATACTGTCTATGGAGTTTATTTCTCACATGCGAGTGAAACGCCTGGACTTGGTGCAGAAATTGCAACAGAACACTTTCAGACTCTTTTCTCAGGCAAGAAGGCTGTAGATAACGGTCAAATAGTATTGGGCGTGGTGAAGAATGGCAAGGTTGAGAATCCGGAATGTCAGGTTGATGGTATTTCCGGTGGAACAATCACATCAGACGGTGTGAATCTGATGTTAAAAAACTGTTTGAGTAATTATAAGAATTTTTTAACAAAAAAGTAAAAAGGAAATATGAAACAGCATTTATTATCACAGAAGAATAAAGATGTTTTATTTACACCTTTAGGAATAAACAACCCTGTTACAGTGCAGGTTCTGGGAATATGTTCGGCTCTTGCTGTAACCGCCAAATTAGAACCTGCCATAGTAATGGGACTTTCTGTAACCATAATAACTATGTTTTCCAATGTTGTTATTTCACTGTTGCGTAAGACAATTCCAAATAGAATTCGTATTATAGTACAACTTGTTATAGTTGCTGCATTGGTTACAATTGTAAGTGAAATACTGAAGGCATTTGCATATGATGTAAGTGTGCAGCTCTCTGTTTATGTCGGGCTGATTATAACAAATTGCATTCTGATGGGACGTCTTGAAGCATTTGCAATGCAGAACGGACCATGGGAGTCATGTCTTGACGGAATTGGGAATGGACTCGGATATGCGAAAATACTGATAATAGTTGCATTTATTCGTGAACTTTTGGGCTCCGGTACATTATTAGGGTTTAATATATTGAATTATGATTGCGTGAAAGACATTGGCTATATCAATAACGGACTCATGCTTATGCCGCCAATGGCTCTTATCATATGTGCATGTATCATATGGTATCAGCGTGCACATCATAAAGAATTACAGAATCAATAATTCAGATGCTGTTTAAATCAAAATTTGTTTAATATATAATTATATCCAGTTATAATGGAACATTTATTTAGCTTATTCGTCCGCTCTATATTTGTGGATAATATGATATTTGCATTCTTTTTAGGAATGTGTTCATATCTGGCTGTCTCAAAGAATGTAAAGACAGCCTTAGGCTTGGGTATCGCTGTCGTATTTGTTTTAGTAGTGACTTTACCTGTAAATTATTTTTTGCAGACAAAGGTTCTTGCAGCAAATGCACTTGTTGACGGTGTTGATTTAAGTTTCTTGAGTTTCATACTTTTTATTGCTGTTATTGCTGCAATTGTACAGTTGGTAGAAATGGTTGTGGAACGTTTCAGTCCGTCACTTTACGCTTCTTTAGGTATTTTCCTTCCATTGATTGCTGTAAACTGTGCCATTATGGGAGCGTCGCTTTTTATGCAGCAGAGGATAACATTAAGTGAGAGCGATCCTAAAATGATAGGTAATATAGGTGATGCGATTTCTTATGCATTAGGGTCTGGCTTGGGTTGGTTACTTGCTATTGTGGGGCTTGCTGCGGTCCGTGAAAAGATGGCATATTCAAATGTGCCGGCTCCTCTGAGAGGATTAGGTATAACATTTATAGTAGTTGGTTTGATGGCGATGGCCTTCATGTGTTTCTCAGGTTTGAACATTTAAATTGAATTACAATGGATATAAATATGATATTGGCAAGTATAGGGGTATTTCTCATCGTTGTTCTCTCACTTGTAATTATTTTGCTTGTAGCAAAGACATTTCTGGTGTCATCGGGCAAGGTTAAAATAACAATCAATGATGACAAAGTCGTTGAGGTGAATTCAGGTTCAACGTTATTAAACACCCTTTCAGACAATGGCATTTACCTGTCATCTGCTTGTGGAGGCAAGGGTTCATGCGGTCAATGCAAATGCCAGGTATTGGAAGGAGGAGGGGAGATACTTCCTTCTGAGGTTTCCCATTTCAGCAGAAAACAACAGAAAGACCATTGGCGCCTGGGATGTCAGGTAAAAGTCAAGAATGATATGAAAATCAAAGTAAATGAAAGTGTTCTTGGCGTAAAAGAATATGAGTGTACCGTTATTTCAAATAAGAATGTAGCTACCTTTATTAAGGAATTTAAGGTTAAATTACCGGAAGGTGCGCATATGGACTTCATTCCCGGCTCCTATGCTCAAATAAAGATACCGGTATTTTCAATGTCATATGACAAAGACATTGATAAATCTCTGATAGGTGATGAGTATATGCCGTCATGGGAGAAATTCGGACTGTTTTCATTGAAATGTGTAAACCCGGAGCCGACAATAAGGGCATATTCTATGGCAAACTATCCGGCAGAAGGCGATGTGTTTATGTTGACCGTAAGAATTGCGACACCTCCATTCAAGCCTGATCGCAGCGGATTTATGGATGTCAATCCAGGCATCGCATCTTCTTATATATTCACGTTGAAGCCTGGAGATAAGGTTCTTATGAGTGGACCTTACGGAGAATTCCATCCTCATTTTGATTCTAAGAAAGAAATGATATGGGTAGGCGGTGGAGCCGGTATGGCTCCTCTGAGAGCACAAATAATGCATATGACAAAGACATTGGCTACACATGACAGAGAAATGCATTATTTTTATGGTGCACGGGCATTGAATGAAGTTTTTTATCTTAATGATTTCCTTGAACTGGAAAAATCATTCTCCAACTTCCATTTTCATCTTGCATTGGACAGACCGGATCCGGCGGCAGATGCTGCAGGTGTCAAATATACAGCCGGATTTGTTCATCAAGTGATGTATGAGACGTATCTGAAAAATCATGAAGCCCCCGAAGATATAGAATATTATATGTGTGGTCCTGGACCGATGAGCAAAGCTGTTGTGAATATGCTTGACGGCTTGGGTGTAGATCCTGAATCAATTATGTACGACAATTTCGGAGGATAATAAATTACTCTATAAGAAAAAGCCTTTGGATGAAATATAATATCCAAAGGCTTTTTCATTGAATTTCATTCATGGTGGTACGACTCACCTTTAATAATGGTGCATGCACGATATAACTGTTCGACAAATATAAGCCTTACCATTTGATGGGAGAATGTCATCTTTGATAATGATATTTTTTCATCAGCTCTATTATATATATCGTCAGAAAACCCATAAGGTCCACCAATCACAAAAACAAGTTTCTGCGTTGTCTGTTGTTTATTTTCCAACCATCTGGCAAATTCTACGCTCTTAAATTCTTTTCCGTTCTCATCCAGAAGAATCACTTTATCAGAAGGACTCAACTCCTTTTGTATTAAGTATCCTTCATTTTGCTTTTGCTGTTCATGACTTAAATTTTTTGTATTTTTCAGTCCCGGAATTATTTGAACGGAGAAATTATTATAGTGCCCTATACGACTTATATAATCATTGATTGCATTTATATATAACTTATCGGTAGTTTTACCTATCATTATTAATTTAATCCTCATACTCACCTGCTCGTTTAGGGTTCATGGGAAACCAGCCTTTTTTTACTCTTTTGCGCTGTTCAAACAACTCACCAATACTCCACAATGATGATGCGCCAAACACCCCAAGAACAGATGACAGAAGAATGTTCTCAATAAATAATGCAAATAGAATACATATAATTCCAACGAGTAGAAACAACCACCAAGGTTTTGTACCATAATAGTATTCAACCTTTATTACAATAGGATGAAACATTCCAATAATTAAGAACGTGCATATAGCAATTACTATACCTGCATAATATAATTCCATTTCGTGATTTTTTTGTATTATTTTATCCGATACAAAATTAAAGTAAAAAAAGTTGCGGACACATCTATATTATTAAAATAAATGTGAATTTTCTGTAAATTCATTATGTGTTTTTTATTGCGTCCCTTAAAATTTCCATCTTAATTGAGCCTCTATGTCACTCATTGAAGAACCGTCGACCTCCTGATAAGATGATGAAATCTTTTTTCTGTCAAAATATTTTGTGGATGCGAACTTACATATTATCATTATCTTATTTTTTATTTCAGTACGTATATATATAGAATACCGTATTCCGTTTCCATAATAACTCGGATAAGAGAAACTGTATAGCAGACCTTTCTCATAACAATATATTCTGCTGTCATAGTCGTTTGTATCAAAATATCCGAAAGCCATATTTGCGTTAATCATCCTGTATTTGTATCCTATATTCTGTGAAATCATCCAACCAAAACTATTATCTTCAGTCTTGCTGTCAGCTACATCACATTGTACGCCATAATGCCATCTCTCATTGTCATATCCACACGATATTCTACCTCTGTGTTCTGTTTTTTGTATAAGAGAATTTTTGCTGGCGTTATCTTTCTGTCTCAATCTGAGTCTATAACGGGAAGTTAAATAAAAACCGTTATGTCTGAAAGCTCCGGATATAAAATTATCTATAGAATGCGAAGATGTGCTTGTCTGATATTTAGCCCATGGAAAGTAGGCATAATCAAAATAATACATTATAGAAAAGTCTGAAGACGGAGTCCAGTTCACACCCATATAAATTCCACTTTCGTTTTGTATACGTCCTCCGTCATTAAAGCACTGTCCGAACAAGCTCTTGAATTTATATGAATAAAAACGCTGAAGCATTGTTAACGAAAGTTCGCTTATCGGCTGGTACATAATGCGGTTAATAGTAGCAAGTGAAAATCTGTCGTCTATTGCGGATTCACCGTCAACAGACAGTTTGTGACCGGTATAACCATAGTCTATACTTGTATTTGTGAAATTTTTCCCCGAAGGATAGAACTGTCTGTATATCTGCGAGACATTTGGCTTTAGTCTTTTATTCAGATAAGTATAAAAAGAAGTTATTCCGATGTGATATCCGCTTTTAAAATACCTTACATTCCCTCCAATAAGAGAGTGACTTGTGTTGTTTTTATGCGACATTTCTGTTTGAGTACGATGGTAACCAGATTCTATAATAGTAGTTATCGTGTTCGGCTCTTTTCCCGGAGTTGCATCAATCTTTCTGTAAGAAGCAAAGGCTGTTACATCAAGTCCTTTTATTATGTTATATGTAGCGGCACACCCTTGCAAATAATTTGCAGCCGACCGTGATGAATGTGCCCTTATAACATTATTTGAACCATATGTAGAAAAAGCCGCCATTTTCCCAAATGAAAAGTCATTGTTCATGATGAGCCCCATTCCAAACCTCAGACGATATCTTCCTGCAGCCAAAGCCTTTATTTTTCCTAATTTACGTATTAACAGATAAAATGAATAATAGTCATATCCAATACTGTTTTTTCCAGCAAAAAACGGTTCTCCCGAATCTTGTGATCCGGTAAGTCCAGCCTGTAAGTATTGACCGTACTTGAACGTGTACCTGAACCAATGTTTGTATTTATACCCCATGAATCCGTTTTTATCACCTTTACGTTCGTACATTGGTATCTTCACTGCTGCGATAAAGTCATTTTTACCATATTTAATGATGTTGCCGATTGTCGGAAAATCTTTTTTCTCTTCATAATCAATATATACAAAATATGACAGAAGCCGTCTTCTTATCGCATCCAGAGATTCTATCATTGCCAGTTCTCCCCATGTATGTACCGGACCATACTTGTATATATATTCAGATATTTCCTCTATCTGTTGGGGAGTAAGAAACACTATTTGTTCAAGGTCTTCACGTGTGGCTTTATTAAGATTGATTTTGTTTTCAGAAAGAGACAGAAGACTCTCATACATGTTCTGGACATTCTCGTCATCCATGTCCTCAATATCAATAAGCTGCTCGAAATATTTTACCCATGGTTGTGTTGTATCATTCTGTGCCGATGTCGGTGTACAAAACAGATATAATATAATTACAATGATTCCTGTTTTTAGATTATCAGTTAACATCATGTCAAAAGTTATGGTTAAGTAGAGATTTATAGTATGCAAAATCTTTGCAGGACAGATTATTCTGTATCCCGCAAAGATTTCTATATCGACTTGATTATTTTATTCCGGAAAGCTGCTTATCCATATTGTCGGCAGCACGACGTCCGTCACCCATGGCGAGTATTACGGTAGCTCCGCCTCTGACAATATCTCCACCTGCATATATTTCTGGACGTGAACTTTGCATTTCCTCATTTACGACGATTGTGTTCTTACGCCCAAGTTCAAGACCTTTGACAGATTTTGGAACCAATGGGTTGGGGGAGACGCCTACAGCGACAATGACCTGATCTATGTCCATTGTTTTAATCGCACCGGGTATAGGTTCCGGGCTACGACGACCGCTTTCATCCGGTTCGCCAAGCCTCATTTCTTGCAGTCTTACCTGTTTTACGGCACCATTTTCGTCGGCAATATATTCAATAGGATTATGTAGCGTCATGAATTTTATCCCTTCTTCCTTTGCGTGCTTCACTTCTTCCAAACGTGCAGGCATTTCTTTTTCCGAACGTCTGTACACCAATGTCACATTTCCACCAAGACGTCTTGCAGTGCGACATGAATCCATGGCAGTGTTTCCGCCACCCACAACAAGAACATTGTGTCCTATATTTATAGGTGTGTCTGTTGAAGGATTTGCCGCGTCCATAAGATTTACACGTGTGAGATATTCATTGGAGGACATTATGTTGATGGAGTTTTCTCCCGGTATGCCCATGAAGTTGGGAAGACCGGCTCCTGATGCTATGAATATGCCTCTGAAGCCTTCACTTTCCAATTGTTCAATACTAATAGTCTTACCTATTATACAGTCTGTAATGAAAGCCACTCCCATTTTCCTGAGATTTTCTATCTCAACGTCAACAATTCTGTTTGGCAGGCGGAATTCTGGAATTCCATATTTCAGCACACCTCCTATTTCATGCAGTGCCTCAAATACGGTAACCTCATATCCCTTTTTAGCCATATCCCCCGCAAAGCTCAATCCTGCCGGTCCGGAGCCTACCACAGCTATTTTAACACCATTGGAAGGCTTTATTTCCGGAAGTACGATGTTGCCGCTTTCTCTTTCATAATCGGCTGCAAAACGTTCCAAATATCCTATAGCGACAGCCGGTTCTCCAGTCTTCAAGTGCACGCACTTGCTTTCACACTGTTTTTCCTGTGGACAAACGCGGCCGCATACGGCAGGAAGCGACGATGTATTTTTCAATACTTTGGCAGCTGCTATGAACTGTCCGCGTTCTATGTTCTTTATGAAGGACGGAATATCGATGCTTACCGGACATCCGGTGACACAAGACGGTCTTGCACAGTCCAGACATCTTCTTGCCTCAGTCATAGCCATTTCCTTTGTAAGTCCCTTGTTCACCTCTTCTGTGCGTGTATGGGAACGGTATTCCGCATCGAGCTCCGGCATCACAACCCGAGGTATTGCCATACGGTCTTTTGCTTTAATTGCAGCGCGTAAGTCTTTTCGCCACTGAGAGTTGCGGTCAGTAAGCTGCTCTATGGTCTCCGATGTCGCCTCTACATCCATTTTTATATTTGATGTGCTGACATTTATGTCGGGGCTGACACTATTGAGATGCTGCTCATAGTGTTCCATCTCTTCTTGCTCCGCTCTTTTGAAGGTGCCCATCCGCTTGAGCATCTCATCCCAATCAACAAGAGCTCCGTCAAATTCCGGACCGTCAATACATACAAACTTTGTCTTTCCTCCGATTGTAAGTCTGCATGCTCCGCACATACCGGTTCCGTCCACCATGATCGTATTTAGCGAGACATCTGTAGGTATATTATACTTCTGCGTAAGCATGCAGCAGAATTTCATCATAACAGGAGGACCTATGGCAAACACCTTGTCTACATGTTCCTGCTTGATGAACGTTTCAATACCGACTGTAACAACACCCTTTTCTCCATATGAGCCATCGTCTGTCATGATTATCAGTTCGTCACTGCTTGCCCTTACCTCGTTCTCAAGTATTATGAGGTCTTTGTTTCTGCCGGCGATAACAGACAGAACGCGGTTTCCCGCTGCTTTCAAAGCCCTGATTATCGGAAGCATCGGGGCAACACCGACACCACCTCCCGCACACACAACAGTTCCGAAGTTTTCTATGTGTGTAGGATTTCCAAGCGGACCTACAACATCGGCAATGACGTCACCTTCATTGAGCCCGCAAAGTTTCTGTGATGACAGTCCTACGCGCTGTACAACTATAGTAATAGTGCCCTTATTTACGTCCGCATCCGCAATGGTGAGAGGTATACGCTCACCGTTCTTGTCAACTCTTATTATTATGAAATTGCCTGCCTTTCTGCTTTTTGCAATCAGCGGTGCCTCTATTTCAAATAAAAATACATTTTCTGAAAATTGTTCTTTACGGCGAATTTTGTTCATAAAGTGTGAAATGATATTGTATTTGTTTTGTTCTGGCATATCTGATTATGATGCAGACTGCCGGTCGGAGACATTCCGTATATTGCAAATCAGAGAGATTTGCAATATACGGCTATTGTGAGAAGGATTCCAAATCAGAAGTTATTATCGTCTATCATGTCGAAACCGCAATACGGCACCAATGCCTTTGGCACCCTTATTCCATCCGGCGTCTGGTTGTTTTCAAGAATTGTAGCGACAATTCTCGGCAGAGCAAGAGCGGAACCGTTGAGAGTATGGCACAGTTCTATCTTCTTTGTGTCAGCCTTACGATATCTGCAGTGCAGACGGTTTGCCTGATAGCTTTCGAAGTTTGATACAGATGAGACTTCAAGCCACTTCTTCTGAGCTGCGCTCCAAACCTCAAAGTCATAGCATATTGCAGAAGTAAAACTCATGTCACCTCCGCAAAGACGCAGGATGTGATAGGGGAGTTCCAGCTTCTTACACAGCCCCTCAACATGAGCAAGCATCTCGTCAAGCGACTGATATGAATGCTCCGGCGTGTCTATGCGTACTATCTCAACCTTGTCAAATTGATGCAAACGGTTCAGTCCCCTCACGTCTTTACCATACGATCCGGCTTCACGGCGGAAGCATGCGGAATAAGCACATCTTTTTATAGGAAGATCTTTCTCGTCAAGAATCTCGTCGCGGAATATGTTTGTTACAGGAACCTCTGCCGTAGGAATGAGATACAGATTGTCAAGATTGCAATGATACATCTGTCCCTCTTTATCTGGTAACTGTCCGGTACCATATCCGGAAGCCTCGTTTACCACGTATGGGGGTTGAACCTCCAGATATCCGCTCTTGCGTGCCTCTTCAAGGAAAAATGCCTCAAGAGCTCTCTGAAAACGTGCCATCTTACCAATATATACAGGGAATCCGGCTCCGGTGATTTTAACTCCGAGATCAAAATCTATGAGATTGAATTTCTTGCATAGATCCCAGTGGCATAACGCATCCTCCGGCAATTCAGGCATGCAGCCTCCTTCCTTCACCACTACATTGTCACTTGCGTCACGTCCTTCCGGCACATCATCATTTGGTATGTTTGGTATGGAGCATAGCTGCAAGGTGAGGTCTTTCTCACATTGGGCTTTTTCTGCCTCCAGTTGTTTGCATATCTCTTTAAGAGCTGTGACATTTTTCTTTATTTCCTCCGCCTCATCTTTTTTGCCGTCTTTCATCAGCATTCCGATGCGTGCAGACAGTTTTTTTGTCTCAGAAAGATTACTGTCCAGTTTCTGCTGGGCTTCGCGCCGGCGCCGGTCTGTTTCTATGACTTCAGCGATGGCGTCTTCAGCATTCTCAAAGTGTTTTTTCTTTAATCCCTTAATAACACGTTCTGTCTCCTCGTTTATGAGTTTAAGTGTAAGCATGTGCTGTAAATTTAAAAAATCAGATACATATTAACAACTTACAAAAATACAAAAAATATTTTCATGTCACCCATAATTATATCATATTAACAGAATATCAGCGGAAAGAGACATAAGCTTTTATGTATATCATATTTTCTATAAGCAGATATTTGGATTAAAAATGCATAGTATATACGGTGATACCTGTAGTAAAAAATATTGACAAAATATTTGTGCAAAAGAGAAATGAATGGATTATGACACATCGTCCGTCCGGAGGAACTCTCCCCTCAGAATGCCATTAAAAGTCGTGTCCAGAGTTGTCTTTCTCGCCCAAAAGTCGCGATTTCTGTTCTTTTTGCGTAGAGTCAGGTTCTGTTCTACATGTCATAAATACTCCATGCCGCCACCGGAAAGGCTATGTCATGTTCCGATATAGCCTTTATCGCATGCTAATAGAGGCTTTCCTGTATGCCGGAAAAGGCTTTTCCGGCATGAATGAACAAGGTTTTACAGATACAGAACAAACAAAATATTGATATACAATGCATTGCACATCCAGGCAAATAAATGGGATAAAATTGACCGACGTCTGTCCGTTTGCTTCTGAACGATTCTCAGCGACTTATCACTATACGTATTTTCCATTTATTTCTACTATACCGCGATTTAGCGAGATACCTGCTTCCGCTTATATGAGTCATCTTTCTTCATCTTTATTCTTGTAGTCATTTTAGCTCTCCATGTTTTATCCGAATAAAACAATAGGTTTCATCCGTATTGTCTACAGATGTCAAGCGGATTGGTTTCTGCTTTTATCAATTATGCAGTGGGTTTCACCGGGAAATAATCGGGAATCAAGATTACGCAACGGTAGGGGAGAGGATGAAGAGCAGACAAACAAGTGAAAAACAAGCCTTGACGCCCTATTCATATATGGATAAAAACTTTAAATACTGCAAATATGTTGGATGCATATTTAAAAGTATAACTCTGCATGAGTTTTTACAATCCTTATCCGTCACTCGCATTGGCTGAAGTCACTACATGGTTGATGCACTTTGTCAGCGACTTCCTATATATAGGAATACCATACCCAACAGCACCAACAACAGGTCAACTGCTTTTCCCTTGAGATTTTTTTCATGAAAGAGCAGCGCACCGAACAAAAAGCTCACAATCACACTACCGCGCCTTACCATTGAAACTATGGAAATCATAGAATCAGTCAGGCTGAGTGAATAGAAATATATGAAATCAGCGGCACTTAAAAAAATACTGATGAATATAATGCTCCAATGCCAGCGAAAAGAAGTTGTACGTTTGCGCAACGGCCACCATATCAGCATAAGCATGCATCCCATCATAATGCACTGGTATATATTATACCAGCTCTGTACAAACATTCGCGGCAAACCGGCACCTCCATGTTCCTGCGATGTCATAAGATACTTATCATAAAGACCGCTTATTGCACCGAATACCGCACTAAGAATGAGAAACAGAATCCATTTATTGTGCCCGAAATCAAGCCCCTCTTTCTTTCCGCTACGGCTAAGCATGAAAAAAGAGATGACTGCAAGTATGACACCAATCCATTGATATATGTTCAGAGACTCTCCAAACACCAGTATCGCACCCACTAAAACCATCACCGGACGAGTAGCGTTTATTGGTCCCACTATTGTGAGTGGCAGATGTTTCATGGCAAAATAACCAAACAGCCACGATGTCAGTACAATAACACTTTTCAGAACAACAAATTTATGAAACTCCCAATCGCATACCGGAACATAAAAAGATGTCTCTTCAAGTATTGGGGATACCGATGATATGACAATAAACGGTAAAAACAACAGAGAGCAGATAAGTGTATTGATGAACAGTACAGGGAGAACAGCATTGCCTGACAGGGCTTTTTTCTTGAACACATCATAAAAACCCAACAGCGCAGCTGATGCAAATGCCATAAAAAGCCACATATATAGAAAATTTAAAGTGCTGGTGTTCTAATATTCGACATTCTCGAGAAAAAGTGCATTCCCGGGCATACTCTCACCGGCTGCGGAACGGTTACGCCCGGCGACTATGTCATCAAACTCAGACAACGTTATTCTGTTACGCCCGACATCAATCAGAGTGCCGACCACCGCCCTTACCATGTTTCTCAGAAAACGGTTTGCAGTAATACGGAAATGCCATCTATAGGAGCCGTCGCATATCCACTCTGCCTCATAAACCTTACATAGGGTAGTCTTTACATCGGAATGGCTTTTGCAAAAAGCCCCGAAGTCGTCTATATCAAGCAAGTGTCGGGCTGCCTCGTTCATCTTTTTAAAATCCAGATTATAATGCAGCTCACAGGAGTAATTTCTGCAAAACGGATCCTTTTGTGTATGTACATAATAGTGGTATGTACGCGATTTTGCGCTGAAGCGTGCATGCATATCGCCATGCACCTGTTCTATTCTTGAAACCGATATGTCCGCCGGGAGTATACGGTTCAACTTATATGCAAGATTTTCTTCATCGAAAGAAATGTCTGTGTCGAAATGTGCAACCATCAGTCGGGCATGTACTCCAGTATCAGTACGTCCGGCTCCAACAACAGAAATGTCGCTACGTAAAATCAAAGACAAAGCATTCTGCAAGGTTTCCTGTACCGACTTGCCGTTTGGCTGAATCTGCCATCCATGATATGACGTACCGTCATATGACAGATAAACAAAATATCTGTTTGTCATCTTTATTTGCCGCGTCTGTTGAAAGCTTTTCTGAAAACTCTTCTGTGAAACTTGTCTTCAGAACGAATTATACGAAAAACTTTTGACGCCGGCAGTATCTTCATGAATTTCTCATGATATTCACGTTGGCATTTCTTCAACTCTATATCATTGGCGTCATTGTTCCTGATGGCTTCCGCACACTCCTTATCATCATTGAAATCGATATGACGCATAAATCTGTTCTTATCAAGGATATATCTCTGTTTCTTCCGCATTTCACGATACAAAGGAAAGAAACGGGCAGATTCCTCCGGAGTAAGGCATGCGTCTGTCGTAATGAACTGTTCCAGCTCTGCCTCAAAACGTTCAGGACTGAAGCGTTGACGTTCCTGCGCATATAGACCTGAGCTGATAACACAAAGAAAAGAAAGTATTAATATAATTTTTGTCTTCAAAATACTTATTTTTTTAATTTTCTGATAATAATGCATAGATGTCATCATTGTCCATCATACCATAGTCTGTCACATAATCGACAACATCATAGTATGTGTCATCCGTCACTGACGAATGAAGCGTATGCTCAATACCTTTAGGAGCATTGTAAAGATATGCGGTCACTCCGAATATTACACCGCATATACAAGCGGCAACGGCAATATAACGCCATACTCGCCATACCGATGGTTTCGACAGCTTGATTGCAGAGCCATCTAAGGATTTCTCCGGCAAGTTGTCCACAATCTGAGACGTAAGACACTCAAAGTATCCGTCTGGAACCTTGAAAGGTCTTTTATTTCCGAATTGTGAGTTTAAGAATTTTTCGTTCGTGCCCATATATCTGTCTTTTGTAATTTTGACGTATATCTATCCTGAAAGTTTAATCTTGCGATTTAAAATATTCAGTTATTTTCTTCACAGCAATATGATAGCTTGCCTTCAGCGCACCTTCTGTCGTATTTAAAATCTTGCTCATTTCTGAATATTTCATTTCGTCGTAATACCTAAGATTGAAGACAACTCTCTGTACTTCAGGCAATGTCGCAATGGCTTGCTGGAGCATTGCTACCGTTTTATCTCCATCAAAATATTCATCTGCAATAAGTCTGTTCGCAATATTATTGTCCGCATCGGATTCAATAACAGCATTGGATTTTTGCTTTCTTATAAAGTCAAGCGATTCATTTATGGCTATACGATATAGCCACGTCGATATTTTCGCTCTGTTCTGGAAGTCGTCTATGTTTTTCCAGGCTTTAATGAATACGTTCTGTAAAATGTCATTTGCGTCATCGTGATTCAGTACAATATGTCTTATCTTCCAATACAACGGTTCACTGTATTGGCTCACTATATCGGAAAAAGACTTTTTCAAATTATCCGATATATTTTCAGACGTTTTATTTATATCCTTTTTACTCATTTTACATGAAACGTTTCAAGTGGTCGTAAATCACCTGATCGTATCCATATATATCATTATATTCTCTTATCCCGCTATTTTCCACAGGATACACCGTGTAATATGTTATGAACAGCGGCACTGTGGGATTTATTTTAAGACTGCTCAGATATAACCCGGCATCCGTCAATGCTAATTCTGTTTTTACTTTATGAGTGTTCCTTTTCTCACTTTGCTCTTTTACATGGTTGTCATTTGTCATCGAGTATTTTATTCTCTCGATTGTGTTGTCCTCTTTCTCATGTAACATGAAAACCGCCAGTTCAAAAGGTTTTTCCACGCGGATACAGCCATGAGACGCTCTTCGGTCGGTTCTTGTAAATACATTCGGACTGGAAGTATCATGAAGAAAGACAGAGAAATTGTTGTTGAATCTGAAGATGACGCGACCTAAAGAGTTGCCCGATCCGCCTTCTTGTATTACCCGATAATCATTTGACAAAAGCATCTCCTTTGTAACATCCGACAAATCAATAACTTCTCCAGTCTTCTTTTCAGTCACATAGAAGTTGTTTCTGATGAAATAATCTATGTCATCAACATGCTTTACAACGTCCTTTCTTATTATACTTTGCGGAATAATCCACTTTGGATTAAAATCAATGCGGTTTATTTTGCTTATTAATAGAGGTGTTTTTGTGGATGTCTTTCCGAATATAATTTTCATTGGAATACGTTCGTCTCCATCTACAGCTTCCAGTGTCTGCGAAGGTATATTAATGAAAACATATTTCTTGTATTTATCGGGATAATCAGACAACCTCCATCTTGCGCGCTCTATATTACATATATATTTTATTTTTGACTTATCTTTTATATTGTCTAAGCGTGTCACCAATACATCATACAAACGATTTTGAGGAGATGATTCGCCAAGAAAAATACCAATGCTGTCATTCAATATCTTGCGGAAAGCCTCATTATAGTATGTACGGTCCGGATGTTGCATAGGTATATCATAAAGCCGTATAAATCTTGTGTTGGTAGTATCGGAATCATCCTTCTCTAATGTATTATAAAGAACCGTTGGATTCACAAATCCGTAACGCTGTCCGGTGCAATATCTGACATACGCTTTTGTCATATAATATTCTAATCTGGCAATAACAGAATTTATATTGTCAGTATCATTGAAATCCAGATTTCTTAGAGTTTTAATATCGTTTCTAATCTGGGAGTAATAGAATTTTTCAGGATTAAAACCGATGTGTCTTACATCATTCAAATATTTCAAGAGCGTGTCTGCCTTGGAATTTATACCACTGCGTGTAACCCACAAAAGAACATCATTATCTTTATAATATTTTCTGACAGAGACATCTAATTCACTTTTATCTCTATCAGATAGAATAAGATGTTGTATTTTTTCTTTTAATAAAGAGTTGTCAACAGAATATCTCTCTGAACTTATTTCAGAAAAGTATTCCAATGACAAGTCTGTATCATACTTTCTTTCATGACATGAGCACACAGAAAGCATCAATATAGTAAACGATATAATATGTCTTCCTAACCGCAAAATATTTATCTGATGGATATTTTACGCACCGTTTTTCCTATTTGCAGAATATAACAGCCTTTGGGAAGATCAAGGTCATACTGTTTGTCGGCACTGTCAATTTTCACACTCATAACGCGAACTCCTGTAACATTGTATACGGAAAGTGTACAACCGTTAGCTCCCGTCACACGAATTTTTGAGCCATTGACAGATATTGTTATTTCTGTATTTGGTGACTCCACTGATGCCGGTTCTGTAGCCGATACAGCATAAACAGGTGTCGCTGCGATAAATAGTATTAAAAAAAGTGTGCTTAGTATATATTTTGCCATTTTATCAAAGTTTATCTGAACGCAAATATAATAATTTTCAATATAACATAAAAGACATTGCTTCAGCATCATAGCATCATTTATGTTTATTTAACTATATATCGATGGTCAGACCTTCATCACTTAATATACTGTTTGGAAATATTTCTTTTGCCTCAGATAACAATATGCTTTCATCGTTATAACGTGCGCTATAGTGTCCTAAAACAAGAGTGTTTACTCCGGCATCCGACGCGACCTGTGCCGCTTGCGACGCTGTACTGTGAAAAAACTGCCTTGCCATTCCCTCATCCTCGTTCAAATATGTAGACTCATGATACAGGACATTGACTCCTTTCAGATATTCATGAAGTTCTGGCATGTATCTCGTGTCGCTGCAATATGCATAACTCCGAGCCGGTTCTGAAGGTTTTGTGAGTCTGGTATAGGGAATAATATTGCCCTCATTATCAATCCAGTCGGCTCCATTTTTTATATTGTTGAATTGTGAAACTGGCACATTATAATAATCTGCCATATCACGCAGGATATGGGGCAATGTCGGTTTTTCGCGAAATATATATCCGCTGCATGGCATCCGATGCGATAGGGGAACAGTCTCAACGGATAAACTTCTGTCCTCATATATTATTTTGTTTGCAGACGTATCTACATCATGGAAAATAACCTCATACTCAAATCCATTACAGAAGTATTCAATTTGCTTTTTCATTATCTCTCTCAAGCCTGCCGGCGCATATACATGAAGTGGGGCAGTGCGTCCAAGCATTCCGAATGTAGAAATCATTCCAATCAGTCCGAAACAGTGGTCTCCGTGGGCATGAGATATAAACACCGCATTAATTTTTGTAAATTTTATTTTTGAACGACGCAACTGCGTTTGTGTTCCCTCACCGCAGTCTACCATAAAAAACTTCCCGCGTATTTCCACCACCTGTGAAGATGGATTATGCCTCAGAGTCGGTAATGCGCTTCCACAACCAAGAATGTGTACTTTAAACGGTTCCATATATTACAGAATATATATTTACTGCTGTCTTTTGTATACAAATATACCGTTGTTATTCTCAAGATACAGCGAATCCGCACCAAGAGAAATTATATCAAAAGTATCCTTATTCAGAAGCAAATGTCCATTGAATATTTTCCATGAAGTCCACGATTTTGTCTCAGCTTTTACGTTCGACTTCACTGTGCCCCCTTCTTCTATTTCAAAATTTTTATCCAGACTTACCCATTTGCCAAGCAAGGTTGTGACATTGATGACTTTTGAAGCCACTCTTTCTCCATTAATATCAGCCCCAACAACTGCCATTCTGTCACCAGACATCAGTCCACCCTGAACATTTGCCTGCATATCATATTTGTCGAGAAGAGCAAACTCTAACGTGTCTCCTACATCTGTTATAAGCTGTAAAGTGTGCATGGCTGTCCCTTCTCCACATACACCGTATATAGTGGTGTCTGGTTCTGAAGACGTCTTTTCTTCAACTTTCAACATCTCATTTGAGTTCTTTTTGTCCATACATCCTAACATAATGCATGAAAAAAGAGTTGCAATTATTATAAAGCAAGAATGTTTCATATAGCTACTGTATAATTAGTTATCTGTTGCAATAATATTACCGTCTTACGGAAAATAACACATTGGTTATATTGAAATGTTGTGATTAGTCTTTTTCAAGAGACTTTGCTTTGTTCCATAATTCATCCATTTCACCAAGAGTCATGTCTTTTATAGACTTACCTTCTAAACGGCTCTGCTCTTCTATATAATTGAAACGGCGGATAAATTTCTGGTTTGTATACTCCAATGCAGTGTCTGGATTAAGTTTGTACAGACGGCCCGCGTTAATTACACTGAACAGGAAATCACCATATTCTTTTAAAGTACGGTGGTTGTTTTCATTTTTAAATTCGCTTTTCAACTCCCCAAGCTCTTCTTCAACTTTAGCCCATACATCTTGCTTGTCTTCCCAGTCAAATCCTACATTTCTGGCTTTTTCCTGTATGCGATATGCCTTGATAAGCGAAGGCAGTGTATCTGGCACACCGGACAGAACACGTTTGTTTCCGTTTTTTTCCTTTAGTTTTATCTGTTCCCAATTCTCACAAACTTCAGCAGAAGTGATTGAGTGGTTTGACTCTGCATTGGGCACGTTTTCACCATAGGGAAGAGGGAGTGGGTTAGGAGCACCGACTTGTGATTTACTGTAAACATGTGGATGTCTGAAAATCAATTTGTCGGTAAGCATATTGCACACGTCGGCAATGTCAAAGCGTCCCTGTTCGTCACCTATCTTTGCATAAAAACAAACATGAAGCAAAACGTCGCCAAGTTCCTTGCATATATTCTGCCCGTCATCTTTTAACAGAGCATCACACAATTCGTATACCTCTTCTATTGTATTCGGTCGCAGGCTTTCGTTTGTCTGCTTCTTGTCCCATGGACACTTTTCCCTTAGCGTATCCAACACATCAAGAAAACGTCCGAATGCCTGTAGTTTTTCTTCTTTAGAATGCATAATTTAATTATTAATTATGCAAATATACTACATTTCAATGTATTTTTACTAATTTTGCATCGTTTTTATGTAGAAAACCAAATAAAAAATATATGGAACTGGCAAGTAAATATGATCCACAATCGGTGGAGTCTAAATGGTATCAGTATTGGCTGGATAAAAAGATGTTCAGTAGTAAGCCGGACGGTAGAAAACCATACACAGTGGTTATCCCACCGCCAAATGTAACAGGTGTGCTCCACATGGGACACATGCTTAATAATACCATTCAAGACATACTTGTACGCCGTGCACGGATGGAAGGAAAAAATGCCTGCTGGGTGCCTGGAACAGACCATGCGTCAATCGCCACTGAAGCCAAAGTCGTCAATAAACTTGCCAAAGAAGGCATAAGCAAAAAAGACATAACACGCGATGAGTTTCTTAAACATGCGTGGGAATGGACAAATGAGCACGGAGGCATTATTCTTAAGCAATTACGCAGACTCGGAGCAAGTTGCGATTGGGACCGTACGGCTTTCACCATGGATGAGACCCGCTCAAGAGGGGTAATTAAAGTATTCTGCGACCTTTATAACAAAGGTCTTATTTATCGTGGAGCACGCATGGTTAACTGGGATCCGAAAGCGCAGACAGCCCTTTCTGATGAAGAGGTTATATACAAGGAAGAGCACTCGAAACTGTATTATCTGCGATACATGGTTGTTGAAGAGCCTGGCAAATACGCAGTTGTGGCAACCACACGTCCTGAAACCATTATGGGCGATACTGCCATGTGTATCAATCCGAATGATCCTAAAAATCAGTGGCTTCGCGGTAAGCATGTTATTGTTCCACTTGTGGGACGTCAGATTCCGGTTATTGAAGATGAGTATGTTGATATAGAATTTGGAACAGGATGTTTGAAAGTAACTCCGGCACATGATATAAATGACCATGCGCTCGGACTGAAACATAATCTTGAAACGATTGACATATTCAATGATAATGGTACAATAAGTGAAGCTGCTGGACTATACGTCGGTATGGATAGAATGGACGTTAGGTTGAGAATAGAGCAGGACTTGAAAAAAGCCGGTCTGATGGAGAAAGTGGAAGACTACAATAATAAGGTCGGATTCTCTGAACGTACAAATGTGCCAATAGAACCAAAGCTATCCACACAGTGGTTTTTGAAGATGTCACATTTTTCTGAAATTGCCTTGCCTCCGGTAATGAACGATGAGATAAAATTTTATCCTGCAAAATATAAAAATACCTATCGTCACTGGCTTGAGAATATCAAGGATTGGTGTATAAGCCGTCAGTTATGGTGGGGGCACCGTATCCCCGCATACTATTTCAACACATCTGATGGAAAACGCGACTTTGTCGTAGCCGAAAGTAAAGAAAAGGCATTACAAATGGCGCAGGAAAAGAATCCTTTACTTACCTCAGATTCTCTTGAGCAGGACAGTGACTGTCTGGATACATGGTTCTCAAGCTGGCTATGGCCTATAGCTGTGTTCGATGGGATAGAACATCCAGACAATGAAGAAATAAAATATTATTATCCGACAAGTGATCTTGTAACCGGGCCGGATATTATATTCTTTTGGGTCGCCAGAATGATTATGGCAGGATATGAATATCGTAAGACAATGCCGTTCCGCAATGTGTACTTCACCGGTATTGTACGTGATAAGTTGGGACGCAAGATGTCAAAGAGTCTTGGAAATTCTCCAGACCCATTGATGCTCATTGACAAATATGGTGCGGACGGTGTACGTATGGGTATGATGCTTTCTGCACCAGCCGGCAATGATATTCTTTTTGATGAGAGTCTTTGCGAACAAGGGCGCAATTTCAATAACAAGATATGGAACGCGTTCCGTCTTGTGAAGGGATGGCAAAAAACTGAAGCTGAACAGCCGACGATTAATGCTATTGCGGTAGAATGGTTTGAAGCAAGACTCAGAAAAGCTAATGATGAGCTAAATGAGCTGTTTTTGAAATATCGCATATCAGAGGCACTCATGGTTGTTTACCGTCTGTTTTGGGATGATTTCTCAAGCTGGTATCTTGAAATGGTGAAACCGGAATATGGACAGCCGATAGACAACGAAACATATGATGCAACCTTGAAGTTTTTCGAGACTTTGTTAAAAATGCTGCACCCGTTTATGCCATTTATCACAGAGGAATTGTGGCAACATATATATGACAGAAAAGACGGTGAATCCATTATGCGCGACAGATTGGAATTGGCGGCACCTACAGATTCGGATAACACATTATCCACAGGGATGGAAAATGTAAGACAGATTGTAAGTAACATACGTACTGTACGTAATCAAAGAAACATCCCATTTAAAGATGCGTTGGAGCTGCACTGCATAGGCTCTAATGGCTACGGGAAATATATGAGCGTAATAAGTAAAATGGCAAATCTGAAAGACGTAAAGGTTGTAAGTGCCAAAGATGCTACGGCTGCATCTTTTATGGTAGGTACTGACGAGTTTGCCATTCCGTTGGGTGACATGATAGATGTAAAAGCCGAAATAGAAAAACTTGAAGCTCAGCTAAAACATCTTGAAGGTTTCCTTAATGGTATTAACAAGAAACTTACAAATGAGAAGTTCGTTGCCAATGCACCCGAGGCTGTTGTTGCAATGGAACGCAAAAAGAAAAAAGATAGCGAGGAAAAAATCGCTGTAATCAGAGAGTCTCTGAAAGCTTTGAAATAGTCGATTACAGACTAATTCGCTTATTTGTAAGTATATAAATAGAGTAGGAGGGAAACAAATCGTTTCCTTCCTACTTTTTTATTCAATTGTTAGCTTGTATTTATTCACGGAAGTCCATAGGAGAACTGTCATACAGCATATCAATTCTCATAAGAAATCCTATATGTCAATCGTTATCCCAGCAGTCCCAGTCACTGTCATTTTTCTTTGCTCGTCCCTCACCTTCGGACGACTCCTCATCATTTATGTCGAGTAAATGCCCTCCTTCCATCTTTGCGGAACTGCCTGAACCGCTTAGAAGCACTGCCGGGATGTGGAGCAGGCAAATAGCCGGGGCGATATATGTCTTTTTCATGTATTTGTTTTACTGTTATTTTATTACTGTTTTTCTGCCGTTCACAATATAAATGCCATGTCTGAGATTTTCTGCCGAATCTCCCATGTAGCGTCCGCAAAGGTCATACACCCCCTTGTGCCGGAGCTGGATATCACGCTCTACGGATATAATCCCACTGGTGACGTCTCCACTGTTTATCTTTGCCGACACATTTCCGTCAGGCATCTTCATGTATGCGCGGAATCCTTTGAGTCTGGAGCCGTCATTTGCCGGAACAGTGAGAGTGACGCCGTCTGCGGATACAAAACGGATTGTCCTGCCGTATATGGCTGTGGGGTTGAATATTCCGACGAACGAGCATTCGTACGCGGACGCGTCCCGGCATGCGTGGGTTACGGTCTCCGGACGATTTGCGGTGATGGTCTTGTTTGTGAAAACAGGATTCTTTATTTCGGTTCCCTCAATGGGACGCACCATATACGGCACGCCTGCCTTTGTCCCGGAGACACGCTTGAAAATGAGATTGAGACTGTTGTCCGGGGTCACCTCTACATCGGTGAACTCCTGAAAATCCGCCCCTTGGAACTGTTCCCTAATGTCTTCTTCTGTAAGCGGGAATGGCAGACACACGGTATACCATCCTCCGTCACCGACAAAAGTCCTCTGAAGGGTAACCTCATCGAGCGTGGCATTGTAATGTGTGCTTATCACACCGCTGTTGTCCGCAGATTGCGAACTTCCGTCCAATGTTATGGCGTCAGACGGAGAGTCCGTACACATCTTATATAAAGAAATCCTACTGTTGATTGCTGAATATAATTTAAATAAGCCCTGAAAGCCCTGAGATGCGTTCTTATTATAATTATATCCGATTCTGTATTTTGATTTGAATGTTATTGTAGCGGTTCCGCCATCTATTTTTATGCTTGCTTTAGAATATTCATCAGCATTCTCATAAAACGACAGTTTGTTCGTTGAAGACCCTCCCAGATAAGATGTTCCGGTATGAAACCGCCATCCGGCAGACAACTTCCCGAGCCGGAAAACCTGCACGTCATCATTTACCGTCACCTCATCACCGCTTATATCGATGTTTGAGGCATAAATGCAGTCCCTTGCATTATTCGTTCTTTTGCCTAATGCAGCACCTTCTTCGGAATCGACAATAACCACGGCATCACCGTCATTAAGCTCTGACACATCACGGACAAGAGTGAATCTTGTATTGTCCTGCGCCTGCACGGCAATGCCAAATCCAATAACTGAAAATAATAGCAGTGTTCTTAAAAAAATATTCATTATTATTGTGTTTTACGGCATCCCGTTCGGCATTAGTGTTGCAACATCAATATAATTGGTGAAACCGGAAGTCGGCGAGACGTTTATTAACGATAACAAAATTAATAATGCACGCCAAATTTTACGAGCACAAAGACATAAAAACATTGAACTAAATAATTATAGTTCATATATTTATGTATAAAAGTGGAAATTATGCGAATAAAGATATGATCGTGCTCCATATTGGTATAATACTTATTACCCGACAGTTAGTTTATCAGTCTCGTGAACCTTGGTATTGTTGTATATTACACAAAAAGTAGAAATGTCTAAATACTCATAAAATATCAACCATGACTTATACATATTGAAGTGCTTCACACAGTACAGTAGTTTGCCTCAATTTTTGTGACTGAGCTATTAGTGTTTCTGACCAGGGTATAAGATTTACAAATTACATCATGATTGTCGTTTTATGATAAAGCTCATAGCGGTTTTCAAATTAATCTTATTTACTATTGACAAGGATATCTAATATTAAATTTCAGTTCTATTTCAGATGGAGACGGACAAATGTTATTAAATATGCATTCCGCACATTTTCCACCAATTGATTTTCGATTCATGAACCATTCGGAATCTTTTCTATTGCATTCGTTTTCTGACGCTTCATACCAACATTTATTATCAGTCAAATCAGATAGTACATAATCAGTAGCAGGAGAGACTATTTTATTGTTGTATTTGATTTTCAATTATCCAAAGAAGGATGCATTAAGTATCATATGTCTGAAAATATCAGCCTTTGACAGTTTTCTTTCTAATAAATCTTGTTTATTGAAAGATATGAATTGAATTGTCTCATTCTTACTTGTAAAATTAAGTAGAAAACAATACTTGTAAGGAAAACTCTTATTGTTTAGATAATTTAAATATTCCTTATAGTCATACTTGTTTGTTATTTCGAATTGTACTACAGCAACTTTTCTTCTTATTTATAGCGTGAACCAATACATGAAACTTTATATGAATACGCCGCAGGAAATAGATATTTCCTACGGCGTATTCATATGTTATAACAGCTTTTATCTGTATTTTATTTCACAGTGTGAGTATATAAAGTCTTGACATCAGTCTTTAATATTCGGCTCCTCAAGTCCCAAGCCTTTCTTTTTGTCGACAGCTTTGAGTACGAAGCCAAGAATAAGTGCTGCAACTCCGAGGCATGCAAGCATGACAAGCGGTGCTGTATAGTCATATGACACTGCAGCCTGTTCGGGAGTTATCACACCATTCTTAAGATTCTCCACAAGCTTCGGATTGGTTTTATCAAGTACTTTTCCAATGAGGAGCGGGAACAGCCACAGTCCGATATTCTGTATCCAGAAAATAAGGGCATACGCACTTCCAATGATTTTTGCATCCACCAACTTCGGAACACTAGGCCATAACGATGCGGGAACAAGAGAGAAACTTGCTCCGAGAACGAGTATTGTGAGATATGCTATGATGATGCCTCCGGAGGTATTGCCTCTGAACATCGGAAGAATGAATGCAAATGTAAGATGGCATATGATGAGGAGTATAGAACCCATGACCAGCATACTTGCCGCCTTTCCTTTATGGTCGACATAGTTGCCGAGAATAGGAGTTATACCAACTGCGAGAAGCGGGAATACAGCAAACACAGTCTCTGCACTCTGACGCATATAACCCATGTAGCAAAATACAACAAGTGCCACCACAGCTGTTATCAGATATGCAGCTCTTAAAGATTTATTCTTTGCAAAATTGCTCGCAAATGCGGCTGCCGCAACGACAAGCATAATACAATATTGTATTACAGTAACGGTATTGGTAGCCCAAAATGAATCCGGAGAAAGCTTGGTGAAAGTGAGGTTGCACTGCAACATGTTTACAGCGTACTTCTGAAAGGGGAATATGGCAGAATAATAAAGCACACATAGCAAAGCTACAAGCCAAAATCCACCGCTTGACAGTATTTTTCCGAGATCACTTATCTTGAACGGATCATCCTTTTCTTCAGCCTCACCTGTCTGAGCGTCCAGCTTCTTGTCCATAAAGAAATAGACAATAAACATGATGAGAGCGATGAGCAGCAGAACCACTCCGAATGCAACAGAGCGTGAAACGTCAATGTCACCTCCAAGTTTTGCGAATACAGGAGAGAATATCATGCATGTTGCTACCCCAAGGCGTGCCAACGCCATTTCAGAGCCCATTGCAAGTGCCATTTCGCGTCCTTTGAACCATTTCACGATTCCTCGTGAAACTGTTATACCTGCCATTTCGACTCCACAACCGAAAATCATGAATCCGATGGCTGCGAATTTGGCTGATGCCGGCATACCTTCATAGAAGGGAGATATGCCAAGCTCGTCAAAGCCTGGAATGTAGTTAAGGTTGTTGTTGAACCATGTCTCAAGACCACTGCCAATGAACTGTTCGGTCACGGCATACCAGTTGATGGTTGCACCTATAAGCATGACAAATCCGGAAAGTACAGCTGTGAAACGTACTCCCATTTTGTCTAATATGATTCCCGCAAAAATGAGGAAGAATACGAATACGTTGAGAAATGTCTCAGAACCTTGCATCGTACCGAAAGCCGTGGAGTCCCAGCCCCGCGTCGACTGCATCAGATCCTTGATAGGTGAGAGAATGTCCATAAAGATGTATGAACAGAACATGGCAAAAGCCAAAAACAGCAGTACTGTCCACCGGGCAGCAGCCGAATCTCTCAGTGTTTTTTTTATAGTTTCAGTCATTTTTGTAATTTATTGTGTTATTTCTATTTGTCATATCAGCGTGCTTATTTTTTCAGCCATCTATCAAGCCAGTTGAAAAACGTACGCTGCCATAATATACCGTTCTGTGGTTTGAGAACCCAGTGGTTCTCATCTGGGAAAATAAGCAGTTCAGCCGGAATACCTTTCATACGCGCTGCGTTAAATGCTCCGAATCCCTGATTGGCGTTGATACGATAATCCTTCTCACCGTGTATACATAATATAGGGGTGTCCCATTTGTCAACGAACCGGTGTGGACTATTTTCATACGTGCGTCTTGCATTGTCGCTGAGATTCTTGTTCCAATATGCATCCTCGTATTCCCAGTTGGAAAACCACGCCTCTTCTGTGTCTGTGTACATTGATTCAAGATTGAACGCTCCATCATGTGCTATGAAGCATTTAAACCGTTTGTCATGATGCCCTGCGAGATAGTATACGCTGAATCCTCCGAAGCTGGCACCCACCGCACCAAGACGGTCTTTGTCTACATATGGAAGGTTTGTTGTCGCATAGTCTATAGCACTGAGGTAGTCTTTCATGCACTGACCCGTCCAGTCTCCGCTTATCTCCTCATTCCATTCTGAGCCGAATCCTGGCAGACCACGCCGGTTAGGGGCAACAATCACATATCCATGTGCAGCCATTATCTGGAAGTTCCATCTGTAGCTCCAGAACTGGCTCACCGGACTTTGCGGTCCGCCTTCACAATAGAGCAGGGTGGGGTATTTCTTAGTCTCATCGAAGTGTGGGGGCAGTATTATCCAGCACAGCATATCTTTGCCGTCAGTTGTCTTTATCCACTGTTTTCTGACTTCCCCCATCTGCAATTGGTCGTAAATATGCTGATTTTCGTATGTAAGTTGTGTAACAATTGTCTTTTTTATGTTCTTGCCAGGATTGACAATGTACAGTTCGTCTGCCTGAGACATACTATGACGTGTAGCAAGAAGTTTATTGCCGTTATTTACAAGAGATATTGAACCGAAATCGGCTATGTCGTCAGTGAGCTGCAATACATTCCCGTTAATGTCCGTATGATAGAGGTTTACGCATGCATGCCAGCATCCGGTGAAGTAAATTCTCTTTGAGTCTGCCGCCCAGCAATAGCTGTCCACATTTGAATCAAATGTTTCTGTGACGTATTTTTTTTTCTTATCTGCTATATTATAGACGCATAAACGGTTACGGTCACTTTCATAACCGTCACGAGCCATACTCTGCCATGCAATGTATTTCCCGTCAGGAGAAAATGTCGGATTTACATCGTAACCAAGGTTGTAGTCACTTTTCTGTTGGTTTATAGCCTGATTCTTCATAGATTTTGTAGGATCAACATCAACAGGAATATAATTGGACGGTTTACAAATATTGGTTGTCTTACCTGTTGTGACGTCATAAAGATATATGTCCGAATCCGTCGATATTGCATAAGAAACCCCTTCTTTTTTACGGCACGTATATGCAATTATCTTTGAGTCAGGACTCCAGTTCAATTGTTCGATGCCTCCGAATGGTGCCATAGGACACTCATATGGTTCATCTTTAAGAATATCGATACCATCATCAATTCTGCTTTCCCCAACTTTAGCGATGAACGGATGTTGCATTGATTCCACATAGTGATCCCAGTGACGATAGTTCAGGTCGGTAACAAGTCTTCCTGTAGCTAATGGTAAATCGTCCGGATTTTTCTTTATACTACCATTATAAGGTATTGATTTTATCAGCAAAACACTTTTTTCGTCAGGCGAGAATTTGTATCCTTCAATATCGGTTGATGATTTTGTGAGCTGTTTACAGTCGCTGCCGTCAGCTGCCATTGACCATATCTGTCCGTCTTGAAGGAATGCTATACGTTTACCTTTGGCAATCCATGTGGCGTCACTCTGACTCTTTCCTGCTGGTGTGAGTTTTCTTTGTGTCTTGCCGTCACTGCTTATTGTGTATATCACCTGACGACTTTTATTTTCCTTAACGCTGTAATATCCTACCTGATAAACTATAGTCTTTCCGTCTGGCGATGCTTCTGCACCACCTATTCGTCCCATTGCCCATAGTGCTTCAGGAGTCATTAGGTCGTTTTTTAGCTTTATGTCACTTTTATCAATCATTGTCTGTGCATGTATTCCGCTGCATGCAACTAATGCCGCAATAGTTGTTGTTAATGCATTCATATTATTTTCATTTAATAAAGCAGATTATGTTGAATCAGGACGGTGAATCCCTCTTTTACATAATCTGCCTGAATATTTTTATTGATTTATTGCCTATTCCGTCTGCGTTCTAGTTCCTCACGTTTACGTTGCAGTTCCATCTGTTGCTCCTGCATTGCCTGAAGTCGTGCTGCCAGACCGCTTAACTTCTTCGGATTGTTTTTGTTCTCCTTATAACGCGCTTCAAGTATTGCAAGAAGTTTCTCATCATTTGTTGTCTTACGTAGTATCCACATTATCAATGCACTGCAGAACAAACTGGTGAAATAGTAGAAATTCAATCCTGATGAATAGTCATTGAACATGAAAAAGAAGAATACCGGCATGAGATATGTCATCCATTGCATCATCTTCATCTGCTCCGCTTGCTTTCCGACCATCTGATCTCTTTGCTGACGCATTGTCATTATTGAGTAAAGTATATTGGATACACAGAACAGAATACATGTCAGGGACAGGTGGTCACCTATCATCCATATGTTGGTGTTCCACTCAAGAATAGGGTCGTATGTTGATAAGTCTTTTATCCATAGAAAACTTTCACCACGAAGTTGTATGGCGTTTGGAACAAAGTTGAACATAGCAATCCAAATAGGCAATTGTATTAGCATTGGCAGGCATCCTGATAATGGGCTTACACCGTATTTTGCGTATTCCGCCATCATTGCCTGTTGCTTCTGCATCTGATCCTCCGGTCTGTTGAACTGTTTTGTTGCTTCCTCGAGTTTTGGCTTAAGAACTCTCATTTTTGCCGAGCTCATATAGCTTTTCTTTACCAAAGGATATGTTATAAATTTTAGCAATAGTGTTATGAGAATGAGAACGATTCCCATATTAATGTTCATGCTTGTCAGGAAGTCAAATACATATATTGTAAACCACCGGTTAATAATACGTATAATAGGCCATCCAAGGTACACAAGCTTTTGAAGTTCGAGTTCCTTATCATATCCAGCCTCTTTCTCTACACGCTGAAGGAGGCGGAAGTCGTTGGGACCGAAGTAAAAATCAAATTCCGAAGCTTTCTTTCCACTCGGATCGAAAAATGTTTTAAGTTTTGCCTCATATTGTTTCAGATAACCAGAACCTTTCTGTTGGGGGATGCTTGTTAATACCGAATTGTCAGAGAAATCGTTTTTGGCTATCATAACAGCGGAAAAGAACTGGTTTTTAAATGCCACCCAATCGATTCTTTCCTCAATGATTTCGTTAATTTTTTCTCCTGTGCTACTAAGCTCATCGGTTCCGCCATCAACATCATGGTATGTGAGGCATGTATGTTGATTTTCGAATGTGAATCCTTTTTCCTGCTGACGACATCTGTCACTCCAATTCACATCCATCATGTTATAGTTTGGTGAGAACAGACCTTCCATACCACTGGCAAGAAACTCCATATGCAACATATAATCTTTACCAAGGGTATACTTGATTGTTATGTCCTTGCCTGATCCTGCTATGGCTGTCATTGTTACAGTAGAGTCCGTGACATCTGACGGCGTGAAATAAAGATTAGATGTGTTAATATTTGTTTCCTTTGCCTGGAGAATTAACTTCAGGCTTTGATCTTTCTTGTCAAATAAGGTTACATCCGGGTTCTTCTTATAATCCGGGAAATTTTTTACAACAACCTTTTCCGGTGTACCACCTTTGGTGTTTAATGTTACTTCTATGCTTTTATTTTGTAGTTTTATCTTCTCTTCTTTTCCTTTCAGAGAAGAATAGAACAGAACTGTTGTGTCCTGGGCGCGGTTGCTTTCTTCGGCAAGCTTTTTCTCCTGCGCTTCTTTTCTGGCGAATTCCGCTCTTTGCCTTACAACGTTGTTAATAGAATCCTGCTTTGCCATAGCCGCTCTTTCCTCAGCCGATGGCTGTGACCATACTCCGTATCCTATAAGTACAGCTGCTATAAGGACAAAGCCTATAATAGTATTTTTATCCACTTTTTCTGTAAATTATGTTTTAAATCAAGATTTATTATTTTGCTTTGTTTTCTATCGCAGCCTTTACAAAAGACATGAATAGCGGATGTGGTTTGAGTACTGTGCTCTGGTACTCAGGATGGAATTGTGTTCCTATATACCATTTCAGACCAGGTATCTCTACAATCTCAACGAGGTCGCTTTCCGGATTTCGACCTACGCATTGCATACCGGCTTTCTCATATTCCTTTTGATATTTGTTGTTGAACTCATAACGGTGACGGTGCCGTTCCTGTATGTGTTCTTTTTTGTAAATGTCAAATACTCTGGAGCCCTGCCGCAGCACACACTCGTATGCCCCAAGACGCATTGTACCACCCATATTGGTGATATTTTTCTGTTCCTCCATAATATCAATCACGTTATGCTCTGTCATTTCATCCATTTCGCGGCTGTTTGCATCTTTATATCCAAGGACGTTGCGTGCGAATTCTATCACCATCATCTGCATGCCTAAGCATATACCAAATGTAGGTATATTGTGTATTCGTGTATAATGACATGCTATAATTTTCCCTTCTATACCACGCTGTCCGAATCCCGGACAAATCATTATGCCATCCTGACCGGCAAGTTTCTCTGCAACATTCTCCTCGTTTATTTTTTCGGAATTTATGAATGTCAATACTACTTTATGGTCATTATATGTTCCTGCCTGTGAAAGGCTTTCCCTTATGCTTTTGTAAGCATCCTGTAAATCATATTTTCCAACAAGTCCTATTTTCACTTCGCTTGTTGCATTTGTTCTTCTTTCAAGAAATTTGCGCCACGGTCCGAGTGTCGGTGTCTCACCTATAGGTTCTCCCATTTTCCGAAGTATGGCTGTGTCAAGACCCTGTTTCTGCATTTCCACAGGAACTTCGTATATGCTTGGTTGATCCTCACTCTGTATCACACAGTCTTGTCCGACATTGCAAAATGCAGAGACTTTATGTAATATGCTATCGCTAAGATGTTTTTCCGTACGCAGCACCAAGATATCTGGCTGAATACCTATACTCTGCAGTTCTTTTACAGAATGTTGCGTAGGTTTTGTCTTTATCTCCTGAGCGGCTTTCAGATAGGGGATATATGTCAGATGTACACACACAGCTCTGTTTCCCAATTCCCATTTGAGCTGTCGTATTGCTTCGAGAAAAGGCGTAGACTCAATGTCTCCTACAGTACCTCCGATTTCAGTGATTACAAAATCATAGCCATGCTTACGACCAAGTTGTTTCACGTTGCGTTTGATTTCGTCTGTGATGTGAGGTATAACCTGAATTGTCTTTCCAAGATAATCACCTCTACGTTCCTTATCTATTACTGCTTTATAAATTCTTCCTGTTGTAAGCGAGTTTGCTCGTGTTGTCTGTATATCTGTAAATCTTTCGTAATGTCCGAGGTCAAGGTCTGTTTCTGTTCCATCGACAGTCACATAGCACTCTCCATGTTCATAAGGATTTAATGTACCAGGATCGATGTTGATGTAAGGATCAAACTTCTGGATAGTAATGTTGTAGCCTCTTGCCTGCAAGAGTTTGCCAATTGATGATGAAATAATGCCTTTGCCAAGCGATGAAACCACGCCGCCTGTGACAAATATGTATTTTGTTTCAGCCACGATTAAAAGAATATAATTAGTTAAAACACATAAGTAATACAAGGCGCAAAGTTAACACAAAAATGCGAATTGGACAAACAACTTTAAATATTTATTATTACCTTTGTGCGGTAAACAGAATTCGGATATGAATATTAGATATATACTGTTATTATTGTTCTGTTTGGCGGTATCTGATGCTAATGCTCAAATTCAGGTGCTTGCTCTAAAACAACATACGCGTGACTCTGTCGCAACGTATGTGAAGAACTATTCTGACTCTCTTCGTGTATATAAATTGAAACTAGATTCGTTACAACGTGCTGGCACTTATAATGAGATAGAGAAAACTCTTGATGCAAGATATTATCGTCTTTTTACTCCGCTCACATTTTATTATAACATTGCAAAAAAACACTTTGACTTAAGTTCTGATACAATCCTCGATGAACCGGACAAGTCGCTACTTACTGTATATATGCGACGTCCGGATCTTGTCTTGAAATCACAAAAGCAGTTGGATCAGGCTGGAACAATACGTACGCCTATCAACTCGGCTATCACTCCGGATGCGGATATAATAGAAAAAGTTTCACCAACTGTAGCAGATTCGGATTTAGCACCAGTTGATATTATTGTAAAAAAGCCAAATTTCTGGAAACTTTCCGGAAAGACGGAACTATATATAGAGTATAATCATACAACAAAAAATTGGATAGATGGAAATGATAAAAGCCATTCATCGGTAAAGGGTTATGTTACATTATGGGCAAACTACGATAATAAAAAAGGCATTAAATGGAATAATACACTTGAGCTCAGGATGGCATTGAGGCACGTGTCGGAAGATACTGTGCATACATTCAAAACAAATGAAGACAAAATTAGATATACAGGAAATGTTGGCATTCAGGCGATAAAAAACTGGTATTATGCTTTTCAGGTTACAGCAGAAACACAAATGTTGAGAGGTTTTGACGCAAATTCTAATTTCGTTAATACAGATTTTCTTTCACCATTAGTTGTATCTCCATCTTTAGGTATGGATTATAATTTCAATTGGTTTAAGGGTAAATTAACAGGCTCTACACATTTTGGTTTATTAGCAAGCCAGATGAGATATTGCGATAGAAAGAATTTGTCTTCTCGACACGGAATAGAGGATGGAGAACACTTTAAGATTACTTATGGTTCAGAAATCACAATAAATTTCACCTTAAACATAATTGACGGGATAAGTTGGCATAGTCGTATACGTGGCTATACGTCATACGAAATTAGCATGATGGAATTTGAAAACTGGTTTAATTTTCGCATCAATAAATATCTTTCCGGACAATTCTATGCATATCCTCATTTCGATGACAGCAGAGCGAAAGACGAGAATCACGGATATTGGAGGTTTAAAGAAAATCTTAGCTTTGGTTTTGTATATTCTTTCTAATTAAATATATTGAGATGGATATATACCCACTGTTGTCCCAACAATTTTGTTAAATGATTGTATAAATTATTGTAAATCTATCTATTACGAACGAAAAATAGCGCGTAGATTTAAGAAGCGGTCCTTTGTACTGTAAGACCGTTTGAAGGTATGGTAAAAAATTGTTGGAACATTAATGGATACGAGTCAAAAATACATAATCCGCATTATGTTAAATATACCAAGCTGAAGTTTACTATATACAAATATCACTACATGAATCTACTCTATCTGCATTTCATGTAGTACTCTGCCAGATTTGCGCGTGGTATTCCCTTTTTTACTAAAATATCAAGGTCGTTGCGTGCATCATCCTTGCGCTTGAGTATTATCCGTACATTAATTCTATTCAGACGATAATTATTATTTTCAGGCTCCAATTCAATCGCTTTGCTGTAATCGAATTCAGCAAGTTCATAGTGTTTGTGATCCATTTCCATCCCAGCTCGTGCTGCGTATACAATCGCACTGTCAGGATAAAGCTCTACGAGTTTGTTTATCTGATTCAGTGCTTCAGTGAAATGCTTATCTTTATGATTTAACAGAGCCAGTCCGAGTCGTGCTTCAAAATGATAAGGTACTATTTTTATAAGATTCTCATAATCAAGTCTGGCAAAATTATATCTTTTCTGTTTTTCGTTAACAAATGCTCTATAAAACAATGCTGCTATATTGTTAGGATCTTGCTTTAATACAAAGTCATACTCGTCACGGGCATATTGCCACTGTTCAAGAAGTATATTCCACCCTGCTTTTTTTAGCCGTAAATCCAAAGAATCAGGTTTATAGCTTAACGCTTCTGTAGCTTTTGAAAGACTATCACGTAGTGCCTGGTAGTTTTGTGCACTTACTCTGTCGTAGAAATAAGTGAAAATAGACAATATAATAAAGAAAAATTTTTTATTCATTTCAGTCATATACACATTATTATGCAGTAAGAGCAGACATAATCGAACCAAAACGATTTCAAATTGCATGAAATATATGGTTCTTTATCATTTTGAAATTCAATTTGTTAAAGATAATACATTTGCGATTCATCATTTAATTATATCTATTATTTAAACGATTTAACACAAAAACATTTTTTAACAAATTGAATTTCAAATGATTATTGTCTATTCACGCTGATACATGTATTATATTTTTATTTTGAAATCTGTTGACAATTTGAATAAGGTATCAGCATTCGTTTTTTATAAAATCTGCGATCCATTTTCCGACTTCTTTCGTCCCATAATGAGCGCCACCTTCGACTTGTATTTCTGGAGTACGAATGTTTGCTTCCAATGATGCGTCGACAGCACGTCTTATAATATTGCTTTCATCTTTCATATCAAAATGTTCAAGCAACATTGCTGCTGAAAGAATTTGTGCCAAAGGATTTGCTATATTCTTACCTGTAGCTTGCGGCCAAGAACCATGTACCGGCTCAAATACAGGAGTTCCACAACCTATAGACGCAGATGGTAACAGCCCCATAGAACCGGATATGCAACTACCCTCGTCTGTCAAAATATCACCAAAAGTATTTTCGGTTACCATAACATCAAAAAAAGATGGTTCTGTTATCATTCTCATAGATGCGTTATCAACAAACATGTAGTCAACATTTACTTCCGGATATAAAGGTTCCATCTCATGTGCTATTTGTCTCCATAGACGTGATGACGCGAGAACATTAGCTTTATCTACAACCGTCAGATGTTTCTTACGTTTCATTGCATACTCAAATGCAACTTTTAAGATACGCTCAACCTCCGGTCTTGTATAGTAATTTGTATCATATGCCTTATCATTATCCTGATATTTCTCACCAAAATACATTCCTCCAGTAAGTTCACGTATGCATATAAAATCAGCATCTTTGACAATTTCTTCTCTCAAAGGAGACATATGAAGCAAACATTTGAAAGTCTGTATAGGACGTATATTTGCATAAAGCCCCAATTTCTTGCGCATTGCAAGAAGTCCCTGTTCAGGACGAACTTTAGCCGTCGGATCATTATCGAATTTTGGATGCCCTACAGCTGCAAACAGCACAGCATCAGCTTCTTTACAGATTCGGAATGTTTCTTCAGGAAACGGATCACCCACCCTATCTATTGCGTCTGCCCCACAAATGGCTTCATTATAATTGAATTCATGACCAAACTTCTCGGCAACAGCGTCCAATACAGCAATTCCCTGTTTCATTATCTCCGGACCAATACCGTCTCCGGCTAATATTGCAATATTCAATTTCATATTCAATTATTTATACATTTAATTATTATATTCCTGTTCTTCAAACATATTGAGCATTTTTATTGTTGCCTTTATGGCAGCTTCAGTCTGGTCTGCATCAAGACCTCTTGTTCGTATCATTTTATCACCGAAACGCCATGTAATGACTGTCTGTACAAGAGCATCTGTACGTCCTCCTGGCGGAATTGTAACCGCGTAGTTCTCAAGTAGCGGAAAAGTACGACCGAGTTTTTCTTTATATATTTTTCTTAAAGATTTTACAAATGCATCATACTGTCCGTCTCCTGTAGAATCAGCTTCATAAAGATTACCATTTATCGAAACTTTCACACTGGCTAAAGGTTTCAGACCATATGCGAGTGATACCATATAGCTAACCAACTTTATCCTGTTTTCAGGAGCAGAATGTTTCAACACATCACTGACAATAAATGGAAGATCATCCTGTGTTACAATTTCTTTTCTGTCTCCGAGCTCTGTTATACGCTTAGTAACCTTTTTGGTCTGCTCTGCAGAAAGTTCCAATCCGAGTTCTTTAAGATTTCGTGCTATGTTTGCCTTACCACTATTTTTTCCTAAAGCATATTCACGTTTACGTCCAAAACGTTCCGGAATAAGATCATTGCAATACAGATTATCCTTATTATCTCCATCTGCATGTACACCGGCTACTTGAGTAAAAACATTCTCACCCACAATTGGTTGGTTCGGAGCTATTGCTATTCCCGAATATCCTACAACAAGTTTACTAATGTCGTTAAGTCTGCTTTCTTTTATGTTGGTCTTTGCGTGAAACTGGTCTTTCAAGATGGCTTGCACACTTGCGAGAGGCGCGTTGCCGCAACGTTCTCCAAGCCCGTTTACCGTAACATGCAAACCCTTTGCCCCACTAAGTACAGCTGCCAGAGAATTACTTACAGCAAGGTCATAATCATTGTGTGCATGAAAGTCAAAATGCGCATTCGGATAGCGTTTTATCATTTTTCTGAAGAATTCAATCACCTGAAGAGGATTAAGCACCCCCAAAGTGTCTGGCAGCATGAATCTGTTTACATTTGTATCAATCAACGCATCCATAATCTGATACACATATTCCGGAGAGTTTTTCATCCCATTACTCCAGTCCTCGAGATAAAGATTGACACCTATATTTCTCTCTGCCGCATATCTCAAAGAATTTTTAATATCATTAATATGTTCTTCCGGAGTTTTATGCAATTGATGTGTACAATGTTTCAAAGAACCTTTAGCAAGTAGGTTTATAACCTTACATCCACAATCGCATATCCAATCTATTGACTGTGTGCCATCGACAAACCCCAATACCTCAACTTTATTGAGCATACCAATTTGGTTTGCATATCTACATATCATCTTGACGGCATCCTTTTCACCATCAGACACCCGGGCTGACGCAACCTCTATACGGTCAACGTTTATATCCTTAAGGAGCATTCGTGCCATCATCAGCTTTTCATGTGGCAGAAAGGATACACCGCTTGTTTGTTCTCCGTCTCTTAACGTGCAGTCCATTATCTCGATAAACGGAGGTATCCTCTGATAGGTATTCACCTTTGAGTCTCCCATTTCTCTATTTTGTCTTTATTCTGTAAAAGGTAGTCTATATCATCCAGTCCATTCATAAGACAATGTTTTTTGTATGCATTTATTTCAAATGTCTCTGTCCTCCCGGTTGTCTTATTCGTAACTTTCTGATTAGGAAGATCGACTTCAACCAATGTATCCGGATTTTTTTCTATTTCTTCAAATAGTTCTTTTAGGAAATCATCGGAAACGACTACAGGCAAAACGAAATTATTCAGTTCGTTTTGTTTATGTATATCCGCAAAGAAACTGCTGATTACAACTCTGAATCCATATCCTGCAATTGCCCACGCAGCATGTTCACGACTGCTGCCGGAACCGAAATTTTTTCCGGCAACCAGAATACAGCCTTTATATTTAGGATTGTTAAGTACAAAGTCTTTTTTTAATGAACCATCCTTATTATATCTCCAATCTCTAAAAAGATTCTCTCCAAATCCTTTCTTATCTGTTGCCTTAAGAAAACGCGCTGGAATTATCTGGTCTGTATCAACGTTCTCTAATGGGAGCGGTACACATGTACTGACTATTATATCAAATTTTTGCTTCATGTTTTTAATGTTTTCAAATGATACTTCTCGGATCTGTTATCACTCCTGTAATTGCTGCTGCCGCTGCAACAAGCGGGCTTGCCAATATTGTTCGAGAGCCAGGTCCCTGACGACCTTCAAAATTTCGGTTGCTTGTTGAAACTGCATATTTGCCGGAAGGAATCTTATCATCGTTCATTGCGAGGCAGGCTGAACATCCCGGCTGGCGTATTTCAAATCCGGCTTCCTCAAGAATTTTGTACAGTCCCTCTTCCTTAATTTGTCTCGCCACAGCCCACGAGCCCGGTACCAGCCATGCGGTGATATTGTCTGCTTTTTTCTTACCTTTTATTATAGAGGCGAATGCACGGAAGTCTTCGATTCTTCCATTGGTACATGCGCCAAGAAAAACATAGTCCACCTTATGGCCTATCAGTTTCTGTCCAGGTTCAAACCCCATATAATCAAGTGATTTCAAAAAAGATGCTTTTCCTGAACCATCGATTTCGTCCAGACTCGGGATAGACTCGCTTATGCCAATACCCATACCCGGATTAGTACCATAGGTTATTCGTGGCTCTATATCCGAAGCGTCAAAAAACAATTCTTTATCAAATATGGCATCATCACCGCTTTTTAACGTTCTCCAATATGCTATTGCCTTGTCCCAGTCAGCACCTTTTGGAGCATATTCCCGTCCTTTTATATATTCAAAAGTCACATCATCCGGTGCTATAAATCCACCGCGTGCTCCCATTTCGATTGAAAGGTTACATAGTGTAAGCCGACCTTCCATCGACATATGACTCACAGTAGAACCGGAATATTCCACAAAATATCCCGTTGCACCTGAGGTTGTAAGCTTTGACATAAGATATAGGGCGACATCCTTCGCGGTAACTCCATCTGCCAGTTCACCGTTAATATTTATTCTCATCGACTTTGGCTTCTGCTGCAATATACATTGCGACGCAAGCACCATCTCCACCTCGCTTGTTCCTATCCCGAAAGCCACAGCACCCATTGCACCGTGTGTTGACGTGTGAGAATCTCCACACACAATTGTCATTCCCGGCAAAGACAACCCTTTCTCCGGTCCCACAACATGTATTATACCATTATCCTCGGACATCATTCCAAAATGAGTCAATCCGAAATCTCTGGCATTATTTGCCAATGTGTCTACCTGCTTTCTTGATACAGGGTCTTCAATTTCCTTATCCTGATCATGCGTAGGCGTATTATGGTCCGGCATGCAGAATATCTGCTTAGGTCTGAAACACTTCAGACCACGTTCTCTCAATCCTTCAAAAGCCTGTGGACTGGTAACCTCATGACAATAGAGTCTGTCTATATATAGTTGTGTAGTGCCGTCTTCAAGTAACTGGACGACATGTCTGTCCCAAATCTTGTCAAACAAAGTATTCATGTCTTATCTTTTAAATTTGTTAATACAGTCGATATAAGCCTCTACAGATGCAGTAACAATATCGGTGTTAGCCCCGAAACCATAATAAATATGTCCGTCATATTCAACCTGCATATGAACCTTTCCCACGTCATCAGACCCTTTACTTATAGCCTGAATGGTGAATTCCTTTAAAGTCATATGTTTCTGTATAATCTTTTTCAATGCGCATATTGCCGCGTCTACAGGTCCGTTGCCCGTTGATGCCTCTTCAAATTTCTGTCCGGAAATATCAAGTCCTATGCTTGCGACGCTTCTTACTCCCATTCCTGTTGTAACCTGAAGGAAATCGAGCTTCACGGCACGGGTCTCAGCAATATCCGCTCCTGCAAGCATCAGTATGTCGTCATCGTTCACTTCCTTCTTCTGGTCTGCCAGTTTAAGGAACTTCTGATATATTTTGTCCACCTTCTCTTCATCATCCACTTCCACGCCAAGAACACTTAATCTGTATCTCAGTGCTGCCCTTCCGGAACGGGCTGTCAATACAATTGAGTTGTCGTCAAGTCCCACATCCTTTGGGTTCATTATTTCGTATGTCGACACATTTTTCAGTACACCGTCCTGATGTATTCCGCTCGAATGCGCAAAAGCATTTCTGCCTACAATAGCCTTGTTCGGCTGAACCGGCATATTCATCAGACTCGACACCATGCGGCTTGTGGGATATATTTTTGTAGTGTTTATATTTGTCTCTATGTCGAGCTTATGACATTTCAGAATCATGGAAATCTCTTCCAATGATGTGTTTCCTGCTCTTTCTCCTATTCCGTTTATCGTGACTTCAACCTGCCGTGCGCCGTTCAGCACTCCACTGAGTGTGTTTGCCGTAGCCAGTCCAAGGTCATTGTGGCAATGTGTCGAAATGATGGCTTTATCAATGCCGTCAACGTGTTCCATCAGATACTTTATCTTATTACCGTATTCGTCCGGAAGGCAATAACCGGTCGTGTCAGGTATGTTGACTACAGTCGCTCCAGCCTTTATGACAGCCTCGACGACCCTTGCAAGATATTCATTGTCTGTGCGTCCTGCATCTTCTGCATAAAATTCGACGTCATCTACGTAGCGTTTCGCATACTTGACGGCAGCTATGGCACGTTCCAGTATTTCTTCCCTATTGGATTGGAATTTATACTTAATATGAGAATCAGACGTGCCAATTCCCGTGTGTATTCTTTTATGTTTTGCATATTTCAGCGATTCTGCCGCAACATCAATGTCCTTTTCTACGGCTCTTGTCAAAGCACAGATTACAGGCCATGTCACAGCTTTGGATATCTCAATAACAGAATTGAAATCGCCCGGACTCGAAATAGGAAAGCCTGCTTCAATAACGTCAACCCCCAACTGCTCAAGTTGCTTGGCAACTTGTATTTTCTCTACAGTATTCAACTGGCATCCAGGTACCTGCTCGCCATCACGAAGTGTGGTATCAAAAATGAATAATCTGTCTGTCATATGTCTTAATTTATGCGAATTTATACTGTTTCATCTGTCATATAAAACAAAGACCTTTCACACCATTGGTAAGTGAGAAAGGTCTGTCTATATTTTTTATATGCATATTTTTCAGCCGCATCCTACAACTTACCCTCTTCAACCATATTAATTAGCTGAATAATAATAGCATGTAGGATGTTCTGAGATACTGTCATTGCCGTTTTTTGTTTGTTCGGTTGCAAAGATAATCATATTATTCATATTAGCAAACAAATTACCACTTTTTTAGCTGAATAAATTTCATTTTGCAATAAAACAGTATTTTTAATATTGTTATATGTTTGCGTTAAAGCCATCATTTCAGACCCGTATACATGTGAAATGTTTTCTTTGAAATCTCGTCAGCCGAAAAACTTAGCGATATCAATCTGTCTTGAAATTTGTGATTCGGATGCCCTCCGTGTTCCGGATAATGATGGTGCGGAACCAGTCGCGCAAGACCCCACCCTCTCTGTTTTGCGAGTCAGAAACCATTACGACTGTCTGTGATCCGTCCGCCAATTTCGGACCAAGGCACATTCCTTCATAATTTGCCAATGAGTAATTGAAAAGAGCGAGTCTGGTTTTCCATTCACACAATAGTTCCTTAGGCAGTTCTGTTTCCGGTGATTCAGACATGTATTCTGTTGACGATGATGATTGTGGTCTGATCAGATATAGTTTGCACACGACATAAGCGCCAAGAATACTTTCCGGAACACGGAACTCACGCTCAAGAACCACAAGCGAGCCATCATCAAGAGCGAGAAGCTCACTAATGCCATGGGCATAATGCTTTCCGGCACTGTCCGCCTGAGGTTTGTCCATTCTATATGAATACGCGGAAACAGGACGCAAGTCAACGTTAAAGGACTGAAGTCTGACTACAGCCGCAGTGTCGCTTGTCATCAGTGCTTTGGCGTCAGGATAGACATTTTCCGTGCAGATCCATAACAACCCCGTGTTTTCATTGTATGACAATGATTCGTATCCGAAGTTTTCGGATGCTTTTGCAAGATACAGTTCACGCCCGGTAAACGTCCCTACAGAGTCATATTCCATGATTCTGCTGTCTCGTTCTCCAACAATGAGTACAGTGTTGCGTTCCGGAATATATGTGATGCCTTCCGCATCACGGTTCGGAACATCCGATGCCACAAAGCCTTTGTTTCTCACGTTAATGATTTCACCGCTTATGGAATCAATGTCTATATTGAAGACAAAATATCCGTCGTGTTCCGATTTGTCACTGACAACCGCATACAAACCATTCCCCATACCGGTTATTCCGCTGTAGTTTCCAGCCGGAACATTTTTACCGAAGGACATCTGTTTATTGACTGTCACACTAATCTGGGCGGACACATCTGTCACTGTTACTGCTGTAAAAATGCCTATGGCAAATATTTTAGACGAGACATTCATTTCTCTGCAATCTGATTTTTGGATATGCAAACATACAAAAAGTACATCACACAACAATACCAATTTATTAGTATTAATATGTTTTCACAGGAATTACGGTAACAATTTGTGGGTAATCTGTAATAATCCGGCAACGAATGTTTCCCCAACTCGAATATTATAAGTAATTTTGTCTCACGAACAGAATAACCGCATTATATGAGACTTTCAGAATTGAAAACCGGAGAACGTGGCGTCATTGTAAAAGTGATCGGACACGGTGGTTTCCGCAAACGCATTGTTGAAATGGGTTTTATAAAGGGAAAGATTGTGGATGTACTACAGAACGCCCCGCTTCAGGATCCGGTGAAATACAAGGTTATGGGTTATGAGATTTCACTACGGCGCTCAGAGGCAAGCATGATAGAAGTTATATCCGTAGAAGAAGCCAGACAATGGGTAGATGAATATCCGGAATCACAAGATATAGATATAACCGACAAATATGAGGATGATTCGTCCATATTGAGCGATAAGCAATTGCACGATGCTGCACTGAAGAAAAGACGCACCATAAACGTAGCACTTATAGGCAACCCCAATTGCGGCAAGACATCCTTGTTTAATTTCGCATCAGGTTCCCATGAAAAAGTAGGCAACTATTCCGGCGTTACCGTTGATGCCAAGGAGGGACGTGCCACATTTGAAGGATATGAGTTCAACATCATAGATTTGCCCGGCACATATTCATTGTCAGCGTATTCTCCTGAAGAGCTGTATGTCCGCAGACAACTCATCGAGAAAACCCCTGATGTTGTGATTAATGTGATAGACACCAGTAATCTGGAGCGCAACCTGTATCTTACGACGCAGCTGATAGACATGCATTTGCGTATGGTCTGCGCGTTAAACATGTATGACGAGGCTGAGAAACGTGGTGACATCATTGACAGCAACAAGCTCGGAACGCTTTTCGGTGTCCCGATGATACCTACCACGTTCACTTCCGGACGTGGGGTTGAGCTGCTGTTTCACATTATTATAAATATGTATGAGGGATTGGATTTTCTTGACAATAAAGGAAATCTCAATCCTGAGGTGGCTGACGAGATAAGGCAATGGCATCTTAAATACGACAAAGAGGACTGCAACGACCACGAGGAGGATTTCGCCAGCGGCATAAAGCCGCGCAACAACGTTTTCCGCCACATACATATAAACCATGGCAGATACATAGAAGAAGGGATAGCCGACATTCAGAAAGAACTGAAAAAACCGGGAAATCCGAGACACCTCTACTCCACAAGATATCTGGCTATAAAATTGCTTGAAAACGACAAAGAGGCGGAAAAACAGCTTGATTCTTATCATAACAAGGAAGCAATACTTAAAGTGAGAGACCGTGCGGTGGAGAATGTGAAGTATTACACAAAGGAAGACTGCGAAACTGCCATAATGAACGCTAAATACGGTTTCATTCACGGGGCACTTCATGAATCGGGTTATGAGACCGGTAACAAGAAAGACACTTATCAGACAACCCACATCATCGACAATGTGATAACAAACCGTTATGTGGGATTTCCAATATTCATCATGTTTTTATGGGTAATGTTTGAGGCGACTTTCTCACTCGGGCAATATCCGATGGACTGGATTGAGGCAGGCGTGGCATGGTTAGGCGATACTGTAAAGACATATATGCCTGACGGTCCTCTGAAGGATCTTATAAGCGACGGTATCATAGGAGGCGTGGGAGCAGTGATTGTGTTTCTTCCTCAAATCCTAATCCTGTATCTTTTCATATCCTATATGGAAGACTGCGGATATATGGCGCGTGCCGCATTCATAATGGACAAGCTGATGCATAAAATAGGTCTGCACGGCAAGTCGTTCATTCCGCTCATCATGGGATTCGGATGTAACGTTCCTGCCATCATGGCGACACGCACCATAGAGAGCCGGCGCAGCCGCATCATCACCATGCTCATAATTCCGTTGATGAGCTGCTCCGCCAGACTTCCAATCTACATAATGATAACGGGCATAATGTTTCCAAAGGCATATCAGTCTGCCGTCATGATGGCACTGTATGTCACCGGCATTGTAATGGCTATCTTAATGAGCCGTCTGTTCAGCCGTTTTCTTATTAAAGACGAAGACACTCCTTTTGTTATGGAACTTCCGCCATACCGTTTCCCGACAAGCAAGGCTATAGCAAGGCATACATGGGAAAAAGGCAAACAGTATCTCAAGAAGATGGGAGGCATCATACTTGTGGCAAGCATAATCGTATGGGCACTAAGCTATTTCCCGCACGACGACAGGCTGAACAGACAGCAGCAGGTTGAGAACAGCTATATCGGACAGATAGGCAAATTTGTAGAACCTGTATTCAGACCACAGGGGTTTGACTGGAAGCTTGATGTGGCAATATTGTCCGGAGTTGGAGCGAAAGAGATTGTGGCTTCAACTATCAGCATCCTCTACTCGTCTGAGGCGGACGGCAGTGCCGGTGAAGATACACACGGGTCGGAATACGGACATCTCAGACAACAGATGACAGCCGACAACATAACGCCTCTTACCGCCATAAGTTTTCTGGTCTTCATACTACTCTACTTTCCGTGTATAGCTACGATAGCTGCCATAAAAGGAGAAACCGGATCATGGAAGTGGACGCTGTTTGCCATGGCATACACGACTGCACTCGCATGGATAACTTCCGCCGCGGTATTCCAGGTCGGGACCTTGTTCGGAGCCTGACGACGACTGCCCGTCGTAATGAAGAATCAGAAAAACGTACACGGCGATATGACAAATTTCATATAAACAGAAATGAACATATATATAAAAACTGCGGCTTTCGCCATCTTATCATTCATAAATACATTGACCCTGTCAGCACAGAATCCGGTCGCAAACAGGGTCAGGGCGGCAGCTGAAAGCCTGCCGGACGGATGCGAGATTGTGGCAAAATATACGGACAACAGATACCACTGTCTTTTTTATACAATGCATAACCGTTTATATAAATATGACGTGCTGACCAACAAAAATACAGATGTGAACTTCACTCCGTTCGCTTACTCGTCAATATATGCCACTTACCTGGCTCCAAAAGGGAAATATATCTATATCTGCATAGAGAGAAGCCCGTTCTCCCAGACCACTCCTGAGAACAGCCACGAACTGTGGAGGATAAGCCCGGATGGTGATGAAAGCAAAAAGATAGACGAAGGCATAAAGATAATCAAACGCAAGGGATGCTTCATTATAAAGAAGCTTTCGCGCATAAAAAGGGTAAAAGATAAAAACGGGACACGCCGGCAATGGATGATGAGAGACCATTATTACAATCTTGACGGCCATATAATATGGGCAAAGGATGAATATGAATATAAAAAATAAAAACATGTCCAGACATTTGTGATTTGCATTCTTCCGATGCTTGCGTATATTCAATTATAAACAGAAATAATCACTTCATATTGTACAGAAAACTCTGATTCTTTGCGAGATTGTAAATATTCCTGCGAATACAGCTTAAAATCATGTGTATTGTAAGTGTCTGACAATATGCGGCTTATGTATTTACGGAAAATATCGGATTCGTCGCGATGTCATGAAAGAGGCTCTCTGGCATGACAGAACAGGCTCTACCGACATGCGGAAGAGCCTGTTTCAAGACATGAAACAGTGCATCTGTGCGTCCGGAACGGGCTTTTTCGCATCAAACAGTTATGATTATTTCTAAACAACAGGCACATGACACGTATTTCATAAGCCGGTTCTCAATTTCCACAATATGGAATGCAGGAAAATGTCGTGTTAATTTTCTCAAGGAGTTAAGTTAATATTTGTATATAGAATGTTGCCTTATGCTCATACTCCATATACGAGAGACACATGTGCATTCATAAGTACGACATCATTGCCTGGTGTATACAGACATGGTTAACCGCGCATAAACTTAATATGACGCAATACTGTGACTGATGGAAAATGTGCATACCATGCATAGCTTATATATCCATCAGGTCGGGCACTGCGGCATGCTCAGTTCACGGTAATGTGAAAACATCCCTGCTTCACCTCGTATTTTACAAGACATCTCTTTTCGCGGCGCAGGTCGTCAAGAACCTCACTCAACACCCATTTCAACGTGTCGTTTCTCACAACGCGCCGTTTGGGTCCGTCAGGATCCTCAACCGTTTTATACCGGTTGTAGCATATGTCGAAAGTCGTACCGTAAAGATGGCAGCTGTTCTCTGTGGCATTGCTGTTGTGGCCGCGCAGTTTCCTGACGTCCTCTTTGCTACGCAATACACTTGTAACAATTATTTTGTGAAGCGGTATGCCTTTTATCTGCAGGCTGTCAAAGAAATTACGTCCTATATCCTGTAACAACACCGATGCTTTCGGCACAAGATACGGTATGCTGCTATACAGTTTGTCAACGTGAAAATATGGATTACTGCCGACATATACCAGCTCAGACTTGCGTCTTTCGGCATCGGCACGGTCTTCCACAGCTGCAACACCGTGTTTCTTTGCAGAAATCAGCTGTACGTCATTCTGGTCAGGAAACGTGTTGCCGAAATGCGGAACGCTGTATATCGGATTTTTAACAGGCGTGCCGTCCGGATTGAAAAAGCGCGATTTTCCCGCATATTCCTCCTTCACAACCGTTCCGGAGTCATGCGTTTTATAAAGAGAGTCCTGTTCATTACGGACATCCGGCGTTTTCATATTACTGCCTTCAAGCGGCTCCGCTATTGACGGGAACAGACAGCGGACAAACGCAAGAAATATCACGATAAGTCCGAATGTCTGCAAATATGCCTTTTTGGTAATCTTCATCATATGTTGTAAATTGCTGCAAAAGTAATATTTTTTTTAGAATTACAATAAGTGCGTAATAAAAAACAGACATGTCCTACGCGCATAACATCTCTACGGAAGGGCATGGCGGCATGCCATGTCATTGAAATGGGGCTTTTATCATTCAGGCAGTGCCGTATAATGCGTGTTCACAAGAGAGGATGCAGTATGTCAGGATGTATTTCGGTTAATGCCGGTGCTGTAAATTTAAATACATTTTTATTTTGTTTTTTATACTATTTGAGCTAACTTTGCAACCGAAACAATAACGAAAAAACTTGATAGAGAAACATATTATATTGGAAGACATTGATCCTGTCGCATTTTACGGTATAGGAAACAGTCATCTGCAAATGATAAGGTCGCTGTTTCCGAAGCTCAGGATAGTGGCAAGAGACAATGTTGTAAGAGTACTCGGAGATGATAATGACATCACCGTTTTCCAAGATAAGATAGAGCTGATGCGCAAGCATGTCCTCAAGTTTAACTCTATCAGTGAAGAAGATATTTTAGACATCATAAAAGGCAGACAGACCAAAGGCGAGGCAATAAAAGATGTGCTTGTATACAACATATCCGGGAAACCGATAAAAAGCCGTAGCGCCAACCAGCAAAGACTGATAGACGAATACGAGAAAAAGGATATGATTTTCGCCGTGGGACCTGCCGGAACAGGCAAGACTTATCTGAGTATAGCACTTGCGGTCAAGTCTTTAAAAGAAAAGAGCATAAAAAGAATCATACTGAGCCGTCCCGCTGTGGAAGCCGGAGAGAAACTGGGATTTCTTCCGGGAGACATGAAGGAGAAAATAGATCCATACCTGCAACCTTTATATGACGCGCTCGAGGATATGATTCCACAGGTGAAGCTACAGGATATGATGGAGAAGAACATCATACAGATAGCACCGCTGGCGTTCATGAGAGGAAGGACTCTTAACGACGCTGTGGTTATTCTGGATGAGGCTCAAAACACTACTCCGGCGCAGATCAGGATGTTTCTCACCCGCATGGGATGGAATACAAAAATGATAATAACAGGTGACGTCACACAAATTGACTTGCCAAGAGGACAGAAAAGCGGTCTTGTCGATGCCATGGATATATTGAAAGACATTGATGACATCTCGTTCGTGAATCTGTCAGGAAAAGATATCGTAAGGCATAAACTGGTCACTAAGATAGTGAGTGCCTATGATGCATATGATAAAGGACATCATATGACAGAAGGGAAACAGAACAATTAAAACATATAAAATATGAAAGCATTAACAGCGACCGACTTCCATTTTGATGGACAGAAGAGTGTGTACCACGGCAAAGTACGTGATGTGTATGATATAAACGACGACATCCTCGTAATGATTGCCACAGACAGAATCTCGGCATTCGACGTCATTCTGCCTAAGGGTATTCCTTACAAAGGTCAGGTGCTGAATCAAATAGCATCCAAATTTCTGGATGCGACCGCTGATATCTGCCCCAACTGGAAACTTGCCACACCCGACCCTATGGTGACGGTCGGTCTGAAATGCGAAGGTTTCAGGGTTGAGATGATTATCCGCTCTATACTCACGGGCTCAGCATGGAGAGCTTACAAGAACGGTTGTCGCGAACTGTGTGGGGTGAAACTGCCGGAGAACATGAAAGAGAACGAGAGATTCCCGGAGCCTATTATAACTCCGACGACAAAAGCCGATGAGGGACATGATCTGGACATTTCCAAAGAGGAGATAATAAGACAAGGTATTGTCAGCGCGGAAGATTATGAGGTAATGGAAACATACACAAGACAACTGTTCAGACGCGGACAGGAAATAGCACAGAAGCATGGTCTTATACTCGTCGATACGAAATATGAGTTTGGAAAGCGCGACGGTAAGGTATATCTCATAGACGAAATACACACACCCGACAGCAGCCGCTATTTCTATGCTGACGGCTATGAGGAGAAGCTCGCAAACAACCAGCCGCAAAAACAGCTGTCCAAGGAGTTTGTCAGACAGTGGCTTATCGAACATGACTTTATGAACGAGCCAGGACAGACAATGCCGGAAATAACGGACGAATATGCAAACAGTGTGAGCGAGAGATATATCGAACTTTACGAGCATATCACCGGTGAAAAGTTTGTAAAGGCACAGGATGCTGACGATATTTCAGCAAGAATAGAGAAAAACGTCAATGCTTATCTGGCTGCAGCCAGATAAGCATGATAGTGCCTGATGAAGTTGACAGCATTTCATATACATAATGACATATAAACAAGAGGAAATAAAGCCTTACGATCCGGACAGTGACAAAGGTGAACAGGTGGCTCGCATGTTCAATAACATCGCCCATTCATACGATAAACTGAATCACAGACTGTCTTGGAATATAGATAAGATATGGAGAAAAGCTGCCATAAATTCCTTGAGGAGATATAATCCGCGAACGATTCTGGATATCGCGACAGGAACCGGTGACTTTGCCATAGAGGCGGCAAGAATGCTTGCGCCGGACCAGATTATCGGCGCAGACATAAGTATAGGGATGCTGAAAATAGGAAATGAGAAAGTTAAGAAACTGGGGTTGGACAGTGTCATTGCATTCAAGAAGGAAGACTGTATGAATCTTTCATTTGAGGACAACGCGTTTGATGCTGTGACTGCAGCTTTCGGAATAAGAAACTTTGCAGATCTTGACCGCGGTATAAATGAAATGTATCGTGTTTTGAAACCTGGCGGACATCTCAGTATTGTTGAGCTTACAGCTCCTGTGCATCATCCAATCAAGGAGCTTTTTAAGATATACTCACATACGATTCTCCCATTATACGGGAAATTGATATCGCACGACAATGTGGCTTATTCATATCTCACAGCTACAATCGAGGCTTTTCCACAAGGTGAGAAGATGGTAAGCATCCTTAAAAATGCCGGTTTTTCCGATGCCTGTTTCAAACGTCATACATTCGGTATCTGCACCACATACTTTGCAACGAAATAAAACGTATAGCTTATGGACAAATACGGACTTATAGGTTTCCCCCTGGGACACTCGTTCTCAATCAGCTATTTCAATGAAAAATTCAAGAGTGAGAATATTGATGCGGAATATGTCAATTTTGAAATCCCGACGATAGAGACTCTGCCGGAGATACTGGCGTCAAATTCTGAGCTGAAAGGTCTGAATGTAACTATACCATATAAGGAGAAGGTTATTTCGTATTTGGACGATATGAGTGAAGAAGCACGGGAAATAGGTGCGGTAAACGTAATTCGTGTAACTCATAAAGGTGGTAAGACCCATCTGAAGGGATTCAACAGTGATGTCATCGGATTTACAAGAAGCATCGAGCCGATGCTGGAATGTATACACAAAAAGGCTCTTATACTTGGAACAGGCGGAGCATCAAAGGCAATAGATTTTGGATTAAGGTCACTTGGTTTGAAAACGTTGTTTGTGAGCCGCAGCAATGAAAAGAAAGGAGCCATATCATATGATGCGGTAACTCCTGATATAATAAGGGAATATAACGTTATTGTCAATTGTACGCCTCTTGGTATGTACCCGAATGTAAACAGTTGCCCCAAAATTCCTTATGAGGCAATGGACAGTAACACCATATTATATGATTTGATATATAATCCTGATGAGACTCTTTTTATGAGAAAAGGTGCCGAACACGGAGCAACAACAAAAAACGGCGTGGAAATGCTTTTGCTGCAGGCTTTTGCGAGTTGGGAATTCTGGAACGGAAAAGAATAATACATAAAACGACTATGGACAATTCTAACAGGTATATGATGCGTGGCGTGAGTGCCGCCAAAGAGGATGTGCATAATGCCATCAAGAATATAGACAAGGGATTATATCCGCAAGCATTCTGCAAGATATTGCCAGACATACTTGGTGGGGATGATGATTATTGTAACATCATGCACGCAGACGGAGCTGGTACGAAGTCATCACTTGCATATATGTATTGGAAGGAGACCGGTGATATTAGTGTATGGAAAGGCATTGCTCAGGATGCTGTAGTCATGAATACGGATGACCTCTTGTGCGTGGGAGCCACGGACAATATTCTTGTTTCAAGTACAATCGGACGCAATAAGATGCTTATACCGGGGGAAGTCATATCTGCGATAATTAATGGAACTGACGAACTGCTGTCCGAAATGAGGAATATGGGGGTCGGTATATATGCGACTGGAGGTGAGACTGCGGATGTCGGGGATCTGGTTCGGACAATTATTGTCGACTCAACCGTTACATGTAGAATGAAACGTTCTGACGTTATCAATAATGCCAACATACGTCCGGGTGATGTGATTGTAGGTCTGGCGTCATTCGGACAGGCTACATATGAGAACAAATATAACGGAGGTATGGGAAGTAACGGTCTGACAAGCGCTCGGCATGATGTGTTTGCAAAATATCTCGCAGAAAAGTTTCCCGAGAGTTACGACCATAATGTTCCTGACGAACTTGTTTACAGCGGACATTATAAACTTACCGATGAGATAGGTAAGCTTGGACTTGATGCGGGACAGCTTGTCCTTTCACCGACCAGAACATACGCTCCTGTGATAAAAAGCATACTTGATGACTTACGGCATGAGATTCATGGAATGATACATTGTACTGGTGGAGCACAGACAAAAATATTGCATTTTGTTAATGACAATTGTCATGTTATAAAAGACAATATGTTTCCAGTACCTCCATTATTCAGAATTATACGTGAAGAAAGTGAGACGGACTGGAAGGAAATGTATAAGGTATTCAACATGGGACATCGGATGGAGATTTATGTGGATAACAAACATGCCGACAGAATAATCGAGATAAGCCGGAAATTTAATATCGACGCGCAGATTATCGGCCGTGTCGAAGAAGGTCCTAAAGGTCTTACTATAGAATCAGAATTTGGTGTCTTCAATTATTAATTATTGACAAATGGCTGACCGTAACAACATCCTGGATAAATTGAATGGCTTGGAAAGCCGCTACGAAGAAATATCCACTTTGATAACCGATCCTAATGTAATAGCAAATCAGGACAGGTTTATCAAATTGACGAAGGAATATAAGGAGTTGGGAGACATTATGGACGCCCGGAAAAGGTATTTGTCTTGCATGAATTCAATAAAAGAGGCAAAAGACCTGTTGGCAAATGAGTCAGATGCGGAAATTAAAGAGCTGGCACGAGAAGAGCTGAGTATTAATGAGAATCTGTTACCCCAAATTGAGAATGAAATAAAACAGGCTCTTGTTCCCAAAGACCCTGAGGATGGGAAAAACATACAAATGGAAATAAGAGCCGGCACAGGCGGGGACGAGGCAGCCTTGTTTGCAGGAGATCTGTTTAATATGTATAAGAAGTTCTGCGATTCTAAGAAATGGAATCTATCTATCATTAGTGTCAGTGAAGGGGCTGTAGGAGGATTTAAGGAAATAGATTTTGCCGTAAGCGGTGAAAATGTATATGGAATAATGAAATATGAATCCGGAGTGCATCGGGTTCAGCGTGTTCCTGCAACTGAGACTCAAGGCAGAATGCACACGAGTGCGGCAACTGTAGCTGTATTACCGGAAGCAGACAAATTTGAGGTTAACATTAATGAGGGCGAGATAAAATGGGATACATTCAGAAGCAGCGGTGCCGGAGGACAGAATGTAAATAAAGTCGAATCTGGTGTGAGACTGCGATATATGTGGAAAAACCCGAATACGGGAGAAGAGGAAGAGATTCTGATTGAATGTACAGAGACAAGAGACCAGCCTAAAAACAAAGAACGCGCACTTGCCCGCCTTAGGACATTTATATACGATAAGGAACATCAGAAATATATGGATGATATTGCCAATAAGCGGAAGACGCTGGTGTCAACCGGAGACAGAAGTGCAAAGATCCGCACATACAATTACCCGCAAGGTCGTGTGACAGACCACAGAATAGGTTACACTACGCATGACTTGCAAGGGTTTATGAACGGTAACATTCAAGAAATGATAGATGCCCTTACTGTAGCTGAGAATGCAGAAAGAATGAAAGAATCCGAATTATAATAAATTTATGAACAGACAAGACTTAATTATAGAGATAAAAAATAAGAAATCTTTTCTTTGTGTCGGTTTGGATACTGATTTAAGAAAGATACCACCCCACCTCACAGAAGAGGAGGATCCTATATTCAAGTTCAATAAAGAAATCATCGATGCGACTGCACCTTACTGTGTCGCATACAAACCGAATTTGGCTTTTTATGAAGCCTTCGGTGTAAAAGGTATGATTGCTTTTGAAAAGACCGTAAGATATTTGAAGGAAAACTATCCGCACCATTTTATAATCGCAGACGCAAAAAGAGGTGATATAGGAAATACATCTGCAATGTATGCCAGAACATTTTTTGAAGAATATGATATTGATGCTATAACTGTCGCACCTTATATGGGAGAAGACAGTGTCACTCCATTTCTTACTTATAATGATAAATGGATTATACTGTTAGCACTCACGAGCAATAAAGGTTCGAACGATTTTCAACTGACAGAAAATAAAAACGGACAGAGATTGTTTGAGGAGGTTTTGTACAAGTCACAAAAATGGGGCAATCCTAAAAACATGATGTATGTGGTAGGTGCCACTCAAGGCAAGATGTTTAAGGATGTAAGAAAGATTGTACCTGACAGTTTTCTTCTTGTCCCGGGCGTCGGAGCGCAAGGCGGTTCTCTGGAAGATGTATGTAAGTACGGAATGATAAAAGACTGTGGACTCCTGGTTAACAGCTCAAGAGGAATAATATATGCAAGCAATAAAAATGATTTTGCGACTGTAGCTGCACAAAAAGCATGTGAAATGCAGAAAGAAATGGAAAAGGAACTGTATGCGCATGACATATTATAGGGCAAATTATTATCGCATTACGGAATATTATCAAGCTATGTATATATTATAAATTAATTTTATTATATTTGCAAGATATAATAAGAAAGAAAGGAAGATGGAATTTACTGCCAAACAGATAGCTGACTTTGTTGGAGGCCGTGTCGAGGGAGATATAAATGCTTCAGTACATACATTTGCCAAAATAGAAGAAGGTACTGAGGGTGCTATATCTTTTCTCTCAAATCCCAAATATACTCATTATCTTTATGATACAAAATCATCTGTTGTTCTTATAAATGAGGACGTTAAATTAGAACGGTCTGTAAAAGCAACGCTGATACGTGTCAAGGATGCATATGAATGCATAGCAAAGTTATTGCAATTGTATGAGTCAAGCAAACCAAGAAAAACTGGAGTACATTCTTTAGCATGTATATCGCCAAAAGCATTGATAGGAAAAGACTGTTATATAGGTCCGTTTGTATATATTGGAGATAATGTCAGAATCGGAGACGGATGTCAGATATATCCCAATTCTGTAATTGAAGATAATGTTAGTCTTGGCGACAACTGTCAGATATATGCTAATGTATCCATATATCATGATTGTAAAATCGGAAATAATGTAACGATTCATTCAGGAAGTGTTATTGGCGCCGACGGTTTTGGCTTCGCTCCAAATCAGGATGGATATGACAAAATTCCACAGATTGGGATTGTTAAAATAGAAGATAACGTAGAAATCGGTGCTAACAGTTGTGTGGACAGGTCTACTATGGGACAAACTATAATAAGAAAAGGTGTAAAAATAGATAATCTTGTCCAAGTGGCACACAATGTTGAAATAGGTGAAAATACCGTTATGTCAGCGCAGGTTGGTATTGCAGGAAGCACAAAAGTAGGTTCATGGTGTATGTTCGGAGGACAGGTAGGATTGGCAGGTCACATAACTGTCGGAGATAAGACCTTCTTGGGAGCACAATCCGGTGTGCCTGGTAACATAAAGGGAAATGAGAAACTTATAGGTACTCCACCGATGGAACCACATAAGTATTTCAAGTCACAGGCAATATTCCGCAAGCTGCCGGAATTATACAAACAAATTGCAGAATTGCAAAAGCAAGTAGACGAATTAAAGAAAAAATAAATATACTATGTTGAAGCAAATGTCACTGAAAGGCAGTTTTTCTCTTTGTGGAAAAGGACTGCATACAGGATTGAGTCTGACGGTAACATTTAATCCCGCTCCGGAAAACACCGGATACAAGATTCAACGTATTGATCTTGAGGGCATGCCAATAATAGATGCCGTAGCAGAAAACGTAATAGATACCCAAAGAGGAACCGTACTTGGAAAAGGAAACATACGTATCTCCACGGTCGAACACGGATTGGCTGCGCTTTACGCATTGGGAATAGACAACTGTTTTATACAAGTGAACGGTCCGGAGTTTCCTATTCTTGACGGCAGTGCTGCGATGTATATACAGAAAATACAGGAAATAGGTGTAGAGGAACTCAATGCCCCAAAAGATTGGTATATTATACGACATAAGATTGAAATCAAAGATGGAAGTTCGTGTATCACCATCCTGCCTGATGATGACTTCAGTCTTACGGCAATGTGTTCCTTTAATTCCAAATTCATTAACAGTCAATTTGCAACATTAGACAAGATAAATGACTTTGCAACAGAGATAGCTCCAGCCAGAACTTTTGTTTTTGTACGTGACATAGAGCCACTGTTAAATGCAAACCTCATAAAGGGAGGCGATTTGGACAACGCCATCGTAATATATGAACAGCAGACCACGCAGGAACGATTGGACAAATTGGCTGATATGCTTAAAGTTGAGCACCGTAATGCATCAGAATTAGGCTATATCCAGCACAAACCATTGGTTTGGGAAAACGAATGCACACGCCATAAACTGTTGGACATAATCGGTGATATGGCTTTGATAGGTAAACCAATAAAAGGCAGGATTATAGCGACACGTCCTGGACATACAATCAATAATAAATTTGCACGTCAGATGCGTAAGGAAATACGCAAGCATGAAGTGCAGGCTCCTATATACAATCCGAATGAGACACCCATAATGGACAATATTCGCATTCGTGAACTTTTGCCTCATCGCTATCCCATGCAGCTTGTCGACAAAGTCATTTCTTTGGGTGCGACAAGTATTGTTGGTATAAAGAATGTTACAAGCAACGAACCGTTTTTTGTCGGACATTTTCCGCAAGAACCCGTTATGCCTGGTGTTCTCCAGATTGAGGCAATGGCTCAGTGCGGAGGACTGCTTGTACTTAACACTGTTGAAGAGCCGGAACGTTGGTCAACATATTTCATTAAAATAGATGAAGTTAAGTTCAGACAGAAGGTTGTTCCGGGAGACACTTTAATATTCAAGGTTGATTTACTTGCCCCATTGCGTCATGGCATCTCTTCAATGAAAGGCTACGTGTTTGTTGGAGACCACATTGCGTCAGAAGCAACTTTTACAGCCCAGATAGTTAAAAACAAATAAGAAACATATCAAAAATGAATCAGATAAGTCCATTAGCATACATTCATCCGGAAGCTCAAATTGGAGATAATAATATTATAGGACCTTTCTGCTGTATAGACAAAGATGTAGTTATTGGTGACAATAATATCCTGATGAACAGTGTGACAATACACAACGGTGCACGTATTGGCAATGAAAATGAGATATTTCCTGGAGCAAGCATTTCCACAAAACCGCAAGATCTGAAATATCGCGGGGAATCAACAACCTGTGAGATAGGCAATAAAAACAGTATAAGGGAAAATGTGACAATATCACGAGGCACAGCCTCAAAAGGGACAACAAAGGTAGGAAACAACAATCTGCTTATGGAAACAGTGCATGTTGCCCACGACTGCATCCTTGGTGATAATCTGATTATCGGCAATTCAACAAAATTTGCAGGAGAAGTGGTCGTTGACAGCAATGCTGTCATAAGCGGTGCTGTATTATGCCATCAATTCTGTCATATAGGCGGATATGTTATGATTCAGGGTGGAAGCCGTTTCAGCCAAGACATTCCGCCATATATTATAGCAGGAAAAGAGCCAATCAGATATGCCGGTATAAACCTTGTCGGACTCCGCCGAAGAGGCTTTTCCAATGAACTGATAGACCTTATCCATAATGCATACAGATTGTTATATTCCAAAGGTATTCTGGCTGAAGGAATCCTGGAAATAAAAAGAAACATACAAATTACGAAAGAAATACAATACATCATAGATTTTGTAGAATCATCAAAACGTGGGATCATTCGCTAAATGAATACTCTCATTGTTATTATAGGACCGACAGGTATTGGTAAGACAAAAGTTGCAATAGAAGTTGCAGAACACTTTAATATTCCGATAATCAATGCGGATTCACGGCAGATGTATGCAGAAATACCTATTGGAACTGCGGCACCTACCAAGGAACAACAGACGAGAGTAAAGCATTTTTTTGTAGGAAACCTTCATATATCAGATTATTATAACGCTTCAATGTTTGAAGCTGACGTAATGGCTCTCTTGAATGATATGTTTCAAGAGAATTCTATTGCACTTATGAGTGGTGGCAGTATGATGTATATAGATACTGTATGCAATGGCATTGATGACATACCGACAATTGACGACACCACGAGAAAAAGAATGAAAGAACGCCTTGAAACCGAAGGACTTGAGGCTCTTGTGGACGAGCTGAAAACACTTGACTATGACCATTGGAAACTTATAGATAAAAAGAATCCCCGCAGAGTAATCCATGCACTCGAGATATGTCATATGACAGGAAATACCTATTCGTCATATCTGAAGAGACAACGAAAAGAACGTCCTTTCAACATTGTTAAGGTAGGACTTACTGCAGAGCGTGAGTACATTTATAACCGTATCAATACAAGGGTTATAGATATGTTAAGTCAAGGATTTCTTGAAGAAGCAAGACGTGTTTATCCTTACAGACACTACAATTCATTAAACACAGTAGGTTATAAGGAACTGTTCGAATATTTTGACGGCAATATCTCTCTGGATGAGGCGATACGCCGAATACAAAGCAACACACGCCGCTATTGCAGAAAACAGCAGACATGGTTCAAGCGCGACAATACAGTCAGATGGTTTGCCCCACACAATATTAAAGAAATCATAAATTATATAGAAAATAATCTATGTGAATAAACAAATTTTGTACATTTGCACAAAATCATAATCAATAATGAACATATTTAAGAACATTCTGCAATGGTGTAGACAGTCTGTCACATCGATTTTCAAATGGTACAGAAACTTATATAAAAACAAAGCATGGTATATAAAGGCCGCCGTCGGACTTGCGTCATGCGTAATTGCGTTCATCATATATTTGGGTATGGTGGATCTGAACTTTCTCTGGCTTTTCGGAAAATCGCCAGGATTCTCTCAAATAAAGAATCCCAGCACGAATCAGGCGTCCGAAATATACAGTGCAGACGGTGTTCTGATTGGCAAGTTTTTTAACGAGAACAGAACTCCGGTAAAATATGAGGATGTAAATCCGGCATTCTGGAAAGCGCTCATCGATACCGAGGACGAACGTTTCTACAGTCATCATGGAATTGACGTGTTAGGTCTTTTTGCCGCTGCCAAGGATGCCATACTGAGGAATGATGCACGTGGAGCTTCCACGATAACCCAGCAACTTGCCAAGAATATGTTCAGGGTACGCACCCAATACTCCACCGGGTTGTTGGGAAAGATACCAGGCGTAAGAATGCTTATAATGAAAAGCAAGGAATGGATCATCGCCACAAAGATAGAATATCTTTACGATAAGAAAGACATTCTTACCATGTATGCCAATACGGTAGACTTCGGCTCCAACGCATTCGGTATAAAGACTGCATGCAAGACATACTTTAACACCACACCGGCAGACATCACGACAGAACAGGTCGCCGTGCTTGTCGGTATGCTGAAGGCAACAACCTATTATAATCCCATAGCCAATCCCGATAATAGTCTGAAACGCCGTAACATAGTTCTTAACAACATGGTGAAGCACGGTGACATAACGCGTGTGGAATATGACTCTTTGTGTCAGATACCAATCAAGCTGAACTATAGTGTCGAGGGCAACTATGACGGTCAGGCCCTATATTTCCGCGAGGCGGTTGCCAACTATTTGAGAGACTGGTGTGACGAGAATAATTATGATTTGTACAACGATGGTCTCAAGATATACACAACAATAGACACGCGCATGCAACGCTATGCCGAACAGGCGGCATTGAAACAGATGAAGATTGTACAGCGCAACTTCAATAATCATTGGGGAAAAGAAGATCCATGGAGAGACGAGAGACATCAGGTCATTCCTGATTTTATAGAGGACATCGCCAAGAAACAACCTGTATATAAGAATCTACTTGCGAGGTTTCCAAACAATCCGGACTCTATAACATACTATCTTAACAAACCTCATAAAGTCAAACTGTTTGACTATGACAAAGGAGTAATCGAAAAAGAAATGTCCACAATGGACTCCATACGTTACATGGTAAGATTCATGCACTGCTCGTTTGTGGCAATGGAACCTCAGACAGGAGCGGTAAAGGCATGGGTAGGAGACATAGATTTCAACTCATGGAAATATGATAAGGTAACAGCCATGAGACAGCCCGGTTCAACGTTCAAGCTTTTTGTATATACCGAGGCAATGAATCAAGGACTCACACCGTGTGATAAAAGAAGGGACGAGTACTTCAGTATGGAGGTATATGACAAGCAGAAAAAAGATGTCGTGAAATGGACTCCGTCAAATGCAAATGGATATTTCACAGGAGACTCCATGCCGTTAAAGAGCGCATTCGCAAGAAGCATCAATTCCATTGCCGTCAGACTCGGACAGGAGATGGGCATAAAAAGAATCATTGAAACAGCAAACAAGATGGGTATTCAAAGTCCGCTTGATGATGCACCGTCGCTTGCACTCGGCTCAAGCGATGTTAATCTTCTGGAGCTGACCAATGCATATTGCACTGTTTCGAACGACGGCAAACATGTCGCACCTGTACTTGTTGTGAAAATAATAGACAAGGATGGCAAAGAAGTTTACACATGTCCTACTGAAGAAGCACAGGTCATTCCGTATAAGTCCGCATTCCTTATGCAACAGATGCTCCTCGGAGGACTGAGAGAACCGGGAGGTACTTCACAAAGCCTCTGGGGATATGTAGGAAAATACAACGATACAGAATGGGGCGGCAAGACAGGAACGTCAAACAATCATTCTGACGCATGGTTTATGGGTGTAAGCCCGAAACTCGTTGTTGGAGCCTGGGTAGGTGGAGAATACCGAAGCATACACTTCCGTACGGGCGCGCTCGGACAAGGAAGCAGAACGGCATTGCCTATATGTGGATACTTCCTTAGTTCCCTGCTTTCCGATCCGGCTTTTAAACAATATCACGCAAAGTTCGGTAAGCCCAAAGACAGTGATATTTCATACAGTATGTACAATTGCCCGAGTTACTATGCCACGGCAAAAACAGACACTCTGGAAACAGACAGTACTGAGGTTACAACCGAAGTAACAGAGAACAGTGAAACTCCCGTAGAAAATGTAAAACATAGCAACTTGAGTAGTGGAAGTAATAATAACAAGGAAAACCATAAAGATAATAAAAAAGAGAAAAAAGAACTGCGTCCGGTTAAAGAGGAGGAAGTAAAGCTTGAGGATTTATAGCACATGGATATAATGATTTGAGTGATACATGAGTTATAATAAACAGAACTTGTCGTTAAACACAATCAATTCATTATAAATCCTCCACATTTCGGATGCTGTCAAACAACCTGTTTCCCGCTTTTGTCGAAGATGTAGCTGTATACGTCTGGCAAAAGCGGGAAACGGTATAAAGATGTCACTGCTGTATGGAAATAAATGGATGACAGGCATATATGTAAGTATGTCGAACTGAATAACGCAATTCTGATTACAACATCTTACTCAGCAACAAAATGAACGAATCATCTCAGACAATATATATAAATGAATCCGGCATAGTGGTACTCGAAATTGAAAAGGATAAAAGAACTCCGATGATGATAGACAAATTATTGGATATATGGAAATCATCTGTACGTGCGAGCCATCATTTTCTCACAGAAGACGATATCATTCACCTTACACCACAAGCCGAAGATGCATTGCGTGGAATAGAAACCCTATGGGTGATGGAAGACCGGCAGCGTCCGGTCGGTTTTATGGGTATTCAAAACCGTAAAATTGAGATGCTATTTCTCCATCCGGACTGTTTCAGGAAAGGTTTGGGCAAGGTTTTCATCAAAATTGCATTTGATAAATTGGACATAGAGTTTGTTGATGTCAATGAACAGAATCCTAATGCCCGTAGATTCTACGAACACATGGGGTTCAAGGTGTTCAAACGCAATGAGTTTGACGACGCAGGGAATCCGTTTCCAATTCTTGAAATGAAACGACATTAACGGATGCTCCGGCATCACTCTATATTTAAGAAGACTTATTATCGTTATATACGATAGACACCAATTAATAAGCCCTGTTTTCTTCTCGTAATAAACATAGAGCTTAGCCTGTCATAATTTCCGAAGTAGATGCATTCATATGTTCAGAATAGAGCGGCATATCTTTTAAAATGAAAATTTATACATAACGGGAAGTAAAAAATATTGACAAAAATATTTCTCAAAACAGAATCGGAAACATTGTATGCTGGTTACTATATATATTTTCGTATATCCCAGATAACCGAATATTTGTTCCCGAAATGCCCAAACTGGCTTTTTGATATACGGAAATAGCGACACGCAGTCATGAAAATGCCTTTTACGCACTGCAAAACGGTACATGTCATCACCCCAAACGGGCTTTTCCGCAACACTGGAAAGGCTTTTTCGTAAAGCGGAATCAGCTGTTCCGTGATACACAAATACGTAAACCGCTGTATATCAAATAATTTCACAAAATGCTCAAAACCCGCGTATTTTCACCGGAAATGCCGTTCGCGAATAAATAGAGCGGTATCATGAGGTTGGCATTGTTTATTTTGTCACATGTATTAATACGGAATGCACATAACGGAATATTCCATATGGCGATGTCGGACAACTTTCGTGTCATACGATTTTTCATACTGCGGAGGCGCAAAGGATGCATATACAAAAAGCGCGGCAAACAAAGTGATGACCAAAAAACACAGTACAAAAAATGCGCAGCATATAAAGTAGAGACGCAAAATTTTGCGTCTCACAAGCAACAAACGCAATGAAAACACGCTGATTATAACTGGGATAAATTGCGCATGGCTCCATGGGAGACGCAAAATCTTGCGTCTCTACTGGCTGACGCCACCAATATGCATGGTGGAAACAGGAAACCAACCTCACCGCCTTGTGGCACTCAATAAAAAAGGTGAGGACATACGAGCATGCCCCCACCCTGCTATAACTATTTTTTAGTGTGCTTTCCGACGGTTATCTTATTATCACTTTCTTCGCCGTACCGTCAGTGTATCTTATAATGTTGATGCCTTTCTGCGGAGCGTTCAGTTTTATACCGTTGATGGTATATATAGCCTGAATCTCTTTCTCAAATACATTCTTGACTGTGCTTGTTATATCCGTTGCCACATTATATCCTGTTTTGGATATAGCAAGAATGGTAGGCCAGCTGTAAGAGTCTGTCTTAAACGATACTGACTTCACTTTCTTGTTACGGTCTGTAGGCAGTGTATACTCATAAGACGGAATTTGTAATTATTGTCAGGTACATCTTCAGTGAAGAAACCTGGTATAGTTGTAGTGGGTATTCTACTTATACCATATACAGCCTCGTCTCCTGAAGGATAATAACTGTACCAGTTATCCGGACTGAATACAGATGTGCTGCTTGCTGTGCCATCATCATAATTGGCTGTTACTTCAACGTCAGACTGCCCGCCGGTGGAAGTCATCAGGAAGTAAAGCTCTGAACACTTCTCCGGATTGTCAAATACAAGATCATGACTTACACCGCTTTCATTCAATACGAGTGCGTTGTTCTGAGCATAGTCCGCCAATTTGAATTCCTTGCCTGATGCAGTCTTTACAATGTGGTTGTCACCGGCAATAGCTCCACCCTCCTGAACAGAAGTGGTGTAGAACACCCATCCTTGCATATCGAGATATCCGTTGGTGGATTTTGCACAAGGCTTGCTCTCAGCAATGACATCATAATTGAATCCTGTAACAGACACAGGACCTGTTACAGGTACCGCCTCTGCAAACTGCTCGAATGCCTCCACCTCGGCGAGTGTGGGATAGAAGTACGGATTGAGCGTGCATACTATGGCGAGATACTTGCAGCTCTTGTACTCGGGAAGGATATACTCAAGCTCGGAAACCTTGTCGAGACCGGCGAAAGTCTTCACTTCCGTAAGGTTGGTGAGGTCGTTGCCCATCATGATACTTATCTCGTTGTTGGCGGATCCGTTCTTTCCGTTGTCGTTCTCAGCCTGGTTCTCGCCCGGGATATATATCTTCACCTTAGAGATGTTCCAGTTCTTGCCTTCCGGAGCGGTGAATATAGTCCAGAAGTCTTTCTTGAACATAGACGGTGTCTCTATCTCTCCGCAGCCCTCGTCAGTGGTGTTGCCGTCGGTGAGCGTGCCCGTCTTCAGCTCGTCATACTGAGCCTCGAACGAGTAATCTGCCTTGTAATGGCGCAGCGTCGCCTCTTTTCCGGCAAGCACGTTGGGCTGGCTCTCAGAGTCTATCAGCACGTTGACGGAGCGTTCCTTGTACATTCCGCCGTTGTCAACAGTGATTGTCAGCTTGTCGGCACCCATTATCTTATCGGCTGTCACAGGTATTGTGAACGTGCCTTCGGCGGTGTTCTCGGTGATGTCGCCCACCGTCACGTTGCCCTTCTCAGCCACGGCGCGGCAGGTGAACTTCTCGGAGCGTTCGTCGCCATTGAGGTCATACTTCACCACGATGTTCCCCGTCTCCTCAGCGTTCAGTCTGAGTTCAGCGGGCGACACCTCCATAGTGAGATTGTTGTCGTCCTTTCCGAACACCTCGAACTCCCATATGCGGAGTGTTCCGCTCACATGCGGGGAGAGGCGTACGTAACGAGCCTTGTGCGGAGCGATGTAGTCTGTCTTGACTGACTCGCTCTCGCGATCCTCCTCATCAACCACTGTAGTCCAGTGCTCGCCGTCGTCAGACAGCTCGATTGTGTAAGAACGGATCTGGTCTACTCCGCTTTCCGGACCGGAGTTGCCGTCGAATATCTTGAAGCCATAGATGCGGTAGGCACCCTCAAGGTCGAATATCACCCAGTTGTCCGCGCTCACGTTGCACCACTTGTCGCTTGTGCTGTAAGGACGTTCCACACCGTCGATAATATTTGACGGCACCTCGGTAGAGTTGGTCGAGCCGCTGTAAGACACCACGGTCTTCTTCAGCACGACGTTATATACATCTTTCTCCTCACCGGCTTCCATCACGTCGAGCACTTCCTTGGTTGTCGTTGATGTGCCGACGCTGTTGGTTGCCTCCACAGTCACGCTATGGCGTCCTGCCTTCAAGCCCTTCACGGTTATCTTGCTGTCGGTCAGCGCGCCCTCCACAAGTTCCAGCTCTTCCGGAAGAGTCCACTTCCATGCTGTGGGCTTGCCTGTTCCCTTTGCGGTGATTGTGGCTGTCTCGCCCACGTTGATGTAGCTCTTGGAGAGTTTGAATGTCACGGTAGGAACCTTTGGTGTGGGATAGTTTACCTTCAGAGTCTGTGCCGGCTGCTGCCTCATGTCCTTCATCACAGGTATGACTAGCACATTGACATACTCGTCATTGGCGTTGCGCGTGAACGGAGGAATGTAGAAGCCCCCACCTCGTGTCTGTCCCACGAGCTTGCGTGTGCCGTCTGCTGTCTCTGTGTAGATGTCGAAATGATTGAAGTCGGAGTTATAGCTGTAGTCCCAAGTCACGCGGATGTCGCCCTTCTCCTCACCGGGCACGCTCGTTGTAGAGAGGTTGCTGACAGTCACAGCAGTCGGAGCATAAGATTCGGGAAGCATGGCAAGCTCTCCAAGCGACAAAGAGTAATCTGTAACTTTGGTGTCAGTCTTCATATTGATGGCAATCATGTAGACTGTTTTCCCGTTCAGAGAAGACAGGTCATATTCACTGACAGTCCAGCCGTTCTTTTCTGTTGTCTTCGGGTTTGTGAGTGTAATCATCTCTCCGTCAACCTTACTTTCAGTAGCGAGTCTCACCTCTACCGAGCCGGGCGTGCTTGTCTTGTAAACCAGCCGGAATGTTCCTCCAGAGTTTACAGGTATCATGGTTTTGTACAGACGCATCAGATGATTGCCGGGAAGAAGTATTCCGGAAATTTTAAGTGAGCTTCCGAAGTTGTATGCGTCATCCCAGTCGATTGACACATCCAGACCTTCCTTGTTCTCTATCCAGTAGCGCTACGTCGGCATAATACTCTGCACGCCGCTGTGATACCAGTCCTGTGTGTTCTGTTTCTCACCTTCCACGAAACGGTGCTTGCCCACACCTACACAGAAAGATGTCTCGAAAGGCATGGAACTGATGACAGAACGCTCAAGAACTCGTCTGGAAAGACCGGGCCAGCCGCTTTCCGCGACATAAGAAGGGTCACCTCTAAAGTTAACCCACATATCCTTCTCATTCTTGAAAGTCTGTGTAATGGCTTTATATGCTTTCTCTCCGCACTCGTCTTTTGTTCCGAGATAATACTTCACATTGTCCTTCCATATGTGTTCTTCAGGATTGAACAAGTCGAGTGACCCAACATGTCCGCTTGTCGGCATCGCCCTGTTGATAGCATCGGTATAACCCATATGTCCGCTGTTTACCACCTGCACACCGCCGTATATCTTTGAGAATGTCTCGGCTTCGGTGCATCCGAGGATGCCGGCATAGTTGCGGTAGTCGTCGGGCGAGCCGTACTCGAGGAACTGCGATGTGTTCTTGTGCGACTTCAGTATTGCCTCGTTTGGGGTTCTGGCAGCGTTGTACCACTGTATCTCCATCTGAGTGTCACCGTTCGCGTCGGCTATACCGTTGAACTCCTTGATGAAGTCCACCCACTCAGATGTGCTTCCGCTGCCTGACTCCTCATTGATGAACCATCCGTCGAAACCCATGTATTTGGCTATCTCATAGAGCTTGATGGCGTATATGTACTTGCCGTTCTCCTTCGTGAGCATCTGTCTCACCCACTCCTGTCTGCCTCCGAAAGCCGACGGAGGGAAGAATACCTGACCCAAGGACTTCACTCCGCTCTGGTGCGCGGCGTCTGTAGAGCCTGCGGGAGGAGGGATGATGATGCCCTCACTTGCCGAGCTTGCCCAATAGACAAGCTTGTCCATGTACTGCCAGTAAGTGGGCTGGTAGCCGAGGAAGTTGTTCGCTCCCTGCGACGGACACATCGAACAGGTGGGGAAAAGAATCGTTGCGTTGCAGATCTGTCCCTCATAGAACTGGTGCTTGTTTGCCTTCATGAGCTCCGGTTCTTTGAATCTCTTCGCCATAGGAACCTTTGATCGGTTGAACTTCGCGTCCGGATCGGTCTCCGGCGACCAGTTCCTGATGTCCTCGGGATGCCAGCATCCGCCGTAAGGCTGCTGTGCTTTGACGCCAGCTGTTGCTATAAGCGACAGAAACGTCATGACAAGTAGTTTGTTAATCTTCATAAATAAAAGAATTAGTAATAAGTTAAATATATAAGTATTGGTGTTAATATCCAGTTGTGAAACGGCATATACTGCATATGATTATTATCAATAACACACTAATATCAACGCCGAATGAAAAAACACTTACTTACATACGATATTTTTTCTTAATATAACAAATGGGTTTATAGGATGTATCCGTAGGCTATAAATATATATATGAATAAATCCAAATAGTTTTAATGACTTCACTGATTTAAAGAAATTATAGTTGCAGTTTATATGGGATTGTTGAAGATGACTTTATTATATTATGTTCATAACAAGCTTATATTAATATATGTGAAAACGAAAAACCCGATAAAAGCTGCACTTTTATTTTGTGAATATGTATTTAAGTAAAACATTTTCCCTATATTTGCATTATAAATCCATAAAGACTACAATTCAAACAAAAATCATAATGAACAATAAGAATTTAATGAATCATGCAGCAGACAACATCAGGATTCTTGCTGTATCGATGGTAGAGAAAGCAAAGTCTGGTCATCCAGGTGGTGCGATGGGAGGAGCTGATTTCATTAATGTACTTTTCTCAGAGTTTTTGGTGTACGATCCAAATAATCCTGAATGGGAAGGACGTGACAGATTTTATCTTGATCCAGGTCATATGTCCCCAATGTTATATTCAGCTCTTGCAATGCAAGGTAAATATACAATAGATGAACTTAAGGAATTCAGACAATGGGGTTCTGTCACCCCAGGACATCCTGAGCGAGATATAAGACATGGAATAGAAAATACGTCAGGACCTTTGGGGCAAGGACATACTTATGCAGTAGGTGCGGCTATTGCTGAAAAATTTCTTGAGGCACGTCTGAGCCATACCATGATGCAGCATAAGATATATGCCTATATATCTGATGGCGGTATTCAGGAGGAAATTTCACAGGGTGCCGGACGTGTTGCCGGTCTGCTGCATCTGAATAATCTTATAATGTTCTATGACGCAAATGAAATACAGTTATCTACGGAATGTGATACTGTAATGAACGAGAATACCAAGATGAAATATCAGTCGTGGGGGTGGAATGTTCTGGAAATAAATGGCAATGATCCTGATGAAATACGTGAGGCTCTTAAAAATGCAAATAACGAAAAGGACCGTCCTACTCTTATAATAGGACATACTATAATGGGAAAAGGTGCCATCAAGGCTGACGGAACCAGTTATGAAAGAAATGTTAACACGCATGGAGCACCTTTAGGACAGGAATCTTATGTCAATACTGTCAAGAATCTCGGAGGCGATATAGATAATCCGTTTGTCATATTCGACGACGTAAAGGAACTTTACGAAAATAGAAAGAAAGAGTTGCTTAAAATTGTTGAACAGCGGCATATTGCAGAGGACAAATGGAGGAAGGACAATCCGGAAACAGCAACACTCATGGACGAGTGGTTCTCAGGGAAAGCTCCAAAGGTAGACTGGAGTTCTGTTACGCAAAAAAGAGATGTTGCAACACGTGTGGCATCATCTGTTTGTCTGGGAATATTAGGAGAGCAGGTACACAACATGGTCTGTTCTTCAGCGGATTTGTGCAACTCTGATAAAACAGACGGATTCCTGAAAAAGACACATGAGTTCAAAGCCGATGATTTCAGTGGTGCTTTCTTTCAGGCTGGAGTAAGCGAATTGACAATGGCATGTATATGTATAGGTATGTATCTTCATGGAGGAGTTATTCCCGCATGTGGCACGTTCTTTGTATTCTCAGACTATATGAAACCTGCGATAAGAATGGCTGCTTTGATGCAAGTTCCTATAAAGTTCATATGGTCACACGATGCGTTCCGTGTGGGAGAGGACGGACCTACCCATGAACCTGTTGAACAAGAGGCTCAAATACGTCTCATGGAAAAACTTAAGAATCATAAAGGGCAAGACTCAGTAAGAGTATTCCGTCCTGCAGATGCCGGAGAGACAACCGTATGCTGGCAAATGGCTGTAGAGAATATGGATACTCCTACAGCATTGATTTTTTCCAGACAGCCGGTCAATAGCCTCCCGGAAGGTACTGATTATGAGCAGGTGCGCAAGGGTGCATATATTGTAAATGGCTCTGATGAAGACTATGATGTTATCCTCCTTGCTTCAGGTTCTGAAGTAGCAACACTTCTTGCCGGAGCAGAGTTATTGCGTAAAGACGGTGTAAGACTACGTATTGTAAGTGTTCCGTCAGAAGGTCTCTTCAGATGTCAGAGTAAAGAATATCAGGAAAATATTCTTCCAACCGGAGCTAAAATATTCGGTCTTACGGCAGGACTTTCCGTTACGCTTGAAGGATTGGTGGGTTCTAACGGAATGGTTTATGGAATGAATTCGTTTGGATATTCCGCACCATACAAGGTACTTGATGAGAAACTGGGATTCACTGCTGAAAATATATACAAGCAGGTTAAAATGTTTATATCTAATAAATAAAAACGTAAAACTATGGAAGTAAAGACTGTTGGAATAGCATGCGACCATGCTGGTTATGCATTAAAAAAATTTGTGGTGCAATATCTTGAGGAACATCATATTCCATACAAGGATTATGGCACATACAGTGATATGAGTTGTGACTATCCCGATTTCGCTCATGCTCTTGCTGACGGAGTTGTTAATGGTGAGGTATATCCGGGAATAGGAATATGCGGTAGCGGTGAGGGTATGTGTATGACACTCAATCGACATAAAGGTGTAAGAGCCGGTCTCGCATGGACACAGGAAATTGCTCATATGATAAGGCAGCACAATGATGCAAATGTTCTTGTTTTGCCAGGACGGTTCATCGATAACAAAACGGCAGAAAAAATATTGAATGAGTTTTTCAGTACTACATTTGAAGGCGGACGTCATCAAAATAGAATCAATAAGATAGACCAGCTGTAAAAGGAAAGGAAAATATAAATTAATCAGTAAAGGTGAGATAAAATGCAGACGGCATTTTTCTGGTTTTAGTTTTATTATTGAACAATAAACAAAAGAAAACAGAATTATAAGGTACTGCTTTTTTCTCACCTTTATAATTCACTTATATTATGAAAAAAATCCGAATCATTTTACTACTATACGTCATGGTAAGCTGCATGACGTCAAATGCCATAAACAATTATAATGATGACATATCTCGTAAAAAAGATACAGAGCTAACTTTTACAGAAAGAATGAATGTCATCGGAAAAGAGTTTTTTTATTTGAACGGAATTGACATTACGTCTGAAGAGAAAAACTTCCTTATGTTCCTTTATGCTTATATGCCGCTTGCTGATATAACAGACTACCCTACTTCATTTTTCTTGGATAACATAAGATGTTCATTGAAGGCGAGAAGAGAAATGGCATGGGGAGCCAGCGTTCCGGAGAATTTATTCAGACACTTTATTATTCCTGTCAGAGTAAATAATGAAGCTCTTGATTCCTCAAGAATGGTGTTTTACAATGAACTTAAAGAAAGAGTAAATGGTAAAAACATGTATGATGCGATTTTAGAAGTAAACCATTGGTGTCATGAGAAAGTGACATACCAACCTTCTGACGCAAGAACTTCATCTCCGCTGGCAACTGTCAGAACTGCCACTGGACGTTGTGGCGAACAAAGTACTTTTACGGTTGCTGCTCTACGTTCTGTAGGTATACCGGCACGTCAGGTATATACACCACGCTGGGCGCATACAGATGACAATCATGCCTGGGTTGAAGCGTGGGCTGATGGCAAATGGTATTTTCTCGGAGCTTGCGAGCCTGAACCTGTGCTTAACCTTGGATGGTTCAATGCTCCGGCATCACGTGCTATGCTCATGCATACAAGGGTATTCGGTAATTATAATGGTCCTGAAGAAGTGATTCTACGGTCATCCAATTTTACAGAAATAAACGTGACAGACAACTATGCTGACACAGCACCACTCATAATAACTGTTACAGATAAAAATAATACACCTATAAACAATGCAAGAATTGATTTCAAAATATACAACTATGCCGAATTCTGTACAGTTGCGACAAAATACACCGACAATAACGGACAAACGAGTCTTACCGCAGGCAAGGGAGACATGCTAATTTGGGCTTCAAAAGACAACCGCTACGCATGGCGTAAAGTATCTTTTGGAAAAGACCATAGCATTACCATTAATCTTGATACGGATAATCAAGCTACAATCTTGGACAATAGCAGTATTATAGAAGATACAATGACTATAGTGCCTCCTCCTGAAAAAGCCGTAATACCATATCTCAGTGAGGAGCAGATAAAAGTAAATCAGAAAAGATTTGCATATGAGGATTCACTTCGAAAAGCATATGTGTCAACATTCTTAACTGAAGATGAGGCTGATAAAATTGCTGAGTATGCTTCCGAATACATTGTAAAATCAAGAGGTAATCATAAAACTATCGTTGATTTCATTAACCGTCACAGGGATAATCCACAGCGTGTCGTTGCGTTGCTTGCCACACTCAGCGATAAAGATCTGCGAGATATAACAACAGAGATACTTGAAGACAATTATACCGCACAAAGCAATCAGTTGTCGCCAAGAGTAGAAGACGAGATGATTATTAGCCCATTCAAACATTATTTGGCGTCGGCATTCAGCAAAGAAGAAGCTGACAGATTCCGGAATAATCCGTCAGAATTAGCTGCATGGATAAGCGATAATATAAGAATTGATACAGACAGTCTTGCCCTTCAGATTGCGCAGACACCGGTTGGTGCCATGAAGTCACGCATAACCACACCGCGTTCCAGAGATATACTGTTTGTAGACGCTGCCAGAAGTCTTGGTATTGAAGCACGGAAAGATGCTATAACTTCAAAGGTTCAATATCGCTTTGGTAATGAATGGATAGACGTAAACTTCGATGAGAAAGATATAATAAAAAAGGGTAGAAAAGGAAAACTTATTCTGTCATATGTGCCTCAAAAACATCTTGAGGATCCATTATATTACAGTCATTTCACCATAAGTAAAATAGAAAACGGATGCACTCAACTGCTGAACATGGAGGAAGGACAAGCTGATATGGGTAACGGAACAAGTTGGGGCAACACATTCAAAAAAGGCGTATCGCTGGACACCGGAACTTATATGCTAACAACAGGAACAAGGCTTGCCAACGGCAGTGTGCTTGTTTCTAACAAGATATTCAACATTTTGGAGGACAAAATAACAACGGTGTCTTTGGATATGCGTCAAAGCACATCAGACATAAGTGTGATAGGCTCATTCAATAGTGAGTCAATTTTCGATAAAGACGGGAAAGACGTTTCAATTCTTTCTCAGACCGGTCGTGGTTATTATGTTTTAGGTGTAATAAATAGTGGTCAGGAACCGACAAACCACACGTTGCACGACATTGAAAAAATAAAGACTCAGTTTGAGCAATGGGGACGTCCTCTTGTTCTGCTTTTTGAAAACAATGCCTCAATGAGCAAGTTCAACTCAGCAGAATTTTCCTCATTGCCGTCTGGAACAATATTCGGTACTGATAAAAATGGAGAGATTATGAAGCAACTTGTTCAGCAGATGAAACTCAATGACAAACGACAGTTGCCCATATTCATCATTGCCGACACTTTCAATAGGGTAGTTTTTGTCTCACAAGGATACACCATAGGTATAGGTGAACAGATACTTAACGTGATAAAAAAATTGTAACCAATATTATATAATATGTAATTATATAAATTAGAGGACACCACCGCTGTACTATAAATTATTTAGCCCAAATCGTAATAGAAATAATAGAGACACTATTTTCTAACGGTTTGGGTTAAAAGCTTATATATACTTGATAATATTTTGCACGTTAGTATTTACCCATATCCTGCATACTTCCATTCCAATAAATGTCATTTGTATTCATAAAATACTGAACTACAGCTGTTTGTTTTCCATATTTTGATGTATTAATGCGTGGAAAATTTGGCGCATAATGTTATTTTTGTTAGCTTTGTCTCATGATATCACATCGCCGACTTCTGCCTCCACCAATTATATTGATGCATTCACACAGATGCCGTTTGTGACATGATAAAACATAGCATTAAAATGAAAACATTTCTCAGAAGTCTGATTTTATTTTCTATATATGGATTCAGCATTGCCGTGCAGGCGCAGGACAATACAAGATTCACTCTTG